>BNJV01003025.1_pt1 | contig 228720 bp, 228 predicted proteins | sample 8540591 | NCBI WGS metagenome assembly BNJV01 (sample SAMD00202457, study PRJDB9452) | human saliva metagenome | host: Homo sapiens
AACCTGTCAACTCGCTCTCAGTTGATTTAAACTGATGCGATCTGCTACCAGTGTCACCATAAGATACAAACGAAACTGGCGGCAGTATAAAGAAAAAAAGGCAGCATCTGATGTAAACCGTGCTCGACTGGAGCATTGATTGCCTAAACAAGGTGGAAAATCCAGGAACGAAGTCTGTAGCTGACGTTTATCCGTGGTCAGGTGCCAAATCAAAGGTGAGAACGCGCCGGTGATAATGAAAAATTGAGACTAAGAATCCCGAACAAAGATGAAATAAAACCTCAGACGTGCCAACTCCAAACGTCGCGGTGATCGACCTTGGCACAAAAGTATAGAGCTACAGCTAAGCTTGAGCAAAAGGTGTAGTCGAAGTAAAATTGAGCCTACGCATAAAGCCTGTTCCTAAGAGACAAGCAGCGAGGAAAAGAGTCTGAAGTGCGGGTTTGTGAGCTTTTGGCGCACATGAAGAAAAAGAGCCAAATATCGTCACAAAAGCTAAGTACTGAAACACTGCCTATGACAAGATCGTCATTAACCGACTTTGCAAAACCTCCAAGAAGCTTTAAAGGAAGCCTAGAATCGTGAGCCTGGAAAACGAGACATTTTAAAACGTCATGCGTACTAGGCTGGCATGATTAGAGGTATAGAGTTGGTTTTGAAGCTTGATAAGATCGCACAAATATAAAGCTGAAACCGTAACTGGAAAATGGATGTATTGTCAGCACAGCACTTTTATGGTTTTGTGCTCATAGCGCTAGATATAATACTTTTCAGTACGACATTTAAAGGTCGCTATTTTGTACCTATTTCCTTGACTGCAAAGATATAGTTTTGAGGAGCCCACTGTCTTGGCTAACCTCACATGTCGACCGTAAACTCTAGCCTCGCTTTCAAACAAGGAGCTATGAGGATCCAAAAGCGCTTGCAGGTGTACCTGGCCCTGTCATGAGATAAAAACATAGAGCGGCGCGGTGGGCTGGTAGCGTTTTCAATGAAATGCAGGACTTCTGGCATAAATAGCTCACTACTGATCCAGCTTAAAAGGGTATGCTGAGACGGTGGTACATAGACTTTATGCGGCCCTAGCATTTGATCGATGAAGCAGCCGCTGAGCGAGTCTTTAGCTTAGCACTGATCTTCGGCGGACCGTGGATGCGAGCAAGAAAAACTACCAGGAATTTCGAGTGACGATAATTTCTCTGCATTTCTTGATACAAACAAAACAGAAGAGGACGGCAAGGCTCATCGTCTGATCTCTGTAAAAACTGGGGCGGCGTTGAGTGTGGCAACACGGGTCAAAAGCTGCCTGTGGTTTGCGGGTGAAGAGAGGGTCAAAGAATTTTCGCGGAAGGATTGAGGAGAGGCTGACTTTCAGCAAAACCTCAAACAACGCAAACAAGCCCATCGCTCAAAACCATCATCTTCTTACTTGGCATCTCGTGTGAGCGAGGCGCTAACGGAAAGAGAAAAGAGATGTCACTGAAGATGGCGATCTTTTACCGCTCAGGGATCCGGTGGCAAAGGCATACAAACCACTGCATCAATGATAAATGCCGCCACCTAAATCGAAAGACTCATCTAGGACGCGCGATAGCGATAAACTAGCAGCTAAACAAAGAGGGCTACGCTGTCGTAAAAAGGCGCAAGGCTCACGCAGGGCTTGGCGTTACAGGCCATCGTGAGCAAAGTCTGGTGTTTTCGCGGCAGGTTGTCAGAAAGAGAAAACGGCGCTCACACGCTGCGCGCCACACCTTGCACGATGCGTTTATACTATAAAAGCAAAAGGGCCGACGTGGCTGGTGCAAGAGAGCCGCCCGGACATGCGAGCCTAAATGCCTCGCGGATGCTCTGCGCACTTTGATGGCAGGACGGGCTGAAACCTCTGCTGCTAAAGTTGGCTGAGGACCCAGCGAATCCAGGAGCAGCTCAAAGATAGAGCAAACTAGTAAGCAATACCAACGTTAACCCATACAGGTAGGAAGCAGTAGCGTAACTATGAAGCTCACTATAAATAATGGCGACCACTTTGTGCGCAGCAGCCCAAAGTCATGCCTGGCTATATCATACGCCACAAGAGCAAAACACCACGCATGAAGATGATTGTGACAAGTACCTGCTCTGCTCGCCACGTAGCATCAAACTCAGCCCTATCTTCTTGTCTTTGCAGGAAGTGCCTTGTCTAGCGCTAAGCACCAAACTTAGCCAGGATCGATCGTGACTAGCAGTCCGCCATTTCTCGGGATCAAGAAGTCCAAGCTTGTTGTGATTGACACCTTTTCTAGCTGCGGTTATCCCAAAAGCTGCTTTCCATCGACGATGTGCGTTCTGTGCCAAACTCATCATGGCCAAACCCATGCCTCTAGTACTGATAACCCGCTGCCAGCAACGCCGTCAGTTATCGCCTCGCCAACTTGCGCTCATCAAGGCGGTGATCACTTTGACCTTACTCGCCTGAGGCGAAAGTGCGCCTGCGCGCTCGCTCACATCTGGCGTCATTAAACTGTAGAGTTGCTAGGATGGACGGCTCTTAGCGCACTGGGCTAGCAGATGTGTGGTAGAAGTGCTGAGATGTTGACTGCTTGGCTTACTGTGTATTTCCACTCAGAAAGCGTGGGCGGCCACCTTCAAGCGGCGTGCCGTCACTCGCGACTGGCAACATCAGACTCTGCGGCACCGGTCTGGTCATCGCATTCGCCGGGATTACCGAGCGTTCGTGCCGTCCGCCAAGTGGCTCCTGGTAGATCAGATCGAAGCTGGCGGGAAGCGCTGGCACTTTGCGGTTGACTTTTATCGACTCTTTGTATGCGCTCTTGTGCTTATCATATCCGCTGCCTTTGCCAGCACGTGCGCGGCTGCACCAGGCTTCTCTTCGTCTTTTAGATAAGGATCAAAGTCTGTCATCACTCTTGATATCTTACTAGACTGATCCTCGTCGCTTATATCTTTCCCGCCCCTCGCCGTCAAAGGCGGTCGGCTGCAGTGCAGCCGCCATGATACTGCTCTTTGCGAATCAAGGTCCGTGAGGTTCGTCTTTGTCTTTGAAGGCATCCACCAAAAGCCTTTTAGTCCAAGTCTCTTTGCTACGCGGCTTCGCATAAAACGCCTCAACGTCGACTTCACGCCGCCATATTTTATCCCTTTTGGCACTGCCTTTGCAGGCTAACGGCTGGATAACGCGCGACTGAAGTTTGCAGCGATCGTTTCCACAAGAGTTTTGGGAGTGCCGGTTTTCGGTGCCGTGCACAATACGCGATGTAGTCGCGCAAACGTTTGTCTCTGCGTTCATAAGGCGTCTATGCCCACAAGGTGGTAGAAGTACCCACTATCTTTTAGTACGTCTAAAACCGCTTTTCAGAATACTTGTCGTAAAATTACATGTAGTTTGTAAAAAGCTGCCGCTTTACATGTGGATACGTAACCTTGTGGCTTATCGGCGTTTCGTTTACCGTGGCATAGAATGGGGATACCACTTCGCTTTGAGTTGAATGGATGACCTGCCGCCAGCTGCTACTGCGCTTCCTATTCCAGAGCTTGTTTCGTAGTATTTGCCCGATCTTGATAGTACAGAACCATTTGGTTTATAAAGCGCCCTCAGCTCTCAGGTCATATCATAGCTTCCTTTAAAAGCTCGTGTGTGCCGGCACTTGCATTTACCGTTGCCGCCCCGCCAGCCGTAGGGAGTTGCCAAATTAGCGTGTTTGAACAAAGGAAATATCGCAAAAAATAGTCATACCAGCTTGCTGCGTATGCATCGCCCACCACCATACGTTTTGGTAACCGCATCTGCCGGTGGCGGTGGGGTACCGCCAAAGCCGGATGATGTTTTCCAGCGCCGCCTGGAACCACAGGTATAATAACCTAAGCTGTGCTGGCGACTCTTTTAAAGCTGCATCGAGCTTTACCTCGACTTTGCCGTCAGCCAGGCCTTTACGCTGTGGCGGAGGCTTCCGGCGGTTCACCATTTTACCTTGTAGCTTTGTATCTTGTCCATCTTGCGAACGAATGCCACTCGTTGATGATAATTTAAATTGCCGTAGTCTTTGCGGGCCTTTTTCGGTTGATGACTAGATGCGGTGGCGTCACCGTGTATCGCCATGCCTTTAGCTTTGTGGTCGAAATTACGGCTGGATAAGGTAGTTTGTGGCGTATTTTCCTTTCCGCGATCCAGCGTATCACCAAACGCTGGCTGGGGCTGAGTCGGTGCAAACTTATCGCTATCCAGCGACGCTTTATACCGAGGGCGTATTTTGGCGTTTGTAACGCGGATCGACCACTGCGTAGCTAATCATCCTCTAGTGTATCTTGGCGGAAACATTTTTGCGCCTAATTTTTGGAAGAGGTTGCCACCATTCCCGACGGCGAAGTGCCCAATGAATATTTCGTTGGAACATAGTCACGGTTTTGTGTGTACCGCAAAGCCCTTTGCGTTATGCGCGATCGCACCGCCAACTCAAAGCCGCCGCCACCATTCATAGGTAATGTTGATTGATAGTGCCAAATGACTTTTTGACAAAGCGATCGCTTGATGTCTGAAGCGTCCATCATATGGGTAAGCAAAATTGGTCGCGCTTGGTGCCGTACTCTGGTTACTTCGCTGTCGATTAACGACTCGTCGCTATATATCGCTCTTAGATCCGTCCACGTGCCCCGCACTGCAAAGAGATCTCGCCACTCTGCTGCCTCTTCCATCAAAACTGGCGCTGCTTCTATCTCTTTTGCCAAAACTCTTTTTAGTGTTGGTATCCTTGCCGGTGATCATCATCTCCGTCCAATATCATCCTCTAGCGCATAATACGTGGCTCTTTTTCATCAATATGGCGGTATTGTGGCGGAAAGTGCGTCGTTATCAGGTAATGTGTCAAAGCCCCGCGGTGTGCGTTTGAGGTGGGTGGTATGGGTTTTCCACCATCTTAAACCGCGGTCGTTTTTGTCATCTGCAGTAATCTTATCTACACTGCTTCGTTTACCAGCCGTGACACATGAGAACGCTATCGTCGTTAAGTGAAAATTTTGCCATCTTTACCTTCATTCGAGCTCCTAGCGGGATTTGACTGCGGACGCGATAAATCTTTTCTAAACGCCACTTCACTGGCGCTCGCGGTGGTGTTGAGTATGGCTGATCTTTTTAAGTCCTCTTCTCTTTTGCGTGCGCCCTTTGCTGCCTGTCTTCGCTCAGCTGACCAACGCGCCTGTCATTATCAAGCTCAGTTTCTTATCGTTGCTGGCAAAATTTCGCGCGCCATGGTAGAACTTACCACTCAATAGTTTTGTATTTTAGGGCTATCTGTATTATAGTCTCGATGTGTGTGCTAAGTACCACCGGTATTTGAGATTGGGATCGTTAAGTCGCCTGTTAACCGATACGCGCAACTCTCTACGCGTGCTGGCTGGGGTCGACACCGTCGCTAGCCAGTGCTTCCAGAAGGTGCATTTCATCAGCGCGGTGGCCGGAACATCTTGCGTGGCGCGACTCACTACATGCGCAGCCTATATGCGCACCGTGTCGATCTTTACGATGCGTTGCTTTAACACGATAGCTTGCGCCAGTTGGACCGCGCCGTCGAAGCTGAGCTGGTTTGTTGCGGTGGTTGCAAAACCTTCGGTGATGCAATGACCGCCGTTTGCAACTTTATCACCTTTGCCTCGTATCGAGACAGTCCCGCACTAAAGCGGTGGTGGGTTTTCAACATACAGCTCATAGTATGACTGACGCCAACTTTCGCTTGTTGAATCTGTTGCCATGCCGTAGCGAACACCACTGCCGCTTTCAGGGTCGCTGGTGCTGCTTCTAGTGCGGTCATGTGGCTGATCTGCAGCGATAAAGCTTCCGACGAGTTTAGGGTCTGTTGCATAAAGTCCTTTTCTTTTGGAAGGGTTTTCTTATTTGTTTTAATGGTACTTACAGTTTGTTTATATTTTACCGGAAATATGATAATTACGAAATTTTAACACTTTGTGATGGGTGGTCGGTAGAGAAAAGATGAAGTGGCTTCTATCTTTTTATTCTGCTGTGGTTTGGCATAAGGCAGGATGACTTTCTGACAGTCATCTTCCATTAAAGACATTATCTTTTCATGACTGTACAAGGCTCATTGGCTCATTGGTATGCAAAATAGGCATCTGCTCATGTTTAATCTTTTGACTTGCCACTGGCTCATGAAGTGCGATAACGAAAACCTTGATGCCACTGGCCTGGCTTGCCGCCTGTTGAGGGTCTTGCCCATGGTGGCTGAAAGTCATGCGGTACTTCGCCGGTGTTAACAAAGTTGTGCTGATCTCATCTTCAAGCACTTCAATGTCTGCGCGATGATCTCGTGCGGCGGGCGCAGGCTTTGCGCCCAAAAATGCCACCGCCGTAAGTCCGCCAGCTGCTCCAGCACTCGCGCGTTGTGGTAGTGCCATTTTCTTTCTTTAAAGGCGCAAAGTGTTTTCAACCCTCGTAAAGGCTGCGCGCGGCCATTTTGCGCCCAACACGGTGGTGGTGGCATGAACGTGACTGCGCCTTTGTCACGTAAGTGGGTTGTCTACGTCTGGCGCGTTAAAATTCGCCTCTTTTTCGCTCTTTTAGAGCCTCTTCATCTGAAAACTCGTTGAGGCTGAATCACTCACAGCACGCCCTCAGCAAAGCGCCATTTTGTCATCCGGTAAATCCAGGCCGCCAGCATGCCTGTGCCAGCACGTCATTTTGTCCTTTTCCGCCGATGGCGCGCAATCATTCCTGGCCCCCACCCACTGGCGTAACATCATCTGAATAAGCTCCGTCTTCCTGGTTTTTCACGCCGGTTTCTCATCAGGATTTCTGGAAGTAAGTCCCTGACGCTGGACATCTCAAAGTGGCGAGTCGTCTTTAGGGCGTATCTATTCCATTAAGTGCCAAGTGGGTTTTAATGGGCCTGCGTGCATCAAGCGCGTCAGCCCTGCGCTTCTCCACGCTGCCCTCGCCGCCGTCAGCGACTGGCTTTGACGACATTCACCGTCTTCGGGGCTGGCTTTGTAGCAAGGCCCGCCCCCTCAAATGGTAGCGAGCCTTTTGTGGTCTCGCCAGGGGTCTCATAAAAAGCGCCAAGGAGATAAAAATATAGCTGATCATTCCAACGGCCTTCGCGATAAATGTCGTCGCTGTTGCGTGCGGTAACCGGTCTGCGGGTCATTTTACTAGGTTGATCGACCGGTAGCTATCGTTTGCGTGGTTACGCACATCGCACCTGATACTATCGCCATGACACAAAGTGCAGCTGAAATTCGCTCGTAAAAATGAGATGTTTGCATGGTGGTTGTCAGCCGCTAAATACACCCATGACCGAGGCCTGTCGTGATGATAGCCACGGTGGAAACTTCCTTGAGCGGTTTCCTTTAGCTAGAGATGATGAATGAGACGATCTATCGCTTTATGGTTGAGGGCATTTCTTTATGAGAGACACAGGTATTCAGCGCCTCACGTGATGACGTTACCTAAACACTGCTTTACGGTGATAAAGGTATGGGACCAGCGATCTTTAATGATTCGTTTAATGATGTGATCAGATTCTCTCATCTTTTGGTTTCAGCTGATAAAATACATAAAAGATCACGCCAGATGCCGGGGCGATGATAGGTTACTAAATAAAATATAACTTTTGGCTTAAGGTGCGGCTTTATCAAGGCATGCCTTGTTTTGCTAAAACGTCTGTAACAGAATGACCGCGCGGATGATGGGCATGATGATGGGACAGGCTCAAAAAATCCCACTGAGGAGCAGTTGCTTGACCTGTTTAAAAATATTCATGACGGCTGTTGTCGGTAACATCCGGCCTCTTTGGTCGCTGATGGTTACGCACTGGCGTGCGAAGAAATGAAACAGCTACAAAACGGGTACTGTGAGAACTACCGACACCCATAATGTTGACGAAATGAAATTTCCTCAAGACCAAGTGTTGCCAGCAGCGGCTATCCGGGCCGGGGTTGGTGGGATGAAGACGTGGCGTATGGGCGCACGCCGCACCTAAGTGCGCTGACATAGCTGGGCTTTGCTGGTGACCACTGCTTATAAAAAGTGCCTCGCGGACGGAGATTTAGGAACGACAAAACCGCTATCGCAGGAATACGGGTATGCCAACAACCAAAACCGTGCTCACAGCTCCAGGGCGTCTTTGTCCGACCAGCTTCCTGGCTCCTGTCACCACTGGATTTTTCGCGCAGCTCATTTTCAAGCACTGTGCCGATGATGCGTTCAAGATGGTGACGATGCCGGATAACTGCCATGTGCCACTAAAACCAACGCCCACATCATCATGGGATCTTGGATGAATCGATACACCTGCGACTACTGCTAACACCAAGATATACTCGCCGGTGCCGAAAATGGATGCACCTTGAGCTTTGAGATCATAACGATCGCCAGGATGGTTATAGCAAAACGAACCGGTCAAAGCTATGCACGGCGCGAAACTCCTTTGTGTGGTGCGCTGTAGTGATTTTGGCAAATCCCACAACATATTTTCTAATATTACCAAAGTTTTCCTATTGGTTAAATTTTTTTCGTTGTTTAATCTAAAATTACTTCATCTGCCGGAATCCCAGCCACTTTATAAAGATTAAATTACGCTTTAATTTAAAATAACGCAAAACCAAGAACCAACCTTGTCAGTGTGCCTATCATAGTCAGTCAAACTCGCCATTGTCTGTAAAATACACCGTGGCCATAGCGCCGCTTGGTATCGGAAAACATATATGAAAGGCTTCAGCTGCGCCTTTATTTGTTTTATCAAAATGTAAGTTAATTTCATGGCATTGGTACAAGCCCCGGTCATTAACTGTAACTAAGCCTTGAATCTCCGTAATCCGAAGTGTAGTTTCATTCTTTGTTGTCGTTCTTTTTGCGCCGATCACCGCTCAAACTCTTGGCGGAATGGTTAATCTCCATGAACTAAATCACTTGCACGTAGGCTCTGTTTCAACTCGCCAGGTTGGTGTCATCTCCGTTTGCCGAAGCTCGTACCAGATCAATTTTCGGGTTTTTCACGCCCATACTGCTCTAGGTGTTTTGGAGGCAGGGTAGAAAATGGTGCGATAGTTTGTCTCCACTGAGAAACAGACAGAGGTTGCGTTATCTACCAAAGGATTTCGCGTATGCTGCCCACACAAAGCTCTCTAGGGCTAAAAACATCGTAAAATAGCGGCTTTGTAAGGCTTGAAGCTGAAACTTTGTCTCAACATCTCTTTCGCCATCATCTGGGACAGTTTTCAGCATCAGATGCCAAGCAAGAATAGTTACATTGCCAGCTCACGATGCCAAGTGGAGTTTTGTAAATTTTGTCGCTTTGTCTGTAAAGATCAGCCTGAAGCTGGCGTCATTTTGAGTTCTTTGGCTCGCTGGCACATTTGCACCGTGCGCGCGCTTAAAGGCTTTGGCTAATCTTTGCTCATCCCATCGCACCCTTACCGGCTATGCGCACTGCTCAAACTCTTGCGCCCGCTTTTAAAGTCATCCATCCTGGCTATACATCAAAATATGGGCTAGGCTTAAAAGCGATATAAGTACTCATTTTAATCCTTTTCATTTGTACTGTTTTGCTCTTCTGGAACCCACGTTAAAAACTGCTCTTTATCCTCAAAATTTACTATCTTACACTTGCAGTTTTCCATCGCCCGATTGTATGCCGTTACTGGTGGCTCCATGCACCGTCAGAGATAGCTTCGGGCTAAAATACACCAAAGTGATGTATATGCTCACATCATCGCCAACCCACGAACCGTCTCAGGATAATCTTCTCACGGTATCCATCTCCAAGACTTTGGGTCAAAAATGGCATATCGATTTCAGGATGATAAAGACCGCTTCCAGCGATCAAAAGCGCAGCACGCGGTAGGCGCTAGCGTCGGCGATAATCCTCGCGCTCTCGCTCTTTATGAGCTTTTGGGGGTTAGGCCCTACTCAGGGGCCAGGCTTTCATAGAAACCTCATCAGGGCTTTGCTAGATTTGGCAACACAACCTGATGGTGCGTGGTCGGTTTCAAATCTGCCGCAATGGCGGCGGGGTCTTATCCTTACACTTTGTCTTTTGAGCTCTTGCCCTGCTAAATGACGCAAGTTTTGCATCTTTTATCTTTCGTTACCAAAAAGAATTACAAAGTGTAACCGATACTACCAACTCGTCTTGTTTAGAGTGATTATCCTTGTAAAAACTTTTAACATAAATTACAAAAAGGCGCTTTACTTGAAAACAGTACATTACTTTAACAAGACCAAGGTGAATTTTTACCATCGTCATAAAGCTGAAAATAACGGCTTACTTTGAAGATGCATGGTGAAAAAATTACTAGGTACCCACTGGGTTGGTTCTAAGGCACATTAACATCTAGGTTTCCCGGTTGTCGCCATTTTCATGCATCCCACGAGATAATGGGCAATGATAGCAACAAAACGCGGCCACTAGCGGCTGCTTTTGACTACTGATCTGGACAGGATTTTGGCCTACTAAAGCTAAAAGACTATCACTTTTCTGCCACAAACTTCAGGGCATAATCTTTGGACTTTTAGCAACTATGTAACGTTTAATACTTTTCATGGCTAGCTTTACACTAAAATAGCCAGTAAATTGTACGGCGTTATCGGCTGTAGTTCAAATCCCCACAAATAAACTGAAATACCAAGTAAGATAGTTTAAGTGTTGAAATACCGGAAGAGATTTCATAAAGTGTCAAAAAAGATAAAGGCAAATATCGCGAGATGAGCCGCTTTAAATTCTTTGATTGTAAAAACCCTGCGCTTGGAAAGATTTTAGATGATTTTGGATGCTGGCGGGTACTAAGATAAAACACGTGGTTTATCAGTGTGAAAATTTCTAACTCATTCAAAGATACTTAAAGCAACGCTATAAGTCCTTGGATCACGGCGGTTTTGCCAGCTATCGCGTAACCGCCACACAACCGCCGGTTGGCTAGATGGAGAATTCACTAGTCTATCGCCCAACCACGACCGACGAAATTTCTATTTATGGTCGAATGCTCACAGCTGGCTGCACCTCCGTTACATATCCACCAAGACAAGCACCACACATGTTGGGTTGCTCACAACTGCCTGCAACTTCTATGAAAAATGGGCCAAAGCCCTCTTTTTTTAACATCACTGCAGATCTTTTTACCGTCGCTGGGTGATGATAGGAATCTTGTTTTGCAGACTGCGCACGCGCACCCAACCCATATCTGGCTACACATTGAGGGTAAGCGGGCAGCCATTTGTGCGCTGAGCCGATAATGCTTGATCGATAGCTGGATCGTCGCCAGACTTCGCCTGTGCCCGCTCGCGGCGCGTAGACATGCGATGACTGGATCAGGTTTGTGACGTGAATCTCCTAGGCCACCGTCGTATTTTGCACCCTCGTCTGGTGAAATTGCACGGTTTATCGCGTAGGATTTTTATCTTTGGCTCAACAAGTGATCTCATCAGCGCGATGATGCGGCTCACCGCCGAAAGCTTCGATCATACATGTTACACTGTTGAAAATCTATCTCATCCGCTGGGCCATCATCACCTCTCCATTAAACTCAAGCGCCTTGGCAAAGTGCGCCATCGTATTGGCGGATGGTCCTCAAGGATGAGGTCCTTGCCGCCGAACGTGACTTATCAAAGCTTACACTTTAAAGACGACCTTGATGCTCTCGGGCACTAAACCGAAGTTTTACGCCGGTGATCATCGCGCCATAGCTGGGTCGGTGCTGCCCATGCCAGTCGCTAAACGCTCCAGGAGCGCCGTGCACGTGCAGTGACTGTCTGCGCCGAGTGATTGACGTCGCTGAGGACGTCTAGCCGCTTTTTCGGGTAAAATCGCGGTGCTCGATGCCCCATATCTTTTTCGTCAAAATGAGTGGGTCGTGTTTGTGAAAACCGGTCGCGTGCAAAAGTACGGCAGTGCTGCGCTTGGATGTCGTCTGTCGGTATGCAGTGGTCCATCGACGTGCTTAAAGCCGACGTCTGGGTTGTAGCTGGCTGGCGCCACTTCGCTCCGACGCAGCGAGTCGAGATGGAGGCGTCGTAATGTCGTTACCTACCGCGGTCATCGATCTTGCTCTCGATGATCTCTCTGCCTGCGCTTACCTCAACTGCCAGCGTGATCTGCAAAATATTTACCTACTCGGTGATGGTTTGTTTCGCCGATTCTTCGGCTAAATCACGGGCGATCTGGCAAAAACGCAGCTTCGGTGAAAATTCCACTGGCCAAAAGCGCAGTGAAACTTCAGTAACCGATGCGGTGAACGCCATAAACTGCCTAGCGCCAGCCCGGCTGAACTGGTGGCATATTTGAAGTTGTTCCGGCAGTTGAAGAAGACGTAAGTGGCGGATTTGTCCGTTGGGGTTTTAACGTTAAATGGCGAATCGTCGCTCATGTGCCGGCTATTTTAGTGTCGTAACTCATAAATGCATCATATACGACTGCATTCGGAAGCTTAAGTGCGCTGGCTATGTTGGTCGCCGTGCTGTATGCGCATTAACCAAGAGACCAAAAATATCTTGCTCCACCACCAAACCGCCTTGGTCCTTTACGCGGCAGATGAGTGAAATCATAGCTGGCAAATAAACACGCCAGGCTTCCTTGATGTTTGTGGTGCCTGCAAGCCGGTTTACCGATCATGCACCGATAGCGCGAGTCTTTCTCGGTTTCTGTGGTTTTTGCGTATGGCGTAGCTGGCGAGATGAAGCAGTCCGCTTGTTTGATTCTGCCAAGTTAGAATCCGATTCAACGCACCTGAGATGCTTCTACCAACAACTGGTTGCGAAAGGTCCGCGTTATGGTTCTGCCGATCCACTTTTGCTCACTCTATCTTCATGCAGCTTCAATGATCTGCGGTTTATGCTATCGTTTTGAAAGGCTACACTTCCCTGCTTCGATGAGATTTGCGCTTTCCTCCTGGATCAGCACTTTGTTATATTATCGCCCGTAGTAGTCGATACTTGCCGGTTTAAGCTTTGCCAGCATAGTTTGTATAGACGGACCACTCTGGCGTTGCTGAGATACTCAAAAGTCCCGCGCAGTGGGTTAGAGACTTTATCGGTTTTGATCCGTTACCGGCTTACCGGTTACCCGCGTCTGCACGCTGAGCGGTCTCCGCACTGCCATCTGAGACCAGAAGACAATATAAGATCGTTGAAGTTCGTTATGCACTATCTTGGACATCCTCCCGACAACGTTTTTGCTTAACTTTTATTATATTGTTTTTGTCTTGGAGTGTGCCGACCAAGGTGTGCCAGAACGCTTTGTCAGCCGTTGATATCTATCATTGCATCACCTGCGCCTATCGTATTCAGACCAAGGCGCTCAGATCGCCCTATAGTAGTCTTTCGCACATGGTCGCCAAATAATAGATTGTGAGAATATCGTGCCGGTATCAACTATGCACCCATTTAGCGTAACGCTGCTTCAGCGCGTGGGTGTGATGTATAAAATCGTCGATGTGATATCTGCGCTCGGCGTTCGTTCGAGTACTGAGGCTTGGCGGCGATTGATGTCCTGAGATGACATGCGTGGACCGAGTTAGTGCGCCAGCGGCTTTTCAAACAGCCGATCGCTTCGCGGAAATATGTCAGGTAAATCTACATATCGTTTTTGGCGTCAATATACGCCTCTTTGTCGCCGTCCGTCTTTGTTTATCAACGCTAAAATGGTTGCCCGCCGCATGCGGCAGTTGCTTTAGGTAATACTGGCCTCGCCGCGCCCTATCATGTAAAGGCGGTACGTTTGTCGAGTGCGTATAGCCTCGTGTTCGGTAATCATCGCCTTTACGAGATGGTGGTGAGGCTATGAGGATATTTTCAAAATCGCCGAAGCTTCTCCAATAATCGCTTTGCGATAATCAAAGAATTAATCACGAGCAAAGTCCGCTATCTGTTATCGGTCCTGTCGGTATCAAATCAATGCCCAATGTTTCTGTCCTATCCATCATTCCATTATGGATGCGGTCGTAAAGACGGTTTTGGTTGCCATATTGATAACGCCACCTGGATCTTTTAGTGAGGCCGTGCAAAAGATAAAGCAAGCTGGACCTTTTAATACTTCCAGCGTTTCAGCTGTTTTGTCTAGAGCCTATCCAGACGCCTGCTGGCATGGGTGCGCGCGTATTGAGCCGTCGCTCGCTACATCCGCAGCGACGATGGCGATCCGACTGCCGCGCGCAATAATAGTGTTGCCACGCCAAGCTTATGTCACTCACGTTTTGAAGGATCCTCGCAGCGTTTGCTGACTTTTGTCTTTTAGCTGTTGAGCTAGTCACGACATTTACAGTTTAGTGTATCTCAAGGATGAGGGCGTATTTGTCTTAGACTTCGCTCGTTGGCGGCTCTATAGCCATCATCTGCTATCTACCTGCACTAACTCCTTCTAAATTACATCACCGCCATTAAAGCCAGTGTGACGAAATTACCGATGCTAATGAAATTGCTCAATTCATTCGCTAAAAATTAGTTATTTTTAAAATCGTTATCATTAGCAAAATTAATTAATTTTATGAGATTAATTTACATTGTGTTTATAATAAGAAATAGACTTGATAAAATTGATTTGCTTCTTAAATAAAAAGGCCATTTCTCGGTGCTGTGAAACATTTTGCAACATTTCTGATACCGTCCCTATGATGCATTTAGTTCAAATAGCAGGTTATCTATCGAAAATCCAAAAAGAATAAGCCGAACCAAAGCGCGTAAGCCGCCACTATCGAATTGGCGAAAAGATCATTTGATCTAAATAAGTCAAACCAGCGATCTCGAGATGATGAGCTAAAAGAGCTGGCATTATAAACTGCCTTTGATGTGTCCTAAACAGCTTTAACGCTTAAGCATATATAAAAGCGATCGGAATTTTCAAAAAGACAATAAGATTACGATCTGCACCTGCACACAAAGTGGCTCATATAAAAACGAAAAATTCGTCCTTTATCTTGGGTCCAACAGCCGCCCATAAGAATGTGATAACCAGTCATAAATAGCGATCATCCAAGGCGCTAAAGCCTGTATCGTTAATAGCTACCAGGTAAAGGAAACTGGTGAGGGTTTCTAAAGAGCCTGCCAGCCATCCTTTATATCTCAAAAAAGCCGTACGAGCCGATAACTGACTTTAATTTTAGAAATTAAGCAGCAGGATAAGCAGTACAATTAGCTGAAAGCTTAAAAGAGACCCAAAGCGCAGCGTACAAAGATGGGTAACGTGAGTGAATTCCCCAAACTCCGCCCAGGAGATAAAGATGAGCTTATACTGAAAAAAGGGCGAGGTTTGCAAGCTATGCGCCACAACACCGATTGGCACGTTAAGAATATGAGAAAGGGTACGGAGGATTTACTGCTGACAACGAGATAAAACCAACTCTTAGTGAGCATAAATAAGCCTCGTCTGGATTTACTCAAGATCAAAAAAAACTTCGTGCCAAAAACCCGCAGATGTGGGAGATAGAAAAAGGTAAGTGGAAAAAAGATCGAAGGGTTTTTAAGAGGGGCTAAAATCAGCAAAAAGGCAAAAGTGCTTACGAACTTGAAATTACAGGTCAAAAACAAGAGCAAAACAAAGAGAAGAGACACATAAAAAGATGTGTGAGCGAAAATGCTGAAATTGCACTACCGTTAGGGAGTTCAGAATTACGGATTGCTTGGGGAAACAGAAAAAGGCAGCCTCGGGTTACTCGATCTTGCCAAAGATGATATCTGGCTTCATCTAAGAACTTTAACGCTCATGTCATCTAAAACAAGCAAAATGGGGATGCGAAGACGTGCTAAAGGAAAAGTAAGCTGCTAAATTTTGCGTGGGATGAGGTGTAAAGGGCTAACAGATAAAGGGTTTAAACAGGCATTAATTAAGGCGTGAAAATGGGTGCAAAATGTCACTTACACAAACTACAAAACGAGTCATCATAAATAAAGGCTAAAAATGGCAGTAACACCTTTAGGAAACAGCAACTTCATCAACCAAAATGCTGCGTCGGCAGTCTCAGTAGTGCATACGTAGCAAAGCACGCTTTGACACATGCAAGCGCTATTTGGCATGCCGAGCTTTCAGCCACGCAGCAAAATGAGGAGATCAAAGAGGTGGGCACTGATGCGAGTCATATAAAATGGACGAAAAGAGCGCGAGGCGATCGAAAAGAGTCGGCGGAAGAGAAGGGCGGGAAACGGGTTTTGAAGAACGAAGAGCAAAACGCGCAAAAGACCAAATGTGAAGAGATTTGGAAGATGAAAAGATGATGAAAGTGACATGAAAAGAACATCGTCTGCCTTGATATATCAATATAGTTAATTTAGTGAGGCAAACTCTCTCTGACTCTGCCTTTTAAACTAAATCTGCTCCTCACTTATCTATTTACTTAAAGTGTCCAGCAGAACCAGCTAAACTTGGCCCCATGCTTTACGTTTCGTTGTAATACACTGAAATCTTTAGTTCACGCAAAACAGTTTTATCACAACGGTTTTTCGATCAGAGCCTGACTAGTGTCATCTATGGTAAATACTGCACCCTTGCCAGCATTCATTTGGATCATCTTCAATGTTATAATGAACTATCAACTGCATTAAACGAGTTGCACAGAATAAATTAAATTTATTAGCTAAAACTAAATAAGACATAAAATACAAAAAGTAATAATAAAAAGATAAATATAAGAAGTGATTAGGAACGCTTAGCGTTCCTTTTTAAAAATAATCTTGTATTTTACTTTTCTATCTTCTCTTTGGCTTTTACAGTCTCTCTCTACTTTTTCTTCTTTTCTTTTACTTTATCTTCAGCATTGTCTCTTTTACTTCGCTGCTCTTTTACTTACTTTTTAGCTCTCTTTTTAGATTTTGCTTTGCTTTCGTTTCATCTATTTTGTCTCGCCAGATGTTATATTCTGATTTTAAATTACTTTCAAATGTCTTATCACCCTATGCCATTTACATTTTTGAGATCTTCTATCGAGTTCGGGTATTTGCCCTCTATACTCAATAACAGCATCTGCTCTTTTGAAGCACCTATACCATCTGGGCTCATTAACTCTTCTTTGAAGCAGTATTTAAATTACAGCTGCAAACATTGTAGAAAAGCTGCTACTAATAAAGATAACATAACCTTTTCTATTTTGTCCTTTTTAAGTTAAATTGGGCGCTGAGTTTTAACATATTTAACATGCTAAGTCAATTTAAAATAAAAATTAATAATCTGTACTGATTGTAAAATTATCTTCTCGATGCATAGGTAATTAGTACGTAAACACGAGAAAGTAGGTAGTAAAAGTTTTAGAATAGTTGTAATTATCTTTAGAAAGAAAATTCTTTATGTCATAGAAATTTTATCTATTTCTTCGCTGAGTTGAAACTCTATATAAAAATTTAGGAGATTTTCTATGAAAAGAAAGATGACATAAAAGAGCTTATCGAATTTTTAATGGTATGGAGATGAATCATATCAAGATAAGAGTGGTGATTTTGAGGTCGAGGTAGAAAATTTACTGATTATTGCGCGCCTGCAAAAGCCAGCAGCACAAGCAGCAGCTCCAGCGCCAACACCTGTAAATGTTGTCGTTAGCTCAGAGGTAAAACCAGCTGCCGGTCGCCCAAAAGATAGCATAAAATCTCCTATGGTGGGTACTTTCTGCGCTGCTCCAAGCCCGGGCGCTGCACCATTTGTAAAAAGTAGGTCAAAAGAGTGAGAAAAAGGCGATGCAGTGGGCATCATCGAAAAGCTATGAAGATCATGCGAACGAGATCGAGGCTGAATTGACTGCCAGATCACTGAGATGCTAGTCTCTGACGGACAGCCAGTTGAGTTTGGATTGCCGTTATTTGGCGTGGAGAAAAATTAATGGAATTAAAAAGATTTTAATCGCAAACCGCGGCGAGATCGCTCTTCGTGCTTTGCGAACGATAAAGGAGATGGGTAAAAGAAGCCGTTGTAGTTTATTCAACCGCTGACAAAGACGACGCTGCCGTAAAATATGCCGACGTGGCTGTTGCATCGGTAAAGAGCGCTCAAGTGACAGCTACCTAAATATCCAGCCATCATAAGCGCAGCTGAGATCAGCGAAAGCGAGACGCTATCTTCCCGGTTATGGCTTTGCATAGTGAAAATCAAAATTTTGTTGAGATTGCTCACCCGACAAGATCAGATGTATTGGACCAAGCGTTGCTGCGATGGCTTTTCGATGAGCGACAGAGTAAGGCAAAACAGGTCATGCAAAGAGCTGGGTGTGCCAGTCATCCCCGGCTCAGACGGCGCAGTGGCTGATACAAAAGCTGCACAAGAGCTAGCTAAAAAGATCGGCTATCCTGTCATACTAAAAGCTGCTGCAGGCGGCAGCGCGACGTGGTATGCGCGTGGTTGAAAAAGAGGCTGATTTAGAAAAAGCATTTTGGTCTGCTGAGAGCGAGGCGATAGTGCATTTTGGCGATGGCACGTATGTATGGAAAAGAAATATATCCGAAATCCACGCACATCGAGGTTCAAATCATCGGCGATAGCCACGGCAGCGTGCTTCACATAGGCGAGCGTGACTGCTCTGTGCGGCCGCCACCAAAAGCGATCGAGAGGCAACTATCTTGCTTGATGAGAGAGAGAGAGGCTACATGAAACTGCCATAAAAGCGGCAAAAGCGATCGGCTACGAGGGAGCAGGTACGTTTGAGTTTTTGGTTGATAGAAAGTGAACTTTACTTTCATCGAGATGAACACGAGGCTCCAAGTCGAGCATACTGTAAGCGAAATGGTAAGTGGGCTGATATCATCGAGCTTATGATAAAAAGTGGCTGAGGAACAGCTACTGCGTCACAAAAGAGCATCGAGCTAAAGGCCATGCGATCGGTGAGATCACAGCTGAGGATCCAAACACCTCCTCCGTGCACAGCAAGATCCAAAATATGTCTGCCGGGCGGCCGCAACGTCGAGAGATGGATAGCCACATCTACGCAAGACTATCTCTATACCGCCGTATTTGCGATGAGTAGTGATCAGACAAGCTCGTAGTTTGGGACACTGATGAAAACAGAGCCATTCACAAGATGAAAAGTAGCTCTTGATCAGCTCATAATAAGCGGCATCAAAACAACAAAAGACTTTCACATCGCCATGATGGAAAACAAAGACTTTTTAAGTAACAGCTACGGTACAAACTATCTTTCAAGACATTAAAATTTCTGGTCAGGATTTGTTTTAAATGGTCCTGACCAAAATTACTATCTTTTCACCTTTTAACAGTATAATTGCCACACTTTTACAAAAGGATGAGTGAGGATTGACAAACGAGCGAGGGAGTACTGCTCAAATGCCGACCTTACGCAGGCTCTTTTTTTCCCTATCGCCGTAGAGCAGTTTTTGGAAATGTATAGCTAGGGCTTGCAAACTCGCTAATGGCTGCAAGCGTTAGCGAAAGTGCAGTGAGTGCGGTAAGTCTTGTGGGGTTTGTCATGGCGCTGTTTATGAAAGTATATTTTACCGCCATAGCCACTGGTGGCTCGGTGGTAGCTAGTATCTGGGCGGCAAACAAAGTGGCAACGCCAGAAATACCGCCGATCAGCTGGTTTGGTTTGGTCTAATTTTTGCCATCTTTACTGGCCCTTGCCATCATCGTTTTTAAAGATATTATCGAGATAAAGTCTTTGGCGATATCGGCGAACAAGTGAGGCGCGATGCTAGCCTATCTCGTTTTCTCAGCCATTTCAGCGCGCTTTCTGGCCGTCTAGCTGCGGCAGCTGCGCGCGATCTTTCGCCCGATATCAAACGCAAAACTACCTATGTATATCATGGCGGCTGCCAGTTACTAAATGTGCTGCTAGCTGCCGTTAGCATCTACACTTTTCACACGGGGTGCTTGGCATCGCCATTAGCACGCTCACTAGCTAGAGCGATCGCTGCTTTGTCATAGTCTATCTGCTACTTGATATAAAAAGCTAAAACTTCACATGAAGAAGAGCTTTATCTATAAATTGACTACGGATCATCAATTTTAAATATCGGCGTGCATGGCTTTGATCGATGTTTTTACGTGGGTCGCATCATTGTTTTTGAGCCTTGTTTCGCTCTTTGGCACAGCAAGCATCGCTGCAAATGCCGTGGGAGGGACTATCGTGATGTTTCAGGTGCTCCACTGGCAGGCGATAGATGCACAGAGTCTAGCGTCGTCGTGGCTAGATGCATCGGCGCAAACGACTTTAATCAAGCCAGTACACATAAGAAAATCGATGCTAAGCATCTACATCGTGCAGCTTTTAGCACGGCTGTCGATGTTACTGCTTCTTGAGCCGCTACTTCGCGTTTATAACCTCTCAAGCGATGCCGCCAGTGTAACAAGGCGAGATCGTCTGGTACCACGGCATCGCGATGTGCCTTATCTGGCCGCTTGCCTACACCTATCCAACCGTTTTTCGAGCTGCTGGGGACGCAAAATACCCGATGATAGTAAATTTAGCCTGCAGCGTTTGCCTGCAGGATCGTGTCTAGCTTATATCTTTGCACTCACGTTTGATCTTGGCATGATAGGCGCTTGGTTTTGCGATGTTTGCCGACTGGGCGGTAAAAGGCGGTGCTCTTTGTGCGCTGAGATACGCAAATGGCACGTGGATGAGACCGAGCCATTTAAAAAAGTAGTAATATACACACGATTTTTGTCTAGGGATAAAGATGAAAAATGTTTTTCAGTGAGTACAGCTCTAGTGATCGCAGCACTTTTTGCAGGGTGCGCAAGTGAGCTCAAGTAGTAGAAACTCAAAAGTAACAAGCTACGGCTCAGTTTATAACGGCACAAAAGGGTCTCAGTTTCTGTTGGCCGCTTTAATAATCAATCAAACTACTGGTAATGGCGTTTTTAGTGATAACGAAGATGAGACTTGGCAACCAAGCTCAAAGCATCTTGATCGACAAATTTACAGCAAAGCAGTAGATTTTCGGTGCTTGAGAGATCAAATAGTCAGTCCTCAAACAAGAGACGAGCTAAGCAAAGAGGCTCAAAAGTTAAAAGCTCAAGATACGTCATAACTGGCGATGTGACTGAGTTTGGACGCAAGACAACAGGCGATCACCAGCTATTTGGCATGCTGGCAAGGTAAGCAACAAACCGCCTACTCAAAGGTAAAGTAAAGCGTTGTCGATACCAAAACGGCTGAGGTTGTATATTCTGTTAGCGGCGCTGGCGAATACACCCTCTCAAACAGAGATCATCGGCTTTGGCGGCACCGCAGGATACGACTCTACACTAAATGGCAAGGTGCTAAGCCTAGCGATAGTTGAAGCGGTAAATAACCTGGTAAATGGCATGAAAGCGGAGCATGGCAAGTAAAAATAAAGCTTGCCTGCCTTGGCGCTCTTGCGCTCTTATTTTGCAGGGTGCAGCAACGCAAGTGGCCCAAGGTCGCTTTACTACTGGGACGGCACGCATATAGCAGCTCGCTATATGGCTATCTAAACGAAGATGGCGGACGCAACCGAGCATTCACGCTTAGAAAAGTTGAGTGCAAACCTCCAACCCAAAAGGGGCTACAAGGTTGCCTACGGAGCTGTACTGCACCTTGGACTTTTATACTTAAATAACGAGGGTAGGCGCTGCAAATGCAAATTTTCGACAAAGAGGGTGCAAATTTCCCAGAGTCAAAAAGATTATAAAATTTTCATCAAAGGCTCTAAAAATTTAACTCAAAAAGCAGAGCAAAAAGAGCAAGATGAAAAATATACCAAATGGTATAGCTGTGACGCTTCTTGCGATATTTTTTGCAGGGTTGTTCTTTCAAAGAGCACTGAGCCATACGAGCTACTCAGCCTTTTTGCAAAAAGCCACGCTCCATCCTAGTGCTCATGCCAGCAAACGATAGCACCGAGTAAGCGGCTCAGCAGCGGTTTTGGCTAACTCAGTAGCCCCACTCAGCGAGGCTGGATACTATGTATTTCCAGTGGCTCTTGTAAATGACACTTTTAAGCAAAATGGCGATAACCAGGCCAAGCGAGATCGCAGCGGTGCCTCTAAACAAAGCTCGATAAATCTTTTCAAGCCGATAGCAGTGCTTTACATCAACATAAAAAAGAGTATGGTACAAGCTATGCCGTTATTTCAAGCTCGACAAAGGTTGTCCTTGAAGCAAAGTTAATCGATATAAAAAGCGGTGCTAAACTCTGGGGAAGGAACCGCAACGGCCATAGAAGATAACAGTAGCGGTCAAAAGTAGCCTGCTTGGCATGCTGGTCTCAGCCGTCATCACGCAGGTGGCTAAAATACCATCTCAGATAGATCATACGACCTAGCAGTAAGGCTGATGCCTACCTCTTTTCTAGAAACTGCCGCGACTGCATGCTTTATGGGCCGTATTCGCCGCATTATGGCAAAGACGCTCAGCTAAATAAAGATAGATAATTAATGTCCAGCCATCAACTTGGGTGCTTCTTACGCTGGTTGGTGGCGTGCTGAGATTTAGCGGAGTTTGCGGGCAGTATCTCTTCTCGCAAGGCATAAGCGCTGATTTTTGAGTGCCTTATAGGCTCTTGCTAGCTGGCGCTTTATCGTGCTCTACTACGCTTTTAAGGCTAAAAAGCCGTTCTTGCGCCACTTACTGACGTAAAACTGATGGCTGAGCTTTTTTATACGCTCTGCTTGGGCTCATGATGACGCAGTATGCCTACTTTTACTCGATCAGGCTCTCAAACGCCGCAGTTGCGACAGTTATCAATACACCGCTCCAGTTCTCATCCTAGCCATCATCTGCCCTAAAAAGGAGGCGAGCACTAAGACCGCTTGAGATTACGGCTCTGCTTTTGCGCGATGCTTGGCGTCTTTTTCTCTAGCAACTCATGCGCAAATTTCAGCCCGCTCGTCATCTCGCCAGAAGCGCTATTTTGGTGCTTGGTAAGCGCCGTTTGCGTCTGCGTTTATAACCCTAACTCCCACAAGGCTAAAATGCCAAATACTCAGTCACGCTCACGCTTGGCTGGGGCATGTGTGATAGGCGGCGTGGTGCTTTGCGCTTTATATGAGATGTGGGGTTTGCAGGGGCTTAGTGGCACGGCGCAGTGGCTGGCATTTCTCGCCGTTATCACGCTGGCACGATATTTGCATTTAGCCCTTTTATATGACTGGAGTTAAGCTCGCTAGGTGCCTCAAAGGCCAGCATGATAGCCTGCATAGAACCCACTAAGTGCCGCGTTTTTGGCTACTTTTGGCTTGGGACGAGTTCGTCTTTGGGACTTTTGAGGCTTTGCTCTCATCATATCATGCATATTTTTACTTTCAAAGAAGAGATGATATACCTGGCGCAAACGGCACGACAGCTGGCTTTTTAAGCAAAGACTACAAAGAAATAAACCACGCCAAAATGCGAAGTGAAGGCAAACCTTGCCTCATCACGACGCTACGTTAGCGTTTTAAACGGACTTGCTGAGCGCAAAAAGTATAAAAATTTCATCCGCCGCTCAAGAAAAACGACATTTTTATATCCGGGTTTAAAGGCGATCAGGGGTCGTAAAAGAGTGCGAACATGAGAAAATTGTAAGCAGGTGAATTGACTGGCTTTACTCAAGCAGCGCAAACAAAAATGGTATGAAAAGTTGACGAAGTTTGGGCTAGAAGCGTGGCTGATGAAGTTGTTGATGAACGATTTTTTGAAGATACGCCATCAAAAGTATAAAATTTCTAAAAATCAAAACTATCCGCTAAAAGCTACTAGACTTTTGAACAAAGATAATCTTATTACTCTTTTATAACTATAATACCCAATTTATCGTACTTTAGTACAATGTACAATCCCTTTCAAAAACGATATAATTTTTGCCATAAAAACATATTGATGTGTCAAAATTAGTAAGGGAAAAATATCATGTCAAACGAGATCGCAGTAGTAAAAAGTATATCTGGTGAGGGTGCAAAAGCTATAAATAACTTGGGTGAGACAAAGAGAACTTCACGTGGGAGATATAGTTTATAGTGGCGAAAAAGATGATGACTGATGATGCTAACTCTAAGATAACGATCCTACAACTAATGGTAAAGAGGCAACCTTAATGAGGCAAAGATAGCCTAAATTTGGATCAAAGTATTTGGTACTGAAAACTCAGGTGGCAAAAACTATAGCTTAGTATAGATGACTTACAAAAAGGCGATTTTAAGCGGTAAGAACCTAAAACACGCATGAAGAGACCGCAGCTGGTGGAAATGCTGGTGGAAATGCTAGTGGTGATGGGTGAGTCTTGGTGAGGCTAGATTTGCCGAGGGCGGACACTACTCAAATATCAATGATACAGAAATTAAATGACTCTGGTGAAAGTACTGGAAGCACCTATAAGCTCGGTTGGCGGTTATGCTGATGGAGCTACTGGTGCTGATGTTGATCTTACCTAGCAGTGCCAGTATCTGTTCGTCTCTATAGAGCAGGGCAAGATGCAAGAGAAGAAAAATGCATATAGTTTTGGCGATAGTAAATATCTTACTTTTGATTTTTCACTTAATTCAGCCCTAGGCGTTACGCCAACTACTTTTCGGTAAATTTTAGCGGTGTGAGAGGCAAAGATTATGATGACGGTTACTACTCTCTTGACGGTGGGCTAAACTGGTTTTATGTTAACTAGTGATCAGATATATCTTAATGATCCAAATGATATTACAAATTGAAAGTCAGGGTACCATGTCTTAAAGTGACTATGGACAAACTCGATATCAAAAACGAAGGCGAAAATGGTAAAGACTTAGGGGCGGATATTGCGGCTGGTATAAAATTTTTGGAGATTATAGAAGAGTTAGATCTAAGCATCACTAGCGATAATAGCGAGTACGACTACTAGCACGAAAAGCGGGATGATAGACGATGACAATAACTTTTTATAGATCAAGATGTAGAAGGTATAAATTGAGATACAAAAACTGGCGATGAGACTCTGGTGAGTTGCTGCAAAAAGTTGAGGACTCATATATAAAAGGGCTATTACGGCGATAATAAGCTAACTCTTCAGGCGCAACACTAGATAATAGCTATAGAAACAGGTGAAAAAGATGATATCTTGATAAAAGACTCTGAGCTAAAAATGGTTCACGGATAAATGCTGGTATGGGCGAAGATCATGTGGTGATAGATCATTCAAAGATCACTGATGAGTGTTATAGATGTCGGAACTAGTGATCTGTACTCTGATCCACTCGGACTTAGTAAAGTACAAACGATAAATATAGATAAATAACTCACTTTTAACAAATGCTAGGATATATGGTCCTGTATCTTTGGATCGATGTCCGGTCCCGGTCAGATTGAGTTAAATCTTGAAAAAGGATCAGATGCTGTGAATTTAACTGTGAGATAGCGGCAGAAGTAAAGACATTATAAATATTCACTCTAATATTACCGCTACATCACTTGGGTATAACAGCTATGGCAACGCACAAGGTGGTGATGACATTATAAATATAGATAGTGGTGCAAAGATAGAAAATACAACAATATATGCACAAGTTGGTGATGACACTATAAATATCAATAATGCGACAGTTAGCCATAGTTACATCAACACAGATGGTCATGCTGGTATCTCTGCGATGAGATAAAGACACTTTTAACCTTAGTGAAGTGACAATAAAATGGTGCAAAGCTTGAGGGTGGACTGAGATACAGATGCTTTTAATATAGAAAATATCACTGCGGATCAAAACGGGTATGGCGGTGATTCTTTTTGCTCTTAACGGCGATAGTGGTGATGACATTTTTTCAATATAAGAGGCACTATCGATGGAAAGAAATCTAACGATGCTAGGGTGGTATTTATCTGAAGTTATCTCTGGCGGAGATGGTGATGATACAGTAAATTTTTGAAGGTGGCTCGGTTGTGAACTACTCTAGAAGTATGGAGAATGGAGTGCTTTCATATCAGCAGATACGTTTAATATAAAAAGTGGTGCTACTTTAAAATAACTCTATGATATGTGGTATGGATGGCAATGATACGTTTAATATAAAAAGTGGTGCTATGTTAAACGATACGCAAATTATGGCGATGATTACAAAAAATGAATGGGGGTACAACTGGCAACGATATCGTAAATGTGGAAAAAGGTGCAGTTTTTAAATAATGTCTCTATTGATGGTGGAAAGCGGTGAAGATACGTTGATAGTTCGAGAAAATAACATCGACTTTTCAAAGGTTAAAAGTACCGAAAAACTATCTCTTGGTGGTGATGTGCAAAGCGATAGTAGTATAGTGGATAGTGAGAGTGCAGGTGAGACTAAGTGCTGCCAATGTTAAAGACATTTTGCGTGATACTGGAAAGACAGTATTAAAAATAGATGGCGATAGTAGCGATGAGCTTGAGCTTGATGGCTTTGATGAGCACTCAGCTGTGAGTGCTGGAGGCTACACGAAGTATGCCAGCCTTGATGGTGCCATAAGCGCAGAGATCAAAGACGAAGTTGTTTTCAAGTTTCTGATCTATTCTAACTCTCTAACTATCACCGACCATTCTTTTGCAAGTTTTTCAAAATTTCGGTAGCATTTGCAGGGCTGGTTGATGGTAGTTTTACCACTTCATTTTTGTTGATTTTATGATCTCGTCTTCTAAATATTTTTACCATTCATAAGCCTTGCCGCCGTTTGCGTAGACTCGCGTGATATTTGCCTCTTTAAAAATTGGCTTTAAGTTTGCAGGCACGATCTGGCTCATCTTAGCGTCGCTTGAGCCCTCTATCTCGCATGATATCGCCGCATCATATATCGCGATGTGATGAGAGAGTAGAATCTTATCTTTTCATCCAGTGCTTTCTGGCGTATCAGCATTTAAAATCCCAGCCAACACACGCCAAAAAGCGGTTTTGCGGATTTGCATAGTAAAAGCCGATTTACGAGAGATGACAGAGAAATGAGCCTAGGATCAAACTACTAGAGTTTTTATCAAAGATTGAGCTAAAAAGGGTGCGTTTGGCTCATATTTTTGCCTTTTTAAATTATGAATAATTTTAGATAATGATATATAAGTGCTTTAGAAGTTACATTTAAGGAGCTGCAGTGCCTTGGTGCAAGATGAGGTTTTTCGATGAGGGCTGGATAAATGGCGATCTGGACGATGATGAGTTTGAAAAGAGGATAGAGGATTATGGCTCGTATATAAAGTCTTTTTATGACGAGCTAAAGACGCTTGAGAGGAATTACTATAGATCTAAATTTTAATGATGCAAAGATAGTATCTTTTGCCTTTGTGAAAAGTGGCGCTAGGGTTAAATACATATCGGAGACTTGCAAAATGGCTACTTCGAGCTAAGTGTCCTTTTTAAAATTTTCATATAGATGACAGCGCTCTTGGAGAGATCATAGCCAGTGAAGTGGCTTTTTGCGGAGAAGGAATTTTATTTTTCATATATGATGAGTGATCTTAAGGAGCGTCATTTTGCCTTTTGACGAGATATGCAGTGTCATGTAAAAGATTTCAAGCAAGATATATTCTAGCTGCTAGAGTAAATGTACAGGGTGCAAAAGCACCCTAAAATTTAATTGATTTCGTCGCTAAAGTCTGCTAGGCTTAGGCGTTTTAGCTGGCGGTAGCGTCTTTGCGCGTCAGCTTTGTTTTTAGCTAGTAACTCGTCTGCGTGCTCAGGGTTGGTCTTCTTAAGCGAGTTGTAGCGAACTTCGTTTAACAAAAACTCTTCATAAAAGCTGACCAGTCTGGCTCTTTGAGGTGATTTTGAGCGGATTTTGTCCCTCTTTAAAGGCGCGGATCGCTATAGGTATGTCGGCCAGTATCCGCATTTTGTAGCGAGCTCGCCTTGGCCGCCTGACTGCGATAAGCCGCCCTTGATGCCGTGAGCGATGCACGGAAGTAGGCGATGATGAGGGCTTGGGCCATCGCCGCGCTACGGCCGCTGCGATCGCTTTTTATCACGTTTGCTTGGCTCGCGTTTGAGTTGATCTGCGCTACGAAAAATGTTGCCGTAAGTCATCGCGATGTAGCCAAGGTCCTTTTTCTGAGGCTGGCTTGCCGCTAGCCGTAAACTCGCGCTATCGAGCCTGCGCGGCTGATTTAGAGCTTTGGCCGCCAGTGTTTGAATAAACTTCGTGTCAAGCACTAGCACATTTACGTTTTCGCCGCTTGCTAGCACGTGGTCAAGTCCGCCAGCCGATGTCATACGCCCAGCCGTCGCCGCCGATGATCCATTGCGACTTTTTGACGAAGGGTCTTATAAGCTCTAAACTCTTAACGCTCGGCGCGCCGATACTGCTCTAAAATAGGCAATAAATTTTTCCGTGATCTCTTGCGTTTAACGCCGTCATTTTTGGAAATTTATCCAGTCGTTGTAAAGCGCTGAAAGTGCGTTTGGCACGCTATCTATGTTGTTTCTCATTATGTCTTCGATGCGGTGGCGTATGAGTCTCCATCGCTACATTCATACCCATGCCAAACTCAGCGTTATCTTCAAATAGCGAGTTTGCCCACGCAACGCCCCTGCCTTCGTCATTTTGTGGTGTGCACGGAGTAGATGGGGCTGAGCCGCCATATATCGAGCTGCAACCAGTCGCGTTTGCAACGATCATGCGCTCGCCAAAGAGCCTTGTTATAAGCGTGATATACGGAGTTTCGCCGCATCCGGGGCAAGCGCCGTGAGATTCAAAAAGAGCGGCTTAGCAAAGCCAACGCCCTTAACGCTCTCTTTATTCATGAGATCGTCTTTATAAAGCGACCTTTTAAATAGATAATCAGCGTTTCCTTGCTCGTTTTTGCCTAACTCTTCTTCAAGCGGCACCATTACGAGCGATTTTTCTGCCTTGGGCAGTTTTTGTGCGCATAGCTCGCAGCCAGTGCAGTCTGGCGGGCTTACTTGGATTTTTATATTTTAGTCCCTTGACCTCTTTGCCTTTTTGCCTCTAGGTTATGCTCTTTTACGCCATCTGGAGCTACGCTAAGCTCGTTTTCGTCTATCAAAAATGGCCTGATTACAGCGTGCGGGCAGACAAATGCGCACTGGTTGCACTGGATGCAGTTTTGCTCGATCCATTTTGGCACCATGACGCCAACGCCGCGTTCTCGTAGGCCCGTCGTGCCAGCTTCGAAAGTGGCCGTCCTCGTAGCCTATGAAGGCTGAGACTGGTGAGGCTGTCACGCGAGCCGCATTTATCGGTTTTACGACGTTTTCGATGAAGCTGTTGCCGATGTATTTTTCATCTTTTTGTTCATCATCTGCTAAATTTGCCCACGCAGGATCGACTGGCACTTTTATGAGTCCATTTGCGCCAACATCGATAGCGTTGTAGTTCATCTGCACGATCGCCTCACCTTTTTTAGCGTAGGCTTTGTGCGCGTACTCTTTCATATATTTTTGCGCATCTTCAAATGGTATGATGTCGGCAAGCTTGAAAAATGCCGACTGCATTATGGTATTTGTGCGGTTTTTAAGTCCGATGTCGTGTGCTAGCTTTGTTGCGTTTATGATGTGAAAATTATATTTTTGCTAGCTAAAAGTACTACTTAACTTTGTTTGCGGCTTCGCTATCGTCTGCTCTGCGTCCCAGATAGAGTTTAATAAAAATGTGCCGTTTTTCTCTGATGCCGTCAATCACGTCGTAAATTCAAGATATGCTGCGACTGAGCAGGCTACAAAGTGCGGGTTTGAGACGAGATAGGTCGAGCGGATTGGCTTTTTGCCAAAAGCGAAGGTGTGAGCGCGTGTAACCGCCTGACTTTTTACTATCGTAGGCAAAAATATGCCTGCGCTAAAGGTCGGTTTTTGTCGCCGATGATCTTTATCGAGTTTTTGTTTGCGCCCACGGTGCCATCAGCGCCAAGGCCGTAAAAATAAGCACTCTTTAACGCTCTCATCGCTTGGTGAAATTACTCTCTCCAGTTGGCAGCGGGGTAAAAGTGACGTCATCGACGATACCAACTGTAAAAGCCATCTTTTGGCTCGCTTTGGTTCGAATACCAAACACAGCTAGCATCTGCGCAGGATCGACGTCCTTTGAGCTAAGGCCGTATCTGCCGCCAACTATGACTGGGGCGTCCTTTTGGCCGTAAAATGCAGCTTTTATATCAAGATATAGCGGCTCGCCAAGGCTGCCGAGGGCTCTTTTTTGTGCAGTCAAGAACGGCTATCTTTCTAACGCTCTTTGGCATCACGTCAAGAGATACTTCGTGCTAAATGGGCGGTACAAATGCACCTTGATGATGCCCACCTTTTTCGCCTTTTGCGTTTAGATAATCAACGACCTCTTCAAGAGTTTGCGTCACTGAGCCCATGGCTACGATGACGCGCGTAGCCTCAGGATCGCCGTAGTAGTTAAACGGCTTGTAGTCTCTGCCAGTGATCTTTGAAATTTCAGCTAGGTGGTTTGCACGATATCTGGCACCGCGTTATAAAAGCGGTTGCTTAGCTCTCTTGTTTGAAAGTAGATATCGTCATTTTGCGCTGTGCCTCTTGTTTTGGGCTCTCTGGATTTAGCGCTTCGTCTCTACTTCTGTAGCGCCTCTCTATCAAGGGAGTCTATCAAAGTGCGCGTAGTCCATCACTTCTACTTTTTGAATTTCATGGCTCGTTCTAAAGCCGTCAAAGAAGTGTAAAAACGGCACTCTGCCCTTGATCGCTGCTAAATGCGCCACGCCAGCGATGTCCATCACCTCTTGCACCGAGCCGCTTTGCTGGCATAGCAAAAGCCAGTTTTAGGCGACAGGCGTAGATATCTTGGTGATCGCCAAATATTGAAAGTGCCTGCGCTGCTGAGTGATCGAGCTGAGACGTGGATGACGCGAGGGAGGAGCTGGCCTGCTATCTTATACATATTTGGGATTTTCTAAAAGTAGGCCTTGAGAGCTGTGTAGGTCGTGGTTAGGCGCCAACTCAGTGAGCCATGCACCGTGCCAGCTGCGCCGCCCTCGCTTTGCATCTCGACTACTTTTGACTGGCGTACCAAATAAATTTTTCTGTGCCCTGCGCTGCCCAGGGTCAGTATAGTCAGCCATAGGCGAGCTAGGAGTGAGGGTAACTCCAGCTACTTCGGTAAATGCGTATGACGCGTAAGCTGCAGCCTCGTTTCCGTCCATAGTTTTCATTATTTTTGACATATTTCCCCTTAAAATTATCTTAAAAATGGCTTTATTATAAAGAAAAATCCAAAATTTGTCATTAATCTCTATCATTAAAAATGTAAATTGTATAAATAACTAAGATGTAAGTCAAGCCACTTTTAATAATATTGTAGACAAAGAGTAAAAAGGATGAAGTACTGATAAATATTCATAGAAATAGCCTATCTAAGGGTTATCGCGCCAGCTTTTTGCAGCTTTTATATTTAATACAACTGAGTTCGTGCCGGTGCCGCTTTTAAGCGACATAGCAAAAGGATTTAGCATGAGTACGGCTGATACCGGACTCATCATCACGATATATGCGTGGAGCGTGACGATACTCTCGCTACCTTTTATGTTGCTAACTGCACGTAGAGCGAAGGTCGCTACTTTTCAAAAGGTTTTCATCATTTTGTCGCTTCTCACGCACTTTGCGCGCTGTTGCTCAGGGATTTCACCTGTTTTAGTCATAGCTCGCGTGCTAATAGCCATCTCGCACGCCATATTTTTGGTCGATCACCGCCTCGCTTGCTGTTAGAGTGGCACCTATCAATAAGCTCGCAGGCTCTGGGACTTTTCAGCACCCTGGCACATCGATGGCGATGATGCTTGGCTTGCCGCTTGGCAGGATTTTTGGGCGATAGCTGGGCTGGCGTGTCACATTTGGGCTCATAGGGATAGTTTGCTGTGGGCGTTGGGGCTTGGCTATATATACTACGCCCACTTTTGCCTAGTAAGAACTCAGGTTCATTAAAGAGTTTGCCAGAGCTTGCAAGAAATGGCTTTTTGATGGTGATATTTTTGCTAACTGCTATCGTTATCAGTGCGCATTTTAGCACCTATAGCTACATCGAGCCATTTGCTAAAGACATAAGCGGCTTTGATGGTAAATTTATCACCATATTTTTGCTTTTATTTGGCGTCGCTGGCATCGTAGCAAGCTGGCTTTTCTCTAAATTTTATAAGCTTATACCAACTGCTTTTACAGCTATCTCAATAGCTATCATTTTAGTCTGCTTGCTTGTGCTAAAGTTTGATCGCTACAAATGAGGAAGCTTGATGCTTGCGCTTGCCTCTATCTGGGGGCTTGGCATAGCTGGGATAAATATGAGCTTTCAGATAAAGGTGCTAAAGCTTAGCCCTCAAACGCCACGGACGCTGCGATGGCGATATATTCAGCCATTTATAACATCGGCATAGGAGCTGGCGCGCTAATAGGTCATCAAACGATAGTTCATCTTGGTGAGCAAAATATCGGCAATGTTGGCAGCCTTTTTGCAGCGGTTGGACTTGTCATATTTCTCGTTGCAGCGGTTAAATTGAGGGCAAAAAGAGCTCCCAAAAGTAAATTAAATGAAAATTTTATTTTAGTTTAAAAAGGTTTTCTGCACTAGAGTTTGACCAGTTAAAATTCGCTCAAAAGGAGTATAAAATGGCTTTTTGGGGGTATTATAATTGGTCTAGTGACCCCTTTTTGTAGTGGGATATGCCATCATTAAAAGGCAAATACGCGCCACTCGTTCTCTTTCTCTCTGGCGTTTTTATGCTGATCTGCTCGGTCATGCTTGGCACTGGGCACTTTATGCCAAAGCAGGCTGTGCCAACAGGAAATGAGTATTTTTAACATCGTAGAGATTATACGCTACATGTTCTCAAACAGGCTTTCAAACCTATGGCCTCATCATCATGTTTATGGTAGGTTTTGCAAGCTATATGACGCATATCGGAGCAAACCACGCCTTCGTTGGTATCGCAACAAAGCGCTTTAAGATGATAAAAACCCTTACATCATGGTCTTTGTCGCATTTTTTTGGTCGCAAAGCTCATTAGTATGGTTATCACCAGTGCCGTTGGACTGGGCGTTTTGTGCCTTGCGCTACTTCGGGCCAGTGCTCATCTCTGCTTGGGCTAAATAAACCAACAGTTGGCTCGATCTGCGCTATGTCTGGAGCTGTTTCGTTGGTGCTTCTTGGTGCTTCGACAGCAGCCGCCGCAAAGGCTACGCAGCTTAATATACTGGATTATGTATTTACATATGAAAATTCCCAGCCGGTCTGCCAACGACGCTAGTTATCGGCATCGCTCTAGTTTTTGGAACAGGTATCTGGATAAAAAGAGGGCTGGGTTTGTAGTGAGCATGTGGGCGATGTTATGGAGTTTGAGGGAACAAAGGACGAGTTTAAAGATGCGCCTGAATGTGCACTACTGCCATTTTTACCGATGATATTAGTCGTTGTGTTCTCACGCTACGCTATCACTTCTATCAAGCTTGATATTTCAGCTATCATCATCATCTCTGTCGTGATAGCCATGATATTTGAGGCGATAAAGGTGTAAATTTAAATTGACGTTATTGCTGATGGGCTAAAGGTCTTTTTAACGCTATGGGTAAGAGTTTAAGCGGTGTTGTCGTTTTAATCATCGCAGCTGGTGTCTTTGCGGAGGGCTTTAAGGCTCTTGGTATGATAGATGCGATCATAAAACTCGCAAATACTCTGAGGACTTGCTGGCTTTGGCATGTCAGTGCTTTTTGTCGTTATCACAACACTAGTTACCATTATCTCTGGCTCAAACGGAGCGAGCTTTTATCCGCTCATAGAGATGGTGCCGCAAATCGCATCTAAACTAAACGTAAGCTCAGTCGTGCTGGTACTTCCTATGCAGCAAGCCTCAACGATCGCCCGTCCGATCTCGCCAGTATCAGGCGTAGTCATCGCCATAGCTGGCATGCTAAAGTGCAGCCCAATGGATATCGTAAAACGCTGCAGTGTGCCTGCTATTTTGGGACTAGTAAGTCATCATATTTTTGTATTTTACTTTCATTGTGAGGACGGTATGAAGCTAGTTGTTTGGGACTTTAGCGATGCTTATGGCGACATTGATAGTGCTAAACTTTAAAGAGGCGTTTGAAAAAGTTTAGAAGCTCTTATCTTAAAGGCTAGAAATTTAGCCAGCAAAAAGAAGGTTTAAAGCTTAGCCATAAATGCTTATGAGCTTGCTTTTTGCGAGCTAAATTCACTTTTGGCATTTTGCAGGTGCAAGGCGAGCAATGACGTAAAGACGAGCGAGCAAGCGCTGCGGAGATCCGCACTGATGAGTGGGATACGTTTAGAAAAAGCAAAGCTAGCCATTTTTAATGCCATTGACAAGCTTGAAGCTCAATTTATTCTTTAAAAGTGGTGAGTTTGAAAAGATAAAAGCCACTTTATGATGAGTACAAAAATAGCTATCAGCGTATGCTTAGCGCAAAAAGTGGCGGGTATGATCACATTCACTTAGCAATTTTGCGCCGCTTTATGGCATATTTAGGGCACCTAAACAACCTCATATCACTAAAAGCAGTAAATAGCTCTGCAGAAAGCACCTATAGCTACTCAAAATGCGCTGGCGTTTTAAAAAGGCTCGCCAGATCAAACTCTAAGAAAGAGCGTCTTTTGCGGGCTAAAAGAGCACTATGAAAAGCATGCAAAGTTTATACGCAGACTTACTAAATATGCTAGCTGGCTTTGAGGCTTAGTAAATTAAGGCCGCAAAAACCGACTTTTTAACGCCAAGTCTGGAGCAAAATAAGATCAGCAAAGATACGCTTGAAGCGATGTTTGAGGCAGTTTGCATGAGGCTAGAGAAGATAAGAGGTGCGTGAGTCTTAGGGCAAAGCACCTTCAAACGGCAAGGTACGCTTGTGATCTTTTTGGCTCTTCGCCATTTGCTAGCAAGGATAAATTTTCCTACGAAGAGGCTACTCGGTGATCCTTGCAGCACTTAGTAAGGTCGATAATGAAGCTTGTGAGTTGTTAATATGATGCTAGAAAAGGGCTGGATAGAGGCTGAGGTGCGTGAGAATAAAGCTGCTGGAGCATTTTGCGTTTGGCTAGCAGAAATTTGAAGCAGCCGCGACTTTTTCAAGCTATACAGGCGCTCTATCGCACGTGATACAGCAGGCTCACGAGCTAGGGCCATGCTTAGCACTACTGGCTCATGCGCGACATCTGTGCACTTCATCAAAAGCCGCCTATGAGCTTGGCTGAGTGCGCTAGTACGTTTAACGAAGCCTTGCTTAAAATCACCTTAGAAAAAGCAGTAGTGATGATAAATTACGCTTTGATATCCTTTGGCAGGGAGCTAAAGTCAGCACCATTCATGCTAAATATCGGAGTTAGATATGAGTTTGAAAGCGCCTTTTTAAAAAGCCAGACAAAATGGAGTTGTGAGCGTTAAAGAGATAGAAAAATTTCATACAGATGGCTTGGGATAGATCTATGGCGAGACGACAAAAGATAGTGAGAGTATTTTGCCTTACTTTAAGCTGCATTTTTACAAAACAGATCAATATATTTACAACTATCCTTATATGATCGGCTATTTGATATCGCAGTTTTTAATAAGCAATTTGAAAATGATAGTGAGTAAATTTTCATGGCTAGATATAAGGCATTTTTGATGGATAGTGGAGTGATGAGCGTTGAAGATCTTTTGCAAAAACACTTCAAAAAAGATGCTAGAAATAGCAAATTACGGCTTCAATGCGTGGACCATGCTTTGGGCTACGCAGATGAGTTTAAAAAGCTAGAAAAAGAAAAATAAACTTCTAAATTTAACCCTCTAAAACAACCAAAAACGTTACAAATTTCTACAAATAAGTGATAATAAATATCATAACTAAGAATAATTTTTAGCTAAGCTTTTTATAATCGTTATCAGAAAATGAAATAAATTTTTAGGAGCTTGTTATGTCAGTTTTAGTTATCGGAGCAGATGAGATCACGCCTATTAAAGGCTGTTTTGCATGATTTGGGAGCTGAGAAGATAGAGCACTGGGACGCTAGAAACGAAAACCGCGTAAATCGCAAGCCGATCCCGCAAGACACCGAGTGCGTGGTGATGCTAACTAGCTTTTTAAACCACAACACGATGAAGACCATTAAAAACTCAAGCAAAAAGAGAAATATCCCTATCGTTTGTGCTAAAAGAAGCGTTAGTTGCGTATTTTGCGAGTATTGTAAGGTCTTTGGACTAGATAAGGAATCGGATGCAAAGAATAATCGATGAAGTTCGGGTTTTTATCAGATATTGGCGAAATAACTCCAAGTATTTTTGCAAAGCTTGACAAGCTTTCGCGTGCGAAAATTTTTATCGCACTTTATAATGTTGGCGTTGAAAGCGAGCTAAAGATCCCGCTTTCTTACGCTAAATTTCTAAATTTCAAAGACATTTTTGAGGCTAGGATAAATTTCTTACTGCGTGATAAATTACCCAGTTTCAAACCAGTTGATAGCTTTTGCATACCTTCAAACGTCGTTATAAATGCTTATTTGAAAAATGATTTTTAAAGGGTTGAATTTAGAGCAAAAGAGCCAAAAGATGGCAGCTGCAAAGAGATGATAAAGATGCTTTATAGAAGCGGAGGGTGAGTTTTCGTTGACGCAGCGCAGATGTTTTGCCAGTTTGTTTATGATAAAATACGCCTCCGCCATCAGGACAAAGGGTCGTGCTAAATGGTGGTGTCATCTTGGTCAAAAAGATGGCAAAAATTTGCTCAGCGTCATGCCAAGCTTTAAAAGGGGTGAGCTTTGATGATATGAGAAATTTAAACGACGACATCGATGCAGCCGTTTGTGCGCTTGGTCGCGAGTGCGAGATGGTCTATATCGTTTGCCCCTAGAAATGAGAATTTAGGCGGCACGTTGAGGTTAGGCACTGCTTTGCAAGAGGGTGCATAAAGCTCGTGCCTTATACGATTATTAGTAAAAGTCTAAAAAGGATAAAAATGATAGGTATAGTTTTTGGAAGCAGCATGGGAAATACCGAAGATGCAGCAAAAGCTTATAAGCGAGGGTTTGGGGCTTGAAAAACGAGCTTTTAAATGTCTCTGACGTGGACGCAGCAGCTAAATAGCTTTGATAAGCTCATCCTTGGCACATCGACTTGGGGTAGCGGTGATCTTCAAGATGACTGGGATGCGTTTGATTTTAAAGCGTTAAATTTAAGCGGTAAAACGGTCGCTGTTTTTGGCATGGGCGATAGCGAGAGCTACTCTGATGAGTACTGTAACGGCATGGCAAAGCTTTTACGATGAGGTCGTAAAAGCAGGTGCAAAGGTAGTTGGCGAAGTTAGCACTGATGGATATACATTTGATGGCTCTGATGCTGTAGAGGCGGCAAATTGATGGTCTAGCGCTTGATGCTGATAACCAGAGCGACAAAAACTGAGGGTGAATTTTCAGCTTGGATTGAGCAGATAAAAACCATACTTAGCGTAATTAATTTAGCTAGATCTTCTAGCTAAATTTAAACAAAACGCCAGCTAAAAAAAGTTGGCGTAAAGTACTACTATTTTGATACATCTATACCAAAATATTTTAGAGATATTTCTTTTAATTTTTCCTTCTTTTGAAAGCTCGTCTAACGCTTTGTTTATTTGCTCTTTAAGCTCGGTATTGCCTTTTTGTATGGCAACTCCCGCATAGTCTTTTGTCGGTGCCAGTTGCGGCTATCTTCACAGGGGCGTTTGGACGCTCTTTTAGAAAGTCGTAAAATACTACATTTGTTCTTATAACTGTATCCACGCGACCTGCTATTAGCAGCTCCATACTTTTGCAAAAGCTATCAACTGTTACATTTTGAGCACCGTAGCTTACCGCGACCTTTGCCCAGTTGCTTGTAGCAGAGTCGGCATTTTTCTTACCTTTTAGATCGTTAAATGACTTTATAGAGTTGTTATCTTTTTGACAATTATTGTACCATATGTGACAGTGTATGGCTCTGAAAGAAATTCGTACTTTTCTTTCTCTCGTCAGTTATGCTAACTTGATTAAATACAGCATCCGCTTTGCCGGAATCAAATGCAGCTAGCATCGCATCCCACGGCGCAGTTAGAAAGTCTATCTTTAAATTTAACTTCTTTGCTACAGCTTTTGCGATATCTACATCGTATCCGACTAATTCGTTTTTATCGTTATAGTAACTAAAAAGGCGCATATGTTCCCTCAGTAGCGACGGTCAAAACGCCGGGTTTTTAGTGTGCTGGCATTTGCTAAAACTGCAAACGCACCCTAAAAATAACTGCAAATAATGCCTTTTTAAATTTCATTTTATTCTCCTTTTTTAGATTTGTCCGAGTATTTAAACGAAATTTTGCTTAAAAAGCATCATAAAAACTTAGTGCCTCACTCCGCTAAAAGTGAGACCGCTAGAGCTTTTACCCCCTTAAAATCAACCTTACCGCTTGCAAGCGTCGGGATATCATCAACGATAAATATATAGCTTGGCATCATTATCGGAGCAAGATTACTCTCTTTTAAAATTTGCTCGATATTTTCAGGCTCTGTGCCACTTTTTACTAAAAGTGCGATCGCTTCGCCTTTTTGCTATCTGGCACGTTTGCACTGCTAAAGACAACGTCGCCCCCAAGCACCTTTTGCAAGCTCCTCTTCGACGCTTCCAAGGCTTATCATCTCGCCGCCTATCTTGGCAAACCTTGAGTATCTATCTACGATAAATACAAAGCCGTTTTCATCGATGTGGCCTTTATCGCCAGTTTTATAGTATCTTACGCCATCAATGTGCGTGATGACCTCGCTTGTTTTGGCTTCGTCGTTTAGATAGCCCTTCATCACCTGCGATCCGCCGATGACGATGAGGCCGTCTGTGCCAGTTTCTAGCTCTTCAAGCGTCTCTGGGTCGATTATTTTTATGATGGTGCCGGGCAGAGGCATGCCAACGCTGCCGGTCTATTAAATGTAAGCTCTTTTAGGCTCTCTTTTCTAGGGATATTTGGCATATTTACAGCAGCTACTGGCGCCGTTTCGGTCGCACCATAACCTTCATAAATCTCTATGCCAAGTGAGCCCTAAAGACTCGTCTTTTTATCTCAGGTTTTAGCTTTTCAGCCCCAGCTACGACCATTCTGGCACTTTGAAACATCAGCGGATGAAGCTTTTTGTTTCTGGTGTAGAGCCTAAAGAACGTTGAGGTGCCAAAGATGATGCTAACGCTGTGTCTTGCAGCCATTTTGCCTATAGTCGCTCCGTCTGTTGGGTCAGGTACGCTTACCATTTTTATGCCCTCGCAAAGTGGCATGAGCGTGGTGACTGTTAGTCCAAATGAGTGAAATACTGGGAGTGGGATTTAAGATCACGTCATCTTTTTGAAAATGTAGAAGTTCGCTTATTTGCTTAATGTTTGCAAGTAAGTCATGAAGCTAGCTCGATGCCTTTTGGCTCGCCCTCGCTGCCGCTACTAAATAAAATAGTAGCCGTATCCTCTAAGCTCACTGGCCTAAAAATAGCAAAGCTTAATAAGCCAAGCTGGGGCAAAAAGGCAGTTAAAAGCGCTGAAAATTTCTCTTTTTGAGACGCTGGCTGAGAGATCTTCTACCAAATTAGCCCTGCCGCTCATCGCATCTTTTAGATCAAAGCCCTTAAGTGCTAGTTTTTCAAGAAAAGTTTGCTAGAGGTGATGACTGTATTTATATTTGCCTTTCTTAGGGCGTGATTTAGCGAGGTCTCATTTAGTGTGTAGTTTGAATGTACGCTTACTTTGCCCATGGCAAGAGGTGCCATATTTACTATCGCTGCGATGCTTGAGCTAGGTAGCAAGATGCCTATATTTTTCTCATCTTTTTAGCTCTCGTTTGAAGATACTTTTGATAAAGACTAAAAACAGCTGTTATAAATCTCAAGTTGCTTAAACGGTAGCCCTGTGCTGTCGCTCACGCACTCTTTACATTACTCTCTTTTGCGTTATTTAGCCACTCGCTTGTTAGTGGTTTTTGCCTTGAGATAAAGCTCTCCACGATGAAAAGCTAAGCTCAAACACCTTTGCTTCATCTTTGCAGCGTTTATAAATGTGGTTATTGAGCTTTGCCCAAAGGCGACGATGATATCGCGTCTGCCATTTTAGAAGTTAGGGTCTTTATAAATTACTAGCTCTTGAAAAGCTAGATCCCCAAAGGCCACGAAGGTAAAATGGCACGATGCAAATTTCTTCTAGATCTCTTATGATAAGCTCAAAGCCCTTTTGAAATTCATTTATCTGGCCGTTGTAGCTGATGTGGCCCTCTGGGAAAAAGTGCGACTACTTCGCCATTTTTTAGGCATCTCTAACTAGCTCGATCGACTCTTTGCTAGCCCTGCGCCTATTGGGATCACTTTAAAGAAATTTTAAAAATTTGCTTTAGATACCATTTGTTATAGATCGTTCTATACATGACAAATCTTATGCCCTTGGGCTTGCAGCTTGCAGCACGAGCCAGTCGATCCAGCTGATGTGATTACCAAGAAGTAGTGCGCCGCCACTTTGCGGTAAATTTTGAAGTCCTTCAACGAAAAAGCGGTACTTTGTCTTTAAAAATGGCAATAAAAAGTAGCCTTGTAAAAAAGGTGTGGAAGCTGCAAAATGGCGTAAAAACTGCCGAGTAAGCAAACAAGCGCTGTAAAGACAAAAAGTCTAGTGGTTGAGAAACTCCAAAATATACTAAGCCTCATGCCAATGGCTAGAAATAGCAGCATTGAGACGTTTTGTAAGAAGTTGTTTGCCGCCATTATCTTGCCGGTGCTCTTTTTGTGGGCAAAGTACTGGATCATCGCATTTAGCGGCACTATGAAGATGCCTCCAAAAAGCCAAATGCAAATGAGCTAAGGCTCACTACGCCGATGCTTGAGCCAAATGCGAAAAATAAAAAGCGAGAAAAATATACCAATAGCGCCCATCGGCACGATGCCAAGCTCGATGTGAGCTTTGACATAGAGCCAGCCACGTATGAGCCAAATGCGATGCCTATGCGCACTTACTGCAAGGATCGCTTGCACTGCTAGCGAGCTGTCGTCGTTAAAAACTGCTTTGTAGTGAGCTGGGAAGGCTGCGATGATGATCTGAGAAATGCCCCAAAAATATACTAAGTCCAGCGATGCTTAGCCAGATATTTTTATCTGATCTTACCTCTTTTAAATTCTCTCTTAGGTAGCTAAGGCTGATGTATCTTTTAAGCTCAAATTCTCCGCTTTGTTCGTTTGTGTCGCTGATATAAGGTAGCTTGTAGGCAAAAAATGCTTCAAGTGCGCTAAATACAACCAAAAAGATGCCGATAGGATAGACGCTTTTTAGAAATTCTTCCGAGTTTTCGCCTTGGATGTATAAAGTTTTCAAATATAAATGAAAATAAAAATGAGCTAACAAGTATTGCTGACGATGGTGAGCGCTTGGATGACGCCGTTTGCTGTGCCAAGTCGCTCAGTGCCGACAAGTGCTTTGATGATGCCGTATTTTTGCAGGCGAGTAGATCGCACTTTGAGCAGCCAAAATGAGTGTGAGCGCAAATGCCACGCCAAAGGCACCCAAAAGGTAGCTAATAAGCACCGCAACGCTGATAACAACGCCAAAGACGGCGCAAATTCTAATAACCTTTGTCTTTGCAAATTGTCGTTTTATAAAGCTTGAAGGCGAAAAATAAAAAAATATAAATGGAAGCAAGATCATCGCATTTATAACGGCTGTTAGGATAAAAAGCGTGTCGCCTGAGTAGGTCTTTAAAAAGGACGTTTTGGATGGTTATTTTGTGTGCTAGATCGACACTTGCGTTTAAAAAAATGCGATCGCAAGGTAGGGCAAAAAGCCAGTGACTTTTAGTAAAATTCCTCATGAATAAAAGCCTTTTGGATTTAAATACTTTTGTAAATCTAACAGCAAAATATTTAAAATATCATTAATAAAAACTCTAGCCATAAATTACGTGGTGAAACTCTTTGAATTTAAATTTTATATGCTTTTTGATAAAATCCGCCTATCAAAAATAAGGAAAAAATTATCATGGACTATGAAATCATCGTCGTTGGCGGCGGACATGCTGGCATTGAGGCAAGTCTTGCGGCTGCTAGAATGGGCAAACAAACTTTACTGATCACTATCTTAGCCGAGCAAATAGGCGCTGCAAGCTGCAACCCAGCCATCGGCGGCGCTTGCAAAAGGGACATCTTGTAAAAAGAGATCGACGCGCTTGGCGGTCAAATGGGACTTACGACTGACGCTGTTGGTATCCAGTTTCGTGTGCTAAATGAGTAGAAGGCCCAGCGGTACGTGGTAGCCGTGCTCAGATCGATATGGATAGATACCGCGTTTATATGAGAATGTAGCACCCTACACTCCAGTGAAATTTCTCAAGAGATCGCCACTGAGATTTTTAAGCGAAAAATGGCGAAGTAACTGGCGTTAAAAACCCACCTAAATAACATCTATAACGCAAAAAGTGATAATTACAACTGGCACATTTTAAACGGGCTAATCCACGTTGGATTTAACAAACTTGAAGCTGGCCGTGTGGGTGAGCTAAGCGCAAAGGATCTAAGCTCTAGCTAAGGGAGCTTAGGGCTAGATTTGAGGCAGGCTAAAGACTGGAACATGCCCCAGGATCGACGCAAAAACGATACACGTACAGAGTACGAGAAGCAAGATGGCGATGCAAAGCCAGTTGCGTTTAGCTTTAGAACTAAAAAATTTCTCCCAACACAGCTGCCATGCTACATCGCCTATACAAATGAAACCACCCATGAGATAATCCGCTCAAATTTCGACAAAGCGCCACTTTTTACAGGTCAGATCGAGGGCATCGGACCAAGATATTGCCAAGTATAGAGGATAAGATAAACCGCTTTGGCGATCGTGACAGACACCACCTTTTTATCGAGCCTCAGACTCTTGAAGCGACAGAGTACTACATAAACGGCTTTTCAACGAGCCTGCCTTATGAGGTGCAAGTGCAGATGCTCCCGCTCCGTAAAGGGCTTTGAAAACGCCAAAATAGTAAGGCATGGATACGCCATAGAGTACGACTATGTCGAGCCAACACAGCTAAAAACATAGCTTAGAGACTAAAAAGTAAAAAGGGCTATACTTGGCTGGGCAGATAAATGGCACGACTGGATACGAGAGGCCGGCGCTCAGGGGCTAATGGCTGGTATAAATGCAGCGCTTTCGCTGGATAACAAAGAGCCGCTTGTCTTTGCGCCGTGATGAGGCTTATATCGGCGTTTTTAATAGATGACCTTTGTGACAAAAGGGACAAAAAGAGCCATATAGGATGTTTACGAGTAGGGCGGAGTATCGTTTGCTTTTTGCGTGAGGAAAAATGCAATTTTAAGGCTTGGCGGATATGGTCATGAGCTTGGGCTGTTGATGATGAGACTTTTAACGAGATAGAAAACATAAGAAGAGGTAAAGAGGGGTTAGAGTTTTTAAAGCGAGACTCAGATCACGCCAAGCAAAGGCATTGAACTTTTAGCAAGCCTTGATGAAGAGCCGATCAGTCAAAAATGTGAGCCTTCAAAAGATAGTCGCTAGAAAAGAGCTTTACGGCTGAGAAACTAGAAAGCTTGATGAGAGATTTGTAAATTTAGACGATGCGAGTATGGATCAAAGTACAACCGAGTGCAAATATCAGCACTACATCAGCGAGCAAAATCAGATAGATGAAAGATATGATGGATGAAAATCCCTGAAAATTTCGACTTTAGAAGCATAAGCGGACTTAGCAATGAAGTGGTCGAAAAGCTTGAGAAAATTGCCCACCAACGCTCTTTTGCGGCGGGTGAGGGTGCAGGTCATCACGCCAGCAGCTATTGATATCTTACATATCTACATAAAGATGAGCGAGAAAAAAGCCAGTTAAGCCTTTTATGGTTTTAAAATTTAACTAACATTTTAAAATTTAAAACAAAGTTGCTCATTTTTAATAGTTGCTATTTATAATTTTTAAGTTTAATAAATTTTATTATTAAATTTATCTATTTTACGAGAGCTAAAAATAAAAATTCTTTTATATTAACGTTTGGGTATTAAGTCAAATTCTTCTTTTATAAAAGCTTAAAATCACGATATATAGGCATTTCTAGATAAATTGTCTCAAATTCTAGTGTAAAAAAGCTAATCACTTTATTTTTACAAACTATATTGTGAGATTATAGTTTTTAATTTTTGAGAAGTATAATCGTTTCAATTTTTTATTTATAGAGAAATTAATGTCAGTAAAGCAAGAAAGACGAAGCTTTATCGGCCTTGCGTTTGGTGCCGTGGCAGCTGTTGGTGGCGCGATGTCACTAGTTGCCATGAAAAAGACACGGGATCCGCTCCCTAGCGTAAAAAGCTGCTGGTTTTACAACTGTCGATCTAAGCCCGATCAAAGATGGCGAGATGAGACAGGTTGAGTGGCATAAAAAGCCTATTTTTCATCCTTAAAAAGCCCAGATATGGCTAAAAACGACAAGAGAGATGTAGTCGTTGGAGATGCGAGATATGTCGTAGTTATCGGACTTTGCACGCACCTAGGATGTATCCCTGAGTATAAAAGCGAGCAAAGCAAATGTTTGTCTGTGCCCTGTCATGGCAGCGGGTTAACGTTGATGGCGTACGAAACATACGGACCTCCACCAAGACCGCTTGATATCCCACCATTTAAGATCGATGGTACCAAGCTAGTTCTAGGCTGAAACAAGCCCAGAATACGAAAAATTAGTAGCTAAAGCTTAGGAGGTTAGCGATGTCTTTATCTCATAAATCAACTGGCGTTATTGACTGGCTTGACCAACGCCTAGCTTTTACAAAAGCTTATGAAGGTTCCTAGTTAGCGAATACTGGATCCCAAAAATATATTTTCCTTTGGGCGATGGGTGTTATCCTAACGACGCTTTTCTTGCTTTTGATCATCACTGGCTATTTGCTTATGATGTATTACAAGCCAGATGTAAATTGAGCCTTTGACAGTGTAAATTACACTATCATGCAAGAGGTTGAGTATGGCTGGCTTTGGCGTCATATCCACGCAGTTTCAGCTTCGACGATATTTCTTATCATGTATATCCACTTTGCTTACTGGACTTTACTACGGCTCATATAAAAGAGCAGAGAGGTCATTTTGGGTAAGCGGTATGGTGCTATTTATCTGCTTTTCAGCAGGGGCATTTGCAGCTATATGCTCCCCATGGGGACAGATGAGCTACTGGGCAGCGACTGTTATCACTCAGCTCTTTTGGTGGTGTGCCAGTTATCGGCGATGCTTTGGTTGAGTGGATCAGGGAGATTACGCAGTTGGTGACTCAACACTTACTAGATTTTTCATGCTTCACGTCTGCTTGCTACCGCTTGTAACTATCGTTGTTTTTGGTTATCCACTTCTACCATTAAAGAAATTCTCACGTAAATAACCTAACAAGCGAAGATATCGACTTTGAAGTAGAGGCGCAAGAGTATCTACACGGCGACAGAGCAAAAGCTAAGTCATACCATTTTGGCGAGTTTTTGGCAGAAAGACTTTCATGTATGTATCATTTTTCATGATCTTTGTCATATATCTTGTTTGCTATCACTTCAACTTTGCGATGGATCCTATCAACTTTGAGCCAGCAAATCCACTAAAAACTCCACCACACATCTATCCAGAGTGGTACTTCTTGTGGCAATATGAAAATTTTACGTGGCTTCTTCTTTGATATAGCTGGAGATTTCAGCTTATAACATCGGACTTATCGCATTTGCCTTTGCAGGCGTTGCGTTTTATGCTTATACCTCTTTTTGATAGAAGCGAGTCTGTAGCTCCAGCTCACAAAGACCACTATTTTTCGTATGGTTTTGGGTGCTGGTTGCTGACCTTATCGTCTTATCTATATGGCAAGCTCCCAACAGGCGGCATCAACGACTGGATAGGATTTTACGCTTCACTGCTATTTTTAGTGCTATTTATAATCGCACTTCCACTTATCACAATACTTGAAAGAAAAAGGGGCTAATCATGAAAGAGCTTAAAATTTTTGCCATCGTTGTTATCGCTTTCAGGTATTTTTATGACTGGGGTATCGAGGCCTTACGCTCACACAAAGCTTCATCCGCACTGCAAATGCCGAGTATAACTTCTCAAAAAGAGAGATACTGACTACGCAAACGCACTTTTTAGAGCAGAAAAAGAGGGTAGCTTGAGGCTGCAAAAGCTGGCGGCAATAAGGCTAGCATCGATGCAGCTACAAAAGATGTTGAGACAGCACAAAGAAAATTATGATGACTACACAGCTTTTTGGGCTGATATCATTCGATCGACCTTGCAAAAGGTGACGCTGCAAAAGGCGCTGAGACATTTGGGCAGCTGGATGTACGGGATGCCACGGCATCGAAGCAGCTGGCACTCCAGCTGGTATGGACGCTGAGACAGCTAGCCAAAGCTTTGGCGTAGTGCCACCAGATCTTAGCACAGCTGGTGAAATTATGACGAGAGTTTTTCTGGCTGCACTCATCAAAATCCAACTATGACTGCAAAAACTATCTCTCAGGGGTTAACGACGAGCATCCTTATCCGATGACTGCATTTATTGGGTGCTGGCGGCGATATAAACGCTGAGATCGCTGACATAGTTGCTTATCTTAAAAAAGTATCAGCTGACGCGGATGCAAAGAGCAAGATCACTGAAGAAAAGGTATTTGCTGATGCATGTCAAAGATGCCACGATATGAAGTATGACAAAAAATATACTCTTGGCAACAAAGTAAGCCTAGCAGCTTATAGGCTCAAACCCACCTGATCTATCTATGATGATCCGCTCAAAAGGTGCTGACTACTTGCATAAATCTATAAACGATACTCAAAAGATGCTTCCAGGCACTGCGATGCCTAGAGTTGGCTTAAATAAAGCTGCTGAAGATGACATAGTATCTTACATAGAAAAAGTAGGCGACAGCAAAAAAGCTGAGCGCGAGAGTACAGGACTTTATGTCATGATCTGCTTCTTTATCTTGGGGAATTCGCGGCATGGAAACGCAAAGGTCTGGAGCGAACTCCACTAAAATTAAGAGCCTTTTTGGCTCTTAAATTCTTTCTAATAAAATTTACATATATAAATAGGTATAAAATTATTCTTTTACAAATGACTAAGCTTTTAAATTTATTTGACACTATTACCAATTGCACATCCCATTCACTCATAAGAATTGGCTACTAGAAATCTGAGCCATTCGGCTTAACCAGATTTTAGAGCCGAAATTACTCGTTCATGAGTACAAATTACTATACAGTCTCACATAAAACATGCAGTGCGCCAGCACTGTGCGTGCCACTTCTAACGTTGTCGAGTTGAGGGGATTGTTAAGGGGAAGGGACGACTTCGTAATTCAAGCCTCTTCCCCCTTAACAAAAGAGCAAACATTTCATTGATTAGGTTGCTTTTTGCAAATCTTTATTCCATTCACTCGCAAGAATTGGCTACTAAAATTTGGCTTCGCTTACAGCTTAACTCGATTTCTAGAGCCGAAATTACTCGCTCATGAAAATTTCTAAATTTACTTATTACTCATCTGATTTAGCAAATTACAGGTATTCTTAAAATCTTATTTACTCGCCTTAGCAGACTACTAAATTTGAGGCTGCACTTCGTTTAGCACTAAATTTAGAGCCGTGATATGCTCGTTCATAATTACTAAATTTGTGTCAAACTCCTTTGGCATAAACATACATGCGGCGCAAAGCGCCATCGCATGTACTTTGAACGTGCGAGGGGATTGTGGGATCTAAATGGAGATAAAGGGGACGGCTTTGCTTCGCTATCTCGCAACTGCAAGCAGACCGTAATTCAAGCCCCTTGTCTCCCTTTTTGGATAAAAAAAGAAATTTACGATTTAATAAAGCTATCTTTCGCAAATTTTTAGATCTTCACTCACTCGTAAGATTGACTACTAAAAATTTGGCTTCGCTCACCGCTTAGCTCAAATTTAGAGCCGAAATTACTCGTTCATGAAATTTTAAAATTTACCTTTATTGATTGACTAGCTTAACTTTAGGGTTAAAAGCATTTGAGAAAGGTTTCTTGAGATTTTGTGCATATGATATACCGATGCTGTCTTGCATACCCTAGTGTGCAATAGGTATTTGGCGAAAGATGCGGCAAATGCGAGGATATTAACAGCTACCAAGCGAGTAAACTTTACATTTTTAGCAATTTACGCAGCAAAAACCACATCAAATTTACGCAAAACAGCCAATTTAGCTCGCGTAAAGTCGCGCTAAACAGCTAAATTTCTTTGGCAATTTTGCTCATTTTTATTTATCAGTTCTTCACGCTCGCTTGATTTTTAGGGTTGCCGTATTGAAGCTTTGTCATCATCTGCATGAAGTCAAACTGCTTAAACATCTGCGCGTCGCTCTTTAGCTCTTTTTCAAGCTTTTCGTAGATCTTTTTCTGTCTCTTTGTTCGCTTTTTCTAAATGCAAAAAGCTTCCAGTAGCACTCGAGTCAAGATCATTTTTTTCGCCGCCTTGTCGATGGCATTTTTAGTGATAAATTCTCAGAAAATTTTCATCTGCACTTCCTTTTGGATTTTAAAATTTAGAGCAAATTTTATTCCTACAATTTCACCCCACCACTTTTTCTAGGTGGATTTTTGCACGGTGAAAACCTCTGCGATCATCGGTGTTGCGTAGTTTAGCTCAAGTTTTGTAGCCGCCTTTTCAAAACGCTTGATCGGCTCATCCCAAGCGTGATAAGAAAGATCACAGTGCCCCTAATGCACCGGCACGCCAAGCCTTGCACCAAGATCTTTTAGCGCTTGCGCTGACTCCTCTGGCTTCATGTGCACGTAGGGCCAGCCATCGCTGTAAGCGCCATTTTCTATAAAAACTAGGTCAAAAGCCGCCATTCTCACTTATCATCTTAAAATGCTTGCCATATCCGCCGTCTCCGCTAAAATAAAAGCTAAATCCAGCCTCCTCTACCGCCCAGCCGCCCCAAAGCGTGGTGTTTCTCTTAAATGTGCGCCCGCTAAAGTGCCTTGAGGGGCAAAAAGTGAAGTTTAAATTTCCTATCTTTTTGCTCATTAAACCAGTCAAACTCGTAAATTTTGCCTTCATTCACGCCCCATTTTACAAGGTGAGCCTTGACGCCAAGCGGCACTAGAAAGTGGCTATCCTATCCTTTAGCTCAAGGATCGTTTTATGATCAAGATGGTCGTAGTGGTCGTGCGAGATGAGGGCGATGTCGATCACCTCTGGGTAGTCGCTGGCGGTTATAGCGTGCTCGTAGGTAAAGGGCTTGCCGCCAAGTGAGAGGGAATGCGCGGTGTAAAACTGGGTCTGTGATGATGATTTTATCATCAAGCTTGCAGATTAGGCTAACGTGCCCAAAGCCAGATAAACTCGCCATTTTTGAGGGCATTTGCATCAAATCCCTAATGGCAAAGGGCGCTTTGGTAACTTGCCTTTTGGTGGAAAGAGCGCTTGGATGGCGAAATTAACATAGACGCTTGCGGACTTTTCCTTACCATATCAATCGTGGGCTCAATTTATAAAAACTTTACCATTGATTTGGCGAGGCTTCTATAAGCTTTTTGGCTCTTGGCGTCTGGTCTATCGCCAAAAACATGGGCCATTTCATAAATGAAAAACCTGCAAAAATAGGCAAAAATATAACTATAAAAATTTTCCATCAATAACCTTTTAAATTTGAAAGTGGGATTATATTTTAGATTTTTACTTTCAGTTTCATTTAATTAACCCAAGCTTAAAAACTAATTTTTAAATTTAAACTTAATTAAGATAATTTTTACTCTTTTTACTAATTATCTGTTATGAAATATTAATCTTTTTGATTAATCGCACGATAATAACGCCGTTTAATAGCATATCTAAACTAATATAAAAATAGTAAATTTAATTTCAAAAATACAAAAATTTGTCAGATAGCTGACGGAATTTAATCGCCAGAAGTTATAGAATTGTTTCAAAAAAATTTCAGGAAGGAGCGTTTGAGATGTTAAATAAAAATTTAACTATCTCTATTCATGTGATTAACAATCACTCTATTAGTGAGCAGGGCGGTCTTGCCTTGTTTTTAGGAGGAATTTATGAAAAACATAAATTTGTGATTGCCGATTCTAAACGCTGCATAGGATGTGCGACCTGTATGGCTGCATGTTTTAAAAGTGCTTATGAACGCGGCAAACTATCACGTGCAAGGCTAAGCGTCTTAAGAGAAGCTAGCGGTGTTATGCCGACTCAGTGCAGACAATGCGACGATGGCCCTTGCGCAAATGTATGCCCAACTGGAGCGTTGCGATTTAACGATAATTGCATCGAGCTTCACGAGGAAATTTGTATAGGTTGCAAGATGTGCACGATCGCTTGCCCTTATGGTGCGATAAGCTCAAGTGCAGAGCTTATGCCTTCAGTAAATTACGCTGTCGAGCCAAAATACTATCTTGAAGTAGAGTCTCAATCAGGCGCAAAAACATCGCAGTAAAAATGTGATATGTGCTTTGGCCGTGAAAATGGACCAGCTTGCGTTGATGTATGCCCAACAAGCGCTCTTATAATGGTTGATCCAGAAGAGGGCAAACATAAGCTTGGCAAGAGGATAGACTACGATGCAGCGAATAAATTTGCTACTAAAATTTTAAACGGACAAGGAGCATAAGATGACTACGGTTTATATGCTATTTCTTGTAAGTGCCGTCGTTAGTATCTTGCTCTACTGCGCTCCAAAAAGCCGCTGTTAAAGTTGGTTTTGGACTAAGTGCTATAAGCTGCTTTTTATGCGATGTGTCACTTCGTTGCAAATATGGGAGTAAGTGATAGCTTTGCTCTTATGGATGGCTTTTTGTATTCGCTCAAAATTTTGCACTAAATCCACTTGGAAAATTTCTTCAGCTTTGTCGTTGTTTTCATCGGATTTGCAAGTAGTGTTTATGGTATGAGCTATGCAGAAGAGTACATAAAAAAAGCAAATGTTGGTGTGTTTGCATGTTTGTTTAACACATTCATCCTTTCAATGCTTCTAGTAATCAGCGCTGATAATGTATTTTTGCTTTGTTGTTTTTATGGGAGCTTATGACTCTTGTATCATCATTTCTTATCATCGTCAATGACGGTAAAAATACACTTAAAGCGGTTATGGTATATCTTGGTATCGCACAAATCGGTGCATTTTGTATAACCTGTGGATTGCTTATCACAGCTTACTATGCAGGAAGCTTTTGAATTTAGCGCATTTATGGGTGTTAAGATGCCATTTGGCGCTTCTGCTGCTGTATTTATACTATTCTTGGTTGGCTTTTGGTAGTAAAGCTGGTATGTGGCCATTCCACGTTTGGCTTCCACAAGCTCACCCAGCAGCACCATCAAACGTTTCAGCCCTTATGTCAGGCGTTATGATTAAAGTTGCTCTATTTACACTAGTTAAATTTACACTTTATCTACCACTTAGCACATATTTTGGTCTTACAATACTCGCTCTTGGTGCAGCTAGCTCACTATTTGGTGTTTTATACGCTCTTTGCCAACACGACTTTAAGGCTTTGCTTGCTTACCACTCAGTTGAGAACATAGGCATCATCTTGCTAGGTCTTGGAACAGGAATTTATGGCGTTGCAGCTGGAAATTTAACACTTGCAGCAGTAGGTTTTTCTAGCAGGTTGCTACCACGTAGTCAATCACGCTATATTTAAAGGTCTGCTTTTCCTTTGCGCTGGTTCAGTTATCCACGCTACTCATACACAAAATATGGACATCCTTGGTGGTCTTGCTAAAAAGATGCCATGGACAAGCCTTGGTATGTTTATAGGTATCATGGGTATCGCAGCTTTACCTCCAGTAAATGGCTTTGTTTCAGAGTGGTTTACATATCAAGGTATGCTTCAAGGTGCGATGGGAGAAGGAACATTATTAGATATGCATTTACACTTGGCGTCGTAGCTCTTGCGCTAACAGGCGTTTTGGTTGGTATGCACCTTAAACTTTACGCTGTTATCTTTGCAGGTACTCCAAGAGATCAAAAAATTTGGGAAAATGCCAAAGAGAGTCCGATAGGTATGGTTCTTGGTATGATCATCCTAATGATAGGCTGCGTTGGCTTTGGTCTTGGCGCAAACTACATAGTTGATTACATCATGCAAGCTGTAAATTCTATCGCTATAAGCGACTATAAAGCTAGCCTTGGTGCTATAAATGTAACTTCACCTATGGGTAGCATGATCTCAACTCCACTTATCGCTTTTAGTCCTATGTGCGACTATGATTTTGCCATTTATCATCCTTGCTGTTATGAAAGCAAACAGAGATAAACCACGCGAAACTGATCCTTGGGCTTGTGGCTTTAAATATAGCTCACGTATGCAAATGACAGGTGGTCCATTCACTGGCGACCTTAGAAAAATTATGCAATGGCTATTTAGAGCTGATAAAAAAGTAGTTACTAGAAATTATTTTGACGCGGTTGAGTATCACAACCATCCAAAAGATATTTGGTGGGGAATGTTTTATGAGCCAGTCATTAAATGGTGTGTGAAATTTGCTGATAAGCTAGGTATCGTTCAAAGTGGTTATACAAATGTATATGCACTTTATATCTTGCTATATCTTTGTGTCATACTTGCTGTGGGCTACTTTTTAGTTTAGGAGACGAAAATGCAAACTATACTTTTAATGATATTTCAAGTAGTCGTTATCGTTTTGGTAGCTCCTTTGTTTGATGGTATGGCAAGAAAACTTAGAGCTAAACTTCAATCAAAAACAAGGTAGCGATTTCTTTCAAACATATCGCGACATTATAAAGCTTTTTAGAAGAGGAAGAACCGTTCCCTGAGTGCTCTCACTGGGTATTTAGATGGGCTCCATTTTTCCTTTTTGCAACTTCAGCTGCAGTGCTAGCTGCTATACCTATCACTTATAGCAAAGACACTGTATTTGGAGCTTACTCAGATATATTTGTTATCCCTATATCTTGGTGCGCTACTTAGATTTGTATTTGGTGCAGCTTCAATGGATAGCGGCAACCCATTTGCAGCAACAGGTGGCGGCAGGGAGCAAATGCTTGGTGTTTATGTTGAGCCAGTTATGATTATGTGCTTTAATCGTAGTTATGCTTGCAGCTAAAAACATCACATTTGAGTTGAGATCCAAGAGATGGTAAGAACTGCGTTATCGGATATCAAATCTCCAAGTTTTGCCGTTGCTTCTATCGCATTTTTGTGGTGTATGTATGTTGAGACTGGTAGAAAGCCATTTGACTTAGCTGAAGCAGAACAAGAGCTTCAAGAGGGTGTTCTTGGTGAGTATGCTGGTAGTGACCTTGGCTTAGTTCAAGCATCACTTATATTAAAACAGTTTGCTATGATCGGACTTTTCCTAAGCATATTTGAGCCATGGAATTTTAGCAATCCTTTCTTAGCTATTATCATTTTTGTGATAAAAACTGGAGTATTTTTACGTCGCAGCTGTATTTATAGACAACTTTGGACCACGCTTTAAAAATGACTTCATCTTTTACGCAAAAAATGCTCTTGGTGCACTTCGTTATCTCGTTTGTTGCACTAACACTTTATGTAGTAGGAGCGTGAGATGCAAACACTAGATATATTAGCCATTTGCATGATCGTAACTTCGCTTGCGGTTTTTGGCCTTAGAAGCTTAAAACTCTCAATCATCGCTTATGCGATAGAGACACTACTTTTAGTTAGTATATTTTTCTTGCTATCTGAGAAATTTAACGCTGAGCAGCTAAAAAAACTTGGGCGATCGTTGCGTTTTTTTACCAAAGTTCTTTTTCGTGCCGAGAATTTTGTTCTGGCTTATCAAAAACTTGGCGTAGTTAGCGAAGATGAGCCAGTTGGTGGATTTTTGTAAGTCCTGTTATTGCTATGGGATTTTTCTCTAGCTCTTTCAATGAGTATCCACCCTATATTTTTTAAAATTCTCTCTTATCAAAGAAGAGATTATGTTAATCGCTGCTGGAACAGTCTTTATGATGGGAATTTTTGGCTTTCATGCTAAGAAACTCATTTATAAAACAAATTCTAGCTTACTGCTTGTTTGAAAAACGGTATCCACCTAAGCCTTGCTCTAATGGCTTACAACTCACATGAGCTAGTTGAGCTTGAGATTTTCAACAGATGCGATATTTGCTGTTATTATCATGAGCGTTCTAGCGATTAGATTTTTATAAAGCTTATGATAGCTTAGATACTTCTAAAGCTTCAAATTTAAGGGGTTAGAGATGGATAGTTTAGCTTTAATACTTATCATACCGCTCCTTGGTGCTTTTGATCTTGTTTTAAGTCCTAAAAACTATGCAGTACTTAGCGGACTTCATGTCTTGTTTTCTGCTGCGACATCAGTGGCTTTTACTTAACAATGTTCTTAAAGTTTTAAGTGGCGGAACTTTTTATAGTTTTGATAAATTTATTCTTAGATAGCTTAGGCTGTGTTTTTCTTAGTGCTTATCGCCGTAACTGGATTTATAGTAAATTTCTACTCTATCCACTATATGAGATGGGAACTTGAAGATGGACACATCCACTTAAGTGATCTTAAAAATACTACGCACTAAGCCATGTATTTATCTTTACAATGACTTTTAAGCGTTATCTGCAACAACGTTGCGTTTATGTGGGCAGCTATCGAGGCTACCACACTAGCTTCTGTATTTTTGGTTGCTATCCACAAAGATCAAAAATCAACTGAGAGTGGTTACAAATATATCGTTCTTTGTTCAATCGGTCTAGCATTTGCTCTTTATGCAACTGTTCTTCTATACTTTCAGCCACATATAGCACACTAGGAGACGGCGAGGCTTCTATGCAGTTTTTCAAAAGCATAATGGCTAACGCTGTAAAACTTAAACCCAGATGCAGCAAAACTTATCTTTTGTGTTTGCGCTAATTGGTTTTGGTACAAAAAGCTGGTCTTGCTCCAACTCACACTTGGTTGCCAGACGTTCACGCTGAAGGTCCAGCACCTATCTCAGCATTGCTATCAGGCGTACTTTTAAAATGTGCGATGCTTGCACTTTTAAGATACTACGCTATCACAGCTCAAGCAGTTGGATTTAGCTTTGTTGAAGGCGTAATGATCGTATCAGGAACTATCACACTTTTTGTAGCAGGATTTTTCCTAATAAGACAACACAACGTAAAAAGAATGTTTGCATACCACTCAATCGTTCACATGGGTGTTATCGCATTTGCACTTGGTGTTGGCGGTGAAATCTGGTTCATTGCAGCGATATTCCACTGCTTAGCTCACAGCTTCACAAAAGCTTTGGCTTTCTGCTCAACAGGTAATATAGCAAGAATTTACGGCCACAAAGATATGAGTAAGATGGGCGGCATGGTTAAGATCGCACCTATTACAACTATTATGTTTGGTGCAGCTGTATGCTCACTAGTTGGTGTTCCAGCATTTGCTATATTTGTTAGCGAATATAACGTCTTTGTTGGAGCTATCACAAGTGGTCAATACATCGCAGTTGCGCTATTTTGCTATTGCACTTGCAGTTATTTTCATAGCTGACTTTGCGCACTTTAACATGGCAAGCTTTGGCGAGCCAAAAGGTGTGGTTGTTCATAATAAAGAGATGAGTTTATTTGAAAATTTACCTCTTATAGCACTCTGTGCCCTTATCATAATCTTTGGCGTATGGCACGTAGATAGCTTTTTATACGCTAGTAAATAACGGTGTTAATATAATGATGGGAGCTTTAAAATGAGAGGCGATAAATTTGTTGAAATCCTAAAAACAAAGGTAAATATTTAGAAGTAACTCGTCAAGCAGACGATCAGATCACAGTTTTTAGTTGATAGAAACGATCTTCCACTAGCTGTAAAAACACTTTATTATGATATCGGTGGCTTTATAAGCACCATGATACCAAACGACGAACGCCAGATAAATGGCTGCTATGCGCTTACTATGCTATCTCAATGGAAGGTAGCAAGATGACTGAGGCGGACGACTTTGCAGCTGAGGATAAGTGCTTTATCACAGTTAAAACCCTTATCCCGTGAAGCGATCCGACATTCCCATCAGTTACTCCGCTTGTGCCAGCTTGTGTTTGGTATGAAAGAGAAGCTTATGATATGTTTGGTCTAGTAGCTGAGGGTCTGCCTGATAAAAAAGACGTCTAGTTTTTAAGTGATGACTGGCCAGACGGACTTCACCCACTAGAAAAAGATGCTATGGACTACCGCTACCGCCCTGATCCAGTAGATCATAGAGATGAGCCTGATGCGGAGTTTTTGTTCCCAACAGGTGATGCAGTAGTTGATGTGCCACTTGGACCACTACACGTTACATCTGATGAGCCAGGTCACTTTAGACTTTTCTGTGACGGTGACGAGATCATCGACGCTGACTACCGCTTGTTCTATCAACACCGCGGTATGGAAAAAGCTAGCTGAAAAACAGAATGAACTATGATCAAATGGGCTATCTTGCAGAGCGCGTTTGCGGAATTTGCTGGTTATGCTCACGCTATCGCTTGTATCGAAGCAGCAGAAAAAGCTCATCGCTTGAAATCCCACTAAGAGCTCAAGCTATACGCGTCATCTGTCTTGAGATTGAGCGTCTTCACAGCCACCTTTTAAATATCGGTCTAGCTTGTGAGGTTACTGGTAACTACAACGCTTTCATGCATATCTTTAGGGTTCGTGAGTACTCTATGGAGCTAGCTCAACTTGAAACTGGCGGACGTAAAAACATACGGCAACGTCGTTATGGGCGGTTTAAGACGTGATATGACAAACCATGAGATCAAAAAGGCTTAGAGATCATCAACAAACTTGACATTCGGGCTCAGAAAGTGGGATGCAGTTTTGGAAGATAAACGCCAAATCGGACGCTGGAAAGGTGTAGGTATCCTAGACCGTCAAATAGCACGTGACTTTAGCCCAGTTGGTCCAAATATGAGAGGCTCTGGCTTTAAACGTGATAACCGCTACGATCACCCATACGACTTCTTCAAACAGATAGAATTTGAAGTAGCAGTTGAGCATGGTTGCGACGTTTTTGCTCGTGAGATGGTTAGATATAAAGAGCTAAAAAGCTCTATCCATATCATCCGCCAATGCTTTGAGATGATGCCTCAAACTCCGATTATGATCGATCCTGTGACTATGATCAAGCCTGAGGGATCTCGCACTTGGTCACGATGAAGCACCTCGTGGTGAGAACGTTCACTGGATCATGCAAGGTAGCGCTCAAAAAGTATATCGCTGGAGATGTAGGGCTGCGACATATAACAACCGGCCAAGTCTAAGGTATCAATTTAGAGGAAACAACATAAGTGACGCTGCACTTATCGTTTGCTCACTTGACCCTGCTACTCATGCACCGAGCGTGTTACTTTGCTGATGTAAGGACTAAGAAAAGTACATTTTAGCAGAAAAAGACCTTGAAAAGTCTGTCAAGATGGCGGGGGTTAGTAAGAAGGATTTAAGATGATGAAGTTGATTTTGACATCAGAAAAATATGGAAAAGGCGACATACGCTCATCCATTTGAGCCATATATTGTGCCTGAGAATTTTCCGCGGTCAGCCAGACTATACATACGATCTTTGTATAGGTTGCGTAGCTTGCGGTATCGCTTGTCCTAGTAACGCAATAGAGCTTTAAGATGAACGATGAGCAAACAAGACTTGTTTGGCGGTTTGATTGTGGTCGTTGCATGTTCTGCGGACGCTGCGTGATGAGGTTTGCCCAACTGGAGCTGTAAGACTTAGCGATAGCTTTGAGCTTGCGGTTAAATTGACAAGAGCGCTCTTATACAAAGAGGCGAGCTCGAGATGCAAACTTGCAATGCTGCGGCAGCCATTTACGCCAGGCTTATAATTTCCACTCTTGAAAAGCTGGCACAGTACGATCTCGGTGCAGACTTGAAGAGGCAAAAAAGTACCTTTTATCTGCCCAGAGTGCAAGAAAACCAATCTGCTGGGAGGCTAACAAAAAGGCGTTGAGGAGGCTATAAAATGAGTCATATCAAGTCCCAGAGGACATAAAAACAGCAAAATGACCTCAACTGCAGTTAGAGCATTTTATATCAAAAGAAGCTTTTAGCGTTTATAGGATCGACTGCGGAAGCTGCAATGGTTGTGAGATCGAAATTTCGCCCTATCACTCCTGATGTGGGATCCAGAGCGCTTTGGCTTTAAGCTTGTAGCAAAACCCAAGACACGCTGATATCTTCGCTTTTGCTCAGGACCAGTCACAAGACAGATGTATTACCCACTCGTGCTTACGAGGCAGCCCCAGATCCAAGATCGTAGTTGCTGTTTGGCTGCTTGTTTGCTAATACGGGCGACGCCCACGACGCTTGCAGCGTTTGGAGTAGTATGGCGTCAGATAATCCCGAGTTTGATGCTCTATATCCCGGGATGCCCTCCACGCAGCGCAAGTGTTATCTATGGTCTTGGCGGCTCTCGGCATCATCGATCAAAAATTGCACAGCTATGAAATGACAGCACCTCCGCCCTCAGCAGTTGAGAGTCAGTAATGAGCGATATCTGTTTGGAACGTGACTTACAAGCTGAAAAGTAAAAAGGCTAATAGAGCATATCTTTGGTAGAACTATTGACAAAATATATGGATGCTATCAAAGCCTCAAGAGATATCCACAACCCAAGCTTGCACGTGACAGTGGTGGCAGTATCAAAAAGAAGATGATCCCTAATATGCTGAGTGTATCACTGCATAATGACATCTATCTAAAATACGCAAAAGCTGGTAAAGTACGTCTTGATCGATGTTGATAGCGGGTTTGGAGTAAAAGATGATTCAAGTTTATAAGCTACAAAAGGCATATGGACGACAACGAGAGCTCCACGCGAGCTAAAAGAGATAAAGTCTTTCTCCACTTGCAGTGGGACACGGTGTTGGCACGATTGATTTTTAGCTGAGAAGATCTTAGAGCTATGCGATGAGATTGACGGATGATCAAAACTCGATGAATATGTGTAGGGTCAAAGACAGATCTAAGTATTTTGAAGTTGAAAATTATGGAGCATATCCTAGACTCTTGCCAGCTTTGGTGTAAGCTATTTTGTCGTTAAAAGAGGATATATCGTGCTTAGGAAGGACTTTTGATGAAAAAGCCATCCTTTTGCATCGGTATCCTATGCGTGGCGATGTGATGTGAGCATGGAAGTCGACGCATCGTAGAGCAGGCTAAAAAGAGTGGAAGGTCTCGCAGATTACTGAGAGACATCTTTCAGCTATTAGAGATTTTGCACCTGATATCTTTGATAGTAGTCGATGCGATGAGTGGTTTTGAGGGATAAGATGAGTTTTTGATCTAAGTGACGATAGAGACTGACATCATACCCACAACCTCCCAACGCCGGTGCTTTTTAAGCTATTGCGTAAAATTGCCCCAAAAGACGCTTTTTCTTGGCATTAGTGTCTGCTTTGAAAATGCCTTGATTTTGAAGAGGGACTAAGCGAGCAGGCTAAAAAGTGCGAGAAAAAGCTCTTTAAGAAATTGATGAGATTGATAAAATTGATTGGTTAGTTAGAAGAGCTTCATTGATCTGGGGTTTGCTAAACAGACATGGATCGTGGGATTTGAAATTTGAGTGTAAAACAAGCTTTAAACATTAGCTAACGCCAAAATGTCTATCTTGCTTTTCTGCTTCTCTATTTCTTATAGATCAAAGAAGGTCATAAAAGGAGACGTGATGTTAAATCGGCATGAAACCGCTCAAGCGGTCTCCATTCAATAGACACTCAGCCCATACGCCACTTATAAGCGGTATGTTCTTTGCACATGCATGGCTGGTGCTGCTATTACGCATGGGTGATGATCTTTTGAGGCTCACTCAACAGTTGGTATGGCTGGAAAAACAGTCTATCGGTCTCCATTCATCGGTGGTATCGATGGCTGCGAGTCTCATGATGGTTTTGTATTTTATGGTGGTCACCTATTTATAGCTCTGTTTTTAAGCGGCGTTGAGTGCGTAGGGGCAAATTGCTGCGCAAAACCATAAGCTACTGGGTACTGTGTTTGGATGTTTAACTTCGTTAGCGGTGCATTGATCGCTATATGTAGTCTCTGGTTTGCCACTAAACATGACGGCTACATCTTTTGCAACACTTCGTGCCAGCAGCTATTAGCAAGATCACAGCACCATTTCATGAGCTATTTCTTCGTGGTATCTTTTTGTAACGTCTTTGTTTGTATGTCTATCTGGACTCGGGACGAGCGAGCAGCTATCTGATAGATTTTGCCATTATGTGGATGATCGGCATTCGTTGCTTGCTGGCAATGAGCACTGCGTTGCAAAATATGTTCATCATCACTGAAGCTATCGTCTAAAGCTCACTATGGCAGCAGCAAGTGCTGGCGATATCAACGCTGCAGCAGCTTTACTTCACACTACAGCTGATAAACTAGATGTCATCAACTGAAGCCAAATTTGTCTAGCAAAACTTGCTTCCAGTTACACTTCTGGTACGTCTGCGGTGGTCTTTTCTTTGTTGGTCTTGTCGTGGCTTTGGCGTGGCTACTAATGGATATGAAGAAAAAGCTTAATAAACTTTTTGAATAAATATAGTTTTGATTGGTATATCTTGAGAAGTACGCGCCAAATGCGTACTTAGCTAGTATATCTAGTCAAAAGTGCCATCTCACGGCTCTAACTTATAGTGTAAAATTTAATTCGTGTAACTCCAAGTTTTTCGTGGTCGGATGATGAGAAATTCGTGCGGTGTGGATCTTTCTGATGATGTCGTCTTTGATAAGCCCATTAGCATGCTGTTGAGGCGCTTTTGGCGCTTGAGACCAACAAAGCTTGAGAGTACTAGAGAAAACGGCAAAAACACATATCGGTAGCGCCATTTTGTTTTTAGATCTTGCTCATTAGCAAGCTCAGACTGCTAGTACTCTATGATCCTGCCCTTTGCGTCCTCAAAAAGTAATCGATTTTTGTGATCCGGCGCCGCACGATGTACGGTGTTTAGCGTGGTTGTTAGTATCCCGCTTGCAGCTTTTTGATTGGTGTGTACTCACCCATCTCATCTAGTCTAATGACGTGTACTGGGCATCTTCTCAAGCACTTCAAAAGGCACGTTGTCATCGAGTGCGTGCGGATGTTGTCTAAAATGATAAAGGATAAATCTCGCCATCCTCATGGAGAGCTTTGCTGCGCGCTGTTTTAAGATGATGATCTCGATATCTTGTGTAGATCGTGCTTGTTTTTGGCAGTCTTTAAACCTCGACCGATCCAGCTCATCTTGTGTTAAGACATCTAAACATGCGCTTTGTGTAGCCCCAAGCGTGATCATCTTTCTCCCAAAAAGCGTAAGACCAGATTTTACTTTGTGCAGCGTCTTTAAATAAGCATAGGACTTTTCTGAAGTTAATCTCGATCTAAAAATAGTGATAAAATCAGGGGTTTGGCTGCATAAATGCAACCACTGTTTCTAAAAGCCGTGGAGCTTTTTAGCTTCTCATCTATCGGTGTGTGTCCATCTTTTGTCACACTCAACATAGGTCGGGTCGCACTTTGTGACGTGTATAGTCTCTAAAACCACCGTCATTTAGCCTCCGCGCAGCCACGCCATCTGCGTTGTTATCGATGTTTTGGCCAACTGGCGATGATCTTTTGCGTAGCAGCTTAGCACGTCGCCAACAAAGACACAGGTTGCTTAAACATGATCTCTTTCATCGAAATTGTCACAACTCGCTCAGGCGAAATTTTCTCTGAGCAGCCTGCGCACCAGCAAGGTCGATCTGGTCTCGATTATCCGGTGCCACCAAAGATATTGCCAGCTGAGTTTGTATCTTTTGGTAGCATCACTTGCTTTATGTGTGCTGGCCTGCCAAAAGTCCTTTAAATGTCCATTTTTGCCTTTTAGATTTTAAATTTTTGGTGCAAATTGTTAGCAACGTAATGGCTTTATGCTAAAATCCTGCAACCTTTCATAGGGATGAAAAATATGAATGATTTTCAAAAGACTCAAAACGAACTTACAGAGCAAAAATCCAAGCTAAATGCGATTTATAGTACTTAGGACAACGAGCTTGGTAAATGAAGCTGTGCAGCATTTGCGGCCTTACTGGCACACCAGCTGCAAAAGCCAGTCTTGCAAGAAGGATAGTTGATCTAAAGTTGATCCACTTCAAAATGAGCCAAAAAGCCACCGAGGGCGAGGACGGAAGCAAAAACGCGTGCCATTTCCTGATCTACGGTACACGTTAGAAATGTAGCAGTGAGTACCCTGGAGCACGCCCAGCTTATAGGCACGTGATGAGCAATTTAGACCAGTCGCCTTTGTAGAGGCTGGTGCACGAGCTTTGCATTAGTCTAAATGCGTATGGGACTTTCACGGCAAGAAAAGATACAGGACACTGCTAAATAAAGAGTTTGAAGCCACCGAAGATTTAGGCGAGGCAAAGGAGCCGGTCGCTACAGCTGGTTTCAGTGCGATAGTAACGCATGTAAGGGCAAATGATAGAACGTATGGCGCAGTTTGCAAAGAGGGCGAGAGATGTAGCTTGGCCTCTTACGCACTTGCCTTTAAAGATGAGGTTAGGAGAGCTGAAAGTATTTACAAAACCTTGAGCTCGAAGAAAATTTTAGGCTCAAAATGAGGAGCAAAAATCTATGTAAAATACCTTGGAAAAGCTGCAAAACGCCTTTAGGAAGAGGACAATGCAAAGGCGATAAATGCTTGGCAAGAGGCTGAGATAGCGTGATGGAGGTAAAAGGAGCGCTTCAGCCGTGCCATCCGCTGGAGTACTACGAGGATGCCTATACGCACGACAGTTGCACTTGAATGGACATCAGGCTAGTTGATAGTGAGGGCATTGATGAGCTTACCTCTAAAGAAAAAGTGACAAAAACTTACAAAAAGCGTTTATGAAAAGATAAAATGATAATGCCGCGACAAACAAGGCAGTTAGCGAAAATATCGCTAGAACGCAGCTTTATATAAGCGTGCCGATGATCTATTACGCAGCGGAGCTAAAACGGGCTTTTTAGCGCTCAGGTCGTACCAAATGATGAGAGGTGAGCGCAAATGTGGCAAGCAGTACTTTTGCCTTGTAAATCACGTCTCATGAGGGCGCAAAAGCAAAGCCTTTTTATGAAGCTTTGGGGCTGAAAATTTTTAGCAAGAAATTTTGGATTTTGGTAGAGAGATTTTATTTTTTAAAGCCGTATCGGAAAAGAGTATGAATTTTCAACGATCGGGCTGCATGAGTTTGGGCATATCCTCTTTATCGGCTTGATACTGAGATGAGCATGAATAGTGGCGTCTTTTAAACCTGATGAGAAGAGTACAAGCGCGACGACTGGCGGGCTGGTAATTCTTTTGCACGAAGAGGCGGAGCATAAAATGGCCGTCTTCACGAGCTAATAGCCCGTGCGGTTGGGCTCATCGCGTGGCGAAAGGTCGATGAGGTGAGGGCTTATTATTGCGAGGGCCCATACATCTTAGTTTGCTTTTTAGAGCCGGAGTGCTCAACTTGATGGCAAGCTAAGCGTTGATATGAGCGAGCAAGCCTACGATAATTTAAAGATACTGTTTGCAAAACTACTTCGATCTAGCGCAAACATACGCCAAAAAGTTGATGCGAGTACGTTTTTGGAGTAATTTCGTTAAAAGATGAGCAGAGCTATCTGCCAAAAGATGAAGAGGCAAGAATTTAGGGGATATTTTTACGCTGTACGAGGCTATCGGCAACGACGTCGATGATAGCGGCGAGTGGCAAAGGTGGCAGCTAAGAGCTGAGAATAATAGGTAAATGGACATGATAAAATAAAATGAGCAAACGAAAAATCGAAGCATCATTTTTGTTTATTGTTGCACTTTGTGCATATATAGCCAGCTATTTATTTAATGGCGGTTTTTATGCAGATATAACATCTGCGTGTTTGATTTTATGATTATGGTATTTATAAACTAAGAGAAACTAGTACTGAAAAACTTATTGGATTTCACATAATACTTGGGCTTGCTTTGTTGATAGTGGCTGATATTATTTGGATAGTATATGATAAGTTTGATATTGCTAGTCAGTTTATGTCCAAGACTGATTTGATACAAGACCATGCATATTGTGTCATATGTTTGCATTTTGTGCTTTTTATATTCTGATTGCATTTTAGTACTTTGTTCGTCGCGCAAGCACTAATAGATCTCTGCTGCAAATTATTATAATTTATGTAAGCTTTTGTATGGTTTTGTGGTTCTTGGATGAAAGTTTTTAGTCGAATTTTAACACAAAGAGATATTTTTAATTTACTCTTACATTGTTGTGGATATAGTGATGCTGCATTATTTGTATATATTGTTCTCATCAATTCTTCAAAAAGAAGAGCTATCGCTTTTTGTGTCTTTATCTCTTTTGTGATAAGTACATATGATGTATACCGTTGTGAGTTTTTGGGGAAAATGATATCTTTCTTTTTCGGATATGACATTGCATTTAAAAATTTTACTTTTTATTTTTATTTTACAGCATCTCTTCATCTAAAGAGAAGGCGCGAAGCAATTTTAGTAACTTTAGGAGCAATAGAGAAGATTTTCGAGTAATTCTAAGGCAAAAACTTGCTGTTTTGAATTATATTCTTGATAGGTATGATTTTTATTCTCTGCATGAAGATAAAATCTACGTGGTGGCTCTTGTTATGATTACATTGCTTGCATAGGGGCATTAACTTATACTGTTTCTAGCACTAGAAAAATGGATATTTTGATCAAGCATGAAAGATACATCAAAAGCTAAAACGATCAGATAGAAGACAATGTGAAAAACTAGAAGAGACAAATAGGCACCCACTAAAGATTAGCAACATGACTATTTAACAAATGCTGAAAACCGTCAATATTTTTATCGCAAGACTGAAGAGATGGTAAAGTCTAAAAGCACTTGAGATAGATATTATAGTATTGATATCAACCACTTTTAAGGTAATAAATGACCTATATGGGCACTATGCTGGTGATGATGCACTAGTGAAAACTCTGCTTAAAATATTAGCTCTATATTGCCACAAGAGAATTCGCTTTTTGCAAGATCTGGTGGAGATGATTTTATAGTGGTTATAAACAAAACGAAGATGTGCATTATAGGGATTTTTATATTATTTGTTAAAAGCTATCTGAGCCAATTGTAGTTGACGACTATAAAATAGTATTAGATGCAAAATCGGTATTAGCTCAACGCTTACTAGCGAGCTCTTAGCAGATGATTTTATGCTATGTAAGCAGAAGCAGCACTTGATGCTGCCAAAAGGATGCTTTACAAAAATACTATACTGATATAAAAATATTATTCAAGATAGAAACTATATAGAGTTGGCATAATTCTTATGCATCTGATGACGAGTTTGAGCCGGTATTTCAGCCTCAATAATGATAGAGGATAAAAGAATAGCGGAGCAGAAGCGCTATTAGGTGAATTTCTCCTATTAAAAGGACTAGTTTGATCATGCAAGTTTATCCCTCATAGCTGGAGCAGAGTTCCATCTAAAATGACAGGAAAATGGGTCTAAAGAGAAGCTATAAAGCAAATGGCTTTTTGGAATAAAAAGTACAATACAAAAATTAAAAATAGTATAAAACATCTCACCAAAACAGATAGACAATGTAGCTTTTGCTCTGAAATTATAAAATTTATAGATGAGTATGGTATCGAGGCATCTGTGTGATGTAGAGATAACTGAAGCAAGCCTGTTAATGCAGAAGAAATGATGCAAAGATGCACTTTCTCAGTTTTCAAATAAAGGCATTGGCATCTCTATTGATGATTTTTGGTAATGGTTTTTCATCGATGAGCTATGACTTATATCCTGTGAAATGCTTTGAAGATCTGCTAAAGAGCTGACAGACAATATCGCTAAAAATGATATAGATAAAGATGTAGTAAAAAGTGTTATAACTTTAGCTAAAAATGTTGAACTAAGGACTATTGCAGAAGGCGTAGAGGATGAAACTCAGCTTGAAAATTTTAAAAGAGCTAGGATGTGATGAAGCACAGGGATACCTTTGGGTAAGCTAATGGGTGTCAGATGATTTTGAGGAGCTAATAAAAAGCACTATTTAAGTATAGTTTCGTGAGCTAAAGTCCTCAATTTAAGATGTACTTATTGCGTACTTGCTGTTATTTTATTGCCTTGAAGTTATGTCATCCTTGGAATGATAAGGTGGATCTTTTCAGATAAAAATACTCATGAAAATATAGTTCATACCACCCACCCTTATCTAAACCAATTTTCGTTTTCTGCCTGTTTTCATAATAAGCTATAAAATTCTATTTACCTCAAAACCATCTGTTTTTCTAGGTCCGAAACTTCAATAAAGCAGCAATTCGAGTATTGATAAAAATGATCCAAAATATGCCAAAAATAACTCCAATAATTGTATTTTACTTTTAATAGCATATCTACAACAAAGCCAGCTATGATAGTTTCAGTAAAATCATAAAATGTATTTATGAAATATTGCTTTCTTGCTGCTTTTGATAAAATAAATGATTTATAATCTACAATTTGGCCATTTATGACGATATTACATTTCATGATACAACCTTGCTTGTTTTGCTTTCTCAAGGATTATAGTAGCAAAGCAAAGTCGTTTCTGTATAATGGACTATATTTATATAAGGGGATGCATTTTTCGATATCACGATCATCTGCATGACTGGCATACGAAAATGGATTTTGCTTGGTTGTAGCATTGTTTATATTGGCTCAATTGTCATCTTTGCCAAACTATAACATGGCTGAGAAAGCTCATCTTGATTAGCTTTTTGTAGTTACTTTTGGAATTTATATATCTCATGGATAGAGTAAAACCAAGATGATTCATTGGCTAGCTATTTGTTTCTGGTGTATTTTATGGTCGTTTAGTATAGCGTGCTGTGATGAATCACAGATGCACTATCACGATCATACCAGCTATGCTTATCTTGATGTGTTCTCTATGATACCTATGATTGCTATTTTGGCTGGAGTTAGTATATTCTTTGTATTCAAAAATTTGTAGATAGCAAAGAGAAATTAGCAACTGTCACCGATAGTGTAAGTGTATTAATTGGTATTTTAGTATATGGTGCCATAGAAAAATAGATATTTTACTAATGATACAAGACGAGTCAAATATTGTTTTGATTTCAATTTTGGCAATAAATCTTTATACTTTTTGTAACTTTTAAGCGAACTCTTTACAAGCAACTTACTTCGCATCAGAATTAGCGGTTTTTATTTAATAGCAGCAAGCATCTTATTCACGATGCTAAATTTATTTATTTTTTATAATCACCTCAAATACCGACTTTAGTTTTGAAATGGATTACTTGTATCTTGTACCGTTTGGCCTTTTAATGATAGGCGCTTATCTAAAAAGAAAATAAATATGTCATGAGTGATGACAAAGGTATATCAATGGGTTCAAAAATGGTTACCCTTGATAGCTGTTTTACTTCGTTTTCGTTCATGAAATTTTGCATCTTTTTAGTACGCTTATAACATTATTTGTTTTAGTAGAATGCTTTTGGTTAATTATTATATTAAAAGCTCTCTTGCTAGTAAAAATACTTGATTACGAAAAATCTTCATAAAAGAGATGGAAAAATCACGCATGAGCGAACAAACGAGCTATGCTTGCGAATTTGAGACTTCAAGATATTTCAGAAAAAGATTATTTAACAGATCTTGGCACAGAAATTTATAGCAAATGAGCTTGATAAGATCTGCAAAAGGATTCATAGTAAAGAAGAGATTGCGATTTACTATATAGACATAAGTCATTTCAAAAATATAAATACATCTTATGGCCATGAGATGGGAGATAAAATTTTAAAATTAGCGCAAAAAGGATACTTGAAGTTTGTAACAGGCAAGAGACTATCGCAAGAATTAGCGCTGATGAGTTTATAGTATTAGCAAGGATGGAATTAAACAGTCATACAAAACGTATGAATCTTGGTATTGCACCAAAAAGATGCCATAGAAAGCCAATTGAGCCAGAAAGATACCATTTTAGCATTAAGTGTGCTATAGGTATTCATGTTGTTACAAAAAGAAAATGTCGCGAGTCCAAGAAGTATTATAAAAATGCTGATATGGCAATCGTATTACGCCAAGAAAAATCCGACATAAATCCTATGATGATAGCTACAAAATTAGTAATGAAACGCATCTAAGCTCTAGCATTGAACTGGCTCAAAAAGTCAAATTTGCAAAGAAGACTATCACATTTATTTTTCAACCCATATTTGACATAAAAATTCAAAGATGGTATGCGCTGAGGCACTTTTGAGATGGCAATCACAAGGGTGCACGGACTAATGGATGCAAAGAGATTTATGAGCATAGCTAGCCTAAATGAGGAGATATTGGGCGACATCTGTACACTTGCTGTTTCAAAAACAATAGAACAAGCTGTTATGTGGAAAAAGTAGTGGTCTAACAATTCCAAAAATAGTATAAATGTAGCTCAACCAGCACCTCTGACAAATTTGTAAACGATTTTATGATCGCGTTACATTCTCACCATTTAAATCCAAAGCAATTTGAGCTAGAATTTAGTGAAGATATCTGGAAAAACAATGAAGAGACTCTTGATAGATTTCTCACCATTTTAAAGAAAAATGGTGTTGATGTTTGCATAGATGATTTTGGCCCGGATATACATCTTTTGTTCTATTAGAAAATATGGTATTAGCCGAATAAAAATAGCACGTCGAATCAGTTACCAAGCGCTAATAGTAAAAATTGATGCTCAGATAGTTGCAGCAATTACTAGATTTGGCGAGATCTATGAAGATAAAAGTTAGTGCAAAAAGGTGTAGAAAGTGTCTGAAGATCAGAATTTTTAAAGAGACTTGAATGTAATGAGATGCAGGGATATTTCTGTCATATCCAATGAGCATCAGCTAATTTTGAGGATTTTATAAAACAAAATCCTCACATGGTGGCTGATATTTACCAGCCTTTATCTCTTCGTTTGATTTTTACGACCATGCCTGAGCCATGTATCACGCTTGATACAGCTTAGTGCAGATATCAACCTCTTCGCCGTTTTTGTGAGCGTGGATGAAAACTGCATTTTTATCATCGCTGCTTTTAGTCCGCAAACGTTGCAAACTACTAGATCTTTTCTCTCTCATCTTTCTCCTTTGAAATTTTGAGATTTGTACATCTTGTAAGCTTTGCATTAAGATGATTTGGGTCAAGCTTGTCGCTTAAGCATTAATGTTTTTGTTATAATCATTTAAAAATTTAAAAAGGTTTAAAAATGGATGAAAAGAACTATTGTTTTAGAGATGTTAAAGATGCAACAAAGCCTCAAATGACGAGACAAACGGGCTTGGTTGGGAAAATGGCTATACAAATAAAAATAAACTCATAAGCTGGAGGCGCTGCATATATATGGAGTGCGCTGAGCTCATTGATAGCTTTGCGTGGAAGCACTGGAAGAGCATAGATGCCAAGACTGATGAGCGAAAATTTACGCATCGAGGTTGTCGATATCTGGCACTTTATAATGAGCCCTAGCACTACAAATCTACAAGGCAAAACAGCTTGGCGATGTTGAAACTTTAGCTGATGATATCTGCCAGTCAAGTGGCTTTTAGCGACTATTGCAAAGAGCCATTAAAGGTAGAAGATGAGAGCATTTATGAGATCATGAACGACGTTGAGATGCTTATACATGAGTGCAGCGGCTTTGACTATGATATCTTTTGATATATTTAAAAATTTATTTCTCAATGTCTTTAAAATGTGGCGTAAATTTATACCGCTTTATGAGTGCTACATCGCTAAAACGTGCTAAATCGCTTCCGTCAAAATAATGGCTACAAAGAGGGAAGCTATAAGAAGAATTTCGGAACGGACGCGAAGATAACGAGGTTATGAGCGAAATTTTATCAAATGGCGTTAGCACGATAGATGAAATTTACGCCGCACTTGAGCGCGAGTACAAAAAGGTAAAATGATAAATCTTCTCCGTCTTGGCTTTAAAGACTTTTTACGCCACTGATAACGCTATCGATCTTGCCACTTTGTCTTAGCATACTTGCCTAGCTTGGCTAAGCATCTGGGGAGGTGGCGAGATATTTGACTTTTAAGTGATGGCGCAAAAACGAGTATTCCCGCCTTTTTAGAGTCAAACTCGACGCTATCTTTTATAGCTATTAGTATTTAAGCTTTTAGCGCTACAAAGTGGATAGTTAGCATACTTTTTACGTTTTAAGCACCTTTTTAACGATCATCATTAGCATCGTGATTGCCCTAGTCGTAGCTGGCTTTTTAACGCCAGTCGTGGCCAAAGAGATAAAACAAAAGGCACTACAACTACGTGCTTAAAAGCGAGGCTAGCACGGCTAGAGTGCTAAAGGTGATGATGGTTGAGATCATGAAAATTTCTTGGGATATTGCTCGTTTGCTTGCCACTTTTTGTTTGTACCGGTCTTTAATTTCTTCATCATCAACGTGCCGTTTTATTACATATACTATAAACTTTTTGCTAATAGACGTTGGCTCAAACACACTTGATAGCGATAAATTTGAGCTAGCGTTGCTGAAGGTGGCGGGGTTAAATGATAGTTTTTTACACTTTTGTTTTATCTCATCTCGCTTGTGCCGCTTGTGGGATTATTTTTCAGCTTTATTTTTGTGATAGTCTTGTCGCACCTCTTTTATCAAAAGAGAGGCGCTAGTTAGACTTTAGAGCCAAAAAGCTCTAAATGTGCGTAGTAAGATACTTTTTGCTCTCATCAAGCAAGGTATCAAATAGCCTTTTTGTCGCACTCTAGTAGGTTTTTATTAGCATCATTTTTAGCTAAAAGTTCGTCAAACATCTTTAGCATATTGTCATTTATGAAAATTTTTATGATCCAGATCTTTTGCGTCAGGCAACATCTGCTTGATCTTGTTTGAAAGATCGCTTATACTTTGGCTGCTACCTGCGATCTTGTCGCCCCTTTGACATTTTTCATAAACTCATCAACCTGTGGGCGACCGTGCTTTCATCGCCTCTTCGATCTCTTTCATATCCTGCTCATCTATGCCGTTTTCCTTTATATAGTAAATTCATAGCCGTATTCGTGCGTAAGAGTTAGACTTTTTGGCTTGAAGTGCCATGACTTGAAAACTCTAAGTTTTTGTTGTCACACATAGAAAAGCTTTATCTCATCGCCCTGAGCTAGTCTTCATCGAAAAGCTCATGTTGTTGTAGCTTCCTTGAGAGTAAAAATTTGTTTGCATTTTTTTAAATCCTTTTTGAGGCTAAATCGGCGAAATTTCTTTAATTTCATAAAGCAGTACTTTTGTAAAATGCGTCAAAAAGGACGGGCGATGTGTTGTTTTTGGGACTAGGATCTTTTTGTTGATGCTTATCACTGTTTTAAGCTTCGTCTTTGCTAAGCTTTTGCCCTGTTTTGCCAGTTGTTGGCTACTACTTGATACTTGCAAAATTTACTTTGCCATTTTGATGTTTTCACTATTTTTAAAGGGCTTTTGCCAAGCTTTTGTAAAGGTAAATGCGATCCACTATTTTTTTCGCTAATTGGTGGCTTTTTGGAGCATTTTTAACAATGCTCATTTTTAAAAAGGTTGCAAAAGATAATTTACTCTAATAGAGCTCATTATTTTTTTACGCTCTGGGTGTTGATAATCGCCATAGTCATCTTTACATTTCAAACCATTCTTGACATTTTTAGGGGAATTTTAGATGGATGAGAGGATAGTTAAACTTAAAAAGATGCATCTCGCAAGCGTTTGCAACCATTGATGATGAGGGCAGCCTTACGCTTTAGCGCGTTTTTACGCCTTTGACGAGCTACTTTTTGCCTTTTTGCTAGCTAGCTGCGATGAGAGCTCGCATGTTAAACTCTAAAAACTCAAAGCTTGTGGCTGGCACAGTCGCTCTTGATACGAAGATCGTTGGCAAGATAGAGGGCGTGCAGTTTCAAGGAGCGATGAGAAAAGCTAGCGAAGATGAGCAAAAGAAGTATTTTTAAAAGATATTTTTACGCAAAGGCGATAGATCCAAAATTTGGTCTATAAGCCTTGAAAAGGTTAACTACGAGCAACACTCTAGGTTTTGGCAAGAAAATAAAGTGGGAAAGAGGTGATGATATCTAGACGTTAAGCTTACATAAGCTACAATCAGTTTAAAAACACAAAAACCAAGGAGAATCTATGAATGAAGGAAAAACGTGCTAATAACAGGTGCAAGCAGAGGTATTGGCGCACAGATCGCAAAAGACGCTTGCAAGTATGGGCTTAAAAGTGTGGATAAACTACCGCTCAAAGCCTGAGATAGCAGACGCTTTTGCAGGCTGAGATCGAACAAAATGGCGGCAAGGCTGCGGTGATAAAATCTGACGCGACAGACGAAGATGAGTTTATAAAAGGTATAATTTGATAGTCGATAGCGACGGCGAGCTGCTACCTTGTAAATAACGCTGGTATCACAAAATGACAAACTAGCGCTTCGCATGAAAAACTAGCGACTTTACAGATGTGATAAATGCAAATTTAACTTCAGCTTTCATAGGATGTAGAGAGGCTTTTTGAAAAGCGATGAGTAAAAAGCGCTTTGGAGCGGTCGTAAATGTCGCATCTATCGTTGGTGAGATGGGAAATGCTGGACAGGTGAATTATTCAGCCAGCAAGGGCGGACTAATCGCCATGAGTAAGAGCTTTTGCAAAAAGAGGGCGCAGAAATATCCGCTTTAACAGCGTAACTCCGGCTTTATCGAGACTGATATGACGCATGGACTAAGTGATGAGGTGAAAAACTTATAGCGAAAATATCCCGCTAAAACGCTTTGGCAGTGCTAGTGAGGTGGCTGAGGCTGTGGCATTTTTACTAGCGATCACGCTAGCTACGTGACCGGTGAGACGCTAAAAAAATAAACGGCGGACTTTATATGTAATGAAATTTCAACAAGTTTTGAAATTTTAAAAATAAATAAAAGCGTAAATATTATAAGATAACAGACATTTTTATAAGGAGACCTTAAATGGCAGTATTTGAAGACGTAAGAGACGTAGTTGTAGAGCAACTAAGCGTAGATCCACAAGCGGTAAAACTAGAGTCTAAAAATCATCGAAGATTTAGGCGCTGATTCACTTGACGTTGTAGAGCTAGTTATGGCTTTTAGAAGAGAATTTTGAAGTAGAAATTCCTGATAGCGAAGCAGAGAAATTAGTAAGCATTCAAGACGTTGTAAATTATAGAAAAAAACTAGGGCAAATAATTTAAATTTGCATAGTTTGATTTAAGGAGATGTATTGAAACGAGTCGTTGTAACTGGTATTGGCATGATAAACGCACTTGGTCTTGATAAAGAGAGCTCTTTTAAGGCTATTTTAGTGAGGGTAAAACAGGTGTGAAAGAGATCACGAGCTTTGATGTGCTGTATCCCCTGTTAAAATTGCTGCCGAGATAACTGATTTTGATCCAAATAGCATTTTAGACGGCAAAGAGGTGAAAAAGTAGATCGTTTCATACAGCTTTGGCATAAAAGCATCTAACGAAGCTATGGCTGATGCAAACTTTTAAAGAGTTTGATGCTCATACTTTGGCGTTAGCTCAGCTGCTGGTATAGGTGGTTTGCCAAACATTGAGAAAAACTCAATCACATATTTTGAAAAAGGCGTAAAGAGAATTTCACCATTTTTCATCCCATCTGCACTTGTAAATATGCTAGGTGGCATAGTTTCAATAAATCACGGACTAAAAAGGTCCAATTATCAAGCGTAACAGCTTGTGCGGCAAGCACTCATGCGATATCACAAGCTGCAAAATGCATAATGATCGGTCAAGCGACAAATATGCTAGTTATCGGTGCTGAGTCAACCATCTGCGGTGTTGGCATAGGTGGTTTTCGCAGCGATGAAAGCGCCATCAACAAGAAACGATGAACCGAGTAAGGCATCAAGGCCATTTGATGCAAACCGCGATGGCTTTGTAATGGGCGAAGGCGCTGGCGCACTTGTGCTTGAAGAGTATGAGTCGGCTGTTGCAAGAGGTGCTAAAATTTACGCTGAAGTAGTTGGATTTGGCGAGAGCGGAGATGCACACCACATCACGTCACCAACACTTGAAGGTCCATTAAGCGCGATGAAGCAAGCACTTGATATGGCAAAAGGCGTAAAGATAGACTATGTCAATGCACATGGTACTTCAACACCAGTAAATGATAAAAATGAGACAGCTGCACTTAAGGCTGTTTTTGGTGATAAGTGCCCACCAGTTAGCTCAACCAAAGGTCAAACTGGACACTGCTTAGGTGGTGCTGGTGCGATCGAAGCAGTCATATCTATAATGGCAATGAGAGATGGCATCATCCCTCCAACGATAAACTACGAAACGCCAGATCCAGATTGCGATCTAGACTACGTCCCAAATAAAGCTAGAAAAGCTGATATAAAAAGCTGTTATGAGCAACTCGTTTGGCTTTGGTGGAACAAACGGCGTCGTGATATTTAAAAAGTTGGATTAAGATGTCAAATTATTTAGATTTTGAAAAGAGCATAAAAGCAAATTGATGAAGATATAGCAAAATGCTAAGATCAGAGGCGATGAACATGCTGTTGAAATTTCTAAATAAGAACCTATCTAAAGAGATATCGCAAAGTATATAGTACTTAAAACGAATACCAGCGTTTGCAACTTGCTCGTCACCCAGACAGACCATACGCTATTGACTATATAACTCATTTTTAGTTGATGGCTATGAGATCCATGGCGACAGGGCATTTTCGCGACGACCCAGCGATAGTTTGCTACATCGGCTATATCGGAGGCAAAAAGACTGTCGTTATAGGAGAGCAAAAAGGTCGTGGCACTAAAAATAAACTAAAAAGAATTTTGGCATGCCTCATCCGGAGGGTTATCGAAAGGCTTTACGCGTAGCAAAAATTGGCTGAAAGTAATTCTAACCTACCTATCTTATTTTTTTGATAGACACTCCGGGCGCATATCCCGGTGTTGGCGCTGAAGAGCGAGGCCAGCGAGGCCATAGCTAGAAATTATTTGACTTGTACAGTTTAAAAACTCCAATAATAGCTGTCGTTATCGGCGAAGGCGGAAGTGGTGGTGCTTTAGCTATTGGTGTGGCTGATAGACTTGCTATGATGAAAAACTCTGTCTTTTTCAGTCATCTCACCAGAGGGTTGTGCAGCGATACTTTTGAACGACCCAGCTAAACAAGAGCAAGCTACAAAATCTATGAAGATAACGGCTGATGACTTAGAAATTTATCGCTTATAGATGACGTGATAAACGAGCCGATAAATGGAGCTCATAGAGATAAAGATGGTGCCGCAAAAGCACTTGCAAACTACTTCATCTCAGAGCTAGCCGAGCTTGAGAAGCTTGATATAAATGAGCTTGTCGCAAAAAGAATAGAAAAATCCTCTCTATCGGGGCTTACGAAGAGTAAAAATTTATAGTCGCAAGTGAGTTGAAAGTTTAGCTAAATTTGCTTGACGACTCTCATTTGTGCTAACTTTAATATACCTTTTTAAATTTTAAAAATTAAACAATTTTATATTTTTATCCCACTCTTTTAAATTTTTATAAGTCATCTATGCGACTTTTAAGTGTTTACAGTAAAAATCTTTAGCAAATTTTATAAAGGCTATTTGTGGATACTTCAAGAAAAATATATAAATCTTTCAAAAAGATTACTACAAAAATAAGGGCAATGCAGCAAGCGTAGAGGCTTTGTATCAGTTTAAAAGAGGAGCTTGAGGCAAGCGAGGAGCCACAGGCAAAAACACGTTTTAGTAGATATTTATCGGCTTTTTGTCTATGCAAAAAGAGCGCTTATGAGCTACTTTTAAAGATACACGATAAAAACGACAAAAACAGCTAAAAACGCTTGGTTATCTTGCGCAGTTTTTGGATGAGGGCGACAAATGGGCGGTGCCAAGGCCAAAGAGTAAAGAACAACTTACCTCAAAAGGCAAAGGCTGCCACCTTGCCGTACTTCGCTATCACCCAGAGCCATTAAAAACTGGCGCATTTAAAGATGATATGAGTGTCATCTGCGAGTGTTGCGGTAAAAACACAGAAAAACTTTATTACAACAATGGCGTCTATAGCGAGCAAGATGTCACCTATCTTTGTCCAGCCTGCATCGCAAATGGCGCAGCTGCTAACAAATTTGACGCTACCTTTGTGCAGGGTGCCGACAAGCTTGCCACGGATGATGCTAAAAAGATGAGGAGCTCTTTGAAAGAACACCGGGCTATGAGAGCTGGCAGGGCGAGCACTGGGTGGCGTGCTCGTGATGATTATTGCGCATTTTTGGGCGATGTGGGCACGAAGGAGCTTTGAGGAGCTCGGCATCGCAGACGAGGTCTTTGATGACTACGCAAAAGGGACGATTACGACGCGAAAAATGGCTCGCGAGCTGCTCGTAGCGGGCGGCGATTTTGCTGGATATTTGTTTCGCTGCTTGCACTGCAAAAAGTATCACATCTACATTGATGCTTGCAGAAAGGGAAAATATGGATCTAAATGAAATTGCAAAAAGGCTGCAAAAGAGCGCGGCTTTGATGAGCTATTTGAGTTTTTAAAGCCAATGGCTAAAAATGCTATAAAGATAGATACGCAGGCTAAAGATGACGGTGATATCGCTGTTGGAGTGTTCAATTTGGCGGACAGCCGGATTCACCAGCTAGCGTGCCTTGGCCCTCAAATGAAAACGGCGCGCTTAGCTTTGTGGCGCAGATACTTATTGAAGCCAGCGACTGACATCGATGGGTTACTACCAAAAAGTGGCATGCTCTATCTTTTTATGATATACCTTACGCATTTGGGCGGCTGACCCCTGCTGATAAAAAGGGCTTTGCCGTGATCTTTAGTGAGGCAGCTCAAGACCAGCTTGCTCGACAAAACATGGAGGGCGTACATTCACATTTGGCGCACGCCTTTAGTTTCAAAAACGAGCTCAATCTGCTGAGTTTGCAAAAAGCTCGCTCGTACCATTTGGCACACGAAGCGAGGAGGAGGGGAGGCATATCACGAGGTCATTGAGCCAAGCTGGCAGGCCAAAGAAAACAAGCTACTTGGTCACTCTGACAACATCCAAGATGGCATGGAGCTAGAGTGAGCTCGTGGCAAACGGCCTTGACTGCGGCGATGGCAGCGCTTATCACCACCCAAATATCGCGGAGTTTGAGAAAAATGCCGCCCAGTGGCAGCTGCTTTTGCAGATAGATAGCGACTGGGATAGCGACATGGACTGGGACGGAGAGGGTAGAGTTTATCTGTGGATAAAGAGGGACGACCCAGCGGCGCGCGACTTTAGCAAGACGTGGCTAGTTTTTTGCAGACGAGCTAGGGGGCGAGTACTTAGCCAAAAGCTTTTTGATATGCGTCTGGTAGTAAAATTATTATTGTTGTTTTTGGCGAGCCATATACAATTTTTCGCGCGTAGAATGTGTAAAATTAAAAATTTGAAAGGCAAATAGCAGGTGAAATTTATGCTAGCTAGATCAAGTTTAAAAATCTTTTGCAATTTGCCGCCAGTTACCCATTTACCTTGCAAGTGACTTTTTGCTACCAAGCTAGCGGCTTAACGCCAATTTGCTAGCTTTTTATTTCTTTTCTAGGGTTGCACTCGCGTTTTTGTTTTTTTGCGTGACCGCTCAAAAAGCTCATCTTAATGTTGTCTTATCCATTATATTTAGCCTTTATATCTTTAAAATTCACGAAAACTAGCAAATCTATCCATGCGCCACTCGAAAAGTGAATTTAGTAAAAATCCTTAGCAAATTTAAAGGCAAAAATATGTTTAATGGCTTAATCAGGGAGCTTGCCGAGGTCGTTAGCTACTCGCAAAAATGTTTTACGGCTAAAGGCTACTCGCCCAATTGAGGCGATAGCATCGCAGTAAATGGCGCTTGCGCAAGTGTCATCACTATATGATGATGGCTTTAGCGTGGAGCTAAGCGCAGAGAGCAGGGCAAAATGTCGCGGTTGAAAAGTATCGGCGGCTTGGTGCATATCGAGCCTGCGATGAAAGCTTGGCGAGCGCTGGATGGGCATTTGATGCAAGGACACATCGACTTTATCGGCGTGATCTCGGCTATAAAAAGCATGAAAATGGCGTTGATTTCTACGTAGACTTGCCACGTGAGGCGATGGCGCTGATGGCAAACAAGGGCTCGGTGGGCGTCGAGGCGTGAGCCTTACGATAAATGAAATTTGCCAAAGGGCATAAGACTAACCATCATACCGATCACATTTAGAGATAGCCTTTTTGGCACTTTCAAGGTCGGCAGACGCGTAAATATCGAGAGCGACCTGCTGGCTCGCTACGTGGCTAGGATGCTTGAGGCTACAAAAATGGCGGCCTTAGCTGGGACGAACGTCGAGAGACTCAAGCCTTTACTGAGCGAGCGAAGATGCGTGAAAGTACTTAGATATCGTTTTTGATAAAAATGGCATAGTGGCTGGCTTTACAAACAGGCTTGGTGGCGTGAGTGAAGCCAATTTAGCTCGCCAACTGGGCGATCACGTGGGCGATGAGCCAAGAGATGTCATCAAAAATAGAGAATTTGGCTAGAAATTTGGGCGTTAGGCAGCTTAAATTTATGAAGCAGATCCACTCGGACAAGGTTTTGCCCTTGAAAACGAGGAGGATGAGCTACCAGAGTGCGACGCTGTGATCTACAATTTCGGCGATGTTGGCATCTGCGTCTTGGTGGCTGACTGCTCGCCAGTTGTGATGATAGATGAGAGGCGGGCGCTATCTGCGTGGCTCATGCGGGCAGAGCTGGCGTGATGCTGTAAACGGCACAAAAGCCGTTATGCTTATGGGCGAGATGGCTCAAGAGCGGGCGAGATGAGCGTCTTTGTCGGAGCAAATATAAAGGGCGGCTGCTACGAGGTGGGCGAGCTTGACCTTGGGGAATTTAACACATATAAGATAGGTAGAATTTTGATATGAACGCAGCCTGAGAGAGATGAATTAAGGCACTTGGGGTTAGAAATTTAAACTTTAGCGAGGTCTGCACGCACTGCGACGAGAGATATTTTTCATACCGAAGAGACGGCGTGTGCGGTAGATTTTGTGATTTGCAGTGAAATTTAAGGATAAAAATGGGATATGAGAGCTTTTAAAAATCCACTGAGCGGCAAAAATAGCTCAAAAACGCTAGAAATTTGGGCTTTGAGCAGCTTATGAATGAAGAGTTTGTGCAGATGCTACTTAGCTCCAAAAAGATGGAGCTAGTGCCGTGGATAGGAAAATATCGAGCAAACTTTATAAAACTACTGGAGATAGAAGAGAAAGTACAACTTAGCAAAATAAAGGAGAAAATATGCTTTTTGCTTAAAAATGCTAATCTATACACGCCATTACCTTGGCAAGCGCGATGTTTTGGTAGGTGGCGGTGTAACTTTCAGCCATCGGCGAGGGGCTAAGCTTTTAGCGTAGAAGGCTTAGCGTTTACGACCCAAAGGGCGAAAATTACCTAGCTCCAGTCCTCATTGATCAGCACGTGCATATCACGGGTGGCGGCGGCGAGGTGGATATCACTGAACGCCTGAGATCACGCTTAGTCAGATCGCAAAATACGGCACAACGACGCTTGTTGGCGTTTTGGGGACTGATGGTGTGACTAGAAGCTTGGAAAAATCTCTACTCCAAAGCAAAAGCGCTCGAGTTTGAGGGCATCTCGACCTTCATCCACACCGGCTCATCGCAAGCCCCTGTGTGACATTTACCGGCGACATCGCAAAGGACCTCATACTAATCGACAAAGTGATCGGCGTAAAGATCGCACTGACCGAGCAACCGCGGCAGCTACGTCTCAAAAAGAGGAGCTCATCAAGTACTAAGCAAGATACGCATAGGCGGCATGGTCTCTAAAAAGGTGGCGTGCTTCACATGCACATGGGCGGACTGAGTGAGAATGGACAACGTCTTTAAGGTGATAAAAGACTACGATCCCCAGTTCATTACTTCTCGCCGACGCACTGCGCTAGGACGAAAGACCTGTTTAACGAGGCTTTGAAATTTCAAAAATGAGCGAAACGTCGATATCACAAGCGGCGGAAGTAAATTGCCCCACTTCACGAGGTGGTGGCTTACGGCCTGAAAAATGGGCCACCTAGAGCGCCTAACGATGAGCTCAGATGGCAACGGTAGCGCCTACCTAACGAAAATGGCGAGCTTATCGGATATGGCTGCGCGTCATGTGCGTCACCAGAGGTATTGCAAGCTTTTGGTAAGAAATAAAAATTTTAAAGATAGAAGACACTTTGTCTTTGATGAGCAAAAAACGTGACGAGATATCTACATTTAAGCCAAAAAGGCGAAGTGAAAGTTGGCAACGACGCTGATCTTTGCGTCTTTGATGAGGGAGCTACAATTGAGTATGACGTGATCGCAAAAAGGCGAGTTTTGCGTTAAAGATGAAAAGGTCGTTAAAAAGGCTTTTTGAGTAAAGTTAAAGGCTTGAACTTTATTTGCAGCTAAAGAAATCTTTTCAATTTAGCTTCAATAAAAGCCAAGTTTCAATATAATCCAAGCTTTATTTCACACACGACAATCCTAAATTTCGGTTGTGCGAAAGCATTAATGGTCGTGAGGATAAAACTAATCAAGGCAAAATGCCTAAAACAAGGAGAAACCTCATGGTAACTATGAGAGATTTATTAGAGTGTGGCGTACATTTTGGTCACCAAACACGCTGCTGAAACCCAAAGATGAAAAATTTATCTTTGGTGAGAGAAAAGGTATCTATATTATGGATCGCAAAAGACTATCCGCTACTTCCGCTACACTTACAACATCGTTCGCGACGCAGCTGCTGAGGGCAAGTCAGTGCTATTTGTCGGTACTAAAACAAGCTATTGACGCTATCAAAGAGTACGCTGAAAAATGTGGAATGCCTTATGTAAATCACCGCTGGTTAGGTGGTATGATGACAAACTTCGGTACTATCCGCCAGTCTATCCGCAAACTAGAAGTTATCGAGACTATGGAAGAAGATGGCTCGATAAATTTACTAACTAAAAAGAGGCTTTTGATGCTTCGCCGCAAAAAGAGAAGCTTATCGCAACTCTTGGTGGTATCCGCACATGAAAAAGCCTCACCTGATATGATATTTGTCGTTGATACAGTTAAAGAAAAGATCGCTGTTCAAGAGGCAAATCGCTTAAAAATCCCAGTTGTAGCACCGATCGATACAAACTGCGATCCTGACGTTGTTGACTATCCTATCCCGGGAAACGATGACGCGATCCGCTCTGTTCAGCTTTTCTGCCAAGAGATGGCTGAGGCGATCAATGAAGGCAAATCACTTTGAGCAAGATGGTGGCGAGCAAGCTGCTGGCGAAGAAGTAAGCCAAGATGAGAAAGACGCAGTGCAGCTGAGGCTATGAGCGAAGAAGACTTTGGCGAGGACGAAGAGTAATGGAAATAACTGCACAAAGTGGTAAAAAGAGCTCCGCGAATCAACCGGAGCTGGCATGATGGACTGCAAAAAGGCACCTAGCGAAGCAAATGGCGACATGGGAAAAAGCCGTTGATATCCTTCGCGAAAAAGGGTCTGGGTCGGCTGCGTCAAAAAGGCTGACGCCTTGCAGAGCGAGGCTTTGGTAAGTGTTGAAGTTTGGTTCAAATGCAAAAAGCAACTATCAGCGAGGATCAACTCTGAGACTGACTTTGTTGCTGAGAAACCCACAGTTTCAGCGCTTGCAAAAGATACAAACCGCTCACATCCAATCAAGTGGCATAAAAACAGTTGAAGAGCTAAATACAAGCACTTAAACGGTGTTACTGTGAAGAATACTTCAAAACTCAGATCCGCAACTATCGGTGAAAACCTTGTAGTTCGCCGCTTTGAGACTCATTAGCGCTGATGATAAGGGCGTGGTAAATGGCTATGTTCACTCAAATGGCCGTGTTGGCGTGCTTATCGGTGCAGCTTGCGAAAGTGCTGAAGTTGCAAACAAAGCAGCTAGAATTTATAAAGGGAAATGTAGTGTATGCATGCAGCTGCTATGAAGCCAAGCGTTATAAGCTACAAAAGACCTTGATAAAGAGTTTGTTGAGAAAAAGGGTATCGCACTTCGCGCTGAGCTTGAAAAAGAAAATGAAGATAAAACGCCCAGGGCGTGCCACTTCACCACATCCCTGAGTGTGCTTAGCCGCTGCCAGATGGGTGAGGCAGAGCTTGCACAGCTACAAAAGCGATCGAAGAAGAGCTAAAAGCTGAGGGCAAACCTGAAAATATTCGGGACAAAGATCATCGGGTAAGATCGAGAGATTTTACGCTGATAACCACAGTGCTTGACCAACGCCTCACACTTTTTAGGTCAATTTTATGTAATGGACGATAAAAAGACTATCGAACAAGTTATCGAAGAGAAGAGTAAAGAGCTTGGCGGCAAGATCGAGATCGCAAAATACGTTCGTTTCGAGCTTGGCGAAGGCTTAGAGAGAGTAGATGACTTTGCTGCAGAAGTTGCTGCTCAAATAGGCTAATGGGAAAATTTTAAGAGCGTCTAATCTAGAGCTTTGCGTATGATTATACGCTCTTTAATAATATATCGTTAACTCTCAATCAGCAAAGTATTGCGATAACCGGCGTTAGTGATGTGCAGCAAATCAACACTACACATACTTTCAACACTTTTAAAACCATCCTGAGGAGGTCATCTACCAAGATAGATCGATCATGAGCTTTCTCAAAATGAGCTTTTGGCTATTAGAAGGTCTATTTTGACATTATTTTCCAGTCACACTATCTTTTTAAAGGTTTTAGCGCTTATGAAAATATCTGAGCTTACAAGCATCTTATCTGGCGAAAATATGAAAAAATGATCTCGGCGCTTGAATATCAAGCGTAATAAATCAAAAAGTTGGCGAGCTAAGTGGCGGTCAGCAGCAGCGTGTCAGCATCGCTAGAGTGCTTACCAAAAAGCCAAAGATCATCTTGCAGACGAGCCAACGGGCAACCTTGATAAAGCAAACAGCAAATGAAGTGATGCAAGTTTTTGTTTGACTATATAGATGAAAAATAACGCTGCCCTTTGTTCTAGTCACTCACGACAACGAGCTAGCTGCGAAATGCAATAATTCATACAAGCTTGAGAACAAAGAGCATGCCATTTGTGCAATCTTAGAAATAGTCCTATCTTTATAATGCAGTACTAATGTTAGAAAATTTATATGTGGAATAAAAATAAAAATTAGAGAAGCCTTAACGTTTATATATTTTTAAAAAGTTTTAGCCAGCCATTCGCACTCGCCACATATAGCTGTTTTTATCTTAATCCTCTTTTTGATTACTACACTATCGTAAATTTTATATATGATGATCTCAACTTTCAATGAGTTATAATCAAATGCTATAACATGTGCTATAGCGGTAACCTCACAGAAAATTTCTATCTCTACTAGTCTCATTAAGCCTCTAACAACTGATCAAATGACTCGAAAAACGTCTTAATCTTTTTATTTGGAACACCTGATTAATTAGATAACAACTTCAAAATGCAATATAAAAAGAATAAATGGTGCGATAATGAAATTATATTATTTTAAATTTCATCTTTTATATATAAAGCTCTAGATTTCATCCTTTTAATTATAAAAACTATTTTTTTATTTGCGATCAGATAGGCTGAGCTTTTGCATGATGTCACCAGCCACTTTTAGCCCATTTTGCTTCATGGTTGAGCCAGTTTCGACCACATCGACGATCGCGTCGCTTAGTCCAACAAGTGGTGCTAGCTCGATCGAGCCATAGAGTTTGATGATCTTGACACCAACAGCAAGTTTGGCAAAAGTAGTTTCTAGTGATATTTGGCATCTTAGTAGCGATCTTTAGCTCAGACCTTGAAAAATCAAGCTCATCTTCGTTTTTTTATGCCGATGCAGACCTTGCACTTGCTCATGTTGCAGATCAAGTAGTCTCACCACATTTGGCTTATGCTCTTCAAGCACGTCAAGTCCCGACCACACCGATATCTGCAGCTCCTTCAGTGACGTAAGTTGGTATATCTTGGTTGCGAACCATTAAAAATCTAAACATTTTCCCTCTTCAAGGATTAGTTTTCTATCCTCAAACATAAAGCTCGAACCAAAAATATTTTCTAAAAATTTCAAGTGTATCTTCTGCTATTCTGCCCTTTTGGCAGTGCTACTGTTAACATATTATATTCATCTCTTTTTTCGGTGATTAATTTTTTTGCATTGAACGAAAGATTAGCATCTTATCTGAAATGGCATTTTTAAAAAAATTTGAGACAAAAAGTCTCCATCTCCACCCGTAAAATAGACTTTTTATCGCCTGCAAGTTTGTGAAATAGAGTGATAATGGGCTAATGATGCCATAACTTACCGCATCACTTGTCTTTTTGTGGCAGAGCATCGATATCTATTTGAGAATATAGTTATATCAAGACGCGGAGAGATGCTTTTTATAGGCATTTAACATGCTAGATATCCCCGGCAAGATATAGCCGCCAAGATGAAGTAGAGTTTGCCATTATATCAACTGTTATAGCGCTTCCAGCATCAACTATCACACCGTCTTTTTATGGAATAACATGCTGCAATCCTATCTACGCCAAGTCCTTGATATATCGTGTCTATCACAAAAATAAGGCTCTAAGTTTATAAACATTTTATTATATCTAGAAAAAGATAAAAACTTCATCATTCACAGATATAAAAATATACTTTTCTTCTGGTTTTGTAGTTTTTGAAATCAGATATTTTTTAAACGAGTGATCTATCCCATCTTTTAAAAATGTAGCATTGGTGTTGCCTATATTACATAAAAAGTCATAACATCTCCAACCTTGCTATTTTGTAGCTCTTTTAATGCCTTAGAGCAGATTTCTGAACTATAAAATATTATCTCTTCAAGCTTATTTGAAATTTTCGTTTCTATTATCAAATTCTTCAAGTTCTAGGGCTTCTTTACGCAATAATCTACTTTTTGCTGTTCTCAAAAAGATGAGATTATAAAATTGTCATCAACTCCCCAAAAAGACTCTCAAGCGTTTTTCTTGGAATAGAATCTTTTCGTATCTATTGTCTTGAGATCCCTTAGCAAGATCTTTTTAGCTTCAAAAAGCTCCCAAATTTTTTGGTTCATTGTCCCTAGATTAACATACTCGTTATCGTAGTAAAATGCGCCATTGCCCATGAAGCTTTTTATCTTTTATCTCGTCGCTAAACTCGTAAATTTCAGCTCCGCTAAGATCTCAATTTGTCTTTATAACATAGCCTGTTTTTCGATGACATAGAGCTTATTGTTGATGATAGTTGCCGCTGAGAAGATAGCAATTTGAATTTACCTTTATTTTTGCTCTTTTTAGCATGAGGTCTGTTCTTACGATCGTGCCATCTTTTTAAAGATGTAAATTCATCGTTATGAACTAGCACGTCTTTGATCTCACCGTCATAATAAACTGTCTGGCTTGGGTTGATGACGATTAGTTTTTGGCTGTTGCTGCGATTAGATTATCGCCCTCAACGCCTAAAAAATATGATGTTATTAAAGAAATTTTCAGAGCTTACGACAACGTCACGTAAAATTCTACCAGTCTCTTTTTGCACGATATAAATTTTACCATCAAGCGCTGGATAGACGATGAGTGAGCTCATGAAGTAAGGCGCAACAACTCTTGAATCAACCGCTGCGATGTCAGAAGAGCTATACTCCATTAGTGTCGTAGCTGTGTTGATATCGATTAGATAGATGTGGTTTGATGCGCTGATAGCTGCAAGTTGGTTTTGATCAAGTGAGGCTGCTACGATCGCAGTTGGAAATTTACCGCTATAAACGCTGTGACCGCTAGGATCAGTCACGTTTAGATCGCCATTTATGCTAGCTGAGATGACAAAGCCGTTGTTTTTCGTTTAGAAGTTGAAAATTTTCAGGGCAAGGTAATGCTTTTATTTAGCCCATTTTTAGTGATGATGTTGCCATTATCCAGCGTTGCACCATTTGCATTTGCTGATTTGATGTAAGAAGGAAGATCCTTTGATAAAGATATCTCACCAGAAGTTTGCGCAGGCTCAAAATATTGTCTTTTTGTGCCGCATCCGCTTAGAACTAAAGCCAAGGCAAAAGCCAAGAATAGTGTAAGTTTTTTTCATTATTTTATTCCCTGATAGTGTTTTACTCTTAACTAAAGTTTGTAGTTGTGAGTCAAGTGCGATCTTGTCAAACTCACATTTGCCTCTTTGATTTTATCTTGTTTTTAAAAGCTCAAAACCTTTTTAAAAAGTGCGTTATATTCGCTTAAAATTTGAGTATTATGTCATCGCCAGTTTGTGAAAGGATGATATCTTTTAACGATCGGATTTACTTTTTAAATTTGCAAGCTCGCTAATGCCTTTTGTATCGTTTTTATCGAGCATTTGCCCAAGTGAAAAAGTGCATATAAGCTTGGCTCTTTCTCTTTTAAAACGCTTTAAAGCGCTTGCGTCGTTTGGATTTAAGATAAGCTTTGAATAGGCTAATCGTGCCTCCTCAACTCTGTTGTCGTTTAAAACCTTGCTAGCGTAAAATCCGATGAGTGCGACGATAGCTGCCACGCATAGCACGATTAGCAAAGTTTTGTATTTCCTAAAAACGCTCTCCCTTGATCATACTCTCAAGAAACTGCTCACGGGCGTCGATCTCTTTTTATCTCGGTTAAGTCTTCTTTTATAGCCAACGTTTTTTTCCTTGCTTTTGAAGTAATCTAATTCGCAGATTTTAGCATAATTAAATTAAAAAGTAGCCCAAAAATTAAAGCTTGAATGTGATATAATGCCTCAAAATCAATTAAAAGGTTGCTTAATAATGCAAATAGACGACACTCTCTTAAATAAACTAGAAAAAAACTCTCCGCATTACAAATTAATGATGAAAAAGAGAAGAGATCAAGAAGCAATTAAGTGAAATCGTATCTTTTGTCGATGTTTTAAACGAGCTTGATCTAAGTAGCGATGAGGCCGTAGTTAGCTCTATAAAAGGTGGCACTCCATTAAGAGAAGATGAGCCACATTTAAGTGACGTTGTCGATGAAATTTTAAAGCACGCCCCTTCACGCGAGGGACACTTCTTTGCCGTGCCAAAGATCATAGAGTAAAATATGGATCTAATCGAACAACTAAGAGCGCAAAGCTCGGACGCTCGAAACCAAAAGCACCAGAGAGCAATCTCTCTGGTGACATCCAAACGCTTCTAAAAACCGTTGTTTTCAATAAAGCTAGTGACCTCCACCTAGTCTCAAGGTCTGAGCCTCAGATAAGGATAGATGGCACTTTAAGACCGCTTGAATTTGGCGTGCTAAGCGGCAAAGATATAGAAAATATGCTACGCTCTAATCACAGATGCCCAAAAGAGCGAGCTTGAAAACAATAAAGAGCTTGACTTTGCCATAGAGCTTCCAAATATCGGCCGCTTTCGTGGCAACTACTACTATACGATGAATGGCGATCTAGCTGCCGCTTTTCGTATCATACCTATCGACATACCCTTCGCTTGATGATCTAAATGCACCACAAATTTTTAAATATATCATCAAACGAGAAAAAGGGCCTTATCCTAGTTACTGGACCCAACAGGCAGTGGTAAATCAACGACGCTTGCTGCGATGCTTAATGAGATAAATTTGAAATTATAGAAAGCACATCATCACCGTTGAGGACCCAGTAGAGTTTGTGCATAACAACAAAAAAAGCCCTATTTTCACATAGAAATATCGGCACCGACACACACTCTTACTCAAAGGCGCTAAAATTTGCACTTCGCGAGGACCCAGATCATCATACTTGTGGGCGAGATGAGAGATAGAGAGACGATCTCTACGGCTATTACAGCGGCTGAGACTGGACACCTAGTCTTTTGGCACACTTCACACAAACTCAGCCATACAAACTATAAATAGAATCGTTGATAGCTTTCGATGGAAGCGAGCAGCTTCAAGTAAGAAATATGCTTTAGCGTTTCGCTAACTGCTGTCATCTCACAAAGTCTGATACCAAAAAAATAGGCGGCGGAAGGTGCGCTGTGCATGAAAGTCGATAAATAACATGGCGATATCAAACTTGATACGCGAAAACAAAGTGCATCAAATTTACTCAAATGCAGCTAAATCAGCAACAAACTGGCATGAGCACGCAGACTCAAGCCCTGATGAAAGCACTAAAAGAGGGCTTGATCACAAAAGAAAATGCGCTAGCCTACTCAACTAGCCAGCAAGAACTTCGAAAATTTAATAGGAACTGTATGATGGATTTAGTAACTTGGTTTGACATTATCGTCATCGCCCTTGTCCTGATACTTGGTGTAAAAGGCATAATAAACGGGCTTATAAAAGAGACTTTTGGACTTATCGGACTTATCGGCGGTCTAGTTGTCGCTAGTAGATTTTCAGATGTAGCTGAGAGCTTCATAAGCAAAAATATCTATAAATTTGAAAATCCTTCATTTTTACAATTTGTCGCATTTATCGGACTTTGGCTCAGTTTTTTTGGCTAGTTTGTCTGCTAGTTGGCAAATACTTATCAAAGATAGTTTCAGTAAGCGGACTTGGCTTTTTAGATAGACTTGGTGGATTTGTCATGGAAGTGGCAAAATTTTCCTCACATTTTCAGCAGTCGTTGCCGTAATGTCAGGCACTTCGCTAAATAAAATGATCGAGCCATACTTTCACAAATAGCAAAGGTCTATCCGCTCTCACTTGAAACTGGTAGATGGATAACAAATATCGATGTGAAAAACATCAAAAATGAACTAGATGAGATAGTAGTAAGACCAAAGGATACAAACAAGAGTGATGCATTTATATCAATGGATGCAAATGCAAGCACAAACACCGACACAAACGTCACTAAAGGGGAAGAAAAATGATAGAAAAATTTAGAATATGATGCCTTGCTTGAGAAATTTAAAAGAGTTCTTCGCGACAACGGTTTAAAATATACAAAACAGCGTGAAATTTTACTAAAAAAACGCTTTATAACAACGACGAGCACTTTACGCCAGAGAGGCTATATCTTTTTCATAAAAGAGACCTATCCTGAGCTAAATATCGGCATCGCAACTGTTTATAGAACGCTCAATTTGCTAGAAGAATCAGAGATGGTAACATCTATCAGCTTTGGCTCTCAAGGCAAGAATGTGAGCTTGCCACAAAGCCACACCACGACCACATGATATGCAGAAAAGTGCGGCCTTTATCATAGAGTTTGAAGATCCCTATGATAGAAAAAAAGACAAATAAGCATCGCAAAAGAGCATGGCTTTAAACTAACTGGTCACATGATGCAGCTTTATGGAATTTGCGAAAAATGTTCAAAAAATAATATAAAGGGAAAGTAAGGTGATATTTGACAACCAACACGAAATTCAAAGATTAGAAAGCATAGATGAGCTTAGAAATTTAGGCATAAATCCATATCCACATTTTTCTTAGAAGAGATATGAATATCTCTAAATTTAGACTTCAATTTAACTATATAAAAGATACAGAAGAGAAAAAGCAGAGGGGACAGCTAGTTGGCCTTGCAGGCAGGATAAAGCTGATCCGTGACGCTGGTAAAAGCGGTCTTTGCAAACATCGAAGACGAAAATGGAAATGTACAAATTTATTTTAGCAACAAGACGCTTGATCCAGAGTGGTTTAAAATCGTTAAAAAAATATGTAGAAATAGGTGATATCGTCTATGTTAGAGGCTACGCTTTTTATAACAAAAAAACTGGCGATTTTCAATGCATGTAAATGAGCTTAGCTTAGCTACAAAATCAATAAGTCCGCTTCCAGAGAAGTACCACGGGCTAGTTGATGTTGAGACAAGATACCGCCAAAGATACCTTGATATGATAATGAACCCTGAAGTTAGGGGCTGATTTTAAAAAGCGCTCGGTGATTATAAGCACGATTAGAAGATTTTTGAAGAAAAAGGGCTTTTTAGAGGTTGAAACTCCGATGCTTCACCCAATAGCTGGCGGCGCAAATGCAAAACCATTTGTGACATTTCACAACGCCCTTGGAGTTGAGAGATACCTAAGAATCGCTCCTGAGCTATATCTAAAACGCCTTGTAGTTGGCGGTTTTGAAGCTGTTTATGAGATGAATAGAAACTTCAGAAACGAGGGTATGGATCTAACCCACAACCCTGAATTTACAAGTATCGAGTTTTACTGGGCATATCACAACTACCACGATCTAATGGGCATCACAGAGGATTTATTTAATGTCATTTTAGAAAAACTTGGCATGGAGAAAGTGATAATTTTGATGGCATGGAGATTGATTTTAGCAAGCTCATTTAAACGCATAAGCTATAAAAAGCCCTAGTTGAGATAGGCGGACTTGCTGAAGATATCGTAAGCGATAAGGCTAGTAATTTTAGCAAAACTAAGAGCAGATGGCTTTGAAGCAAAACGAGAAGCTTGACCTTGGCCACTTGCAGGCTGAACTCTTCGATAACTACGTAGAGAGCAAGCTCATCCACCCAACTTTTGTCATCGACTATCCGATCTCATATAGCCCACTTTCAAGAAGAAGCGACACAAATCCTGATGTGGCTGAGAGATTTGAGCTATTTATCGCTGGTCGTGAGCTAGCAAATGGCTTTAACGAGCTAAATGATCCAATCGATCAATACAACCGCTTTAAAGCGCAGATCGATGCTAAAAACGCAGGCGATGACGAGGCTCACGAGATGGACGAAGACTATGTAAAAGCCCTAGGATACGGCATGCCACCAGTTGCAGGCGAAGGCATAGGCATAGACAGACTTGTTATGCTTTTAACAGATAAAAAATCAATACGCGACGTTGTCCTCTTCCCAGCGATGAGGCCACTAAAAACTGAGACAAAGGAGAACGAAAAATGAGTTTGCAAAGCTACGATAAAGATATTTACGACCTAGTAAATTTAGAGCTAAAACGCCAGTGCGACCACCTAGAGATGATCGCTAGTGAAAATTTCACATATCCAGATGTTATGGAGGTGATGGGCTCAATCCTAACAAACAAATACGCTGAGGGCTACCCCGCAAAGAGATATTATGGTGGCTGCGAATTTGTCGATGAGATCGAGCAAATCGCGATCGATAGATGTAAAGAGCTCTTTTGGATGCGAATTTGCAAACGTTCAACCAAACTCAGGCTCTCAGGCAAACCAAGGCGTTTATGGTGCTTTGCTTAATCCCGGGCGATAAAATCTTAGGCATGGATCTAAGTCACGGCGGACACCTAACTCACGGCGCAAAGGTGAGCAGCTCTGGCAAGATGTATGAGAGCTTTTTATGGCGTCGAGCTTGATGGTCGCATAAACTACGATAGAGTCATGGATATCGCAAAGATAGTAAAACCAAAATGATCGTTTGTGGTGCTAGCGCATACACGAGAGATCGAGTTTAAGAAATGAGAGATAGCTGACGCTGTTGGCGCGATACTCTTTGCAGACGTTGCTCACATCGCTGGTCTTGTAGTAGCTGGCGAGCATCAAAAATCCTTTCCCGCACTGCGACGTCGTAAGCTCAACTACGCATAAAACTCTAAGAGGCCCAAGAGGCGGCATCATCATGACAAACAACGAAGAGTACGCTAAAAAGATAAACTCTTCTATCTTCCCCGTGCATCCAAGGCGGACCACTAGTTCATGTCATCGCTGCAAAGGCAGTTGGCTTTAAGCACAACCTTAGCCCCTGAGTGGAAAATTTACGCTAAACAAGTAAAAAGCAAACGCTAAAAACTTGGCGAAGTGCTAATAAGCAGAGGCTTTGATCTAGTAAGCGGCGGCACTGATAACCACCTAATCCTAATGAGCTTTTTAAAACCGCGACTTAGCGGAAAAAGACGCGGACATCGCTCTTGGAAATGCTGGCATAACAGTAAATAAAAACACAGTCCCGTGCGAGACAAGAAGTCCGTTTATCACAAGCGGCATACGTGTAGGTAGCCCAGCTCTCACAGCTCGTGGTATGAAAGAGGCTGAGTTTGAGCTAATAGCAAACAAGATCGCTGACGTGCTAAGCGACATCAAACAACGCATCTTTACAAGAGAAGACAAAAAGCTGAACTAGTCGATCTTGCTCATAATTTATAATCTACGATAAAGCGACATATTGATGCAAAGTATTGATACATCTCTTATAAAGATAATAACGACCCACTACTACATCAAAACGTGACACGATCGTCAATAAGATAGAGTATAAGGGTAGATCTTTCTTGATAATTTGAAAAGATCAACGAGCCACTAACTTATAGTGTCATGAAAGAGCATGAGGAGGGCAAAGCTATAATCGCCCACTCGCTAATCAATGCAAGTGATAAGGTCGAAAATATAGTCTTTGACTACAACGGCAGAACTCCAGATAGGTTTTGGCATAGAGCTCAGCTTCTTTTAAGAGAAGAAGGCTTTATACCTCACAGCCTACGAGACCAAGACGCTTTAGGCATTTGCACCTTTATGTGCATAAAGGTCACACTACGCTAAATGAAGCTTGCACGCTTGCAAATATGCTAAAAGCGCAAAGCTCTCACAAAAAGTTAGCCAAAGAGTGGAGAATGTTTCCAATCAAGATATGCCAAAAGAAATTTAACATCCTAACTTTGCCATATAAACCTCTATCAAAAAGAGCGTGGTGCTAGTTGGTCAAAAATATATGTAAGGAGAAATAATGGAAAACGAAGAGTTAAAAAGATATACTTTTAGAAAAAAAGATGATGAGGCAAAGGGCGCAAAACTAAAGAAACTTCTTATGTTTATAGCAGCTCTTTAGTTATACTTTTTTGATTATCATCGTAGCCATGAAGCTTAGTAAATCTCAAGCTGACTCTGCACAAGCACAAAATGAAGCCGACTCAAGACTAGTTCTGCCTCCAGTGCCAGCAGAGCAGCCAGTCGATACGCAGGTACCTGCGCAAGATACAATTCAGATGTTAAAAAGGCGATACACAACTTTTTCGAGCAAGTGCCTATCGTGCCTGAAAACAAGCAACAAGATGATTTTTGAAGATATGATCAAAAAAAGCTAAAAGATAAAGAAGGTGCAAAAATCAGCTCCTAAAACTGAAGAGCCAAAAGAGGTAGTAAAAGCTGTCGAGCATCCAGCTGAAGCACCCTAAAAAGCTGAGACAAAGGTAGAGGCTCCAGCTAAAAAGCTGAAACAAAAAGCGAAGCTAAAGCAGAGAAAAAAAGCCTGAAAGCAAAGCCAGCCAAAACTGAGGCAAAAAGCAGAGAAGAAAGCTGAAACTAAAGCTGAGAAAAAAACCTGAAACAAAGGTAGAGAAAAAGGCTGAAACTCCTGCAAAAAGCAGAAAAAGCTAGAGAAAAAGCTGAAGCTCCAGCAAAAGGCTGAGAGCGTCGCAAAAAGGCTCTTATGTTCAAGTATTTGCAACTAGTACTTTAACCCAAATGCCGACTATATGAAAATAGCAGCTAAAGGCTATAGCTACAAAACTATAAAAAGCTGGCGAGCTAACTAAAATTTTAGTTGGTCCATTTGATGAAAAAGGGCTACAAAAAGCCGTAAATGACATAAGAAAAGATGTCAATAAAGACGCTTTTGTCTTTAGAGCAAAATGAAAACCTTCGCAGTTTTTGGAGATCCGATAGCTCACTCGGTATCTCCAAGACTACACAACAAAGCCATTGCCGATCTGGCTCTTGATGCCCTATATACTAGGGTTTTGCTAAAAGATGGCAATGAGCTAATCAATAACCGTAGATCCCTAAAACTAAACGGCGCAAATGTCACACTCCCACACAAAGAATTTGCTCTCAATGTAGCCGATGAGCGCCTCAGAGGCAGCCCAAAAAATAGGCTCTGCAAACACCTTGGTGCTAAAAATGAGACTGATGCCTCACAACACTGACGCACCCGGCTTTTTTTAAAAGCGATATCACTCAAAGAGGCAAAAAGCGCCATCATCCTTGGAGCTGGAGGCACCGCAAATGCCCTAGCCTACGCACTTAGATCGCAAAACATAGATGTTTGCATACTAAATAGAAGCAAGGCAAGACTTGATAACTGAAAGATCACTATGAGTGCTTTAGCTGGGATGACTATAAAGAGCATAAATTTGATCTAGTGGTAAATTCTGACCTCAGCAGGGCTAAAAGACGATCTTTTGCCAGCACCAAAAGAGATTTTAGATGGCATTTTAAAAAGCGCTAAATTTGCATTTGATGTTATTTACGGCAAGCAAACGCCATTTTTAAAAAGAGGCTAAAAAAGTCAAAAGTAGCATGCAAAGACGGAGCTGATATGCTCTTGTATCAAGCGGTCTTGGCGTTAATTTATTTTATAATGGCAGCCCTCGATGAGAAAAAGATAGAAATTTTCTATGCGAGAGGCTCTTAGTTTATAAGGCTTTGCAAAACCACGTCGTTCATTGTATAAAACAAAATGGAAAAATCATCAAAGCTTGATAAATAAGGCTCTAAAAGCTTTAGCGATATAAATTTTAACTCCTTTAGCCACTCTAAAAACTGGATCGGCTTTTTGAGATAGAGGATGAAAAGCTGGGCTTCTGGCATAGATACCGCACTAAAAGCTATTTGATAAATATTTTTTTATAATTTAAAAATGAAGCATTTGTCATAAGCGCCTTTAAACTACGACGATACTAACTTGAGCGATGAAACGCTTGAAGTAAAACATTTGCACGATAAATTTAAAAAGCTAGGCATCTTGCAAGAGCCAAATGAGCACTTTGATCTTGGTTTAAATAGTGAGATTTTACTGCCTGCCATCTGCCTTAGGATAGATGCTTTGAGATTTGATGAGATCAAAGATCTGGCCAAACTACTCATGCTCTATACATACTCCTTAAATGAGTGGTGCTTTTTATCTTTCCAAGTTCAAATTGAGCGCTTTATCCGCATGATGAGAAGGGCTTTGGCTGCATCGGACTAAATGACGATATAAAAAAATGGATTAAATTTTCTAGAGTTTTGTAAAAAGAGAAAAATGCAAAGGTTGTTTTTAAAGAGCAAAATACCAACTAAATTTAAGATCACATAAAACTAAAAAGCCCTCCCTTGCCGAAGCAAAGGAGGAAAATTTATTTCTCAAACGCTTTTGCAAGCTAAATGAAAACGTCTGATAGCCCATAGCAGTTGACATGCTTTTTATATTAGGCTGTACTAGCATTAGATATTTTTGATAATGTTCTTGACAAGAAAAAGGGAAAATCTATGCAAGAAGTTTTTAATTTATAGTTTTAATTTTAAAAAGCAGGGAGAGCTCCCTGCTGTGGTTATTTCTCTTCGTTTGTTTTGATGTAAGGCGTAGTCAGAAAATTTTAGTCCATTCTCTTGCTTTTTGAGGAAAGCTCTTTGAGACTCGACGATCTCTTTAAATAGTGGATCTTTTTGCGCCTCTTCATCAAGTAGCTCGTTTGTAGCCTTTTTAAGAGCTGCGATGACCTCTGGTGGGAAAGATTTTACTTGGATGTCTGGGTACTCAGCCTTCATCTTGTCCCAGTACTCTACATTTGCGTAAAATACCTTAGTATTCACATCTCTTGCTACTTCAGCAGCAGCCGCTTCAAAGATAGCTTTTTAGATCATCTGGAAGTTTTTCATACGCATTTTTGTTGAAGAAAAAACTGAGTTTCGCCGTTTGGCTCTTGCCAGCCTGTATAGTAGTATTTTGCCACTTTGTGGAAGCCAAGCGCCATGTCGTAGCTGGGCTAACCCACTCGACTGAGTCGATTGTACCCATCTCAAGAGCCATGTAAAGCTCGCCAGTTGGGATAGTGTTGATGTTTGCGCCAAGTTTAGCGTAAATTTCACCGCCAAAGCTCGGAATTCTAATCTTTTAAGCCTTTTGATATCATCAACTGACTTGATCTCTTTTTTAAACCAGCCGCCCATTTGCATGCCAGTGTTGCCAGCTCTAAAAATTTTGATGTTATATGGGTCAAAAACTTTCGCCTCTAGCTCTTTGCCGCCACCAAATTCATACCAAGCTGTTTGCTCGTCGGTATTCATCATAAATGGTGTCGCTGTAAAAACATTGTCTTAGGGTCTTTGCCTTTGTAGTAGTAGCTAGCTGTGTAGCCGATGTCGTACTGACCGCTCTTTGCAAAGTCAGCATCGCAAAAAGGCGACTTAGTGCTTTGACGGGTAGTCGATCCTGATCTCGATGCGGCCGTTACTCATCTTTTTCGACCTTCTCTTTTTAGCTCTTTTGGCACGTCACCAAGCACTGGCATAGTGCTCTCCCATGAGGTTGCAAGCTTTGAGCTATAGACTTTGTCATCTCCCCATGGCAGCGCAAGCAAGAGCTGCTAGGCCAAGAGATGCTAATAAAAATTTATTCATACTTCTCCTTTAAAAATTTTTGCATATTATACAAAAATTTACATTATTAAAATGTGTTATAATCGCAAAAATCAAAATTACAGGGCATAAAAATGATAAAAAGACGAAAATTGTAGCGACTTTAGGGCCAGCAAGTGACAACGAAGAGACGATGGAAGCGATGGTTAAAGCAGGGGGTTAATGTTTTTCGTTTAAACTTAGCCACGGAACACACGAATACCACAAATCAAACATCGACAAGATAAGAAACATCGAAAAAGACTTAACAAACGCATAGGCATCTTGCAAGATATCTGCGGTCCAAAGATCAGAGTTGGCAAAGCTTTAGCGAGCCATTTTACTTAAAAGCTGGCGACGAGCTTAGCATCTACGCAGAGGATATCGTGGGCGAGAAGATCGAAAAAGGGCGTTTATAGAGTGAGCCTAAATCAACCTCACTCTACCTATGCTAAAGGTCATGGCGAGTACGTCTATCTCTATGATGGCTCGATCAGAGCAAGAGTTACAGGCGATGGCAAAGATGTGGTAAAAACCATCATCGAAAATGACGGAATTTTAAACTCAAACAAAGGGTACCTTCCAAACTACCGCCCCTTGGCATCGACATCATCACGCCAAAAGATAAAGAAGATATGGAATCTGGCGCAAAGCAGGGCGTAATTTTGTCGCCATTAGTTTCGCACAAGACGCAAATGACGTGATAAAAAGCGAGAAACATCTTAAAAAGCACTCGGCTCCAAAGCGGCTATCTTGTCTAAGATCGAGAATTTGACGCGGTCGAAAACATAGACGACATCATCGCAAAGAGTGATGGTATCATGGTAGCTCGTGGCGATCTTGGCATAGAAGTGCCATTTACAAGGTGCCAACCATACAAAAGCTCATCATCAAAAAGGCAAATGCAGCCAGCAAACCAGTCATCACAGCAACGCAGATGATGCTAAGTATGGCTGAGCATGAAACTGCTACAAGAGCGGAGATCAGCGACGTGGCAAACGCCGTGCTAGACGGCACTGATGCGGTTATGCTAAGTGAGGAGAGTGCGATCGGCAAAAACCCAGTCGCAGTTGTAGAGGCGATGAGCAAAACGATCATTCAGACGCAAAGTATCTATCCATACAATAAATTTGACGAATTTGACTTTTTTGACGAGACTGACATGGTCGCAAATAGCGCAGCTTCGCTAGCTGTTCGCATCAAGGCAAATGCGATACTCTCTATCACAGGCTCTGGCAAATCAGCCATAAAGTTAGCTAGAAACCGCACAAACATCGACATCATCGCTATCGCGCACGACGAGCAGACAGCTCACATGCTGACCCTTGCTTGGGGCGTGACGCCAGCGCTTGTGCTTGAAAAGACAAAGCTAAATGTCCCACTTTGCAAAATGTCATCAAAAGGCCTATGACGCTGGATACGTCGAGCATGACAAGACCTATCTCGTCACAGCTGGCCACCCAACAGGCGTAGAGGGCAGCACAAACCTCATACGCATCATCAGACGCGACCAGCTTGATTATTACCTAGACCTTGCAACTGAGTAAATTGAGGATTTTAGTGCCTGATATTTTGGCACTGTACTTTCAATTTATGCGCTTTTTATGCACTCGCCTTGAAAATCTACCGAATTTTACTTTTATTTTGCCACTCACTCGAAAGCCGTGATGTGCCGGATCTAAATTTGAAATTTAAACTATGTGTTTAAAATAAAACTACTACTTTTTGCAATTTTAAAATCCCACTCACTCGCAAGAACTGACTACTGTAAAATGGCTTCGCTTACTGCTTAGCTCAAATCTTAGAGCTGAAATTACTCGCTCCATGAAATTTGTATTTGCCATATTTTCTTTGTAGAACAAAGGATCATTTTTGCATTTTTATACTCGCCATTTGCATATAAAAGCTAAACTTTCTTAAAAATATGCCAAAAATTAGGAGCAAAAATGCTATCAGGCGATCTACTTAAAAGCCATTTTTAGCTAATTTGATCTAGTGGCGATACTTAGTGAGTTTTTAAAGCAAAGTCGTTTTGATAAAGAAAAAGTACTCAAGCACTTAGGGAGATGGTTTTAAAAGTTTAGATAAGAGCCAAAGAGAGGAGCTTCTTAAAATAGCAGGCTTTTAAAGCGCATATTGACGCCAAATTTCAGGGCTTTTTTTGCGTGAGCTGATGCAAAGCAAGATTCTCGTTGTAAGCGGTGCGGAGTATAATTTAGTGAGCTTGAAATTTACACCTGCTTTTGATGCAAATACCTACAAAAAGATCGTGCGAAGCGGGCGAAATTTACTTTTCACAATTTTGGTTTTGACATCTCTTTTAAGAGCGAGCCAGCGCTTTATGGCGGCATTTTGGTAAGGAGCTTTAAAGGCATTAAATGAGCGAAAATTTTCATCTTTGGACCAAGAAAATGCGCCTTGCATATCTTAAATAGCAAAAATAAGTAATTTAAATTTTGATCTAAAAGAGGCTGATTTTAGAGATGATGAGGTCGCTTTTACACCAAGGATTAGATCGTTTAAAGATGAGAGTGAGCTTCAAGATGACGCTTTAAGGGCGGTTAGTGGCGAGTTTAGAGGAGCACTTGAAAGTGCAAAAGAGTATAAAAAGAGTTGAAAATGCCTATAAAAAGGGGTGAATTTATCTTTTATCGGCTTTGAGGCTGAGGAATTTAGCTCAAAAGATGCTCTCAGAAAAGAGTCATAGAAAGCTATATCCGAATTTAGTAAATCAAAACTCATTTAAACTTTCTCGCTATTTTAAAAATTTAAAGCAAAAAACGAGGCAAAATCGGTTTTCTCACAAAGAAAAATATCGCTGTTTTGGCTATCTCAAAAGAAAAAGTTGGCGTTGATGTGGAGGAGCCAAAAGGAGCGAAATTTTGACGGGGTGATCAATTCTGCTTTTAGCAAAAAGAGAGCGAATTTACGCAAACGCAAAAGATAAAATGCAAAAATTTATGAAATTTACACCGCAAAAGAGGCTGTGATAAAAAGCTGCACTTAGCTTTTAGCGACCTTGCTAACGTTAAATTTGACGAGATGGAGAGAGATACTTGATTATTAATAATCTATTTATCATTTGCCTTGCATTTAAGCATTGCAAAGATATAATTGTTAATTCTTATGATTTTAGAACACCAAAAGGCAAAAAGTGCTTGTAAAAAGATAGCTAGTGATCCTTGCGGTAACGCTTCTAGCTCTTGGCTGTGCGAAGAATTTGATGCGCCAAAGCTGGCGGATTTTAGCTAAAAGCGTTTAAGGTTAGTTCATCAAAAGGGCCACTAATGCTCTATGTGCAAAATAGTGAGAAATGAGTATAATTTAGCCTTGTAAACGCACTTGGCGCACCAGAAGCCAGGCGAGTTTTTAAAGGGACGGCACGTTTGCAATCGGCTTCCTACCGCCAAATAGTGCCTCACAATGAGCTTTTTATCAAGGTGCTTGAGATGATAAAAGATGAAAAATGAGCAAAAATTTATGATAAATGATCAAATTTATGAGGTAAAAAGCGTTGATTTACGTCAGTAAACCAGCCATTATCAGCGCTGCAGGCAGTAGTAGTGATGAGTACTTTAAGCTCGCTTTTAAGTGGCAAGAGATAAGCAAAGCTGCGACTCACCCGCAAAATGAGTTTTTGGTGGGTACTTTAATGGCGCTTTTGCCCGGGCTTTTCAAGCAAAAACCAAAGAGCACTTCAAAACTCGCACCAACGCCTTGCTTTTTAAGCACGTGCCAGAGATCGATTCTGAGATAAAAAGAGCTATCAAAATATGGCAAAAAGCCGAGTGGGGAGTAGTTCTGGCACTACAACAAGCGGCGTTGAAGAAAACTATGAAGCGTTTAAAGAGTTTATAAAAACCGATGCTTTTGATAGAACCAACTGATATAGATAGAAACCGCCTGCAAACGTGGCTGAGTTTGTAAGCGACCTTTGCGAGTTTAGCGGTCCAGCTACCGCGTATCGACTGCGTGCACATCGGGTGTCAAGGCGGTCATAGAGGCAAAAAGGCTCATTGAGCGAGCTTTGTGACGCGGTCATTTGTGGCGGCGTCGATAGCCCAAATACGCTTACGATAAATGGCTTTAACTCGCTTAGCATCCCAAAACAGCGCCCCAAGTCAGGCCCTTTTTCTAAAAACAGAGAGGGATAAATATCGGCGAGGGAGCTGGGCTATTTTTACTAAGCCGTGATGAAATTTCAAACGTCGTGGTCGCCAGCTCATCCTCAAACTGCGACGCTTTTCACATGACGCAGCCTGATTTTAGCGCCAAAATGGCGGTAAACTTGCATAGAGGGCGCGCTAAAAAGAGCTAGTGTGAGCTGCGTGGATTATGTAATTTACATCGGCATCGGCACGCAGGCAAATGACAAAATGGAGGCAAAGCTGTAATTTAACGCTTGGCGCCACCTTTGCAAGCACGATAAAACCACAGATCGGTCACACGCTTGGGGCTGCTGGAGCTATTGAAAGCGCCATTTGCGCCATGCTTTGCATGGAGGAAAATAGCACCTGCCACCACACGTTTATGACGGCGAGTATGATGAGAGCTTGGAGGCTATAAATAGGAAAAAGTGGCACGAAATTTGACGTAAAACAGCGATGTCACTATCTTTGCCTTTGGCGGAGATAATGCCGCGATAATATTTAAAAAGAGTGAGATGATGATAAGTGATTATTTGCCGCACAGCAGCGCCATAACCCTTGATCGATGAAATTTTAGAATTTATCCCTTGCGAGAGTATAAAAGTAAGAAGTTTGATAAATGAGCAAAACCCTTTTAGAAGATGGGAGATTTCACACGCAAAAAGGCGATAGAGATGATGGCTCAAAGCCTTGGGATTTACGACTCAAAGATGCGTGAGCTAAGGGGCGAAAAAGGCGATATTTGGCTTTTTGCTTTGTAGTAGAAAAATTTGGAAATTTTAGGGCCATATTTTTAAATGGGCGATGAGATAGTGATCATCTCAAAGTGCTCGATCCAAGATGAGAGTGGATTTGGCGTTTATGACAGCGAGCTTTTTGTAAATGGCGAGCTTGGCGCAAGACGGTTTTAAACGTGATGAGCCCTGATGAAGAATTTGTAAAAAGGCACTTAGTGAGTAAGAGTATTGATAACTGGATCAAGTAGAGGCATAGGGGCTAGCATCGCTAGGCGCCTTGCTGGCGAATACGAAGTGGTGCTTCATGCAAGAAGTAAGAGTGATGAGCTTTTAAAGATGGCTAGTGAGCTTGGGGCTACCGGTATGATATTTTGGACGTGGCTGGACACTGCCGCAGCCAAAAAGGCCATAGAAGCTCGACATGGAGGCAAATGGCGTCTATTACGGCATTATTTTAAACGCTGGCATAACAAGGGATAATACCTTTGTGGGGCTAAGTGACGAAGAGTGGTTTGATGTGATAGATGTAAATTTAAATGGCTTTTACAACGTCCTAAGACCAGCGCTAATGCCTATGATAAGGGCTAGAAAGCCAGCGATAGTGACGCTAAGCTCTGTTTCAGGGGTCATTGGCAACAGAGGACAGGTGAATTACCTGCTAGCAAAGGCAGGCATCATAGAGCTAGCAAAGCCCCTTGCAGTCGAGCTTGCAAGCAGGGGCATAACAGTAAACTGCGTGGCACCCGGCTTATAAAGACGGATATGAGCGAGTTAGGGGTTTTAAATAGCGACTTTTTAGATGAGGTGCTAAAGGCCATACCTGCAAAAAGAGCTGGCGAGGGCAGATGGAGGTGGCAGGGCTGTTACATTTACACTAAGTGGCGAGGCTAGCACATCACAAGACAGGTCATCATGTAAATGGAGGGCTTTACAATGCGTGTATTTGTCGCAGGTATCGGCGCAGTCAGTGCTTTTGGCAACAGCTGGGAGGAGATGAGGGCTAAACTTTCTTGAGGGCAAAAATGCCGTGAGATATAGGAGCGAGTGGGAGGGCCATAAGGAGCTAAAACACACGTCTAGCAGCACCTACCATCAGACTACAAACACTCACAGGAGTGGGACAGAAAACAGCTAAGAAGCCTGGTCAGGTCTCATGTTACAGCGTACACGCGGCTGGACTTGCTTTTCAAAAGATGCTGGCTTCAAATGGCGAAGGCTTGCAGGCTACATAGACCCAAGCGTGCAAGATGGCAGGATGGGCGTGGCAAGTGGCTCAAGCACTGGTAGCACCGACTCTATCCTTGACATGGCAAAGCTAGTTTTGGACATGGATAGCGGCTTTAACGCAAATACCTACATAAAAATGATGCTCTCACACCACAGCGGCAAATATCGCGCTATTTTACTCGCTAAAAGGGCGTATCATCCCTACATCTTCGGCATGTACGAGCGGTTCACACGCCATTGATACGCTTATGAGAGCATAAAAATGGCAGCATAGATATGATGCTAGCTGGCGGGCTGGAGGAGCTTTGCGTGAGCGAGGCATACGTCTTTGACAAGCTCTACGCGACTAGTGTCAAAACCACGCGTCAAATCGGACACCAACGCCATTTGAAAAGATAGAGATGGCTTGGTGCTGGCGAGGAGCTGGATTTTTCAGTTTGAAAGCGAGAGAGCGCCTTAAAAAGAGGAGCCGTAGACTTACGCTGAGGTCGTTGGTTTTGGCTCTACGTGACGGCACGCACATCACTAGACCACAAAGCTAGCGATGAAAGCGGCGATGAGCCCTAGCTCCGCGCGGCAAAACTAGAGCCAAAAAGCATAGGCTACGTAAATGCCCATGCGACCGCGACAAAAACATGGCGATATAGCTGAAAGTATCGCTACAAACGAGCTTTTTGGGAGGACATCGCCATTAGCTCACTTAAAAAGCTATCTTGGTCACACACTTGGCGCTTGTGGCGGGCTGAGGCGATCGCTAGCATAATGATGATGAGAGAAGAGCTATTTTTCCCAACTATACCGTAAACGTAACTGATCCTGAGTGTGCAGTTAAACTCATTTAAAGGGAGCCAACACCGATAAAGACGGACTTTGTGATGAGTAACAACTTTGCATTTGCGGTGTAAATACATCTTTGATATTTAAAAGAGTAGATAAATACCTTTAAAAAGGATAGAAAATGAAAAGATTAGTTTCATTAGTTGCCGCTTTTGGCATTTGCCTCAAGCCTTAGCGCTAGAGATGACGTGAAGTACCACTCACTAGACTCAAATGGCCCAAAGGCAGCATTTTTCGCTACCAAACGTTAGCATCAGCTTTGGCACAGGATACACTGGCAAGGTGATCGTAAGAGATCTAACGTCAAACAAAAGACAAATGGCTTTAAACAAAAGGACGAAGAGGTATGCCAGATCGCGCTTCTCTGCCGCTTTCGAAAGAGCGGTCAGAAAGAGGGCGGCACGAAGGTTGTAATTTGACTGGATATTACAAAAACAGCCATTTAACTCTAAAACTCAGTTTCAGTGCGGCAGCGGTTCTTTGATGTCTGGCGTCACACTAAGAGGCGACATCGCGAAATAATGAAATTTCAAGTTGATGCGACGCTATAGCTTATGGCGAGATCAGCGAGGATCTGGCTAGATATAAAAGAATCTGATCTGCAAAGATCCCGCCGATGCAAAGAAGAAGGCCAAGAGTGCCGCAAAGTGCGCTTTTTAGCCCTGCTTAGTAGTTTTGAGAGTATCGACATGCCAGTCATTTTTAGCTCTTGTGAGGGCGAGATAAATCGCTGTTTTGAGCTAGAAACCGCGCTTGCAAAAGGCTGAGCCAGTATCGCCAACGTCGTTTTTCGCTCTCTGCACGTAACGCTATCTCGTCGCTTCTAGCATCGAAGCAAAAATCACAATGAAATGTCGCCACTTTCTTTAGCCCAGAAGACGCGCTGCAAGCTGCGTTTTTAAGGCTAAATGACGGATATGAAAGGTGCTCATCCTCTGCCTATCATGAGTCGATATCGCAGAGCTATTTTGATGAGAAAAAGCCATCATTTATGCTAGCGCTTGTCGTCTCAAAGGCAAAAGATAAGAGAGTTTTAACTCTCAAAAAGAGTGGAAAAGAAGAAGACTGTACAAAAATCTACGCAAAGCTTCACTCGTAATTTGGACCCAAATGTGGCTAAAAACGTGGCAAAGTAGCAGTCATTTCGCGTCTTGAATTGTGAGCTATGAGCCTTAGTAATTCTAAGAGCTGGATTTTTATTTTTCTTTTGCGCTCATTTGCATAAGCGGCGACCTTTGTTAGTGCCAGTCGTGCTTTGGGGCTAAATAACTGTAATTATGTAATTTATGCCGAGATCTAGTGTAGAGTTTCTGCGGGATTTTTTATAAAGTTACTAAAAATTCTGGGTATCTGGACTATAATTGAGCTAGCGCTGATGGCGGCTCACTTAGTCATCGCAAACCACCCTTCGCTGTTTGATGTGGTCTTTTTGGTCTCGTACTTGAAAAGGATAAACTGCATCGTAAAGGGCGAGCTTGGCAAAAATATATTTTTATTTGTGCTATTAGGGCGTGCAATTACATACCAAACACAAATAACGGGAATTTTTACAAAAAGCGTGTGATGTTTTAAAAAGCGGCGAAAATTTGCTCATTTTCCCAGAGGGTACGCGCACGAAAGAGGAGATCATCTTTCATAAAGCAGCCGCATATATGGGCATAAAAGGCGCGTCTAACGTGGTTTGTTTTGGAGTATCAATATGGCTCCAGAAGTCTTAGAAAAATGAGCCATGGTACAAAACGCCAGATGAAAAGATAAAGTACGTCTTTAAAGAGCTAAAGAACGCAGTTAGTGAGTAAAAGATAGGGCCAAGCGTAGCGTCGAAGGGCGCTACACGAAGAGATAAAGTACTTTATAAGGAGGAATTTAGTGAAAGAACTAGTTAATGAGATAAAAAGAGCTGATCATCACAAGCTTTGCAAATTTAGAGGATATGAAGCTAGCGATATCGACGAGAACGCACCACTAGCGAGGGCCTAGGCCTTGACAGCGTCGATGCACTAGAGCTTGGGCTTGCTGTATGAAAAATATGGCCTCGTGCTTGACTCAAAGACAGCAAATCGAAAGAGATATTCTTTGTAGTGTATCTTCTCTGCAAAAATACATTTACGAAAAATAGGAAATAACGATGAGCGAAGTAGAAATGAAATTTTAAAGAAGGCTTTGATCGAGCTTTTTGAGATAGATGAGGGCAAGATAAAGCCTCGAAACTAGGATATATGAGGACTTGTAGATAGATAGCAGATGTTATTGATATGATTGATTACATCAAGCGCCAAACTGGTTATAGACTGATGCCAGAGGACTTTAAAACGTAAAAACGCTCGATGATATCGTAAAAAGCCGTAGCAGAAGGGACTGAAGCATAAAATAGTAAAAGTAGCGCTAGTTTTAGCAAGCATCGCCTCATCCTTTTCGCTGCTATGGCAAAAAGGTGCAACTCTTATCTTTGCGCTCTTTGCGCTCTTTGGCTAGTGCTAGGGCTTATTTTGAAAGCGGTAAAACAAGGCATTTACTTGCTTAGCGGCAGGGCTTATGCGGTTTGCGCTATTTTTAGAAGTGTCAAATGCGCTTTTTATACCCAAGTATCGTAAGTCTTGGCTTTTTGGCGCTATATATATAGCTTAAAAGGGCGAAGCGGCTGGTAACAAGGCTTTACAGACTAAAGAGAAAAAAGATAGATGAAAAGGTCGTTAGCTACACAAGAGGGCTAACTGTAAATTTGGTGCTGGTTTTTGTTTTAACGCAGCTTTTGGCCTTTGTTTTGGCGCAGTTTGAGGATAGAAATTTACTGGAGCATTTACTGCTCATTTGTATCTTATATCTTGATGGGAGTTTTTGTTTTGGCGAGATTTACTTATATCGTAAACTTTTATTTTAAAAGAGGGAAAGTGGATTTCAAAAAGAGCCTCAAAAGGCATTTCAATTTGTGGATATTAGCAAGGATCTTTACGAGTACGCAGCTACTTTTGGGGCAAAATTTAAAAGAGAAAGTAATTGCAGATGATAATTTATCTAAGCCAGGCTTTGCAGTTTTTGCGCTTGCTTTTGGAGCACTTGGGGTTGGCGTAAAACCCATTTTGCTAGCAGCCGATATTTAGCGGGGATAATTTGTCATTAATGATGAAAATTCGGTGATAGATTTTAGCGAGCATGGAGCTATAAATTTGATCGAAAATTCACATCTTCAAACTTCAGGCTCAAGCGGAGCTAGTAAAATATCCAAAAAGTCTTGGCGCGATGATAGATGAGGGGCTATTTTTAAAAAGATGAGCTGGGATTTATGGGGAGGATAGACTTGCCGGCGTCTCGCACCAGCACATGTTGGCCTACATTTAAGATCTTTTGCCGCTCATCTCTGGCGCAAAAAGCCGTTAGCGTAAGGAGCTCAAACTACCCAGAAGCGATCTTTGAGCTAGACCTGCCTAGTAACCTTTCGTAACAAGTCCAGTCCTGTACAACGCTAGTTTCTAGCCCAAGAGCGGCTGGAAATCAGGGCTAAAAACATCATCTCGCAGGTCTCAGCGCTAAAGGGCGAGCTAAGAGCAAAAGATAGAAAGCTAAGCAGCGCCAGGATAATTGGAATTATGGTAGCACCGAAACTGCAGTAGTTGCTAGGGAATGGGCGATGAGCCTTTGGCTTTAGCAAGGTAAAGCGCTGGTCTTAGCGAGGACGAGGCGTTAATGTGAGCTCGCCTTGGTGCGAGTTTTTTCAAACCAGCGACTGGGCGCAGATAGATGGCAGCAGGCTCGCTAAAGGCAGGATCGATAGGATCGTTAAGCTACGACAAAAGGGTCAATCTAATAAGTATCGAAAATAAGATGTTTGAAAGCGGCCTTAAAAGACTGTTACTGCAGACACGCATCCTACATAGGCGTCTAGCTGCGCTGGAGCTAGCGAAGAAGGTGTGAAGCCCTTAGAGATAGCGGTGAGTTGTAGCAAGGCTAAAATGAGCTTTTTAAGACCTGAGTTTAAAAATAGCGTTAGATATTTTTAAGATCGCGAGTTCGCTTTTGCAAAAACGCTCAGGGCAAGTTTTTAAAGGCAAATGTAAAGCTCTTTTAGACGAGGAGCTTTCTTGGGAGAAAAGTAGCGAGGATGGCGTCTCTAATGTAAGACAAAGCTAAGTCCCAGCGCTTGGCATTTTTATGAGCATTTTCCAATTCTACCGCTTTTTGCTACTGCTTTGTGCAGCTTGATTTTGTATTTAAATTTGCAAGAGAGCTTGGCGCAGAAATAGGCGATCAATGCGTGTGGAGAATGTGAAAATGCAAAAATTTGAGGGCCTAAATGACGAGCTTTTGCATAGGCTTTCGCAAAGAGACGAGAAGGTCTATTTTGAGATATTTTGTAACGGCGCTAGAAGTGCTTGTGGTAGGATAAAGCTGGGCTTATGAAGACGCTCTTTCTCACACCATTTTACAACCATCCAGAAAAGATTAGAGCCCTTTGCGAGGCGCTTGCGAGATATGATCTGCACATTTTAATAGTTGATGATGGCTCAGATGAAGCTCAAAAAGCTTTGCAAAATTTGAGCTAATTTGGTGTAGAATTTTAACAAGAGCGCAAAAATGGCGGTAAGGAGCTGCGCTAAAAGATGGCTTTTAGGCACGCTTTGCAAAACGGCTACACGCATGCATTTCAGATCGATGCCGACTTTCAGCACGACACAAGCGAGGTATCGGAGCTTTGAGCTTAGCAAAAGATATCCAAGTGATCTAATAATGGCTGATCCAATTTACGGCGAAGACGCGCCAAAGTCGAGGTTTTGCGGCAGAAAGATCGCCACATTTTTGGGTCAAGATCAACACTTTAAACTCTTGACATAAAAAGACGCGATGTGTGGCTTTTAGAATTTATCCTCTAAAAGAGCTTGAGAGTGCGACCCTCCAAAGTAGCCTCAAACAGGATGGAATTTCGACATGGAGATCTTGGTAAATGCCATGAGATCTGGCGTAGAGATCAAGTCGGATAGCGCTAGAAAGTACGCTACGAAGCTGGCGGCGTTTTCGCACTTTAAAATGCTAAAAGATAACGCGCTAATAAGCCTCATGCACGCAAGATATTTTTACTTTTAGCGCCATTTTGCTAGCAGAAGCCTTTAAAGGGCAAAAATACGCATAGTGGCAAAAAGGGCGAGAGATCGAACGAATGTTTTTCTAGAGTTAGTCTCACTTTTTAACTAGGAATGTGCCCATATTTCCTCAAAACCTATCGTTATCATCGTCGTTTGCTTTTTACTATCTCTTTCAAAAAGTTGAGAGAGAAATACAAGAATTTTTTTAAATGTAGTAGAAATGTAGCGGTAAAAGCCGGCGACTGGCGTTTTTAGTAACTTTTATGACTTTTGGCATAGCAATATGTGATACCTCGCATCTGGCAAAATGGCGTGCTTGAAAGCGAACTAGAGCTTAGTAAACTTTAACAGCATCAAAGATGAGTTTGAAGCCTCAAAGCGTGGTAGGATCGTGCTCACTGTCATCTTGGAAATGTAGAATGTAAAGGCGTACCCCGCTTAGATCGCCAATCTCGCATGATCATCTTGGCTTTATAGCAAGGTAGTGAGAATTTTATGCAAAATTTTTAGAGCAGATCAGCAAGGGGCAGATCAGGCTAAGCAGCGCTGAAAAAGCTCGACGCGGCTGCTACTATGCTTGAGCCAAAAGAGGCGGTTGAAGATGGCGTGTAAATATCGGCATAATGGGCGATAGGACAATCCACTTAATGGAGATAAATCATAAGGGCACAGCTTTCTGGCAAGGAGGCTAAATCTGAACCACGGCCCATACTTGCTAGCTGGCATTTTGGGAGTAAAGATGAGCGCGCTTTGGTGCAGGGCGATATCTGACATAGGGCCAGCGATATCGCTGATGAGATAAAGCTTAGCAGAGACCGCAGGCAAGCGTCCTGCCATACGTGCAAAAGCTATGTAAGGCAGCATCGGAGCAAGAGTGCAGAACCCATCGCAGTGGTTTAACTTTTTGATTTTTGGAGATGAGAGTAGTACTCACACGTTAGCACATTTAGCGGCGTTTTTGACGTTGATAGCATGGAGGTGATGTGGCATGGCAACTACGTCAAGTACCCAGAAATGGCGCGCTGCGAGGTTGCTTGATAAGCTCAGGATACAACTACATCACTATGAAAGATGGTTACGCCTTTCCCATCGTAAAAATCCTGACGTAAATGTACGTGCGCCCAGCCTTTTTAACGACGTCAGCTACAGGTCGACGACGCTTAGCGAGTGCGAAACGTTTTTGAAATTTTCACTACCTTATAGAAAATGAAAAGGGCGAAAACTGCTGAGGCAAAGAGGCCCAAGCCGTCATCGAGATGAATAGCTTGCAAACTTGCTTTGAGATGCCAGAAGCCCTAGGCGCTTAAAAGCCTGATAATGAAAAGGAGAAAAGATGAGAAAAATAGGCTCTTTTTAGCCATTTTTATATCTTGCTGGCTATGCGAGCTGGGTGAGCTTTTATATATAGTAAAAACAGATAGAGTAAGTGGAAATTTCATGCGCAGACAAAGAGTCTGACTGGCTTTTCAACAAAAGCATAAAAAGCTCAGGTGAGTTTAGGCTCGAAAAGGGTGGCCTTTACTGGGATACGCTTGAGCCAGTCGTCTCGAAGGTTTTTATAAAACAAAGATGGCATCTTTCGAAAAACGAAAATGGCAAAGCTTGAAAAAGACGAGCTGCATTTCTGATGAAAAAGCTCTTTCTTGCTATCATTAGCCTCGATGAGAGCGAGCTTAGGAAAGAATTTAATATAAAGACAAGTGGCAGCCTAAAAGAGTGGAGCATAGAGCTAAGTCCTAAAAATTTACTCTTTAAGCAAATTTTTAAATCCATAAAGATAAGCGGCGATGAGGCGGTAAAAGATCGAACTTGATGAAGTAAGCGGCGATAAAACGCTAAATGAGTTGTATAAAATGAAAAACTAGCCACGATCTATGGCTTTTATCTGTTTTTTAGCCCGCTGTGGTATCTCGCTTGCGAGCCTAAAAATGTCCAAACTGATATATTTTCGCTTTATACTCAAAGACGCCAAAGACGCCAAAGAGGCAAAGGTGCTAAAAGAGGTGCAAGATGAGATGGCGTCAAATTTTTTGGTACTTGTAAATTCCAAAGAGCTAGCCAAAAACGTGCAAAGCTTGGCGCTTAAAAGCTCGCTTTTTAAGAGCTTTGAGGCAAAACATAGACGGGATCTAAATGATATGTAGTGACATCAACCGCTCAAAGATCGCGCTTTAAGTAGGTGGATTTAGAGCTTTTAAAAACGATAAAAACGCATAGCGAGCGGAGGAAATTTTAATAGCTTTTTAGCTTTAGGCTTTTAAACGTAAATGATGATCTCGCTAAGTAGCGGCTTTAGTGCAAAAACGGCAATGTAAGCTTTTCAAATTTAGTAGATCTCGTGCTTGAGGTAAAGGACGGCAAAAGAGCTTTTTCCTTGCAAAAGGCGAGCTAGGAGCTTTCGAGCGAGGGCTAATAAAATTTTATAACGAGCTGGAAGCGCTAAAAGCTGGGCAAACGAGTTTTGTGCACCCGCGCGCTTTTATCAGGCATTGAAGCACGAGACGAGAGCCTTTATATGAGCGTGGTTTCGCTGGGCCTTAACTGGCTATATTTTTGATGCTTGCTTTGTAGAAATTTGATTTTTATGTGATATTTATCGCTGCATTTGGCTTTAGCGTAGCATTTACAGGTACTTTGTCTCTGCCTAAATGAACTAAATATCCTTACTATTTTAAATAAGCACGAGCCTCATTGGCCTTATGTTTGACTACGCCCTTGCACTGGCTTAGCAAAAACGAGGGCGAAGGATTAGGCTAGCAGCATAAAAATATGCTGCACTTTACTAGGCCCACTTATCACGCTTAGTGGCTATCTGGCTTTTACATTTTCTGATCTTAGGCTGCCAAAAGAAGCGGCGCTATTTTCAGCGTTTGCGCTAGTTGCTGCGTTTTATAGCTAGCTACTATGCCTGTAGTCTTTGAAGGTGAATTTAGTAGGATCAAAAGATTTTTGATGCGTTTTTATCAATTTGTGGATCTCTCAGGCGGTTGCTAGTATCTGGGAGTTAATTTCTCTAGCTATCTCAATTTATTTTTATTAGCTATTTTTCTTGGTTTTGATCTGGAAAACTGTATCAAAAGCGAAAATGTAAAAAGACTACTCAAAATATGCTAAAGAGCCCGCTGAAGCGGACCTTCTTATATCTTGTGGTTTTCAAACTGGCAACAACCAAAATACGATGATAGTGACAAGATCAAGAGGTGACATTTTGGGAGGTGAAAAGAGCCTTTTTAGATGAGCTAAAAGAGAATTGGATAAAAGATGAGAGTTCGCTAAGCGATGTTTTAAGCAAAAGCGAGCAGGATGAGCTAAAAAGAGGCCTTTAAAAAGGCGCTTATGATGAGCACGTGACGCTGCGAGGGAATGGCTTACGCAGATGAGTGCGAAGTGGGTTTTAAAGGTTTTGAGCGGAAAAAGAGCTTAGCGTTGGTGAATTTTAGCTCTAAAAATCGATGAAGGATTTTAAGAAATGTATGCTGATGAAAAATGCAAGTGTGGCTTACGTGAGTGGCTTTGTAAAGGGGCTCAAAGTGATGAGCTGCCAGAGTGCCAACGCTTTTAGTCTACTCACTAACTCGCTAAATGAGAGCCTAACTCGGGCAAAAGAGCTTGCACTAAAGCAAAATAGCAGCTCTTGTGGATCGCATTTTTACTGCTTTGGTTTTATTTTAGCAGCCGTATCTCAGCACTCGTGATGGCGTCATCATCTTTTGGCGTGCTTCTACACCTTTTATCTTGCCGTTTTTGGCATACTAGCATCTTTTGGCGTCTTTGGCTCCATATTGCAAAGTGCTGTTGATTGACTATGATGATATTTGCGCTAAATGAGAACCTTTAGCGAAAAAGAGTTAATTTGGCGGGATATTTTCGCGCATTTATCACGAGTTTTATCTGTTTTTCGCTAATTGCTTTAGCCACGACCGCCGCCTAGCGTCTTTTGGGCCAAGCGTTAGCCTTTGCGTGCTGAGATATGGGCTATAAAGAAGCGTTTTGGCTTGGTAAAAATATAAAATTTAGCTTTTGCTCACGCCCCAAGCGTATTAGCTCGGGGGCTTTGATATTATTTTCATGACGGTTTGTTCACCTGTGCCAGCGTTTTTGATTTACTTTGACGTCTGAAGCTTGAGGAGCTCAATTTATGGAGGCTCAAATGGCGGCTTGGTTCAGCTTTTCGCAACGCTGCTTTTTAGAAAGGTCTATGTTGCCGCTTTCAAAAACTGGTGCCTTTGTTACATTTGTAGCTTATCTTGACGCCATTTGTAAAGTAGTTGTTTTTGAGCGTATACCAGCGAGCCAAAGCGCACGCCAATGGCGTATTTTTGGTCATAAAAGCCATCTTGAGTCGTAAAAGCTGTTATAGACGTGCACCTTGCATTGCGTGCCATAGGTAGGCGTTGCGCGCAGTTGTTAAAAATGTTATGAGCGACCGTTATCGTCCTTGTTTCGCTGCTGCCGTCCGAGTCTCTTTGAGCCTATTAGCATCGTTTTGTCGGTTTTCAAAGATGTTGTGCAGATCGTGATAGCCGCATCTATCCCTTGATGTCGCATAGTCCGTCATAAGTTTGCCATTTAGTAAGCTCTGCCTGCTAAATGTACATGGCTAAGATCCACAGTGTCCTTAAAATGGCAGTGATCTACCCAGATGTTTTTTTGCTTGATTCTCATACTAACGCCGTCATATTCGCGCGTTAAAGCCATCATGTACATCTGGAAATGGATCAAAAGCATCTTCGATCAACATGTTGCGGATCGCGATATTTTGACACTAGCAAAAATGAGCCACCTTTATGCCTGAGTTTTCGCCCAGGGCCGATTATCGTGGTATTGCTAGCCACCGGCACCACGATGAGCTTTTTGTATTCGTTGGCTAACTTGCGAAGCGCTGCTAACTTTGGATCTTGCGAACCATCTAAAAATGCACGGCATGAAGCGCCGTAAGCCTGCATAATCGGTATAAGAGCCAAACCGCCACCGCTAATCTCACTTTATAATCGGTCCAGCCCCAAGCTATTGCCATTTTTGCGGGATCTTGCTCTTCGCTAGGTCTATGAGCTCCATCCACTAGATGACGTAACCACCCATTTGAGCGTATTTTCACAAGCTCTGTCTGATCTTTTACGACGACTTCTTTACCTTCTTTGCCGGCGTATCCGCCAGTATTCTGCTCCGCTCCAATGCTAGCGTAACCAAAAGGGCGAGTCGCTTTGCTTTTATCTCGCCCAGCTTGTGTCTAGCAAAGCAAATGCAAATAACGCGCCAATGGCGAGAAACAATATTTTTTAAACATCTTTAGCCTCCCAATTGGCTTTTTATTTTTGATATTTTATTGCGAATGTCGCCAGCTAATTTAGTGCACATTGTTAAAAAGATAAAAATTTATGCTGAAAAATATCTCGCTTTTAGCCGAAGCAAACATAGATAGGCACTTAGCACGCTTTGTTTCCTCAACGAAGCAGGCCCCTTTTAAAAGTGCAGCCTCAACCTCGATGTTGCTGTTTCTATCGCCAGCCGCGACATATACCGTGCCAACTGGCTTGCTAGCTGTGCCACCGCCCGGTCCTGCGATACCGCTAACGGCAAGCGCAAAGTCCGCATTTGTCGTGCCTAGCGTGCCTTTTACCATCGCTTTTACGCAAGGCTCGCTCACGGCTGCAAAGTATCTGTACTCATCCTCAACGCCCAGCCACTCGTGCTTTATGTGACGGTGTGTTACTAACGAGCCATCAAAGCTAGCTGAGATGCCGCCATATCTTGCAATTTAGCCGCCGCAAGCCCAGCCGTGCAAGACTCAGCAAATGAAATGTAAGTCCCTTTTGCACGAGCTTTTTGCTGCAAATCTGATCACATCTTTTGCGGGATAAATTTTGCATGAAAATAGCGTTTTTACCCCTTGTAAAAGCTCTCGATCTGGCCGAATGTATTGCTTTTTGCCCTTACTAGTATCAATGGCAGGATCTGCGCAAGAGCGATATCGACCCTCATAAGTTTTTAGCAGTGGTAGCATAAGGATCTTTCGCGCTATCTGCGTCGATGTCTATTAGATGAAAGTAGCTAAAATCAGGCTCGTACTCGACTAAAAACTCGCCCTAGCTCTTCATTTGGGTTGGCTTTTATGAGATTTATCTGAGCGTTATTTAGGCTGGCTAAAAAGCTATTTTTAGAGTAGTCTGCTATCTTTAAGTGCAAGTGTCGTGCTATCTTTTTAGCTCGAGCGAGCCCCCAGTTAGCGTCGCTACGATCTTTGCGGCGATAGCAAAATTTTTCATCCGAGCCAAAAATGCTTACAATGTCGTAATCTTTTGATAAATTTTCGATGATAAAAGGTAGCTCTTTACTATTTTTTGAGCAAAACTTACCACCCAAGCTCGCCAAAATGATCCTCGTAGCTTTGAAAAATGTAGTTTAGAAAATTTCTATTTATCTCAAGATCTTCGCCTATTATCAAGATACTTTTGTCTCATTTTTTTAAGCTCCTTTTTGCCTCATTATACTATTTTTTTCAGTGTGATTTAACCAGCACAGGTGTAAAAATTAGCAAATTTTCAAAATCAAGGTAAAAAATGGACTACAAAGAGACACTTTTACTCCCAGAGACAAATTTCCCTGATGCGCGGAAATCTCCCACAAAATGAACCACAAAGACTAAAATCATGGTACGAAGAGCGCAAGGTTTATGAAAAATGAAGAAAAATCGCCAAAATGCGGTTAAAAAAACTTCAACATCCATGACGGCCCTCCGTATGCAAACGGTCACCTTCACATCGGCCACGCGTTAAATAAAATTTTAAAAAGATATCATCACAAAAACGCACTATTTTTACGGCGAAAATGTTCGCTACGTGCCAGGCTGGGACTGCCACGGCTTGCCGATCGAGCAGCAAGTCGAAGTAAAGCTTGGCGATAAGAAAAAAGAGCTTAGCAAGGTCGAGATCAGGGAGCTTTGCAGGCAGCACGCGAGAGAATTTATAGACATTCAGCGAAATGAATTTAAAAGTCCCTTGGCATTATCGGCGACTTTGAAAAATCCATACATGACGATGAATGGAGTTTGAGGCTGACATCTACAAAGCGCTTTGCGAGATCGCTAAAGGGGCTTTTTGGTAGAAGAAGAAGCCAGTTTATTGAGCTGGGCAGCAAGATCGGCGCTAGCTGAAGCTGAGGTCGAGTACGAGGAGAAAGAGGACTACTCTATTTACGTAGCATTTGAGCTTGATGGCTGACGCGCAGAAAAGCTTGGCGTAAAAGAGGCAAGCGCTGTCATCCGGACGACCACGCCTTTGGACACTTCCGGCAACCGCCACAAGCTCCAAATCCAGATGAAAACTGTGCGTCTAACGGCTGAGTATCGGATCTCTGCAAAAGCCACTCACTTGAAAGCGTATGTGCAAAGCAGTCTAAGCAAAAGGGCAGATCAAAAGAGTTTAAACCGCTTACTTGAAAAACACTCACGCGATAAATCCACTAAACGGCAGAAAGTCGCGATTTTTACTAGGCGATCACGTTATGATGGATGGGGTACTGGACTTGTTCATACAGCCCGTGTCACGGCGAGGACGACTACTACGTAGGGTGTTTGAAATATGGTTTTAGCGAAATTTGATGCCAGTTGATGACGGCGGCTGCTACGATGAGAGCCCTAAAAAGCATTACGGACTATTTGAAGTGACGTGATAGACGAGTTTGTCGGCGTACATCTTTAAAGCAAATGAGAGTACTGAGCTACTTGGCAAAAGCTTATTTAGCGTTTCTAATTTAGACACTCTTATCCATTCTGCTGAGAACACATAAGCTCGTTATTTATAGAGCCACAAAGCAGTGGTTTATAGCTGCGGACGAGGCAAAAACTAGGCGGCAAAACGCTTAGACAAACAGCGCGCGAGGAGCTTGAAAAGGTTAAACTTTACCCAAGCGTTGCATAAAAAGAATAGGCTCTATGATAGAAAATCGCCCAGACTGGGTGTATCTCTCGTCAGCGTGACTGGGGCGTGCCGGATCGCGTTTTTCAGAGATAAAGCGACAAAAGAAGTTATATTTGATAGTGAAATTTTAGACCACATCGTGGCTATCTTTAAAGAAAAAGGCGCTGATGCGTGGTGGGCGCTAAGCATAGACGAGCTGTTTTGCCAGCGTGCAAAATACAAGGCTGAAAATTTGAAAAGTGATGGACATCCTTGACGTTTGGTTTGATAGCGATCTCGACATGGCGCTGCGGTCTTGCAAAAGCGACAACCACGACGCTGGCAAAAATACCCCTGCAAGCATGTATCTAGAGGGCTCAGACCAGCACCGTGGCTGGTTTCTAAAGCTCGCTTCAGTAAGCACAGCTATAAATCCTCACGCACCTTGCGAGAGCATACTAACTCACGGCTTTACAGTCGATGCTAGGGCGAGAAAAACGAGCAAGAGCAAGGGCAACGTCATCGCCCCGCAAGATGTGGCTAAGACTCACGGCGTGGAAATTTTACGCCTTTGGGTTGGCATGAGTGATTACTCAAGCGACCTAAAAAAATAAGCGAAGATATATTAAAACAAATAAGCGAGCAATACCGCAAAATCCGCAATACGATACGCTTTTTACTAGCAAACGTAAATGATCTTGAGAGTCTAAATACAGAGTTTAACATCCTTGATAAAATGGATATTAGCTCGTGCCAAAAAGGTCTTTGACGAGGCGAGCGCTTGCTTTAGAAAACTATGACTTTTCAAAGGGCTTTAACATCCTTTTAAATTTCTTATCAGCCGATCTTAGCGGCGTATATCTTGATGTATGCAAAGATAGACTTTACTGCGACGCAAAAGACGCCCCAAGAAGAAGATCAGCTCAAAGCGCTATGGCGATCATCACAAAGGCACTTTTTGCCACCATCGCTCCAACGCTTACTTTACACCGTTGATGAGGTGATGGACTACGCTCCAAAGATCATCAAAGGCGAGGCAAAAAGACGCGTTTGATCTAGTCTATGAGCCAATCAAGTTTGACCTTAGCTTTGAAGATGAGCTGCTTTTTGCCAGTAGGGAGAAATTTAACGAGATCGTGGATGTTCTTAAAAAGGACAAAAAGATAAAATCAACCCTAGAGCTAAGCTCGAGACAATCAGCCACAACATCACAAGCTACGACGAGCGCGAAGTGGCCGATCTCATGCGTAAGCTCAGTTAGAGCTTATGATGATAGCGAGTCACTAGCCGAGTTTGAGCTGAGGGCGATACCTAAGATCATAGCAAGCAACCTTCACAAAATGCCCAAGATGCTGGAAATTTAACGCTAGTAAAGAAGATGCGCTATGCCCAAGATGCGAAGAGGTCATAAGTGCGCGGTGAGCCAGTAAGCGCAACTATTATAGTCGCAACGATCGCTGCGGTGGTCGTTGTTAGCTTGTTTGGCATATTTTTGGTTAATAACTGAAAGGATAAAAATAGTGGTAACTTTTGAAAAGAAGCTTTGAATTTTCAGCTGAAGAGATATACTTAAGAGCCGAGCTTGAGGCAAAGATCATAAAAGAAAAAGAGCTTGGCGCTTATGTCGAGCAGCTGCAGTACCGGAGATCGCAAAAACCAGGCGAGGGCGTGCTCTATCGCTATAAAAAGACAACATCCAAGTAAAAGGCTGGAACATCACAAGTGCCTCAAAAATTTCCATACAGGCTACGTAGCACCTTATAACGCAAACCGTTATCGAGAAGCTGCTTAGCGTAATTTAGCTCCATTTGGCCGCACAAATATGGACGAATGGCGATGGGAAGCACGACTGAGAGCTCATTTTATGGCAAAAACACTAAACCCACTAAATCACGCTCACGTCCCGTGTGGCAGTAGCGGTGGCTCGGCAGCAGCAGTTGCAGCTGGTCTGCAGTAGCCGCACTTGGTAGTGACACTGGTGGCTCGATCCGCCAGCCAGCGGCATTTTTGCGGGTGCGTGAGGCTTAAGCCAATCTTATGGCAGAGTGAGCAGATATGGCCTGGCGCCTACTCAAGCAGCCTCTGATCAGATAGGGCCGATCGCTCAAAACGTGAAGATGCAGCCATTTTATATGATGCGACTCGCTGGACACGACGCGAAAGATAGCACGAGCGCAGATGTGCCATTTGTTGAGCGTAAGCGACAAGATAGATGGCAACAAAAACCAGAAAATCGTAGTCATCAAAAACTATGTAGAAACAAGCGAGCGAGCAGACAAAAAGCTGCTTTTAATGAAGCGATCGAGAAGCTAAAAATCACACGGTACAGCAGCGTAACCTACACAATTCTGAAGACTCAAAATATGACGTCGCAGCCTACGCACATCATAGCAACCGCAGAGGCAAGCGCACAGCCGCTACGATGGCGTGAGATATGGCAGACGCGCAGATGCTAGAAATTTGAAAAGAGCTGTATGTAATTCACGCTCAGAGGGCTTTGGCGAAGAGGTAAAAAGGAGAATTTTGCTTGGTACATTTGTACTTGCGAAGCGGATATTACGACGCTTACTATATCAAAGCGCAAAAAGCAAGAGCGCATATAAAAGCTCAGTACGAGAGAATTTAGAAGAAAATGATCTCATCTTTCATGCCAGTTGCCCCAAGCACAGCTTATAAATTTGAGCACACAGCGATCCACTCAGCCTCATCTCATGACATTTACACGATCAGCGTAATGTCTAGCAGGTCTGCCAGCTATCTCTGTGCCAGTTGGTAAAGATGATCGTACTGAAACGTGAGCGCCCAGCTCATCGCAAAAAGCGTGGGACGAACAGACCTTGATAAATGGTGCCAGAGCCCAGTACTGTAATAAAAGGATAAAAAATATGAAGATAGTAAAGAGAGCTTTAACATTTGAGGATGTGCTTCTTGTGCCGCAACACTCTGACTCTGCCAAAGCAAGTTGATGTAAAAACCAGGATCAGCAAAAACGTCACGCTAAATATCCCAATCGTCTCTGCTGCGATGGATACGGTTACTGAGCATAGAACTGCTATCATGATGGCAAGGCTTGGTGGTATCGGCGTCATCCACAAAAATATGGACGTCGAAAGCCAAGCAAAAAGAGGTCAAGCGCGTTAAAAAGCGAAAGTGGCGTCATCATCGATCCTATCTTTATAAATCCAGAAGCGACCGTGGCTGAAGCTCTAAGCCTTATGTCAGATCTTCATATTTCAGGCGTTCCAGTCATCGACAAAGACCGCAAACTAATAGGAATTTTAACAAACCGCGATTTGAGATTTGAGACAAATATGAGCACTTTGGTAAAAGACCGCATGACAAAAAGCACCGCTTATCACCGCACCAGAGGGCTGCACGCTTGATGATGCGGAGTAGTACTTTCTCAAAACAGAGTTGAGAAGCTACCTATCGTCGATAAAGACGGCAGACTTGACGGACTTATCACCATAAAAGATCTACGCAAAAGAGTATCCAAACGCAAACAAAGATAGCTACGGCAGACTTCTGCGTGGCTGCGGCTATTGGCGGGTCAGATAGAGCGCGCTGAAAGCGCTAGTTGATGCTGGCGTAGATGTCATCGTCACCGACTCAGCCTCACGGCCACTCAAAGGGCATCAATCGACACTTTAAAAGAGGTAAAAAGCACTTTTAATGTCGATGTCGTAGCTGGCAATATCGCAAATCCAGCAGCGTAAAAGACCTAGCAGAAGCAGGAGCTGACGGCATAAAAGTGGGCATCGGACTGTGTTCTATTTGTACTACAAGGCGATCGTTGCTGGTGTCGGCGTGCCTCACCAGCGATTGACGACTGCGCAAGCGAAGCAGCAAAATACGGCATCCCAGTTATCGCTGACGGCGGTTTAAAAATATTCAGGCGACGTGGCAAAAGCCCCTGCCGCAGGGGCAGCTTGCGTTATGGCTGGTAGCTTGCTTGCAGGTTGCGAGGAGAGCCCGGCGCGAGCTTATAACTATTCCAAGCGCCGCCAGTATAGCGCATATCGCGGCATGGGCTCAATAGGCGCTAGTGACAAAGGCAGTTCTGACCGCTACTTCCAAGAGGGTACCGCTCAAGACAAGCTTGTACCTGAAGGCATCGAAGGCCGTGCCATTTGCTGAAGCATAAAAAGATGTGATACATCAGCTAATAGGCGGCCTAAGAAGCGCTATGGGCTATGTTGGCGCAAAAGATATCCCAACTCTTCAAGAAAGAGCTGAACTTTGTCGAGATAACAAGCGCTGGACTAAAAGAGAGCCACGTCCACGACGTAGTTATCACCACGAGGCACCAAACTACAAAGTTAATTAGTGTTAGACCTGCAAACTAGAACTATTAATTTAACGAGCCACTCTATCTTGAGAGTGGCCGCATGCTATCAATTTAAGCTTATTTATGAGACTTACGGCACGCTAAACCTGATAAAAGCAATGTTATCGTGATCTGTCACGCCCTAACTGGCTCACACCACGCTGCTGGCACATACGCAGGCGATGAGAAAGCTGGCTGGTGGGACGGGCCAATAGGCAGCAAAAAGGCGGTCGATACGATACTCTACGTTATTTGCGTAAATATCTTAGGCTCGTGCTTTGGCTCGACCTCGCCGCTAAGCGTTGATCGAAGTAGCGGCAAAGAGTAGAGGCCAATTTTCCAGTCCCTGCCATAAGTGACGTGGTAAAGGCGCAGATGAGGCTATTTAGCGAGCTTGGTATCACGAGGGCAAGAGCCGTGATAGGCGGCAGTCTTGGCGGTATGCAGCACTTTGCTATGCTATCGAGTTTTCAGATTTGCGCAAGATATCATAATGCTTGCAAGCACCTATCGACGAAGCCCTCGGCGATAGCGTTTAATAAAATCGCCATCGAAGCTCATTTTAAACGATGTAGTACTCAAAAACGGCGAATACGACGCAGAATTTATAAGAAAAATGGACTAAAAGGCATGGCTTACGGCAGGATGGCAGGGCACATCAGCTTCTTAAGCCCTGATAGCATGGATAAGAATTGGACGGAGCTACGTCGAAACTGACGGCCTCTACGATCTTTTTGGACATTTTCAGGTCGATCGCTATATGGAGTATAACGGCTACAACTTCCCAAAGAGGTTTGACCCGCTGTTACCCTATACATCGTAAAGATGATGAACATCTTTGACTGCACAAGGCACTACGATAGCCTAAAAAGACGCCCTTGCGCCGATCAAAGCAAATTTGCATCTAGTCGCTTTCAAAGGCGATCTACTCTTTCCGCCAAGCCGCATGAGAGAAATGGACGATCGCACTTTGCGAGATGGGCGGAGGCAAAGACAATTTTGTTGAGATAGATAGCAACTACGGCCATGACGCCTTTTTGGTCGAGATAGAAAATTTGATGGATATATAAAAATATATTAAAAGGATAGAAAATGGAGCAAAAAGAGCAAAGTTTTGAAGAAAAATTAGTCCTTGCAGATAAAAATTTAAACGATCTAAACAAAGATGATGTGAGCTTAGAAAATAGCATAAAGCTGCACGAGCAGGGCAAAAAGCTCTTAAATGAAGCAAGAGAAATTTTAGAAAATGCAAAACTTAGCATAAAGCAGGTGGATGATGAGTAAAATTTGCGCCCTTCAGCTACCAACGCAGCCCTTAGCGAGGCGAGGCTTGATTATTACCTTGAAATCTGCGCGGATGAAAACGCAAGGCTGGTTGTTCTTGGCGAATACGTGCTAAATAGCTTTTTAAAGAGCTTGCTAGCATGCCAAAAAGCCCTCATAAAAAGAGCAGAGCGAGCGCAAAAAGAGGCGCTCTTTGCGATGGCAAAAAGTATGATCTAAAACATCATCGCGCCTATCGCTAATGTAAAAGGCAAAAGGAGATATTTAAAAAGCCCTAGCTAATTTGAGCCAAACTCAAGTAAAGTTATACGACCAGCAATTCTCATGCCTTACGCACACTGGAACGAGGCGAAGTTTTTTAGCAACGCAAGCGAGGAGCCACTACCTATCTTTACATACGATAAACTGAGGTTGGTGTCATGTTTGGCTTTCGAGGCGCACTTTGACGTGTGTGTAGCGTATATGAGCGCTAAAAGGTCGATATCGTGCTTGTGCCAACGGCTTTGCACGTCTCAGGCGCGCTGGGAGGAGCTCAAAGCGTTAGGAGCTTTTTACTAACAACGTTTATGTGCTTCGCGTAAATCGCGTGGGGAGCTCACAAAAGTGAGGACGAGCAGTGGAGTTTTTACGGCGACTCGATGCCCACTAGCCCATTTGGCGAGGTTAGAACAGGCTTGGCAAAAATGAAGAGATGATGATCGATGAGCTTAGCAAAAGGAGGCTTAGCGAGGCTAGAAGCACCGGGCTTTATGCAGATAGAGTGCACTGTAAAAAGATGAAGCGCTGCGCCCGGGCCAAAAAGAGCGAGTTTAGCAAGAGCCATCATGACTATGAGTGGGGCAGGGCAGTCAAAGATGATAAGAAAATTTCTTTTGAAATGCTCATTTTGAGGGCTTTCAAGCAGGTCTTAGCTGGGACTATGTGCTACGAAAAAGAGCTGGACTTGCTCCATTTCTAGATGGCTTTTGACGCAAAAAGATCGCTAGCTATGACGAGGCAAAGCTTCAAAGCCTTTTAAGCGATGATAGAGCGATCAAAAACCGCCTTTGCATTTACTCTTTGCCAAAAATGCCAAGGCTTTTTAGGGCTTTTGCGCCGAGTTTGGCTCTGTTTTATAACTCATCTATAGATCTACAAATGGCAAGCGCGTGATAAATGACATAAAAGCGCTAAGGACATGCCAGCAAGTAGTGAGCTCTCAAGCGCATCTCAAAAGAGATATGAAAAAGCGTGGTTTTAAATTGTCAGGTGCTGTGATCATCACTCGTTTTTACAAGGCGTTGGCGTCATCGATGATCACGAAAATGAGTGCTTTTTGCAAAGGAATTTCGGAGTGAAATTGAAACGAAGTGACGTTGAAAAATATATAAAAAGAGAATTGACATTTTTAGGTGAGCAAATTTTCCCCAAAAGTATCCAAAATTGAGTGTCTTTCGTCATAAGAAAAACAAAAGTGGTTTGCGCTACTTATGCAGTTAAGCGCTAGTAAGCTAGCCTTAAAAAGCGACGAAATGATAGAGGTTTTAAATCTAAATGTAGTCCAGATCTAGCCATGGTGCTAGTTGATGAGAGCAAATTTCTAAAGCATATCACATGAATAAAAAGCACTGGATAAGCGTAAACTTTAAACTCCAAAATCTCACAAAAACCGTTTTTGACCTGATAGATGAAAGCTTTTTAACTTAAGCAAATAAAAGCCATTTTCAGCCTTCAAATGGTAGTAGTTTTGTTAAAATCACGAAAAACTTAAGGATAAAATTTGCAAGAGCTAAAATAACGAGATTAAAAAGTCCATTTCATAGGCATCGGCGGCATCGGCATCTCAGCCATCGCTAGATTTTTACACGAAAAAGGCCATAAGATAAGCGGCAGCGACATCAAAGAGAGCAAGACGACGCTTGAGCTAAAAGATGAAGGCATCGAGGTCATCACGCCGCACTGCAAAGAGGCGATAAAAGACCAAGACTTCGTGGTCTATTCAGCTGCGATAAAAGAGGATAACATCGAGCTAGTCGAGGCCAGAAATAAGGGCATAAAAGCGCTTTTCAAGAAAAAGAAATTTTGCCCTTATGTGCTTGAAGATAAGTGCGTTTTCGCGGTAGCTGGCGCGCACGGCAAAAAGTACTACTTCACGCGATGCTAGCAAGCCTCAATTGAAGGCTCGGTCATCATCGGCGCCATCTCAAAGCAGTTTGGCTCAAATATGCGCTATGCTAAAAGCGACAACGTCGTATTTGAGGCTGATGAGAGCGATTCTAGCTTTCTAAACTCAAACCCATATCTAGCCATCGTCACAAACGCAGAGCCAGAGCACATGGAGCACTACGACTACGATCTAGCTCAATTTACGCAGCCTACAAGGGCTTTTTGGAGCGCGCGAAAGTTAGAGTGATAAACGCTGAGGGACGAGTTTTTAAGCACGCTTAAGCTTTGATGCGATCAGGCTCTATCCAAGCACCGATATCACCGAGCTTACGATGGTTGTAAGAGACTATCAGCCATACACCAGCTTTAACCTAAAAATTGTAGGGCAATTTGAAGCCTTTGGCATGGGCGAGCACATCGCCATAGACGCATCTTTGGCTATCCTTGCTGCTATGCACGAGACACCGCTTAAAGACATAAGCAGAAAAATTCCCCGACTAATTTAAAGGCATCAAAAAGCGTTTTGACATACTTAGCGCAAACAAGTACTTTTGTCCTTATTGACGATTATGCGCACCATCCAACTGAGATAAAAAGCGACACTAAAAATCAGTCTTTGAATACGCCACTGAGGTATAAACAGCGTCACAGCGATATTTCAGCCACACCGCTACACAAGGCTTAGCTACACTCATCTACGGCTTTAAAGAGTGCTTTAGGGTGTTGATGAGTCTTGTCATCTTGCCAGTTTATGCAGCTGAGAAAATCCGATCGAAGTTGATATGAAGAGCGATCGAGTGAGTATAACCCGATCTTTACCGACAAGGTCGAGAGGGCTGAAGAGGGAGAGAATTTACAGATGAATCTGGCGTTAAAAACCGCCTAGTGACGGCATAGTAGTTGGCTTTTGGAGCGGGCGATATCAGCGTGCAGTTAAGGGGCGGATATTAATGGATCTAAGTAGTTTCAAGCCTCAAAGATGAAAATAAGTACTAAAAGAGATAAAAGAAAAGAGCTAAGCGAGGATGAAATTTCAGCCTTATAATTTAGGCGAGATATCTTGATAGTCCTTGCAAGGTCACAAAAAGCTAAAGTAGCACCCAGATAAAAGAGATGCTGCCAAATGCCCCCTATCTAGCCGTTTGCTTGCTAGTTGAAAAGCAAGATATCAGCGAGGTTAGGGCTGAATACTAGAAAGATCAAGCCTCATGCTGAGCTTTACAAGGAGCTCATCGCAAAGTATAAGGCGTGTAAAATGGTAAGACTGATAATAATCGCCGGCGTGATGCTGCTTTTTGGAGCGATCTGGGCGATAAAGATGAAAAGATCAGCAAAAAGCATAAAAAGCGCTTGTTAGCGCAGTGCTTGTAGCGATCCTTGTTTGTGTCTATTTTACGAAGAGAATTTATCCAAAAACGAGGACGCCATCTCAAAGCTGGTGACTGACTTTAAACAGGGCAAAACACTAAAATGTGGCGAATACAACGTAAGCGCTGAGAAAATTAACTACTGAATGGCACGGCATCATTTTTAGCTAAAAGAGAATTTAGTGATCTCTTCAGGCGTCATCGTGCCTATAAAAGTTGCGAGCAATGACTGAAGAGATATTTTTTAAAAGCTAGATCTTGGCGAGTATCTGGATAAATTTAACTCCTTTTTAGCGAAAGGCAAAAACCGCTATTTTTACAAGGCGACAGCAAAATCCACTTTGAAACATTGGCGAGCTTTTCAAAGTATGATTTTACAGGCGCCTGACGAGATAAAAGAGCTTTGATGACGCGCTTATGAGACTTAGCAAGCAAGCAGTGCTTCACATTAGCGGAGTACGAGTTTGCAAAGATCATTAAGTATTTTCATATCTAGCAAGAAAGTTTGAAGGCAGGGCTTGGCGGAGTGGATCGCAAAGGTTGAAATCCAGAATTGATGAGCCAGATGGCAAACAGCTTTGATGAAAACAGCGAGTTTAGCGACAGCGTGGATGAGAGATTGCGCGATAAAGCAGGCATTTAGCGAGAAAAAGCGCCAGATAGACGCCGAGCTTAAAAAGCTCATCTACCCAAAGCATATCACGCCCTATCTTGTAGATACCCAGACGCACTACATCAACTCGCAAGAGGCACTTTTGGTGCGTGGCGGCTTTAATCACGCCCTAAAAGGCACCGTGATCGCTAGAAGCTCAGGCGGCTACTTCACGTCGCACCTGCAAGCACCGAGCGCCTAAAAGGAGCAAAGCGAGCTACTTGATAGAAAAGAGGAGATCATTTTTGAGCACTGCAAAGAAATGTAGCCTGCAGATGAGCAAGAGCCTACTTTTTGGAAAGTATAAATAACGCTTTTGATCGGTTTGATGCACTATCAGGCTCGCGTAAATTTGGCTAGATCGCGTGACTATGAGTTTGTTTTGCCAAATAGCTCGCATGTTATAAAAGCTTGAGAAATTTGCCCATCCAGCGCTAAAAACCCAAAGAGCGTGAGCGTGGATTTTAGCAAAAGGTGCTAATAACCGGCGTAAAATGCTGGCGGTAAAGTCGATGCTTTTAAAAATCGATCATCTCAGCCACGCTGCTTGCAAAGTATCTGCTGCCTATGCGTATCGACGCAAACCGCTCAACGATCGGCTCTTTTTAAAGGAAATTTGACGCGATCATAGAAGATCCGCAAAGTGTGAAAAACGACATCTCGACCTTTGCTGGTAGGATGGTGCATTTTGCAAGGCTTTTTACTAAAAAATCGATCATCATCGGTATCGACGAGATCGAGCTTGGCACCGACTTTTGAGGAGGCTGCGAGCTTTGTATGGCGTCATGATAGAGCGCCTCATCACTCAAGATATCAAAATGATCATCACGACCCACCACAAGCGCCTTGCGATGTTGCTAGCTAAAAATCCAGAGGTTGAGCTAGTGGCGGCACCTTTACGACGAGGCGGCTCAAAGGCCTAAATTGAGTTTTTTAAAAGGCACGATCGGCAAGTCTTACGCCTTTGAAACTGCGGCAAGATACGGCATATCTCAAAATTGAGTGGCGCAGGCAAGAAAAATTTACGGCGAAGATAAAGAGAAATTTAAACGAGATCATCACAAAGACGCTAAATTTACAAACCAAGCTTGATGAGGGGATAAAAGAGGTCACGGCAAAGAGGAGCGGCTGGAGCGCTTTGCTTGAGGAGCAAAAGAGCTAAAAGAAAAATGAGATCAAGCTAAATGCGACTATTGCGCGCCTTGAAAAAGAGTATTATGAAGCGATAAATGCGGCAAAAAGCTGTTATACATTTCAAAGAGATAAAAAGATAAGCAAAGAGCGCTAAACGTGGCAAATGAGAAAAAGCTGCCATCGTTAAGCTAAAAGACTGAGCGCGAGCCTAAAAAGTAGGCGATAGAGTGAAGTATGAAAATATCAAAAGGCACGGTTTTAAGCATCTCTAAAATGACGCGATGATCGAGGTCAAATGGCATACGATTACGTGTGCCACTCGAGCTTTTAAGAAAAATGGCAACGAAGTGGTCTTGCCTAAAAAGGCGGCGTAAGTTTAAAGCGTAGATAAGCCAAAAACGGCCTCGCTCTCGCAGATCTGCACGGCATGAGAGCTGACGAGGCGATAGCTAAGCTTGATAGAGTATCTCCAGATAGTCTTGTTATGGGATTTGACGAGGTTAGCGTATTTCACGGTATCAGCACTGGCAAGCTCGCCTTTGCTGTTAAAGTCCCTTTACAAAAAGAGCATCCAAGCGTGAAAAAGATTTCACGATGCACCGGCAAATCAAGGCGGATACAGTGCAAAGATCGTTAAGCTTTTGAGCTAGGTTCTTTAATTTATAGTAAAAAGTTAAAATATATTTAAAGCTGGCGATATAATCCAGTCGCAAAAACATCACATTTAGGAAAGTTGACGTTTTGAAGAACATGGGACGACTAGTGACAGATATCCAAATATTGCTAAGACAGTTTAGTATGTTAGATCTGTCACTGGTCGTGGTGTGCTTTTGCATTTTCTTAGCTGGAAGGGTAATCGTCTATTCATTATAAATACAACAACGCGCTTCTTCTGCAGAACAACTTTGGCCTCAGAGACCCTGAGTATCTAACATCTCAATATATAATTATCTCATATAGCAAATATGACGTTGCGGATTTTCAAATCTTACATAAACCGATAGCGCTGTTTGGCGATAGTCTTTTTGCTAAAAGACGATAATGGCAAAAATGGCTTTCAAGATTGCAGCCTCTTCGATAGACCTTGTTGGATCAAAGACTTTTCGAAGACAAGAGCTGTGGCGACATCTACTCACATGATTTTCAAAAGTATTATTTCATGAGCTAAAATTTTGCCAGAGAACAGCTGCCCAAAGTATGTATGTTTGTCACCAGTTGAGCGAGTATATGTAGGCCTAAAGCGCATAGGTGGATCATCGATTACTGGCACTAGCGATGACGATATATTTTTTCGGTGGCTGATGACACATGGCTGTCACCGTTTTTGTCTGAGTCTTTTCGGCGTGTTATTATTGCATTGGCGATTCTGCATCTTTGGTATGTAGTGAAAGTATCTAAAAACAGCAAAAATTTGACTATAACACTTTAAAAGAAATAAATAGTACGAGCAATTAGCAGAACTGGGCAAAAAGAAGCTTTATATCGATCCGATGACGGGCCTTTTTAACAGGGTCGGCTCTCATAAACGCGATGTGAGCAGCTACAAAATATCAAAAGGTGATGCTTATGGATATCGATGATTTTGAGTAAGGATGAACGATTACTACAGCAAATACGTGTGCGACCGGATACTAGTCAGATGGCTGATCTGATCAGAGAAATTTGCTATGAAATATGAAACTTATTGTATCGAGGGCGGACAGATTTGCTTTGGTGAAGATAGTGAGAGTTTATCGACATGATACGAAGAGCTGCTGCGGATCTTACTAGATGTCTTTTAAAGGTCGATGTTAAGCGTTTAAAAGATGAAAGATGGCGAAAGATGATGAAATGTCGAGATACACTAGCACCATGGGCTTTTGCGCTTGATAGCGACCAGACTCTAAGAAAAGGCAACCATCGCGTTAAAATCAGCCAAGACGACGATCAAAGACTATGTTTGCTGCTTTAAAGGGCTAAGTCAAAAAGATGAATACGCCGCCCAGATCAGAGCGCTCTAGCTGATCACAATACGCTACGATCAAACGACAACTATCATGCCGTATTATCAGCCGATAGTCGACGTATCAATCATAAAATATGAATGTGATAAGGATTTTTCTAGACCGCGAGCGATGTCATCTCGCTAGACAGCTTTTTGGATATCTCAAAAGCGTATCAAAGCGTTACGCATGATCTGGAAAAACAGCTCATTAAGAATAGTGCTGATGACACTCTACTGAAGATCGATTTGAGTGCTTTCTACTCGGTAAAGCAGCCGGGATATGTGTGATGATGGCGATGTCGACACTCTGCGCTGGTCTTGTTACTAAACAACACATATCGCTGAGCAGAGATGGTCTTTGAGATGGTCGAAGACGAGGGGACTTAAGAGCGCTGAGCGCGTCTCAGTCTTTGTATGAGAGCGTGCAAGAGCATGGGCGCTATGATGGCGATCGATGACTTTTGGCTCTGGCTCTCGAACTCTCTTACATCATAAAAGATCAAGCCAGACTACGTGAAGATCGACGGCTCTATCATCAAAAGATATCGATATCAATAAGAACTCGTACTCAATCGCAAAGCGCGATCAGTAAGCATTTGCAAAAGACCTTGGCATAAAGACGATACATGAGTATGTTCACTCTAGAGATCTGACGTCTGTAAAGAGATGAGGCATAGACGAATTTCGAGGATTTTTATATCAGATTCATTGCCAAAGATAGGCGTGCTTTAGTGGTAGTTAGCTTTTTAAAAGAGCTTTAAAATTTCGTTCTATCACGCCAGATGATGCAGGCAGCTTTAGGAGTTTATCGCTAAGTACGCCTGACTTTTGATGCTAGGATTATAGACGGCACAAAAATCTCATACTTTCTAGAGTATGGAGACGGCGAGCATCTAGCCTTTGCAGGGGCTGTCGATGTCGTGCACGCGAGGAGATGGCTGGGAGGAGAACGCATTTGCACCCGCTTGAAAAAGATGGCTACATCTACGCAAGGGGCGCGCAGGATATGAAAAAGTAGCGTGGCTGCCTTTGTTTGTGCTGCTAAGATGCAAGTTGATGGCAAACTAAGCCTCATCTTAACGAGTGACGAAGAGGGCGACGGCACTTGCACGGCACATAACGGCGCCCAGATATCTGCGTGAGATAGGGCGATCTGCCAAAATTACGCGTCGTAGCTGAGCCAACTTGTGATAAGAAAATTTGGCGATAGCATAAAAGGTCGGCGGGACGTGGTTCGATAAATGGCAAGATCGTGATAAAGGGCGTTCAAGGACACTGTAGCATACCCAGAAAAGTGTGTAAAATCAGTAAATTTAATAGCTCCACTTTTAAGAATATCTGATCATGATATGGACGGAGGTATGATTTTGGCTAGAGCTTAAGATCGTGGTGCGGACATTCGTGGTGGCATGCGGGTTTTGCAACGTCCGCCAAGCGAGCTTAGCATAATGTTTTAACGTTAGAAACTCCGTAACCGATGTAAATGACGTTGAAGAGCTATGCCCAGAAAGCGTTTTAAATATGGGCTTAGTTACGAACTTAGTATAAAGGCAAAGCTCGAAGAGATTTTAACAAATAAGAGATAGCAAGATCGTAAGAAAATTGATGGCATCTGTCACAAAAATCACTGGCGTTATGCCACTTTTTAAATACAAAGGGCGGCACGAGCGATGCTGAGCACTTTGCTAAGATTGGCGTAGAATGCGATAGTGGCGTCATAAACGACCGCATACACGCCACGAACAGAGTTAGCGTTGATGAAATAAATAAACTTTATGAAGTTTTAAAGATCTGATAGAAAACTTTCAGTAGAACATGTATTAGCCAGTTGAAGATACCTTGCTGTTTTATAACTATAAATTACTGAGGATAATTTGTTTTTGTAGATTACATAATTATAACTTTTTATAATATTTGATATAATTGTGATCATAAATAAACTTATAGGAAATGCAATAAATGAATACTTACAGAAAGTTGTGTGAGTCTTTAAATCAAATATCTAGTAATGAGCTATTTGATGGCTTTTTAGGGTAGTGGTCTTTTTGCAGATACCAGATATTTTTATCATCTGAATCATTCTTGAATTTTTGTAAAAGAGAATTACCTGATTTTAAACATTTTCGTGCATAAAATATGAAATGACGAAGCTTGTTAATAATACCAAGAACATTAGCCATACCAGAAATCCATTTGCCATACTTTTAAACAGTGCAAAATACTAAAGATCATTGGGGATAAAATAAAAGATTATTTTCAAGGATAAGACGGAAGGTGATGAGTATAAAATTAGCAGAGTAGTATATAAGAAAAATATATGGCGAAGATATATATTTGAATCATGCTATTACAATATACGAGAATATAAATTACCATACGACAATAAATTATTTAAAATGAACTACAAAAGTATATAGATGGAAGCCCAGAGCAAGAAATTGTTATAGGGAAAAGATATTTAGTAAAGGCAGACATATCTAATTGTGGAAGTATATATACTCATGCTATTCCTTGGGCTTTAATTGGTAGAAAGTGCTAAACAAGATCGTAATGATACAAAATGGTATAACGAAATAGATGAAAAACAAGACTACTCAATTATAATGAAACTCACGGTTTTGCTAATAGGCCCTACATACCTCGAATTTAATTTCGAGTATTTTAGTTGCAGTAGATAGTGTTATGTCTAGAAAAATATAGTATATTAGAAAAAGATAGATGATTATTCTTGTTATATAGAAACAAAAGAGCTGAACAGTTTTTGTTGGACTTGTCTCAAGAACTAAAGCTAGGTGGGTTATCACTTAATAATAAAAACAGAAAATTATTGGAGTTACCTATACCTTTTAATAATGAATGGACTACATCCTTCAACAGCATAAGTTAAAAAGGCTAATTTTGATAAAGTCGACCAAAAATATAAACTCAATTACGAGATCCGTATCTTCGCTAATAGTACAGCAATACACACTAATATGAGCGCCAATAAAAGATAACGCTGCTATTTTAAATTAGTACAATTAAAATATTATGTCACAAAAATATGTTTTTGGTGCTAAAGAGTATTTTATAGATATTGTGCATCATTTAGTCTTAATCTATCCAGTATCTAGTATTTCTCTTAGAATATATTTTTGATGATCGATTGTTAGGATGAGAGCAGAGTCGTAATGTATTTATAATTTAGGTAGTAGGATAAAAATTGTGAACTTATGTCATATGCCATTATATTTTTGCATTAAATATAATATTCAACCTAAGAAGTTACTCAAATTTAATAGAAGAAGTGAATAAGAAAAGAAGATTGTATATTTTTATGTGTGTATTGTCTACATGATAAAAAGTTTAATAATAATGTAAAACATATTAGACAATATATTAGCATAGGCTTCAGCGTTTCATGTGATGGTATAAAATGATGCCCAAATGATGAATTTTGGCTGTTTTCGTATGAGGTATTGAGTAAGAGGACCCTAGACTATCTTGATAAATGTTGTGTTGATTGGACTGAAAAGAAAGAGAAATGTTACTTTTTATAAAAGATGGTTTTACATATCATGAAAATAGTAAAATCTCATGACATGTTTTTATTTACTTCAGCTCTCACCCCAGTTTTTGGCGATATTTAGCGATGTTGTAAGTGGCACATTTAACGTACTCAAATTTCCTCCATCGTCTTTTGCGTCGCCTTGCCAGAAGTCCTGCGCTACTGATCGTCTTTTACTTCAAAGATCAGCTCGTCGTGGATCTGAAGCAACATACTCCTTTTTCATCTAAATTTGCTCTAACTTTACCATCGCCATCTTGACTAGGTCTGCCTTTGAGCCTTGAAAGACCGTATTTACCACTCGCGCTCAAACATAGCTATTTGCATGGGTGTGGCACTTTTAAAGTCAAAGTAGCGCTTTCTGCCAAGCAGTGTCTGCACAAAAAGCCATCGTTTTTGGCTGAAATTTTCTATGCTCTCTAAAACTCTTTGATCGTCACAAATGCCTTAAAATAGCGCTCTATATACTCTTTGCCTCGGCTCTTGTGATATTTACTTGAGTTTGCCAGTTTGCTTGAGCCCCTTGCATAAATTAGGCCAGGTATACTCTTTGCCACGGCTCTATTTTGTCGTCGCTGCTACCAAATATGCTAATAGCCGTCCTTGCGTGGATATCCTCGTCATTTTAAACGCCTCAAGCAGTGCAGGATCACAGCTAAGTGAGCTAGCAGTCTAAACTCGATCTGGCTGTAGTCAAGCCCCTGAAAGCTATATCCCTCGCGTGCCTCAAGCACTCTCTGACATCCTTTGCGAGGCTGCCACGAGCTGGGATATTTTGCAAATTGGATTTTTACTTGAAAGCCTGCCGGTACTCGTGCCAGTTCGCACAGCTCGTATAAATTCGTGAGCCTCGTCCTTTTTACCAAGTGCTAAAGTGGCTCGCAGTAGGTGCTTTAGCAGTTTATATATGCTCTCGGTAGCTAAAACATTTTCTCAATCACTGGATGAGCGTCCGTGAGCTCAGCTAGCACGCTCTCATCAAGTGCTATATCCTGTGTCTTCTTTTTGGTAGGGAAGCTTTAGGTGCTCAAAAAGTATGACGCCAAGCTGTTTTACTGAGTTTATGTTGAAAATTACTACGCCGCTTAGCTCGTAAATTTCCTTGTTAGCGCCTTCTAGTTTTGGCGTCGTTTTCAGGATGAGCTTTTGCATCTTAGCTTCATTTATCTTGATGCCGTTTTGCTCCATGTCAAAGAGCGTGAGGATAAAAAGGAAAACTCAGTGCGTGTCGGCAGAGGCTGAGTAAATTTTATCAAGCGTGTTTTGAAAAGTTTTTATAAAATTGTAAGCGTTATCCAAGCATCCTCAGCGGCGTATTGTGGCATTTTCTAGTGGCTTTTGTCATAAAAGTCTGTCCTTTTGACCACATCTTCCAGTTTGATCGTGTCATAGTCATAAAGCCTCTTTGCCAGCGCGTCATGCCCGACACTTGGTTTTGGATCGCTAAGCCAAGCAAGTATCATCGTGTCTTTAAATTTTGCTGAGGGATTGAGCTAGGTTGTTTTACGATCTCAAAGTCATATTTTCATTTTTGTCCGATCACAGCAGCTGATAGAAAATTTGTCCTACCGCCCTAAGTGGCAAATTTTAGGTCTGTTGCTTTGGCGCGCCTGGTAGTTGTGAGCTACTGGCACGTAGTAGGCGTCCTCGTCGTTAAAAGCAAAAGCTGAAAACCAACGATCTTTGCGCTCTTGCTATCAACGCCGTGGTCTCAGTGTCCAAAGGCGGCGATAGTCTCTGGCGTGACGCACGAGAGCAGCTTTTCGATGCTAGATCTCGATCAGAGTGGTAAGAATTGCTCTAAAGCCAAGCTTCGTCAGCATTTTTCTTCTTTTTGCAGAAGCTCTTGAAAAACCTGTTTAGATCGTACTCTCTCTGCGATCTCCTGAGATATTTCTCAAAGTTTTGCTCTGTGAGAGGCCGGACTGCTGCAAGATCAAGCGAGTGATCGCGTCATCAAAGAGTGTGGCTGGTACGCAGCGCCTGCTCGTCTCTTGACGGCTGCCGCATATGGTGCGCTCTCGTTTTCTAAGAAGGGCTGATTACCATAAAATTCCCTCTAGCTGCCATACTCAGCTAAAAAGCTTCTTGAGCTCCTACTGCGCGGCTGCCTTTGACGCACGGGATGTTATCTGAGCTGTCTCCTGCGATGGCTAAAAAGTCCCTCACCTGAGCTGGATAGACTGCCGCATATTTTCAAAGCAGCTAGCGCTATCGTGGTCGATCTTGCTTTGTGGGCTGTAGATGCTCACTTTGCCGTCTTCCTATATGAGCTGATAAAGGGTCCTTGTCATGCGTGACTATTCGCACAAATATATCTTTATCTTTACCAAATTAACCGCACTTGCGATGATATCATCGGCTTCGTAACCCTCACGGCTAAGACTGCTAAAGCCCGTTTTCTATCATATCTACTGCAAAACTGGCAGCTGCTCTTTTAAGCTGGGCGAGCGGCTCCGCTCCTCGTTGCCTTGTATTCGCCCAGAGCCCTGCATGGCGCAGGGTCTTGCCTTGCTATCAAGTGCGAAGATGAGGGTGAGTCACTTTGGTACTCATCTTTTTAGGCTCGTCTGTAAAAGGTGCAAAAGCCACTTATCATCGCCACTTGGTTTGCCCTCCTGTTTTAAGCCCGCTCATGGCGTAGTAAAGCCCTAGAAGCCAAAAGTGTCAATAATCGTAAGTGTTTTTCATTCTCTATCCTTTTGCGCCAATTTTATGGTGGGCATTAGGCCGTAGGCTGATTTGCAAGATTTTCGATATTATGGCAAAAGAACACAAAGTAAAATTACAAAAACAGCTTTGAAGGTTTCTTGATGGTGCATGTCCCGTCAAATCCAGTGCGGTCGGCGGTGCTGAGCGCTATCTAAGAAGAGCTATAAAGCCTTTAAAAGACGTGAGCATAGAAACATCTGTGCGATCGTATCTAGGTGAAACTAGTGTCTCATCATGGAAAAAGCCTTTGATTTAACGCGCAAGTAAGACGTCAAAAGCAAAAGTGATTGAGCTATATTTTTAGCTTAGAGCGTGTGAGCTGCGCGGATATTTACAGGAGCAGGGGATGGGGTACATAAACGCATCGTGCAACAAAGCCTTTTGGTGGGTAAATCCTCTAACTTTTCGTCTATCCGTATTTAGAAAAAGCGTTGCTTTTAAAAACTCTAAAAAGATCATCGCCAACTCAAACTACGTAAGAGAGCAAAATCATCTTTGGCTTTATGGTATCGATGAGTCGAAGATCGTTATATTTATAACGGCATATTGCCACAAAAAGTAGAAAAAGGTGAGCCAAAAACTTAGGTGTTGTGAGATTTGGACTTGATTATAACCTGCCGATCTTTGCTTTTTGTGGAAATGGCTTTAAAAGAAAAGGGCGTAAAGATTTTTACGTTTAGTTTCAAAACTAAAAACACCTGTAGATGTCTTTTAATAGTCGGCAAAGATAAAACATAAACTCATATAAAAGATTTTGCAGCTAAAATAAAAGCCTGTGGTGAGCAAAAACAACTGCTAGCGGTATGGAAGCGAGCGATATTTTTATATTTCCAACACATTATGAGCCATTTTTCCAAATGTTGTTTTTGGAAGCACTAGCTTTAAAATATCGTCTTTACAACTGCGCAAAATGGAGCATCTGAGATACAAAGACGTTTTGTGATGGTGAGCCAGCGATGAGAGCGTGCTGGAGCTGATAGATGAGATACTAAATAGTCATGAGATGTTGCAGTGAGCTACAGAAAAGTCATTTTGCTGTCACAGTAGTTAGCATCGAGAGAATGCAAGCAAAACACTCGAAGTTGTAAAGTAAAGTGCTAAATTGGAGCAAAAGGTGAGAGTTTTATCGAGCTTCGACACGGCAGTGATGCTGTGATGGCAAGTGCGGCTGTTGAAAGGCTAAGTGATAAAGCAGATAGTATCGTATTTTTGGCTCTTACGCGGCTTGTCAGAGCTTTTATAAAGCAAATCAAAAGTGTGAAAAAGTAGTCGTTGATGATAGGCAAAAACAAGGCTTTAGATATCTAAACCTAATAAAAACAGCCCGTTTGCTTTGGTAGAGTGATCTTGCTATTAGCTTTAGAAGCTCACTTGCTAATAGTAAATTTTGTTATTTTGCTAAAATCAAAGCAGAGATCTTGTTTTAAAAAGAGTAGTGAGAGTTTTGCATCAGGTGCAAAGCACATAAATTTTTATACAGCAAAGCTTGCATTTGAAGGAGATTTTCAAATGAGCTAAGTACTATGAAGCTAGAAAAGAGCGAGCAAAAACTACTAGTACTAAATCGAGAGCTACTATGGAGGTGCCAAAAAGATGGTATCCGCAGTATTTTGCGCAGGTTGCGCTACACTTTAAAAGATGAGTTTAGATGTAAAGATAACTGGCTCAAAAAGCGGAGCTTGGTAGCCCGATGAGATCGAGCAGATGCTTGCAAAATGGTGTAGAATGTGAAAAATTTAGCTGGAAAAACTGACATACTTTGCGAAGTCATGGGATCTATAAAATGGCATCTTTTTAACAAATGACAGCGGTCCCTATGCACATTGCAGCTGCTTATAAAGTGCCGCTTGTGGCGCTTTTTGGACCGACTAAATAGAGACTAGCCCTTGGCAAGACTCAAGATGCAAAAATCGTTCGTCTAGTAGAATGCATGCCCTGTATGAAGCGAGTTTGTCCCATAAAACGCACGCATGCATGAAAAGAACTCACTCGAAAAATGGTCATTAATGAGATAGATTTTCTAAAACAATTGGGATTTTAACTTTTTAGTCCCAAGTACGCTATATACGAAAAATAGCACATATAACTCCTCTAAATATGATTTAAAAAGAAGATTGAGATAAAATCCTAAAAAGCAAATAACTAATAGTTAAATTTAGGGAGAAAAGCATGCAAATCCCTATCGCTTATGGCAAAGATGACCATATAATTTAAAAATAGACGAAAATCTGCTTGGTGTTTTTGACCCAAACAAAGTCCTTCAATTGACGAAGCGCTTATTGCAAAAGGCTTTAGCGAAATCCGATAAACCAAAAGAGTTTTGATGAGTTTATCGCTGGCGATGAAAAAGATCGTTATCATCGTAAATGACGGCACAAGACCTACCCAACTGCTAAATTACTAAGCACAGTACCCAAAAGCTTCGCGATAAAAATAAAATTTTTTCATCATCGCCACTGGCTGTCACAGAGAGGCACGCTAGATGAATACAATATGATATTTTCTAAAAGGTACCCAGAGATCAGAGCTAAAAACGAGGTTCACGACCACGACTCAAAGCATGACGAGATGGTCTTTTTAGGCGAGAGCAAAAATGGCACGCAGATGTATCTAAACAAGATCGTGAGCTGAAGCCAGGTGATCGTTATAGGTTCGGTCGAGGCCTCACTATTTTGCAGGCTACACCGGTGGTAGAAAGGCCTTTTTGCCGGGCACAGCCTCGCATGAAAGCATCACACAAAACCACAAACTAGCGCTTAGTGCCGACGCTCAGGCACTGCGCCTAGAGGGCAACCCTGTGCATGAAGATATGATCGATGCGATGAAAGTTCTTTCAAATATCGATGTCTTTTCTATACAGACTGTGCTTGATAGCGAGCACGGCGTCTATTATGCGAGTGCTGGCGATCTTAACGATAGCTTTTATGACTGCGTGAAAAAGGCTGATGAGGGTTTTCTGCGTAAATATCCTACAAAAGGCTGACATCGTGATCTCGGTGGCACCATATCCTATGGATGTCGATCTTTATCAGGCGCAAAAAGCCCTAGATAACGGCAAACTAGCGCTTGCGAAAGATGGAATTTTAATAATGGTCGCAAAATGCCGCACAGGCATCGGTCCAAAACCTTTCTTTGACCTTATGGCATCGGCCGATACGCCAAAAAGTGCTAGAAAAAGATAAATTCTGGCTTTAAACTTGGTTATCACAAGGCTGCAAAAATGGCTGAAATTTCGCTTTTGGGCGCAGACTTGGGCTGTGACTGATCTAAGCGATGATGAGATGAAAGCTGTGCATCTAAAAAGCCATATCACGACCTACAAAGGCTGTGGGATGGGCGCTGGCGCAACAAAGTGCGGACGCAAAAATAATCATCTTGCCGTTTGGCTCTATGACTGTGCCTAAGGTGTGAGTTTGGCTAAGTATCTATACTATGACGCAAGTTCTGGCATCAGCGGTGATATGAATTAGCCGCTCTTGTCGGGCTTGGCGTGGATTTTAGCTATCTTTGCTCTGAGCTAGAGCTAGTGAGCGGAAGGTTTCGCTCAGAGCAAAAACGTAGTAAAAACGGCATCGCTGCTACCAAAATAGACGTCGTGCTTCTAAAAATCGCAGCCTCACGCTAGAAGTTACGCTGATATCAAGCAAATTTTGGCTAGCTCAAATTTGAGCGAGATTTTGCAGAAAAAGGCCGCTGCGATATTTCACGTGATCGCTCAATCTGAAGCAAAAAGTGCATGCAGTTAGCATCGATGAGGTGCATTTTCACGAGGTTGGAGCGGTTGATAGCATAGTAGATGTCGTTGGGCGGCGATCTGCTTTGAATATCTATCTAAAATTTTGGCATTCTAGGGTCGTCGGCTCAAAGATCGAGCTTGGTGGCGGCGTAGTAAGTGCGACCACGGACATCTTAATGTCCCAGCGCCAGCGGTTTGTGAAATACTAAAAAGATGTACCAGTTGGTCTTGGACGAGCAGAATTTACGAGATGACTACGCCAGCAGGTGCTGCGATACTAAAAGCATGCGCAGATGAGTTTGTGAGTGAGATAAATTTCAAAATAGAAAAAGTAGCTTACGGAGCTGGCGAAAAATGCGCCAAATTACGCAAATGCCGCTTCGCGTGATGATCTGCGATGTGGATGAGAGCCAAGATTGGTGCAAAAATGATATCCACAAACATAGACGATATGGACGCAGAAAGCTTTGCTTTTTGCGTGTGAAATGTACGCGAAAACGGCGCTCTAGACGTCTTTAGCCACTCTATCTATATGAAAAAGGGCGCATCGGCTTTTGAGTTAAACGTCTTGTGTAAAAGTGAAGACGCTAAAAAGCTAAAAGATCTTATATTTACGCACACGACGGCCATTGGCGTTCGTGAGATAGATGTCGTAAAACCGAGCTAAAACGAAAATTGTAAGTGTTCGCACAAAGTGGCGATATAAGACTAAAAATTTCAGGCGATGATGAAAGGGTAAAGCCTGAGTTGACGAGTGCAAAAAGCGCAGCACTTGCGCATAAAACATCGATATTTCAGGTAAAAAGTACTAAAAAGTATGACGAAATTAGAAATTCTAAAAATGATATAAAAAAAGCTAGGAAAGTAGCCGTTGCATTTAGCGGCGGCGTGGATAACTCACTACTGCTAAAGGTCGCTGCGGACGTGCTTGGCGAAAAATGCGCTAGCACTCACGGTAAAATCGCCCTATGTCTTTGCGCGAGATAGACGAGGCGGTAGAGATTTGCTAGAATTTTATGGCATCAGGCACGAGATATTTGAAGTGGGTATCGCTGATGAGATAAAAGCTAAATCCCGCAAAATCGCTGTTATCTTTGTAAAAGCAGTTTTTCAAGACTTCTTGCTCGTGCAAAAGAGCTTGGTTTTTACAAATTTGGCTGATGGTACAAACAAGGACGATCTTGGCGAATATCGCCCGGGGCTCAAAGGCAAAAGAGGAGCTTGGCGTGCTTTCGCCACTTAGTAGACTACGTAAAGTTTGAGATCCGCGAGCTCTCACGTGAGCTAAAGTTAGCAACAGCAGAAAAAGCCAAGCTACGCATGCCTGCTAACTCGTTTGCCGCATGAAAAAGAGATAAGCGTAGATGGGCTAGATTTAGTAGAAGCGGCTGAAAATTTACTGATAAAATGCGGCTATGCAAATATGCGAGCAAGGCTTGATGATAGAAAAATGAAGCTGCAAATGCCATTTTTCTAGCATGCAAAACTTTTTAAATGACGTGAAATGTAGAGTCCATCGTTAAGAGCTGGTCGCACTTGGCGCGGGCAGAGGTGACGCTTGATTTAAAGGGGCTTAGAGGATGTTTTTCGGTATGAGCGAGGCCGAAATTACAGTTATCGCTGGTATAAAAACGGCAAGATGAACGAGCAAGATGCGCTAAAGTATCTAAAAAACTACCCATTTAACGACATCGGATGCGCTAAGATCGACACTCAGCGTGCTTTGCGAAATGGCACTGGCGAGGTGATATATGGGGCAGATAAAACAGATGATGAAAGTCGCAAATTGCTAGTGCGATCGGCGAAAAATGAAAAATATCTTAATCACAAGAACAAATGAGTGTTTTTAAGCGCATGCGTGAGATCTTTCCGCAGGCAAATTTTAACGCTCGTGGTAGGGTGATCAGCATCAAATTTCAAGAGCAACTACCCACAAAAAGCTACATCGCGATAGTATCTGCCGGCACTGCTGATGGCGCAGTCGTGGAGGCTTATGAGACGGCAAAATGCTTTAGGCAATGACGTGAGAAAAATTACCGATGTCGGCGTGGCAGGGCTACATAGGCTGGTCGCAAAGCTTGACGAGATACGCGGCGCAAAGGTCGTGATTGCCGTTGCTGGCATGGAGGGCGCACTTGCTGGCGTGCTAGCTGGACTTGTAAGCTCTCAGTGATCGCAGTGCCTACTAGCGTGGGATACGGGGCAAATTTTCGGCGGAGTTGCGGCACTGCTAGCCATGCTAAATAGCTGTGCAAATGGCATAAGTGTCGTAAATATCGACAACGGATACGGTGCTGCATATAACGCAAGCCTGATAAATCATTTGTAATTTTTATGCTTGTAGCACTGAAAAATAGACTACAATTTAAAGAAAAAGAGTTGTGAGAGTTAAAATTTAGCTGGAGAAAAGAGCTTTTAGCAAAAAGAGAAAGTTTGCGGTCGAGGCTAGCATTTTTGGCTATAGCTGGTGTGATCTTAGTAACTGAAATTTACATCGCAGTTTGCGTAAAGGGTGGCTTTGTGCGGCACTACGCTGGCGACGTTTTTGGCTGTTATCTTGCTTTACGCTTTGGCAAGGGCTATTTTTAGCGTGACGCCGTCAGATAGCGCTTACTTTGCTTTTTGCGGCGGCTTTGGAGTTGCGCAGTATTTTGGAGTGGTGCAAATTTTAGGCATAGAAAATAAAAGTTCTAAAGATAATGATCGGCGGGACGTTTGATCTTACCGATCTACTCTGCTACGCGGCTGGCTGTATCTTGGCGGGCGTGTATGAAAAACTTTGAAAAAAAGGAAGAGCGATGGATAAAGAAAAATCCATAAAAAGATGACTGAGGTCATGGCGGGTAGTCGGCTACACGGGCGAGTACTGCCGACGACGTGACAGCAAAGCTGCGGGAACTTAGCGAGCGCGAGACGCAGCCACTGGCAAAGGAGATCTACAAAACGATGTTTGAAAAACCAGCGCCTTGCAAAGGAGCTAAACCGCCCGTCCTGTCAGGATACTGGGTGATCCAGTTTTCGTAAGATGTGGCGCCGATACCGCTTATCGGCGAGCTTGAAGAGCTGCTACGAGAGGCGGTACTGCAAGCTACTCGCGAGGCTCCGCTTCGTCCAACAGCGTCAAGGACATTTGACGGAGTATAACACAGGCAAAAATAGTCGGCAAGGGCACGCCGAGCGTGTTTTGGGAGATCGTGCCAAATAGTAGCGAGTGCGAGATACACACTTATATGGCAGGTGGCGTGTAGCCTGCTGGCAAAGGCTACTGTGCTGATGCCGGTATGGGATACGAGGGCGTTGTTACATTTGTCATGGATATAATGACAAGCTACGGAATAAACGCCTGTCCACCGCTACTAGTGGGTGTTGGCGTGGGCACTTCGATCGACGTAGCGTCTTTGCTATCTAAAAAGGCGCTTAGTGAGGCCTTTGGGCTCCAAAAATCCCGAAACGAACGTGCCGCATTAACTGAAAAAGTTGCTCGAAGAGGCATAAATAAAATCGGCCTTGGTCCTCAAGGCATGAGCGGTGCAAGCTCTGTGATGGGCGTGCATATAGAAAACTGCGCTCGCCACCCAAGCGTCATAGCTGTCGCCGTAAATGTGGGCTGTTGGTCGCACCGAAAGGCCACATCGTCTGGGATGCAGATCTAAATTTCGACGTAAAATCGCACAGGAGTTTGCGCTATGAGTAAGAAAAATTTTTAACCACGCCAATAAGCGCCGAAGATCTTTCAAACATCAAAAATCGGCGACGTCATATGCCTCACGGGACACATCGTAACCTGCCGAGACGTGCCGCACAGACGCGTCGTAGAGGAGGGTGAGAGCTGCCACTAGATATCAAGGTGGTGCGATCTTGCACGCAGGGCCAATCATCAGAAAAACAGGCGAAAAAAGCTTTGAGATGGTCTCAGTAGGACCTACAACTAGCATGAGAATGGAGAAATTTGAGCGAGAATTTATCGCAAAAACTGGCGTTCGTCTCATCGTGGGCAAAGGCGGCATGGGTGAGGGCACGATGAGCGGTTGCAAGGAGTTTGGTGCTATTCACTGCGTATTTCCTGCGGGCTGTGCGGTGGTGGCTGCGACGCAAGTCGAGGAGATCGAGTGCCGACTGGACGGAGCTTGGTATGCCTGAGACTCTTTGGAAGTGCCGCGTCAAGGAGTTTGGCCGTTAATAGTCTCGATAGATGCGCACGGAAATAATCTTTTTGAGCAAAATAAGGTCCGATTTAACGAGAAAAAGGACGAGGCATTAGCTGAGAGTACAGCGCAGGTAGGGTTTATAAAGTAGATAAATTGGGTTTGATGGCTTATAAATGCGCTTTTAAAATTTACGTTAATTTAAAGCGCATTGTTTATCGCAGCTTCTAAAATTTCTCTAGTTTTTGCTGTGTGCTGGTGCTAAGCTCAACTAGTTTTTCAAGGTCTTTATTTTGTGTAGGCTCAGTATCTCTCTATGCTCGGTATTTGATAGCTCGATATGCTCTTTTTATACATCAAAAGATATTGAAACATAAGGGATAGCTGATGATATTAGGGTACTTTTCTACGATAGCAAATGTCCTGCCTACTTCACTCTCCCAAAAACATCTATGAAAGTCACTATTTAATATCGCCCACTCATTTAAATCTTTGCATTGTTCTATCTTTTTGAATGCTTGATGCTTTTTAAAACATTCATCGCTATATTTACTAAAATCCATCTCTTCATTAGTTTGGCCTCTAGTAAAATTCTTAAATCATAAATTCTTTGGCATCTTTATAGCAAAGTCCTTTGACGATCGCACCTTTATAAGAGTCAAAGCTTATCAGCCTTCTGCGTGAAAGTTTTGTAAAGCTTCTCTTACTGGTGTTTGACTGACATTAGATTGAAAATTTCATTTTGTGTAAGCCTAGTTCCGGACTTTATTTTGCCATTTAGTATCTCTTGGCTTAGGGCTGTGGACGATAAATTCTGTTGTGGTCATGGGGCGGCCTGAACTGCCATATGTCATTTACGTAGATCTCCTTTTGAGAATATATACATAAAAATGACATATTGGTAGTCTAGGCACTAAAGATCTAAAAGTACTCAAATTCGTTCTTTATCTCTTTTAATGAGATTTTTATTGGCTAGCAAAATTATTAAAAAGTAGTCTTGCTTTAACCGCTGGCAGCCAGCCTGACATTATGCATTTATTATTTTTGCAAGTCTATCTACTAGGGCTTTATATCCATATGTTTTTGTAGCGCATTCCACTGCCAGTTTTAGACAGAGACTCTGACTGGTATGGATTTTTCTATCTCATCCATCATGTCAAACGAGACGTGACCTGCGCCAAAGCCATCTATAACCATGCCTTCAGATTTAGACTCGCCTATAAAGCTTGATAATTGAGCCGTCATTGTCCAGATAGCTTTTGAACAATGGCTATTTTTGGAAGAGGCTTAGTTTGGCAATGGGTAAAATTCTCTTTTTACGGCACAAGTTATATATCTAGCCTCTCTTTCGACCACCATCCCCTGAACTCCAGCGTTTACAGATATGAAAGTTTGCAATGAGAAAGTGTTGCTTTTTGTGCACCCATTTAGCACTATGAATGGTATCGTTTAGTACTACTAGGACGCCTCTGTTTCTACTTTTATCATCAAGTGCTGTAATAACTGAAGCATATATATTTCCTGCTCCATCAGCACTAATATCATCAGCATTTCTCATAGCTCCAGTCATTACCAGTGGAGCTTCCTCATCCCATATTCAAATTTAAAAAATGAGCTCTCCTCTAAAGTATCGGTTCCTTGTGTTATCACAACACCCTTTGCTCCATTTTGTTGCTCTTTTGCCCATTTATAAACTGAGATTATGTCGTTTAGTTTCAAACTACCACTCAGTAAGCCGGGGATGGTTTGAGCATATATTGTAGCCATATCTTTTTAATACAGGAACCGCTGCAATCAAATCATCAGCACTAAAACTGAGGCTTTACGCCACCTTTTTGCCTCCTGCACTCATGCATATAGTTCCACCAATGCACCGATTGAGATCTGGGGTTTTGACATGTTTTTCTCCTTTCTACTTTTATATTTACAAAATTGTACCACTTTTTAAAAATATATCAAATATTATATATAATATATTAAAAACGACTATAATGCTATAAAGAAATTATTATGAAAGGAGAGAAAAAGATGTTAGTTGCTGCACAATGTATTATGGTATTAACATTGCTACTGATGATAAGTGGTAAAACTCCACTATACACAACTGCAATAGTTGGGTCAGCTATTAGTACGCTTGTGGCTGGTTTTCCTATTACTGGAGGCAAAGGTGTGATCTCTTTGATGTCTTTAGTAAATGGTGGACTAAACCCTGTAATAGCTGATATGACAGGTATTTTGATGTTTATAGGTGTCATGCAGGCAAGTGGTTTTTGGATGTTATAATTCGCAACATAGTAAAAACTTGGTAACAAGCTAGGCGGTGGTGCTGGTGTTGCTACTGCTGGCGGTATAGCCGTGCAGGTGTCATAGGTATGCTTACTGGTTTTACTCAACCTGCAATTACAGCTGTTATCACAGGAACAGCATCTACTAAACTAGGTGTAGATCACACAGATCAGCAGGTATACATGGACACGCTGGCATACTTGGTAACTATGGTGGCTTTACTCACCCAACACAAGTTGCTGTCATAGCTGTTACAAATATAGGCTTTGGTCTTATAAATGTAATCAGCACCCTAGTTTCTCTTTTGTGTTTTTGCATGCGCGCTATTTAGGCTAAGAAGAATGCAAAAGAGAAGGAGTTTCTATTTCTAAAGAAGAGATGGAAAAAAGAATTTCAAAGGAATTTGAAATAAATAACAGCAGAATCCTGCATGGAAAGCATTTTTGCCTTTTTGTAATGCTATTTGCAGGATTTATATTGGGCTATCCAGTATTTATAGTAGGCATAGCTAAGTGCTATTTTACGATGCTGTTATCTGCTTTAAGCTTGCAAGAGGGTGAACATAATATGCTCGAAGGAGTTAGCAAAATAGCAACCCCATTAGTCGCAACAATAGGCTTTTTGTTTATGAGTGGCGTTATTAAACAAATAGGACTAGCCGCAGTTATCGGAGATATATTTACACCTATGCTCACCCATGCTCCGCTTCAAAGTATGCTTTTGGTCTCTGCACTGGCAGGACTGGTCACCTAAAGTAATGCAGCATCAGTGGCCATAACCATACCATTTTTGCAAAGCCGCTCTTTTCGCTGGGTACAACAGTCCTCTATCTCTAGCTGTCATGGCCGCTGGCGAGTAGTGCTATGTTGCAATATTATCTTACAGGTGGTCCAGTCGCCGCTCTTGCGACAGTTATCCCTGTTATTCCAAATTCTGAACTTAAAGCTGCTAAATACATTCAACGTCCAAATATGTTGTTTGGTTTAGTAATATTGTTTATTTTGTCATTTGTTTTTCTCTATTTTTAATTCTATTATGAGCTATCATTTTTGATAGCTCATTTACTACTATCGTGACATTTTACTTTACATAATTTAAAGTATTAGTTTTGTTAAATTTCTTTGAAATATTTTAAAAATATAACTATTTTTATAACTAAAATAACGATTTTTATGGTACTAGAGTACAATACACACCACCTTTTAAAAAGTGATATAATTTTTCTTATTAAAAATGTAACGATGTGACAAAAATAAATTTAAAGGTAATGTTATGGCTAATGAGTTGCAATAGTAAAAAGTATAATCGGTGGCGCAAAAGCTATAAATAGATTTGGTGAGTCAAGAGAACTTCGCGTTGGTGAAATAGTCTATGTGGGTGAGAAGATAGTAACTGACAGTGATAGTTCAAAAGTAACGATAGCTAAACCAGATGGCAAAGATATAAATCTAATAGGTAAAGATAGTTTAAATTTAAATGAGAACTACTTTGGGAGACGATCTAGTAGATGATAAAAATAGCAAGTATAGACGAGTTACAAAAAGCTATTTTTAAATGGTAAAGATTTGAATGCGCTTGAAGAAACTGCTGCTGGTGGTAATAATGGTGGAGAGTGTCGAGCGGAGATGGGGTTAGCCTAAGCTCTGTAAGTTTTGCAGAGGGCGGACATTATTCAAATATTAGTAGTGATTTTAGAAGCATAAATGACTCAAGTGTTTATCAGTTTCAAGGTGCTCCATCTAACATCAGTGGAGCAAGTGCTGAAAAATACAATTCAGAAACAGCATCAACTCTAGATGTTTCAGGTGGTATGAAAATTCCATCATCATTTTGTGATGACAGCATCTCTAGTGGATATTTTTCAGAATTTAGGGATAGCTGCACACAATGCATGGCTAAGTAGTCCTGAAAGCCTCTGCTCAGATAGATGATATGAAAGAGCAAATGAGAGCTGTTTTTGAAAGTATCAAAAACCTTATCCTCACCATATGGAAAAATGCCTTTACACATGATCAAATAGAAAACGTATTAAACGAATATACTGATATAAAGACTGCAAAAAGCACCAGTTGATGACTCACATAGTGCTGATCTAACAAATGCGAATAATCTCGCAAGACTTTTTGATATTTTTGGTACACAAGTTAGCATAGGACAAAAAGACAGTCGAGATTGATGGACATTCGTTTCAAAAAGCTATTATAAAGGTGCCAGAAGATAGCATAGAAAAGATAGGTGATAGCGGCTGAGGGAATAGTAAAAACGCAGCTGGTGAAGCAGTAGCCATAATGCCAATAGGAGAAGTAAAGACTGGGCTAAAAACTCGAAGTTGGAAATGGTGAGATAGTTAAAGAAAATTTGATCACAGACGTTCAAGAGAGGGTATGTATGTTGTCTCTCATGGAGATAAACAAAAAGGTTTTTATAGCGGAAATGAAGAGCAACAGGAATATTTACAAGAAATAGGAGCGCATACTATTCCAAATCCTCTTTTTGATCCAACAAACTTAATGTCTTATGAGCAGTCTACAATCATGGCTGATAAAGATGGTAATAAAATAACTACAAATGATATATATAACAACAACGTAGTCCATCAAATAACGCCTTTAACTACTTTAAAGCTGCCAGCTTCTACTCTTGCAAATCTGAAGATATTTGGCAGTGATGGTGACGATACATTAGTTTTAAACGGCGTAACTGTAAAATCAGTGTACGGTGGCTCAGGGGCTGATAATATAACTGTCAATAATTCTACGATTGCAGAGTACATTTCAGGAGATGCCGGAAACGACAATATTACAGTAACAAATTCTACTATCAATGGAAAAAAACTATCACAAATAGCGATGGCTCATCATTACATGAAGCGATCACTGGAAATAGTGGAGAAGATACAATAATCGTAAAGAACTCTGTAATAACAGGCGATATAAACGCTGGAATAGATAATGATAAAGTTGTAATACAAGAAGGTAGTGTAGTAAAATGGCAATGTAAAGGGTGAAGAAGGTAATGACTATCTAGTTGTAAATTCTTCAAATGTCACTGGCAATATAGATGCCGGAGAATCGTCTAATCAGTGGTGTAATAGGGCATGTTGATGTGAGCAACCATACGCGATATGAGGATAGGATAAGTATAGGCTCTATTTATTATGCTGATCCTATCTTAGAAGTTTAGTGAGTATGTAATTCTTGGAGGACAAGGTGGAATAAGCATAGGAAAAGCTCACGTAAAAGAAATGTTGGAGCTAATGGCACCTCAAATCAAAGTGCAGATATAATGATAGATGGAAATTGAAGTTGATGGAAATGTTATAGGTGGGCACGGAAAAGATTTTATCAATATTAGAGGATACTCTGATGGAATCTAAAGACGCCATAATCCATGGCAAAGTCGATGCCAGAGAAGGTGATGACAGGATAGATGTTGCATGGGCTCATGTGGAAGGTTCGGTTGAAGGAGGTGAAGGAGACGATTCATATATTACTGGAGCTTATAATGAGCCAAGAAGTAACTGCCTCTACAATAGGAGAAGTAAAAAGACATCAGTGGTAAAAGTGATTTTTAGAGTATGGAGGTATTACGATAGATAAGAGTTTGGAGTTTAATGGAGATACCTCCATAGAGGTAATAGGGAGGAAAATCACATCAGATATAAATTTAGATCATAATAACATCATTACAGTTAGTGGTAGTGGCTCTAAAAATAACTGGCGATATAAATTTACAGTGGTAATGGCGATCAATCTGTAAAAGTATCTGATGGTGCTGAAGCTGGAACTCTAACTTTATCTAACAGGCACAATGAGAGTTATGGTAGGTGCTGAGTATAATTATCCAAATAATATCTACAATAGATACAATAAATGGCAGCGATGGAGTTGATTCTATCAAAAGTATTTAGTAAAGGCAATATAAGTTTAAATATTCAAGATGGGCATAATGATGATACAGTATCCATATTTAGTTCTGAGATAACATATAGTAATGGCACCGGGATTACTAATGCTTCAGGTATGATAACAAATTTTAATAAAGACAGCGGAGACAATATTATACATGGCAAAATTGTAACGGATGCTAACTCTAAGAACCACGTAGTTATAGATAGCTCGGACGACAGTACTATAAATCTATCAAATTTAATGGAGCATAGCGTAAATCAGAACTACACAGGTGTTTTTAATAATACATATAACACAGTAGATATATCTGGCATAAATAACGCTAAATTAAACATAAATATATCAGATGTTAAATGTTGCAAAAATATAACAATGGCAATGATGATATAGCTACCATGCTGCATCAAATAGTGCGGCTCTGATGATCAAATAACACTTGAAAATAGTGGAACTAAAAATAATTGGAGAGAGACTACAAGTGATAGTGATGTCGGCTATTATAAGACATATACAGCAGAACAAGACTACAATGATACTACATATTCTGTAATTATAAAGGTTGATGATACGGCTAATTTAACTATTGTGGTTTTTAATTCCACTATGAGAAATCGTAGTGGAATTTCTCTAAGAATATATCTTTTTATATCAATATTAAAAATAAGATATGTAGTGATGTTTTTTATATTTTATTGTTTAGCCATCAATAATCGTTTTTATAAAATAACTACCATATCCCAAAATGATTAAGATAGATCATTAAATGGCACCAATACGACATATATACAAGTTTGAAGACTTTCTAAGACCGATAAAATGAGGATTTATGAAGAAAATGGTGGTTAGAGGCAGAATCGAACTGCCGACACGCAGATTTTCAGTCTGCTGCTCTACCGACTGAGCTATCCAACCACCTTGATAAAAAGAAATTGGATTATACATTTTAATTATTTTAAAACAAGTTTAAAAATTGATCTTTATATAACAAAAAGTAATTTACGAAGTCATAATTTAGTTGTCATATAAATAAAGCCACAAAGATAAATTTGTGACTTTATTTTTAGTGTAAATGCTATAGAAAGCGAAGATAGCGAGCTTCTTTTGGCTTTTGGAAACTCAGAGCTTGCTTTTTGACATTTTTCTAAAGCGCCGTTGTCAAGCGACTCAAAGCCTGAACTTTTTAGTAACCTTTAGCTCGTCTATGCTGCCGTCTGTTTTAAGCAAAAATCTAACTTCAACAACGCCTTGATGCTTCATCCTCCCTAGCGTTGTTTGGGTAGCTTTTATGCTTTTTCACAGCTGCTATGACCTTTGCTAAAGTCCTCATCGCTTTGCGCGTTTGATACCTAGCTCTTTGTGCCACTTTTTGAGCGGGAGCTGAAGCGATTGATTTGTTATTTGCTGGTAGATCGAATTTACAACAGGTGCTGGGAGTCTGCGACAGGAGCTGGAGCAGTGATAGCAGGTTTTGGCTCCACCTTTGGCTCGATTTTAGGCTCAGGGCGAGGCTCAGGCTTTGACAGTGGCTTTTTCTCCACCTTTTTGGCTCAGGTTTAGGCTTTTCTATCTTTTTTGGCTCAGGCTTTTGACAGTGGCTTTTGTCTCCACCTTTTTGGCTCAGGCTCAGGCTTTGGCGGCTCTGGTGGTGGCGGTGGAGCTGGTGGTGTTGGCTCAGGTATTATCACTTGTTCGCTTATCTGCGGAGCCGTAGTTTGCGGCACCGGAGTAAAAAGGGATCAGAGCTATTTTTATAGGTTTTTGCTCGCCTATCTTTATCTCACTAAAAATTATGTGAAAGCAAGAAATAAGCCGCCGCTACGTGCACTATCGCTGATACCGCTAGGCCACTATAGTTTGAAATTTTACTCAGAGATTGTTTGGATTGCAAAGTTTTTCGTGACCTTTTTCTTTTTAAGATATCAATTACTTTGACAAAGCTGTCAAATTTTAGCGTTTTTATCGCTTTTTAGTTCGATTAAGGCTTTTTATATCCACAGCATTTAGCTTATCTTTCAGCTCATTTTCTGAAAACTTTCCGCATCATCTATGAAAAATTTATTATCTTTATCGATAACGACACTCACTTTTTTCTCATCTTCTTTATCCTGCTGTGCGCTTTTGGCACTTGGTAGATCAACTGCGATCTTGCCCTGGGCGATAAAGGTCGAGATGCTTAGCACGATGGCTAGCAAAACGAGCATGATATCGATAAATGGGACGATATTTAGCCCATCTTTTTATTTAGACGCATTTTCGGCCTTGTATCTGTTTATCATGACATCGACTTTTCTAACAAAGCCATTGTAGATCATAAGCGTCGGGATCGCCACAAGTAGTCCAAATGCAGTCGCTTTTAGCGCTAAAGATAGGCCGATCATGATACTTTTTTGTATCGATGCCGCCAGCCATACCCATGTCATAAAATGTGATCATGATGCCAGCAACCGTGCCAAGAAGTCCGATATATGGGGCATTTGAGTAGATGATGTAAAGTGTGGTTAGAATTTTTGTCAGCGCCTCTTCAAGCGTTTCTATGCTTGTGTAACCATTTATATTAACGCGTGAGTAAAAATAATACGCCTCGATCGTATACCAAAGCACAAAAAAAGCTCATGACGCCCAAAAATACCGATGATTATATAGTCAATGTTGTGTTTTTAAAAAGTTCCATAATGCCTCTTATTTTTAAAAGTTTGAGCGTGATTATAACTATATTGATAGTTAATGTCAATATAGTTATAAGAAAAATAATACATTTTTATTGTTAAAAGTTCGGTTTTGAAGTTTTTATTGTTAAATAAAAATCGTTATTAAAACAAAAATATTAAAAATATACATATCTTTTTTAATTAGTATTTAATTTTGATATTTATATACTCCGCGTGTAATTTTCGAAAAGGGAGAAATCATGGAATTTCTTACAAGTTTGTCTGAGAGTACGCAGTTTTTCTTACAATTGATTGTCGTGCTCGGCTGTTTGTTCTACGGAGCAAAAAAAGGTGGTATGGCACTTGGTGTCCTTTGGCGGCATCGGTCTTGTTATTTTTGGTATTTGCATTTGATTTAAAAACCGTAAGCCTGCTATTGATGTTATATTAACTATTCTTGCAGTTGTTGTAGCAAGTGCTACACTTCAAGCAGCTGGTGGTCTTGATGTTATGCTTTCAGATCGCTGAAAGAGCACTTAGAAAAACATCCAAAAACAGTTTGTTATCTTGCGCCTATTTGTGGCTGGACACTGACAGTGCTTTGCGGTACAGGTCACACAGTTTATACACTTTTACCGATCATCTATGATGTATCAATGAAAAGTGGTATCCGTCCAGAACGTCCAATGGCAGCTACTACGATCTCGTCACAACTTGCTATTATCGCAAGCCCAGTTTCAGTTGCTGGTGTGTCTATGGTTGCTGTTCTTCTTGGTACTGGCACAGTTCATATTGAGGGGCTTTATAAGTTATGTTGATCTATTAAAAGTTACCATTCCTTCTACATTTTTGGGTGTGCTTTTGCACAGAACTTACTCAGTATTTAGAGGTAAAGATCTTGATAAAGATCCAATCTCAGCCAAAAATAGCTGATCCAGAGCAAAGAAAAATATATATATGGTTCTGATGAGGCACATTCATTAATCGGTGTGCATTTACCAAAAAACAATGGAATGTTATGTGGATATTCCTCGCTACAATCGCTGTTGTTGCGGTTTGTGGGCTATTATAAACAACTTCGCCCAAGCTGGACAAGCAATGTTCCCGGTAAATCAATAGAAATAATCGTAGATAAAAACAGTTAAAAACATCACTGATAGAAGATGGACAAGTTGTTTCTATGGTTGGAGATAGCAAGATCGTCTCAAACGTAAAAAGACAATAGTAAAAGACGCTACAATTTACAAGCGTTCAGAGTACTAGATAAAGACAACAAGGTAACACAAAGCATTGTTTCAAATGGCGCTGATGTTGTTATCACTGCAGGTGATAAAAGCGAAACTATCAGCAAACGCTAACATAGTAGTAAAAAGATACTATGAAAAAGACTGCACCACTTGGCATGGTTGATACGATCCAGATTTTCTCATGCTTTTTAGCAGCATCTATCATACGATGATCTACTCGGGCATTAAAGCAGCTAAAATCGGTCAAAATGAAGGTCTTTCCACAGCGGTATGGTTGCACTTTGTTGCGATTTACGGCATTAGCTGGATGGCTGGAGACAATGTTCAACTCACACATTGATATGCTTAAAGGCTCACTTGGCGAGGTTGTGAAAGCATATCCCCGGATGTATATCATAGTTGGTATGCTTATATCAAAATTCGAAACTCCAGTTGCCGCAGCTGCGACTTTCGTGCCACTCGCTGTTCAAATAGGCGTTCACCCGAGCGTTATTGTCGCGTTTGCTACCGCTTGCTATGGATACTTCATCCTTCCAACATATCCAAGCGACCTTGCAGCTGCAATTTGACCGCTCAGGCACAACACATATTGGTAAATATGTAATCAACCACAGCTTTATCATCCCCGGTTTCATAGGTGTATTTAGCTCTTGTGCAGTTGGTTGGTGCTAGCAACATATCTGGATATCTTAACTAAAATTTTGATTTCTGACAAGCTGTTTTAAAGGCAGCTTGTCTTTTTTCTACAAAATTTACTACCATTTTTATAGAAACTGACCTACTGCTTTCAAAGCTTATCTTTGAACTCTGCTTATTACTCATATAAACAAAGCTTAGCACTTCAGCCACAGCCCCAAAAAGGTGTGCTGGTATCGTATCATCGACCTCACAAACCCCTATAAAAGCTCTCTTTGCAAGAGGTGGATTTTCATAAATTTGCACTCCGTTTTTCAATAGCCACTTTCTTTATCTGAAGCGCTAAGAAATCAACCCCTTAGCTAGTATTATCGGTGCTTCGTCGCGGCTTTTGTCGTATCTGATCGCCACGGCATAGTGAGTTGGGTTTGTTATGACGACGTCAGCTTGTGGGATATTTTGCATCATTCGGCGCTTGGCTGCACGCATTTGCGCTTGGCGGATCCTGCCTTTAACCTGCGGGTCACCCTCCATCTGCTTGTACTCGTCCTTGATCTCTTGCTTACTCATGCGAAGGTCTTTAAAATACTGAAAACGAACGATGAGCAGGTCAGCAAGGCCGATCACAAAAAGTATAAAAAGCATGACGCTAACTAGATGATGAGCTTCTCTTTTAGCCACGCAAGCTGGTCAAACATAGAGAAAAATAGCGTGTGCGGAAGCTCTTTTATAAACTGCAAGAAAAAGTAAAATCCAACTCCAAAGACGATGCTTACCTTAACGACGATCTTAACGCTCTCGATCGCCTTTTTCATTGAAAAGAGGTTTTTTAGCCCTTTTAGCGGATTTATCTTGCCGTACTCTGGCGTTATGGGCTTTGTGGTAAAATATAAAGCCAAACTGCATTACATTTGCGATTATGCCGGCAACCGCGACGCAGATGCAAACTGGCAGGATCATCAAAAGCGCCCTGCCAAAAGGTATTTACAACGATCATTTTTACCGTTGGTAAGGTCAGTGGCTGACCGATAAATTTAGAGTAGTAGATGTAAAGCGAGATGACCTGATCTTTCATAGACTTTAGCATCGCAAGCAGCACGCCAATGGCGATGACTAAGGTCACGAAGCCTGATAGGTCCTGACTTTTGGGGACGTTGCCGTCCTTTTGGCGTCTTCTATCTTTTTGGGGGTCGCTTCTTCGGTTTTTCCTGATCTTCGCCTGCCATCTTTGTCCTAAGCTCGCTCAATTTCGGGGGCGATTATAGCCAAAAATGCGGTTAAACTATCCGCAATTTAAATTTTGCAATTCTAAAACTAAGCTATTTTTAGGCGTTTTTGGCTAAAATTAGCAAAAATAAGGAGATGAAAAATGTCATTTTTAGAAGGCTTATTTAATATTTTCAAAGCCAAAAACCGCCAAAAAGCGATGAAGAGCTACTTTTTAGACGAGTATGCAAGCATTTACACCGAGATAAAAGAGAAAAACTTAAACGAATACGACTTTTATGTGAGCTCATACGATTACCTCTTTTTCAAGAGCTAGACGCTACGACTTTTGCCTTGAAAAGTGTCTAGCTGATGGCGATGCCGAGGCACTAAATGATCTCATTTTTCAATACGCTAAGCCAATTTACTCCCCGGATGCAGCGGCGGATATGATCAGTGCGAGAAGCTCATACCGACATTTTTTGCTATCGCTTGTGGCGACACAGATAGTATGGCAAGCACCTTTCCAAAAGGCCTGCCACCCAGCAAAAACGGCTATACCCTTATGCGTTATGCATGATCTGCTAACGGCGATGCTTTTGGCAAGATGAGAAATTTACTTGCCCCTGCCCCTAGAAAAGCTCGCACTTTGCAGAGTCTAAAAAGCCAGCAAAACGAAAAGAGAGCGGTTAAATTTGTGCTTGCCTTGTATGAAAAAAAGATACGGCTGCTATGAGCGAGCATTTGCAGAATTTTGCTCCACTTTTGGCAGGACAGATGCACCCAAATTTGAAAAACGCCTCTACATCTTTGCGCACGGGCTTCACGCCTGAAGCGCTACTTTTTACCGCTTGAACTCTTTAAAGAGATAAAGCTACCGAAAAATGAAAAGTATTCAGTAAAATTTTATGCGCAGAGGCTCTTTTCAAAATGAAATTCCTAAGCCAAAAACTTTATTTTACTTTTTCCGCCTGAGCTTGAACCGATAAATGTGATCTTAAGCGCACCAGTAGCTAAAAACGCTGGTATATCAGCCACATTTGCCAAGTGACAAAACATTTTTCTTAGATCACACATCTATGATAAGAAATTTAGCTGATGAGATCATAAGATCAGGGGCATTAAAGCTAGAATGTATAAACTTTAGCTAATATTCACACCTTACAAACCAACAAAGCTCCATAAATCTTTTGCAAAAAGTGCTTTTTGGTCTTACCAAATCAGAAAGGTAGAGTATGTCAAAAATACGCTATATTTAAGCATGACGGTAAGCAATATCGTGTTAGCGAGGGCGAGTTCCTTAAGCTAGATCACTTTTAGCGCTGAAGCTAAATCAACCGTTGAGATTACAGAAGTTTTAGCTGTAAAATGACGGCGAAGTAAAGTAGGGTGCGCCATTTGTTAAGGGTGCAAAAAGTTGTTCTTGAGGTCGTTAATGAAGGCAAAGACAAAAAGTAGTTATCTACAAAAACGCAGACGTAAAAGACTCAAAACTAAAAACGCGGCTTTAGAAGACAATTTACACGTGTAAAAAGTCGTAAGTATCGCAGCTAAGGAGATAAGATATGGCACACAAAAAGGTCAAGGTTCAACCCAAAAATAACCGTGATAGTATCGGACGCCGATTAGGTGTTAAAGGATTTCGGTGGCGAGTTCGTTCGTGCTGGAAATATAATCATCCGCCAAAGAGGAACAGCAACTCACGCTGGAAATAACGTAGGTCTTGGCAAAGATCACACTATTTTTTTGCATTAGTCGATGGCTTTGTAAAGATCTGAAAGACTTGATAAAAACAGAAAAAGTATCTGTTTATCCAGCTGCAGAACTTGAGGGCATTCGCCCCTTTTTAAAAACCATATAAAAATCAAAGATTTCTATTAATATTCAAAATATTTCAAATAACTATTTAAGATAAAATTAAACAAATTAACAGCTTTATATAGCGCTTGGCTTTATCTTTTTGTTTTAGTTAAAAACATCACGATTTAAATTTGTAAAGTTAGATATAATCCAAATCAAAAATAAATTTAAGGTAAAAATGTTTATAGATAGCGTGAAATTAACCCCAAGCTCAGGCCATGGCGGAGCTGGTGCAGTGAGCTTTCGCCGCGAAAAAGCACGTCATTTTAGGCGGTCCAGACGGTGGAGATGGCGGTGACGGCGGAGATGTCTATTTTTGTCTGGCGACAACAACACCCACACACTGGCAAACTACAAGGGCAAAAGGCGATGAGAGCAAGCGACGGCGAGGTCTGGCATGGGCAGACGCATGACTGGTAAAAGGTGAGAGCCTAGAGCTCATCGTGCCACCGGGAACGGCAGTCTATGACGCGCAGACAAAACGAGGCTAGCTTTGCGACATGGTAGAGGAGGGGCAAAGGACGCTTTTTTAAAAAGGTGGCAAGGGCGGACTTGGAAATTTCACTTTAAAAACTCTCATCAACCAAGCCCCAGAATACGCTCAAAAGGGCATGCCAGAAGAGAGCATAAAGTTAGCTCGAGCTAAAGCTGATAGCTGACGTGGGCCTTGTTGGCTTTCCAAATGTCGGCAAATCAACCCTCATCTCAGCCGTCTCAAACGCCAAGCCACAGATCGCAAAACTACGACTTACCACGCTTACGCCAAAGCTCGGACTTGTTGAGGTTGATGAGTTTAGCGGCTTTTGTCATGGCTGATATCCCCGCATCATCGAGGGAGCTAGCGACGGACGCGGCCTTGGCGTGCAGTTTTTAAAAAGCACATCGAGAAGATAGTACTTGCTTTTTATTATAGATAGTGCAAATTACAGAAGCATGAGCGAGCAGTTTAGCGTGCTAAAAGAAGAGGTCGCTACTACGTTTAAAGCGTGCTTGCCAGCAGGGACTATGCTATCGCTATCACCAGAGTTGATGCGGCTGAAAAGATAGATGAAAATATAAGCTGAATCGATGAAAAGCATAATGAGAGCCAAATCAAGTTGGTAATTTGTCTATAAGCAAGACCTATACAGCTTTGACGCGAAAAACCATACTTTGTTTTTGCGATCTCATCAGCGACAAAATGAGAATATCGACGAGCTTAAATTGCACTGCTTGAGCTACTAAAAAGAGCTTTAAACTTAAAAAAATTAAGAAGATAAAATGAAAAAGTATGCATTATGCTATTTTGCCTTGGTGCATATAGCTGTGATCCAGCGGATCCGGCATATATGTTTTTGGATTTTAATGACATAGATCGTGACGGGCACGCTAAGTTTAGATGAGTGGAGAGCATGTGAGGCACCGTCTGAGCTAAAAATAGCATCAGATCTATGCACCAGTGAGAATTTAAAAGGCTGGATCTTGATCGTAGTGGCAAAGTTAGCGTTAATGAGCTAAGAAATTGGTATTGCAAAAGATTAGCTGGCAGAAGATCCATGCGCCTCTTGGCCGCCAAGCAGCAAAAACGCAGATCAAAAATAAAAGTCGTTGAATAAAGGGAAAGTGATGAATGTAGTTTTTATGGGGACGCCTGATTATGCTGTTAGGATACTTTAGGGCACCTCAAAAAGAAGCTGGCTTTAATATGAAAAGCGGTCTCTACCCAGCCCTGATAAGCCAGTTGGTAGAAAGCAATTTAACCCCAAGCGAGGTCGTAATTTACGCACAAAAATGAGCTTTTAAGCGTGCCAGTCTTACACCAAATACGCTAAAAGATGAGGCGGTAGTTGCCGAGCTAAAAGGCATTTGAGCCCAATGTATCGTAGTGGCAGCTTATGGCAGGTATTTGCCGCAAAGCGTGCTTGACGTGGCGACTTGCATAATTTACACGCTTCGATCTTGCCAAACATCAGAGGTGCGAGCCCCATTCAAAGCGCGATCCTAGCAGGCGAGAAACAAACTGGCGTCACAGCTATGCTAATGGACGCTGGCCTGATACTGGCGATATACAGACTTCATCTACACGCCTTGCGAAAACAAGATGTCAAGCGAGCTTTTTAGTGAGCTTGGCGAGCTGGCGGTGAGCTAATCGTAAAAAGTGCTTAAGTATCTTGAAAAATTTAAAAGCCACAAAAGCAAGACGACGCACAGGCTACGCACTGCAAAAAGATAAGCAAGAGCGACGGACTTTTTAGCTTTGATGAAGAGGCGAGGCAAATTTATAATACCTTCGTGCGCTCACACCTTGGCTTTGTGGATTTATCTAGCAAGTGGACTAAAAGAAATTTTGTCGATTGAGCTAAGTGAAAAAGTGGCAAAAGCGGAGAATTTAAGCGTAGAAAAGGATCACGTCTTGGTAGCTTGCAGGGTGGGGGCGGTCGTACTTATGAGCTTCAAGAGCTGACAAAAAGCCAACAAACGCAAAAAGCATATATAAATGGTAAGCGCCTTAGTGTTGGCGATGAATTAAAAATAAACTCTAAAGGAGCGGTTAGGAAAAATGCGCTAAGTATAGCAGGGTTGATCCAAGCGGCGGAGCTGGAGTTTTAGCTGATATAAAGGTCTTTATAGCACACAGCGTATGCGTGATGGGAGCGATCACAGCGGTCACTGCTCAAAAATACAAAGGGCATATTTGGCATGCAGTTAGTTGAGCCAAAAGCTCATCGAGGATCAGATAAAAAGCGATATTTGATGATATAAAAGTTGATGTATAAAGATCGGCGTTGTCCCAAGCGTTGAGATCATCAAAAGCGTCGCAAAAACGCTAAGAGAGATCGCACGTCATCGCCAGTCGTGCTTGATCCCTGTTATCGAGCTGTAAAAATGGCGACATCTGGCTAGAGGGCACCGCAAAAGGACGCGATCGTGGAGGAGCTTTTCCCCACTTGCGAGCGTGATCACGCCAAATATCTTTGAAGCGCGCGAAAGTCTAAAAACGTGAGCTAAAGGGCGAGGGCGAGCTAAAGAGAGGCTTGCGAAAGGAGCTTTTGAATTTGGCACAAAAGCGTCTATCTAAAGTGTGGCGAGATAGAAGGCAAGTCGCTTGATATATTTTTGATGATGGCAAAGAGTATGAAGTCTTTAGCGATGAGCGCATAAAAACGACTGCGACACACGGCTCAGGCTGCTCGCCATCAAGTGCGATCGCTCACCTCGAGCAAATGGGCTTAGTCTAAAAGAGAGCGTAAAAACGCGCATGATTATATCTTTTAACGCTATCAAAAACGCAGTCATCATCGGTGGCGGACAAAATCCGGTAAATCACTTACATTTAAGGTGTGATTTGAAGGTTGAGTTTTTCAAAGTTTGCCTTCGACGCAGGAATTTTTCTGATAGCCCCTAAAAACGGCGAGATAAAGCCACCGCACATGATCGTAGCGCACAATCAAACCAAAGGGGTCGGCAGCCGCGGCAACAGCTGGGAAGGGCTTGGAGGAAATTTGTTTATGTCATTTTGCATAAGTGAAGATGAGCTGCCAAACGACATACCTCCGCCTCGATCTCGATATATTTTTTTCTATGTTGATGCGTGAGGTCTTGAGCGAACTTGGCTCAAAAGTGCTGGTTAAAATGGCCAAATGATTTTTACGTGGACGAGCGTAAAACAGGTGGTACTTTGACAAATAAAAGTGGATGAAATTTACATTTGCGGCATGGGGATAAATTTGGCTAGCGCGCCCGAAAACGCGGGCATTTTAGACATAAAAACTAGCGTAGATGAGCTAGTTTGGGGCTTTGTTAGCATGCTTGATAAAAAGATTTTATGGAAGCCAATCTTTTTAGTAGTAGGATAGACTTTGCAAGTCAAAAAGTTTTATTACGCATATTGCAAATAGAGCTGTTTCGCTTCAGGATGCTGAATTTGCGAGGATGGAGCGATATTATTAAATGGGGAAAAAGGTATATTCGTTAAGATGAGCGAGATAATAACAATAGCTAATCAAAAAGGCGGCGTTGGCAAGACCACAACGGCCGTAAATTTGCCGCATCACTGGCGGTTGCTGAGAAAAAGTATTACTAGACATCGATCCACAGGCAAACGCGACGACTGGACTTGGTTTTAGCAGAAGCGACTACGAAGTTTAACATCTATCACGTCTTAACAGATAGGAAAAAGCTCTCACAAATCGTGCTAAAAACTGAGATCCCAACGCTTTTTCTAGCTCCGTCAAACATCGGACTTGTCGGCATCGAGCAAAGAATGTAACGATCAAAGTAAAGACTATAAACTAATCCTTAAAAACAAAAGTCTCAGAAGTTGTAGATGACTGCTGATTTTATCATCATCGATAGTCCTCCAGCACTTGGAAGCATCACGATAAATGCTCTTAGTGCAAGCGATAGTGTGATCATTCCGATCCAGTGCGAATTTTACGCACCCTGAGGGCTTGGCACAGATCCCAAACACAGTCAAGATCATCAAAAACGATAAATCCAAAAGCTAAATATAAAGGGCTTTTTACCGACTATGTTTAGCTCGCAAACACATCTCTCAAAAGAGACTATTGCAAATTTAAAGCAGCATTTTGAAAAATAAGCCTTTTAAAAGCAAGGATGGCAAAGAGGAATTTGTAGGTCGTCCCAAGAAATGTAAAACTTGCTGAAAGCCCAGTTTTCGGCAAGCCGGTGATACTTTTATGATATAAAAATCACCGAGCTCGATCGCATATCATGTGGCATATTGTATTTTAAACTAAAAATAAGGATGGCGAAAAAGGTGGATTAGGGCGCGGACTTAGCGCGATACTTGAAGATGTAGAGCAGGCCTACAGCAAAAGAGATCGCACTTTAAACGACTCTGAGATAGTCGAAGAGATAAATATAGATGAAATTTTACCAAACCCTTACCAGCCAAGGACGCATTTTGACGAAGAGGCTTTAAAGGAGCTAAGCGCCAGCATCAAAAGACACGGACTAATACAACCAATAATCGTCATCAAAAAAGATGACGGCTATATGCTAATAGCTGGTGAGCGTAGATACCGTGCTACAAAGATGCTTGGAGCAAGCAAGATAAAAGGCGATCATCGCTGATATTAAGTCTCAAAGATTTAAGAGAACTTGCGCTTATCGAAAACATACAACGTGAAAATTTAAATCCAATCGAACTTGCAAAGTCATATAAAGAGCTCATAAACGAGTATAAGATCACACAAGATGGTCTAGCAAACATCATCCATAAGAGCAGAACCCAGATAACAAATACAATGAGGCTCTTTGCTACTTAGCGACTACACACAAAAGACTTTTGCAAGAAGACAAGCTCACGCAAGGTCACGCTAAAGTCATCGTAGGACTTAGTAGTGAAGAAGAAAGAATGGTCGTCGATACGATTATCGGGCAAAAAGCTAAGCGTTAGAGATACAGAAAATCTTTAGTAAAAAGATAAAAAATAAAGAAGAAGTAAAAGAGCCCAAGCCACAAACTTAGAGGAAATGAGCAAAAATTATCAATTTACAAGAAATTTTACTAAATTTAAAGATAAAGACGAAGGTAAAATCTAGAAATTTAATATTAGAATTGAGTGATATTTCACAGGTAGAAGACTTTCATCGCTAAGCTAAAATAGAATTACAATTTATTTTTTTATTTTTTAGTATTTTTATTGTAAAAATCAGACTTTGATTTGAATATTAAATAAAAACTTAATAACAAAAATAAGGAGAGTGGATGTTAGAAATAGATGTGCCATTGATGCTTATAACGGCTATCGTTCTCTTTGTCTTGATCGCCATTTTAAATCCTTTGCTATACAAGCCATCGCTTAAATTTATAGACGACAGAAATGCCTCTATAAAAATGACGAAGAGAGCACTCAGCAAAAATGCAAGCGACTTAAGCGTTCATGAAAAAGAGATCGAAGAGATCATACAAAATGCAAGATCTGAGGCTAACAAAATAAGACAAGAAGCCTTAAATTGGCAAAAGAAGAGTCTTTTAAAAGAGATAAATGCGGTAAAAAGTAGTTTAGAGGCTGATTATAATGAGTTTTTAAACGCTTTAAGCTCTCAAAAAGATAGCCTAAAGGCAGATCTATCAGCTCAAACTACCTGAGCTTAGAGCAGCTTTTAAACGCTAAGCTCCTCTAAAATTTAAAGGAAACTTATGAAGATAAAAAGTTTTATTTTTCTAGCACTTCCATTTCTAGCATACGCTAGCGAGCATGGTGGAACAAACTACGACATAGTCGAGAGAACGCTAAACTTCTTGCTTTTTCTTTGCTATTTTTGGTCTATTTTGCACTAAGCCACTCAAAAGCTCTTTTATCCAAAGCAGGATCGACAGGATCGCAAATAAGCTTTGAGAGTATCCAAGAGAAGCTTCGTGAGTCAAAAAGCTAAAAAGATGACGTTTTCTAAAGCGTGTAGAAGAGGCTAAGCAAAATGCAGATGTCTCTAATCGAAACTGCGAAAAAAGAGGCTGTGGAATTTAGCTGCCAAAGTTAAAAAAGAGGCTCAAAACGATATCGCAAATATCGAAAAAGGCTACAAAGAGCAAAAAGAATTTGAAGAGCGCAAGATGACAAAAGGGCGTTGTAAAGTAAGAATTTGTGAGCGACAGTTTTCTCAAGTGATAGCCTCAAAAGTCGATCAAAAAGAGCTTGTAAATATCATACTTAAAAAAGGTTAGCTAATGAATGAAGTAGTAGCTATCACGTAAAAGGCGATCTTAAGCGACGTAAAGTCCAATGAACTTAATGCATTTGTTGAGAAATTTATCAGAACTAGCTGCTGCTTTTGCTAGCGATAATTTAAAAAGCATTATAAGTTTGCCGACATTAAAAGGCTTCACAAAAAGGTTGAATTTGTACTATCTTTGGTTAAAAATCAAGATGTTCAATGTGCAATTTTATAAAAGCTTCTGGTTCAAACAAAAGGCTAGAGCTTATACCTGCGATACTTGACGAGATGAAGATAGAGCAATCTTTGCTTGAAAAATACATATCGCGGCGAGGTTGTTGGAGAAATTTTGATCTAAGCGCCGAGCAGCTAAAAGCTTTTGGAAGAGAATTCTCTAAGAAAATTTAACTCCAAGATCAAAGCTTGATGGCTCAAAAGAGCGATTACAACGGTGTAAAAGTTGAGTTAGATGATTTAGGTGTCGAGGTAAACTTTCTATCGACAGACTCAAAAAGTCAAATGAGTGAATATATATTAAAAGCAATTTAAAAAGGAGTGAAAGCGTGAGTGCAAAAATTAAAGCTGACGAAATTAGCACGATAATCAAAGAGCGTATTGAAAATTTTGATTTAAGTGTTGATGTAGAAGAGACCGGTAAAGTCATCTCAGTCGCTGATGGCGTTGCTAACGTTTATGGTTTGAAAAACGTTATGGCTGGTGAGATGGTTGAATTTGAAAGCGGCGAAAAGGGTATGGCTCTTAACCTTGAAGAGAGCAGTGTTGGTATAGTTATCCTTGGAAAAACTAGCGGTATCACAGAAGGAAGCTCTGTAAAAAGACTAAAAAAACTTCTACGTGTGCCAGTTGGCGACGCATTGATCGGCCGTGTTGTAAATTCACTCGGTGAGCCAATCGACGCAAAAGGACCAATCGAAGCTACTGAATCTCGCTTCGTCGAAGAAAAAGCAAAAGGTATCATGGCAAGAAAAAGCGTTCATGAGCCACTTCAAACAGGTATCAAAGCTATCGATGCACTTGTGCCAATCGGTAGAGGTCAAAGAGAGTTAATCATCGGCGACCGCCAAACTGGTAAAACAACAGTTGCCATCGATACTATCATCAACCAAAAAGGTCAAGATGTCATTTGTATCTATGTAGCTATCGGTCAAAAACAATCAACTGTTGCTCAAGTCGTTAAAAAAACTTGAAGAATATGGCGCTATGGACTATACAATAGTTGTAAATGCTGGTGTAGTGACGCAGCTGCTGCTTCAATACCTTGCACCATACGCTGGCGTAACAATGGGTGAATACTTAGAGATAACTCTCGCCACGCGCTAATCATCTATGATGACTTGTCAAAAACACGCGGTTGCTTACCGTGAGATGTCTTTGATCCTAAGAAGACCACCAGGTCGTGAAGCTTACCCAGGTGACGTTTTCTACCTTCACTCAAGACTTCTAGAAAGAGCAAGTAAGCTAAATGACGCACTAGGCGCTGGATCTTTGACAGCTCTACCTATTATCGAGACTCAAGCAGGTGACGTTTCAGCTTATATTCCAACAAACGTTATTTCTATTACAGATGGTCAAATTTTTCCTGGAGAGTGACCCTATTTAACTCAGGTATCCGCCCAGCGATCAACGTTGGTCTTTCTGTATCTCGTGTCGGTGGTGCAGCTCAGATCAAAGCTATCAAAGCAAGTTTCTGGTACGTTAAGACTAGACCTTGCTCAGTACCGCGAGCTACAAGCATTTGCTCAGTTTGCAAGTGACCTTGATGAGAGCTCAAGAAAACAACTAGAGCGTGGTCAAAAGATGGTTGAAGTGCTAAAACAACCTCCATATTCTCCGCTTCCAGTTGAGAATCAAGTAGTTATTATATTTGCTGGTGCTAAGGGATATTTAGATGATGTTGCAACTGCAAATGTAACTGTATTTCGAAGCAGAGTTATATCCATATATTGAGGCAAAATACCCTGAAATTTTGAGCAGATCAGAACTAAAAAGGTTCTTGATAAAGAAGTAGAAGAATTTTACATAAAGCGTTGAAAGATTTTAAAAGCGACTTTTTGCCGCTAACTAGGGCTAAGATATGTCAAATTTAAAAAGATATAAAACGAAAGATCAAGAGCGTCCAGAACACTCAAAAGACGACGCGTGCGATGAAGTTTGTCTCAACAGCAAAGCTTCGCAAAGCCGAAGAGGCTGCACGCTACTCTAGAGTTTACGCACTTAAGATCAATGAGGTTTTATCAGAGATAGCTTATAAGATCAATCAATACGCTGCAGTTATGACTGAGAGTAAGTTCTTAACACAACAAAGAGTGTAGAAAAAGGTTGATATTATATTTGTTACCGCTGATAAAGGGCTTTGCGGTGGCTTTTAATGTCCAGACTATAAAGACAGTTAGGCGCATGATCGATGAGCTAAAAGCCAAAAAGATCAAAGTTAGACTAAGAGCTGTTGGTAAAAAAGGCATTGAATTTTCAATTTCCAAGGCGTTGAACTACTTGAGACTTATGTCGGAGCTAGCTCTTCTCCTACTTATGAAAAAGCTCAAAAGATCATAAAAGACGCTATTGATGACTTTACAAACGGCATAACAGATAAGGTTGTGCTAATACACAATGGCTATAAAAATATGATTTTCAAGAGATTAGAGTAATGATATTGTGCCTATTGAGCCGTCTAAGATAGTTGTGGTTGAGACAAATTCTTTGATGGAATTTGAGCCAGAGGACAACTATACTAAGATTATGGATGAATTGCTCAATAAATATTTTTGAGTATAGTATGTATTATGCTTTTAGTTGATTCTTTGGCGGCTGAGCACAGCGCTAGAATGCAAGCTATGGATAATGCAACAAACAATGCTAAACAACGCGTCAAACAGTTAAATCTTTGCTTACAACAAAGCAAGACAAGAGTCTATTACCACTGAGCTTATCGAGATCATCAGTGGTGTTGAATCAATGAAAATAAAAGGAGTATGAATGAAGGGTGTTATTAGTCAAGTTATGGGCCCTGTGGTCGATGTTGACTTTAATGACTACTTGCCGAAGATCAATGAAGCTATCGAAGTTTTCTTTGAGGTTGAGGGCAAGAAACATAAACTAATATTAGAAGTTGCTGCTCACCTAGGTGATAATAGAGTTAGAACGATCGCTACGGATATGAGCGAGGGTCTGACTCGTGGCTTAGAGGCTAAAGCGCTTGGTGCACCTATAAGTGTGCCGGTTGGCGAAAAAGTTTTGGGTAGAATTTTTAACGTAGTTGGCGATTTGATCGACGAGGGCGAGGGTATAAATTTTGATAAGCACTGGTCTATCCACCGCGATCCTCCTCCATTTGAAGAGCAAAGTACGAAGAGTGAATTTTTCGAAACTGGTATCAAGGTAGTTGATCTTCTAGCTCCTTATGCCAAGGGTGGTAAAGTAGGCCTATTTGGTGGTGCTGGTGTTGGTAAAACGGTTATTATTATGGAGCTTATCCACAACGTTGCGTTTAAACATAGCGGTTACTCTGTATTTGCAGGCGTTGGTGAGAGAACTCGTGAAGGAAACGACCTTTATCACGAAATGAAAGAAAGTAACGTTTTGGATAAAGTTGCCTTTGTGCTATGGCCAAAATGAACGAGCCACACGTGAGCAAGAAACCGTATCGCGCTAACTGGTCTTACAATGGCTGAGTACTTCCGTGATGAGATGGGACTTGATCGTTTTGATGTTTATCGATAATATCTTCCGTTTTTTCTCAATCAGGTGCAGAGATGTCAGCTCTACTTGGACGTATCCCATCAGCTGTTGGTTATCAGTCAACTCTTGCAAGTGAGATGGGTATTCCAAGAGAGGATCACATCAACCAAAAAAGGTTCGATTACCTCTGTTCAGGCTGTTTATGTTCCAGCTGATGACCTTACAGACCCAGCTCCTGCAACTGTTTTTGCTCACCTTGACGCTACGACAGTTCTTAACAGATCGATCGCAGAAAAAGGTATCTATCCAGCTGTTGATCCACTTGATTCAACATCAAGAATGCTCGATCCTCGACTCTAGGAGCAGATCACTATAAGGTAGCTCGCGGCGTTCAAGCTGTAGCTTCAAAAATATAAAGACCTTCAAGATATCATAGCTATCCTTGGTATGGACGAGCTTAGCGAAGAAGATAAGCTAACAGTCGATAGAGCAAGAAAGATAGAGAGATTTTTATCTCAGCCATTCTTCGTTGCTGAAGTATTTACAGGTAGCCCCGGTAAATACGTAAGTCTTGACGAAAAATATCGCTGGCTTTATGAATTTTAGAAGGTAAATATGATCATCTACCAGAAGCAGCATTTTATATGGTTGGAAATATAGACGAGGCTTTTAGCTAAAGCTGAAAAACTTAAGGCTTCAATTTAAAAAGGAAGCGTAATGGATAAATTACATTTAGAGATCGTAACTCCTCAAGGTCAGATATTTAATGATGACGTGAGTAGTGTAGTGCTTCCGTGTAGCGAGGGTGAGTTTGGTGTTTTGCCAAACCACGCCTCATTAATATCTCTTTTAAAAAGCAGGTATTATAGATATAGAAGATAAGCATAAAAAGCACGATGTAGTTGCTATTAACTGGGGCTATGCGAAGATCGATGAAGGCAAAGAAGTTATACTAGCCGACGGTGCGGTCTATGTTTCTGGCAATAGCGAAAGTGAGCTTGCAGATTCATTAGAAGCTGCTAGAAATTTGATAGAGAGTATGAGCAGTGATACAAAATGCTTTTGCAGCAACTATATCAAAAATGGAAAATGTAGTGAGAGCAAGATAAGTGGGCGGAATAGATATATTTTTAAATTACATTCAAAAGAAGTAGTTTTATTACAATTATAGTTTTAACTTGGTTGTCAATATATTTTTATAGTTAGTTTTACAAACTCAAGAATGGCTGGCATAGGAGCTTGGCAAAAAACGCGAGCAAAATGCGCTTGAAGCACTACTTATGGGCGCTAAAAATATACCAAATGACTCATCTTTAAAGAAGTGTGCAAGTGGTAGAATTTCAAAAGAAAAAGCTAAATGTTTGCATAAGCATTGCCGAAAAATGCTACAAGTGGGCTTACATGGCTTAGTGTAATAGCTTCTACTTCCATTTATCGGTCTTTTTGGAACAGTCGTATCTATCTTGAGACATTTTTCGCAGCTAGGAAATGGTGCAGTGCTCATCTCTGGAGTTATAGCCCCAGCTATATCGAAGCGCTTGTTGCGACAGGTTGTGAATTTTGTTGCCATCCCAGCATATACATTTAACTTGCTTATAAAAAGAAAAAGCTATGAATTAATGAGTGTTATCGAGCGTCAAGCTGACGTTATGATAGCACTTAAAAAAGATGACGAGACGTTATAGATGGCTCTTAAATTTGACGACGAAACACCAGAGCTAAACATAACACCTCTTGTCGATATCATGCTTGTTTTGTTGGCTATTTTAATGGTTACAATGCCAACTATAACATATCAAGAAGATATAACATTGCCAGATGGCTCAAAGGCAAAGACATCTACGTCTAAACAAAAAGATCTTATAGTGTCTATAAATGCACAAGGACAAGTTAGAATAGATCAAAGCACAATGAGCCTTGCTGAACTTCCAGATAACATTGCACTAATGAGTGCAAAATATGACAAAAACCTCGCCTATATACATAAAGGCTGATAGTAATTTAAAAATACGATGATGTTATGTTTGTGATTAAAGACTTAAAAGGTGCTGGTTTTTAATAAAGTAGCTTTAGAGACAAACGGTTAAGATGCCCTAATAAAGTTAATTTCCAACGCTTAGTTCGTTTTTGTAGCGTTTTTGTATTTACATTATCATTGTGCTTGCTTTTGTTTATAAAAGCTTACTTTTTAGCGAACCTCCTAAAAATATACTGATGACAAAGATGCTATTATGGACGTAGTTATGGTTGATAGAGAAGTTGATCAAACCATAAAAGCGCCAAAACAAGCAAAAAGAGGTCGTAAAAGAGACAAAGCCAGAACCTAAAAAGAGTCAGAAGAAGATAAAACAAGAGACTACAAATAAACCTGTTGTGACAGATGAACCATTGCCAACCCCAAGCTTGCCAACCCTCCAAAAAGAAGAGCCAAAATCTGAGCCTAAAAAAACCAGAACCAAAAGCCTCGAAATCCCAAAACCTAGTGAAGAGCCCTAAAGAGGATGTCAAAACCAGAGCCAAAAACCCTGAGCCTAAACTCTACGCCAAAGCCAGTTGAAAAAGCCAAAACCAAAAGAGCCAAATATAAAAGATCTTTTTAGTGATATTGACTCAACTAAACTTAAAAAAAGATGATGGTATAAAAAGGTGGAAAATAAGGCACAAAGCCGCAAAAAGCGAGGCTTCTAGCTCAAAAGCTGCAAAAGAGGCTAGTGATATTATAAAAAGCCTCAAAGATCGATCAAAAATCCAACCGCACCAAAATCGCAAACTACTGGTACATATGATCCTTTTTAAAGGTGCAATAACAAAACAAATAGAAAGAAGATGGCTAAGTTATAAAGCTGATTCTGATAATATAGCCAAAATTAAAAATTATGATAGATCAAAGTGGAAATTTTGAAGCTATGAAATTTCTAGAGCTATCGTACAATGAAGAATTTAATGCAAAGGTAAAAAGAGTGCCTAGAAAAAGCTTACAATGGAGAAAGTCCTTTCAATCCAGACAAAAGCACTACTTTTTGATTTAAATTTAAAAAGATAAAAATAGATCAAAGATTATAAACTTTACGGAGTAGAGATGAAGATAGTATTTTCTTTTTTGTGTGTTGCTCTAGGGCTTTTATGCTGCTGATGCGACCATATCTGTTGTAAAACCAAGGTGTTGCTTTGTCAAAAGATAGCTTTTTGCAAGATGCAACTACAGCTGTTAGTGATGCAGGCTTTAAAGATAAATTCTTTAAGATCATGCTAGGCGACTTGAAAGTTAGCTCTGACTTTGAAGTTATCGAAGATCACGTGCCTTCAACCTACGAGGGAACAGCAGCTACAAATACAATGAGCGACAAAGGTGTTGAGCTTATCTTTAGATATGCTCTTGAAGGTTCTATGGGCTCACCTCTTACTTTAAGAGTAAAACTCATCGATGCAAAAACTGCAACTACAAGGTATGAGAGAGTTTATAATATGCCAGATGGTGCTAAATATCCGTTTTTGGCGCACAAAAGTATAGTTGAGCTAACAAATGAGCTAAATTTACCACCAGTTGGCTGGATGGAGAAATTTATCATCCTAGCAAAATACACTTCAGCTCGCCAAAGCTCTATTATAGTGGCTGATTACACACTTACGTATCAAAAACAATAGTAAGTGGCGGTCTCAAATATCTTCCCTAAATGGGCAGGCGCTGATCAGAGTAATTTTACTATACATCTTATGTAAATAACAGACCAACTTTTGTTTAGATATGACCCTAAATTCAGGCACTAAAACAAAGATAATAGATAGTATGGGTATGCTTATAGCATCTGATGTTAGCAAAGATGGAAGTAAAATTCTATTGACTATGGCTCCAAAAGATCAACCAGATATTTTCATCTATAATACAGGTAACAAAAATTAACTCAGATCACAAACTATCCGAGCATTGACGTAAATGGAAATTTTCGTAGATAATGACAGCAGAATAGTTTTTGTCTCAGATGAGACTTGGATATCCAAATATCTTTGCAACACCTGCAACTTCCAGGCGGAAGTGTTGAGCAAATGGTATTTCATGGCAAAAACAATAACTCAGTAAGCACTTTTTGAAAACTATGTAGTTTATTCAAGTAGAGAGGCTAGTGGTGGCTTTAATATCTATCTAATCTCAACTCAAACTGATTTTATTCGTCAGCTTACAGCAAATGGTAAAAATAACTATCCAAGATTTTTTCAAGTGATGGCCAAAGTGTCGTTTTTATCAAAGAACTTGGCGGTCAAAGCTCGCTTGGCGTTGTTAGATTAAATGAGAACAGAAGTTTCCACTTTCCACTCAAAAAGTAGGTAAAATTCAATCTATTGATTGGTAATATTCTGGTAATATTTAAAAATATGTTATAATTCGACCAGTGCCAAAAAGGATATGGAATGAAGTAGTTCTAGCAAGTGTTGCAGTTGCAACTTTATTGTTGAGCGGTTGTAGCTCTAAAAACCCTGAAGTTGATATGAATGCAAATTCAAATCAATCTGCAGATAACTCAGGTAGCATGAGTGATGCTGATAGATTAGCAGCTCTTATCGCTAACATCGAGAGCCAAGTTAAAAGTGTATACTTTGACTTTGATAAATTTAATATCAAAGCTGACCAACAAGGTGTTGTTAGCTCAAATGCATCAGTATTTAACCAAGCTGACGCTCAAGCTCTTTCTATAAAAGTAGAAGGTAACTCGCGACGAGTGGGGGTACAGATGAGTATAACTATGCTCTTGGTCTAAAAACGTGCTAAAAGTGCTAAAGACGCTCTTGTAAGAAATGGCGTTAGCGCTGATAGAATCGCTGTAGTAAGCTTTGGCGAAAGCAACCCAGTTTGTACAGACAAAACAAAAGCTTGCGACGCTCAAAACAGACGTGCAGATTTCAAAGTACTTCCTTTAATCTGTAAGTAATAATGAATAAAAATAATCATTGCGGCTCTTCTTGGAGCCGCTTTCTCTATAAGTTCAGCTCAAGAAGTTTCAGCATTTGATGCAGGTAATATGGATAGCGCAAATCCATATGGACTAACAGATGATGAAAAAGGCAACTCTAACAACAAAAAGAAGCGTTCAAAAATATTGAAGAAAACATGGATAATGTTTCAGAACAATCTTCAAGGTTTGCAAAGCTTGATCGAGAGCATGAGTGCTAGGATGAACAAGCTTTGAGCAAAAGAATGAACGATATCGAAACCAAAGTCAATGGCGGGATAAGCGATTCTGGTGTAAGTTTGACATCATTAAAAAGCTTATGTTGATGAGACTAGAGATATACAAGATAAAAACTATAAAAATATTACTGCTGCCTTAAATAAATTAGGTGCGATAATGGATAAAAATGCTGCTCAACCAAAAGCAAAATGCAAATCCAAAAACAACAAAATAAGCCAACTTCAATTTTAGTGGCAAAAGCGACAAGGACATTTTAGCTGATGGCATTAAGCTTTTAAATTCTGGCAATAGCACAGAAGCAGCTGAATATTTTTGAATATTTAAATAAAAAGGCTATAAAACTGGTGCTTCAAATTATTATCTAGGTGAAGTTGCTTATAGTCAAAAATCATACAGTACGGCCATACAATACTATAAAAAGTATACAAAGTGAAGATAAGGCTGATTACACTCCAAAACTTTTTGTATCACACAGCTATAAGCTTTTGATAAGATCGGTGATACTCAAAGTGCAAATAGGTTTTATAAGGCTTTTAAAAGTAGGCTATCCAGATAGCAAAGAAGCCAAAGCCGCTCCTAACAGAAAACTAAAATTTACTCTTTTTTAGATATAATCTCACATTAATCAAAAACTAAATCTCCAAGGAGATTATTGTGAGTAAAGATCAAGTTATAACAATGTTTTATGAGCTAAAAGATGCTAATACTGGCGAAATTTTCTAGAGTCAAATATGCAAGAAGGTGGTCAAATTTCTTTTTATTACGGGACATGGCCACATTATAGAAAAAGCTTGAAGAAGAAGTTAGCAAGCTAAAATCAGGCGACAAGGCTACTATAAACATTAAAGCTGCTGAGGGTTGTGGCGAATACAATAAAGATGCAATCCAGTCACTTCCAAAAAGAGCAATTTGCTGGTATAGACCTACATGAAGGTATGGAGCTTTTTGGTCAAAATGAAGATGGCTCAGCGTTCGTGTCATCGTTAAAGAGATCAAAGATGACGAAGTAACAGTTGATTTTAACCACCCATACGCTGGCAAAAAGACTTGCTATTTAATGTTGGAAATTTTAGAAGTTAGAGACGCAACTGAAGATGAAAAAAAGCAACTGGCATGGTAGCAGGCGCTCACACTTGCGGTTGTGGAGGACATGATCATGATCACGAGCATGAGTGCTGCGGTGGTCACGGACATGGCGAAGGTGGTTGCGGTTGCGGTGGTCACGGACATCACCACCACTAAGAAGCCAAAATGAAAATTTGCTTTTTGTTTTTGCGGGCCAAGGCTCGCAAAAGTGCTGGCATGGGGAAAGATTTTTATGAAAAATTTCTCTTCGGCAAAACTTCTATTAAAATGACGCTTGCAACGACACAGGCATTGATTTTGAGGAGCTTTTTATTTACTCAAAACGACAAGCTAGATAAGACAGAATCACTCAGCCTGCCATTGTTTTAAACTCGCTTATGAGCTATCTAGCTTTTTAGTGAGCGCATAAAAGCTAAGCCAGAGTTTAGCTTAGGTCACTCACTAGGAGAGATTTACAGCCCTTGCGGTTAGTGGTGCGTTTAGCTTTGTTGAAGCGATTAGACTTGTAAATTTACGTGGTAAATTTATGCAAGAAGCTTGCCTTGGCAAAGACGCTGGCATGATGGTAGTGCTAGGTCTTAGCGACGAGGTCGTTGAGGGGATTTGCAAAAATGCGCAGGATGAGGGCTTGCAAATTACGCTGCGAACTACAACTGCGACGGTCAGATAGTTGTAGCTGGTGTGAGGGCTGACCTTGCTAAATACGAGGCGAAATTTAAAGAAGCAGGTGCAAAAAGAGCGATGCTTTTAAATATGTCAGTAGCCAGCCACTGCTCGATACTTGAGCCAGCTGGCGTTAGGCTGGCAAACGAGCTTGAGAGCGTTTTGGCTGCACGTCACTCAGTCGTTTCAAACGTAAATGCAATGTACACTGATAAAACGAAGCTTTAGTGCTTTTTAAAAGAGCAACTAACGCATCCAGTTCGTTACAAACAAAGCATCAAAAACTACGAAAACGAGGTTGATTGCTTTATCGAGCTAGGTGCTGCGACACTAAAAAGGCATAAACAAAAAGATCACGGAAAAACCGACATATAGCGTCACTGACATGGCGAGCCTTGAAGAGGTTGTGAAGATTTTGGAGGAGAGATGATAGCGATACTTGGAGCGATGCAAGAGGAGATAACGCCGATCCTTGAGATGGTTGGCGAGTATAAAACTACCGAATATGCAAATAATCAAATTTTTATGAGGCAAACTACAAAGGCAAAGACCTAGTCATCGCCTCACTCGAAGATCGGCAAGGTAAAATGCGGCGATCACTGCGACCTTGATGATAGAGAATTTAAGGCTTCAAAACTGCTTTTTACTGGTGTTGCTGGCTCACTTGATGAGAGCTTAAAGATAGGCGATATGCTATATGCCACTAGCCCTTGTGCAGCACGACCTGACATCACGGCTTTTTGGACATCCATACGGCTTTGTGCCGTGGACAAGTATCTTCGTTAAGAGCGATGAGGGATTCAAATGAGCTAGCTAAAAATGTCGCTAGCAAAAAGGGCATGAGCCCAAATTCAGGCATCATCGCAACTGGCGATCAGTTCATCTGTGACAACGAGAAAAAGAGTGGATCAAAAAGATATTTAACGCAAGTGCTACCGAGATGGAGGGTGCAGAGCGTTGCGCTGGTTTGCGAGACGCTTGGCGTGCCATTTTTTCATCCTTAGAGCCATCAGCGACGGAGCTGGCAATGAGGCTGAATTGACTTTGATAAACTCTTACAAGACTCAGCAAACGTCAGCGCTAAATTTATCCTAGAAATGGTGGAGAGCTTATGATAGAGCTTAGCAAGAGGCTGCTTAGGCAAGTTGGCCAGACAAACGCTAGATATAAGATGATAGAGGGCGGAGATAAGATCTTGCTTTAGCCTTAGCGGCGGCAAAGATAGCCTCGCAGCTCGCTCACGTGCTAAAAGCACATCCAAAAATGTCACGCCTGAGAAATTTGAGTTTAAGGCGGTGACGCTAAGCTACGGCATGGGCGAAGACTACGCATATCTTACCAAGCACTGCAATGAGCATGGCATAGAGCACGAGGTGATTGATAGCTCGATATTTGAGATATCAAAGGAGAAGATCCGCAAAGAAATTCTAGCTTTTGTAGCTTTTTTTCTCGCGCATGAGAAGGGTTATCTCTACACCCACGCGCTAAAACACGGCTTTTAACAAGCTCGCGATCGCTCACCACTTGGACGATGCAGCCGAGAGCTTTTTGCGAATTTTACATACAATGGCGCGCTTAGGACGCTTGCTCCAAAAATACAGAGCCAAAAATGGCATCGTTGTGATCAGGCCATTTATCTTTGTGCGTGAGAGACAGCTTCGCGAAAAATGCGATCAAAAATGAGCTAAGAGTTGTTGGCGATGAGGCATGTCCTGCGATGAGATTTGACGTGAAGATGCCACACGCCAGATATGAGACCAAGCAGCTTCTAGCAATTTAGAAAAAGAAAATCCAAAGCTATTTACATCGCTTAAAGCAGCATTTGAAAACATCCACACAGATACATGGTATCAACGAAGGCAGTGAAGAGTACATTTAACTCTTCATTTTTGCCTTTTTTTGAGCTAAATCTTTGAATAACTAAAATTCTATTTTGGCAAAGCCAAAGTATTAAAAATAAAGCCTATATTAGCTTAATTACTACAGATTTAAACATTGGCAACAAGAGCACAGTATTCTAATTTATTGTAATGAGATACTATCTGGTAAGATCTAAAAAGATATACTAGCTAGGATTTTAAAGCTTAGAAATTTAGAGCTAAAAAGATCACACGCTTGAGGGGCTAGCAAGTAAGATAATGGACGTTTTAAAAAGAATTTGATGAGAGGACTAAAGTAAAAAGCCTAAAGTCCGTCAAGTAAAAATTTTATAAAGGCGGTTTATCTCATCGTCATTTAGCTCGATCGTGCTTTTTGTATCAAATAATTTTTGATCTTGCTAGCGTCAACGTCGCTCCTATCAAGGCAGTGCTTGTGAGAGGGCAAAAAGCCACGAGTTAAGCAAAGCTCGCTTTCTATCTCCTCGTCGCAGATAAAGCACTCAAGCTCGCTGTGAAGCCCTGCCCTCAAACTCTAGTAATTTGACGTAGCTTTCGATGATGAGGCGTTTTGGATTTTGCAGCTGCATCTGTTTGGCGCAGCGATCAAGCTCGTTAAAGTAAATTTCATCGAGCTGCTCGACCTCTTTTAGATGATCATAAAGTAGGCGCATAAACTGCTGCCAAAATGATGAGCTTGTCACGCTCTAGCAGCCATTTAAAGCCAAGATGAAGTATGCTTCTAAGCTTTGGTAGAAATTTCGCCTCTTGCTCGAGCTCAAAGTCGATCTTGTAGCCAGTCATGATGTTTGAGTGGCGAGCACCAAAAATCTATACGATTTTACGAGCAAATTTGGCGTTAGCACAAAGACTAAAAGGTCCTCGTCTCTGACCTTTTGCACGCGCAGGATGTAGCCTTGCATCTAGGGCAAAAACTCCCTTATGCGCTCTCTCATCGCTGTCACGTCTTTTGATGAAAATTTTACATCGTTTCTAAAAGGTTGTTGCGCCGTCGATGCCCTTGCTGTATTGGTGCAGATGCTTTTCTAAATATACAAAGTCCGTGCTCGCCGTAGTGCTCGATCATCGCATCAAAGTGAGCTAGTATGATCTCTTGTTTTAGCGCCTTATCCACGCTAGTTTTGGTCTTTATCTCGTGAAATATCCAGGGTTGCCGATGCTTGCTCTGCCGATCATTAGGGCGTCACATTTTGTGAGATTTCAAAATTTTCATCTACATTTTTGTGCGTTTATATCGCCATTTGCGACTACTGGGATTTTTACGCTCGCCTTTACTCTAGCGATCGCTTCGTAATCAACCTTTGCGCTGTATCCGCCAGCTCTGGTGCGCCCATGCACTGCGATGTAGTCTGCGCCGGCTTCTTCGCAGGCCTTTGCGATTTTCTCTTCATTTTTGTCGTTAAAACCAAGTCTAAATTTAACGCTTAGGCTCTCTTTGTTTGAGACGCTTTTATGGCTGAGATGATGCTTTGAGTTTGTCAAGATCGTTTAGCAAAAGCCGATCCTGCGCCTTGTCTAACGACCTTTGGTACAGGGCAGCCGCAGTTTAGATCGAGCCCATAAATTCCCATCAAATTTATTGATTATCTGCAGGCTTTTTTATACTATATCACTACCAGCTATCTGGACGACGTAGGGCTCTTCGTTTGGGGATTTTTAAGCATTTCAAGGGTTTTGTCGCTGCTCTCATCAGACCAGGCATTTGCACTGATCATCTCGCTAACAGTGACATCGCAGCCGACTTTCTTGACGACACTTCGTAACGGCAGGTCAGAAAAACCAGCAAGTGGCGCTAAGAAAAGTGGCTTTTTACTAAAGTCTATCATTTAAAAAAATAGCGAGCTAGGCACCATTTTGCCGTTATCTCGTAAAAAATAGTAAAACCTTTATCTCTTTAAACTCATCAGGGTCGCTACCCTCGATAGCCTCTCTTACTTTTATCAAGCATCTGAAGCTCAAATAACGCATATACGTAGGCTTCATCAGCGTCAGCATGGATGCTTTTTAGCTTTTCAAAAATGCCGATAAACGCATCTGGTTTTAGCTTGTTTTTAAGCATTATGGCTGCTTTGTCGTATTGTGCTTTTGTTACTTTTGCATTGTTTAGAAGACCGAAAAATTTCATCGCTACTTAGGTCGATCTCGTCGTTTACAAAGCGTGTGATAATGGTCATTATATCTTCGCTTGCTAGCTCTGGATCAATTTTTGATCTCGCTAAATGAAGCTGTTTTTTATGAGCTTATCGAAGGCCGCCTTTTTAAGGCTCTCGTTTTGTTCTTGGTTTTTCAGCACGTCAAGATAGTAAGTAGGCAGCTGCTCGATCTTGTTTAGCTCGTTTAGGATGTTTAGCTTGCTATCTTTTGCTAGCCTACCTTTCTTTAGATCGACGATCTCTTTGTTTTTATGCTTTTTATGGTTTGTAAGATGTTGTTTATCTCACCGTCATCAACGCCAACGTCTTTAAGCTCGCCTACTGGTGAGATAGAGCGAGTGAGCTGAGGCGATCTTGTAAGTGTCAGTTTTAAAGTCTTTGTTGCTCTCAAAGCCAAGAAGCGTCTCTTTTGCAAGGTCTTTATAGAGCTGGCTATCTTTTTTATCCATTTTTATATCTATAAAAAGGCGTATCCGTGATATGCGATGTGAAGTAGGGCAAGGAGCGCCAAAAGAGCTACTGGAAGTGCCACCCAGACAGCTACTGGCAAGGTTATGGCTTGACCTAAGAGCTCAAAGGTGAAGTCTGAACTATTAAGAGAATAGGTAAGTCCTGCAACAACTGCTGTGTAGATGATGCAGTAGACGAGAAATTTTCTGGTTTTCATATTTTCTCCTTAGTTTTTTGCTGTTTTTTCTATTATCTCACGACAAGCTATGCAGTATTTTGCATGCGGTTTTACTTTTAGGCGAGGGATGCCGATCTCTCCTCGCACATATCGCAAATTCCCATAAGTCTTGTTTGCTATCTTTTCAAGCGCCTCGTCGATCTCGTGAAGTTCGGCTCTTTGCTGGGTTGAGATAGACTGCTCTATAAGCTGGTCGGTATTTACTGAGGCGATGTCAATTCATCGCTTACGCCACTATCTCTTAAAACCGCTTACTTCAACTGATGAGTCATAAATATGATTTGTAATTTTCGCTCTTCAAGTAGCTTTTTAGAATTAGCTCGTTTTTGAGTCATTTTATATTCCTTTATTTGTGATATGGGTGGTTTGCATTTATGCAAAGCCCTCTAAAAATCTGCTCAAAAAGCACGAGCTTGGCGACTTTGTGCGCCATAGTCATCTTGCTTAAGCTTACGACTTTTTTTGTGCTTTGTTTTTACATTTTGGCTAAGCTCCATAAGCTCCACCTATGAAAAAAATTGATCTGTGAATTTGGAGTTTTAGAAATTTGAGCACATTCTTGGCTGTCAAGCTGTGAGCCATTTTTCATCAAGCATCACGCAAAAGCCTTTTAACTTTGGCTCGTAAATTTCATCATAAGCTCTTAGCGCATCGCTTCTACCGCTGCTTTGAGCCTTTTGCTATCTTTTCATTAAATATTATTTTGTCGTTTATCTTGGCAAATTTGCACTCATTTTTATATATTCTTGTATCTCGTTTTCAAAGTTGTCACGCGATGATTTTTTTGAATGCTAAAAACCGAAATTTCCAAACTTACCCTTTGGTTTTTAGCTTTAGCTTAAAGTCAGCTTCGCTAGGGAGTTGTCACTTCGCTTTTTAGAGATCATAGCTTTGTTATTTATAAGAAATTTAACCATATCGCTTATATATTTTTTTGTGCTCGCTTCTTGGCACGATGTCATCTATGAGGCCATGCTCAAGCAAAAATTCAGCCCTTTGAAAGCCCTCTGGAAGATCAGCGCCTATGGTTTGTTTGATGACCCTTTGTCCTGCAAAACCTATTAGCGCGCCAGGTTCAGCGATTATTAGATCTCCAAGCCATGCAAAATGATGCGCTAACGCCGCCCATCGTAGGATCTGTAAGCATAGAAATGTATGGGAGCCTTTGCTTCATCAAGAAGTTTTTAGGGCTGCTGAAGTCTTTGACATCTGCATCAAAGAAAAATGTGCTCTCTTGCATTCTAGCGCCACCAGATGCGCTTACGATGATTAAGGCTTGTCGTTTTTCGATCGCGCGTTTTATCGCTCTTACGATCTTTTTCGCCCTCGACTGAAGCTAGTGAGCCGCCCATGAAGCCAAAAGTCAAAAACAACTAGCTGAATCTCTTGTCCGTTGCATTTGCCTTCACCACATATCACTGAGCTTGTGCGTCCTGTTTTTCTTTATTTTCTGTGATTCTTTTTGTATGATTTTTATCGACAAAATTGAAAGGATCTACTGGTTTTAATTTGCGTCAAATCTACAAAGCTACCTTCATCGCAGATCAAATTATGCGATCATCAGCTTTTAATCTCATGTGGTAGCCGCATTTTGGGCATACATTAAAACAAGCTTCAACTTCTTTTGTAATACATCAGTGAGTGACAGTTGTCGCATTTTTACCCAGTGTGTAGGTGCTTCTTCTGGACGAGGTTGAGCTTTTTCTTATCTTTGAAAAATGTCTGAGAAATTCATCTTTTTACCCACTTATATTAAAAATTGTGGGATTATATCTAATGTTAGCCTTGCTTTTTTTCTTATATGATTTAAAAGTTTGTTTGTTTTGAGGGATTTTAGGGGCAAACTAGCCCCTTAAAAGTATCTTATTAGAAACGTCTTCCGATAGTAAATTCAAATGTATTTGTATCATCGCCCTCTTTAGGTTTAAGAGCTTTTGCGAAGATTAGTTGAAGTGGTCCGATAGGTGTTATCCACTCGATACCTGTACCAACTGATGATCTTTTTATCTCATTTAGGCTATTTTTCGCCGATCATACCCATAGTCATCAAAATACAACACCACGCATTTTGACACGCTCTATTATAGGGAAGCTCATCTCAACTGAGTTGTTAAATGATGTTTCGCCGCCGTATTCATAGTAGTCGCCATTATATTTTACTTTTTGAGAATCGGTTCTACTCTCGTAACCACGTAAGCTTCTTATACCGCCAAGGTAAAGCCTTTCGTTGATAGGAGTATAGCCTCTCTCCCAAATTTTGCCAAAGCTTGCTTTATATCTTAGGATAAGATCGTAGTCTATGTACTCTCTAAGACCTAGATAATAGTTGAAATTTGTGCGGTTTTTAACAAAATCCATATCACCACCAAGTCCCTGCTATCTCAAATGATGTACTAGCTATGATACCGCGTCTTGGCAAGTAGTAATCATCAGTGCTATTATAGTTAAAGCCGGAGTTATAGCACTTTTTATAGCCTTGCCTTCTATACCTTCTTTGCCTGTGTATCTATTTATATCTCTTAGCTCATCATCTTTTAGAGTAACTTTACTTTGCTCGATGTTATAAGTAAGCGATGCACTTAAATTTCTGGTTAATTTTCTACCTAGTGTTGTGCTAAAGCCATAGCTTCTCTCTTTATATGTTCTCCAGTCATAGTCGTTTGCATAGAGTGTTCCGCCAAGGCTATACTCTGAGTCAAAAATTCTTGGATTTGTAAGACTTATCTGACCTGAAAGCTCTCTATCGCTCTTATCCACGCTTACTTGTCCTTGAAGACCAGAGCCAAAGATGTTTGTGTCAGAAAGTGCAGCGTTTAGTAGCAAGCCATCACTACTTCCGTATCCGATACCGCCACTTATTGAGCCAGTTGAAGCCTCTTTTACCTTTACTTTTAGATCGACTGTATTTTTATCAACAGGGTCCTCTTCTATCTCGACATCATCAAAGTAGCTTGTTCTTTTTAATGCATCTTTTGAGTCTTGAAGGTCGGTTCTACTATATAAATTTCCCTCAGTTAGATATAGCTCACGTCTTACGACACGATCAACTGTTCTATCGTTTCCTGAAATTTGAACATTTCTTATATATACTTTTTCGCCAGGATCAACTTCGTAGTCGATATCAACTGTTTTATTTTTCATCAAATTTGTCAGTCTTTGGATAGACTTTGACAAATGCATAACCCTTGTCAGCGACCATATCGTCAAGCTTTTTCATATCTTGGCGAAGTCTTGCTGAGTTCATCGTATCGCCAGCTTCAAGTCTAAAAGTCATCTATGATCTTTTTAGTATCAAGTCCTAGCTCTTCAGGCGCTGTGATGCTTACATTTGAAACCTTATAAGGCTCGCCCTCGTGGATGTAGTATGTAAGATCAGCTGTGTAGTTATCAAATGACGCATTTAGGTAAGGTGACGAAACAGTCGCGTCTAAATAGCCTTTCTGAAAATATTTATCTTGAATCCTTGCTGGGTCGTTTTCAAGCTCGAAAAGTTTAACTTTTCCGTCGTTTCTGCCCCAAAGCCAGCCCATACACTCTACTTTTGTTTGCAACTACTGGCTCGATATCGTCATAGTCAAAACTCTTTTGCGCCGACTAAATTTACCTTTTTGATTATCATATTTTCGCCGCGGTTTATGTTTAGAGTGATGAAAAGTGAGCTGTCGTTGTCTGCAACTGGCTGTTTTTCTACATCTACAACTGTATCAAAGTAGCCTTTTGACTCGTAATACTGGCGAATTTTCCTTTTGTTTTTCTATAGTTAGCTCATCATACATATTGCCGTGTTTTATGTTGATTAGCGACTCGATCGCAGTTTTTTGTCATTTGTCACAACGCCCTTTAGATCGACTCTAGCTACACTTAGCTTCTCTTTTACTTTTACTAAAAGATTGCCATTACCTATATCTTCTATGTAGATATCATCAAAATAATTTTGCTTGTATACATTGTGATAGCCTTGTCGCTAAGCTTTTGGCGTTAGCTCTTGACCGACTTTTTAGCCCCATTATCTGAGTGGCTACATCAGGCGAAAGGTGGATTAGACCTTGAAATTTATTGACTGAATTGTTTGTGCATTTAGACCGCTTAAAGCTAGTGCTAGTAAAAATAATTTCTTTTTCATTACAGTTAACCTAGAGTTTTTTAGTATAAGTGCGTATAATATCATATTTTATTTTTGAGTAAATTTAAATTTTATAATTTTAAAGGTTTTTTATGAAAATAGGTATCATCGGACTTGGTCTTATGGGTGGCTCGCTTGGTCTTGCGTTAAAAAGATGAAAAATTGATCTCATGTGTCAGCGGATATGATAAAGATGAAAATCACAGCAAAAGCGCTCGAACTTGGCTTGGTGCATGAAATTTAAGCATCGATGAGATGAAAAAGAAAGTGTGACATCATCTTTTTGGCTGTGCCAGTCGAAGCTATCGTGAGCATCGTGCAAACGTAACTGACATTAGCGAAGATACGACGATCATTGACTTTTGGCTCGACAAAGCAAAAGATAATAGAAGCCGTGCCAGAAAATAAATTCGTGTATTCTCATCCCAGCTCACCCTGATGGCAGGTACTGAGTACTCTGGTCCTGAGGCTGCATTTAAGTCACTTTACACAGGGGCTACTGTCATAGTTTGTGACTTTGCTGAGAGTGCAGAAAAACATGTAAAAAGAAGCGTTGAGCTATTTTCTGCCTTGGCATGAAGATCATTTTCATGAGTGCAAAAAGAGCATGATCATCACGTGGGTCTCATCTCGCATCTGCCTCACGCTATTGCATTTTCGCTTGCTAGCGGGATACTTAAAAAGAAGAGGATAAAAGGCACATCGTTGCACTTGGAGGGCCGACATTTAAGGGCATGATACGTGTCGCAAAGAGCTCGCCATTTATGTGGAGTGATATCTTTACAAAATAAAAACACGTCGTTGCCGCGATAAATATGTTTGAAAAAGAGCTAATTTGTGCAAAGATCTCATAAAAGATGAGCGCTGGGACGAGCTTTTTTTGACTGGATGAGCGAAGCTAGAGCTGTAAGAGAAAATTTTGTAATTAACTGCACTTATTGATTAAATGTGTACCTCGCAACAAAATTTAAGGTAATAATATATGTATAGACGTGGAATAGGCGGTTTTGGTATTGTTGTAGTTTTACTTGTTTTTGATATTAGCTGGTGGCTTTTGGATATGCTTTGATGTCGAAAGACTTTGAGCGAAATGAGCCAATTATCGGCGTTGCTGATAAGGTTTATTGAACCTTCGCTCGCCTATGAATATCAAATAAAGATGACAGCGGTATAAATACTGTAGCGCATCAGCATAAAATGACGGCAAAAATGACCCTAAATTTACTAAATCAAATCATACAAAATCCAAGCACTGAGCTTGATGTAATTTAACCTTCCCAAAGACTGGCTTTTTTGCTCAAAAAGACACTTATGAGATGAGCATAGAAGCGGTTGATACTAGCAAATGGGGCTTTTTACAGGCAATAAAGCAAGCAAAAAGTTGAAGTCGTGTTGATACCTCTAAGCCTGATCTTTACGTGCTTTCTCAGTCTTACTCTATCTCAAAAGGCGGTAGCGCAGTTGTCGTCTTTAGAGCGACTGACAATCAACTAAAAGAGGTCTATGTCCAGACGATTTCTGGTAAGAAATTTAAGGCTGTGCCATTTTACAAAGAGGGCTTTTACGCAGCACTTGTTGCTTGGCCAGTGCAGGTTGAAAACTTTAGCGCTGAGGTCATCGCAAGAGACTTTGCAGGCAATGAGAGCAAATCTCACGTGAGATATTTTTATGAAAATGTAAAATACAAAAACTTCAACTATTGCTTTAAATGATAGATTTTTAGACGGAAAGATCGTTGATCTAACAGATCAATACGCCAAAGATCCAAACGCTCTTTCAAGGCTTGAGAAGATGAATTTGTCAATGAAAACACTAAGAAATTCAAACGAAGAGAAGATAACAGCACTTACTTCAAACGTCGATACTGACATCACAAATGGCTTTAATATCATCCCATTTTACCCGCTTAGAAATGGCAAGAAAGTAGCTGATTTTGCCGACCACCGCTTCTATACATATAATAACGAGCAAGTAAGTGAGTCATGGCACATGGGTATTGACTTTTGCAAGCGTGGCATCAGCTCCGATATAGCTAGCAACGCAGGTCGCGTTGTGCTAGCATCTGAGAATGGAATTATGGTTTAAACATTGTGATCGATCATGGATTTGGACTTTACTCACTTTACGGACACTGCTCAAGTGCGAAGGTAAAAAGAGGGCGACATGGTTGCTGCTGGCGATCAAATAGGCACAACAGGAACGAGCGGTCTTGCGCTTGGAGATCACCTTCACTTTGGAATTTTGGTCCAAGGCGAAGAGGTAAGGCCTCAACAATGGATGGATAAAAAGTGGATAAAAGACAATGTGACAAGTGTCTTAGATGCTGCAAAGGCGATGATAGATAAGAATTAAATTTGCAAATCTGATTTTTTAGTGCTATCATAAGCGAACAAAAAAATATAAGGAAAATTTTTGAAACAAACTACTATCGCAAGACGCGTTGAGACTGTTGGTATAGGGCTTCATAAGGGTGAGCCGATAAGACTTATACTAGAACCTCTTGATGCAATTCAGGTATTATTTTGCACCGCGAAGATCTTGGTATTAGTTTTAAAGCTGAGCCTAAAAACGTTATAAATACGCAAATGGCAACCGTCGTTGGCAACGAAAAGGGCTTTATCAGCACGATAGAGCACCTAATGGCAGCTGTAAATGGATACGGCATTGATAATATTAAATTTTCAGTTGATGCAAATGAAATTCCTGTCATGGACGGCAGTGCGATAAGCTTTTTGTATGTTGCTCGATGAGGCTGGTATAAGACATCTTGACGCTGGTAAAAAGTCATCCTTGTCCGCCGCGAGGTTGAGGTGGTTGAGGGGTCAAAATTTGTAGCGAACTTCGCCTTCAAGAAATCCAAAATTTGACTATACGATTACCTGACCATCCCAGTTATCGGCGAGCAAAGATATGTTTTTGAGATTTAGCAAGAGCTCATTTGTAAAAATATCGCTCGATGCTAGAACTTTTTGGCTTTTTTAAAAGATTTGCAACGCCTTCAAGCTCAGTAATTAGCCCTTGGTGCATCGCTTGATAATGCCGTGGCTATCGATGATACGCATATTTTAAAACCCAGAGGGTTTGAGATTTGAAAAATGAGTTTGTAAGACATAAAAATTACTAGATGCAGTTGGCGATTTGAGCTTGCTGGAGCACCTTTACTAGGTGACTACACAGCATTTGCGGGCAGCCACGATCTAAACCACAAACTAACACTTGCTTTTAATGGCAGATGAGAAAAATTATGAGATCGCAAACGCTTAGTGGCGAGCTTTTAAAAAGAGTATCAAAAAGGTATTTGCATAAAAAAATATTGAAATTTTAGTAGTCTCTTTATCGACTCCGCTTTTAGTTGGAGTCTATAAAGATGGCGTAAAACGTGATGAGATCACAACTGACGAGCACGTCAGCGAAGCCTGATAAAAATCCTAGTAAATTTATCCTCTAAATTTAACATCACAAAGATCATCTACGCAAACACGCCGTGAGTTTTCATGGGGCTAAAGGTGGCCTACGTCATCTTAAAGACTTTTTCTTTGGCAAAGGGCTGTGAATTTTACGCGGTTAGTGGCTTTTAGTCTAAATGGCGGCCAAGCGATCAGGGCAAATAAAAATTGAGCTTTGTGCTGAAAAGATGGGCGAAATTTCACTTGAAAAAGTTGAGCCAGTGAGATTTGTGTTGCCTTTAAATTTAGATGAATTAAAAACTCAAATTCAGATACACTTCCAAATTATATCATTCAAGCTGTTTAGGAGAAAGTATGAATATCTTAATCCCCGCCACAAGTGCAAATTGGGACCCTGGTTTTGACGCTTTAGGACTTAGTTTAAAGCTTTTTAATAGCGTAAAAGATCGAACCATCTAAATTTAGCTCTGTCTCGATAAATGGCGAGGGAAGCGATAGCACAAATTTAAAAAGAAACAACATTTTTTCTAAGCATTTTTAATGAAATTTTTTCTCGAGCTAACTGGGAAAAATGAAAACTTTAGAATAGTTTTTTTGAAAACAATATCCCATTTTCAAGAGGACTTGGTAGCAGCTCTGCAGTGATCGTTGGAGCCATAGCTTCAGCTTACGAGATGGCTGGATTTAAGGCCAGCAAAAGTGTCGTTTTAAATAAAGCGATCATCTATGAAACCCATCCAGACAATATCTCGCCAGCAGTTCATGGCGGATTTATCAGCGCAGTATCGTAAAAAAACGGCAATGTTTATGCAAATAAAATAAATTAAGTGATGATATAAAAAGCGGTCGTCGTAATCCCCAAATAAGCCGATGAGCACGGCATCATCAAGACAAATTTTGCCAAAAACTACACTATGAAAGAGTGTGTAAATAACCTTCTCACGCTGCATTTTTTGACCTCTTGTTTTTATGAGAAAAGATATGATCTTTTAAGGGTAGCAAGTGAAGATATGATGCATGAAGAGCGCAGAATGAGCACTTTTAAAAGAGCTTTTTGAGGTGCGAAAAGGTAGCTTTATGAAAATGGAGCACTAATGAGCACACTTTCAGGCTCAGGCTCAAGCTTTTTAAACATCGCTTACAAAGATGATGCTAAAAATTTACAAGATGTTTTAAAGAGTAAATTTGAGTGATTTTAGAGTTGAAATTTTTTTCATTTGATAACGATGGATACGAAATTACGCAAAGCTAAAAACAAGTTTAAAAAGGTATAATGAATAAAAATAATCCAGTAAGGACATGCGTCGCTTGCAAAGTTAAATTTCTCTCAAAACTTGCTAAAAAGATACCGCTTGGTAAGCAAGACTTAGAGTGCGGCAAAGGAAATGGCCGCAGTTTCTATCTATGTGATGGCTGTTTGCAAAAAGACGACAAAATTTTAAAAATAATTGATAAACAAACTAAAAGGTGCCCTCGGACTTGACGCACCGAAGTTAAAGGAGATACTCTTAAATGAGCAATGTTAGGATTTCAGAGATCGCAAATGAGCTTGGCTACCCAAGTAAAGAGATAGTAGAAAAAAAGCTCAAGAACTAGGCCTAAAGGTCAAAACTCACTCAAATGCTGTGAGCCTTGAAGAGGCTGAAGCAATATGAATACGTTCAAACTGGCGTAATACCAGATAAAGTAAAAAGAAAAAAAGAGCGAGCCAAAAGGCAAAAAGAGCCTAAAAAAAGAGGCAGAAAAAGAGCCAGTCAAAAAGAAGAAAAAGTCTAAAACTGAGCCTAAAAAGACAGCTACTAAGGCTGAGCCAAAGCCTGAAAAGGTAAAAGACTGAGCCTAAAAAGAGGTTCAAACTCAGAGGAAAAACCTAAAAACTGAGCCTAAAAAAAGAAGAGCCTGTAAAGGTCGAGCAAAAAGCCAGCAGAAGCACCGAAAACCAAAAAAGAGAGCTTGGCTGATGTGACTCAAAAAAAGACGCGGTCTTGTGATAGTTAAAAAGAGAAAAAGATTACGAGGCGCCAGCTCCTGTAAAAGAGGAGAAAAAAAGGCTGAGGCGACTGTTACTAACATTAGCGATTTTAAGAGTATGTTTTCTGCTAGCGATGAGTAATTGGCTAGAAAAAGAAAAAAAGAGAAAAAGTAACAGTTGTAAAGCAAAAAGATAGCGCTGAGAAGATGGACTTGCTTGGCGGAAGCGACTTTGGTGACATCGTGCTTGAAGATGAGGATGTGGTGGTGCTACCTGATTTTTAGCTTTAAAACCCCAGCTCCAGCTCCGATGCAAAGGACAAAACAGCCAAGTGCGATGAAGACAACCGTCAATAACACGATAAATTCGTTTGGCGAGGGTGGCATACAAAGAAGAGCTAGAAAAACACAAAAAGCCTGAAAATAAACAAAATAGCGAAGCTGTAACTTCGATAAATATCCCAAAAGAAATTCGTGTTTATGAATTTGCTGAAAAAGCTAAATAAACAGCCAAGCGAGGTCATAGGTAGCTTATTTATGCTTGGTATGATGACAACTAAAAATGACTTTTTTGGATGAGGATGCGATAGAAATTTTGGCCGATGAGTTTAACGTCGAGGTAAATATCATCGACGATCAAAAAGAATTTGACTACGTAGCAGCCTATGAAGAGGAGATAAAAGATGATGAAAAATCTCCAGCCAAGAGCACCAGTCATAACCATCATGGGTCACGTCGACCACGGCAAAAACCTCGCTACTTGACTACATAAGAAAGTCTCGCGTAGCTGCTGGCGAGGCTGGTGGCATCACTCAGCACGTGGGCGCTTATATGGTAAATAAAAATGGCAGAAACATCACATTTATCGACACTCCGGTCACGAGGCATTTACAGCTATGCGTGCAAGGGGCGCTGGTGTAACTGATATAGTTATCATCGTTGTTGCAGCAGATGACGGCGTAAAACCACAGACAAAAAGAGGCGGTTAGTCACGCAAAAAGCCGCTGGTGTGCCAATAATCATCGCAATAAACAAAATGGATAAAGAGTCAGCAAATCCTGATCTAGTAAAAACTGGTCTTGCTGGAGCTTGACATCATGCCAACAGAGTGGGGTGGCAAATATGATTTGTGCCGATCTCTGCAAAAACAGGCATGGGCATAGATGATCTACTTGAGATCGTGCTTTTACAAGCTGATCTTTTGGAGCTAAAGGCAAATCCAAAGGCAAACGCAAAAGCTACTGTCATCGAGAGCTCACTTCAAAAAGGCCGTGGTCCAGTAGCTACCATCATAGTTGAAAACGGTACGCTTCATGTTGGAGATACTGTAGTAGCTGGCGTTGCATACGGTAAGATAAGAAGCTTGCTTGATGATCAGGGTAGGCCATTAAAAGAGATAAAAACCAGGCGAATGTGGCGTGATAGTGGGTCTTAGCGAGATAGCAGAGGCTGGCGAGACGCTAATAGGCGTAAAAACCGATAAAGAAGCTCGTGAATATGCACAGAAAAAGGCTGAATATATCCGCCAAAAAGAGCTTAGCAAGAGCACGAAAGTTAGTATCGATGAGCTTAGCGCTAAGATCGCTGAGGGCGAGCTAAAGACACTCCAGTCATCATCAAAGCCGACGTTGGCGGCTCACTTGAGGCGCTAAAAGCAAGCCTAGAAAAACTTGCAAATGACGAGATCAGAGTAAATGTGATCCACTCAGGCGTTGGTGGTATCACGCAAAGTGACGTTGCACTTGCAAGCGCAAGTAACGACTGTATCATCCTTGGCTTTAACATAAGACCAACTGGCGAGATAAAAGAGAAGGCAAAAAGAGCGGCGTCGAGATAAAAACTTACAATGTTATTTATAACTTAATTGACGACGTGAAGGCGATTTTAGGCGGACTAATGTCGCCCATCATCAGAGAGAGCAGCTTGGCCAAGCTCAGGTTCGCCAGTGATCCACGTGCCAAAAGTTGGCACTATCGCTGGATGTATCGTCACTGAGGGTACGATAAACAGAGGGCGAAAATTCGCCTTATTAGAGAAGGTGTGGTCGTTTATGAGGGCTTAGTTAGCTCACCAAAACGTTTCAAAGATGACGTAAAAGAGGTTGCAAAAAGGCTACGAGTGTGGCGTTGGCATCGAGAATTTCAACGACATCAGAGAAAATGACTACATCGAAAGCTTCAAAGAAGTCAAGGAGAAAGCTACTCTATGAACGCTAACGAAATAAAGCGTATGAGAACAGAGAGTGTGCTAAAAGAGCTCATACCAGAGGCTCTAGCCACTCTTGAAGATAGCATTTTAAAGGGGCTTTGCGTCACTGACGTCGAGTGCAAAAAGGGCAGATACGATGCCTTTGTCTATCTTGACAAGATGATGTTTGACGAGCGCGAGCAAGAGTATATTTTGGGGCATTTAAAGCGCGTTTGCAGGCATTTACAAAACCACTGCATGGCGGCTGAGGGCTGGTATAGATGTCCAAAGTCTCACTTTAAATGTGATGATAGATTAGAGTATCAAAACCATATGGATAAGTTGTTTGATAAAATTTCTCAAAGGATTTAAACAAAAATGGATAATTTAGACAAACTAGTACGCGAATGCGGCGTTGAGCTTTACGATAGCGAGATCACAAATGAAAAATGGTAGGGCTATTTTTTTAGAGTTTACATCACAAAAGATGGCGGAGTAAGCCTTGATGATTGCGAAAAAGTGAGCCGTCTGCTCGCCTATCTTTGACGTAACACCGCCAGTTAGCGGGGATTACAACCTTGAGGTTAGCTCGCTCGGCCTTGAGAGAAAGCTTAGCAAGCCTTCACACTTTAAAAGCGAGCGTCGGTGAGCTTGTAAAAGTTCAAACAGAGGCTGAGAATGTGCAGGAAGGCTTGTAAAAGCGGACGAAGAGAGCATTGCAGTAGAAAACGAAGAGGAATTTTTGAGATCAACATCAGTGAGATAAAAAAAGCAAAAACATATTTGAGTGGTAAAATGCTAAGCGACATCGAGATAACTCACCAAACGAAACTTGAACACATCAGTAAAGTTGCCGCAAGACTAGGCTTAAACGAAGACGAGCTTGAGCTTTACGGTAAATTTAAGGCCAGTATTTCCCCTAGACTTGAGCCATCAAACTCAAAGCTCATCTTAGTCACTGCGACTAATCCAACCCCGTATGGCGAGGGCAAAACGACTATGTCGATCGGCCCTAGCTGACGCACTCAATTTACTTAATAAAAAGGTTTGCCTAGCACTTCGTGAGCCATCTCTTGGGGCCAGTTTTTGGCATAAAGGGTGGAGCAGCAGGTGGTGGCTACTCGCAGCTTGCACCGATGGAGGATCTAAATTTACACTTCACTGGCGATTTTCACGCGATAACATCGGCAAATAACCTCATTTCTGCAATGATAGATAATAGCCTCTATCAAGAAAACCCACTAAAAATCGAGAAAAATTTTATGGAAGCGCTGTATGGATATGAACGACCGCGCGCTTAGATTTATCACTGTGGGGCAGGGCGGCAGGACTGATGGTGTGCCAAGAGAAGATGGCTTTTAACATCACCGCCGCAAGCGAGATCATGGCTGTGCTTTGTCTAGCCACAAGCTTTATCAGATCTAAAAGAGCGCGTGGCAAACATCATGGTTGCTTATGATAGTGATAAAAAAGCCTATCTACGTGCGTGATCTAGGTTGCCAAGACGCTGTTTGCATACTATTAAAAGATGCGATCAAGCCAAATTTATTTCAAACACTAGAGCACACACCTACGCTCGTGCATGGCGGCCCATTTGCAAACATCGCACACGGCTGCAACTCAGTTATCGCAACAAAAGACAGCTCTAATTTAGCCGACTACGTCATCACTGAAGCTGGCTTTTGGCTCAGAGCTTGGGCGGAGAAATTTTTCAGATATAAAAGTGCAGGGTTGCTGAGATTAAACCAAGCGCTGTGGTGCTTGTAAGCACGATCAGATCGCTAAAAATATAACGGCGAAGCAAATAAAGACGAGATCACAAAACCAGATATGGACGCACTTAAAAAGGCATCGAAAACCTTGGTGGACACATCGAAAATTTAAAAGGTAAATTTGGTCAAAACGTAGTTGTGGCGCTTAATAAACTTTGGCTTTTGATACCGATGAAGAGATAAACTGTCGAAAAGAGTACTGCCAAAAGCTTGGCGTAGAAGTAGCAGTTTGCGAGACTTTTCTTAAAAAGGTGGCAAAGGTGCGCTTGAGCTAGCTGAGCTAGTTTTAAAAAGCGTGCGATAAGCCAAGTAAGATACATTTCACATACGAGATGAGTGACGATACAAAAACTAAAATAGAAAAAGGTCGCTAAGGAAAATTTATGGAGCCGGCGAGGTGGTCTTTGAAGAGGCCGCTCTTAAAAAGCTTGAGATGATAAAAGAGCTAAATGTGAGCCATTTGCCAGTTTGTATCGCAAAAACTCAGTACTCGTTTAGCGACGATGCGAAGCTTTCTGGTAGAGCAAAGGGCTTTATATTTAGCGTAAAAGACCCTGACATTAGAACAGGAGCTGGCTTTATCGTCGCGGTTTGCGGTAAGATCATGCTGATGCCGGGACTTCCAAAAGTGCCAGCTGCGGTCAATATGAAGATAGACGCAGAGGGCAAAATCGACGGCTTGTCGTAAATTGTGAAAACACACTGGCAAAGGCTGGTGTGTTTTGCTAAGAGGCATGGATGAACGACGAATTTTACATGGGCCTTGCTTTAAGCGAGGCTTGGAAATTTCAGATCCTGACCTATCCAAATCCAGCTGTTGAGTGCCTTATCCTTGATGAAAATAGGGCAAATTCTATCTTGCAAGGCTCATGAAAAAGGCTGGATATTTACACGCTGAACCGATAGCGATACTTTTTGCGCTTTGCAAAAAAAGTGAAAAATGAAGATGATTTTATAAAAGCATATAACGCTAAATTGGCTCTGATATAAAAGATGGGCGATTTGGCCTTTTTAGATCCAAAATTTACCTATGAATTTATACTAAAAAACCACTCACATTTACTAAAAAAATGCAAAAGCTTATGTCACACTTGAGCCTTGCTCTACATCACGGCAAAACGCCACCTTGTGCAAATTTGCTAAAAGAGCTTGGCTTTTAGCGATGTGATAATTGGCAGCCATGATGAAAAATAAAATAGCAAGTGGCGGTGCTAATTTACTTCAAAGTGCTGGAGTGAAAGTTAAATTTGGCGTTTTAAAAGAGCGCTGTGATAAGCTGCTTGAGCCATTTTTGGCATATCAAAATGGTGGATTTAGCTTTTTAAAAATCGCCATTAGTAAAAACGGCGTGGCAAGTGGTGGCATCATCACAAATGAGCTTAGCCGCACGCATGTGCATAAACTTAGAAGTGTCATAGATACGTTAATGATCGGTGGCAACACAGTGCGGACAGACCGACCAAGGCTCGATACCAGACTTAGTAAAAATGGCAAAAAGCCCAGATGTCATAATCTACTCAAGAAGTGATAAAATTTGATGAAACATTGCCACTTTTTAGCGTGCCAGATCGCAAAGTCAGCATTCAAAAAGAGCTAAATCTAAAAGGACTTTGCATGTTTGAAGGAGCTGGTGAGTTTTTAAAACTTGCAAAAGAGGGCAAGCTAGCAAATGTAAAATGGCTACTTATCTATCAAAGCTCACATTCAAAATTGGTGAAAATTTGAGCCTTGATTTAAATTTAAAACCACTTTTTAGTGGGAATTTTGGGGACGATAGTTACACTTGGTATGAAATTTGGATTAGACATCAAGTCCAAAAATAGTGTTTGACTAAAAAGCCGATGCCAAAAAGATATGATCGCAACGCCAAAAAGTTATCACGCACATCTCAATCACTCTTGGTAAAAATTTAAGCTCCTTTGCCACGCTTATATAAAAGTTGTAAGTGATGATGGCAACTAGCGCAAAGAAAAACATCGACAAGACGGCGTAAAGACCGCTTGTAAAAAGATGAAAAATGGAAGTATCAAAAAATGCCGTTGTTATGATGTATGAACCGCCTGTGTAGAGCGAGTAGGTAAGCGGTTTGATCTCGTCGCTTGGATTTTTCTTTTTCGACTCGAGATATGCTGAGCCAGCCATAGAGAGTGCAGCTGCCACGCCCATGATAAGGCCTGTTGCGCCAACTGATTTTGTATTTGAAAATGCAAGCGCGATGCCGCTAAGTGTGCCTGTTAGCTCAACTAACGCATCATTCATGCCAAGCACGATACCGCCAGCATTTACGAGCTTTGTGTCTTTTAGCATGGAGATTAGACTATTTTCGTGGTTCATCTCCTCTTCGTAAATATCACGAGCTTCAGGATATTCATCTACTATGTCAAGATAAAATTTCTCTGCATTTTTCTTCGCGTGACTCCATAACTTTTAGAGTAAAAGATGTGCCAAAAATTTTAACAAGTATCGTATAGAAGATGACTTTGAATAAATTTGCACTTTCTGCTTTCGCCAGTTATCTTTTTGACAAAAAGCATAGTGGCGCCTCTCTTCGGTGATTAATTTGCGAAGTATTTTTATTTCTCTTCGATCTTTTTCGCTAGCTTCAAGAAGTGAGTATATGCAGCATCGTCTGCTTCATTTTGTAATTGTTTTAAAGCAAGTTTTTTTATCTAACATATAAATTTTTCCTTTTTATAGCTTAGAAAATTTAAGATTTTGATTTAGAAAGAGAGATAAGATGGTGCGATCAGCGAGACTCGAACTCGCACACCCTAGCGGCACTACCCCTCAAGATAGCGTGTCTACCAATTCCACCATGATCGCAGAAAGAACAAAAAGCCCCAAAAGAGGGGCTAAATTTAAGCTTTACGCTTAGCCAAGCATTGGGTTTGCGTAAAGAACGATAAGTGTAATAACAAGTGCGTAGATAACTTGTGCTTCGATCATCGCAAGAGCGATAAACATTGTAGTCATAAGTTTGCTACCTACACCTGGGTTTCTAGCTGTTCCGCTGATAGTTGCAGCAGCTGTGTTACCCATACCTATAGCACCGCCAAGAGCTGCAAGGCCAAGGCCGATACCGCCAGCGATAACTGAATATGATCTGATCATCTCGCCATCAGCGCCAAATGCAAATGCAGCAAGACCAAGAATTAAAAAAACACGATCTTTTTCATCGTTGCTCCTTTAAAAATTTTTAAAAGCTCTTTTCGGATCTGTCCCTACTTAAACTTTTATGAGCCGTAATATTACAAAAACAAAAACTTTGTTTCAAATAAAAAAACACTAAAAATTTAAATTGCCTATAAAAAAATTCTTGGCTTAGAAAAATGAAAGTTTTTATGCTATCTTTGAAAGAATTTAATTTATTCTTAATCTTAGGTTTTCAATGATAAACGAGAAATTTTTCAAAGATAGGCTTTGTCCTTGCTATGGCTGGTTCTGCTGTGGGTCTTGGCAATGCCCGGAAATTCTCTACGATGGTGGGAAATAACGGCGGTTCGGCATTTATTATTTTATATTTGCTTCTTACATTTGCTATCGCGTTTGTGGCGTTTTTAGCGAGCTTAGCATCGGCAAAACTTGGCGAAAGCGACATCGTAAGCTCTCTTTACAAGCTCGCTCCAAAAATAAAAAAAGCTTGGTCGCTCTCTGGCTTTTTCATGATCGGCGCGATACTTATAGCTTCATTTTATATGGTTGTTATTGGCTGGATTTTAAAGTATATCTATCTTAGTTTTTCGCCACTTTTATCTGATACAAAAGCTGCAGGCGAGCAGTTTAACACGCTTTTTATCAAATGATCTAAGCAGTGCCGTGCTTTGCTTTTAGCCTAGTCTTTTTGATGGTCTTTTTGCCGTTTCAAAAAGGCGTAAAAAGTGGCATAGAAAAAGCTAAATATATGGATGATGCCAAGCCTTTTTTTGTCTTGCTAGTTTGTATGCTTTTTACGCACTTAGCATGGGTGATGGCTTTGTGAAGGCGGCTAAAATTTTTATTTGTACCCAAATTTTAGTGCGATCACGCCAGATGTTGTCTTGCAGGCTCTAGGCCTTGCGTTTTTCTCGCTATCTATGGGCGTTGGCGTCATACCGACATACGCTGCAAATTTTACCAGAGCGCACAAATTTAATAAAATCAACGCTTTCTATCATCTTTATAAACATCTTAATAGGCATTATGATGGGGCTTGTCGTATTTACCTTTATATTTGCTTATGGGGCTGATAGCACGGCAAGTGGCCCGAGCCTTATCTTTTATCTCGCTTGTCACGCTTTTTGCAAAGCTTGGCGTCGTTGGCAACGTTATGGCGGTCGCATTTTTCGTATCGTTATTGTTTGCTGGCATCACGAGCGCGGTTTCGATGATCGAGCCTTTTGCTTATTATTTGCTAGGAAATTTGAAATTTCAAGAAAGATGGCGCTTCTTTACATCGGCGCCTTTTGTTCTATATCTTGGGCATCTTTTGCATACTTTCATATTATTCAGACACATCAAGTGCTTTTAGCGTTTGCGGTAAGCCATTTTTTTGACGCGCTTGACTTTCTCACATCAAATATCATGATGCCAATAGGCGCTATCGTATTTAGCTTTTTGTTGGCTATAAACTTAAAAAAGAGAGTTTGTATCTACTCTTTGGCGATTTTATGGGAAGAGCATTTTTTGAAATTTGGTACTTTTTCTTAAGATATGTCGTGCCAGTTGCCATTTGCGCGATAATGATCTACCAGATGGCAGGTAAATAATGGCAGAGATTTAGTAAAATTGGCTTTGTCTTATCGATAATTGGAGCGGCTATCGGCCTTGGTAATGCGTGGAAATTTCCATACATGGTCGGCAGTAACGGCGGCTCGGCATTTATCCTTATATATCTATTTTTTGCCTTTTGCTGTTGGTCTTAGCATATTTTTTTGCTGAGATGGCGATGGGTAAAATTTCACGCCTTGATACGGTTGGAGCGTTTAAAAGCCTAGCTACAAAAAGGGGCAAGTCTTGAAATTTGCTGGCATCATAATGGTAACTAGGGCTATTTATCGCTTCGTTTTACACGCTCATCATTGGCTGGGTTTTAAAATACGTCATTTTAAGCCTTAGCGAGCTACCTAAAGATATGGCAAGCTCAGAGACGCTTTTTGTAAATTTCACTTCAAATGGCATAGGTGAGCAAACTTTTATACTTTAGTATCGCATTTTTGCCTACTTTTTCATCCTTACAAAAGGGTGTAAAAAGCGGCATCGAGCGCATAAATGTCTATCTCATACCAGCTCTTTTATCTTGCTTTTGCTTATGCTTGGCTACTCTTTTGGCATGGAGGGCTTTGATAAAAGCGGCTAAATTTCTACTAGTGCCTGATTTTTTTCAAAGATAGATCAAGCAGCTGTTTTAAACGCTCTTGGACTTGCTTTTTTTACGATGTGCGTTGGTATCGGCTGCATCCTTACCTACTCATCAAGTCTAAGTGATGATACAAATTTATTTACCTCATCGCTATATGTCGTCTTTGCGAACATCATAATAAGCGTCATCATCGGCCTTATCGTCTTTACATTTACATTTGAGTTTGGTTCAGAGCCATCAAAAAGGCGCAGGGCTTGCTTTCATCTCGCTACCAACGCTATTTGCTAAAGCTTGGCTTTGCTTGGAAATTTCTTGGCATTTACATTTTTTTATATCACTATTTTTGCTGGCATCACCTCGGTTATCTCGATGGTTGAGCCATTTATATTTTTTTCTTAAGCAAAAAGCCTAGAAATTTAGTAGAAACAAATCGATCTTTAATCGTTGCTTGCGTGGTTTATGTTTTAGGAATTTTATGCGCATTAAGTGGCACAAGCGAATTTAAAGATGCACTTACATTTTTTTGGTAAAAGGCTTTTTGACCTGCTTTGATTACCTTAGCTCAAACATCATGCTCCCACTTGGTGGCATCTTGTTTGCTATCTTTGTTGGCTACTTTATGAAATGTGAGCTTTTAAAAAGAGCTATTTGTGCCTTATATGGGCAAGGTTGTATTTAGAAATTTGGTATTTTTTAATTAGATTTGTGGCTCCACTTTTAGTTCTGGTGGTGTTAATAAGGGAGATCTCATAATATGGCAAAAGAACAATTTTTCTAAAATAGGCTATGTCCCTAGCAGTCGCTGGATCGGCTGTCGGACTTGGCAATGCATGGAAATTTCCATACATGGTTGGTGAAAACGGCGGTTCGGCGTTTATTATCCTATATCTTTGATAACTTTTCTAGTCGGCGTGCCTATCTTTATGGCGGAGCTTAGTATCGGCAAGCTTAGCGAGAGTGACAGCGTCAATGCTTTTTAGAAAGCTAGCAGCTAAAAATATAAATTTATGGCAGCTGGTTGGGAATTTAGCCATGGTCACAGCAGCTATCATCTCATCATATTACATCGTGATAATAGGCTGGGTCTTTAAGTATTTTGTCCTATCTTTTTCTGGCTTGCCAAGTGATATAGATAGCTCAAAAGTGATATTTAATGATCTTTTGACGCATGGCCTTGGCGAGCAGACGCTTTATTTTGTTATAGCTTTTGCAGCTTGCTTTTTACATCCTTTCAAAAAGGCGTAAAAAGCGGCATAGAGAAGCTAAATGTTTGGATGATGCCAAGCCTATTTATCATGGTTTTGATCATGCTTATATTTTTCTATGACGATGGATGGCTTTTTCTAAATCAGCCGAGTTTTTGCTCATCCCTGACTTTAGTAAAATTTCATTTAACTCACTCTTGCTAGCTCTTGGACTTGCATTTTGGACGCTATCTCTTGGTATGGCAGCGATCATTACCTATTCAGCTAGCCTAAGCGATGATACAAATTTGGCCACTTCAACGCTTAGTATCGTCTTTATAAACATCGCGCTTGCTATTATGATAGGTCTTGTTATTTTTTACCTTTATATTTGAATTTGGAGCTACTCCGTCTCAAGGACCCGTGTCTTGTCTTTATCTCGCTGCCAACGCTATTTGCTAAGCTTGGCGTGATAGGTCAACTTTGGCTGTAGCATTTTTTGCTGCACTTATCTTTGCTGGTATCACTTCAGCGATCTCTATCGTTGAGCCATTTTGTATTTTTTTCTTGATCAGAGAGTATGGCATGAGTAGGAAGAAAAGGCTCTTAGCATAGTTTGGAGCTGGGATTTTCATAGTGGGATTTTTATGCCTTTTTATCAAATATAGAAAAATGTTGGCGATAAATTTATGCTCTTTGGCATAAATTTCTTTGATTTTCTTGATTTTACCGCTTCAAATATCTTTGCTACCAATTAGCGGCATCGGCGGAGCGATATTTGTAGGATATTTTATGAAAAAGAGATGCTTTATATGTGCTATTTAGCCCATATATGAGCGATTTTGTATTTAATGCTTGGTATTTTTTTACTAAGATATGTAGCACCAGTTTGTGTGCTCATTATCATGATAAATGAACTATTAAAGGTTTTTAATGGATAAGATTGAGAGATTTTTCGACAAAGGCTGGCGATATAGTCAGCTATATTTGTATGTTTTATTATGGCTTTGATGATAATAGACGTATTTTTAACGTTGTGGCAAGATACTTTTTCTCTTACGGCAACGTTGCATTTCAGGAGCTTGAGTGGCACTTTTTTTGCTGTGATATTTTCTGCTTGGCATGAGCTATGCTCTAAAAAGAGGACGCACACGTCAGAGTTGATATCTTTTATGCTAAATTTTCGCCAAAAACAAAAGCCCTTGTAAATATGCTTGGCACTGTATTTTTTTGTCATACCATTTGCGCTTTTGGTTTCAATTTATCATTTGGATTTGTAGGAGATGCTTATAGCTCAGCAGAAGCTAGTGCGGATCCGGGCGGTCTTACTCACAGATGGATCATAAAAGCGATGATCCCTTTTTCATTTTATGTGCTTGTATTTTTGCGATCGGCTTTTTATAAGAAATTTTCAAATCTTTATAAAAAGCTAAAAAGGGGAATAATGGCTGGGATTAATAATGTTTATAGCCGCACTATTGATGCTTGGCATTGGCTTTCCAGTGGCATTTACCTTTGGTGCGGTTGCGATGATATTTGGCATGGTTGGCAGCGTTGTAGAGAGCCTTAGCGATGGCGATGGACTGCTTTGGCAGTATAGAAGTATTTAAAGATATGTTTTAACTTTATGCCATATAGAATTTTTCTATCATGGAGAGTAGAATTTTTATAGCCGTTCCTCTTTTTGTATTTATGGGCGTCGTGCTTCAAAAGTCAAAGCTAGCTGAGAGACTACTTGAGAGCATGGGTATGCTCTTTGGAGAAATCAGAGGCGGTATCGCTATAGCACCATCTTGGTTGAGCGCTTCTTGCAGCATCTACTGGCGTCGTAGGAGCTAGCGTCGTTGCTATGGGCGTTATAAGCTTACCTGTAATGCTAAAGTATAAATACGATCAATCCCTTGGTTGCGGCACGATATGCGCTGCTGGTACGCTTGGTCAGATCATCCCACCTTCTATCGTGCTTATCATCTTGGGCGATATCTTCTCAGTGCCAGTTGGCGAGCTTTTTCACCAAGCCATTGTGCCGGGGACTCACGCTAGTTGGAGTTTATATGGTTTATATTTTGATAGTTGCTTATCTTAAACCAGAGGTCGCTCCTATCGTAAAAAGATGAGAGCGGCGTTAGTAAATTTAAGCAGATCATTAGAGCGCTAACTGCGATCTTCCCGCCGCTTTTTGCTAGTTATTTGTGTGCTTGGCTCTATCTTTTGCAGGTATCGCTACACCGACTGAAAGTTCAGCATTTGGCTGCGTGGGCTATCATCCTCGCTATGTTTTTATAGGACATTTTCATTTTCTATGATGAAAGAGGCTTTGGCTGAGAGCGTAAAACTACAGCTCTAGTCTTTGCTATACTTGTTGGTGCGACTGCCTTTTCTATGGTCTTTAGCTACACTGGAGGCGATGAGATAGTTGAAAAGTTTCATGACAAATTTACCAGAGCGAGAAGTGGGGTTTTATCATCTTTTAGTATGGCTGTTATCTTTGTAGCTTGGCTTTTTATCGATTTTGTTGAAATTTCATATATCGTGCTTCCTATCTTGGTGCCAATCGCTGCAAAACTTGGCATAAAACCCAGCTCTATCTAGCGATCTTAGTTGCTATGAATTTACAAACTTCATTCTTGACGCCGCCATTTGGATTTTAGTCTATTTTTCTTAAGATCAGTCGCACCTGCTGAGATAAAAACAGCTGCTATTTATAAAGGCGTGGTGCCTTACATCATCATCCAAGTGGCAGTTTTAGTCTTTTTCTGCGTCTTTTTAATGGAGATAAAGCCGATGCTTGATGCGAGCCACGGCGGATTATTTAACTTCTTACTCTCACTTTTTAAATGATATAAAAGTTTTTGGTTGTAAAAATACTAAAAACAAGCAAAATGGCTAATTTGAGTTTCTATCACTTAGCCATTTTTATGACCGCTTTTTAGTAATTTATAATCTTTAATGAGGTGAAATATGGCAAAGAAAATTTGATCGATGTTATGGATACGACCTTTAGAGATGGCTTTTCAGTCGGTTTATGGCGCTAGAGTGCTTATGAACGACTTTTTGCCCGCGCTTGAAGCAGCCAAAGAGGCTGGCATAGAGCATTTTTAGATTTGGCGGAGGAGCGAGATTTCAAAGCCTTTATTTTTACCTAAATGAAGACGCTTTTGCGATGATGGATAAATTTAGAAGCATCGTAGGACCAAAAGCAAACCTTCAAACCCTAAGCAGGGGCGTAAATACCGTCACACTTGACACTGGTAGCCGCGAGCTGATCGACCTTCACGCAAAACTTTTCAAAAACATGGAACCACTACTATTAGAAATTTATGACGCACTAAATGATGTTGAAAATTTAAAATATTCAGGTGAAAGGATCGCTCATCACGGGCTAAAAACACGAAGTCGTCGTTACTATGATGGATCTGCCTAGTGGCTGTGTGGGAGCTCATGACGTTAAATTTCTATGAGAGTAATTCTTAAGAGAAATTTTAGATGCAAATATCCCTTATCACAGCGTTTGCTTCAAAAGATGCAAGTGGTACAAGCAGCCCACAAAAGGTCTATGAAACCATAAAAATGGCTAGAAAGCTACTCCCAGAAAAACCCACATCAGACTTCACACGCATGAAACCGCAGGCGTAAGCGTCGCTTGTTATCTTGCAGCGCTTGAGGCTGGTGTCGATGGTATAGACCCTAGCCGCAAGCCCAGTGAGTGGTGGTACAAGTCAGCCAGATATCCCTAACCATGCTTCACGCAGTAAAAGGCAAAAACTACGATCTTGGCGGCCTTGATGTGGAGAAAAAGTAAAATATGAAAGCGTTTTGAATGATTGTTTAAAAGAGTATTTCTTGCCGCCTGAAGCTGTGCAAGTAAGCCCTCTAATACCATTTTCACCGATGCCGTGTGGCGCGCTCACTGCAAAATACCCAGATGATGAGAGATAACAATATCTTAGATAAATTCCCAGAGGTTATCCTTGCTATGCGTGAGGTGGTGCAAAAGGGCGGATACGGCACTTCAGTGACTCCTGTTAGCCAGTTTTACTTCCAACAAGCCTTTAATAATGTAATGTTTGGCAAGTGGAAAAAGATCGCTGAGGGATACGGCAAAATGGTGCTTGGCTACTTTGGCAAGACCCCAGTTACGCCTGATAAAGAGATCATTAAGCTTGCTAGCGAGCAGCTAGGGCTAAAACCAACTACAAAACACGCAGTTGATATAGCTGATAAAGATGAGAGCAAGTCACTTGCACATGTAAAAGAAATTTTAAAACAAAACAAGATCAAAGTTACCGAAGAAAAACGTCTTTATAGCAGCAGCTTGTAAAGAAAAGGGCATCGCGTTCTTTTAAAAGGTGAAGCCAAAAGTAAATGTGAAAAAAATTGATCCAAACGCTAAAGGCAAACGAGGGCAGACAAACTCAAAGTGGCAGATATAGCGTCGTCGTAAATGGTAGTCGCTACAATGTCGAAGTAAGCGAAGGCTTTTAACGACAGCATCACAAGTAAAATCAATCACTGAAGTTGAAGGCAGAGCGTAAAAATGCCAAAAAAGCGCAGTAGTAGGCGCAACAGAAAAATGACATCGTCGCAAAGCTTGCCGTGTGCTGTGCATAAAATTTTAGTAAGTGCAGGAGATCATGTCAAAAAGGTCAGGCCATAGTCGTGCTTGAAGCGATGAAGATGGAGATAGAGGTCAAAGCCCCAAAAAGATGGCATCATAGGCTCTATCGAGGTTAGCAAAGGTCAAAGTGTCGCGAACAATCAAGTGGTGGCTAGATTTACATCATTTGCCACTTTTTAAAAAGATAGTGTTAAGCTGAAATTTGATTAACATTTTTGATGACTTTTAGGTCAAATTTATAAAGAAACGAAAAATTTAAAAAGGAAACAACATGATAAATAAACTAGACGAGCTAGGTCTAAAAGAGATCAAAAAGATAAATCACAATCTAAGCTACGACGAGCTTTTTGAGCTTGAAAAAGGCAAACAATGAGGGCAGAGTCTCAAGTAACGGCACATTTATGGTTGATACTGGGATTTTTACAGGCAGAAGCCCAAAAGACAAGTACTTTGTCAAGCAAGATCCAAGCCAAAAATACATCGCTTGGGGAAAGATAAATCAGCCTATCACAAAAGAGCTCTTTGACAAGCTTCTTAAAAAGCAAAAAGAGCAGCTAAGTGGCAAAAGAATTTTCATCCAAGATGCATTTTGTGGAGCTAGCAAAAAGAGCCAAAAATCAGTCCGCTTTGTCACTGAAGTAGCGTGGCAAGCGCACTTTGTAAAAAATATGTTCATCCGCCCAAGTGAAGCGGAGTTGGCTAAACGGAGCCTGACTTTTGTAGTATATAACGCTTGCAAGACAAAAATGAGGACTACAAGGCTGATGGACTACACTCAGACGTCTTTGTCATCTTTAACGTCGAGGAAAATGTCGCAGTGATCGGTGGCACATGGTACGGTGGCGAGATGAAAAAGGCATTTTTCTATGATGAACTACTGGTTGCCACTTGAGGGCAAGCTAAGCATGCACTGCTCTGCAAACGTAGGCGAAAAGGGCGATACGGCGCTATTTTTTGGCCTATCTGGCACTGGTAAAACGACACTTTCAACCGATCCAAAACGCAAACTAATAGGCGATGACGAGCACGGCTGGGACGATGATGGGGTATTTAACTTTGAGGGTGGCTGCTATGCAAAATGTATCAACCTTGATCCGAGCAGCGAGCCAGAAATTTACGCAGCGATCAGGCGTGATGCGCTACTTGAAAACGTCGTGGCTGACGAAAACGGCGTGGTTGATTATAAAGATGGCTCAAAGACTGAAAACACACGCGTGAGCTATCCGATCTATCACATCGATAACTACGAGCCAAGCTCAAGCGCTGGCCATCCAAAAATATCATCTTTTTAAGCGCTGACGCTTTTTGGCGTGCTTCCTCCAGTTGCAAAGCTGACAAAAGAGCAGGCGATGTATTATTTCTTAAGTGGCTACACAGCAAAAGTTGCTGGCACAGAGCGCGGTATCACCGAGCCAGTCGCTACTTTTTAGTGCTTGCTTTTGGCGAGCCATTTATGCCGCTTCACCCAACTGTCTATGCAAAACTACTTGGTGAGAAGATCGATAAGCACGGCGTTAATGTCTATCTTGTAAATACAGGCTGGAGCGGCGGTGCTTACGGCGTTGGCAAGCGTATGAGCATAAAAAGCAACTCGTGCTTGCATAAATGCGATCCTTGATGGCAGCATCACAAAATGCGAATTTGAAAATTTTGATAAATTTAACTTTGCTATCCCAAAAAGAGCTTGATGGTGTCGAGACAAAACTGCTAAATCCTATAAACACATGGGCAAATCCCAGCTCAGTACAACGCTTCACGCGACAAGCTAGCTAAAATGTTTGTTGAAAATTTCAAACGCTACGAAGATGTAAAAGAGGGCGTTGAGTACGCCAAAGCTGGTCCAAAAGCAGATTTATAGCCTTGTGGGTAAATCCCTGCAAGGCTTTTTAAACTAAACTATCAAATAGCAGAAAATTTCTAGAGCTATAAAATATAGCTCTTTTTAAATCTCTAATATAAAATTTGAAAACATTTTTGCGAAAATAGCTCGGTCAAATTTAACGAGACTTTCTAAAATTCTCACCAAAAAGTCACTCTTTATAAACCCTGAAAAAATTTAGGATCGCTCTAGACATCAGCAAAGTACTAAATACTAAGATGATCTTTCTGCAGTTAGAACTACACTTATTAGCTCAAAACACTCCAGTCTCAAATTTGATCATCAAATTTCTACTATAAAAGCCGCTGTTGTATCTTTTAGTATAAGTTGTGGGATTTAGTTGTAGTTAAAACAGTAATTGAGCCAGATATCTGGCTCAAATTTATATCAAAAATACTCTTTTCTAGTCCAAATTCTACGCCAGCTTTTTGCTAGCTCAAATGTCGCATCTATAAATCTATACTCGCTGCTGATAAATGGTAAAAACATCGGTATCTCGGTGCAACCTGCGATATAAACGTCAGCTTCAATGTTTGAAAGCACTTCATAAAATACCGGCACATACTCTTCTAGCTTGCCAGCTTTGACGCCCTTTTGTAGATGCACTCCATGATGACATCTTGCGTCTCTTTGCTAAAATCCACGCTCTTTAGCCCGCGCTCTTTTAAAAGATTTGATCATAAACGCCAGCCTTTTGTGCCGCTTGTTGCGATGACAGCGATATTTTTAGCGTGTGGATATTTCTTTTGCAAGGCATCTACTGTAACTTTTGCAATGTGCAAAATCTTTCCTCCAGCCTCTTTTTTTCGATGCTTGGGGCAAAGTAGTGAGCTGTGTTACAAGCCATTAGCATCGCCTCGCATCCTGCATTTTTTAAAAAGTTTAGCGCTTTGAATTAGCTTTGGAAGCGGACTTTCTCCCTCGCCCATGATAAATTTTGTCCCTATCTTCTATCTGTGCGTATGAGTCGATAACGATGTGTAGGTGTTCTTGATCGCAAGTTGCTGGGGTTATATCGATGATCTTCTTGTATAAATCAGCCGTGGCAAGTGGTCCCATGCCGCCTATGATGCCTAATGTCTTCATAACTCCTCCAAATTAAAAAGTCAATAATTATAATATTAGTTTCTATATTTAAAAAAATAAAATTTCTAAATTTTTCATTCGGTATTGTAAAAATAGGGGATAAGCACTTTAAGTTTTTGAAGTAAATTTCGAAGATAAAAAGGGGCGATTTGCCCTTAAAAATCTATTATTATGAGTGGAAGTGAAAGTCGTCTGGATGATCTAGCGCGTATCTAAATTTCTCCATATCGACCTTTTTATCCCAGATAGATACGATCATGCAGCCAACGGCATTACCGCAAAAGGTTACCAACAGCACGCATCTCTGACATCGATTTATCAACGCCAAGTAGCACAGCCACGGTGACGACTGGTATGCCAGTGCTTGGAAGCGCGCTTAGCGTGCCAGCAAGGACGACAAAGCCTGATCCTGTAACGCCAACCGCGCCTTTAGCTTGTGATCATTAGCACGATTAGTATGCTTATTAGGTGCTCAAAAGCTTAGCGGGATATTTGAAAAAGGCTTGCGCTAAGAAGATAACGCTTAAGCTTAGATAGATGTTGGTGCAGTCAAGGTTAAATGAGTAGCCAGTTGGGATGATAAGGCTCAACTGCGCCTCTATTTATGCCAGCTGCTTCTAGCTTTTGCATAAGTGGTGCAAGAGCTGTCTCGCTCGAGCTTGTCGCAAAAACGACCAAGACCTCTTTTGAGATAAAGCGCATAAATTTAAAGACATTGACCTTTAGCAAAGTAGCAAATGACGCCAAGCTACGACAAAGATGAAAAAGCAGCTTGCAAGTGCGCATAACGATAAGAAGCTCCATCATACCAAGAAGCGTTCCGATGCCGAGTTTACCGATCAAGTAAGCTCATCGCCGAAAAAGGCAGCCACTGGGCTAAATAGCATAAGCCAAGTAAGTAGCTTTAAGACGTAGTGCTGGATAAATTCAAGCGGTTTTAGACAAGCTTGCTTTTTATCATGAGCAAGTAGTGAAAGCACGATGGCAACGACTATCGCCATGAAAAAGCGCTTGAAGTGTGTTTGACTTTATAAATGGATCAAGTATATGCACGTAAGGGAAGATGTCATCTACTGGCACAGCGCCTCTTAAAAGATGAAGCGTATGTACTAAAAAGCCGCTATTTGCGTCCATGTTGCCAGCTTGAGATGTAGATTTAGCCACGCTTGAGGCATCAAGCTGAGTGTAGTCAAGGTTCATACCGTGTCCCGGACGAAGCGTCTCGCCAAAGATGATACCAACAGCAAGAGCAAGCGTACTAACTATCTCAAAGTAGATAAACGCCTTAAGTCCGATGGTGCCAAGATCTTTTAAGCTCTCAAGTCCGACGATGCCTGAGACGATCGTTAAAAAGATGATAGGGCCGATTAAAATTTTAAGGGCTTTTATAAAATAATCAATGCAGCTTGCTCGCTATGCCAAGCTCAGGTGCGACCATACCGACGATAACACCGCCAACTATACCTATCACAACCCAAATGGCGAGATTGGTAAATAGTCTCACAAAGAGACTTTTTGCATTTTTGCACTCTCCATAAATTCCCCTTTTATAGGGCTCTCTTTGATCTCTGCTGAGAGGATCTTGTCGCCTTGTCTGATAGCATCAAGCACCTTTAAGCTCTCGTCATCAACGCACTTTCCAAAGACTGTATGCACGCCGTCAAGATGAGGTTGCTTTGCTGTGGCAGATGAAAAACTGCGACCCGCCAGTGTCACGGCCTGCATGAGCCATGCTAAGGCTGCCACGCTCGTGTTTTTACCTTTTGGTTGTCGCATTCGCATTTTATCCTCCAGCCGGGACCGCCTGTGCCTGTGCCATTTGGGCAGCCGCCTGGATGACGAGGTGGTATAACTCTGTGAGAAATGTAGGCCATTATAAAAGCCTGTTTTTTATCAAATGGACAAAAATTTTGCAACAGCTTGCGGTGCATCATCGGCAAAAAGCTCAAGTTTGATATCGCCTTTTTCTGTCTTTTAAAACTGCAGATTTATCTTTTTTTAGCTCGTCTAAATTTATATCATAAACTTTTAACTCATCAAAACGCATGTTGCTCCTTTTTACTCGATATTTGTATAAACTGCTTGGACGTCATCGTCGTCTTCTAGCTTGTCAAGAAGCCTCTCAACCTCAAGCATTTGCTCTTCATCTAGGGCTCACGGTTTGATTTGGCAAGTACTGAAGTGAAGCTTTTTTTAACTACTAAATTTAGCTTCTCTATGCCTTCATGAAGTGTGCCAAAGATTTGTGTAATCGCCATAAACAAATAGTGCGTTTTCGTCTTCTTCGATGTCACTTAGTCCGTAATCAATCAACTCAAGCTCGATCTCTTCGATATCTGCACTTGGCTTTTTCAAGCTCAAAAACGCTCTTTCTTGTAAACATAAAGCTAAGGCTGCCACTTGGCAAAAATTTCTCCGCCATTTTTTTGCTAAATATCGCTTTTACATTTGCAACTGTCCTTGTTGTTGTCAGTAGCGCACTCAACGATGATTTGCACGCCGTGAGCTGCTTTGCCGTCATAAAAGATAGTCTTGATATCAGCGCTATCTTTGCCATTTGCTCTTTTATAGCCGCATCGATGTTATCTTTTCGGCATATTTTTCAGCTTTTTGCTGCTGCGATGGCTGCACGAAGTTTTGGGTTCATATCTGGATCACATCCGCCATCTTTTGCCGCTACTGTTATAGCCTTTGCAAGTTTTGGGAAATACCTTGCTCATCTTATCCCATCTAGCTTCTTTTGCTGCTCTTCGGTACTCAAATGCTCGTCCCATAAATATCCTTAAATAAATTTTTACGGATTATAACTAAAAAAATTTATACTTTTTAAAACATTTTTAGTTTGCCTGCTAAAGCGCTCTAATTTGTAAACTTTGAAAATAATATTTGGTAGTAATTGAGCTAAAGGCATATAATCATACCCATGATAAAAATGCTCAAAAACAAGATGCAAAAATCTGCATAAAACTACTAAATTAGCGATGGAGGATATCGTCCTACAAAAGCTAAGTGGCTACGACGATCCTGCAAAAAGCGATGAGAAATTTAGAGAAAATTTTCTTTAAGCGAGACAAACAGACTTAGCTATAAAAATGTCTATGTCTATAAACGTGACGACGTGATCATCGCTGCGATGTGCGCTTACTTTGGCGGTGACGCAGCGCAGCTTGATAGAGAATTTCCACAGCATCTAAAGGACTCTTGGCAAAGATGCCCAGATAGAGAAAAGAGTGCTTTTGATGATGAGTTTTATATAGAATAGCACCCTGTAGATGAGAATGTAGAGGATCAAGGGCTTGCAAAAGAGCTTATCTTGCACTCATTTGCCAAAGGCAAAGAGCTAGGACAAAAAGGTCTCGCTGATAGTTGATGTAAATAAGCCAAAAGTTCGTAATTTACGAGAGTCTTGACTTTCAATTCAATACCAAAAAGATCATAAATGTACACGAATGACGACCACATGATAAAGGAGATAATATGAAAAACATTTGAGGTAAATAATGTGCATTGCCAAAACTGCGCAAATACTATAAAAACGCACTTGAAGATGACTTTGGCGAGATAAAAAGTCGATCTTAGCAAAAAGCCAAGACAAGTAAGCGTCGATACAAAAGATGGCGATGTAGAGAAATTAAATCAGAAATGGCTGATCTGGGATTTGACGTGATAAAAGAGCTTTGATATGCCTTTAAAAAGTCAAGCTAAATATAGCAGGAATGAGCTGCGTAAACTGCTCAAACGCTATCGAAAAAGGTTTCTAAAAAGATAGATGGCGTGCTTGATGCAAATGTAATTTTGCAAATGCAAGCGGTGAGTTTGTCCTAAAAGACGCCAGCGTGCGTGAAGTTTTTAGAGCAAAAAGATAAAGCAGCTACTGCGGCGACAAATATCGATGAATTGAAGCCAAAAGAGACGAGCATATAACCTCGATAAGAAACAAATTTATATTTGCATTTATCGCAAGCATCGTGATAATGGCGCTTGAGATGTTCGCACCTCACAATATGCTAGTAAATTTGCTCATGCTAGTTTTAGCGTTTTTGGTGCTAGCTTTAGCGGCAGACTTCTTTGCTCACGCCATAGAGGCTGTCAAAAACAAAAACTACGATATGAACGTGCTTGTAGCTCTTGGAAGCGGCAGTGCATTTTTATACTCGCTTTTGTTGTGATCTTTCAAATTTTCATCCCAGATGATCTAAAAAAACGTCTATGTCTCGGGCGTAGCGATGATCATAGCCTTTGTTTTGCTTGGCAAGTACCTTGAAGAGCGCTCAAAGGCAAAGGCTGGCGACTATCTAAAGACGCTACTTAAAATTTCACCAAAGACCGCCTTTTTGGTCATGCCAGACGGACAGAGCAAAGAGGTAAATGTAAATGAGCTAAAAAGTAGGCGACATCGTCATCGTAAAAAATGGCTACAACGTCCCAAGCGATGGCGTGATAGTCCAAGGTGGTGCCGAGATCGACGCTTCGATGCTTACAGGAGAGAGCTTGCCTGTTTATAAAGAGGTAGGAGATAGCGTATTTGCCGGCACTCTAAAACACAAATGGCTACATAAGCGTCAAGGTGACAAAGAGCTCTTTTTCGAGAGCTTACTATCTCAAATTTAAGCTTGCTAAGGACGCTAGCTCGAAAAAGATGCCTATCGGACGGCTGGCTGATAAGATAGCAAACATCTTTCGTGCCAAGCGTCGTGGCGATATCGGTGCTTAGCTTTTTTAATATGGATAATTTTTAGTGGAAAATTTCGCCTATGCGATCTCTAGCGCGATCTGCGTGCTTATCATCTCATGTCCGTGCGCGCTTGGTACTTGCCACGCCAATAGCGATCGTAAGCTCCCTCGCGCGTGCAAAAGCTGGGATTTCTGGTTAAAAACCCAGAGGTTTTGGAGCTGATAAAAGATGCTCAAATTTGGTAGCATTTGATAAAACTGGCACGCTAAGTAGGGGCTAATTAGCGTCAAAAGTTCAACTGAGCGAAAAAGAGTTGGAGCTAGTGGCATCTGCTGAAAATTTAAGCGAGCATCCGATCTCAAAAAGCGATCGTAAGATATGCAAAACAAAATTGCATAAATTTACAAAAGCTAAAATGGTAAAATTTCAAAACGTAGTTGGTCAAGGCATCGTCTATGAAGACGAAAGTAATAAGATAATAATAGGCAACGAAAAAGCTGCTCGCAGCAAACGAATATCTTGCTAAAATGAAGCTGATAGTGAAGCGATAAAAGAGGCTACAAATGATGGAAGCGGCGTCATACTTTGCGCGGTCAATCAAAAATTTAGCGGCTTTTTAACGCTAAGCGATGAGCTAAAAATGAGGCAAATGAGCGTTATAAAACGAGCTTTCAAGGCTAAATTTACAAAGCGTGATCTCTCAGGCGATGATAAAAAGTAGTGGCAAATATCGCTAGCAAGCTAAAATGTGAGCGAATACTACGCAAATATGCTGCCTGAGGATAATTTAACAAGGTAAAAAGAGCTCATGAGCCGAGGTGGCGTGATCTTCGTGGGAGATGGCATAAACGACTCGCCATCGCTTAAAGAAGCAAGCGTTGGCATCGCTATGAACTCAGGCTCAGACATCGCTAAAGGCGCTGGCGATATCGTGCTTGTAAAAACGACTTGCGTGGCGTGAGCGGGCTTGTAAAGCTTGCAAATGCGACTATTGCTAACATAAAAGAGAATCTGTTTTGGGCATTTATGTATAACGCCATTTGCATACCAGTGGCTGCTGGCGTGCTCTATCCGGTATTTGGACTGCTTTTAAGTCCAGTTTATGGCTCGATGGCTATGTGCCTAAGCTCGGTGACCGTCGTGCTAAAACGCACTTAGACTTAGATATTTGACGACTTAAGGATTAAATTGAGACTTGGAGAGCTTTATAGCGTCGTAGCGGCTGCACTTGCTACAAATTTTAATGGCATCTTGGGTGTCTCATCTTTTATGCGTATCAAAAAGACAAATGCATGGATAACGCAGACAAAGAGCGAGGCGAACATAAAAAGGAAATGAGCTTTTACGCCAATTTATCAAAGATGAGAGCAGTGCGGCCTTGTGTGATGATTATGTAATTTTTGAAACAAAAGTTTGAAGCAAGTTATTATTTTCTCAAGCGCAAAAAGATGATTTAGCGCAATTTTACAAGGCTATAAATTTGTGCCAAAAATGGGTGAGGTTGATAGCATCTCAAATCAACTCATTTTGATAGCAAATATCTTAAAAAGAGGCGACAAAAAGAGTCTATGCAGCTTCTTGCTGCTTTTTAGCCTCTCGTTTTTCTTACCTTATGCCGAGCTTCTCGCAAAAAGAGCTTGAACAAAATGCTAGAAGTAACTTCTATAAGTCAATGGGATACTTTTTAGAGGATTTTTTGTTTGGTTTTAAAAACTATTATCGGTGAAGCTTAGTCTTAAGCCTGTACCATTTCTGTCATCTGAGTTTTAATACTTAAAATGTTATTCTGAATGCTTGATTGCTCTAATTTAGATGATGAAGCATCTGCATAGAATCACGATCTTTCAGGTGCTGGATGCTTGAAATGATCAGCTATATCGCTTCTTTTGATCTTGTAATTTTTTTCAAATTTTTTGTAACTCTGTGACATCTTCTTTTTCTAATAATTGTAGGTTTTTGTCTAACCTCTTCTCTTTTGTTCGACATGCACATCATTACTTCTAACGATATCTTTTTGTACCATACAGCCAGAAGATACTAATATGCTGGTTTTTTTAGCGCTACTTGATGATATAGATGTGTAGCCGTTATGATAGAAAAACATTTGAGTTCATATTTGCATCTATTTGCATATCGTCCTTCCTTTTTAGTTTATTTCTTTATTTATAACTATATCGGCAATAAATCAAAAACTTGAAATAGTTTTTAAAAAGTTGCTGGGCGAATTATATTTTAATAACCTTAAATGTAAATTATATATATAACTTTTTACTACTCTAGCATAATTTTTATATTACATTTCACCTTTTTTTGATCAGTAAATTTATTTTTAAAATGCTCGTAAAAGCCTAGTTAAGCACCATTTTGTTAAAATCACGCAAAAACTAATCAAAGGCAAAGCTATGAAAAAAAGATGAAAACGCGCATAAAAAGATGTGGGAGGGCAGATTTAGCGAGGCTAGTCTCGAAGTTGCTTGAAGAATTTAACGCTTCTATAATCTTTGATAAAAATCTTTTGAAGAGGATATCGCTGGCAGTAAGGCGCACGCAAAGATGCTAGGAATTGCAGATTTCTGAAAAAGATGAGTCAGAGGCGATCATAAAGGGGCTTGATGAGGTTTTGGCTGAGATAAGAGCTGGTAATCTTTGCTTTTAAGATAGAGGATGAGGATATCCACATGGCGGTTGAAAAGCGCCTTAGCGAGATCATCGGCGCTGAGCTTGGCGGTAGGCTTCACACAGCTAGAAGCAGAAATGATCAGGTTGCGCTTGATTTAAATTTATGTTTTGAAGAAAAATTTGAGACTTTCATCTACTCATCAAAGAGCTCATCGCCACGCTTGCAAATTTAGCCAAAAACCACAAAGATACGCTAATGCCAGGGGCTACACGCACCTTCAGCATGCCCAGCCAGTAAGCCTTAGCTACCATTTACTAGCTTACGCTTTTATGTTTAAGAGGGATTTTGAGCGATTTGTCAGCTCGTATGAGCGAAACAACCTAAGTCCGCTTTGGCTCAGCAGCCCTTGCTGGCACGCCGCACAAGATAGATAGAACTATCGTTGCAAGCGAGCTTGGCTTTGCAGGCTGCACGCAAAATGCGATGGATAGCGTGAGTGACCGCGACTTTTGCGCTGGAGATTTTATTTAACATTAGCGTTTTTATGACGCACGCTTCTAGGCTTTGTGAGGAGCTCATACTTTGGAGCTCGCAGGAGTTTGGCTTTGTAAGCATTAGCGACGCTTATAGCACGGGTAGCTCCATCATGCCTACAAAAGAAAAAAATCCAGACGTCGCCGAGCTCATACGCGGTAAAACTGGGCGTGTAAATGGAAAATTTAGTGGCGCTGCTAACGACGATGAAGGGCTTGCCACTTGCTTACAACAAAGATATGCAAGAAGATAAAGAGGGCGTTTTTGATAGCGTTGCGACCATTTTAAGCTCGGCTACCATCCTAAACGAGATGATAAAAACGGCTACTTAATGAAAAATATGCTAAAAAGCGACAAAAACAGGGGCATCTAAGTGCCACTGATCTGGCGGACTACCTAGTGCGTGAGAAAAATATCCCATTTAGAACGGCGCACTTTATCACCGGCAAGGCTGTCGCAAAGGCAGAAAGTCTTGGGGCTTGATCTAAGTGAGCTAAACAAAGAGCAGCTAAAAATGTCGATGAAAAATTTAGATGAAAATGCCATCAAATTCTAGATCTTCATGCTTCAAAAAGAGGCCCGCACTTCAAAAAGGTGGCACGGCAAATAAAAAGCGTTGAAGAGCAAATTCAAATTTTTAGACGACTGGCTTAAGTAAAAGAGTTATAATTACGCAAAAATTTACGAATTTAAAGGATGAAAAATGTTTTTGACAGCAAAAAGTAAAGAGCTTGGTAGTAAAAATGAAGCTTTAGAGAGAGAAAATGAAGCTTTAAAAGGCTGAGATTTTTAGCGCTTAAAATGAGCTAAAAAATGCCAAAACTTGCGAGCCAAAAGAGCAAGCTAAGGATAAGCAAGAGGCTGTAATGTGCTGCTTACTAGCTATCAAGATGGTATGAATTTCTTACAATCAACCATCGAAGAAAACTCTAAAATGCTTGAAAATATAAACCATTTGAAATGAAAAACCTTCAAAGAAACAGGCGAGCTCAAGTCTCAAACGGCTGAAATTTAAGCTCGATTGAGCAAGTAAGCCAGATGAGTGGCGATCTCAAATGACGCCTCTTCACTTGATGGAAGCGTACATCTATCGTTGAGATCATAAACCTCATAAAAGATATCTCAGATCAGACAAATTGCTAGCGCTAAATGCTGCTATCGAGGCGGCTCGTGCGGGCGAGCATGGACGAGGTTTTGCAGTCGTGGCAGATGAGGTTAGAAAGCTTTGCTGAGCGCACGCAAAAGGCTACACTTGAGGTTGAAGTAAATATAAATGGCCTTAAGCAAAGTGCAAATACGATGATCGAAATGAGCGAGAGTTTCTCTAAAACTCAGCAAATGCGATGCACTCAGGAGGTTTTGAGGGCAACATCTCAAGCGTAAATGCCAACACTCAAAACATCCCTAAATCAAGCCCCTAAACGTAACAAACGAGGTCAATGTAAGCAACGGCAAGATAGATCACATCAACATGAAGCTAAAATGGCTACCGAGGCGTCTTGCTTTGGCGAGATAAATAAAATTCAAGATGTGCATGAGTGTAGATTTGGCAAGTGGTATGAAAAAGGATGTGAAAAATACCATCATCAAAAGATCCAAGAACCCTCTCAAGCATAGCTGCGCACCACGAAAAATGTCCATCACGGACTAGATAAGGTATGGCGATTTTTGCTGACAAAGATAAGGGGCATCTAGCAGGTGTCGAGATACTAAAAAGACGTCGAGCACTCAAGTAAAGCAGGCTTTGAAGAGCTACTTGAAGCAGTAAAAGCTGCTAGAGTAGCAAAAATAAAATGGCTGGATTTCTAGCCACTTTAAACGCAATTACTTATCTCTCATATCTTTTGAAACTACGTGGTAGTAAAAGGCTCCAACGAAAAATAGGCTTCCCATGAAGGCTGCGATCATCTCCACGCTTAGTCCAAGCTCGTATAAAAAGCCGATCGCAAATGAGATAAGTGCGCTAAATCCAAGAAAAACCATATCATTATACGCGATCACTCTGCCGTAAAACTCTTTTGGCAGTTTGCTGAAGCAGTGTGTAGTGCAGCTCATCGACGTGCAAAAACCAGCAAAAGATAGATGCCAATTAGCGAGAGATAAAAGTATTTCGCAAAGAGAGCGCCCAGATGATGATGCCAAGCCCTTGACCGATATAGATGTAGATGAGAGTTTTTGTTCGGCACGTTTACTAAGCAAGGCCGGTGCAAACATCAGTGAGATCGATCTTCGAGGCGTTTAGTAAGCCAATAACTAGCGAAGTTGAGAGCAAATTTCGCGTATCTATAGTCAGCCAAAAGTGCGATCAATGCGTCATAGGCAGTGATGCCAACAAAAGGCGTGCAAAAATATAAGATGCACAATGAGCCTATTTTCTTTTAGGTATTTAAGCCCATTTTTAGCATTTTTAGAGGTTTTTCTATAAAAATCTGGCTTTAGCTCGTCTAGTTTTTAAAAGATATAAAAAGCCAAAACTGCAAAGATAAAGAGCTCCGTCGAGCAAAAAGAGCGCTTTTAATGCCAAAAAGTGTATATAAACGCCAGCAAGCCCCATGCCAGCGGTGTATGAGACCGCCCAGATGATCGAGTGGATCTCGTTTGCAAGCTTTAGGCTCTCTTTCGCTTAAACTTTTGGTAGCACGCTCATCTCTACTTGAAAAATACATCCCGCCAACGCTGTTTCTGATAAAAATGATAAGCAAAAGCAGCCATAAAAATCAAGCGACGTATAAAAAGGCAGCATAAAAACGCTTATGGTCTCAACCGCCATCATGATAACAAGCATCGGTTTTGGGCTAAACGTTATCAACCAAAAATGTCGCTAAATGGAGCGATGACAACGCCGGGATAATGCCATCGCCGCACTTAGTGTAAGTGCCCAAACAGGAGCGTCAAGCTGAGATAAGTAGCGTAAAGATGCCGGTGTGCGAGAACCACACACCAAAGTAGCACATGAGCTGGATGGTGCTTAAAAAGGCGGAAATTTCTCTCGTCCTTTAAAAGCTTAAGATACTCTTTCAAGCTACTGGTTCCACATCAGAGTTATCTGCTCTATTTGCGCCTCGTCTGGGATCTGGCTTAAGTTTGTTATCTCTTGTGCGAGTGGATTTTTAAGCTTTATGAGCATGTCGTGGCTGTCTATTTTTAGATAGATATTGTTTGCGTCGCTTTGAAAATTTAGAGATAACAAGGGCGTTTTTATATCTTTGAAATTTGATTTTAGGCTGATATTTTCAGGGCGTTTTTAAACTCGTTTGAGTACATTCGATGCTTGTGATGATGCCATTTAGCAAGGTGTATTCAAAAATTCTCTCTTGTTTTTGCTTGTGACGATGTAGCTATTTTTCTTTTTTAGTATTGTCTCTTTTTATGTTTTTGCGCCATAGAACTTTCATCACATCAGCATTTGCTGACTCGTTTTGTAAGTTTTGCAAAAAGCCCTTGCCAAAGAGGCTAGATCTGCCTTTTCTCTTTTGTAGTGCCCGCTTATGTGAGCATTTTTGCGAATTTATCATTTGCTATTATGAAGATGTCGTTAGCGGTTTTATGCACGCTTAAAGCCACGCCTCTTTTCATCCAAAAGGTAAAAATGCCCTTGTCATAAAGCAGCTCTGAGTTAGTTTACAAAGCGGTGAGCCATCTTTTAGCGATGAGTAAAAGCTTATCTTTGCGCCATTTTTGCTAGGGCACAAGCACAAGCTCTAAAAAGCCATTTTTGTCTTTTCAAATTTAGAAAATCTAGCACTCTCTTTGTAAGCCTTATTTACCGGCTCGTAGTTATACTGAGCTAGCACGCCAACTCGCTTATTTTTCTTATCGTCAAGCTGAAGAAGTGAGTTTTTATTTGGCATCAAAGTAGCTAAAGTGCGCCGCTTTCATCTTTAGCACGATGGCGCTCTCATCGACATCAAATGTGCTACCTTTTTTCTACCAAGGTAGCAGCCTTATCCATCGTAAGCATAGTTTTTGTGTAGGTTTTGTCTTTATTTAGAGTTAGGATGGTCTTCACGCCTCGCAGTTTGAGCATGGCAAGGTGGTGTAGTAGCTCGTGTAGATAGAGTTTGAAAGTATTAGTTTTTTTCTGGCTTTTTGAGTTTTTCATCTCTAAGAAGAGGTTTTTCTTCTTTTGATTTTTGTGTTTGTTCTTGATTTTGTGGACTTTAAATTTTTCATTTTTGCGCAGCTGATGATAAAAAGAGATAAGTATGGCAAAAAGATATTTCATTTGCAACTCCTTAAAAAGTGCAAAAATTATATCATTTTGCCTTTTAAAATTTATTTTACGCGTTTAAAGATGTATTTATCTTTTTGAGCCTCGCCAGTGACCTCTTTTTGATCCATATCTAGCATCTTTAGGTTCTCGCCATCAACCTTATAAAGCTCTTCTCTTTATACTCATCAATGGTTGTAATAACGCCGTTATTGAGCGAGTATTTTGCCCTTGCTAACGGCTTTGAAGCTGTCTTTTTGACTTGTAGTTCATCACACTTTCAAATGTACCGTCCTTTTTAGCGTAAAGGGTTGCGTCTATGCCCATGCAGCTAGCGCAAGGTAAAAATGCCTTGTAAGTGCCTTCTGATGCTGCTTTACTGAGCCATGCAGCTACCTCTACTTCACATTTGCCTTTGTGGGACGCTCGCGCTTTGGTTTGACGTGGCACAACCTGCTAAAAAGTAGAGCCGCACTAGTGCAAAGATAGAAATCTTTCATGCTAATCCTTTTTAAAAGATAAAAATGTAAAAATGTATTATAATACTTAAGAAAATAACAAATTATAAATTAAAGGAGAGAAGATGCAAGTTGAGACATTTTGGCGTCTTAGTCGTTGTTTTGGTTATTTTTGCATTTTTGTTTTTCAAAAGCTGGTATCAAGATCGTTTCGCAAAGCAGATAACCCTGCTGATAGAGCGACTTGGCAAATTCTATACAGGTGCTTGACGGGGAGTTTCATATCGTCATCCCATTTGTCGATCAGATAAGAGCGATCATAACTATAAAAAGAGCAGCTTGTTGATATCACAAAACAGCAAGTCATCACAAAAGATAATGTTAATATAAGTGTCGATGGCATCGTCTTTTTAAAGGTATTTGACGCAAAAATGGCGGTTTATAATGTCGATAACTACAAGCGCGCCATTGCACTGAAGCCGATGACAACGCTTCGTGGCGAGATAGGCGCGATGAATCTTGATGATACGCTAAGCTCACGTGACCGCCTCAAATCGCCGCACTTCAAGTGGCTCTTGGCGACGCAGCTGGCAACTGGGGCGTAAAAGATCATGCGTGGTAAAATTTCTGAGTTTCTGTCCCACTTGGCATCGAAGAGGCGATGAATATGCAGATGAAGGCAGAGCGTGAAAAGCGCGCTATCGAGCTAAAAGCTTTGGCTGAAAAAGAGGCACTAATCCGCAACGCAGAGGCACTAAAACAAGAAAAAGTGCTTCAAGCAGAGGCGATAGAGCGTATGGCTGACGCGAAAAATACGAGCAAATCGCCATCGCAACGGCTCAAAAAGAGGCTATGGATATGATAAACGATAGCATGAGCAAAAACGCAAATGCGGCTGGATCTGCTTGCGCGCGACAGTGGTCGGAGCGTTTAGCGAGCTAGCTAAAAATAGCTCAAAAGATAAAATTTTAGTCCCTTATGAGGGCGGCTGAACTCATCGGCTCGCTTAGTGTTTTAGAAAATTTCTTAGCTAAGGATAAGGCGTGATAAGTCCTTTTATAATGATAGCCATAGGCGCGCTCTTGTGCGTGGCTGAGCTTATGCTATTTTCATTTTATCTGCTCTTTTTTGGCGTCGCTTTTATCATCGTTGGGGCGATAAACTTTGGCTTTAATTTTGAGTGGCCATATCAAATTTTAGGTGTTGCAGCACTCTGCTATTATTTTGCTTTGTGCTCTTAAAGCGCCGTTAAAGAGTAAATTGTATGACTAAAAAGAGAGCTTTTAACGAAGAGTTTTTAGATGAGCCGGGCGTTGGTGAGATCAGAGAAAATATGGTCTATTTTAAAGGCACTCTTTGGAAGTATGACGGAGGGCCAAAAATGGTGAGAAAGTGCAGGTTTTAGGCACTAAAGGCGACAAAGTTATATTAAAATAAAGTGCCATTTGGCACTTTATCTATTTTGCGTGGGCTGGGCAGCCTGCTGGCATTTGCCATGCATCGCCTTGCATGCCGTGATGAGGGCAGCTTGGCATATTTTCTTGCATCATTTTGATGATGAGCACATCCGCAACTTGACCTTTGTGGCTCAGCTGGCTTTGGCTCGTTTTTAGCACAACCAACTAAAAATAATCCGCAGATAACGGCAAATATCACCTTTTTCATAACTCTCTCTTTAAAGAATTTCTCACATTTTAGCCTTTAAAATTAATTTTTCATAACGCCTGATTTATCATATTTAAAAGCATTTTTGGCTAAACTCTCGCCCAAAAATAAGCAAAATAAAAGGTTAAATTTGAAAAGACTTAGTGTAAATGAAGCCATCGATCTTATAGAAAATGCACCGCTTCACGAGCTTGGCAAGATGGCGCTAGCTAGAAAAAAGAGCTTCATCCAGAGGGCATAACGACCTTTCATCGTAGATCGCAACATCAACTATACAAATGTCTGCTGGGTGGATTGTAAATTTTTGCGCATTTTATCGCCACGCAAAAGAAGAGGACGCTTATGTGCTAAGTTTTTGAGGGAGATCGGCAAGAAGATCGAAGAGCTAATCGCCATTGGCGGCACGCAAAATTTTATTTCAAGGTGGCGTTCATCCAAAGCTAAAGATCGAGTGGTACGAGGAGCTTGTCACCCTACATCAGCTTAAAGCACTATCCAAAGCATCACGATACATGGCTTTTTCTGCCGTTGAGATCGACTACATCGCAAGAATTTCAAAAATTTTCTACAAAAAGAGGTCTTAAGACGCCCTAAACGAAAAGGGCTTATACTCGATGCCGGGGGCTGGAGCGGAGATTTTTAAGCGACCGCGTTCGCGACATCATCGCCCCTAAAAAGTGCGACACTGCAGACTGGCTTCGCATACACAAAGAGGCGCACGAGCTTGGCATGAAAACGACTGCTACGATGATGTTTGGCACGGTTGAGAGCACTCGTGAGATCGTCTGGAGCACTGGGGCATATCAGAAATGTACAAGATGAAACGGCTGGATTTAGAGCCTTTATACTTGGAGCTTTCAGGGCTAAATACAAAGCTCATGCAAGAATTCTCAGAGATCAAAAAGCAAAGCTCAAATGTCTATCTAAGGCTTCTTGCGGTCTCAAGACTCTTTTTGGATAACTTTAAAAATATCCAAAGCAGCTGGGTCACGCAGGGCAGCTACGTAGGGTCAGCTCGCACTTCTTTGGCGCAAACGACCTTGGTAGCACAATGATGGAGGAAAACGTCGTAAAGGCAGCAGGGCTAGCTTTAGGATGAATCAAGAGCAGATGATCGAGCTTATAAAAAGATGTCGGCGAAATCCCAGCTAAGCGCAACACAAACTACGATATTTTGGAAAATTTTAGATGAAAAATTTTTAGATATCAATGTAAAAATGTAAAAATCCCAGTCGTTTTTGAAAAGCTCAAAAAGCGATGCCAGTAGTGAGCCTAAAGCTAGTTTTCAAAGCAGCTGGTAGCTCGCAAAATGGTAAGCTAGCAGGCCTTGCAAGACTAAGCGCAATTTGGTTAAACGAGGGGCGATATGGAAGCTTGGCTGGCTACAATTCGCTAAAGAGCTTGAAGTGCGGGCGATTAGCCCTAAATGCAAGCTGCGGCTTTGAGACATTTTGCATCGATCTAAACTCGCCTAAAAGAGCACTTTTGCTTTTGCGTGCGCAAGCTAAAAAGAGCTTCTGCTAGCTCCAAATTAATGAAGAAATTCCTAAATAGGTGCAAAACCGTCACACTTGGCGAGATCGCAGCAAATGAAAACGACTTTTGACTACGTGGCAAGACGGGGGCTTTTTGAGATTTTATACCCAAAAAGCGTGCTTTCACAGCCTCAGTATCGGCACGAAAAAGAGCATTAAAGCCATAACACTTGAAGACGTGAGTAAATTTTAAATGAGCACTTTAGACCTTTCAATGTGCTTTGCGTGCTAGGTGGCGACATCGATGAGAAGCAGACAAAAGAGCTTTAGCTAGCGTTTTTAGAGATATTAAAAACTGCAAGGTGCGAAAACTAGAGCGCTTTAGCCCAAGTGACAAGTGCGAAAGCAGCGAGATCATCAGGCAAAGCGAGCAGGCCTACATCTACTTTGGCGCGCCATTTAATGTAAAACCTGAAGAAAAATACAAGGCCGCAGTGGCGACATTTATCCTAGGCGAGGGTGGCTTTGGCTCGAGGCTCATGGAGGAGATACGCGTGAAAAGAGGGCTTGCATACAGCGCCTACGCTAGAAATTTGCTAAATCTCTCTTACAGCCAGCTTTATGGCTACATGCAGACAAAAAATGAGAAAAAGACGAAGCCATCGCCGTTATAAAAGAGGACATAAAATTGTAGCAAAAAGGCGCTAGCAAGGCCGAGCTTGAGCAGGCGAAGGGATATTTTTACTTTGGCTCGTTACCACTTAGACTTGAGACGCTTTTTAAACGACTTGACATAGCACAAGGCGAGTTTTACGAGCATGGCGAGCTTGGGGTATTTTTAAAGGACCTTGATAAAATTTCAGCCCTTTCGCTAAGTGAGCTAAATAGCTTCGATAAAGCCCACGCAGAGATCAATCAGCTAAGTTTTTGCGTCCTAAAAATGAATGAAGCAAGCGACAGAGCAAAACTTCTAAAAAAATAGGCGTGCTTAGCCTGCTTTGACCTTGCTCGTGCTACCAAAGGGCTTTGAGGATACGACGATCGCCAAGAGCCCAAGAGAAGGGCAGGTCTGCATAAATGTAAAGATCACCCTCGCTCGCCTCGCGTCCCCGCATGCTGACAGCACTTGCCTTTGCGAGCAGTGGCAAAAGTAGCGTAAAGATCGTCATTTTTAACGCAAAAATCTTGGCACTACGGCGCTTTTACAGGTGGGCAAAGAGATGGCGATATATGGGCTATTGCTCCTACGCCTTTGGCTCATGGCAGATAGTAAATCCAAAAATCACCACAAAAATAGGTCAGATCGTGCCTAGACTTTAAGACCGAGCTAAAAAGATGATGAGCTAAAAACTCATCTTAAAAATATCTAAATTTAGCAAAATTTCTACTGGCCGAGGCTTAAACGAAAAAGAGGCTAAATCTCTAGCTGATCTGCAAAGGCTAGATGAGCAAAGCAGTGCAAATTTATACCGCCCTAAAAGGAGTGGCGAGGGCATTGAAATGTAAATTTGTAGAAATTTCTTAACTACATAAAAAGCTAGTCAAAAAACCTACTTTAAAAGCCCAAAGATCGAGCTTTTTGACATAAGCTCTTGGCTTAAGAGCTTGCCATTTTACGCCGACAAATGATCAGATAAACGCTATAAATGATATCAGAGACGACCTTGGCGCTGTGCAGGCAAAAAGGCGCGTCATAATGGGCGATGTGGGAAGTGGCAAGACGCTTGTGATCTCAGCAGCTGCTCTTAGTGTCTATCCGCAAAGTGCCATTTTGATGGCGCCAACAAGCATCTTAAGCGAGCAACGTATAACGAAGCAAAGAGGTTGCTGCCGCCTTTATGAACGTGATGCTTGTGCGAAGCGAGAAAAGATAGACTTTAGCGGGCACCTGATCATCGGCACGCATGCGCTACTCTTTCACGAGCTGCCAAACTCGCCGCTTGTTATGGTCGATGAGCAGCACCGCTTTGGCTCAAACCAGCGCAAAAAGATAGAGGAGCTTTGCCTCAAACGAGGATGAGCGAGCAAAACCTGTGCAGTTTTCAGCCACGCCAATACCTAGGACGCTAAGTTTGAATCCAGTCTGAGATCGTAAGATTTAGCTAAAGCAGATGCCGCTTTAAGAAAAATATAACGAGCCACTATAGGCACTAGCGAGTTTGACTTTTGCTACAGCTCATATCAAAAAGCAGGCAGAAAATGGCTTTCAAGTAGCCATCATCTCATCCGTTAGTCGAGAGCAGCGAAGTATCAAACTACCAAAGTCTAAGCTGAGGCATGTGGCTTTGGCTAAAGACTCAAAAATGCCTCGTCACGCATGGCAAGGATAAAGAGAAAGAGGAATGGCTAAGGCGTTTAGAGAAGAGGCGACATTTGCTTTCGACGACGGTTGTTGAGGTCGTATTCCGCTGCCAGCGCTAAATACGATAGTGATCGCGGCGCCGAGCGGCGCAGCCTGCCACGCTTCATCAGCTGCGAGGCAGAGTGCGAAATGGTGGCGATGGATACCGCTTTTTATTTACCAAGCTAAAAAGAGGCGCCAGCTGGCTGAAAGCGATTTTAGCGCGACAAATGACGGCTTTAGGTGGCCGAGCTTGATCTGAAAAACCGCCAAAAGTGGCGATATACTAAATGGCTTTTCAGCACGGAGCGACCTTTTTAACTTCTACGACTACGAGGATGGTATCACGCAGGCTGCAAAGGGCTAGAGTGGCTGAGCTTAAAAATAAAGCTCAATTTTGATCTTGTGGGTTGCGTTCAATTTGAGAGTAGATAATGGCTAAGAGGATTTAATTTGCGTCAATTGAGATGAGGGCGAAAACTTTTACGGCTAGTTTTAAATTTGATAGAAATGGCAACCATTACGCGGGTTGATTTAGCTATCGCGTTTTTAATATCGCTATTAATAAAAAGGTTGTTAGCAAAACCAGCTCTAGACTCTGCTGACAAAAATAGCTCAGTGGCTTTAAAAGCGCCTTTATTTTTGTGCTATATCTACTATCTTGCCTCAGCAGTACTCTAATCTTTCTCGCAAGCCTTTTTAAAATCGAGTATGAGATGATGTGATGGATAATTTATTCTTTGTTATCGCTCACCCCCAAACTCCCATATCATCACCAATTATATCGCTGTTGCCCCTCTTTTTGACTAATCCAAACCCACTCTTTGACATTTTTAGTTATCCACTCTTTTTAATGGCGTGTTTAGTAAACAAACAGACCCAAATTTGCTAAGTCATTTTCATTGCCCTTTGCGTGAAAGGTGTTTTTATCAATTTTGATCAAGTCGCACTGCTTGGCAAGTTGGTCTAAATACTCATGTAGATCACACTAGCTTATACTTTTTCTCTCCTTAAAACCTTTTTCTTCATCGATCACGATCTTTGTGCCTAGTAGCGGTAAGCCATGTTATCCTTTTCTAAATGATTTTGCATTTTTAGCATTTATGATTAGTAATCGGCGGTAGAGATAGATAAACGAGTGATCTGCCCTTTAAAAATTAAGAGCAGATAATTTAGTAGTGGATAAGTGAGGCAGCAGTTTCTTTACTTCGTCGATGTAGCTCACGTTTCACTGAGCTCCATAAAGTTTGCTTACGCTCGCTTCTAATGATCTCATCAACCGTGCCAAAACCAACCTCGCCATCACCTTTTACAAGAGCTACATATCCGCCAAGAAGCACGGCAAAGTCAGGGTTATGAGTGGTTAGCACGACCGAGTAGCCAAGTCTTTTTAGCCACTTGACGGTCGCGTAGGAATTTATACCGGTTGCCAAAACTCAAGCGCGCTCGTTGGCCTCGTCAAACTATGATCATCTTTGGCTGCGCAGCCATCGCACGAGCGATCACACATCTGCTTTTGACCGCCACTCATCTGCGTGATAAAGCGATCTTCAAGATACTGATCTCAAGCTTTTTGGTGTACTCTGAAGCGATCCTCGTCCTCTTTGCTAGGTCTTGCAAAGATACGACAAGGTGTGCTCGCGACCCATCGTGATAAACTCAAGTCCAGTGTAGTCATACGTCAGACTTCGCTTTTGAGCCACGTACGCCATGATCTTAGCGCGCTCTGTTGCTGTGAGCTATCTGACGTTTTTGCCATCAAGAAAAGATCCGCCAGAAACTGGCTATTAGCGAGCCGCTTATTAGCCCAAGAGTTGTTGATTTGCCAGCTCCATTTCGACCAAGAATGGTTAAAATTTCCCCAGCGCCTCATCTTTCACTTCTACATTTTCTGTTTTGCCAGCCCCATTTGGGTAGCCAGTTTAAATTTTCTAACTTCAAGCATCACTGCAACCTTTTTATTTCGCCATAAAACCCAGACGAAAAATACCGCGCCGATAAAGCCAGTAAGCACGCCAAGAGGCGCCTTCGCCACGCTTATGCTGCGCGCCAGAGTATCGACAAAACAGCAAAAATATTGCACCCATAAATATGCTTTGCAGGCATGCTGTTTTATGTTATTTGCGCCAACCAGCATGCGCGCTGGCGAGGCATGAGAAGTCCCAACCTGCGACTATGCGATTTATGCAGACGCTGCACACTGCAAAGAAGCGTAGCGCAGATGATGATGACAGCGCGCCGAAATGAGACATTTAGCGCTAAGTCCCGCCGCACCTCGTCACCAAGAGAGAGCACCGGCGCGCCAGCCCGCGCATGGCACAAGCAAATGGCGCAGATGATCATAACGCGATGTGTCTGGTTATCGCTACCGCTTAGTCAAAGGCTACCGCCGCCACACAACACAATGTCGCAGCTGTGTCTCAGGGTCAGCGACATACTTTAAAAAGCCGATTATTGAGCCCATAAGGCCAATCTTTACGATGATACCAGAAAGAACCAGCATAAGCGTGCTCGTGCGCCCCATCGGCTTTGGTATGGCTAGCGTGATAGCAACGGCTGCTAGGCCAAAAGCCAAAGGCAAAAGCCTGCACCCAAAAATAGCGATAGATCAGCATGGCAGCAGTGGCTGCTCCCGCACGCAAGCGCCCGCCGAAACGCTTCTAGAAGATCTGGTGACCAATCCAGCTGGTTTTGAAGACGCCTCGATAGGCCGCACCACTCACGCCAAGAGCAGCTCCAACACGCGATGGCTGCGGATGATGCGCGGGATGCGCAAATTTTCTTATCACGTTTTGCGCTGTTGCTAGCTGCGCTTATCTCCAAAAACCAAAAGCTGTGAGCTCAGCACGCTGCGACGTCGCAGCAAAGGTGTAGTGTAAAATCTACCAACACCAGCGCGGCCAAAGGCGCAAAGTTAGGTGCTAGTAGAAGCTAAAAGATAACAACTATTGGTAAATCGGCGTTTTTCATATCTTACTTGTTGCGTTACCGTCTGGATTTAGGCCTTTTTAAGATATAGCTGCATTTGTACCGCTAAGATCGACGATTTACTTCTTTATAAAACTCTTTGTGTACTTTCATATCGACATCTTTAAACAGATCTGGCTGGATAGTCTTTGCCGCCCTGTTGTATCTGAAGCATCGTTTTCAGCGCCATATCTATCCCAGCTCAAATACACTCTTTGCTGCTACATATTGCTGTTTTAACAGCGTTTTGAGCCAGAGAACGCAGGGTGCCTCTTTTATCTGATCTGGTGCGTCTGTGTCGCTGCCACCAACGATGATGATGTCAGGGTTTGCGGCTGGATGATGCTCTTCAGCGCTAACTTCGGATCATTGAACCCTCAGTATTGATGGCATTTAGGCCGCCACCTAGCTTGATCCGGCGTGTTTTGGATGGTGTCGGTACCATCAATTTTAGCAACGGCTCCACCAAGATGTTGCTGCGGAAGTACCTCGGACGTTTAGCGTCAGGATGCTGTTTTGTTCTCGCGTTACAAACCGTCAGAGTTGTCGTGATTTTATTAGCAAAGCGGCTTTCTCTTTCAGCGTCACTGAGTGCCTATAACTTCTGCTGTTGCGTAGATGCTTTCTCTCCATATCTGGATAGTCTCTTTGAAAGATCACCGTACTGCGCCAAAGCTGTTTTTGATAAGTTCATCTTTGATAGCTTTTGTTAAAAACTATGACATAACATCAGGTGCAAGTTTAACAAGTTCTTCGATCTGAAGGTCTCTTGCCGTTTAGTAGCTATGTAGCTGGTACGCAGTCTTGACAGACGTGCTCAAACCACTTGTTGTTGTTTTGATCAGACTCGTTGTGGCTACAACCTCATCCATGCCGCCAAGCGCTAGATGATCTCGTTGTTTGCATTCCACAGCGCTGCGATCTTCTCAACCTTCTCAGGCACGCTTACTTTGACGCCTTTCACATCTCGTGATGCTTCTGGCTGAGTCAGCTGCGCTTAGGCTAAGAGCCGCAAAAAGCGAAGCTATATAGGCCTATTTTAGCCACTTTTGTGCATGAAATCTCATTTGCACATCCTAGTGAAATAATGAAAGGGATGGCGTTACCGCTATTTACATTAATGTTATGTAAAATTTGCATGTTCATTGTGATTGCATATTTTGTAAATTTCTATAAAACCATTGTGGATAAATATTCCTCCTTTTTATTGGATATATGTCATTAGTCACTATTTTGAAATAAGATAAACTTTCTCCCAATGAAAAGCGAGAATTGATGCGTGAATACAAAGAGTGATACTGGCCTCGCACTTGTTGCTGTGCTGGTAGTTTGCTTTTAGTATTTTAGCTACTACGGCGA
>BNJV01002256.1_pt1 | contig 228487 bp, 336 predicted proteins | sample 8540591 | NCBI WGS metagenome assembly BNJV01 (sample SAMD00202457, study PRJDB9452) | human saliva metagenome | host: Homo sapiens
TACCTGTTGAGAAATTAATGACGAAGCACTGTCTATTTTCTGCTTTGGCTTTATTCCCTAAATATACGCATTGCTTTGCAATATTTTCAGGTGTACCATTCATTGAACCACTGGTATCAATACATAAAAATCATAGGTCCAAGTTTATCATTTTCTTTTGTTTCTATTTCGGTAGATAATTTTAAGTTTTTCATCTTTGAAGGGTTGTTCCTGTAATTCAAAGCAAAACTAATTTTGATTCCAAAATATTTTAGACTCAAATAAAATAGCCGTATCCGGATCTGCCATTAATGCTAATTCGGAAGGAATAACATACTCAAGTTCTTTTGCCTAATTTAAGACCAATAATTTCTTCTTAGAATTAATATCGGTAACAGGTACAGAAAATTCCTATTGTTTGAATAATTGTTTCCTATCTTTGATGATTGTTCAATCTGTCGCATTTTGCCTAATAAATCTGCGATTTTTGTGCTTCTTTATCTTGTGCAAAATAGCTCGCCCAACGAGAGAGTTCTTTAATTGATTGCGTTTAAAAGCACCTAAACTATCATCAAACCAAATTCCAAAATCTAAACCTAAAGGAGAAAGTTGCTGATCTAGTTGCTTAATAAGTTCCAGCCATTTTTCTAACTCAGCAAGAATTTCTTTCTTGCAAACTCAATTTGTTCTAATTCCCATTGAGCTTGTGCTTTATCCAGTGCGGCTCTTTTCAAAAACAAATTAGATGCAATTTCTTTTTCTTCATCATCGCTTTCTAATTTCTTATACCAAAAAGAATCTTGAAAAGGAATACCAGCTGATTTACAAAATTTTCGTATTCTTGGATAGCTACACTATTATTTAGGAACAGATTTATTCTTATGAAATTCGTTATTCCATATTTCCCATTGCTGGTAGAATTTTGGAAATGGATTCCCTTGTTGGATAAATTTTTCTGTTTTCTTAAAGCCAATCTCGAATATGAACGTTTATATATTCTGTAAGTTGTGGTCGCTGAATAAGTATTTCATATTTTTCAGAAAGAGATTTTTGATAATCTCTGATAATAAGTTTTATTGACATAGCGACTCCAAACGTTCACAGTCTATAATTCGTAATTTTAGTTGCTCTATTTGTTTTCAAAATACCAATTACGCAACATTAATTTCATTCTCAGCAATAAATGGGCTTTGGAGCTGTTTTTATAGTTCTTATTCTTATCTTCTACTTTAAAATAGAAGATAATTCCTGACAATTTCCTTTACAGAAATGGATAAAGATTGAATTAATCTTTTTATTGACATCTGTTTTCATCCTTTGCTAATTAACTTTTTAGGTGTGGTTAGTGTCATTATATTTTCGCCCATAATAACTATTGTCTTCGTATTTTATTTTTGCAGCTTCCTTGACCATCAAAAATACATGCTAACTTGCTTGATGATATTTCCATTTAAATCCAATAAGTTAAAATTATCTTTTGTTTGAATTTTTCAAATTGGAATTAGTCCAATAATCTCTCTTGTTGTAATCTCTATGTTGGGAATATCCTTCCATAGATACTGTTTTTCTACTTTAAAATATGGCTTTCCGTTAAATCTATATGTTTCATAAATATCTTCAGAATAATAGAGTTCATTATTTATTTCCTTATCTAGCTTGTCTTTTTCTCGATCTCATAGATAAATCTACATCGCTAGAAAATCCACACGACTCAATAGCATTCATTACAATATGTTCTACAGCTTCACGATTTTCTGGCGTAGTCCATAAACAGTATTTCAGAAGAACAGTATCGCTATGATTAGTTTCTTTGCGTCCGTTACAGAATGCTGAAGCTTTTTAATAGTAATGCCGCTCGTTGTCAACGACGATCCGATACATAGACTTTCAGCTCATCAAACTTATCACACAATTCTTGGCGGATATATTGAATGACTAACAATGTATCATTGCTAAGTTGGACATTATGTAATTGTTTTCGCCATTGCATGAGTTCTTCAATGCTAATAACTAATTCAGGGCTTATAACTGGTCTCTCTGCGCTAGGTTTACTATTCAATAAAAGATTAAAATTATCATTTTTCTTGAATTGGTGGAACTAGTAAACGAAGAATAAAACGGTCATATAAAGCATCTAGCCCCTGATTTTCTGCAGGAACTTTCATTGGACGCTGAAATAAGAGATTTTAATGGAACATAAATTCTCTCATTACCATTTTTAAAAATATGTTCATTAATAATAGTTAAAAGGTTATTTAAAATAGCAGGACTTGATTTCCAAATTTCATCTAGCAAAATCTGCGGTGGGTAAATATCCTTCAACTTGGCGATCCATAGCGATCAGCCTTTAATTCTTTAATAGAAATAGGACCAAATATTTCTTCGGGTGTGGTAAAAGCGATTCATCAAGCATTCAAAATAATTTGATGTTTCAAATGCACAAGCTAATCTTCTTGAAATTAAACTTTTTGCAGTACCAGGGGACCATACAGAAAAAGTATTTTGACCAGATATAGCGCCTAATAAAAGTAATAGCTAAGATTTTTCTCTCGTGCATATTAGTATTAAGCTGCTTTAGCAAACGAGATATACGATCTTGTATCGACATTTTCTTGAGCATTGATGGTTTTATTGAGAGTTTTTGACGATAGATGTTGTTCAGATATTCATTTGGCAAATTTCCTTTGAGCGTAAAATATATTCAAAATCTTATGATCTTTTAATTTTTATGTAAGTAAATCAATATTAATTTCTAAAAGATGTAAAGATAATATCGATAACATGAAAATGATAATTTTACATTTTACACTATTAATGCAAAGTGTCGAATAAGGCATTCATTATTCACAATCATTTATAATCAAAGTTTTTGGGCTTATTTTACCCCACTAAAACCGACGTCATGCTGAGCGATCCTGCAATCAAATTATCATTGAAAAACGTAATCTCGTCTTGCGGTTCGCGTAATGCCATGATGTAACAACGGCAACAGTAATGATCCGGCGTTGGCACGGAAAGCTCAGCTTTTTCGCCCTAGTTGCTCATAATGCGCAAGGTTTCATCATCTTGTGTCGCAATCGCCTGATTGACTGTTTCACGGAAGCAAACGCCCAGTCATAACCCGCGCCGATTTGATCAATATGTTCCCAGCTTATTGCTCTTAGATTATACAATATTTCCACTGCCGATAATTACACACCTTGTTCTCCCGCAAAGCAGATAATTTTTCGCCAAATTGAAATGCCATTCTGCCGATTGCATACGGTTAAAGACTAAGTTGTACTACGGGAATATCGGCATCAGGATAGAGAAATTTCAATACCGCCCATGCACCCCGTGATCAAAACCACGCGTTGGATTTAGCTCAACATTTTCTGGCTGTAATAACGACCGCACTTGCTGCCTGCTAATTCAGGCGAACCGGGTGCGGATGTTGCACTTGGCTGAGTTCATCGGGAAAACCATAGAAATCGTAAATCATTTCGGTGTTCAGCTGATGTCGCCTGCAAACGGCTGCTGTACCAATGCGCTGAAATCATCAAAATGGCTTTTGGTTTTTGGAAAGTTTGTGTAATTAGGCTGAAATTCTGGTTAAACGGGTTTTCTTTATCTAACACATTCATCGGGCTACCATGCCCAACGAACAATACAGAGCATTTTTCATTATTTTCTCCTCAATATTTGATGGGGCAGATTGTACGGTTAAATCTTTGAGTGAAAAATACCACTTTATGAACAACATCTTTTTACTAATCAGAAATAATGAACGATAAGGGTTTAGAAGATTGACGTGTTAAATAAGGTAAATATTACAAAGTGCGGTTAAATTTCACGAAAATTTTACTTAAAATTTACTTCGTTTACAGTTTATTATCTTTATATTTAGGCGTATGATGACTGTAGTTTTACATAACCCTAAATTTATTTAGGTAACTATATTATTTCTATTCAATAGGAGATTGAGTGATGAAAAATTATTCACAGCAGTACTTTTCTGCGGCAGCGATTGCTGTACCTTTTTGCTTCTGCGAATACTGCACCACAAACAGAATCAAGCACAGTACAACCAGAAAAAGCAAAAAGGCGTTTGGATTGATGTGCGTTCTGCGGAAGAATTTAACTCTGGCCATTTGCAAAATGCTTTGAATATTCCACACGATAAAAATTGTTGAAGGCGTTAAAGCGCTTGGATCAGCTAAAGATAGAACCGATTAACCTTTATTGCCGTAGTGGTCGTCGTGCAGAAATCGCGCTCACTGAGCTGAAAAATGCAGGCTATACCAATGTAACCAATCATGGCGGTTATGAAGATTTGGTTAAAAAGGTTTGAAATAAACAGCATATTATTTAAAGCCAAAAATCCCTAGATTAAGCATTTGAGGGATTTTTCTTATAAAAAGCAGTCAGATTTTCAGGTATTTTTTTGCAATTGCAATGCGATCTACATTTATCAAAAAGACCAAAACTCAGATTAGAGACAAACTAGCTTGACCTAAAGCTGGATCTACTTCTCGTGCTTTTAATGCATCTTCAACGGTTAGTCCTAATGCTGTTGCAACACCTTTCACCATACGCAGGATCACACCAGTGACAGTTACGAATATGACGATATTTGATGAAATCAGGTGCATCACCCATTGCAGCAGCAGTATTGTTGAACAATGCTTGTTTTTGCTCTGGATTCATTAAGTTAAATAATGCTCGCGGTTGGCTGAAGTAGTCATTATCATCGTTACGATAATCCCAGTGTGCCGCATCTCCGTTGATACGAAGTGGTGGTTCAGCAAAGTCTGGTTGTTGTTGCCATTGGCTGAAGCTGTTTGGCTCGTAGTGCGGTAAGCTGCCGTAGTTGCCGTCTACACGACCTTGCCCATCACGTTGATTACTATGAACAGGGCAACGTGGACGGTTTACTGGAATTTGACGATAGTTCACACCTAAACGATAACGTTGTGCGTCTGCATAGTTGAATAAACGAGCTTGTAACATCTTATCTGGACTTACGCCGATACCTGGAACTAAATTGCTTGGTGCAAATGCTGATTGCTCTACATCAGCAAAAGAAGTTTTCAGGATTACGGTTAAGCTCAAACTCTCCTACCTCAATTAACGGATAATCTTTTTTTCGGCCACACTTTAGTTAAATCGAATGGATGATAAGGCACTTTTTTTCTGCATCCGCTTCAGGCATGATTTGTACATATAATGTCCATTTAGGAAAATCGCCACGTTCAATTTGCTTCATATAAATCACGTTGGTGACTTTCACGATCATTTGCAATGACAGCTGCTGCTTCTGCATCTGTTAAGTTTTTAATACCTTGTTGTGTACGGAAGTGAAATTTCACCCAGAAACGCTCACCTGCTTCATTCCAAAAACTGTAAGTGTGTGAACCAAATCCATGCATATGGCGATAGCTTGCTGGAATACCACGATCACTCATCACAATGGTTACTTGGTGCAATGCTTCTGGTAATAATGTCCAGAAAATCCCAGTTGTTAGTTGCTGAACGCATATTGGTTCGCGGATCACGTTTTACTGCTTTGTTTAAAGTCAGGAAATTTACGTGGATCACGTAGGAAGAATACTGGAGTGTTGTTACCCACTAAGTCCCAGTTACCTTCTTCAGTATAGAATTTTTAACGCGAAACCACGAATATCTCTTTCAGCATCAGCAGCACCACGTTCACCCAGCAACAGTAGTAAATCGAGCAAACATTTCTGTTTTTTTGCCTACTTCACTGAAAAATTTTTTTGCACGCGTGTATTTAGTAATATCGTTTGTAACAGTGAATGTCCCGAAATGCTCCAGAACCTTTTGCATGCATGCGGCGCTCTGGAATAACTTCACGCACAAAATCAGCTAATTTTTCATTTAGCCATAAATCCTGTGCAAAGTAGTGGACCACGCGGGCCAGCCGTTAAAACTGTTTTGGTTATCAGCAACAGGCGCACCATTACCCATTGTTAAGGGGTGCTGCTAAAATGCGAAAAAGGGCATTTAGAACTCATAGAAAACTCCTTATAAAAATAGTATTAGCTTGAAATAAATTTCGCTAAACATAATATAAAAAGCTTTTACCAATTGAAATCTATCAAATCAATTTAAAAATTGATTAAATATGGCGTTTTCTCTTGAAGTTTTTATAAAAATTTAATAGAGGTTTTCTAGTAAAAATTTTGGCATTTTTCAGAAGCCATCAATTTTTGTTTTTGTGAGTCCAGTAAATCTAATTGCCATAAAAATCGCTAAAAATAGAATAAAAACAAGCTATTGATTAAGATGACGCTTATTTTCTACAATTTTTAGAATTTTTAGTGATCCTTTAAAAACAACCTTTCTCAAGGGATCAGTAAAGTTAAGATAATAGGCAACAATACGAAACAATAAGCAACAATAAAAGATTGTAACTATTTGATTTTAAAGACAATATGCAACAGGAAAGGCTATAAAAGACAGGTTTGTGGTGCCTGAGGTCGGACTCGAACCGACACGATTATTCATCGGCAGTTTTGAATCCGCTACGTCTCTCAATTTCGTCACTCAGGCTAGGGTGAATTTTCTAGATTTTGCCAAAGTGTTACAGGTTCTACGCAAAGGATTTTTGAATCCGCTACGTCTACAATTTCGTCACACTGGCTAGAAATTTGTTGAACGGATTATAGAATAACTCTCATTTCTATGGCAAGTAAAAAGCGTTTTTATCTTTTAACTGGAGCAATTTATGCACTTAAACTGCGGAGTTATTCACACTTTCTGTGGATAACTCCGTGAGTAACTTCGAATAATATCTTTCTAACAGATTGATTTTTATTAAAGAATAATTCAAATTTTTAGCCGTTTAAAAAACATCATCTCAGAAGCAATTTCTACGACTTCACTTATCATGACCTTCTGCTAATCGTGTGCTTAATCGATCGCCTTTTTGAACCTGTTTGGTTTGAGGTCAATGCTTCGCATTTTCTACTTGAGTGACTGAATAACCTCGGCTTAAAAATTTTTTTAATGGAGCTTAATCCATCAACTTGGGCGCATAACGCCTTAAATTAGCTATTTGCCTGCATCCAGCTTTTCTCCATTGCATATTGAAGACGGTAAGCCAACTGTTGCTGATATTGCTGCTTTTTATGCACTTGCATTTGGAAGTGGATTACGCTCAAAGCGTTCTAATACGCTCTGCCATTGTTGGTTAATATTTTTGCCAATATTGTTGAGTGCAAATCTAAACGCAAATTTAACCGCTTGAGTGCTTGCGCTTTTTCAGCTAACTGTTTCACTGGATGCTGAATTTCTGCTCTCTGTTTTAATTGATTCAGTTTTTAGAGATTGATGCGCAATGCGTTGTTGCATAGCCATAATTCATACGATTAGTTAATTGATGAAGCTGTTGCTTTTGCCAAGCTAATCGCTGATTTGGATGTTGAGTATTTTAAACGAAGTTTAAGCTGAGATAATTGGGTTGTTTTTCTCCAGACCAGAATTCGATCAAAAGCCAAACCTGCTTTGTCAAATTGATGCTGTAATTGTCTAATGAGTTCTTGGCAATCTCGGCTAACTAACTCAGCAGCCGCTGATGGGGTCCGGTGCGCGCGAATCCGCAACAAAAATCAGCAATGGTTACATCTGTTTCGTGACCAACTGCGCTGATGAGTGGAATGTTTGAATGATAAATTGCATAAGCAACCTTCCTTCATTAAAACACCATAAATCTTCCAGTGAACCGCCACCGCCCCAATTAACACATCACATTCTTGACGAATATTCGCTAATTGGATCGTTGAAACAACTCATCAATCGCTTCTTTGCCCTGAGACTTGTGTCGGATAAATGATTATAGAAAAGGCTTGGATCACGGCGTGCCAAAATGTGCAAAATATCTTGCAATGCCGCACCACTAGAGGACGAATAATACCTACACGCTGTAGCAAAATGAAGGAATTGGCTTTTTATGTTCTTGAGCAAACAATCCTTGCGCTGCCAATTTCATTTTGAGCTGCTCAAATTGTTGTTGTAATAAGCCCTCGCCAGCCGGCTGCAGTACTTTCGATAATAACCTGATAATCCCCTCGTGGCTCATACAAACTCACACTTGCACGAACAAGCACTTGCACGTACCATTTTGTGGCTTAAAATTGACTCGAAGGTTTTTCATTTTAAACATCGCACAACGCACCTGCGCGTGCCGATCTTTTAAAGTCAGATACCAATGGCCTGAAACAGGCTGACTAAAATTAGAATTTCGCCTGTTAGCGCAAACTTGTCCGAATTCGACTTCTAGTAAATGGCGAACAGAATAATTGAGTTGAGAAACAGTGAGCACATTATTCATATGCTTCTATTTGGAAGATAGCTGATATGCAAACCCCCGATAAAATCGAGGGCTAAGTGTTTAGTTGCAGGGGCCGGATTTTGAACCAACGACCTTCGGGTTATGAGCCCGACGAGCTACCAAGCTGCTCCACCCCGCGTCTGATGGGGATATAATACACCTTATTTTTATCTGTGCAACGTTTTTGATCAAAAATCATATAAATACTAATTTTAAAACAAATAAAATGAAAAACAACCTATGTAAGAATTTGCAAAGTCAAAGCTATCCCTGTTGTTTACTGGTAAATTTTGCTATCCTAATTACTTTATTTCTCTTATTAAAAACTAGGTTGAAAATGATGAATTGGAAAGCAATTGGAAAATGGACTGCATTAGCTAGCATCGCTTTTTGTGTTGTTTCTTGTACCACGTCTAAAAACAACTAGCTCGAACTCAAGTGGCTATTACAATGCTGAAAATGCTAAATTAGGTGCTGTTTATAAAAACCGCCAAATGATGCCAAGCTATATGCATTTTTGCGCGTGTTAGTAGCGTGAAAACAAACAAAAATATCGTTAATGGACATGATTTCGATTCAACAATTAAATAATGCGCTTATTCTGTGGCAACATTACTGGCCGCTATGCCCGGCGTATATAGCAAAATTCAACGCTGGGTTGGCGCGGGGCTAATGTAGATGATTTGGCGAAATATGGCATTAACGCTAACCCTAATGCGATGGACAAGATGGCTTCCAAAATGTAGACCTGACTGGCTATTACGCACCTGTATTACAGGCAGTCGTTTCCCGCAAGGCGAATTCCAACATCCGCTTTACCGTCTTCCAGCAAATAAACGCTTTACCCGTGCACAAATTTATAATGGTGCGCTCGCAGGAGTCAAGGTTTAGAATTAGGCTATTCAAATTCAATGGTTTGATAACTTCTTCTTAGGCGTACAAAGGTGGTGGCTTTATCGACTTTTGGCGAAGGACAATTAAGCCATGTTGCCTATGCCGGTCAAAAATAGCTTCAAATATGCATCTATGGGTCGCTTATTGGTTGAAGATGGTGAAATTCAAAAGAAAAATGTCAGCTGAAGCTATTGAGGTTGGGCAAAACGCAACCCTGGTCGTACTGCAATCTTTACTTGAGCGTAATCCATCTTACGTTTTCTTCAAATTTGATGATACCCATGAAGTAAAAGGATCTGCTGGTGTGCCTTTAGTTGCCTTAGCCTCTGTCGCTTCGGATAAAAAGCATCGTGCCATCTGGCAGCGTTGTATTGGTTGAAATGCCGTTAATTAACGATCACGGTGATTTCACTGGCAAATATGAAATGCGTTTAGTGGTTGCATTAGATGTGGGCGGTGCAGTAAAAAGGCCATCACTTTGACATCTACCAAGGCGTTGAAGGCATTCATAAAAAGCCGCACAAACTGCGACTTACTTAAACACTTTGGCCGTGTTTGGGTGCTAAACTAATCGCTTTCCTATCAATGAAAAGGGCGTGAACACACGCCCTTTTTATCTCATCAGGAAAAATACAAGCGGTCAGATTTTTGTGAACTTTTGCAAAAATTTCGTCAAATCTAACCGCTTGTCACTAACAAATAGTTGATCCATCTCTTCGATCAGCGCCATACTTGGTTTATCAAAAATAAATGCCCGCGTTAGGCTTTTCCATTCATCCCGCGCAAGAAGAGATAAAGCGACTCCGCCAATATCTCTTTCATAGTCATATTGTTCCCCTAAACGTGTACGTAAATAACGATGCAACGCTAAAGTATAAAAGCAAATACTGCAAGTCATATCGATACTGCCCCATTGTTTTTCAATACAGTTCAGCACTATAATCTTGGGCTAAAAAGCCTAGAAATTAGATTTATAGTCAATTAAATAATATTTGCCATTTACTTTAGCAATAGCAATCCACAAAGCCTCTTACATAACCTTCTAGCTGTGGTAACTGCAAGTCGCTAAACGCTGCGCCAGTGGATGATGTTGTTTAAGCAGTTGATTTAATTTGCGTAATCCTTGCTTGTTTTTAAGCGCAAATAGAACTCCCACTCTTTTAAGCAAGCATTTGGCTGAATAGCATTCAGTGTTAGCTCTTCCTTACCAAAAGGTGTCGTCATAATTTGATTAAACCATTGCTCAGTTGGCGCTTGCCATTCTTGCGATAAATCTAACGATGACAATAGTTTTTCCATTCTCTGAAGCAATCGGTTGTTGGAAATCTTGCGCTTCAAAAAGTGATGTAATAAAGGTGCCCACTTTCGCGCTATGCGGAAACTGATAAGGAGAATATGCGTTATCCGTCAACTCTTCTACATCTACATCGGCGATTTCATTCGTCACAATTTGGCTATCATCATCTTCAGCACGAATGAACATTGATACAGACTGATTCTCTGCTTGCGCTTGATGATAATAATGCAAAGCGGTAAAAGCTGGTGGTTTGCCCATCTTGTTTTTAAACTGCCGTTAAAATAACGCGGTGTTGGAGGCGATAAACGCTCTTGTTTGCTTACCCACGCATCAACCGGTGCAGTTTCAGAGTAATATTTTTGTGCAGCAATGTTCAATTTTTGCTTCAGTAATTGTTCCATTGAGTATTGATCTGCTGATCGCTTCGCAAACCAATCTCCTTCGGTAAGCAAATATAACAATGCGTTCCAACATTTTGGCATCACTTCGGTAAAACTAAATTGAGTTGCGACTCCGCTCGCGTTAATGCAACATAAAAGCAAACGCAAATCTTCCGAATATTCTGCTTTATTTTGCAATTCAGCAATCTCACTGGCTTTTTCTTTATCACTTCCCAGTAGATTTCTGCATTATCATCTTGGTATAGCACTAAGCCTTTATTTCTCGCAATATACTTTGAATTCCCCACAAAAGGCAGCCAAACAATCGGATATTGCAAGCCTTTTTGAGCTATGAATAGTGAGAATTTTTGATCAATGCTTCTTCACTTTCTAAGCGCAGTGCATAGTCGCTGATCTTCACTCGTTTCCTCGTTGATTTGGTGCTCATACCAACGTAATAATGCGGTTTCATTTTCACAATTTTGCTGCGCAGACTGTAATAATTCCGTTAAATGCAACAAATCGGTTACCACTCGATCGGCATCCGTTAAAGTTCTAATCGAGCAATAATCCCTTCATTTAGATAAAGCTGATGCAACATGGGCAGTACGCCTTCTTGTGCCCCAAACATTGATAATGCACAAAACGCTCAACATAAGCATCCATTTCATCTCGTTATGTTTTAATTTCTAATAGCTCACTCGCACTAAAATGCCCACAATGTGGTACCAAGGGCTGCAAAGTAACGCTCGCTGATCATAAGGCGATAAACAAGCTTTCAAAACCCAACATAAATCTTGTGCAATATCGGCTTCATAAACATTACTACGATCCGACATAAACACTGACAATCTGGCGCTCTGCAAGCGCTTGTTTAATTAAAGTGCCTCTTTTCGACTACGTACAAGTACGGCAATATCTTTTCGCTGCAAAAAACACGAGCCTTTTCTGGGTTTGCTAAATTTAGCAATCAGCTGCTTGCATCAATTTCAATTGATGCTGAATTTCGATAAATCACGATGTGCTGCAAAGCAAATCATTTTTCGGTGCGGTAATTTTGAGTTCTTGCTTACCTTTCTTTTCTTCTAATTCTTGATTCGGTTTGTAGATAAACATTGAAATGACTTTTGCCCACAAAAGCTCTGCATCTTGCTCTCATTTTCAATCGCTTCTAAACGTTCGGTTTTAGCTAAGCACAGGCTGAAAAACTGATTCCTTCATAGAAAAATGGGGCTGCATTGCTTTCTTTGCTAAAAAGTAAAGAGGCGATTCGCCCGCACTGACAATTGGTTGTAATGAACATGAGTTTACCCCTAAAAGTGCGCTTTTTCTTCTGCTTGGTTTGATGCTTTTAAATACGTGAAAAATATCTGCCCCTCGGAATTTATGAGATCGACTGTTTTCGGATCGCTAATCATAATAAACCCTTGCCCCGCTTCTGGTTTGCTGAATGAAAATTTTGCTAAAAATTTCATACTGCGTTACATCAGTATCTTGGAATTCATCGATCATCGCAAAAGAGAATTGACGGCGAATATGCGCGGCTAAATGCGCACCTTGTGGAAATTGCAAGCAGCTTGTTTAGTAACGTTAGCAAATCATTAAACCTTTTTCGCTGTGCGTGGCTTTATATTCAGCCAGTTTAGCTACGTGAATCTGTCAGGGAAAATATATTGCAAATACTTCTGATTGTTGAGATTGAGCGGCTTTCAAATTCTTCTTGGTAGCGGTCAAAAATCCTGAATTTTTGCAAAATGGGCATTAAGCTCAAATTCGCAACATTTTTTAATTGCACCGCTAATATAATCGGTTGAAAAGCGCAATAATGCATCTGTCGGAAAACTGCTATCTAGCAATTTTTGACCACCACGCCAATAGCGCTATGCGCTCAAGCGTGAGGTTTCTTTATGTTATTGGCATTAAGTTGACGAGCACTTGCACTAAGATCCGCAATAATTGCTTCAGTAGTGCAGTTTCATTTTCTCGCCAATAGGTTTTTCACTTCTTCTAAAAAATCGAGATAAGCTGATTTTTGTTTTGAAAAATTTTCCTGATTGCCAATCTCTTACCCTTCTGCAATCGCTTGAGGTAAATCAGGGCAATTTCTGCTGGTAGATATGTGCAGAACCAAATCAAGTGCCGTTGCCGGATCACTTAAATGCTTTGAAACGGCTTCGCTTCGACTCGATTGCATGAATAGAATTGTGTTCGCCAAACTGACTGACTCAACACGCAATAGCTCACTTTCATCCGTATACAGTTCAAAAATCAAAGCGCATGCCAGATTCAAAAAGCAAACTGGGTTAGCTTGTTTTTGACAGAAGGCATGAATGGTATAAACGCTAGCGAGATCCATCTCTCGCTCAGCAATGCGTAAGCGTAAAATAGCTGCGGCATAATCCGCTTTTTGTGGCTTAGAATAAATCGAAATAATATTGTGATTGGCTATCTGAAGGGTGTACTAGGTTCGGTTTTGCTGTGCTTTAAAATAAGCGTGGCATTGCTGGATGTTTTGCGCGAATTCGATCACGCAATTCAGCTGTAGCGGCTTTGGTAAAAGTAACAACCAAAAATTTTCTCAACCGTCATCGGCGTGCAACCTACACCAAGTAAAGACGAAGATAGAGATTCGCCATGGTATAAGTTTTCCCGGTACCAGCAGAGGCCTCAATTAACGCCACTTTTATCTAGTGGCATTTCTAATACATTAAGCGGTTTCATATTATTTAATTCTTTCTAAGCGGTTAATTTGTTCAGCTTCCGATAAAGATTGAATTCTACGCATTAAAATAATCAATAAAACCAGCAGCAATACTCAAGCTAATACAGAAAATCAGCCACCACTCGCCGCCATGGGTTCAACAATCCAATCCAGTACGTGCAAGCACATCAACCTAATGGCATACCGATAATCCAATAACAAACAATGGTGACATATAAAATCGGCTGAAGTATGTTTATAGCCGCGTAAAATACCGTTTGCAACTGCCTGAATGGCATCTGGAATTTGGTAAAATGCAGAAAATAATAATAAATGCGCCGCAATAGTGGGCGAAAACAGGATCGCGCGTAAAACGCCATTGGAATCCATTGATTACATAATGCAATTACAAAGCGCCGCTAAAGTTGCGAAGATAAAACTAGTAAACAGTGCATGATAACTAGCACCTTCGCTTCATTGATCTCTCTTTGCCCAAGCATTTTGCCTACTACAATAGTAGTCGCAATACTAAAAAGACATGGGAATCATAAAAAAGAGTGAGCTGGTTTGTAACGCAGCCTGATGGCTTGCCACAACTTGCGCACCAAGCGGTGAAAGCAATAACGAAGAAGTCGAAAACAGCATCACTTCCGTAAAAAGTTGCAAAGGCAATTGGTAAACCTAATTTGCAAAGTTTTAGCAAAATCTGACCGCTTGGTGGTTCAATCCATTTCTCAAATAGCTTGATATCTTTCTGTGCACGGTTGGTGTAACAGTAATGCAGCATCATCAAGAACATTATCCAGTTGACAATCGCTGTTGCCACACCACGACCCACTGCCCCCATTTCTGGAAAACCAAACTTACAAAAATGAATAAATAGTTAAGCGGGAGATTCAATAACAAACCCAAAGAAAGTAATCCGCATGGCTGGAAGTGGGTTTGATAAGCCATCATTCCATACAACGCAAATTGATAGCCAATAGCGCAGGCACAATACCAATTGCCATGATTTTGTAAATATTGCTGCGATTTAATCGAGAATGATTCAGGCGTGCCCATAAAATCTAAAATCAATGACTATGGATAAAGATAATAATCAGTGGAATTGAGAAACTCAGCACAAGCCACACACCTTGGCGAACCTGACTCACAATAAAGATGGCGTTGGTTTGAGCCGTTGAGATAAGAAACTGTCGGCGTAATTGCATTAAGTAGTCTAATACAAATAAAAATAATGGAAAAGTAAATCGAGTTGCTCGCTGCAATGGCAGAAACATCTTCATCACTGACTAAGCCTGCCATTACAATATCAGCAAAACCCATGCCTGCAGCTGAAAGCTGAGAAATGAAAATAGGAAAAGTTAAACGAAAAGTTTACGTGCATTTTCAAAATATTGTTGCCATTGCCAGTTCATAAATACCTCAAAATAAAATCGGCACTATAGCCGATTTTTATTAACTAGTTACATAAAGCTGATGCGGTTGTCCTCTCTTGAAAAATTGGTTGGTAAATAACCCTAGTTTAAAAATTCATAACACCCCATATCCTTTAAGACATAGGGGTGCGATAATCAGCCTAATTCAGTGAAGAATTAACCAAGAAATTCTACGAATGAGTAATTACACCCTAAGTTCACAAGATCGACGAAGAGGCGCCGACAAGCGGTACAATTAAGAAGGCTTTATGCGAAGGCCCGGAATTTTTCTGTGACTGATTGCATATTTGCCACCGCTGTTGGCGTTGCACCTAAACCAAAGCCACAGTGCCCTGCTGTTAAAATTGCTGCATCGTAATCTTTACCCATCACACGGAACGTCACGAAATAGCCATAAAGGATCATCACAACAGTTTGAATTAACAGAATAATTAACATTGGACCCGCTAAACCTGAAAGTTCCCAAAGTTTGATATCCATTAACGCAATTCTAAGAATAAACAATGAAGCATTACCAGAAAAATATCAATTGCACGGTCGAACATAGTCGAATTTAAACACTTTCGTTAAAACATTTCGTAAAATAACACCAAAAACCTAAAGCCCAAACAAAATTGAGGTAAACTACTGTCTGGTAATAGCATCTTCATCACTTTGGAGAACGCTAAACAAGCTGCAAATAATGCCATGGTTTCAATCACAGAAGTTGCCGTAATGTAGCGGAAGTTATCTTTATCTTCAAAAGTACTACCATCATATGCATCAGGACTTGCATCCGCTTTTTAACGTGCGCTTTTTACCTAATCTAAGTTTATTTACAAGTGACGAGCAACCGGACCACCAATTAAACCACCAGCAACTAAACCAAAGGTTGCTGAACCATCGCCATTTCGGTTACGCCTTGTAAAGCATATTTATCTTGGAAAGTTTTCGCCCATGCAGCACCTGTTCCCAGTGACCACCAGTTAAAGGTGATTGAACCTGTAATTAAGCCTAATTTTGGATCTAACCCAAATACAGAAGCAAGACTTACGCCCACTACGTTTTGGATAACAATTAGCACTACTCACGATTAAGAAAATCACTAATGGTATCCCACCTTGTTTTAAGCGGGAGAAGTCTGCCGATAGACCAACAGAGGCAAAGAAAACCAACATAAAGGCATCTTTTTAGCCTGTATCGAATTTGAAAGACATCCCATTCCATTGATACAGTGCAAAGATCAATGCAGCAACAATTAAAACCGCCAGCAACCGCTTCGGAATGTTAAAATCTTGTAAAAATTTAATTTTCGCTACAAAGAATCGACCTAAGATCAATACAATGGTTGCAAAAATCAACGTGTAATAGCCATCTAAAAACGATTGGTTCCACGGTATGCTCCTTGTTTTTGTTATGAGTTAAACAGTATGTTAGAGAATTGTTAAAATTCAATCTAACTGTAAAAAGTTCACTACTTTTTGAAAATAACGCAATCGTTGTCGTTTGTCAACTTTCATAAATAAAAATAAGTCATGATACGATTACAAAATTTGATGCAAGCGGTCGAAATTTTTCTCTCATTTGCAAATTTCCCTTTAAACTTAACCGCTTGTCTGTTCAGATAGAGGAATTCGAGTAGAATAGGGCGTTTAATTTTTATCATATTTAAGAAGAAATCAGATGAGTCGAACCAAAAACACGCCGCATTACCGATATTATGCCAATGCGTAAATCGGATACCGGAACAACCTAAAAATTTCTAGCGGAAAGAATCGTAAACCAACCCGCTATGAGCTAGATGCCAAAGCGCGTAAGAAAAGAAAAACGTAAACATAAAGGCTTGCCAACCGGTTCTCGTAATGTTGATCAAACTGAACAAAAGAAAAACGGTCGTTAAAAGGGTGAAAAGACCCTCGTATTGGTAGCAGTAAAAAGTGCCATTGATGGTTGAATTGTTAATCGTCCAGAAAAAGGCCAAACTATTAAACCCGTACTGTTGTTGAAGAAATTCGTCCAACACTGACTGCTGCACAAGAACTAGAACAGCTAGAAAAACAACGAATGTCTTAACCAGTTATTAGATGATTTAGAAGCGGGTAAAAACATTATCAGCTGAAGATCAACGTTTCGTCGATGAGTGTTTAGACTCGTATTGATGAACTAATGACTGAACTTGGTATTACCGATGAGGAAGAAGATAACGGTGTAAGCTTTTATTCCGTCAATTCTCAACGGTAGATATTAACCAATTTAGATAGGCACTAGCCTGATTATTTTTAAGTGGGAATTTGAGTGTGATTAGAATCTATTTATTGGTTCTTGCTGTGTTAATTGTGCTTTCTTTAGCTGGTTATGCCGTTTTCTTATGCCTAAAATACCGTGCACAAAAAAGCGATGCTGGCTGATGTAATGGCAGAGGCAAAAGAAAAGCATGAGGCACGATTAACACGTATCAAAGAAAGTGTAGATGTTATTGCCCGAGCAATGATTTCTAAACAATGTGATCTTTCTGAAGGTGTTTTTACGTTTAAAACCGCTACTGGATGTGCTAGGGGCATAAAATTGAGCCAATATCCAGCCATGTGGGCGCTTTATAATGTGATTGAAAGTCATCCAATTCTAGCAGATCGCAAAGCACTCAAACGCAATGAGCGAATGAAACTTGATTTAGAAAGAGAAGCGAAAGAAGCTGAACTTGAAACTGAAATTATCAATGAATGCCAACAATTATTAGTAAAAATGAAGGAAATGTAATGTCATCAGAAATTATTTGGGATTTTGACCTTATTCAAAAATATAACCAATCCGGTCCACGTTATACTTCATACCCAACCGCTTTGGAGTTTAGCGAAAACTATCATGATGATGATTTTAAAGTCGCAGCAGCGCTATCCAGATCGCCCGCTTTCACTTTATATTCATATTCCTTTTGCCATAAACTTTGCTATTTCTGTGCTTGTAATAAAATTATTACCCGCCATCAGCATAAAGTCGATATTTACCTCGACTATCTTGAGCGTGAAATCACACAACGTGCACCACTCTTTAAAAACCGTCTTGTCAGCTTCCAAATTCACTGGGGCGGCGGTACCCAACTTATTTAGATGAAGCTCAATCTTCTCGTTTAATGGGATTACTTCGTGAACATTTCCACTGTTTCAGATGAAGCTGAAATCAGTATTGAGATGGATCCGCGTGAAGTTGATCTCTCATGCTTTAATCACCTACGAAATATCGGCTTTAACCGTATTAGTATGGGGATTCAAGACTTCAATAAAGAAGTGCAAAAATTAGTTAACCGCGAACAAGATGAAGAATTTATTTTTGCTTTAATGAAACGTGCAAAAGAGCTGGGGTTTGTTTCAACCAACATCGACTTAATTTACGGTTTACCAAAAACAAAATGTCGAAAGCTTTATGTTTACCCTTGAAAAAGTGGTTGAGCTTAATCCAGATCGTATGAGTGTGTTTAACTATGCACATTTACCAAGTCGTTTTGTTGCTCAAATTAAAATTAAAGATGATATGCTTCCGCCGCCAGAAACTAAGCTCACGATTTTACAAAAACGATTGAGTTTTTAGGAAACAACGGCTACAAATTCATTGGAATGGATCACTTTGCGAAACCAGACGATGAATTAGCGGTTGCTCAAAGCGAAGGCGTATTACATCGTAACTTCCAAGGTTATACCACCCAAGAAGAGTGTGATCTATTGGGTATGGGTGTGTCTGCAATTAGCTTGTTAGGGCGACACCCTACGCACAAAACCATAAAGATTAAAAACAATACTACGCAGAAATTGAAGAGCGTGGCATTGCCCTACATAAAGGTTTAGCGCTAAGTCAAGATGACTGCATCCGCCGCGATGTCATTAAAGCGCTTATTTGCAATTTTAAATTAGATTTCGACCGCTTGTCTGAAACCTATCACATTAATTTTAATGAATACTTTGCCGAAGATTTAGCCCTGCTTCAACCTTTAGCAGAAGATGGATTGCTGACGCTAACGGATAAATCAATTGTCGTTCTCACCGCGTGGACGATTATTGATTCGTAACATTTGTTTATGCTTTGATGTCTATTCCAGACAACTTGCAAAAAGACAACAATTTTCTAGAATCATTTAAGCGAGAACAGCATGATGAAACCACGTTATAGCCTCCTCTCTTTGGCCATGATGTCTGCATTATATAGCCAATATGCTCAAGCCGATTTGCGTGAACAATGCTTATTGGGCGTACCGCAATTCCCACGCTGAGCAGTAGATGGCAATATGAATGACCAACCAATTTATATTGATGCCGACAAAGCAGTCATCAACCAACCGACTGATGCAACCTATACTGGCGATGTTAATATTAAACAAGGTAACCGCACCTTAATTGCCGATGAAGTACGTGTTGAACAAAATGGCGACCAAGCTCGTAAAGCCTCTTAAAAAGGCCAATATCAATACCAAGATGAATTAGTACAAGCGAAAGGGAACGATGCGGCAATTGATCTCACCTCAAAAAAACAGCAGAACTTTCAAATACAGAATACCAATTAGTTGGACGTCAGGGACGAGGCAGTGCAGAAAGTGGAGAATTTAACGAAGAGACTCGCATATTGAAAAATGCGACTTTCACCGCTTGCTTACCAAATGATAAATCTTGGTCGATTGAAGCCAATGAAATGATTCAGCACGTTAAAGAAGAATATGCGAAATGTGGCATGCACGCTTTAAAGTCATGGGTGTGCCGGTCTTCTATTCGCCTTATTTGCAATTCCCTATTGGTGATCGTCGCCGTTCAGGTTTATTAGCCCCAAGTTTTTAGCCGTTCAAGTAAAAATGGTTACACTTATTCACAACCGATTTATTGGAACATCACACCAAATATGGATGCGACGATTACACCAACTTATTATTCTCGTCGCGGCTGGCAAATTAGCCCTGAATTCCGTTATTTAACGACTTTAGGTAAGGTTTAGTTGCTAGTGAATATATGGCAAAAGATCGTTTAGATGAATATACGCCAAGCGATAATGACCGTAAACGCTACCTCTTACACTGGCGTCATTATATGAGCTTTTTAAGCGACTGGCGCCTATCGGTAGATTACACCAAAGTAAGCGATCGCCGTTATTTTTTTCAGACTTCGATTCAGATTACGGCTCTAGTACAGACGGCTATGCCACTCAACAATTTAAATTAGGCTATTACCAGCCAAATTATAATTTGTCGATTTCAGGTAAAAAAATTCCAAACCTTTGACGATTTAGATATTAGTCCATATCGCGTATTGCCACAAATTGACTTCAACTACTATAAAAACGATCATTTTAAAAGGCACAGACTTCTCTTTCTTCGCTCAAGCAGCACGTTTTGAAAATAACAGTAGTTAATGCCAAAAGCATGGCGTTTCCATGCAGAGCCAACGCTCAATTTACCATTAGTAAACCGTTATGGTAGTTTGAACTTTGAAACTAAACTCTACGCAACACATTACATTCAGCAAAAGGTGAACACCAAAATGCTGAAGAAATGAAGAAAAATGTCACTCGTGTCATTCCACAAATTAAGCTTGATTTTAAAACCGTCCTCAGAAGCAGACAAACAATTCTTCACTGGTTTTTAATCAAACCTTTGAGCCACGTGTGCAATATATTTATCGCCCGTATAAAAACCAAGCTGACATTGGTTCAAAACGCCATCAAAGCGTGGGTTAGGGTTACGATTCGGCTCTCTTACAAAATGACTATTTCTCACTCTTTAGCGATCGTCGTTATAGCGGTTTTAGACCGTATTTCATCTGCAAACTTAATTACAGCAGGGTGGAACAACACGCTTCTTTAATGAGAAAACAGGTGCTGAAGTTTTCAATTTTAGTGCAGGTCAAACATACTATTTAACGCCATCTAAAAATTGACGATAACTCTCTTAACAGCACGGCAAAACGTTCTTCATCTTGGGCATTAGAATCTAACTGAAATTCCACCGTAAATGGAATTTACATGGCGATTATCAATATGATACGCGCTTAAATGAAACCTCATTAGCAAATATCTCAGTGCAATATAAAACCAAGCCAGAACAAAAGTTATACATTAAACTACCGCTACGCGAGTGAAGACTATATTAACCAAAACTTAAGTACTAACCGACTATAACCAAGACATTAAGCAAGTTGGTGCGGTTTTGGGTTGGGAACTCACTGACAATGTGGCAGTAATGGCGAGTCATTACCAAGATGTGGCATTGAAAAACCGGTAGAAAGCCAACTTTCGATGAACTACAATACTTGTTGCTGGGTCTGCTAACGTTTATGTTGCTCGCCGATTAACTGCAACACCAACTAACGCCAGCGATACTATCAATGATTTCTACTACGATAATAAATTCGGTGTGAACTTTGAGTTACGCTTCGGGACTAATTATAGTAGCGGCGTACCGAAAAATGCTGAAAAAGGCTTAATTCCATATAGCGAACCATACGGAATTAACTAAACTTAAGGCGAGAGAAATCTCGCCTTTTATCAAGGATAAGATTATTATGGCTTCATTTATTATTAGAGGGCTTGCTATTGCCCAAGCCGATCGCAAAATTACCTCAGCCCAGCTTGATGAAGAGCTTGGTTTTAAAATCAGGCTATATTGCCAAACGCTCTGGCGTTCAATACCGTTTTTACCTCAACGCTAAAAACTAGTCAATCTGAATTTGCCGCCACAGCGGTCAAACAAGCACTCAAACAAGCACACCTACGTAAATCTGATTTAGATTTATTGATCTCAACCTCTGCCGTCCCTGAACAAGCTATTCCAAGTACTGCCTGCTTTGTTGCCCATCATTTAGGGCTACCCAAAGGGACGCCTGCTTTTGATATTAACGCTAGCTGTTTAGGGTTTTTAGTCTCCCTTTTTACTGCGATTAACTTACTCGAAACTCAAGCTTATAAACGTATTGCAGTGGTTGCATCAGATCTTGCCTCTCGAGGTTTTAAAACTGGAACGATCTGCACTCTGCCCCTATTTTTGGTGATGGTGCTGCAGCAATCATTATTGAATCCGCTACACAAGCGGTCAATTCTGAAGGAAAACTTGCAAATTGCTTAGCTTACCTCTTTGAAACCTATGCTGAAGGTCGCCATTTCTGTGAAATTAAAGCAGGTGGTACGCGTATCAATAGCACAACAGAAATGACCGAAACTGACTTCCAATTTTCGATGGATGGCAAAGCGGTGTTTAAAATTGCCATGCAAAAACTAGAAAATTTATTGAAAAAGCTCCTAGCGCAAGCGAATTTAACCTATCAAGATATTGATTGTGTGGTACTGCATCAAGCTAGCCATTTAGGTATGGAACACCTAATTCAGCGTATGAAATTTAAACCAGATACCATCGTGAATATTTATTCAGAACATGGTAACCAAGTCAGCGCCTCGATTCCAACGACTCTATTTTATGCTGATCAACAAGGTAAATTAGCCAAAGGCAACAAGGTCTTACTACTTGGTACAGCGGCGGCTTTTAGCATTGGTGGTATGATCTTAGGGACTATAGATGAAAAATACTCCTTACCGGCGCAACTTCCGGATTAGGGTCGCAATGCTGTGGATTTTTCTACAAAATAGGAGCATTCCCTTTATTGCAACAGGAAGAAAATCGCACAGTTGGCCAACAACCTATGCAACAAGGTGTAGATTTTCGCGCTTGTGACTTAGCGCAAGCAGATGAATCCGCATTAACTGCATTATTTGATGGCGTGACTGCCGTGTGGCATTGCGCGGCGCTTTCTCCCCTTGGGGCAATTATGCTGATTTTTATCAGGCTAACGTTGTTGCAACCGAGCAACTCGCTCGTGTTGCAGCTGAACTATGAGGGTAAGTCGCTTTATTCATATCTCCACGCCTTCTATTTATTTTGATTTTCAGCATCATCATGATTTATGCGAAACGGATTGTGCAGCCAAACGCGCTAATTATTACGCTGAAAACAAAATGGATTACCGAGCAAAAATTCAGCAACTAGCCAAAAAAATATCCACAAACGCAATTTGTGATCTTACGCCCTCGTGCCATTTTTGGTGCTTATGATAAAGTGCTGCTTCCGCGCTTATTGGATTTGCTTACCGAACGCTCATGGCGTATTACCACTGCCAAATGATGGAAAAGTGAAAATGGATGTGACTTATGCGCTAAATGTGGTTCATGCCATGTTTTTAGCAACAGAACAGACTTTTTCCGTTACAAGACCGTGTGCCAACCTTTAACATTACTAATCAAGAACCAATTGAGTTACGTACTTTGTTAGATAAACTTTTCCGTCAGCAATTAGGGAGGAGTTTTCGCATCAAATCTGTGCCTTATCCCTTAATTGCTACGTTAGCAAAAACGTTGGAATGCATCGCTAAATTTACAAAAAGAGCCAAAATTGACCGCTTACAGCGCAGGCACGCTCTATTTCGATATGATTTTAAATAATGACAAAGCCATCAGAGAACTAGGCTATCGCCCATTATATTCACTAGAGGATGCGATTGCCCAAACAGCACAATGGCTTAAAAACGAAGGAATCGCATGAATATTTTAATTACCTCCCTGCGTGCACCAATTGTGTTGGAATGGATTGCATGGCTGAACGTGGCGGGCATCAAATCGCACTTTGCGATAGCTTACGCTTCCCATTAGCACGTTTTAGTCGTACGCCTGTTCAATATCATCAAATTCCAGCCCCTCGATTAGACTTTTCAGGCTATCAAAAGGCAATATTACCGTTAATTGAGTGGGCTGATTGGGTAATTCCAACTTGTGAAGATATTTTCTACTTAGTACAATTGCTACTAAATGAAACTCAAAGACAAAAATGCTTTATGCCAGATAATGCTCTCCTTTTTGGCTTGCATCATAAAATAGAGGTTTACCAACATTTACCACAAACTGAACATATTCGTTTTTCCTGCTTCTCATTTAATTACTCAAATTAGCGGTGTCGAATATGATACTGCTGCACAAAAACCGTATTAAAACCAATCTTCTCTCGATTTGGGCGTTCCGTTATTCGAGGGTTACCCCAGAAAATACACAAAGGCTTATCAATTTTCTAGCGAATATCCTTGGGTACAGCAACAGTTCATTGAAGGGCAAGCATTATGTAATTATGCGGTTTGCGTACATGGTAAAGTAGTTGGACACAGCATCTATTGTCCTCGTTACTTGCTGAATCAATCTGCTTCAACCTATTTTGAACCGGTTGAAGATGCACGTATTCAAGCATTTATTCATGCGTTTGCCGAACAAAACCGGTTATCACGGGCAAGTTGCGTTTGATTTTTATTGATGATGGCTGTGATCTTTGGGTATTAGAATGTAACCCTCGCGCAACCAGTGGATTACATTTACTTGAGTGATGCTTTAGAAATCAATACAAGCGGTCAATTATGTGCGATAAATTGCCAATCTACCTCTAACCAACCAATGAGAGCAGGCAAATTACTTCCATTATTATTTGGCTGGGAAGCCTTCAAAAAGGCGAATGGCAAACATTAATGGCAGATTACCGTCGGGCGAAAAGATGTCACGGCAAGTCTGCTAAGTTACGCAGCATGGCTGGCGTTAGGTGAATGTGCTACCGCCAATGGCGATATCATAAACCACTAACCAGTGCCAGCACCTTTGATATTGAATTTGATGGGTGTCAAGATGACCATACCAAGCACAGCACAGTCTGAACGTTATAGCCAATTATTTGCCGCGTATCCACTACCAGACTTAATGCGTAATGTGCAAGCACACGCGGAAATTTTTACTCTAAGAGGGTAACTTTTCCTGCCACTCGTGTCGATAAGATACAGCCGAACTGTTTTTACTGTTTCAACCCATGCGGCACTAATTGATTATGGGCAGGAAGAAACCGCCAAGCTACCTCGTTGGCAACAATGTTTGCTCAAGCCCTTTCTAAAAAGCAATTGATCGCTATTTACATCAAGTAGAAATTGATAAGGCACTTTTTCTCAATAACTATGCGCTTTCTACTAATACGTTAGTGATGAATTTCAACAGCTACCTATCGAAGAATTAACACAGACGGCGGTGGCTAGATACCCTGAGCACGCATTAGTGATTCGCTCACTAAACGCACAGCATCATGCCCATTTTATGCAAAAATTAAAAGCGCAAAACTGGCTATTTATTACCTCCCGCCAAGTCTATTTACATGATGATTGTCAAGCTGACTTAACTAAGCATGTTAATAATCGCCGAGATCAAAAGTTACTTAACGATGGCCAATTTCATTTTTAGAATTGCTATCTCAGACAGTGACTTTGCTATTGCAGAACAGTGCTACAACCAGTTGTATATAGAAAAATATTCTTCGCAAAATGTACAATTTAGTGCATTGGGTTTAAAAAAAATGAGTGAAGCCGGTATTCTGAAATTGTTTATTTTAGAAGAGATTACTAGCAAGGAGATCGTGAGGCACTGTTGGCATCACGATTGAAAATAACGGACTGTGACTGTGCCCATTGTGGGCTATCTGACGGATTTACCTAAAAATTAGGGTTTATATCGCCGCCTGATGGCCTTTGCATTACGCTACTGTGCAGAGCATAATTTACGACTCAATTTCAGCGCTGGCGCGCCTGATTTCAAAAATCCGTGGCGCTCACTCCCGAAATTGAATATATTGCGGTAAATGTACAGCACTTACCAAGTAAACGAGCTAAAAGTGTGGCAACGCTTGGCAGCTATCAGCCCTTATTACGAACGATTGCTAAAAAAATACCAATTATAGTGAAACAATATGGCAAAAATTACCCTCTTTAAAGCTGGTTACTGTACACATTTAGCCTGCATTGCCATTCGCGGTGCGCAAGCTAAAACCTGTCAATTTCCAGCTCAAACTGCGCTCATTGAAGCACACGGTCGTTATTGGCTATGGGATACAGGCTATGCCAACCATGATGCCACACGTGTCGGTGTCTATGCCCTTTATCCCAAAGTGACGCCTGTTTACTTCGATAGCAATGAATCCATGCTCGTCCAATTACAAGCACAAGGATTACGCCCACAAGATTTGTCTGGCGTGATTCTTTCGCATTTTCATAGTGATCATATTGCAGGCGCTAAAGATTTCGCAAAAACGCCCTTTATCTGTTCCAATGAAGGGTGGCGAAAAATGCGTCCATTAAAAGGGATTAGTGCGGTGCGTAAAGGTTACATTCTGAATTACTGCCGCCAGATTTTGCTAACCAAACCCAATTTATTGAACAATTTTTACAGATAGATTTACCGGCTGAACTGGCTCCTTTTACACAAGGTTATGTATTACCCAACAGCCAGCAAGAGGTTATCTTCGTCCCATTACCAGGGCACGCTGCTGGGCAAATTGGGGCTTTTGTACAAACCGATGATGGCTGGGTATTAGCTGCTGATGCGGCTTGGTCTAAAAAGCAAATTTTCAAGGTAAACCACCTTCACGCTTAAGCTCATCTGCTAATGGACGATACTCGGGCTTTTTATCAAACTTTTAGAGAAATTAGCTATACTCCATCGCAACGGCGTACAAATTATTCTCAGTCGATGAGCCACCAAATGGCTCTATTTTCGGATTCAATTCGATGAATATCATTTCACTGCTTTATCATTATTGGCAATGCAAGCGGTTAAAATTTAGTGACCGTTTGCAATTAACCCATTATCAACAACGTCAATGGGAAAAATTCACGCGCAACGTCTTGCCGAAAAGCCCCTATTTTTATCCTTATTTGGGGAAACCATTAGCGGATTTTCCGTTAATGAACAAAACAAATCATGATGGATAATTTGACCAACTCAACACAGCTCATCTCAAACTAGATGAGGTGTTGGAATGTGCTCTAGCTGCAGAACATTCGCGTGATTTCCGACCGACTTTAGGGAAATATAGCGTGGGATTATCTTCTGGCACCTCAGGCAAACGAGGCGTATTTTTAGTCAGCCCCAAGAACAAGCTAAATGGGCGGGGACTATTTTGGCAAAACTCCTGCCAAATGGCTTGTTTCATCCTGAAAAATTGCCTTTTTCTTACGTGCGAATAACAACCTTTATAACGCCGTTCGCTCGCGTACGATTTCTTTCGAATTTTTGATCTATTTTCCTCATTTGAACAATCTATTCAGCGTTTAATAGCCTACCAACCAAGCATTATTGTTGCACCGGCACAAGTCTTGTATCAATTAGCCTTAGATGAAAGGCTTTCAAACCTGCCAGTGAAAAAGTCATTTCCGTTGCAGAAGTATTGAGATCCGCAAACCAAAGCTTTATTGCAATCGCGTTTTTGAGCAAGTAGCGTGAGTTTATCAAGCCACCGAAGGATTTTTTAGCCAGCACTTGCCATTTAGGTCATTTACATCTCAATGAAGATTTACTCATCGTGGAACAGGAAGCAATAGATGAACATCGTTTTTATTCCCATCATTACCGATTTTAGCCGCAGCAGCCAGCCGATTGTTCGCTATCGTTTTAGATGATGTATTAGTCAAGCACCCTGACCCTGCCCTTGCGGCTCAGTATTGCAACGTATTGAGAAAATTGAAGGCAGACTTGCCGATACCTTAACGATTAGAAGGGGTATCGCAACCTGAAGTGCTTATTTTTGCTGATGTCTGCGAACGAATTTTCGCTCAAGCCTTGCCTATTGATGTCGATTACCAACTCGACCAGGTAAGAAATGAACTAAAACTGACCGCTTGTTGTGATGAGCTAACGCTCAAAAGCTTGCCAAGCGCATTTTTATTTCCGTTTTTAATCAACTAGGGTGTAGCGACCGATTCGTTGCAATGGGAATTAAGTAACCAGCCTATTTCACGAACACTCACTGACAAACGGCGGCGAGATTCGTAATTTAAGTCATTTTATCCGCCAATAAACTTTCGGTACAATAGCCACAATGACAGACCACTCGTCAGAATATGATTTATTAGAGTTCATATGATCAACAGAAGAAATTTCATCCAACTTGGCGCAAGCAGCATTTTAGCGTTAAGTGCGAGCCGTTTTGCTTTTGCGAAAAGCGACACACAAGTCGATTTACGTATTGTGGCAACAACCGATATTCACAGTTTTTTAACTGACTTCGATTACTACAAAGATGCACCTACTGAGAAATTCGGTTTTTACCCGTGCAGCAAGCCTGATTCGTCAAGCTCGTCAAGAGGTGAAAAACAGCGTTTTAGTTGATAACGGTGACTTAATCCAAGGTAACCCAATCGCTGACTATCAAGCGGCTAAAGGTTATAAAGAAGGCAAATCAAACCCAGCCGTGGATTGCTTAAATGCAATGCACTATGAAGTAGGGACATTAGGTAACCACGAATTTAACTATGGCTTAGATTATTTAGCCGATGCGATTAAACAAGCGAAATTCCCAATTATCAATGCTAACGTGGTAAAAGTTGGTACTGAGGAGCCATATTTCACGCCTTATGTGATTCAAACCAAAGAAGTGGTAGATAGCCAAGGTAAAACGCACAAAACTAAAAACATCGGTTATATCGGTTTTGTGCCACCACAAATTATGGTGTGGGATAAAGCGAACTTACAAGGCAAAGTAGAAACTCGCGATATCGTGAAAACTGCACAAAAATATGTGCCAGAAATGAAACAAAAAGGCGCAGATATTATTGTGGCACTTGCGCACACTGGCCCATCTGACGAGCCATATCAAGAAGGTGCAGAAAACTCAGCATTCTACCTTGCTGATGTACCACACATTGATGCGATTGTTTTCGGTCACTCTAGCGTTTATTCCCTAACAAAGAGTTCGCCAAATCACCAAATGCAGATATTGCTAAAGGTACTGTAAAAGGCGTACCTGAAAGTATGGCGGGCTACTGGGCAAACAACATCAGTGTAATCGACTTAACCCTTGCTCAACACAACGGCAAATGGTTAGTGGCTGATGGTAAAGCAGCACTTCGTCCAATTTACGATGCTGAGAACAAAAAGCGACCACAGAAAGTGATGCAGAATTGACCGCACTTTTTAAAACCTGTGCATGAAGCCACCCGTGAATTCGTGGCACAGCCAATCGGTAAAGCCACCGATAACATGTACAGCTACTTAGCCTTAGTACAAGATGACCCAACCATTCAAATTGTGAACCAAGCACAAAAAGCTTATGTTGAAAAAAAGTGGCACCAAGTGTTGCAGCAATGGCTGGCTTACCAATTTTAGTGCAGGCGCACCGTTTAAAAGCGGGCGGACGTAAAAATGACCCTACTGGCTGATACAGAAGTGAACAAAAAGGTGAATTAACCTTCCGTAATGCAGCGGATTTATACCTCTATCCAAACACATTAGTTGTGGTGAAAGCAACCGCTGAAGAATTGAAAGAATGGTTAGAATGTAGCGCAGGTATGTTTAAACAAATCGACCCTACAAGTGACAAACCACAATCTTTACTTGATTGGGACGGTTTCCGTACCTATAACTACGATGTGATTGACGGCGTAAATTATGAATTCGACCTCACTCAACCACCGCGTTATGACGGCGAATGTAAATTGATTAACCCGAACTCACACCGTGTGGTAAATTTAACTTGCACAAGGCAAACCGGTTGATCCAAAAGCAGAATTCTTAATTGCGACTAACAACTATCGCGCTTACGGTAATAAATTCCCAGGCACTGGCGATGCACACATTGTTTACGCTTCTCCTGATGAAAACCGCCAAATTCTTGCAGATTACATCAAAGCAGAAAGCGAAAAAAATGGTCATGTAAACCCAAGTGCGGATAAAAACTGGCGTTTTGCACCGATTAAAGGTAACGATAAATTAGACGTGCGTTTCGAAACCTCGCCAAGCGAACAAGCAGCGAAATTCATTCAAGACAATGCACAATATCCAATGAAGAAAGTCGGCACCGATGAAGTTGGCTTTGCGGTATATCAAATCGATTTATCGAAATAACAGAAAAAGGGCGTGCTGAGCACGCCCTTTACATCTGTATCGTTAAAAATGCACACATCTTATTGATTAGTTTCCTGCATCTTTTTAAACATCTCTAAACTTTTTCTTGTAGCTTATCTAATTCTTTAGCATTTCTTCCGTATAGCCAGCTTTTTAATCCAATACTCTGCTTCTTTTGCATCCATATTACCTTCCCCGCTCAGTGCTTGCGCGGCTAATTCATCAATCGCCTCTTGGTTCTCTAATTCTGCAGCCTTTTTAAGGAAGAATAGTGCTTTTATCATCATCTTGCTCAACACTGATACCTTCATCATAGAGATAACCTTAACGCAAGAGTTGCATCCGCATGATTAAGCTCAGCTGCACGTTGATAATATTTAATAGACTTAGCTAAATCAGCCTCACCCCTTCTGAATAATACACGCCTAATTGATAAAGTGCCTCTGGCTCATCATTATTCGCTGCCCTTTCTAACCAAAAATAATGCTCCTTTGTTATTTTTCAGAATAAAGATCAAAAATTCATTGCGAGTAAATACTGTGCATAGCCATATTCTTTTTGCGGCTTTTTCACTAATAAAGGCTTCGCTTTTTCAATTTATCTTCTTGAATATAAAGATCCGCAAGATTCATCATCCCCTAGCGCATTATTTTTGTTTTGCTGCCATTTCATAGTATTTCATCGCCTCTTTGATACTCAAAGAAGTTCCGATTCCAAATTCATAAGCATAGCCTAAAGAATTCGCATAATGCATATCACCAGAATCTACTTTCTTTTTAAGGGCATTGAAACCTTCTTTCATCAATTTTTCATCTTCTTGAATTTTACCTAATTTAATTTTTGGCAGCTTCATTTCCTAATTCAAACGATCTTTTCGCTACTTGAGTAGCTTCCTTCAAATTGTCATGATTTTGTTGGATGAATAGATAGGAAAAAAATAAAGCATCCGCATTCCCTAACTTTCAGCTTCAAGAAAATACTCTACCGCTTTCGCACGATTCACGGGGCGCGTAATACCGTAGAAATAATCATAGCCTTCTTCATAAAGTTTTTCGCTTTTTCAGCGCGCTGGGCTTGGGTCATGGGTATCTGTTCGATCATCGCCAAGTCTGTTAGCCCCTCATTTGATTTCACAGGGGATAAGATGAGTTTGTAGATTTAATACAGTTGCTGCAATTAATGCGACAATATTTGTCATTTTGGATTCCTTTTGTTAGAGGATTGTTCTGTTTCTATTCAAGAATAACAAGCGGTTAAATTTCTTCCTTGTTTTGCAAAAACACGATGAAATTCAACCGCCCCTTTCATTATTTTTTCTGATTTAATTTTTGTTTCTAACGCTTTAATTTTTGCTTTAATTTTTGTTATCCCGTTTGGTTTCTTTCTTTTCAAGATCGTACCCTTGTTTGTAAGCTTTTTAATGCCGCATTATCATCTTTGGCGAATTCTTCATAACGCTCTGCCAATTGATAATATACATTATATGAAGCTTTTTCTTTCTCGCTTAAACTTTCATCCAATGCAATTATGTTATTAAATAACGCTTCTGCCATTTCATAATTTCGTTCAACACCTCGGCCTTCTAAATAACGAATAGAAAGCTTATTCATTGCTTCAAAATTTTCTAATCCGACAGCTTTGTCTAATAACTCAACGGCTTTCTCATCATTCTTTTTCTACACCTTCTCCATTTTCATATAAATAACTTAATTCAACCATAGCCCTGATCATCATCTAAATCTGCAGCTTTTTGATAATAAGAAGCCGCTTTTTATATCTTTATCATGATAATAGTAAAGCCAAATTCATGATAGCTGAAATCTCATTATTTTCAGCAGCTTTATTTAACCAATAGAGTGATTTTTCTGTATCATCATCAATGAAACTTAAATTTAATTGAGCCTTTGAATTATCAGCTGCCTTCAGCATAAGCGGTTTAGCTTTTTCAATTTTATCTTGTTCAAGATAAAGTTCACTTAAATGTCCTAATGACATCGCATTACCTTGCTCAGCCGAAGGGGTAAAAACTTTAATTGCCTGTTCAATATCCTTTTTAGTGCCGATACCGAAACGATAAGCATAGCCAAGTACATTAGAATAATGTAAATCGCCTTGTTCAACCTTCTCTTTATTACCTTAAAGCCTGCCTTATATAATTCTTCAGCATCCCCAAATATTCCTGTTCGAAATTTCGCCAATATATTTTTCCTGCCATGTTTCCTAGTTCAATAGCAGAGTCAGCATATGCTCTAGCTTGTTCAAGATCGCCATTATCTACCGCATTCATCCCTAAGAAAAAGAGAGCATCAGCGTGACCTAAATTGGCAGCTTCTTTTAAAAATTTATCCGCTAAAGTACGATCAACCGTTTTTGTGATCCTATATTCATAATCAAAGCCTTTCTCATAAGTGCTTTTGCTTTTCAAGACGTTGTTCAGGCGTCATCGAAGCTATGTCGGCAACTTACCGCTTCCTGTGTGGAAGATGTGGTCTGTTCTTGTGGTAGCTGTGATGGAGAATTAAATGCAGTTGCCGCAATAAGCGTTGCAATAATATTAATCATGTTATTCCTTTCTATTTTTCAATATTTTTGTTTTTAACTGTAGTGATATTTTTGATATGGCACCGCAATGCATCGCTATTTTTCAAGTATTTTGCATGCCTCTTCAAATCCTGCCTCACAGGCTTTTTCAAACCACTGTTTGGCAAGTTTACGATTAGGTTTAATGCCAAAACCATTATCGTACATGGCCAGCTAGATTATACATCCCTTCTGGATAACCATTCTTTGCGGCAAGTTGGAAATAGACAACGGCATGAGCATCATCTTTGTCACCCCTAACCCATTGAAATATAAACGACCTAATTCATTTTGTGCCGCACCATTTAGTTTCGAACCTGCTAATTCATAATAATCTCTAGCAAGTTCATAATTAGGTTTAATAGTCTCTCCTTGCGTATAGAAGCCCTAATTGGTAATAAGCCTCAATGATGTCTTTTTGGCAGCTTTTGCGAAAAACTCAATCGCTTTCTTGTTCATTTTTCTCAACCAATTCACCACTTACATATTCTAGCCCCAAATTATAACAAGCCAGACCATGTCCTTGTGCGGCAGAAAGTTTCAACCATTTGAAAGCCTCTTCACTATTTTTTTCTACGCCATCACCATCGTAATAACGCACATAAAGGCTATTTTGTGCATCAGCATCTCCTTGTTCCGCCGCTGCTCTGGAACCATTTCACTGCTTCAGCCACATCTTTCTCAATAGCCTCTCCCTGAGATAAGCCATTGCTAAATCTTTTTGTGCTGCCAGATCGCCACTTTTTGCCTTTTCTAATAAGGCATTAAAAATCATTTAATACCGCAATTTGGCTACGAATTTGAGCTAACGTTCGGCTAAATTGAGGCTGATTTTTACCAAGCTTTCCAATAAAGCTTCCGCTTTGGCTAAGTCCTTAGGCACATTTCCTAAGCCATCACGATAGATGTTAACTAAAAGCCCATTGCGCATCTTCAAAACCATATTCCACCGCTTCTGCTAGCCATTCCACAGCTTTTTGACTGTTTTGTTCAACCCCATTCCCATCTTTATAGGCTATTCCTACGTAATAATAGGCATCACTTAAGTCATTTTCCGCCGCTTTTAAATACCATTTAAAGGCTTTTCTTTAGGTTCATTATTGAAACCGTATAAATTCCCTAAATTCAGCATAGCGTGAGCTAAACCCATTTCTGCAGCTTTGAGCAGGTATTTTCCGCTTTCTGGTAATCAGTCGGAATATCTTCATGCGCGTTATAAAGTGTGCCTAGATTGTTATAAAGTGTTGCTAACAATTCCTCACTAATATCTTTTAGCATTCTTCTGTGCAAGCAAATAATACGCTAAGGCTTTTGGATAATCAGGTTGAATAAGAATATCAAAGACACCGTCATACAACTGACCTATGGCTGCATTCCCATATGTTTCCGCAATAGGTTCTAGCATTTCCAAGGCTTTTAGCAGTGTCTTGTTCAACCGCTATGCCTAAAAAGATAAAAATCTACCTAAGCTAAACTGAGCGTTTATCTCCTTGACGTATACCTTGCTCAAACCATTCCACTGATTTTTCAGGTTCGCGTAAATCATCGTAAAGTGCACCAATATTATTTGCGGCCAACGGATAACCTAACGCATTAGCACGATGATATAACGTCATTGCCTTATCATAATCCGCTTCTACTCTCTTACCCTGATGATAAATTCTTCCTAGCAAATACATAGCTTCTGCATCGCTTTGCTCAACTTTTTTCTGCAATGCAGCAACATTATTACGATCATCAGAACGAAATAAACTTACTAATTTTTAAACATAGGTTCTCTTTATATTTATTTAAGCCATATCCACCTTTTGCTAGCAGAAAAAGTGACTGTTTTTCAGATAATACAAGCGGTTAAAATTTCTATTCTCTTTTGCAAAAATATCATGAAAAATATAACCGCTTGTGTTTAATCATTAATCTTGTGACAATTTTTGTTAAATATCATAATCTTTGAATAATATAGTTATTTAATCAACTACTCAATAGAAAAAGTAGCCAATTTCAACATCAAATAAAAAGATAAGGGCATGTTAAACATGCCCTTATACTAAAATTATTCGATCATTTATCAAAACACTTCACTTTTATACGACAGGCTTTTTGTCGATAAAACAATAATCCTGGCAAGGCTAAACCAAAAACAAGAGCACCTAAAATAAAACTGGTATTGATAAAAGAACTAATCATTTGCTCAAATAATTTATCGGAAAATCCATAATGATGAATTTGTACAATAGCAATCATGGCTTTATAAGCCTGAACACCAGGAATCATTGGAATAATTGCGGCAACAGTGAAAACCTTTGGATGAGCTAAATAACGATGAGACAAATGTACGCCAATAAAGCCAATGACACAAGTTGCAAAAAAGGTAGAAAAAACAATAGGCAAACCAAAGTATAGTAATAAGGTTCTTGTGATATGTCCAAGTGCTCCTAAAATAGCACAGTACATTAAGGCCTTAGGGGGAACATTAAATACTAAAGCAAATCCTACTGCCGGGATGGCTGCAAAAAACATATCATCGAGTAAATTCAGTAAAAGCATCTAATTACCCCACCCAAGAAACAATATTTAAAAGATTTAATGCAAAGACGATACCTCAAACAAGCACCAAAGGTGAGAACGGTGGCTATGGTCCATCGACCTAATCCCATATTGACATATCCTTTCAAAATATCCGCAAGTGAATTAATTAATGGGAATCCTGGAACGAGCAATAAAACGCTAGAAGCTAATGCGATATGGGGATCGTTGCCTAAACTATATTTCAAACTCATACCTGAAATAAGTGAGGCAACAAATGCGGTAATAGCAAAAACGATGAGTGGATTGTAATGACGTTTAGAAATTTCTTGTCGAACAAACATGGCGATGGCGGAAGCAATAAAGGTAATTATACAAATTGTCATATCACCGCCAGAAAGGTGAGCGAAAAGAGGCGCAAGATAAACCAATCATAAAAACCACCAAATAACGGTTATATCTTAGTGGTTTTAATTTATCCAGTTTCGTTTGTGCCATCGATAAATCATATAAACGACGCTCTACCGCAATCACAATACGTTGAACATCTGTAACGATTTGCATATTAATGCCTTTATCAACATTCTTACGTATAGTGGTAATACAATGCTGTTTGGAAAGTGTGGTAAGTAATACGGCATTTGCCGTTAAAGCACACTCCACGCTTTCAATGCCCTAACGCAACTCCCAATCGCTGTGCCATTTGCACCACTACAGCGCTTTCCGCTCCATGCCGTAATAATAGCAAGGCAGTTTGCACACAAATTCTGGTGACTGCACGTTGATATTGTTGATCCACATCTCTACGCTCTTGGTAAAGTACACACGAACGATTATGAATCGAAGAATAAAAAGGCATAGTAGACAAAAATAGTTGCTAATCCGTCCAAAAACTATGCCATGTGGACAAAACAGTTGCTAATGTTTATTTTTGAAATATTAGCTAACTCTTTTATTTAAAAATCCTTTATAAACATAACTTTACGCTTTTTCGTTAATCCATTATGATTATTTAATTGACGCTTTAGATATTTAAATAATCCTCTAGCCTAGTTTGTTGTATTTTTCTATATTCATTTCAGTATGCTTTTCAAAGGTAAATAAATAATTCATATAATACTTCAAACTGGCATAAGCCCCTCTTACATTTCTATGTTTATAAGGAAAATAGCCTTTTTCATTTCCTTTATCACTTCTTTCTTTTAAAAAATCCTCATGCTTTATAAACCAAGCATATAAACGACGATAAAAGTCATTTTTGAACTTTTTACCAATGATTTCGCAATTATTTTCAATTCTTTACCTGCTTGTGACTGATGTTTTTTCCTTAATTTTCGCATCACAATCGAGACCATATGAAACTGACACATCTGCACAGGAGTATTAAATAGCTCTTTCATTAGACCTCGCCTACCATCACAAGTAATTGATTGAATTATATAGCCTTTTTCTCTTAATCTATTTAATGCAAGTTTATAGTAGATATCTTTTTCCCGTCCTTACAAAATGATATGAAACGACTTTTATCTGTTTTTGAATCCATCATCACTAAAACACCAGAATAACGATGAAAAAAAGGTCGTATCCATAATGATATTAAGGTATCGATTTTTAGGCTGATTTAAAAAGATGTTTTTAGGGGCTTTATCAATATATCGTTGTATGGTTCTAACTGAACACTGATATTTTATCGCGAGCTGTTGATAGATTTGTTTTCCAGAGGTGTAATCAGTCCAAATTTTAATAGGATCTAATTTATTTTTAGGATAAATGTTTTTATGGCATTGATTACAAAAATAACGTTGAGCATTATTTTGCTTACCATGTTTCTTTATTCTTGCACTTTTGGCAAAATGGACAGTTTTTGTTCATATTTCAAAAATAGGGCTTAAAAGCTCTTGTACTATAAGGCTTTTAAGCCACTTTTTAGCAACTATTTTGTCTACTATGCCATAAAAATACTAATAAAATGATAGCATCGATGATCCAAGTCAAAAGTTCAGTATTTCCCCATGTTTTTAGGTTCAATCAATACAGCGAACCGCTTTAAATCTTCTGCTAAACAAGCAACATAGGTTGGGGAATTTAACCACGCTTTAGACTATTTTTATCTTTGATTTTTTGCTTCCAATATTTTAATTTTATCCATCAACCATTTATCCTTCAAAATCTCATTCGATTTTTTATAATAAGTTAACGCTTTTTCATCATCTTGTAGCATACCGAGCCCATATTCATAGAATTCAGCCATCGCAATCAAAGCGTCTTCATGATTTAAGGCAACACCTTTTTTTCACATAATAAAGCGCTTGGTCATATTCTTTTTTTCCAACATAATAGTTTGCCAGTTTAAGTATGGCTGAAATATGCTGATTTTCCGCCGCCTTTTCTACCCAATAAAGTATGTTTTTCTCATCTTCTTTTTCGGTATAAACGGCATCGCCTAGTAGATATTGTGCTTCGGCATTATTTTTCTCAGCTGCTTGTAATAAATAGGTTTCAGCCTTATCCAAATCATGCAACTCTTCAAGATAAATTTTTCCTAATTCTTCTAAGGCGACTGTATTACCTTGCTGAGCCGCCAATTCATAGTAATGAATCGCTTTATCTAAATCGACAGGCATTCCATTTGAGCCGTAATAATATTCATTGGCAAGGAATATTACATAATGCAAATCGCCTTTATTTTGTGCCTCTGTCATGGCTTTTAATGCTTCTTGTTTCAGCGTGCGATATTTAGCCTCATTTTTAGCTAACCACCAATTTGCTAAAGCATATTTGGCAATTTCACTCCCTTCAGCCACTGCTTCTTGCGCATATTGAAGAGCTTTATCCCGCTGGCCTTGTTGCAAGAAATTTAATGAAAGGAAAAATTTTGCCTCAGATTACCTTTTAAGTGCAGCTTGCTCAAAATGCTCATTCGCTTTTTGGCGATCCATGATAGTTGAAAAGCCATATTGATAATCGAATCCCTGCTCAAAAATCTTGATTCGCAAGAGATAACAGCTTTTCAGGCTTATTCACTTTTTCACTCAATGAATTAAATAATGTTTTAAACATAGGCGTTTGATTATGCTCTGTTAAATAAACTTTCACATTTTCAGAAAGATTTAGCGATAAATTTAATGCTATTGAAGCAATTATCGTAGCGATTGGGTATGTCATGATTGGTTATGTTGACGGGAAATAGCTAGTAAATTACAAGCGGTCAAATTTCTATTCTATTTTGCAAAATTCTCATGAAATCTAACCGCTTTTTGTTTGAAATTAATCTTGTGATAATTTTTGAATGCCTTTAACAGGTAACATTAAGGTATCGCCCACGAAACTTAATGGAACATCAATGATGATAAATGGATACAAAAGAATTGTGCCAAACGCTCTCGCCAACATCTCCTGCTGGAGCTGTTTGAGAAAAGGTAAGACGAAACATCTTCTTGAACACCACTATAAACCACTGGTTGATCTAAAGTCATTAAGGTGCCACAACCCGTTAAAGGTAACATCATCGCAGCAAAAATATTTTTAGTTAACGTTTTTCATTAAATGCTCCTTAAAAAGAAAATCCTATTTCTAAAATATATATAACAATACTTAGCAGTGATAATACATCATTAAAAACAAAACTGCAAAGTAGCACTTCAGAAAACCCAACTAAAAAGAATAATATTAAAAGTGTTATTGACTGATTATCTTAGCCATTTTTCGACTAATTCTGGGGTAGTTTCTTTTACGAACCCACATGCTTCCTAATTCTGGATAAGGATGTTTAGTATGGTTATAGCCCACAAATTGACGGAAATCGAACACGGCATGCCGGATAACCGTTAATCAATAAAAAGCTTGAAAGCCATCTTCGACCAACAAATTTCTAAAAACGACGTGGCTCTTTTAGACTTTCTGCTTCAATATCAGAAACGTTATAAACAAAAAGACTATCTACAATAGGGTTATCTTTTTGATCTAAATCCATTGCATAAAAATAACCAGTTTCTCCATCATCTTCAAACATCACGACCAGTTGTTCATGCAATGTAGAATGCGCACCATTGCGGTAGCCTTCGCCTAATAAATTTGATCGGTTAAGACTGAATATAGCATTGGGACTCCTTATGTTTAATTTTGCGATATTTTTATCATATTTCATTATGCGGCTAACAAACACGAATCTGGATTTTTAAAAAGTTTTCTCAAAACTCAAAGTCAGGTTGTGCATTTTATAGAATACATTGTATCTAAATTACTTTTTGTTTTTCGCCATTCAAAATTGAGTTTAGGGCGTAATGCCCCATAAATGCAATCACGTTTCCACACTTGTGCAAAAATGGTGTAAATATGATCTTTCCTCGTCTTGCCCAAAGGTAAAATACCGCCGAGAACCGCTTGATCTTTAAATTGGCGATGGGTAAATGATAGATTGAGTTTTGTGGAAATCCCCAAAGCATATTCTTGTAACCAGCCAATCCGCACATTTTTTATATCTGAACTGTATTGACGCTCAAGGGTTTTTGTTGAGAAAAAGCAATCCCTGTATAAAAGATTTGTTCAGGGTTTCGATACCAAATCAAGGTATTTGAGGCGGTTTTAATATTACCAGCTTAGAGTTCTCGATAAAACGGCGTTTTTCATATTCAAGTGCGGTCTGATTTTGCCAATTTTTAGAAAGCCAATAGCTATAACTCATTTCGCTCCCATTTGACCAATGGAATGCTTCGCCGCCATACCAACGTTTTTCTCATAAAACGGCTGTAGCCTGAATGTTGCCTCATTTTTCTTGTAGGCATACCCCACAGAAGTACGGTTAAAAAGATCATCAATTGATGATTGTCCCAATAGCTTTTCCGTTAGTTTCATTACTAAAACCTACATAGTGAGAACCCACAATATTAAAATCACGGCTAAAACTCAGGGTTGTAGGAAAAACCATGAGCCTTTTGTGGCAACACGTTACGCATAATAAAGCCTGTATTTTCAATGCTTGTCATGAGAGGAGACATTTTCCACGTTATCCGTTTTAAGATAGGAAACACTCGCATCAATCTGCCAAGTATTATACGAATTAAGTGCGTCAATATAACGATCAATCTGCTGATAAGCCCGAAGCAGGCAAATTTTTAACGCTTTTACCTTATCAAATTGCAATCTCGCCGCGCTGTCTTGACGGTCGGCAAATAACACTGGCAAGTTCCATTCGGATAGAAGCGAGCGCTGGACGTTCGCTCAACATTTTTCGGTAAATACGAATTGCAGAGCATAATCTTGGCGCAAACTCGCTGGTTTCGCTTCCGCATAAGAAAGCAACAAGGGATCCTGTTGCGTTTGTTGTTGATATTGAGAAAGAAAAGGATTGAATTTGCTCTGCATTATTTTGATAAATCGCTTGTTTGAGTTGTTCTTCTAATGCGGTAATGGAACCATTAGAGTGAGCCAAGACAAAAGTTGAACAAAAGAAAAAGAGAATAAAAAGATTACGCATAGAGATGGATTTTAAAAGAAAAGCTGCCCTTTTTAGGCAGCTTAATGAAATAGTAACGAATACCGCCAAATGAAGTGTCATAGCTGTGATTGCCTTCAAGGTTGCAATACCAGCCGCTTCTTTTGCGCATTACTGCCAAAATAAGCCACCTTGATATGTCCCTTCTTGTAACAAGGTACTCGCACGACCACTAAATTTCGTACCGTTTGAACTGCGTTTGGTGTAACGTAATATCTTGCACTCGACCATCTGAAAGCAATGAAAATTCAACTTTTCCATCTACCGTTTTTGTCCAGAAATCTACATTTAATGTGGTTTTACCGCCCTTACTTGGCTGCCCTGTTGTGCCATTTACCCAGTAAGCATCGCCTAAATAAGTCGCTGTGCCCACTTGGTAGAAATTGGTTGCGGCTGTTCATGGTAACGCACTTCTTCGCCGTCTTCGCATCGTTGATCCAAATGCCGTAGAAAGAATCGTTACTATTTTGATATATAATTCGCCGTCCGTGGTTTTTGCACCAATATCGCCTTTAACACTGTTATCTCATCCACTTTAGTATTATCGGGTGTCGTGCGGTTCCACTACCACCGCCACCACCACTACAAAGCGGTTAAAATCCAACTAAAATTGCAGAAAGAAGTAATTTTTCATTTTCAGATCCTTATGATGAGTAAAAACAAGTTTTTGCTTACTTATTGTTAATAGATGAGTAAGTTGATTTAATTCTACTTATCTATTGCGCTGTTTTCAAGCTTAAAAATCGACAAAAATGTGAATAAATAAGTATTTAAGTAAAGACGAAAAATGGCACAGCTATTGGCAGCAGCAACAGACAAGTTAATTGGGCAACGCATTCAGCCCAAAAAGGAAAGAATTTGGTTATTCGGCAGAAAAATTGTCGGAAAGCATCAATTTATCTCAGCAACAACTTTCTCGTTATGAACGAGGCGCGAGTAAAAATTAATGTAAATCATCTGATTGATATTGCCATCTTTTTAAAACACCGATCAACTGGTTTTCAAAGATTGCATTCCTGAAGAATTAATGGCAGGGGATTTAAAAAGAATTAGAGCTGAATCAAAAATGGGATAATTTGTCCGTTGAACAAAAACGGGCGTTTATTTATTTTTAGAAACGTTGAGATAAATTTTAGAACAAAAAACTGCAACATTTTCTGCGAGTTTTATCTAATCTAAATTTACCAAAGCAAATTACGCTTGACTAACTTCTTTTAAAACCGTTGAAAGGTGCTGGTGTACCTGCACGCTCTAATGCTTCTTCAATACGGATTAACTGGTTTGTATTTTGCTACGGTCTGAACGGCTCATTGAACCAGTTTTAATTTGACCTGCTGCAGTACCTACCGCTAAATCTCGCAATAGTTGTCATCTTCAGTTTCGCCCTGAACGGTGTGAGATTACTGCTATGTAACCTGCATCTTTAGCCATTTTAATTGCTGCTAAAGTTTCAGTTAATGAACCAATTTGGTTGAATTTGATTAAAATAGAGTTTGCGATACCTTTTTCGATACCTTCTTTTAAGATTTTGGTATTAGTTGCGAATAAGTCATCGCTACTAATTGGATTTTATCGCCTAATACTTTAGTTTGGTATGCAAAACCGTCCCAGTCAGATTCATCTTGACCATCTTCGATAGATTTAGTGGGTATTGTTTTGTTAATTCTTCAAGATGAGTGTGTGAACTCTTGAGAAGTGAAAAGTTTTACCTTCGCCTTTTTAACTCATAGTTACCCGGTTTCTTTGTTGTAGAACTCAGAAGATGCTGCAGTCCATCGCTAAAGTGACATCTTTACCTAAAACATAACCTGCTTTTTCAACTGCTTCTTTAATACATGCTAAAAGCATCTGCGTTAGATGCAAGGTTTGGCGCAAAACCACCTTCATACGCCCACAGCGGTATTTAAACCTTTACCTTTTAATACTTTTTGCAAGATTGTGGAATACTTCAGCACCGATACGTAATGCTTCGCGTAATGTTTTTCGCACCAACTGGTTGAATCATGAACTCTTGAATATCAACGTTGTTGTCTGCGTGTTACGCCACCATTGATGATGTTCATCATTGGTAACGGCATAGAGTAAACGCCCGGTGTACCGTTAAGTTCTGCAATGTAAGCGTAAAGTGGTAAACCTTTAGAAGCTGCTGCAGCTTTAGCAGTTGCTAAAAGATACTGCTAAAATTGCGTTCGCACCAAATTTAGATTTGTTTTTCTCGTACCATCTAAATCGATCATGATTTGGTCGATTTCAGCTTGTGCAGAACCATCTTTACTCAACGATAGCGTTTGCAATTTCGTTATTTACCGCAGGAAACAGCTTTTAATACGCCCTTGCCTAGAAACGAGATTTTGTCAGCCATCACGTAATTCTAACGCTTCACGAGAACCAGTTGATGCACCTGATGGCGCAGCAGCTAAACCAACAAAGCCACCTTCTAAGTGAACTTCAGCTTCAACGGTAGGGTTACCACGAGTCGATGATTTCACGACCGATTACTTTAACAATTTTAGCCATTGTTGATATCCTCTAATTGAGATTTAATAAAAAGAATACGGTATATAGTAAAAGAAAATTTCTTTGTCCTCAAAAATACGCTTTTACGCGTAAAATCCGACAGAAAAATTCCTACTATTAAGTGAACTGTTGGGATTATAGCAGAATTTGCAAATCTTGGTAAATTTTATACCGCTTGAGAGGTATTTATGCTTGTTTTTGATCTATTCACTAGAAAAGTCAGAACTTCATAATGTGCACTATGAGCAAACATATCGAAAAGTTGCACTTTTTCTAACTGGTAATTGGTCAGTGAGACGAAAATCTTGCGCCATCGTTTGCGCATTACAACTAGAATAAATCAGGTAATCGGCACCGCAATCGTTAAGAAATTCCGCCAGTGGCTTACCAATACCACGTCTTGGTGGATTTACAATCACTAAATCTGCAACTTTGCCACTTTGGTTTAACGCAAACCGAGCAGAATCTAGTGCATCAAAACGGACTTGTTTCATTCCTAATTGTTGTGCTGATTTTGTTGCGACTTGCAATGGCAGAAGGCGAAAATCTCAATTCCCGTTAACGCAACGTTAGGATTACGTGCTTGTAAAGCTTTTAGCACAATGCAGCCCAAAAACCGCCTACGCCACAGAAAAGATCCCAAGATGTTCAATCGGTAAATTCGCTACCCAATCTTGTGCGGTTTGATAAAGCTTTTTCTGCAACCTGTGGGATTGGTTTGAAAGAAACCTTGAGGGGCAGAATAAAAAGTGGCACACCATTAAAATGCTCTTCAATCGTATGTGTTTCAGTTAAGAAAATCTCGTTTCGCCCTCCAACACAGCTGCATGCTGTGGTTGAATATTCAAACTCACTACGGAATTTTTCGGTAATTTGGCTAATAAATTAGGCAACTCTCGCTCAACAAGCGGTCGTTTTTGCTCACTTCTTAACACAAAGCGCAGCGTGACTGACTGGTTATAGCGACTTTGAGTCAGCAAAATATATTTTTAGCTCGCCTTTTTCTTGGCAATGTATATGGCACAAGCCCTGCTCGTGCAATAAAATCTTTAAGAATAGGAAAATAGTCCTAAATTCGTTCGGATAAAGTGGGCAATCCGTTAAATCTACGCCACTAGTAGGATCCTGATTATCTTTTAATAAACCAAGAATAGGGGCGTTCAACACTGCCACTGACCACCATTTTGGCTTTATTGCCGAAGTGCACCAACGCAGAAGATACCGAGGGTAAAATCTGCGTATTTTGCCAAAGTAAACGACAAAATTAACCGCTTGAGTTCGGCTTCTTTCTCTGTAAGCTGCTCAGCATAAGGCTTTTCTAGCCATTGGCATGAACAGCAATTGCCCGAACTATAATGATGACAGTTTAATTTCATGCGTTCTGTTGTGCTTTCCAATCTAACCATTTCGCTTGCCATGCCGATAACTGATTGCTTGCCTCTCGGTAACGGCTTAAGCTTTCTAAAGTACGCCAATCTATGTTTTTACGTTTCATTAAACTTAAATGACGCTCAGTTTGCGCTTTTTGTAGGCTGATATTTCAACCCATCTAATACTTGCACTACACCTTGTGGTTCATTGCAAAGTAAAAGCAAATTACAACCAGCCTGAATCGCTTGTTCACTACGCCAACAAAAGTCGCCCATAAAACCCGCGCCTTTCATGCCCTAAATCATCAGAAAAATTACCCCATTAAACCCTAATTGTTCTCGTAATATTGTTTTAAGCCAATGAAAGTAGAACCGCTAGCCGGTTGGCTATCACATTAGTGTGTAAACCACATGTGCCGGCATAATGGCTGACAGTTTATTTTTAGCAATTAGTTGTTTAAATGGTTGAATATCTTGCTCGAAAATCGCAGATTTTTGGGCGATCATCAAACAGGGTTTCTAAGTGAGAATCCGCAAGCACATGCCCATGGCCTGAGGAAATGTTTACCTGTGGTTGCCATACCCATCTCTAACATGCCATCAATAAAAGCTTCTGCAAGCGGTAACATTTCCGACACATTTTGCGAAAAAGCACGATCGCCAATCGCTTTACATTGATGACCTAAATCCAATACAGGAGCAAAACTTAAATCAATGTCTAAAGGCAAACATTTCAGCCACCATTAACCAACCCGCTTCTTTAGCTATAGCCTGTGCTTCTACCGCATTTTCAGCTAGTGTGCTAAATGATTGCATTGCTGGTAGCTGTGTAAATCCTTCACGAAAACGTTGAACACGACCGCCTTCTTGGTCAATTGTAATCAATAATGGCTACACGTTGACGAATATCTTGAATGAGCGCTTGAATTTGGGCTTTATCATTACGGCTAAAAAGAATTAAACCTGAAACTAACGGATGAGATAAAATCTCCACCTCTTCTTGGGTTAATTCTTTGCCTTGAATATCAATCAATAGACATATTTTTCCCTTAGAAAAAGCCCTCCAAAATTGAAGGGCGTCTAATTAGTTGCAGTGTTTTCTTGCAAATGCTTTACTTGGTTGCGACGCATTCTAATATTAAAGCAACTCAACAACCACAGAAAAAGCCCATTGCCGTATAAATTGCTGATTTTGGAATGTGAATATTAAATCCTTCTGCAACAAGCGCAATTCCGACTAAAACTAAGAAGGCTAACGCTAAAGTTTTTAATCGTTGGATTATGATCAACAAAAGAAGCCGATTGGTTTTGCTGCTAACATCATCTGAAAGTACCGCAATTACAATGGCTAAAATCATCACTGAAGATTGTCCGCCATAGCTACCGCAATAATCACGGAATCAAGCGAGAAGATAATATCCATCAATGCAATTTGAATTAAGATCATCAAATAGCTGGCCTTTTTCGCTGATTCATGATATTCATGATGCTCTTCTGCACTCACTGATTCTTTTTAATTCCATCGCACTTTTTACAATCAGGAAAAAGACTCCGATAATCAAAATTAAATCTCGCCCTGAAATCCCTTTTTCCCCGATGAGTGGGTCAACTAAGTGCATCATCCATGAAAGAAAGAAGCAGTAACACTCGCATAATCATAGCCAACATTAACCCAACAATACGGGCAGATTGACGACGATTTTTGTGGTAATCAGGAAACTAAAATACTGATAAAGATAATATTATCAATCCCTAACACAATCTCTAGTGCGGTTAGGGTAAAAAGCGCAATCCACGCTTCTGGATTGGCTATCCATTCAAACATAATTTAACCTTTTTAATATAAGGCTGGTTTTGCACCAACTTGAAAGGTCGTAATCATAACGATCGGCGGACAAAAATTAAAGTCTTTCCCGTAAAAAGTTCTGTAAAATTTCTCGCGTAAAAGACTTTCGTAAATAGAATCCCTAAAGGCAATGTTTGAATGGGCTCGCCCATGCTGATTTACAGCATCGGTTAAAACTTGACTATTTTTCCTTTTTGGGCGCAACTGTAGCACTTCGCCATGTCTTGCATCAATTTCTGAAAAGCGCCCAAAGCAATAAGCTCCATTAACTCTTCCCAATCTTGTTGTAATTGACGAGGATTGTTCGCGATTCGGCTGCCATAAAAATCGGTTGGCCAATATGTCTTTGCGCTAACGGGAATATTGCGGCTGCCTTCAACCGGTATCCATAACACTCGCTGTAATTTATGTCTTACATGTGAAGTTTGCCATGTTACACCATGATTAAGCACTAATGGTGCAAAGGCTAACAAAAGGTGGTTTCAAGCGGTTCGCCTTGTGCATTGTGGAATAGTTTTCAGTTCAATGCCTAAATGCCAAAAATCTTGCTCAGAGCTTGCTTCCAGCTTTAGCCCCTAATGCCACTTCAATTAATTGGCCAACCCAGCCCTTTATTTCTCTTTAAATCTGGTGGCACTGGCATATGGAGAAAAGTAGCAATATCGCCTGAGCGTAAAAACCAGCAAGCCATTGTGCTTTTCCAATATTCAGCTTCTGTGAGAATATGTGAGCTAACTGCACCATAAATGAATAATCAGCTAATTACATCCACGCATTGCTACGAATAACGCCAACAGCAATGCCTTCAATTTCAATGTATTCTACACGCGGATCAACGACAATGGCTTCAAGCTCATCATTTTCTGGATGTAAATAGATTAAATCGCCTTTTTCTCTAAACGTTTTACTGTGACTTCATCTTCTACACGAGCAACCACAACCTGCCCATTTTTAGCATAATTAGTCTTATGCACAGCTAATAAATCGCCATCTAAAAATGCCGATATTCTCCATGGAGTTTCCATTTACTTTTTAGTAAATAGTCTGCACTTGGATTAAACATCGCACCATTTACAGGATAATGACATTCAATATGCTCAATAGCTTCGATTGGGCTGCCTGCAGCAACTTTACCAATTAACGGTAAGCCGTCATCATTAGCTGCTTCATCTTCATCGTTAACTAAAATTCGAATCCACGCGATGTGCCAGAAAGCATTTCTATATAACCTTTACGTGCAAGTGCTTTTAAATGCTCTTCTGCGGCATTTGGAGATTTAAAACCGATTTCACGGGCAATCTCAACACGTGTTGGTGGCATGCCGGTAGTACTAATATGGTTTTTCACAAAATCAAAAATTTCTTGCTGACGAGCGGTAAGATGTTTACGAGCCACGTTATTTCTCCTGAGGTTTTTATACAGAATTTTTGACATTATATACAGTATAATTAAATTTGTAACCCATTTTTTGAAAAATTATGCTAAACTGCCCTTTTTATAAATTGGCAGAAAATATAACAAAGGAAAAAAATAATGTCTAGCCTGTTAAATTTTACCGTCAGCTTTTAAATATTCCGCTTTCTTTATTGATTAAATCTCGGTCTATTCCAACCGATCCAATTAGTGAGTTAAACCTCGATTTAACTCAGCCTTTACTCTATGTTCTACCTTATACCTCTCAAACTGACCTACTTATTTTGCAGAAAAACTGCAAAAGCATTAGGGTTGCCTGATCCGCTAGAACCTAATCAGCTACATGGGCAAGTCTTACCGCGCTTTGTATTCTTAGATGAAAGTCGCCGTTTTTAAATCAAAAGGGTAAAAGAAGAAACTTTAAAGACGGTACAGGACTATTTAAATTTACATAAACAGCATGCAGAAATGGATGTGCAATTACTTCAGTTTCTGTTCTTTGGGGACGCGCGCCAGGTAAAGAAAAAGCCCCGAATTTACGTTTTAGGCGTATTCCAACGCATTTGGGCAACGCTTTGGTATGGACGTGATAATTTTACCCGTTTCTCTCAAACTGTCTCGCTAGATTGAGATGATTAAGACACACGGAGATGATAGCCAACTGGCAAAAAAACTTTTCCGTGTAGCTCGCCTCCATTTTGCTAAACAACGCTATTCAGCAATGGGTCCAAAAATTGCCTGATCGTCAAGCCATGTTTAACAAATTACTTGATTCTGCTGCGCTGAAAAAGCGATTGCTGATGAAGCTGAAAGTAAAAATTTCGCCTGAAAAAGCACGTCAAGAAGCCGAAAAATTCTTGAGAGATCGCTGCTAAAGTTAACCATGAAAGTTTACGTATTGCAGATCGCATTTTAAGCTGGCTTTGGAACAAGCTATATCAAAGGCATCAATGTACAAAATGGCGAACGTGTGCGTAAATTAGCGTTAGAAGGGCATGAAATCGTTTATGTTCCTTGCCACCGTAGCCACATGGACTACTTACTTCTTTCTTACATTTATATCATCAAGGTTTAGTACCACCGCATATTGCTGCGGGTATTAACTAAACTTCTTCCTGCGGGTCCACTTTTCCGCAGTTGGGGGCATTCTTTATTCGCCGAACATTTAAAGGAAACCGCCTTTATTCCACCATTTTTCCGCGAATATTTAGCAGAATTATTCTATCGTGGCTATTCAGTAGAATACTTTATTGAAGGAGGTCGTTCTCGTACAGGGCGTTTACTTGAGCCAAAAACTGGCATGATGTCGATGACCTTGCAAGCCCTTCAGCGTGGTCTAACTCGTCCAATCAGCATTGTGCCGGTTTATATCGGTTATGAACATGTATTGGAAGTAGATACTTACGCAAAAAGAATTACGTGGCGCAACCAAAGAGAAAAAGAAAAATGCAGGTTTAGTACTCCGCGTAATTAAAAACTGAAAAATCTAGGCCAAGGTTATGTGAATTTCGAGTGAACCTATTCAGCTGAATAACTATTTAAACCAACATTTCCCTGATTGAAACAAGAAGCTGACGAAGCTCGTCCAAAATGGTTAAACCCTGCAGTAGATAAAGTTGCAAACGAAGTGATGGTTAACATCAATAAAGCAGCTGCATTAAATGCTAAAAACTTAATTGGCTCAGATTTTTATTAGCTTCTCGCCAACGCGCACTAAGCCGTGAGCAACTACTAGAACAAATCAACAGCGTACTAGAATTAGTTAAGGCAGTACCGTATTCAGATGATATTACGATACCAAGTGATGATGCAGAAACGATGCTTAATCACGTATTAGCTCTACCGCGTGCAGGCGTAATTACACAAAAAGACAGCTTCGGTGGAAATGATTAGCCTTGAAAGAGAGGCCGCAGTACTAATGACTTATTACCGCAATAATGTGCAACACTTATTTGTATTGCCATCATTAGTAGCGAGACATCATCTTACATTTAGAAGCAGTTTCAAAAGATTTAATCATTAAATGCGTACAACAAGTTTATCCGTTCTTAAAAGCAGAACTCTTCTTGCATTTTTGAACCTTCTGAGTTCGTCATCAGGTGGAATTGATTCTTGCAGAATTTGCATGTCAGCATGTGATTAAAGGCGAAAGCGATCTATTTAAGATCAATCCACCAGCATTACGGACATTACAACTTCATAGCAATGGCGTACGCGAAGTGCTGCAACGTTATTACATCGGCTTGAGCTTGTTAATGAGCCAACCTGAAATTTCACGTAGTGAATTTGAAAAAGAAAGCCGCACAATTGCATAACGCTTATCTGTATTGCATGGAATTAACGCACCAGAATTCTTTGATAAAGCGCTCTTCTCAACCTTTAGTAATACGCTCAAAGCGCAAAGCTATTTTTGATGAAGAAGGCAAAGCCATCGTTGCCAAAATTCAGCCAATTGAAGAATTACTACGTAGTTTAATTTCCGTTGAGATTCAGCTCACTATTAAAGGTGCAATGGAAAAAGAAGCGTAAAAGTCATCAAACAAGCGGTGTGATTTTGTAAAAACTTTGCAAAATTACACCGCTTGTTTTTCATTATCCGCTATAATCACGCAAACGTTTGCTTTTATATTAGAGGATTTTTGCATGACTACATTAGGTACTCCACTTCGTCCAAGCGCAACCAAAAGTGATGATGCTTGGTTCTGGTGAATAGGGTAAAGAAGTCGTCATTGAGCTACAACGCTTAGGCGTAGAAGTGATTGCAGTTGACAGATATGAAAATGCACCGGCTCAACAAGTTGCACATCGCGCCTACACTATTTCAATGCTTGATGGCGAAGCACTAGCAAAAACTTATTGAACAAGAAAAAGCCTGATTATATTGTGCCAGAAGTGGAAGCGATTGCGACTGCTACACTTGTCGAATTAGAGCAAGCTGGCTATAACGTAATTCCAACGGCTAAAGCAACCCAATTAACCATGAATCGAGAGGCATCCGCCGTTTAGCGGCTGAAAGAATTGGGTTAAAAACCCTCGCCCTTATCGTTTTGTTGACAACTTTCCTGATTTCCAACAAGCCATTGCAGAAATTGGCATTCCTTGTGTCGTCAAACCCATCATGTCTTCTTCTGGGCATGGGCAATCAATTATCAAATCTGATGCGCAAATTGAACAAGCTTGGCAATATGCACAAGAAGGTGGCCGAGCTGGCGGTGGACGAGTTATTGTCGAAGGTTTCATTAAATTTGATTATGAAATTACCCAATTAACCGTACGTCATGTTGGTGGTACCGCTTTCTTAGCCCCTATTGGTCATCGTCAAGAAAACGGTGATTATCGCGAATCTTGGCAACCACAAGCAATGTCAGCCTTAGCTCAAAAACGTGCACAAGAAACTGCAGAGAAAATTACCACTGCTTTAGGCGGGCGTGGCATTTTTGGTGTAGAGCTTTTGTTTGTGGCGATGACATCATCTTCAATGAAGTTTCTCCTCGTCCGCACGATACCGGTATGGTGACGATGGCATCCCAAGAGCTCTCTCAATTTGCTTTGTATGCTCGCGCTATTTTTAGGTTTACCGATTCCAGAAATTTATCAAATCAGCCCTGCTGCTTCAAAAAAGCGATTGTAGTGGAAGGTAAATCAGATAATGTCTGATTTGCGAACCTAGAGAAAGTATTATCTGAAGCTGGAGTTAATTTACGCTTATTCGGTAGAGGGAGGTCAACGGACATCGCCGTTTAGGGGTTATTCTTGCCCGTGATGAAAGCACTGAAAAAGCGCTTGCAAAAGCCGAACACGCTTATCAGCAATTAGAAATCCAACTATAAATAAAGCCCGATGTATTTTTTTACATCGGGCTTTACTTTTATTTATTAGATACCGCTACTTGCACCGCTTTAATGGCTAATATTAACGAACCACCAACTAGGCTAAAGGCTTTGCTGCCAATAATACAAGCGGTCTTTTTCACTATCTTTTCAAAATATTAAGCCTAGATAGCACCTGTTATCAACTTTGATAACAGGTTCTTCAATCATTCGGTTAAATCGTTAAGATTAACCCATACCGTACTTTTTTAATTTTTTACGTAAAGTACCACAGTTAATACCAAGCATGGTTGCTGCGCGAGTTTTGGTTGCCGCGAGTATATTGCATTACCATATCTAACATTGGGTGCTCAATTTCAGATAATACTAATTCGTATAATTCTGTTGGGTCTTCGCCGTTTAATTGTGCTAAATAGTTTTTAATGCGGCTTTTACGTTATCACGAAGCGGTTTTTACCACTTATTGACCTTTGTGCATTTAATAATGTACACCGTTAATGGGTTATTTACTGGTTGTTCAATCATTTTTCTATCCACTTTTATTAAAGAGATTTTACAAAATTTTCCAACGCATTAAGTTGTTCATAAGTTGTTTCTAATGCATTGAAAGTGCGTTTAAAAAGTTGAATTCGGCATCAATCTTTCTACATACCAACCAACGTGCTTACGCGCAATTCGATACCCTTTCTCTTCTCCATAGAATTGATGTAGGTCTTCAATATGCTTCAACATCAGCTGGCTTTCCTCCAATGAAATAATAGGAAGCGTGCCGTGCGCTAAAAATGCGCTGATTTCCTTAAATATCCAAGGGCAGCCATAACTTCCTCGCCCAACCATAACGGCATCTGCACCTGTATAATCAAGCACAAATTTCGCTTTTTCGGCAGAGGTAATATCGCCATTTGCAATTATCGGAATCGAAACCGCCTGTTTGACTGCTTTAATACTGTCATATTCTGCTTGTCCTTCAAATAAACACGCTCGTGTTCGCCCATGAATGGTCAATGCAGAGACCCCCGACTGTTCAGCTATCTGAGCAATCTCTAAGCAATTTCGATTATCTTGATCCCAACCTGTTCTATTTTGGTGTGACAGGGCACATCTACAGCATTTACAACTGCCGATAAAATTCGAGCAACCAAATCAGGTTCACGTAATAAGGCAGAGCCTGCCATCTTTTTGTTTACCTTTTTGCTGGACAGCCCATATTGATATCAATCATTTTGAGCGCCGTATGCGACATTTACCTTAGCTGCTTCTGCCATTTCAGTTGGATCAGAACCTGCAATCTGAACCGCATTTAATCCGATTTCATGATGATGCGCCAAGCGCAACTTCGATTTTTCGGTATGCCAGACATCAGGATTTGTGGACATCATTTCTGAGAAAGTCAACCCTGCCCCTTGTTGATGACACAAACGGCGAAATGGCTGGTCAGGTAATGCCCCGCCATTGGCGCGAGGAAAATACGGTTTTTAAATTCATATTGTCCAATACGCATTGGCTGACTCTCTCACATTGCCCCAAATAAAAAGTAAGGCATCCTACTTCTTGCTTTTCCCCAATACACAAGCTCAGCTTGCGTTAAGGTTACGCATAATACCGATTTTTAAGCATTTTGAAGTCTAAATTTTCGACAATTTCACAATTTTTAAACTTTTTGAAAAATTAGCCCTAATTTCTCCGGATTTCTGTGTGAGTTAAACGCGCAATTTTGCCTTGCCAGCATAATTCAGCCATCACAGCTGGATAGAAATGAACCTGAGACTGATCATGTGTTAAAGCACAAAACCAAATCAAACACTAAAGGCAAATGCGAAATGAGTAACACGTTTTTGCGCCTTCATCTCGCAAGAAATCTAAATAATCCACTACAAGTGATTGATTACCATCCGGTGTAATCTCTTCCCATGTTTCAACCAAATTGGTAAAAGATTGCGAAAAATCCGACCGCTTGTAGCCCCAGCTTAACTGCTTCAAGCGTTTGTTGGGTGCGCAAATAAGGACTGACTAAAATTTTTATCTAGCTGAATTTTTGCCTGATTAAGCCGATTACCTAACCACTGCCCTTGTTTTTGCCATTTCAATGCCAAATGGGGTAAGCGTTCTCGCACTGTCTGAACTTGCCGAAAAGCTCGCTTCGCCATGGCGCATAATCCAAATATTCATCAGTTAATTTCCTGTATAAGGTTTAAAGTCTAACGATTTAGGCGTATAATGCACTTCGTTTGAGTAAGTCGCAAGACGCTTAGAAAAAATTTTCAAAATCCATCAAAACTACGGAGTTAATCATGTCTAGAAAACTGAGAAGAACCAAAATCGTTACTACCTTAGGGCCAGCAACAGACCGCGACAATAACTTAGAGCGTATTATTGCAGCAGGCGCTAACATGGTGCGTATGAACTTTTCTCACGGTGTACCAGAAGATCATATTGAACGTGCAAATAAAGTACGTGAAATTGCAGCGAAACTTGGTAAAACCGTTGCGCTTTTTAGGTGACTTACAAGGTCCTAAAATCCGTGTTTCAACCTTTAAAGACGGAAAAATCTTCTTAAACATTGGGGATAAATTCACTTTAGATGCAGATTTACCACGCGGTGAAGGCCACCAAGACGCAGTAGGTCTAGACTATAAAAATTTACCAAACGATGTAGTACCAGGCGATATTCTGTTATTGGACGATGGTAACGTACAATTAAAAGTATTATCTGTAGAAGGTGTGAAAGTCCATACCGAAGTTATTGTTGGTGGTCCACTTTCTAATAACAAAGGATCAACAAATTAGGTGGTGGCTTATCTGCACCAGCATTAACAGATAAAGATAAAGAAGACATTAAATTAGCTGCACGAATTGGCGTAGACTACTTAGCAGTGTCATTCCCACAATCTAGCGCAGACTTAAACTATGCGCGTGAATTGGCTCAAGCTGCCGGTTTAGATGCGAAAAATCGTAGCAAAAAGTTGAACGTGCAGAAACTGTTGCAACCGAAGAAGCGATGGATGACATCATTTTAGGCGCAGACGTTATCATGGTTGCACGTGCGTGACTTAGGTGTGGAAATTGGTGATGCAGCATTAGTAGGCGTACAAAAACGTTTAATCCGTCGCTCACGTAAATTAAATCGTGTCGTTATTACTGCAACGCAAATGATGGAATCAATGATCAAAAACCATTACCAACTCGTGCAGAAGTGATGGACGTGGCGAACGCAGTATTAGACGGTACAGATGCGGTAATGCTTTTCAGGTGAAAACTGCAAACGTGACTACCCAATTGAAACCGTGAAATCAATGGCAGAAGTATGCTTAGGGGCAGAATCTATGCCAAGTATCAACATTTCACGCCACCGCATGGAAGGTAAATTCACTGAAATTGATGAAGCAACGGCAATGTCTGCCATGTACACAGCAAACCACTTAGAAGGCGTTTCTGCAATTATCGCATTAACACACTCTGGTGAGAACTGCAAAACCAATGAGCCGTATCAGCTCTGGCTTACCAATTTATGCGCTTTCTCGTAACCAACGTGCATTAAAACCGTTGTGCGCTTTACCGCGGCGTAACACCAGTATTCTACGATGAAGAAAGCCGTACCATTGATGGTGCAGGATTAGCGATGTTAAAAGAACAAGGTTACTTAGTTAGCGGCGACCTAGTGCTATTAACTCACGGTGATGAATTAAAAGAAGGTGGTACTAATACTTGCCGTATCTTAAAAGTAGAATAATTCATATCTCACTTTTACAACCCACGTTTCGGCGTGGGTTTTTGTATAGAATAGCTTATCCAAAATCCTGATTGAAAAAAATTGCAAATTTTTATGAAAAACAACCGCTTGAGATTTGTATTCTCCGTCTTTCTGCCATTGGCGATGTTTGTCATACGCTTGCCGTTGTGCAAGCCATTCAACGCCAATATCCTGATGCCCATATCACTTGGATTATCGGTAAACTAGAAGCGCAACTCATGGCAGGTTTGCCAAATGTGACTTTAATTCCATTTGATAAAAATCTGGCTACAAAGGAATGTGGCATTATGGAAAATGCTCAAAAACAAGCGGTTTGATTTTCTGCTAAATTTGCAAACGGCATTTTCGCGCATCGATTCTTTCTTTAGGCATTAAAGCTAAGCAAAAATTGGCTTTAACCGTGATCGCGCACGTGAAATGCAATGGCTTTTTACCAATCAAAAAGTTGAAATTACCGATGCCGTACACGTATTAGATGGACAAATGCAATTTGCAAAAGCAATTAGCGTAAAGATTTAACGCCACAATGGCAACTTCCTCTTACTGAGGAAGATATCCATTGCCCAACAACATCTTTCCACAACACATGTTGTCATTTACCTTGCTCTAGCAAAGCAGAAAAAGATTGGCTACCAGAACGTTATGAAGAAATTGCAAATTGGTTGTTGGCTCATCAAATTAACGTTATCTTAGTTGGCTCTCCTGCCAAACATGAAATTGAGATTTGCCAATCCATTGCTCAACAAGCGCCAGGTTGCCTAAATTTAGTTGGGCAAACAAGCCTAAAAACAACTTGCTGCATTGCTAAAATTTGCAGATCTCGTGCTATCGCCAGATACAGGTGCTGCACATTGCCAGCATTCAAGGCACGCCTGTTATTGGCTTATATGCTATTCATAACCCAGAGCGTACTGCGCCTTATCAAGACCAAGAGAATGTCATTTCGGTCTATGAACAAGCTATTCTTGATTACTATGGAAAACCTTGGCAACAACTTCGCTTGGGCGACTAAAGCCAAAAGTAAACAAGGCGAAAATTTGATGGCTCGCATTGATTGCAAAAAGTAAAAAGAAAAATGATTGCAATTTTAAAAATAAATGAGTAAATTAGTTGCACTACTTAACTATTACATGAGTACAAGGTATGAAACTCGCAGCTAATAACATCAATATTCGTGACGAAAAGCACTTTTATTAACCTAGAACAATTAAAAACAGAATTACCATTATCTGCTAAACTTGCTGAACAAATTGACGGTTTTTCGCAAAGAAATTGCAGACAGTATTCATGGCAGAGATGATCGTAAACTGATTGTCATTGGACCTTGTTCAATTCACGACCCCAAAGCTGCTATTGAATATGCACGTAAACTTAAAGCACTTAGCGATAAAGTGAGTGATAAACTTTTTGGTCATGCGCGTTTATTTTTGAAAAAGCCACGTACAACAATTGGCTGGAAAGGGTTAATTAACGATCCAAATCTTGATGGTTCTTTCGATATTGAAAAAGGTCACGTCATTAGCCGCCAACTCTGTTTAGAGATTGCTAAAATCGGTATCCCTTTAGCGGCAGAAGCGCTTGATCCGATGACGCCGCAATATTTAATGGATCTCTTTAGCTGGGCGGCACTGGCGCTCGAACCACTGAATCTCAACCACATCGCGAGTTAGCTTCAGGTTTTATCAATGGCTGTTGGCTTTAAAAACAGTACTGATGGCAGTTTGAACGTCGCTTTACATGCGATTCAAGCCGCTTCACAAAAGCCATAGCTTTTTGAGGTATTAACTCAAAATGGCCAAGTTACCGTGCTTAAATCTAAAGGTAATCCGAACGGGCACATTATTTTGCGTGGTGGTAAAACGCCAAACTTTGAAAAACCATACGCATCGAAGCCCGTGAAAAAGCGTTACGGGAAGCTGGTCTGCCTGAAGCAATTATGGTGGACTGCAGCCATGGCAATTCTAATAAAGATTACCGCCGCCAACCGTTAGTTGCACGCAATGTGCTCGATCAGATTTTATCGGCAACCGTTCAGTTATCGGGTTAATGATTGAAAGCCACTTACATGCCGGTAATCAATCTTCTGAACAACCCGTTGATAAAATGCAATACGGCGTGTCAATTACTGATGCGTGTATTGATTGGGCAACATCAGAAGAAGTATAAGCGACCCTTTGCAAAGCCAACTTCGTGCCTTACCACTCGCTGCTTAATTTTAGGAACGCTATGCCATTAACACACTTACGAGAACAAATTGACGAAATTGATCAACAACTAATTACTTTGTTATCAAAAACGCCTTGCATTAGTAGAAGGTTGGTCGTGTACCACATCTGCGGCATTCCGCTTTATGTGCCAATGCGTGAAGCAGAAATGATTCAAGCTCGTCGAACTGAAGCTGAAAAGCAAGTGTTCCCCCTAATCTAATTGAAGATATTTTTGCGTCGCGTCATGCGAGAATCTTATGTGAATGAAAAACAAAACATGGTTTTAAAAACGGTTAATCCAACTATTCAAAAATAGTGATCGTGGGCGGAAAAAGGAAAATTAGGTGGGCTATTTGGTCGTTTTAACACACAATCTGGCTATAAAGTTGAATCACCGATCAAAGCAGGATTGGGAAAATGCCGCTGGCATTTCAACGGTGCGGATGTCGTTATCGTCTGTGTACCGATTATTCATACATTAAGCGTAATTGAGCAACTCCAGCCTTATCTTACGCCAAAATATGTTACTTGCTGATTTAACCTCAATTAAGCGTGCACCATTAGAAAAATGTTAGCTGTGCATAAAAGGCGCTGTAGTGGGCTTTCGCATCCGATGTTCGGGCCAGATATCACCAGTATGGCAAAACAAGTTGTGGCTTGTTGTGATGGTCGTTTTGCTGAACGTTATCAATGGTTACTCGATCAAATCCAGATGTGGGGCGCTAAAATTGAAAAATTGATGCCCCAGCGCACGATCATGCAATGACTTATATCCAAGCGCACGTCACTTTTTCTACCTTTGCATTTGGCTTTACATCTTTCTCAACAGCCTGTGAATTGTCGCAACTTTTAGCACTTTCTCACCAATGATCGCTTAGAGTTAGCGATGATCGGACGGCTATTCGCCCAAGATGGGCGAACTTTATGCCGATATTATTTTAGACAAACCAGAAAATCTCGCTGTAATTGAATCGTTAAAACCACTTTTTGAAAAGAGCTTAATTTTTAAAACCGGAATCGTGCAGGTTTTTATTGAAGCATTCAATCAAGTACACCAATGGTTTGTCACTATTCTGAACACCTTTCAGAAAGTCGCCTGCTTCTCCAACAGCAGCAAACGACGCTAACAATAGCCTTTTTGCAAAATATCTTAAAATTAACCGCTTGTAACAACAATTATTCAGCAAGCAGTCTTTTTCTCATTTTCATAGAAAAATCGCCTTGCTCATTTGAACAAGGCGATTTATATTTAGTCTAATTGGTTTGAAACCTTTTTCTAAGCTACTTTCTCGCTTTGAAGAAAATCATCGTAAAAGATTTGCCAGAAGAAGGCTAGCGCACCGAAGATGAATACCACATCACCAACTAAACGTACCCAACGTAAGGTATCATAATGGTTGTTGTGACAAATTCTTTCACTACGTGCATACCATAAGCCTTCAGAGATACTTGCATACCCTTGAATAATACCTGATTGGTAATAAACTTGATACGATCATGAGCGACTAAACCGCCATTTTAACAACCAGAAGCCCCATTTCATTAATTTATCGTTAAATGGCGTATCTGGGCGTAAGTAACGTGCGATTAAGAAAACAAAGCCTCAATGCTAAGAATCCATATACCCCAAATAATGCTGCGTGAGCGTGAACGGCTGTCGTATTCAAGCCTTTGGATATAGTAAAGCGAAATTGGTGATTGATTAAGAAACCAAATACGCCCGCACCTACACATATTCCAGAATGCTACTGCAACGAAGCAGTAAAGTGGCCATTTTAAGCGTTCCATCCAAGGTGCTTTTTGTTTCATTGCCCAGTGCTCCCAAGCTTCATGGCCTAACAACACTAATGGCACGACTTTCAAGCGCAGAGAATGATGCTCCTACAGCAATAATTGCGTGGTTGCACCTGCGAAGTATAAGTGGTGGAATGTACCTGGAATACCACCGATTAAGAACAATGCCGCTTCGAGTAATGGTTGCCACAGTTGCTGTACGACGTGAAACTAAACCTAAACTTACAGATGAATGAGTGCTGCCACAGAGAATACTTCAAAGAAGTTCCTTCACCCATAGCTGAACTACCCACCAACGCCAGTATTCCATCACAGAAATGTGAGTGTGCTCGCCATAGAATAATGCTGGGCCATAGAATAAACCGATCGCAATGACAGAAGCGAAGAATAATGCCAACAAGTTTTTGCTCAGCTGGTTGTTTGAATGCATTCACTGTACCGCGAACATTAAAACTAACCAGAACAAGATGCCTGCAATTCTACTCGCGCTTGTAGAAACGACCTAAGTCAATGAACTCATAGCCTTGATGGCCAAACATGAAACTCCATTCTTCAGGAAGAATATGTGCAATCGCTAAATAGCTACCGGTAAATGAACCAACAACTAAATACCACTAATGCCCAGAATAAAATATCCACACCCAATTTTTGGAATTTCGGATCTTACCACCATTGATGATTGGTGCCAGGAATAAACCGCCGAGCTAAAAATGCCATCGCAATCCAGAATAATGCTGCTTGAATATGCTATAGTGCGCACCTAATGAATAAGGTAAGTATTGAGAAATATCAACCCGTAAAAATTCTTGCCCTTCAACGGTATAGTGAGCAACAATTGCTCCTAAATTTACTTGCACAAAGAAAAGCGCTAACACAGTAAACAAATTACCTAATGCGCGTTGTGAAGGCGTTAGTTGTAATTTTGTCAGTGGGTCAACTTCGGCGTAGGTGGATCTTGTTCATCTTCACGTTTTTGAATGACCAAATCCAAACAACAAAGCCAATTCCTGCAATGAGGAATACCACACTGGCAATAGACCAAACCACGTTTTCTGGTGTTGGTACGTTATTGATTAACGGTTCATGTGGCGAGTTATTAGTGTAACTTGCGTTTGTATTTGAGGCTCTGGCAGAAGCGGTCCACGCTGTCCAGAAAAAGAATTTCGCCAGTCTTTTGCGTGCTTGTAAAATCTGGAAAGGGTGTTATCCTTCATGGCAAAATGTTCAGCGTTGTTTTCGTTGCAGGATCATCGCCATATAAAGAAATGTAATATTGTGCCGTTTTTATCCATTGCGGCTAAACGCGTATTTGAAAGCTCAACGGTACTGTTTTCAACTTTGCTGCCACGATACTTTTTAGTTAGGCGTGCCTTTAACGTTTGTTGCTCTTCATCAAGAGTCACAAAGTTTTTACCAAATTCCTGATTTGCACTCAATATCTAGCCAGTTAGTTAGCTCACGATGAAGCCAATCTGCAGTCCAGTCTGGTGCTTGGTATGCGCCATGCCCTCCAAACGAGAGCCCACTTGCATACCACCAGTAGTTTGCCATGCAGTTTGCCCATGTAAAATATCATCGTGTAATCACTTTTTCGCCACTTTCCGAAACATATTGCTGCGGAATAGGTGGTGCTCATGATACACTTCAAAGCCGTAGTAGCCAAGAATAGAGAATGCCCCTATTAACACGGCGACTAACATACACCAAAAGTTTTTGTATTGTCCCATAATCACTCCTCAGTGTATATACAATGAGGGTAAGAATAATAGAAAAAGAAACTCAATATTGCATTGAATTTAGTGAATAAATTCGCTAGAGCGAAAAGTAAAGATCTTACAAACGTGTAAAATACCTGAGTAATTATATAAACTAAAGAGGCAAAATAAATTACCTAATCTTGAGTATCAACTTTTGATCAAGTTTTTATTACTTTTTCCAGATTACAAAAGAAAGAAAAGGACCGAAATTTTTATTTCGATCCCTTTAGATTATCAATAACTTAATTAGCTATTTAATGCTCTTAAAATATCGTCAACACGTTCTTTTGCATCACTCGAAATAACATTTGTGTGTTTTCTTTTAAAGAACACGGGTTTTGAACGCCTGCATAACCTACTGCCATTGAGCGTTTAAATACGATAACATTTTGTGCTTTCCATACTTCTAATACTGGCATACCAGCAATTGGGCTTGATGGGTCATCTAACGCTGCTGGGTTTACTGTATCATTTGCACCGATAACCAATAACATACATCTGTATCTTCGAAATCATCATTGATTTCATCCATTTCTAAAACCACATCATAAGGCACTTTAGCTTCTGCTAATAATACGTTCATATGACCAGGTAAACGACCTGCTACTGGGTGGATACCAAAACGTACATTAACGCCTTTTTCACGAAGTTTTGCAGTACTCTGCTACTGGATATTGCGCTTGTGCTACTGCCATGCCATATCCTGGAGTAATGATTACAGAACTTGCATTTTTAAGCATTTTCAGCGACTTCTTCAGCTGTAGTTTCACGGTGTTCACTTGTTCTTCATCGCCTGAGCTTGCTTTCACTTCTGTACTAAAGCCACCAGCAATTACGCTAATAAATGAGCGGTTCATTGCTTTACACATGATGTAAGAAAGAATTGCACCAGAAGAACCTACTATGCACCAGTAACGATAAGTAAGTCATTGCTTAGCATAAAACCTGCCGCTGCAGCTGCCAACCTGAATAAGAGTTAAGCAGATGACAACAACTCGGCATATCTGCACCACCAATTGATGCGACTAAAGTGCCAACCAAATGCTAGAGCGATTGCAGTCATCAATAGTACTGGGAAGATATTTTCTGGGACTGATTTAAGAAGAAAATCATCAAGAATACAGAAATCACTAACGCAGCTAGGTTTAATTTGTGTTTGTGCGGAAGGTTAATGCCAGCAAGAAGATACTTTTCTACCGAAATAATTTACCAGCTTAATTTACCAAATGCCACTAATGAGCAGAGAAGGTTACCGCAGCCAATGAAGATACCTAAGAATACTTCTACATTGTGAATATTGTTGTATCTGCGTGGATCATGCTATCAGGTGTGCTAAACCATAGCTATTAAACCAACTAATACCGCTGCTAAACCCTACAAAGCTATGTAGAACTGCAACTCAAGCTCTGGCATCTCGGTCATTTCAACTTTAAGTGCTTTACGGACACCGATGAATCCACCAATGGCCATTGCAACTAAAATCCAGAATGTACCATGTGAGTCTGGTCCGAAAATGGTTGCAACTCAATGCAATTCCCATCCCGACGATACCATACCAACAACCTGCTTTTGCGGTCTCATGTTTAGAAAAAGACCTGCTAAACTCATAATAAAAAGGATTGCAGCGACAATATAAGCTGCGGTTACAAATCAAATGACATGCTTGCTTCTCCTTAACCTTTTCTAAACATTGCAAGCATACGTTTGCGTTACTTTAAAACCACCAAAGATATTGATGCTCGCAACAAGAATCGCGATAAAAGGCAAGAATATCAATAAAGAAGCATTACCCGTGGTTGAGCAATTTGTAACACAGCCCCAACAATAATAATACCCTGATACCGCATTAGTTACTGCCATTAACGGGTATGCAATGCATGGCTTACATTCCAAACCACATAATAACCTACCACGCAAGCTAGATACGAATACGGTAAAGTGATGATAAGAATGCCGCAGGAGCAACTGAAGCAATCCATAAAGAGTGCTGCGCCACCCGCCATTGCGCCATATTTCACACGTGGATCTGTTGGCTTTCTCTTCTTTTTCTCAACTGGGTGTGCTGCAACTTTTTGTTGAGGTTGAGCCGAAAACTTGAATTGGTGGTGCTGGCCAGGTTGCTTCGCCATCACGAATAACGGTAACACCACGTAACACCACATCATCAAAGTTAATGTTAATTTCACCATCTTTATTCGGTGCTAAGAGTTTTCAATAAAAGTTTACTAAGTTAGTACCGTAAAAGTTGTGAAGATTGGGTTGAGTAAGCGTGCTGGGAAGTCAGTATAACCAATCACTTTTCACTTGGTTATCTGTCACAACAACTTCACCCTGCTTTGGTATATTCACAGTTACCACCTGTTGCTGCAGCTAAGTCCACAATCACAGAACCTGGTTTCATTGAATCTACCATCTCTTTTAGTGATTAGGCGTGGGCTGGCTTCTTTTCCTGGAATTGCCGCTGTAGTGATAATAATATCAACTTCTTTTCTGCTTGTGCTGCATAAAGTTCCATCGCACGACGGTTAAACTCTTCTGACATCACTTTTTCGCATAACCATCACCTGAGCCACCTTCTTCTTCAAAAATCAATTTCTAAGAGTCTGCACCCATTGATTTCACTTGCTCTTTACTTCGGACGTGGAGTCAATGCACGACACAATCGCCCCCTAAGCTATTTGCTGCACCGATTGCGGCTAAACCAGCAACACCCGCCAATCATCAATACTTTCGCTGGTGGTACTTTACCCGTTGCCGTGATTTGTCCGGTAAAGAAACTACCAAAAGCATTTGCGGCTTCAATCACCACGATAGCCTCGAAATATTTGCCATAGAAGAAAGTGCATCTAAAAGCTTGCGCACGTGAAATGCGTGGAACAGCATCCATTGCAAGCACATTGATCGCTTGCAATTTTCCATCAATTCTGGATTTTGTGCCGGCCATCAGCTAACTAACGTTGTGCCTTCTTTAATCTAATGCAATTTCTTTTCAGTCGGTGCATTCACTTTATAATGTCTGCATTCCAAACTTCTGCTTGTGAGCCGATTATGGCCTGGCGTTCGCAATGCACTATCTTCAAAACTCGCTTTTAAACCCTGCATCTTGTTCAATCAGAACATCAAAAGCCAAGTTTTTGATCTGCTCAACGGTTTTGGCGTTGCCACTACTGAGTTCCCACTATAGCATCTCTGGTACACCAATAAGCATAAAGACTCCTGTACTAAGTAGTGGATATTAAGCTATCGGAAATAGCCCTTTAATTTAAAAATAAGTGATGTGCACTTTACCATTAAATCAGAAAAATTTGTAAAAATTTTCTGCCCTATCAAATCAATTATTTGACAAAGCTGACAATTCCGCCAATTTTGAAAATTTGATAGAACTTTAACAGATATTACCATCCTAGATAGAATAAAAATGAACATATTAGACCAGATTAAAATTGTCCCCATTGAAACCTCACTCGCCAATATTGGTTCTGGTTGCTCGTGCAATGAAGACGATGGGGTTACACCAACTTTGCTTTAGTCGCAATACAAAGGCTATTGATGAACACGCGGTTGCCTTGTTGCTGGCGCAAAAAGATGTATGTAGATAATGCCTCACATTGTTACAAGCTTTGATGAAGCTGTTGCCGATTGCCAATTAGTTATGGCTCTGGTGCTCCGCTTACGTCACCTACAAAGTAGTCTCATCGAACCAAGGGAAGCGGAAAATTGATTATTCAGCGTGCAAAATTTAGGCAAAAGTTGCCCTTGTTTTTGGGCGTGAACGCGTAGGCCTTACCAATGAAGAACTGCTTAAATGTCACTATCATTTGAATTTTCCAACCAATCCTGATTATGGTTCTTTAAATTTAGCAATGGCAGTGCAACTTGCAAGTTATGAAAATTAGAATGGCATATTTGGCAGAACAAGCGGTCGAAAAATTCACAAAACATAGCATGCACCGCTTGCAGAAGCAGATTTTCCCAATGCTGCAGCGCTTGAACATATCAGCATACTGAAAAACTGTATACTGCTCTCGGTTTTATCCGTAATGAAGCAGTCATGCTTAAACTTCGCCGATTGTATCAGCGGGCGGAATTAGAAACGAATGAATTAAACCTGTTACGTGGCATGCTTACTGCGGTTGAAAAGCAATTAAAATAAAAGCAAGCGGTCTGATTTTGGTAAAATTTACTAAAATTAGACCGCTTTGTCTTAACGTTTCTTACTTTATTTAAACTTAAATAGATGAGAAGAAAATCACTAAAAATAATAATTGGCACAATATATTTCACTGATAGTTTAGAACCAAACATTAGTAAAGGTTTTACCCGCACCAAGTTCCTCTTTTGCTTCATCTTTTAATACGAAGCCCACAAAAATTGCGGTCTTAACGCAGTTAATACGAAGAATACATTTCCACTGAAATAATCAAAGGCATCAAAATACTTTACCCATGATTGATCACAATTTCCACCATATTCCAAGCACTGATGGAATGTTCCCTAATAAGAAAATCGTACCAAGTGTTACTGCAATCGCCTCATTTACGCTCATTTTTGCTCTTGTAATGAGGTAATAATTACTCATAAATGGTAAGCGAAGCAGTTAATGCCGCAACTACCAATAAACCAAAGAAAATAACTGCAAAAACAGTACCGCCCCACATATTTGAAAAAGACAATTGGTAAGCTTTGAAAACTAATGTTGGACCAGAATCTGGGCAACTCAAAACTAAATAAAGATGGGAAAATCATAAAGCCCGCAAGCACCGCACTACGGTGGTCTATAATACCAATCGCCGCCGTTCTTAATCCGTTTTCGCCTCTTATCAAGATAGCTTTGATAAGGTAATTAACACACTCAAACCCAAACTCAGCGCAAAGAATACTTGCCCTAACACAAACACAAAGAGTCGTGCGTACTTGGAGAGAAGTCTGGCATTGCGCAGAAACGGATCTCCCATTGCGCCTTCCGGTAAGCAATATTTCGAATCACCATCACAATCAGGAAAAAGTGAAACAGACCATATGGCATCAAATACTTCACTGAACGCTCAATCCCATCCACACAATTCTTCTCTAAAATAAAGAAGTTCACTAAAACAAATAAGCCTCGTAGAGTCAGCTAATCACCTGCTCCAAGAGCGTTGAATAGATGTTGCGATTCATTTTGCGGTAGTTTCTACGGCGACGGTTGAGAAAGATCCAGCACCAGTTAATACGCTCCAATATACTACAGCACCCAGCCGCCTATCACTCATGTAATAGGTCAGAATACCGACGCGCACCCATTAAGCTTCCATATAGCCTAGAATTTTCTCCGGGCTCGATGGATGCCATCTCGCCTGGCCACCCAAATGCATCAATAATCGCATCTCACACGTCAATACGACGGACCAATCACATTTTCCACTAAAATCATTGGGATACCGATGACAATCATCGCCAAACAGAAAAAGCGCAACATAAGCCCCACCTCGCCATAGCGACCAACCAAATATGGGAAGCGCCAGTTGCACTGAAACCGACTGTTGCTGCAATCCGTCATAATATAAGCCAACCGGTTAGACCAAGACTGGCAGTTCTGTTTGATTTGGACATATCTCCGAAAGAGACCACTACAAGCGGTCAGATTTTCACTTACAATTTACTTAATCAATTCACTCAGTTAGCAAAGAGCCAGTAATTCATCGACTTTCACTCGTGATGCTCGCATTTTGCCCAATTGAGCGCTGTACTTTAATACTTTAAATCAGTGCCCTTGATAAACTTGGCGAGTCAACGGGTATCATGATTGGAAATCAGTACCGGCACGCCACGCGCCTGTGCCTGCTTTGCTCGTTCAGCACAATGCCTCTCTGGCTGAATAAGCGTAAAGCCACCACCTGCATAATACTGAGTAAAATTCGTTTTTGCTGAATTGGCGCATACATGGTGGATCGCAATAGACCACAGGTCCAGATTCTCCATTTTCAAATGCTTGCAGTAGGCGATCAAACACATGCTGAAAACTCGGCACAAATGAATCCTGCCCGTTGAGCTTTTTCTGCACGTAACTCTGTTTTCAGGAAAAATAGTGACTTTTATAACGCCCAAAATGGAACGTTATATGTGTAGCTTTTGGTTTATATCGGCATACAAACCCTATTAAACCCAAAAACGATTTAAATAGAGAAACAACACCGAGCGCGTTCAACAAGATCATCATTTGATTGATTAAAGTGCTTTCGACGTTGCTGGTAACAAAACGTTTTGCTATTGGCTTTGGATGTAAAAAGAGCGTTTTAGCTTTGACGAATATACCTATTCACATCCGTTTTAACCACATTAAACAAATTGATAAGATCCCGGATTGATATCTGCTAATAACAGCGGCTCAAAGTTCTGCAGGAGAACACAGAACCCGGCACTCAACAAACGGCTCATCGAAAATCAAGCTGAAGTTAAACTGGGGCAACCATTGTTGGAATCTCTGAAGTGAGTCTGGTATTTTCCACCTGCCCACTTCAAAAAGCACGTTGTTTGGTATTACTCATCGTTAGTTATCTGATTGGCTAAAGCGTTCTATGGCAGCAATGACTTGGGCTTCACTAGCTTGTGCAGTAATGTATGCCTGACCAGTGACTTTAATAAAAATAAGGCGTGGCTGACCACCTAGTACTATCTCGCCACATATAAGGTAAATAATCTTGTGGTTGCATATTATCTGGCGAAACCGTTTGGCAACACAGCTTGAGCAAATAAGCGCTCAAGAGCAACATCTGCTTCGGTTAAGTCCCCTAAAATATCGGAAAGCGCTGCAGCTTCTAAGCAACCTACCGCAACGGCTTCCACCATGTAACCAGTTATCATAGCCCATATGCGCTTCAATGGCATGCCCAAAAGTGTGTCCTCAAATTAAGTAATGCGCGATCACCTTTTTCAGTTTCATCACGTGCAACAACCTCTGCCTTTTGTTGACAACAACGCTGAATACAATACTCTAATGCTGATTGTTTTAAGCCAACCAGTTCATCAATATGCGATTCTAACCATTGAAAAATGCCACATCAAAAATCGCACCATATTTTAATCACTTCAGCTAAACCAGCGCTTACTTGGCGTTTTTCTGGTACGTAGCGTATCGGCATCAATTATGACCGAAATAGGTTGCGCGCCAATCATATTTTTGCCTAATGGGTACATTAACGCCTGTTTTTCCGCTCACAGAAGAATCAACTGCGCTAATAAGGTTGTTGGAATTTGAATAAAAACGAATTCCACGTTGATAGCTTGCTGCTGCAAATCCAGCGATGTCACCGATCACACCGCCACCCAACGCAATAATGGTTGTATCACGGTTGTGATTTTTCTCAATAGTGCTGTCATTAAGTTTAACATTTCCAGGTTTTATATTGTTGCATCTGGAATAAGCACATGATCAACTTGGCAAACCCTAATTGTTTTAAGGTCACCGTTTGAGGTAATGATGGCAACAGTTGGGTTTGAAACAATCATCACTTTATCGCCCGCTTTTAATGGCGCGTAATAAACTTGAGATCGCTCAATAATCCACCACCAACAGTAATGGGGTAACGACGCGTATTTTAATTCCACATTCACTTGCAACATATTGCCTCCTCAAACTGGATTCGGTTTGCTTTACTGCAGATTATCGATTAAACTCAATAATATTGCTTTGCTACCACTTTTGCACTTTGCTCATCGGTTTGTGAAAACAATATCAGCAATTTCTTCATGAGAGGGATTACGAATTTTCGCTAACTCTTCTAAAAGTTTGGCGCGGATTTTCCGTTTGCAACAATGGACGTTTTTATCACGCTGAGTACGTTCAAATTGTTTATCTACCGTTGTTTCTGAGCGGATAACCAATGCCACATGTGCTGATAAAACATTACGGTTCTCTTTTCGATAAAATTGAACCACGTGCCCGTTGAAAGGACAATACCTTGCCCTTGCGTTAATTCGTTAGCATAATGCGCGCTCACGCTTACGAAAACCTTCTTCCCTTCAACATCGAAAAATCCAATCAATATCTGCGCCAGCACGTTCTTTCAATCACAGCATCTGAGTCCGATAAATCCATACCCAGCATTTTGAGCTAATTGGCGACCAATCGTGCTTTTTCCCGCGCCCATTGGACCGATGATATTACGTTTTTCAGCCATTCTCTTTCTTCTATTTAAATAACATTCCGATTTGTGAAGAGATCGACCACTTGCAGAAATCAATTCATACAAGCGGTCTGTTTTTCCGAAATTTTTTCAAAATGGAGTTTCGACTAATTATATAAAAATACCACAAATCGCCCAAAAATAATTAGGGCGTGATTATCGCAAGAACCACACCCTATTTTCAACCTTATCCCGATAAACCGCACTTTGCATTAGAATAACTCAGCAACACTTGGAGATGAAAAGAGCCTCTTTCGAAGGTAAGCTTTAACCGTTGTTCAATATGCATTCGTTTTCGGATCTGAAATCGGCCTGATAGATTTGCTCTACCGCAACTTTTCGTTGGTTCGGTGCCTTTAAGAAGTATTCCGTTAATGTAGCTACCTAAGAAACCACTAATAAGGTCAATTTTGCTTCAACAATATTCGCCGGCGTTGCTAATTTCACGTTCTGGTTTTATTAGCTACACAGTTTTCATATATTTCGCCCATGCTGGCATTGCGGTTTTGCCATTGCTCACGCTCGGCCTAGGGTCAATTTATTATCGTCTAAATCCAACATAAACAGTAGTGACAATGTTACACCAAATCCAGCATACCAAGTGACTTTTCGTTATTGGTTGTTCCTGTTTTCCACCAATGTCTTTACGCTTAAACTTTTTGATAAAGCTCGACTGGTACCGTTCAACTTTGTCCTGGCTCACCATAACCGCTGAAGTATGCGCTACGTATTAAAAATGCTAATTCAGGACGAATCACACGTGGCGCATAACGGACGGCACTATTACCATCGGCGCAGCCGTCATCAATTCTGGCGCATCATTTTCACTTGCTATCAATTTGTGGATCCGTATTCGTCGCTTCCTCTTCGGAAGCTTCCTCTTCCACAATTACTTGATTCTCGCCTAAATTTGTTGTTAATTGGCTTTTCATCGTGAATCTGAACATTATCAAAATATTCCCGGTTCAGGATACACAACATTGATATTATCGCATTCCTACGCTGTCTACCACTGGATTTGCTTTATATAACTCTATTACCTTGCGCATCTAAAATGCGATCAATAATATGGTTCAATTAAATAACCGCCATTATCAAATACGGCATCAGCTCGCGCCATTTCAAGTGGCATGGCAAGACGCCGCACCTAATGCAAGCGCTTCACTGCAACAAATTGATCTTTACTAAAACCAGCGTTCTAGATAGTCTGCCACATAGCCAACTCCTGCCATTTGTAAGGTACGAATGGCCACCATGTTTTTAGATTTGCTAGCGCTACACGTAAACGAAGCGGGCCTTCATAACGGCCATCCGCATTTTTCGGTGTCCACGCTTTTGCCCTGGTTTATTGATAGTACTGGCGCATCACTAGTTGAAGATAAGCTCAATCCTTTATTCATTGCGGCTGCATAAAATAAAATGGTTTTAATAGATGAACCTACTTGAACCAATGATTGCGTTGCACGGTTAAAACGGCTTTGCTCAAAGCTAACCACCCACAATTGCTTCAATAGCACCATTATCACTATTTAATGAAACTAATGCTGAGTTTAGCGCATGTCTCGCCTAAGTTCCACTCTTTGTCTTTACCCTGGCGCACCCAAATTTGTTACCTGCATTTAATTTAATTAATTTGCCAAATGATGCATTGTTTTTCTTCAACCTGCTTTATCACCATTTGGTAACATAATCGTATAGCTGTTATCTTCACTTCTGGTAACAACTACGCCAGTAAATGGTTCAGAATTTTGGCAATTTACTTTAAATGTTCAATAATTTTCTTCGTCCCACGCATTGTTGCCGGTCCAAAGTTTTTTCCGCACCACGCCAACCGTGACGACGGTCATAAGCAATCAGGTTATCTCGTAATGCTTCTTTGTGCTGCACGTTGATCGGCAGAAAGCACTGTCGCATAAACTTTTAAAACCTTTATTATGCGATTCTTCGCCATAACGTTTTACCATCTCTTGACGAATCATTTCGTAACATAATCGGCTCTAAATTCAAACGCAGTGCCATAAAACTTGCTTTCACTGGTTCTTCGCCGCCTCATACTCTTCTTTTCGTAATTTTGTTGACTTCTACATTCGTCCCAATACAACATTACGACGCGCTTGCACGTTTAACCGAATAAATCGGGTTCATTGTTGAAGGCGCTTTTGGTAAACCGGCAATAATAGCAATCCTCACCCTAGCGTTAACTGATCAAGTGATTTTATTAAAATAAGTTTTCTCGCAGCTGCAGCATGTGAGCGATAGCCTCATAAATTTTATTTAAATAAAGCTCAAGAATTTCTGTTTTGTGAGTACCTTTTCAATTTCTAAATGCAAGTACCGCTACTTTCACGCACGCTCAAATTTACGCTCATGTTAAGAAGAAGTTTCTTTGCTAATTGCTGTGTAATTGTACTGCACCTTGCGTATCGCCTTGGCTAGAACGATAAATCGCACGTAAAATCTCTCGGATCGATGCCTTTATGCTCATGAAACGCGAATCTTCCGTTGCAATAATCGCATCGATAAAGCTTTTGCGGCACTTCTTCAATTTCACTGGAATGCGGGCGCTCTTCACCCACTTCGCCGATTAATTTTCCATCAGCAGTAAAAATCTGCATTGGCTGTTGTAGCTCAACATTTTTCAGCGTTGAAACATCTGGTAATCCATCTCTAATATGCACATAAAAATAATCCACCGATAATACAACCTAGTACTACCAATGGAAAGAGCACTTAATATTTTTTATGATCTTCATCGAAAAAGTCTCTTTGATAAATGACAAGAAAAATAACCAATATATTGGCTCATATCTTTGTAGTATAAAACGAAAAAGCACGCTAATTTGTCAATTAAACGTAGTAAAAGTCGAAATTTATGTCATTATTTCACGCTTAAACACCTCGAAAAGCATAGCAACAAATTGGTCTCTGAAGACGAGTTCTCGCTATTGTTTTAGTGCATTTGCAGGCAGAAATGCCTACAGTTCTTTGGCAAGAAAAACCCTATTCTGCTGAATTACTTTGCCAACATGCGGTCGGAAATTAGAAAAATTTTACAATTATTCGCCCCATTCCTCACCATTACATCTAGCGAAAATCACTCTTTTAGCCAAACAAGCGAATCAAGACATTATTTATCGACAAATCATCCAGTGCTCAAACAAGAATTACCCTATTGCGCTTGAAGAGATCTACTTTGATTATCTGATCGAACCTATTACTGAAAAGCGATAGTGCGCATCGTCATTTACGCACTAAGGAGTGCTCAACCGTTGATGCTCAATACGTCAACCATTTTAGATTGTGAGCTGCATTGCGCTCAACGAGCTTTACATTTTCTTTATCCTAAATCCACCGAAAACCAATATCACTTTCGAGGCAAAACGGTTCAATTCTAAAGGCTACATGAGCCTATTTTCTCAGATGTCCCTCAGGGATTGGGGATAAATGACGATCCACTTTATTTAACTGCCCTTTGGCGCAGCACTTTTGAGTTAAAATGGATGGATACACCTATCTCGCTTGAAAAAGGCCTGAATTTTAACTGATTTTCATCAAAAACAATGGGCGCCAACGTTTACAACAACTGATAAAAATGACAACAGTATTGCTAATAAGTTTATTAGGAAGCCTTTTCTTTTTATCAACAATATCAATTGGCTTTAAGTGAATATCAGCAACGGCATATTCAGCTGAATGAACAAAACAACAGCTAGCTAAAGTAAATCAGCTAATTGAAAAATTTAAAAATCAGACTGGAAATGATCACTACCCCATTAAGTCAACAACATATTGAACATGCCCTTTCTCTTATTTGCATCAAATTCCGTCTCAAAATGGTGGGTTAGAGAACGTGCAAAATCTATATTGAAGAAGGAGAAAAAATGAAGTTAATTGGCAAATATCAGAGCCAAGCAGAATTAAATACCTTACAAGATTACCTTCATGCAAAAGGAAAAACAATTCACCTTAGATTATTTGCATGCTCATGAAGCAATGTCGAATTTAGCCTCAACCGTTTCAGAAGATATAAAAAGAAGAAGAATAATATGATTTATTGGATAACTTCCTATTACCTCAAGCCTAACAGTACACTATTTAAATCCATATTAAATCGGCATTTTAGTTTAATTCTAGCTACTATTTTTTCCTTATTGTTTTACCTACTTTAGCTTACATGGCTACATACGCTGAATTTGGTCAAAAATAGCCAAGAAGAAATACAAAATATTGCATAAAGAATATCAGTAAAACAAACGCTATATCAAGCGATGAAACAACATCAAAATATGCAAGAAAATAAAAGCAATCAACATTGCACAACTGAGCCAACAAGTAGAAAAACATACTAAAAACAATACCGTACGCCGATAGAAAAAGCTTACAATGGCATACAGAGGAAAATAAACAGTTAACCTTAATTGCTACATATCCCAAATTATTTTCAACGTGATCAAGCGTTGAATGAATTTGAAAACACTACGGCCGCAAACGATTGTCATTAACTAAACAACCAGAAGAAAAACAACTGCAATTACATACCACCTTAATCTTAGTCAATACAGGAAATACAACGAATAAGGAAGCAAATGAAGAAATATCTAATAAGTTTATATTATTTAGCCGATTTCATTTTGGCAGATCCATTTTATGCTAGAACAAAATCTGAAACGACATCTTCTGTTGTCGAAAATTACACACAATAAGCCTAATAAAATCTTGAATAATAAATCAATACCTAATTGTGAATTATCAGAAAATTTAAATCGAATCAATCTTACAGAGGAATTCGAAGATTTAAAGTTAGTGGATTAGTTAAGATTAACCATAATTTTAAAGCACTATTTAAAAATAAAGATAATAAATTACTGATTTTTAAATAAAATGATTATTTAGAAGCACAATTGATTGAAATAAGTGCTATTGATCTCACAGCAGTTAAGTATATCCATTGGGGACTCACTGAAGATTGCAGTAAAACCGCATCAAATGACACTAAGGTTATAATATGAAAAATGGTTTTATTAACGCTATTACTCGGTTTACCTTAGCAGCTGAGCCGATTTCCTTGGTTTTAAAAAGAAGCCCCAACGGCAGAAGTTCTAGCTATTTAGCTGAGGAAACTCATCAAAACATGGCGATTGACCATGATATCTCTGGCACAACAACACTACGCCTAAAAGAGAGCAACTTTTCTCAAATCCTCAAAAGTATTGCGAAAAATTAACCAATTATCACTACCCAAGAGCAAGGGATTTTTATCTTTCACACAAACCTGAGCATCTCATGAAACAACCCCTGTAGTAATAACGCATACAGAAACGGTTTTAGAAAGCAAAACCCAAATTACTTACTAAAACAATTAAATTACATTATGCGAAAGCCTCTGAAGTCATTGAATCATTAACTAAAGGAGCGGTAATGCACTGGAAGCAGGATATTTACATTTTGATGATAGAAGTCAACAGCCTCATCATTAAAGACAGTCCAGCGTCAATTAAAAATATTACCGCGCTTATTCAGCAGCTTGACCAAACTAACTGAACAAATTGCGATTGAAGCTCGCATTGTGACAATTGCGTGAAAATTTAAAGAACTCGGCGTACGCTGGGGAGTATTATCTGGAGATACCAATCATCATACAGTTTTGGAGGAAAACTTGAAGGAAATGGTATTGCCTCTCACACAAAATCTCAATGTGAACTTTCCTGTTTGTGGCGTGTCTGCCGTACTACAAATTGCTAGCATAAACTCGCGGTACTGGATTTAGAACTTTCGGCATTAGAACAAGAAAATAATGTGAGATTATTGCTAGTCCAAGATTGCTTACGACTAATAAAAAACTTGCAAGCATCAAACAGGGCACAGAAATTTTGTGCTATTTATGATAGAAAAATCGAAACCATGATGGAATTTAAAGAAGCGGTTTTAGGATTGAAGTCACGCCATATCTTTCAAAAAGATAACCAAATTTATTGATTTAGTGGTAACACAAAACTCCCAAGGACAATCTGCTGTTGTGCTAGTAATGGCACTAAATGCACCACCTATTGATAAACAAGAACTTAACACGCAAAATTTTGCAAACATGGCGAAACGATTGTATTAGGTGGTATTTCTCCAGCATCTAGCAACACAAAAGATGCCGATCGCGTGCCAGTGACTAGGTTCAATTCCGTTTATTGCTATTTATTTAGTTATCAAAAGATCAAATCACTGGCGGGAATTAGTTATCTTGTGAACCCCTTTAGATCGAAATCGCGATATGGCAGGAAATTTACCCAACTCGACCTCCAAGCCAGCGCTGGCAAATAAACTCACATAAAATAGGAAATTATGTTACAAATCTTTGATAATTTTAGCGCCTTTCGATAGGCTTATTTATCTTAATTTAACAACTGAGGTGTTATGAAAATTTCCCCGTCGTCGCGCGACGCGAATGTGCCGTACAAGCTCATATTCTGGTCAATTTCACAAATAGCGCGAAGAAACGAACTAGCTTTTTGTTACCGATGCTTTTGCGGCGTAGATGAAATTGAAGCTAAAGTAGAGTATGCCTTATTTCCGCAAGCTATTTTCTGTGGCACTGTTGCAAACATTGAAGCTGTCGATGTCACTCGTCCTTATTTAGACCGTGATGAAAACGAAGTTGATCCAATTGAACGCAGTGTACTTAGAATGTCGGCTGAATTACAATTTGAATTAGATGCACCTTACAGTCGTGATTAACGAAGGATTGAAGTTTGCCGTGCATTCGGCTCAGATGATAGCCACAACACATCAACAGTATTTTAGATAAATTAGCACCGGCTTTAGGTCGTAATAATCAAAGCGAGAAAGGTAAGCCTGCTTCATATTCCATCAAACCAGGTAAATATGAGCGAATTTGATCTTATCGCACGCTATTTTTACGCGACCCTCATCAGAATCAAATGACTTGCCACTATCAATTGGCGATGATTGCGCGCTCATTGAAATTCCATCGCAACACCGCCTTGCTATCACAACTGATACTTTAGTGGAAGGTACTCACTTCTTCCGAATATCAGCGGCCGATTCATTTGCAAAAACTGTTGCTGTAAATTTAGGGATGAGCAGCAATGGGCGCAATGCCCGCCATGTTTCATTAGCGCTCACTTTACCTAAAAGTAGAAGAACATTGGTTAGCAGAATTCAGCCAAAGTTTATTTTGCCATTTTGATCGCTATATCAAACCCAGCTGATTGCGGAGACACAACCAAAGGGCCGCTATCTTTAACTTTAACGGCACAAGGTATTTTGGCCAACTGGACAAGGGCTATTTCGCCATCAAGCAAAAGTTGGAGATTGATTTTTGTTTCTGGCACACTAGGCGATAGTGTGCTGCAGGTCTTGATATTTTACTGAATAAAATGGTAAAACATCATCAGAATCCGACCGCTATTTGTGCCAGCGTTTCATTTGCGCCCGACACCGCGTGTCGAATTAGGCTTAGCATTACGGCCTTTTTCTTATTGTGCGATTGATATTTAGATGGACTACTTGCCGATCTTGGGCATATTTTTTAGCACGCAGCCAAGTAGGGGCTGAAATTTATCTCGACCAACTGCCACTTTCTCGCCATTTGCGTGAAAATTACAGCGAATCAGAAGCTGAAAACTTTGCCTTAACTGGTGGGGAAGATTGTGAGCTCTGTTTTCACCGTGAGCGATGACAAACGAGAAAGTATGCAGCGATTATTACGCAGCCAAGGTATTTTAGTCACTTGTGTTGATGGATTTTGCCCGCCACAAGCGGGTCTAATTTTCTACATGGCAAAATTATTTCACGCCCACCAAAGTGGTTTCGATCATTTTCATGGATAACTTATGCAAGCACCTCAATTTATCCTATTCATGCTTTTTGGTCTTTGGTTCAGGCCTGATTAAAGCCTGCACCAGGAACTTGGGGAAGCCTTGCTGGTGTTTTTTGGTGTCTATTTTATTATGGCAACTGACACACTCTGTCTCTTTTGCTATTTTAACTATTATCAGCTTTATATGCCGGCATTTATATTTGTGATAAAAACAAGCCAAGCTCTCAATGTTCATGATGACGGAGGATTGTTTTGGGACGAGATCGTCGCTATCTTTTTAATCGTTCTGCCCACTTCCTGCCCTACGATAATTTCTATTATTTATTGGCATTTATAAGTTTTTAGATTTTTCGATATTCTCTGCCATTCCCTATTCGTTACTTTTCGATGAAAACTGGAAAAACGGATTAGCATTATGTTGGATGATATTTTTGCTGCCATTTTTGCCCTCTTGCCGCAATTTACTGATTCTATTTCTTTTTCTAAACAATGTTAAATATTTTATTGATTCATTTGGCTGACTAGCAAGCCCCCGGCCCAGATCTATGTTGTTCGCCAATCTGCCAGTCACCCTATTCGTGCAGGCATTTTAGCCGCTATTGGAATTTCACTCGAATTATCTTCCACAGCTTTTTCTATTTTGATTATGTGGCTAAAACAACATTTAGGCGATGTGGGTGCAATATGTATTATGGTTGGGGAAGTTATTTTACTTTACATCGGCATAAGTATGCTACGCATTTCAGATAATGTAACATTTGCAAAACAGTGAAAATCAGACCGCTTTACACAGCCTCACTGGAAATTGAAAAGGGTTGATGATCAACATTTTCAATGCAAAAAGCAGGCGCTACTTTATCTAGCGTTATTTCAGGTTTTCTAGGTAATTTTAGTGAATTGCATCTCCAAATTGAGTTATTACTACTCTTTTGTGATTTCAACACTCATCTATTTTTGCTTAGTTGCCCTACTTTCCTCGCAAAACCATTCGACACTCTTATAGTCATATAGTCGCTATATTGACTATGCAGTCTGGTGGTTTTTGCTGGCTTCGGACTCTGCTCACTGAAGGTGGGATTCAATATTTCATCCATTAAACATGATAGGGACAAAACAGAAATTTTGTCCCTATTTTTATAAAATACACCGAAAATGGATATTGAATGCTTGATGAAATTCATACCTCAACCTTAAAATCATCTAACGTTACCCAAGTTTCTAAATCTTCTAACGATTTTAATCTTCTGGGCTGATGATTAACTTCGCTGACGCCAAAGGTTCACGTTGAGTTGTACATCCGCATCGATCTCGTTGATCTTCATAACAGTGCATTCCAATTTTATGAAACGCTTGTCCTGCTTGTGCCCTGTAATTTGTGCCATAAGCGCTAAGAAGGTATAGCATTGAATCATATTCCAGTTTAATCCTAATGCACATCTGCAGAACGCTGAGTACTGTTAAGATAAAGCACGCCATCTAATAATGAAAAATGGTGGTTATAGGCATGCGGGCAAGCAGCCCATATGAAACACACCAGCGATAAAAAGTATAAATCTCACCGCGATTATCCACACCTCAAATCATCGACACATTTGATCGAGTAAATCAACCGAACCGCCACTCAGGTTTGTACTGGACCCACGGCACCATAAACCAAGCCCATATCATCAGTGCCTTTTACGATGAGGATTCGCCAACCATGCTGCATTTTCATTTGGCATTCGCATCCCAAGATTTGGTGCCTAAAGCACGGAAAATCCGCAGATATTGCATAACTGCGATATAACCTAACAATTCAGCACTGCCGCTTTCCAAAAACTTCTCCTCGTTGTGACAAGTGGGAATTCGCCATTGGCAACATCATAGGTTAAGTCCGCATTGATAACAGTTAAACAGCGCCATACTCAGTTCGTTCATTTTCACCCATTTCCCCTTGTTCAACAATGCGTTTACATAAAAGCTAAATATTGTTTCATTACGTTCTCTTATATGTTTAGCAAATAGGCCTTTATTGGGTAGAATGATAGCAGATATTTACCCCTACGATAAATTGAGAGCAAAATGAAATTAGTCCATAGCCCCTATTTCTCTGTGTGTTGTTGTTTATTAAGCGCTTGTTCAAACAACACACAAGCCGTTTAAGCAAAGATCAAATTGATGACAAATCTTATGCGGTCTCTTATGGCGTTACTGGTCAAACATATAAAGATCGCGTGACTGCCAATTACGACATTGCACTCATTCACCAAAGGCGTAAGCGACTGGCACTATGGCAAAGTCAATATGCCAATTGAACAAATTCGCGCAACAACCTTGAATCGTTTAATGGATCACAACGTTTATGCTTATTATAGCGGTATCTTATTTGCCGAAGGGTTCCAAAGTAACGTCAACCATTTTAGATGCCAACTGCTGGGGCTTTGTTAGATAAAGCTAGCATGGTGCAAGGAATTGATGATGCGATGCATGATTTACAAAAGGGCAAATTCGCGATGATGAATATATTCGTAAAGGTGCAGACGATATTATTCATCTCGTGTAAAAACCATTATTGATGATGAACATAAAGCTGAACAGGAAAAGCCACAAGCTGCTTCTAAAAGCAAAAGTCACAAAACATCAAAACACATAAATATTCACATAAAAATGCAGGAGTTCCCTGCATTTTATTGTATAAGCTGAGGGCATATGTCTCACTTACTTTTTATTTAGAAAATAAAAACGTATTTTCATGATTATCTAAAAATATATTGTTATTTTTCGTTACCCTAGGCAATCTTTATTATTAGCTTCTACACCTTTATTTACGCCATCGTATAGAAAGTAAATATCGGGATTTAAGCATTATTTCTTTATTACTTATTATTTTATTACTTGGTATTCAATATACTCAATATGAGCAAAATCAAATCTATGCCAATGATAGTTCTCGAATCATTACATTCCTGAATTCAGTAAGAGATAATCAGCAGTTAAAAATGAAGATCTCGATAGTTAATGACCAAAAATTAACTAATGGAATGATTATTGGGATTAAAGGTCAATATTTTTGAAGTCCATTTTAATAATGACTTTTACTGCCTATACTTTTATCAGAAATTAATTTAGTTAATTCTAATATCAATCTTATTGATAAGGAGAATAAATAATGGAAAGTTACTCTTTTCTTAGCCATAAAATTAACTATTGGGATTATCGGGTTAATTCTTCAAATTAATTTAATGGGAAAAGGCACTTAGCCCTCCCTACTCTGCCATGGATCAAGTACAAAACTATGTATTAGGTGGCATTATTGGTGCAGTCATTTACAATGATAATATCGGCATATTGCAATTCTATCTTAGTGCTTATTTTATGGACATTATTAGTCTTTACCCTAAGATTTATTAAAAACTATAACCGATTTGTGAAAAATATTATTGATGGCAAACCGGTATGGGTAATTCTAAATGGAAAAGTTCAAATTGATGAATGATATGAAAATGGTATTTCAGCACATGATTTAATGTTTAAATTACGTGCGGCTGGAATTTATGAAATCGCCACAGTAAAACGTGCCGTCATCGAGCAAAATGGGCAAATCTCTATTATTCAATATGGCGATGAAGATTTGCGTTATCCACTAATTATTGATGGTCAAATTGACTCCGATATTCTAGAACTGCTCAACCGAGATGAAGATTGGGTAAACAAGAATTAGATCAACTAACCGTTGAACAAGTTTATATTGGGGAATATTTAAATGGAAAACTGATTCCTCATTTATATAAACAATCTTAATAAGAAAGCTGAAATCTTGATAATTTCAGCTTTTTACTTTATTTAATAAAACATCTCTAAATAATCGCCCTTCAGCAATCAGCGTTGCAATAATATTATTGAAATCATCTACATAAGGCTGGGCGACCGATTTGATCAGCAATCTCAATTAGTGCTTCGTCCACTGCTTTGCTCATTGATTTACTACCACAAAGATAGAAATAAGCGCCCTGTTCAATCAGTTGCCAGATCGATTCCACCTTTGTGCTTTAATTGCATTCTTGCACGCAATCTGACCGCTTGATCGCGTGAAAACGCGTAGTAAAAGCTGTGTTAATACACCATTTTGCTGATAGTTTTTAATTGTTCTTGATAGCGAAATCTTTTGCCTGATAGCGTCTACTAAAGAATAAATAACTTGCACTTGGCTTATCTTGATTAGCAAAAATATTCCAAGAAACCAATATGTGGCGCAATCCCCGCACCTGAGCCAATCATCACAACTGGTGCATTTAACTCTTTCGGCAAGTGGAAGGTTGGATTAGATTTCACTAAAACAGAGTTTTTGCCCAACTTTAACTCTTAGCTAACTGATCACTTGCAGGTACCTTGATAAGTTCTGTCATTTAATTGATAGTGAACATGACGCACACATAAATCAACATAATCCGGATGCGTTTTACCGCAAGAACTAATCGAATAAGCACGCGCGGTTAAATTTGGTAAAATCTCAACTAAATTCTCTAACGTTACCTTTTTCTCGGCATCAAAATCAGTTAATACATCAACAATCTGACCATATAAATACGCTTCTAATGCTTTTTATTAGAGATTTTCAGCAAATTTTTAATTCTGCATGGTCTAAAATTTTATTTAAATCACGTAATACATTTTTACTTAATAACCGTAATTCTGCTAATAAATTTTTGCTTCTCAGGTTATTAAACCAGTCTACATAATTTGCTAATTCATTATCTGGCTGCTCAACCTGAATATAAATTAAATCGCCCGCTTGATAGAAAAATTCCACTATCCACTAAAGATAAGCGTAAAATGATAAACGGCTGGATCGTGATGCAGCTAAATGTTTGACTTCTAAAACTTCTGCTTGATAAACAGTTTTTCTCATTATAAACTTTGACAGAAAAGGGTATGCGTTTTTGGTAAATCTACTACTTGAGTTAATGTTTGTTGTAATAATGGCAACCATTGCTTCAGTACCTCTGCATAGTTTAAATCCGCATCTACGCGCGCAATAAATGCATTTAGCTTGTTTTTAACAATAACTCATCAACTTGTTACTAAATCCACAGAATTTATCATAAGTGACATCACCCAAAACCAAACACTGCATAATAACAAGGTAAAGCGGTTAAATTTTCTAAATTATTTACAAATTCATCCCCATTTGCAGGTGGTCCACTGTCACCAAAAAGAACTGGTTAAAACTAATAATAAATCATTCTCTTTCGGCTGATTTAAATCAAATTCATTTAATGTAGCTATAGGTGGGCGAATAAGCGGCTAACCAATCTTCATTCGCTAATTGTTTTGCCAAAACTTCGGTATTGCCAGATTCTGAAGCATAAGCAATATAAATTTTTGAATCTCGTTGCGCATCTCCCTTAACGTTATAAGCTAATAATAAAATAAAAGCGTGCCAATTCGGCACGCTCAAATCTTATTTGTCGTAGAAATCGTCAAAAATTTCTTTTGATAATTCTACCGCGTCGAAATTTTGCATTAAGTCGTTACATTAGCGCGACGCACGCTAATCGTGAAGCAGTGATTTTACCTTCTGCATCAAAATTGGCTGAACGGTTGTATCAACAACACACACTACGCCACCTTTACCCTACGTTAGGTACGATACCAGTCCAGATTTTACCTGCTTGAATCGTATCCCACATATCTTTATAAACTTCTTTTGGTACAGCTGGATGGCGTACTAAGTTATGTGGTTGGCCGATTAACTCTTCACGAGAGTAGCCGGTTAATTTTGCAGAAAAGATCTATTTGCGTAAGTGATGACACCTTGTAAATCGGTGGTTGAAATAACTAGTATCGTGGACGGCTTTTAAGAAGCACGTCATTTGAAGGGTAATTTGTTCAGCCATAGTTAACTCCATTGGTCTGCTCAATTGGTTAGATTAGCGTGTATATATACACTTCAAGATCCCGAAACGGGAAAGCCAAAATACCCGATTATTATCATAAAGCAAAGCTAGGCTAAATTAAATCCACATATTTTTAATTATCTGCCGTTTTTCTGCAATCTCTTAAAGGGAAATTTTCTATATCCCTATGGGAATGGGGATTTCTTATGCATTATAAGCAATGCGTTTGATACCATTGATTCAGTAACACACCTGCATTCACTGCGATGTTCAAACCACTGTTCAGCCGGATTAGCAAATGAAAGTTGAACAGAGGTATCTTGCTCACTTAGCTCTTGACTCATCACTTCACTTAATACAAACACGACTTTTGCATTTAATGTTGTTTGCGCTAAAGATTTCGCCTGTTTACTCGCGCGTTAAGTGCACGATTTGATACCCCTGCTTTTTCTTAATTGTTCAAAAGCAATTTCTATGTTTAGTTTCAAGTGAACGAACAAATTCTAATCCACCTTCTGCCACACGTGCTGCCGCACTTGAATACAATGAATCAGCTGATTCAACACTGCCCCTTTCACGCCATATAAAATGCACAAGTACGCACAATTCCCGCCAACGTTTTGCGCATTGTTCACACAATCTAACAGAACCAAACAATCTTGTTTACGAGGCACTTGTAAATAGCCATCTAAAAGTCAACGCAGGCGCTCACCAATGCTAATATTCTCACCATGATGTTCCGTACCCGTCACCCGTTCCATTTCTGCTTTATCTACAACGTGGTAAGCTTTTTATTTGCGGCTAAATAGCTCGTTACCTCGCCTAATTTTTGGCGCCTTCAACCGTTGCCCAAAGACGAACAATTGCTTGTGGACGTTGCTGAAATAAAGTTAAGCAAGCATTTTTCGCCATAAACTTTCATTTCTTCAGCACGGTTTTTCTTAATTTTTCTGGTGCGCTGCTAAAGTGGCCCTGTCTCTTTCTCACCTGCCACGGATTTCCACCCTTCACTCACTTTTCCTTCCACCACTGGCTTTTCGGCCTTCTGAAGGGTAGCTGCAGCGGTCTGTTTTGCCGGAATCTTTGCAAATTCTCCTGTGGCTTTCAGCACGACGCCTGAACCTCTTTGATCACGTTCATTAAAGCTTCGCTCATTAAAAATTGCGAGAGGTCTTTTCACTGCCCTTGTTGAAATTTAGCAGATTTTTCTTTTGAATGTTGGTTTCATGCTTCGCTCGCTTATTTGTTATTGCGATATTTGGTGACGTTGTTTTACTGCCTTACGGATTTGGCGAATGTTCGCTCTACGACGGTTCTTCGTCACATCCACTCTTTGTTTCTGTTTCAGCAGGTAAACCGACTCAACTCACGCAGATAGTTAACTTGCTCAAGTCCCATCTCTTCCCAGCCACCGCGCGGTAAACTTTTTCTAATTTGATATTACCGTAACGAATACGAATCAAGCGGCTCACTTTCTACCCCTTGAGATTCCATAAACGGCGCACTTCACGATTACGTCCTTCAGTTAAAAGTTACATCAAACCATTGGTTAATCCCCTGTGCCGCCGACTACTTTTAATTTGTTTAAAGTTTGCCGGGCCATCTTCCAGTTGAACGCCTTTACGTAATCGTTGCAACATTGCTTCGTCAACATTGCCAAATACTCGCACTGAATATTCACGCTCAACTTCGCGGCTTGGATGCATTAAACGGTTAGCTAACTCACCATCGGTGGTAAACAGTAAAAAGACCAGAAGTGTTAATATCTAAGCGGCCTACTGCAATCCAACGAGAACCCACTAAACGAGGTAAACGGTCAAACACAGTTGCACGGCCTTTCTGGATCAGAACGCGTGCAAAGCTCCCTTCTGGTTTATAGTACATAAGTACACGGCAAATCTCTTTTGCATTGAATTAAATTGATTAAATTGCCATCTACACGAATTTTCGTGGCAGAGCTCACTTGCACGCGATCACCCAGGCTTGCACTTTTGCCATATCCACACTCACTCGGCCTTCAGCGATAATGGTTTCTAATTCACGGCGTGAACCTTGGCCTGCTCTTGCTAAGATTTTTGCAGCTTTTCGCCTCACCACTTTGCTTTTCTTTTTCTACGCTATTTTTCTTTTCTGCATGATTTGCATCAAGTTGAGTTGGTTTAGCTGGCTTCTTAGCTAATCGGTTTTGTTGTTGGGCGCTTTTTCATCACGAAATGGCTGTGCTGCGTTTTATCTGCGAATTTTTTGTCTGCGCGTGAGACTTGAAATGTTTTTCATTCGGTTTCCCTTTGTCGCTTTCACAAGCGTCTATCAATAAAATGTTTAATTAAATGAAGGGTTAAATCACCCGCCCCTTCGCGAATAATCACTGGGGTTTCGTCTGTTAAATCTACTACGGTGGTAGGTTGTTGACCCTAAATAGCCACCATGAATAATCAATTCCACCTGTTTTTCTAGATAATCTCGAATCTCATCTGGATCAGATTCTGTTACTTCTGTATGTGGCAACATCAAAGAACAAGAAAGAATCGGTTCACCTAAAGCTTCTAATAATGCCAAAGCAATCGCATTATCTGGTATACGAATCCCTATCGTTTTACGCTTAGTCATTAAACGACGTGGCAGCTCTTTAGTTGCCGGTAGAATGAACGTGTATGGATTTGGCGTATTGTTTTTAATTGCTGATAAGACTGATTACTTACACATTGCATACAATGAAATCTCAGACAAATCGTGACACACCAAGGTAAAAATTATGATTTTCGGTACTCGACGAATAGCCACAATGCGATCCATTGCGGCTTTTTCTGCCACTGCACAACCCAACGCATAACCAGAATCCGTTGGGTAAACAATGACACCACCCTTTTTAATAATTTCGACGGCTTGATGAATTAAACGAGTTTGCGGATTATCGAAGCGTAATATAAAAATTGACTCATGCTGTTCTCCTGACGAAGATAGTGCTTATTATACGCTTTTTGTCTATTGATTTATAGGCTTTTCAAAAATTCCATCGAAAAGCGCTTGACTTCTGTGTACCAGTTTAATAGTGCAAAAATCAATGTAGGAAAAATACTATGACCGTGCAAATCTCAACAAACTGTGATTCCTTATTACGAAGATACCACAGTTGCGTTTTTATCATTTATGCAGCAATCGTTCACATTACGCTATTACTCGATTCTGCGGAAATTCAAAAGTAAAAACAGCTAAAAAGTCTTATTTTGCAAAAATCAGCCGTTCACATTTTTGTGATGCACAACAAGTCACATTTGAAGCATTAACCGCAAATGGACAAGCTGTCTTACCACAGATTGCACAAGCTCTCTCACAACTTTCTCCAGCGCCTATTTGCAAATTTTCAGAAAAATGACCGCTTGCAAGCAACCTTTCCAACCATTAACCAGCACTTAGATGAAGATAGCAAATTAAAAACGAGTACTGTATGATGGATTACGCATAGTCAGCCAACTTTTTGCACAATCTGAAAGATGCTGTCTATTTAGGGTGGTTTATTCAGCTATGATTTAGTCACGCACTTTATCCCCACGATGGCATTGAATTAAAAGACGATGGTTTACGTTGCTATGATTATAGTTTTCTATTTAGCTGAACAATTGGTCTTTGTTGATCACAAAAACAACAAGCTGTTTTACTACTTTCTGTTTTGATGAAAAAGAACAGCGCATTAGCGCAAGAAGCTAAAGCTTTTTAGTGAAACATTAACGAAATATCAACCTTGTGAATTACGCCTTCCAACACAAGCTGCTTCCAGGTGAAGTGCAAACCAATATTGAAGATGAAGATTTCAAAGCGATTAGGACCCAACTTAAAACATCATTTAAACATTGGCGATAGCTCTCAAATCGTGCCGTCACGCTGTTTTAGCTTGTCTTGTCGAAAACATTTTAGCGGCATATCGCCAGCTAAAATTAACAATCCAAGCCCTTATATGTTCTTAATGCAAGGGGAAAACTTTACCTTTATTCGGTGCATCACCAGAAAGTGCGATTGAAATACACTTCACAAAGCCGACAATTAGAAATCTATCCTATTGCTGGCTCACGCCCGCGCGGTTTTGATGCTCACGGGAATATCGATCCAGAATTAGATACTCGCTTAGAATTAGAATTACGCCTTGACCAAAAAGAGCTTGCAGAACACTTAATGCTGGTGGATTTAGCCCGTAATGATGTTGCACGCGTTAGTGAAGCAGGAACTCGCCGAGTCGTGGATTTAATGCAAATTGACCGCTACTCACATATCATGCACCCAGTTTCACGCGTGGCTGGAACATTACGCCACGACTCTAGATGCACTGCACGCTATCAAGCTTGTATGAACATGGGCACCCCACTGGCGCACCAAAAATTAAAGCAATGCAACTTATCTCATCGGGTTGAGCAGCAAAAACGTCACAGTTGATGCGCTGTCGGTTACTTAACCCTCGAAAGGCGACTTTAGATACCTGTATCGTAATTCGCTCTGCGTTCGTACAAAATGGCATGGCTTACGTCTCAAGCAGGCTGTAGTGAGTGTTAGATTCAGATCCACAATCTGAAGCTGATGAAACTCGACATAAAGCCCTGAGCAGTTTTAAAAGCAATTGCCGAAGTAAATACCAAATAAGGAAAAATCCCATGGCACTATATTTTATTTGTGGATAATTTTGACTCTTTTTACTTATAACTTAGTCGATCAATTTCATGACCTAGCCACCAAGTTACCGTATTTCGTAACGACTACCCATTAGACGCTAGAAAAAGCGCGTACACCCTCAGAGTGTATTGTGGCGCTATCTCCCGGCCCTGGCACACCAGCAGAAGCAGGAAACTTAATTGAGATTATTAAACAGCTTAAACATGAAGTGCCAATGATTGGCATCTGTTTAGCCACCAAGCGATTATTGAGGCATTAGGAGGAGAAGTTATCCATACTGGTACCGTGTTACATGGTAAAGTCTCTAAAAATTGATCATGATAACCAAGCCATGTTTGCCGGCATTCACAAATCCCTATGCCCGTTGCCCGTTATCATTCATTGATGGGAGATGCACTTCCTACAGAATTAGTGGTTAATGCTACTTATGGAAATATTATTATGGCGGTTCGTCATCAGACATTACCGATTTGTGGCTTCCAATTTCATCCAGAATCCATTTTAACGGTACAAGGCACGAAATTATTGGCACAATCGGTTGAATGGTTATTGACAAGCATAAGTTAGTTAGATAAACAAAAAGAGGAAAACAAATTTCCTCTTTTTCTTCTTAAATCACATTTTTCTGAGATAAATTCGATAATTTTTCACCTCAGGTGTAGGTTTTATCAGGTTAATCTCAACAGTGATTTCGCTGGCAAACAAAACGGCTGCCATCCTTCATTCGCAGCATCTTGACTTTGCGTTGCACCATGTTGGTCATACCAAAGAATTTTTAACGTGCTACTGATTGGTTAAATCCGTTTTATTTTCTAAAGTCAGTATCCGCTTTCGCATTTACTTCAACAAACTGCTCCATCAGCTGATTCAATATTTACTATTGGCTTAGATTTTGCCGGCAAGCACTTTGTGGATTACTACCACAAGCGGTCATGAACCGATTGCAAAACAAATAATGCGTTACGTATAAAACCCTCTATTTTTCGCTAACATCGCACCAAGTGGCTCACTGCCAACTAAAATGCATATGAATATGGAATACTTCTTGCCCGCCATAGTTTGGTTACAATTCACAATCAAATCGGTAGCCATTTTCTGCAATGCCTTCTGCTTTGTGCAATTTTCGCTGCTGCTGTAAATAAGCGACCAGTGTTTGCTCATCTTCAGCTGTGACATGATTAACAGTTGGAATAAATTTATTTGGAATAATCAAAATATGGGTTTTAGCGTGGCGAAATATCACGAAAAGCCGTAACCAATTCATCTTGATACACAATATCTGCTGAATTTCTTTGCGGATAATTTCTTACTAAAAATCGTTTCTGATAAGTTTTTCGAGTCATAACACTGTCCTTTTATTTTAAATTTAAACATCTTGCCACTGGCGCAAAAACCTTTGATGAAAAGGCGTAGCACCATATTGGCTTAATTTTTCAAAATGTAAAGCGGTCGGATAACCTTTATGTTTTGCAACCATATTCTGGAAATTGTTTATCTAACTTGCCATTTCTAAATCGCGTGTCACTTTTCGCTAAAATTGATGCTGCACTAATTTCTTGTACTAATGCATCGCCTTTTACCACCGCTTGTGCCGGCATTGACAAATTAGGTAAAGCGGTTGCCATCAACCAATACAAAATCAGGCGTGATGCTCAGGCCTTCCACAGCACGCTGCATCGCCAACATTGTTGCATGCAGAATATTAAGCGAATCGATTTCTTCTGGCTCTGCTCGACCTAATGACCAACAAAGGGCTTTTTCTTTAATTTCTTCCCCTAATGCCAAGCGCTTTTTCTCTGAAAGTTTTTAGAATCAGTCAGCCCCCATAATCGGCTTTCTTTGCGGATCTAAAATAACTGCAGCAGTCACTACTGCACCCACTAACGGGCCACGCCCTACTTCATCCACGCCAGCAATTAGTTTTTGCTTTTGGATAAATAAACATAATTAGGCAATCTCCGTTCTGAAATGACGCTGGCTCTTACTTTCGTTTCGACTTTCAATTAAACGATGATAATTTTCAAAACGAATCGGATCAATTTTGCCTGCTTCCACCGCTTCACGTAATGCGCAACCAGGATCATTGCTGTGTTTACAATCCCTAAATTTACAAGTACCTAGCACTTGTTGAATTCGCGATAACCTTGCGTAATCTGCTCGGCTTCTAAATGCCACAAACCAAATTCCCTGAATTCCTGGGGAATCAATTAAATTCCTCCCTGAGGAAGATGATATAAGCGAGAAGCAGTTGTGGTATGCTGCCCTAGACCAGAGGTATCACTCACCTCTCCTGTTAAAGCTTGCACTTCTGGCAATAACTGATTGATTAAACTTGATTTTCCTACACCAGATTGCCCCCACAAAATAGAGGTGCCTTTCGATAAATAGCTATCTAATGTGACCATATTTTTCGCCTGTATCGGCAGAAAAGCAATAATGTCTCGTAACCAATTTTTTCATAAATAGCGAGTTGTGCTTTTACCGCTTCGCGCTCTTCTGGGCTTAATAAGTCAATTTTTATTCAGTACAATCAACGCGGAATGCCTGCCGTTTCGCAAACTAACCAAATAACGGTCAATGATGTTAAGCGATAAGGTTGGCAACACGGCAGAAACAATAATAATCTGATCAATATTCGATGCCATCACTTTAATGCCATCATAATAATCAGGGCGAGTTAACTCATTCTTGCGTGGATAAATCGCTTCAATCACACCTGAAATACCTGCAGTTGCGCCGTTCCTTGTCGCCAAGAAACCACATCGCCGACTACCACATTTTTAGGGTTCGGCGTAAATTACAACGGCAAATCTCTCCATTAGGCGCTTCAACATCGGCATGCTTCGCATGGCGCGTGATCTACGATGCCCGTTTGCACTTCGCCAGCATATCTTCTTGCCACTCAAACTCTTTTTACTGATTCGTTTATGGTGGTTAGATTGAATACGGCGCTGTTGATTTTGCGTTAATCGTCTTTCTTTACTCAAATTCTGTTCTCAATCAAAAATATATAGGTATGCTACCATTTTTGCCTAAACGCGACAAATACCCTCGCGCACAAGCAAAAAGCCGAAGACCACGCCCATTGAAGTTATAACCCCCGAGCCAACCTGTTACATCCAAGACTCACTCAATGAAATATAAACCTTGAACCTTTTGCGCTTCCATCGTTTTAGAAGAAATTTCGGCAGTATCCACGCCGCCCATGGTCACTTCTGCAGTGCGATAAACCTTCTTGTGCCATTTGGTAAAAATGCCCAATGATGAATCCATTGTTCCAAATGTGCTAATTCAGTCTTAGAAAGTTGGGCTAGCGTATTTTCTTTTTAACCAACCTTGCTCAAACCATAATTCAACCAGTTTTTAGGCAAATAACGCGCTAAGGCAGTTTTGAGCTGTAATTTTGGGGTAAGATTGACGCAACTCTTGCAAAAATATCGATAATCATTGCATTAGGTAACAGATCAATTTTTACACTTTCGCCCATTTGCCAATAGTTAGAAATCTGCAAAATCGCAGGGCCAGAAAGCCCACGATGGGTAAACAACATCTGATTGCTAAAAGTTTTCCTTGATTGCTGACACTCACAGGCAAAGAAATCCCAGATAAATGCATAAAAGGCTTACTCACCTCTTTCCAAGTAAAAGGCACAAGACTCGCCTGTGGTGCCACAACATTTAAGCCAAACTGTTCTGCCAATTTATAACTGAGGATGTCGCACCAAGCCCCGGCATCGAAAGTCCACCAGTGGCTACAACTAAATGAGGGGTTAGTAACGAGCACAAGCGGTCTGAATTTCAAAACCATTTGCAAATTTTTCAACAGAAATGACCGCTTGCTTTTAACAAAATTTCGACATTGCCTTTTTTGACATTCTGTTTCTAGTAATTTAACGATTTGTTCCGCCCCCTCATCACAAAAACAGCTGTCCTAATTCTTTTTCATGGTAGCTATACCATATTGTGCAACGAGTGCAATAAAAATCCCACTGGCTATAACGTGCCAATGCTGATTTGACAAAATGAGGGTTCTGGCAAAGATAATGCTGTGGTGTCACTTCTAAATTGTAAAATTACAGAAACCGCCACCCGACATTAGAATTTTGCGGCCGATTTTCTTGCCATTATCTAACACAAGCACACGCTTGCCTGCTTGGCCTAATTGCGCAGCACAAAACAGCCCTGCTGCGCCAGCACCAATAACAATAACATCAATATCTTGCATTGAAATTTAATACCTTATCGGCTTGCATTGTCCAGTCTGCTAATTCAATCAATGTCCCAATTTCCACACCGTCAGCTAAGGGGAGTTCAGTTATACCACGCGCATTCGTACAAGTTTTACAAAGTTTCACCGTAGCGCCTTGCGAGGTTAAAATTTCTAACATTTGCTGTACGTGATAGCCTTTCTGATGGCGTTTGTTTAGCAAGACCACCGACCACAGCATCCGGACATTAAAAAGATGTTAACTTCTCGCTTTGTGCTGTTCTTTGAATTTGTAGTGCTAAACGTAAACCACTGAAAAACTTTCATTGCCATATGGGGCAGAATTGATAATAAAAAAAGTAATTTTTGCATATTGTTCTCCACAGGAAATTGTCATTTTGAAAGAAACCAAGAAATAAAAAGAAAAAAGCGGTGAAATTTGCAAATGTTTTTACAAACTCCACCGCTAGATACGATTAGCCTATCGGGGTAATTTCAATACGTTGCGCTTGTTCTGCAACTCTTGCTCGAATTTTTCGCTTCCGTTGGTCGATGAGTTTATCGTTATCGAACCGTTCTTTTGACGCACACCATCAAGATAAAAACCGCTCATTTTATTTGAGCCAGTCACACCAAGATCTGAAACTAATGCTCACCCGGGCCATTTACCACACAGCCAATAATGGAAACATCCATTGGTGTTAAAATATCTTCTAGGCGTTGCTCTAATGCATTTACCGTTGCAATCACATCAATTTCTTGACGCGAACAAGTTGGGCAAGCAATAAAGTTAATACCGCGTGAACGAATGCGTAATGATTTCAAAATATCGAAACCCACTTTCACTTCTTCAACTGGATCCGCTGCTAGCGAAACACGTAAAGTATCGCCGATCCCTTCTGAAAGGAGTAAACCCTAAGCCGATAGCTGATTCTCACTGAACCTGCCCGTGCGCCACCTGCTTCAGTAATACCTAAATGCAATGGCTGCTCAATCGCTTTTGCTAATAAACGATAAGACTCTACCGCAAGGAATACATCGGATGCTTTACGCTTACTTTAAATTGATCGAAGTTGAAAACGATTCTAAAATATCTCACATGGCGTAATGCGGATTCTAATAATGCTTGCGGAGTTGGCTCGCCATATTTTTTTCTTTTGAATATCGCGCTCTAATGATCCAGCATTAACCCCAATACGAATTGGAATATTTTTATCCTTCGCACAATCAACCACGGAACGAATACGCTCTTCGTTACCAATGTTACCTGGATTGATACGTAAGCAATCTCACGCCATACTCTGCGACTTTAAGCGCAATTCGATAGTCAAAGTGAATATCTGCCACTCAGTGGTACTTCTACTTGTTGTTTAATTGCTTTTAAACGCTTCTGCGGCATCCATCGTTGGCACAGAAACGCGAACGATATCTGCACCCACTTTTTCTAAGGCTTTTAATTTGCGCAACGGTTGCTTCCACATCCGTAGTGCGTGTGTTAGCCGATAGACTGAACTGAAATCGGTGCATCGCCACCGACAGGAACTTTTCCAACCCAAATCTTTTTGGATTGACGACGTTTAATCGGCGATTGCTGTACTGCTGACATGAGAAATTCCTATTGTAATGGAAGTTTAATACGTGCAACACGTCCGTCAATTTTAACGGAACTTCTTCACCTTTTATAATAAATCTTAACATTCGCTGGTGCCGATGGTTAAACGGTATTGTTCATTCGTTAAAAAGTTAATACCTCACTCAGAAGTATGTACAGTTTTTCCGCTAAACTTTTCTTACTGCTTGCGCCTTTACTGTAATCCAGCTTTTCCTTTTGCCAGTTACCCTATACGTAATAATGCATCAATAGGAAGTGCTTGCTGTGGTGCTTGCTCTTGTGCAACAGGTTGTTCTTGTCGTTGCGTTATTTTGTTGTAATACATTTACTGTTGATTCAGCATTTGCAGTTGGTTCCGCATTTTTCGACCGCTTGAATGCTTTGTTTTTCACTTTCAGTTTGCGCTGTTGTTTCAGCTGGTGTAGTCACAACAGGTTGTTCAACCACTGACGTTTTGCTTTTTACAGGCTCTACTGCCGGTTGAGCAGCTGTTTCTACTGTTTTGTTTTCGTTTGTAGCGCGGGTAGCAATCTCATTTTTCGCTGGCGCTGCATTATTGGTTTCTTGTTGAGTTTCTGCGTCGCAGCGATCACAAATTGATCACGGTTTGCTTGCTCTTTTTGATAATCTTGATACCACCAAACCAACGTCATTCCTAAAGCACCCAATAAAATCGCGATGGTTAAATATTTTTACCCATTGAGTTTGAGATTTTGTTTCACTTTTAGACGGTTGCGCGTTATTGATTACTGTTTTAGGTAAAATGACCTCTCCATAATTAACGCTAGACACTAAGCCTTCAGGGCAAACGTAAAACGAACATAGTTACGCACATAGCCACGCACAAAAGTTGGCGCTACATTTTTGTAGTACAAAATATCGTTTTCTAACGATCTCAATATGCGATTTTTCAAATTCGTTTTTCTCGCCACGTCTCTTACAGAAAGACCGAGCGCTTCACGCGCTTGTTTTAACTGTTGTCCGAGCGAAAGTTCCGAGGTTGTGTTAAGAGATTCTGGTCATAAAAATATAACTCTTTAAAAATTGAACAAAAATTATTCGGAAGTTTAAAGAGATAAGCATTTTTGCAATGCCGATGGACAAAAATTTGCAAAAATTAATTCAAGCGGTTAAATTTATAAAAATTGACAAAATCTGATATAGGCCAAAAATGATTCAAAAATTAAGCGTAGAATAATGTTTTTAACCATTTCCTCCCATAGGATGTTATGAATACCAGCAAAATCCAACTGTTAAAGCAAAACTTTGCCTCGGGCTTAGTTGTGTTTTTGTCGCATTACCGCTCTGTTTAGGCATTGCGTTGGCTTCAGGTGCGCCGCCACTTTCAGGGATTAGCTTCAGGCATTGTTAGGAATCATTATCGGCACCCTCAGCACTTCACATATTCGATGTTGCAGGCCCTGCTGCTGGGCTTTGTTGCGATTGTTTTTGGCAACGATTAACCAATTACACTCTTTTGAATTATTCCTTTGTGCGGTATGATTGCAGGGCATAATGCAAATTGCACTTGGCTTTTTGCGTGCACAGTATTATAACTATATTCCCGTTGCGGTCATTGAAGGGATGCTGGTAGTATTGGTATTCTAATTATTTTTAGCCAACTCCCTTATGCTTTTGGCAGTATCTAGCCTGGCGCAATTATCACACGCCTCAATTGATATTCACTTAGGCTCTTTATTATTACGCTTATCTCTATTCATTATTATTGGCTGGGATAGCTCAACTAAACTTAAAACGGATTAAAACAACTTCCTTCCGCGTTGATTGCGGTTATTGTAGTGTGCTTATTAACCATATCTTTATTGCCACTAATAGCTATTTAGCAATTCCAAGTGAACAGCCAGTGCTCTTTCCCGTGATTGAAAATGCTGAATGACTTTCCAAAACATTTTATTACCTTGCCCGATTTTTCTGGTCAGTCATCAATTGTTTGGATCACCGGCGCAACTATTGCTGTCGTTGCCTCTATCGAAACACTACTTTCGATTGAAGCCGCTGATCGCCTTGACTTAAAAACACGCAGATTACTGATACAAACCAAGAACTACTGCGCAAGGTGTGAATTTGGTTTCTTCACTTATTGGTGGCTTACCTATTACAGCCGTCATTGTACGCTCTTTCAGCCAATGCAAAATGGGTGCTACGCATCAAGATTTCGCATTATTCATGCTTTATTATTGCTTGTTTGTGTGTATTTATCTGCAGCATGGCTAAGATGAAATTCCATTAGCCACACTAGCTGCAGCTGTGATTTTAGTTGGCTATAAATTCAGCCTGACCAGCTGTTTTAAACATTTTTGGCATAAAGGCATTTATCAATTTATTCCATTTATTGCCACAGCTGCAGCGGTAGTGATATTCGATTTATTAAAAGGCGTTGGACTGGGCTTAATTATCAGTATTCTATTTATTCTTCATGGCAATATGAAACGAGCTTACTATTTAAGCCGAGAAGAACTAGCTGAAGCAACAACCATTCGCTTAGATTTAGCTTTCGAAGAAGTCTTTTTAAATAAAGCGGCAATTAAGAAAACGTTGAAAAACATCCAACCAGATTCAACTTTAATCATCAATGCCGAAAAGAACCTCTTACATTGCCTGCGATGTGTTAGAGCTTATTGAAGATTTTCTGCTAACATTTATGCCAAAGAAAATCATATCGTGATTTTAAAAGGCTTTAAAAGCGGATTATGACAACACCGTCGATCAAAGTAGCAATATTCATGTTGAACACGGCAAACGGCTATAGATCATGTAAAAAGAAGGCAATCCGTAGATCGCCTTCTTTTTCTTTATACGTTAAACGTTGCTAATTTTTCTAACGTTTTCATATGCTTTTTCCGCTTGCAAGCAGCGCTTTTACTTTAGCAGCATTGGCTGAGATCTTCACCAGGTGCGCATATAACGTTACGTTTACTGCAACTGCATCAATATGCGCAGGGTTTTTCCATTACCTTTAATAAGGCTTTTCAACATTTCTGCATTCTCTGCCGGCTCACCACCTTTTCAAGTCTGCTAAGCAACGAATGTGTTTGAATACCAAAATCTGCTGGCGTAACACTAAAAATAATGAATGTTACCTCCTTCAACTTCTGCAACCAATGTTCTCACCATGAACCGCCACCCTCATCTAATCCTGCGCCATGTACAACAATGGTGTCGCTCAGCACCTAAGGCTTTTTACTGTTTCGCATAAATTTTCAGAATATCTGGAGAATAGACGCCTAACATTTGACGTTTAGTGTGAGCTGGATTCACAAGTGGACCTAAAATATTAAACAAGGTACGCGTTTTAATGCTTGACGAACGGTGCTGCATGGCGAAATCCCGAATGATAATGCGGAGCAAATAAGAAACAAAGATTCGTTTCATCCAATGCCCACGCGCTTGTTCTGGAGAAATGCCTACATCACGCTAATGCCGAAAGCACATCGCTCGCGCCTGTCTTTACTTGAAACGCTACGGCTACCATGTTTAGCAATTTTATAACCTAAGGTTGCAGCAACAATTGCACTGGCGCCGTTGAAATGTTAATCGTATTATGTCCATCTCCACCAGTACCTCACAATATCAGCAAAAGGATAATCTGGTGTTGGAAATGGCGTTACCTGCAAAAAGCAGCTTCCACTGCTCCAGCAATTCTTCAATGGTTCACCACGAACTTTTAATGCAATCAAAGCACCCGCTCAATTGTTCAGAAGAAAGTTTACCTTGAATCACTGATCAAAAGAAAAATGTGATTCAGCTTGCGTGAGAGATTGTGCATTAAATAATTTTTCTAATAATGATTCAGTTTGCATAATAATTCCTTATTTAATTGGTAAATATTTTGCACTATTAAAATAGTACATCAGCACAAAGTCAAGTATTTCAAGCGGTCTAATTTTCTTAGTCAATTTACCAATTCTACGTTTAACGGAAGTTGCCATTGAATTGGGCGAAGTCCTTTTGATTCAAGATAATGATTCGCTTGTGATGATGACAGCCAAAGACCACGATGCGCTGAAAGTGGCGAAGGATGGTGCTCTCAATACACGCAATGACGATTTTGGTCAATAAACTGCCCTGTGCGTGACTTCCCAAAGTAAAAACCAAATTTTGCCGATGCAAGTTGAGTTGTTCAATCACTTTATCGGTGAAGGTTTCCCAGCCAAAATTTGCATGCAGAATGTGCTGGCCTTGCTCCACGGTTAACACAGTATTAAGTAACACCACACCTTGTTTTGCCCAATCAACCAAATAACCGTGATGAGGAATTTGAAAATTAGGAATATCTTGTGCAAGCTCTTTATAAATATTCACTAATGAAAGGCGGTGGCGCTACTGGTGGCTTGACTGAAAATGCCAAGCCATGTGCTTGGATTTGGTCCGTGGTAAGGATCTTGCCCTAAAATAACCACTTTTACGGCTTCAAACCAGTTGATAGACTAAAGGCACCAAATATCTCTGATTGTAGGCGGATAAAACTGTCTTTTCCTGCTGCCTTAGCTTGCTGAACCTGTTGTAAAATATGTTGAAAATAGGTTTTGTTTTTCTTCACCAATCGCTTTTTCCACGTTTTCATTTTTCTTCCTTCTTATCATAAACAATAACGAACATAACCAAACAATCCATAAAAATGGTAAATGCTTAAATTTTTATCGCAATCTAAAACTAAAGGGGTATAATGCACATCAAATAAATTTTGAATCTTTCAAATTATTTTATAAATCTGTTTATCTCAACATATGGAGCTTTATCATGGTTAAAGTGTACAAATCACTGAATCTGCAAAACAGCAACTTATTAAATTCTTTCTGGTTATTAGACGAAGCGAAAACGAAGCACGTTGCATTGCAGCAAAAAGCGCTGATGTTTATAAAGAAGATCAAGTCGTTGCTATCAGCGAATTAGGTCAAATTTCTTACCGCGAAGTACCTGTAAACGTTGCACCAACAATCAAAGTAGAAGGTGGTCAACACTTAAACGTTAACGTATTGCTGTCGCGAAACTTTTAGAAGATGCAGTTAAACGATCCTGAAAAATATCCTCAATTAACTATTCGTGTTTCCGTTGCAGCACGTTTTAACTCATTAACGCCAGAACAACAACGTGATGTTATCACCGTACTTTCACAGAAAGCTTATAATATCAGTTTTCTTTTAACGCACTCAATAGAGTGCGTCTTCAGATCTTTTTAACTGTTCTTAAAACCACTGCTATCATAAAATATAGTTGACACTGTTTAGATAATCAGTAAAATGCCTGTATAAACCGACAGCCAGGAGGAAATTATGGCAAGTCTTCGTCAATTAGATCCAGAAACGTGGAATTTTCTTATCAACCTATGCCCAATGTATCGTGATAAAGATTCAAGAACGATCAATGAAAATTAGATCTCAAATACATTATGTATCAAACGCCCGACTGAAACCTTCTTCATTTTGGTAAAAATCCAAATTTAATTGCTTTGGGGAATTGAATTAGATGATTTACTGGTTGTAGAAAAAGCTTCAGAATACTTTTGTTAATGATCCAAGAGTTTATAGAACAAGCGAGAATATAAATTCTACCAATTCTTCAATGAAATCAATGGAGAGAAAATTCTATTCTCGCTAGACGCTAATTTACCAAACCGCCGTATTCAAGATTGGGAAGATATTACTATTTCAGGAGTCATTACCAATGTTGTTCATCAAATACGCCCGCGTTTTTCTCCAATTATGCACGGAAAAACGCTATAGCATGATGTTCATAGATAAGGCATAGCGCTATATTGCTATGCCTTATAAATTTACTATTTTTATTCGTCTTTCAATCCATTTCATTAGATTGTTCTAAAATTGCTCATTAGAACCTTCTGGGTCATCAAAATCTTCTAATTCACAAATCCACTGATGCATATCAGTAAAACGCACCGTTACTGGGTTTAAATCTGGATCACGGTCATATAACTCTTCTGCAATCCGTTGAACATCTGTCCATTTCATTAGTGTGCGGCCTCATTTTGCATGGTTTAAGTTATATTTTGGAATTTCAACGACTAAGTCTTCATCACTCCACACACATTGGCAAGATAAACGGCTATCCATTTCCAAACCCCAAAGCCTTATCCAACATATCTTCTTCTTTGATCTGTGGTTTCATTTAATGAATCGTAACCTCACGAATCACAACGTGACAAGTCGTACAAGCACAAGAACCATCACAAGGTGAGTGAATCTCACCCCTGCATTATGAGCCAGTTCTAATAGGTTATCGCCTTTTTGCCTCAATAACCATACCTTCAGGACAAAATTCTTCATGAGGAAGAAAAACTACTTTTGGCATAAAATCCTCTTTTTAAATAATTTCATCAACGGCTTTACCCGCTAATGCTTTTTGAATAGATAAAATTCATTCGTTTAGGCTGCAAATGCTTGAGTTGCAATATCAAGATCTTAATACCTTGTGCAATTGCGGCTCTATCGTTACCTTTTTGGTCTCAATCAATTTTTGAATTTCCGCTCACTGCTTTTAAATTCTTCAACACTTAACACCTCTGCCCCATCCGCTTGTAATGCAGAAATAACGGTATCAATCACACGATCGGCTTCAACACGTTGTTCAGCAAAGCGTCTGGCTTCCATATCTTCTTTAGCATTGGTCATTGAAGATTTAATCATCTGCGCTACTTTCCTCTTCCGTTAAAACCATAAGAAGGTTTAATTTGAATAGAGGCTTGCACTTTAGTTGATTTTTCCAGTCAGTTACACTTAACAACCCATCGGCATCCACTCTGATAAGTCACAATGAAGTTGCTGTAACTGCCACCATTGGCGGAATTCACGTAAAGTAAAACGACCAAGAGAACGGCAATCTTCTACTAATTCACGCTCGCCTTGTAAAACGTGAACGGACATCGCAGTCTGCCCATCTTTTGCTGTAGTAAATTCTCGCACGCGCAACGGGAATAGTGGTATTGAGGAATAATCTTCTCAACCAAGCCACCCATTGTTTCAATTCCCAAAAGAAAGCGGCACAACATCTAATAAAAAGCATATCTGAATCGGGTTTATTTCCCACTAAAATATCTCTTTGAATTGCTGCGCCAAGTGCAACCACTTTTGTCTGGGTCAATGGAGGTTAATGTGTTTTGCCAAAAACTCACCTACTTGCTCACGTACAAATGGAAACACGGTAGAACCACCAACCATAACCACTTCTGTAGCTGCATCTGCTTCCACACCCGCATCTTTAAAGCTCGGCGACAAGTCATCAGGGAACGTTTTTACAAGTTGTTGAATTAAATCTATTAAATTGCGAACGCCAACCGTGCCAGTCCAATTTGGTAAATTTCACTTCTGTTTCGACCGTTTGTGAAAAGTGCAACTTTTAGTTTTTCGTTGTAGGGTCAATAACTCACGTTGCTCGTTTGCATTTTGAGTGTTGATAATCGGCGCGCCGCAATCCAACTCAGCTAAAGAGGCGATCAAAAATCATCTCCCCAAAGCCGTATCTCCACCCGTCGCCAATACTTCAAATACGCCTGACTTAAACGAAAATGGAAATATCAAAAGTGCCGCCACCTAAATCATATACAGCAATCACGCCTTCTTGTCCGCTATCAAGCCATATGCAATGGCTGCAGCCGTCGGTTCATTTAATAAACGTAATATATTTAATCCTGCTAATCTTGCAGCATCTTTTGTACTTTGCGCTGCATCATCAAAATAAGCAGGAACAGTAATAACCACACCGGCCAATTCACTCTGCTAAATCGTTTTTCAGCAAAAGCATTGAGATAACTTAAAATATCGGCTGAAACTTCAATCGGGCTTTTATTGCCCCTGCAATGTTTGAATCAGTAGCGCTATTATCACTTTGCATGACAAATTCATACGGTAAATTTGGATAACGTGGGTAACATCAGCTAAAGAACGACCAATTAAACGCTTAGCTGAAATGATTGTATTTTTTGATCAACTGCTGCTAATGCAAAAGCCTTCTACACCACAGGTTTTCTCTTATTTTTGCCATAATGCACAACAGATGGCACTAAAGCTCGCTCTTTCTCATCAAGTAATACTTGCGCTTGTCCACTACGTACCGTAGCGACCAATGAATCTGGTTGTCCCCAAATCAATCCCTACTGCGAGTCTTGCTTGATGAGGTGCTGCTGTTTGCGGTTCAGCAATTTTGAGTAATGCCATTATTTAATGTTCTCTCTGAATTATCTTATTTTTATAAAATAGATTGCTTACTGAATATCCCATATTTTCAGGGGCAAATACGCCTTGATAGTGGCGTTCAATAGGTATAGCACTTTTACTTTCTAGATTAAAAATTTGATGCCCTTGCAGTTTTTACATCAGCTTGCCAATTTTCCCAACGTAAATCTTGATAAAAATCGCTAAATCCTGCTAATGCCCAACCTAAGAATTCTGAATAACTTAAATTTAACGCTTCCCATGTTTTGGTTTGTGGTTGGCGATAATAAACCTGACCGACTTTATCACCTAAACCGCCCTGCATTGATAGCAAAATATCCGCCAAGCACATCATCTGCAATCAATAAATAACTGGTTGCTCTCCTGATTGTTTAAAGGTTTTGCCAAAACTCTAATCAAATAAACCTGAGGCAACTTTTTCATTCCCTGAACCTAGAATACGCACACCGTGATCAATCAAAACACCGCCCGTTTCATATACTATTGTACCTAACGGCGAACGCGTTGAAAGTTACACTACCAACCAGCAGCAGAAGCATCTTTCAGCATAGCTTGGTAAAATTTCATAATGATTTTTAGCACTGGTAAACCAATCGCGTAAAATCAACCATTGAGCTTTTTATCTAATAATTCTTCTAGGGTTTTCATTGGTAAAATTCCTTAAAAATCAACATCCGCTTGTAAGCTTTTACATTAAAAATCAAAAACCTCTCTTCAACTTTTTCAATGGACTCAGTAATGAAATAAGCGCAGGCGATCAGGTTAATGCATTCGCTTTCTGCCAATTTTCTCAGCTATAATGTTTCAAGTTGAGCTATCACCGCCTTTTTGTTCAATTTTAATGGATTTCAAAATGCAGTTAAAGCTTCTTCATCTTTACGGTTTTCAATACTTTCTAACTGTTCGTGCTATTCCATTTGTTGCATAAGGAATTCCACATCTCGCATACTTTTCTCTTCTAAGTTTTTGCAATGCCGGTTTCAATTTCAATTATTGCTTCAGCACGTAGAATAGGATCTTGAACACCTCTAAAGCTCCATTAACATCTGCCGATTTTTGGATAGCAACTAGCTGTTCTGCTGTTGAACTATGGGCAAAATTATCTGATGCAATGTTTTTCTGTAAGGCTAGATAACTGCTCAGAGAGTATTTGGCTATCTAAATTAAATTGAACGGGTAAATCCAAGCGCAGGGTTGTGTCATTTTTCATTCTTTATGTAAGCAAATTAAACGCTAAAAACTTTCGCCACAACCGCATCTATTTTTCACATTCGTTGAGTATGAAAACCTTCATTAAGCCTTCTTTTGACAAAGTCCAATTGCGTGCCATCGAGATAAGTAAGGCTCATCAACAATCACTTTTACGCCATGCTGTTCAAAAACATGATCATCTTCGCTTAATACATCGACAAATTCCTAGTACGTAAGCCAACCCTGAACAGCCAGAAGTTTTAATGCTCAAGCGGAGCCCAATGCCTTTCACGCGATTTTCTAAGAGAAAGTTCTTACCGATTAGCAGCTGTTTCTGTTAACATAGTGCTCATGATGATTTTCCCGTTAAGAATAGTGATAATGAAAAGTGCGGCAATTTACCTCACTTTATTATTTGTTGTGCTTTTCATAGTCAGTACTGCTGCTTTAATCGCATCTTCTACTAAAACTGAACAGTGCACTTTTACTGGTGGCAATTCTAATTCTTCTGCAATATCGCTATTTTAATTGCGCCTGCTTCTTCTAATGATTTTCACCTTTTACCCATTCAGTAATTAATGAGCTTGATGCAATCGCAGAACCACAACCATATGCTGAAAGCGCGCATCTTCAATATACCTTCATCGTTTACTTTAGATTTGTAAACGCAAGATATCGCCACAAGCTGGCGCACCAACCATACCTGTACCCCACATCTGCCGCTTCTTTGTCAAAGGTTCTCAGACTACGTGATTTTCATAATGGTCGATGACTTTCTCACTATATGCCATAGTTAATCCTTCTATTTATTTCCCCTCTTTAGTAAAGCGGGGTTAGGGAGATTTGTGTGATACGGATATTTTGGGACCTCCTCAACTCTCTCTTTTTAAAGAGGAGGTTAATATTAGTGCTGATTCCACTCACTTTGGATAAATCTACACCTTCTTTTGAACATTTCAAAGCGGCGAAAGTTCACGTAATTTCACAATCGCTTTTTCACTAGTTCGATGGTGTAGTCAATTTCTTCTTGCTTGTCCAACGACCTAAAGAGAAACGGATTGAACTGTGTGCTAACTCATCATTACGACCAATCGCGCGTAGTGACATAAGATGGTTCGAGACTTGCTGAAGTGCAAGCAGAACCTGATGAAACAGCGATATCAATGTACCATCATCACGACTCTCCTTCACCAAAAGTTGAAGCTAATGTTTAAGTTTGAGCTACACGTTTAGCCTGGTTCCATTGAGCCGTTTACATACACTTCTTCAATATCTTTGAAGCCATTGTATAAACGGTCGCGTAACTTGTCTATGTGCCATTTCTTCGGTCATCTCTCTCTTCGCAATACGATATGTCTGTCGATACGCACGATTTGAAGTGAACTGGTAATGTACCTGAACGCATACCACGCCTCATGACCACCACCATGAATAATCGCTTTAAAACGCACACGCGGTTTACGACAAACGTATAAGCCACTGATACCTTTTTGGCCCGTATAATTTGTGTCTTTGAGAAAGACATTAAATCTACTTTTTTAATTCTTGTACGTTAACCGGTACTTTACCTACCGACTGCGTTGCATCTACGTGGAAAACAATTTTACGAGAAACGGCACATTTCACCAATAGTTTTAATATCGGATTGCGCCCATCTCATTATTAACGCATAACAGAGACTATGGTGGTATCTGGACGAATTGCTGCTTCTAATTTTGCTAAATCTAATAAACCATCTTGTTCAGGGTCTGATGAAGTCACTTCAAAACCTTCGCGCTCTAACTGACGGCAAGTATCTAATACCGCTTTATGCTCGGTTGACTGTAATGATATGCTTAGCCTTTTCGGTTTGATAGAAATGCGCAGCCCCTTTAATAGCGAGGTTATCTGACTCAGTTGCACCTGAAGTGAAGACGATTTCACGCATCTGCGCCAATTAAATCAGCGATTTGATTACGTGCAATACTACTCGCTTCTTCAGCTTCCCAAACCGAATTTGTGCGAACGAGAAGCTGGGTTACCAAAGATGCCGTCTTTTGGTCATATATTCATCATTTTGTGCAACACGCTCATCCATCGGGTTGTTGCTGCATAATCTAAATAAACAGGTAATTTTCACTGACATTATTATTCTAACACGCTTAAACAAGCGGTCATGAATTTTTACCAAAGGTTATTAGTAGCGTGATCATGACAGTGCGATTTTTCTGCAATCATGATCTAAATTCTTCCGCCACCAAATCTGCCATTGACGGTCTCAAGAAGTTACCAATAAGTAACTCTGGCGTTCACATAAATCATGCGTCAAGCAACGTGAGTCATTTCGGCAGTTACCACTACCTTTGCATTTTTGTGACATCCACGCTTTTCGTTCACTGCAATAACCATGCCTACGCTAATTTCTTTCGGGCTTTTTTCTAATTTTATAGCCGCCACCGCGCCACGTACGCTTTTCACAATGCCTTCACGACGAAGTTGTGCAAAAAGCTGTTCTAAATAAGAAAGCGAAATTGCCTGACGATCAGCAATATCTGCAAGGCTCACAGGTTCATCTTTTCCGTGAATAAAGGATGTCTAAAATGGCGGTTACTGCATAGCGCCCTCTTGACGTTAATCTCATAAGATCGTCCTCTATTAATGTTATTTTTAGTGACACTTACAAAGTAAGAATTTTGATATAACAGACTATTCTAAAATCAAGGTTATTCTACTTACTTCAACTAATTGATATGAAAGAGGTTTTGCAAATGAATTGCAAATCAAAAGAAGTGAGCAAATCTTACGTATTCTACGCCACTTTCGCCTTGAAATAAACTCATAGAGTGATTTTTCATTTACAATTTTTCAAACACACATTTCATGGATTGGAATGAAGAATTGTTGGTTATTTTTACCTCATTTTATTGATCCAAATCAAACATCCACTCTGGACGCTGGTCGAACCACATAAAAAGTAAGTGTTTTCAGGGTTGTATAATCCTCAGCTGCTTCGTAGAATCGCGAAGTTTTATTGTTAATTTTTGTTTTTCTGTAAAATGAAAAATAACACCTTGGATTAGATTTCCCATGAATAAATTTTCAAAAACGCTTTTAGCTTCTTCTCTTTTTCTTTCAGCAGGCGACACGCAGCTGCTTTTCCAATTAGCAGAAGTTTCAACTCTGGTTTAGGGTACTGCTTATGCAGGTAATGCCGCTGTTGCTGATAACGCTTCAGCTGTGGCAAATAACCCTGCGTTAATGACCCAATTCAAACAAGCAGAAATGTCTGCAGGTGGCGTTTTGGTTCATGCTGATGTGGATATAAATGGCACTTTGCTGGCACAGTAAATGCTTCACACAACAATATCATTCCAGAGGCCGTTGTTCCTAACTTATATTTTGTAACCCCAATCAATGATCGCTTTTGCGATGGGTGCAGGAATGAATGCAAACTACGGTTTAAAATCTCGTTTTTCTCCTGATTACAGCGCAGGTGTTTATGGCGGTAATACTCGTTTAAGTGCAATTAACTTCACTTTAAGCGGTGCTTATAATTTAGGTTACGGTTTAAAGCGATCGGTGCAGGTCTGTGCCATTTTATTCAGATGCTAGAAATCGTTCGTCATTTAGGCGTGGGTGGTAAATTATTAAATAGTCGTTTAGGTGCTGCAGCTGCAAATCCAAGAGTTCGCTGCATTAGCGGCAGCAAACCCGGCACTTGCTGCACAATTAAATAGTGCTGCAAAACTTTAGCATAAATGGACAATCGTACCGAAGTTTCACGTTTACGGGGCGATGAATGGAGTTTAGGTTGAATGTCAGTATCGCTACGATATTAACGAAAACAAACCGCATTGCGCGCAGCTTATCACTCTGCTGTAAGTGAAATTTTAAAGGTCAATATTCAAACAACTTCCCAACTGTCTTTTAATGCCTTATTACCACAACTTTCTGTATTAGGCATTCAAGCGCCTGTTACTCACAACTGGTGGTCAAGAAATTCCTGGTAATTTTAACGCTTCACTTACCAGCTTATTGGGAAATTTCAACCTATCACAAAATGACTGATCGCTTCAGCAATGCAGTTTAGCCATAAACGTACCGAATGGGAAAAATTCAAAAGTTTAGATGCTTACGGTAGCGCAGGTAACACATTATTTAGCAAAAGCAGAAAACTACAATGATACTTCTCGTGTTGCATTAGGTGTTTCTTTATGATGAATGAGGCATTAGCGCTGCGCGCAGGTATTGCTTTATGATGAAAACAGCAAGTATTGACCTCGCTGTCTATCTCAATTCCAGATACAGACAGAACTTGTATAGCGTAGGGGGCACCTCTACTGCTCACCCCGAATCTTTTCTACCGATTTTGGTTTCGCACACTTAAGAGGCTCACACAATACCTTTTACGGAAGGTAGCGCAGTATTTCGTAAGTGAAATCTCGTGCAAATCTTTATGGTTTAAAACTTAAACTATAAATTCTAATCCATCCCATCAAGCGCGTGTTAATTTCTCACACGCCTTTTTCATGGCACCAATTATGACACTTATTATCATTATTATGCTTTCCCGTTGGGCAGCTATTACGAAAGCTGCAGGGGTTTACTGCGATTGAACTTTTGCAGAAGAAAAGCAAACGACTGAAAATCAGTACTTTTATGCCCGCCAGCCCAAAACAAGCGGTCAGATTTGAAATTTTGCAAAACCACCGAAATTTTAGACCGCTATTTTCAAGGCGCGAAACCATCGATTTTAGCTCAATTAGATTTCGTTTGCCCCATAGGCAGCCTCTTTTCAACAAGCTGTTTGGCAAATTTACGTCAGATTCACATCGCGGTACAACTAGCTATGGAGAAATTGCTAATCAACTTGGTAAGCCAAAAGCAATGCGTGCGGTAGGCGGATGCTGTTGGGCGTAACTCTATTTCGATTTTTATTCCTTGCCATCGCGTATTAGGTAAAAACCAAAGCCTGACGGGGTTTGGTGGTGGGACTTCAAGCAAGCGCTACTTGCTTGAACTTGAAGTATTTCATCACCGTAATCAAGGCATTGAACATGCTAATCCCAAAACCATGGAATCGTTAACTACTCAGCCTGATAAAATTGAACATTCGTGGCTTTCATTACCACAACAGGTACTACTCCACCCCTTTAGCCGATCTAGCATTTTGTTGCAGATCGGCAATTTTCGTTCTAATTCAATGATATGTTGCTCTGTGAGCTGCTTAACTTCGGCTGGTACGTTTCGATCGTTCAATGCTAATAATGCTTGAATCTGGGTCAGTGAAAAACCAACTTTTCTTGCATTATAAATAAAATTTAAAACGCGCCAAATCATTTGAAGAATAGATGCGATAACCTGATTCAGAACGCTGTGTTTTTGGCAGTAAACCCTCCATAATCGCAATTTGCTTCGCAGATAAACCCCGTTTGTTTGGCTATTTCACTAATGTTCATATTTCCTCTTGACTTTAACCTAAGGTCAGGGTTTTAGCATATCGGCAAATCATTTTCGCAAACAAAATAAGGAGTTTTTATGACAATCATCTTAACATTATCCGGATTACATTGTGGCAACTGCGTCAAAAGTGTTGGAAAAAGCTTTAAAATGAAGTACCAGGCGTAGAAAAAGTCACAGTCACATCCCTCTCCACAACAAGCCATTGTTGAAGGCGAAGTAGCAGGTCAAACCTCAATTGATGCTATTGATGATTGGCTTTGAAGCAGCTATTGCGACAAGCTAAGAAAGGGGGAAACCCCTTTATTTTAGGAGAAAAGAATGTCTTTGTTTCCGACAAACTCAAATACTGAAATGAACAACAACTTTTAATTGATGGAATGCACCGCGCAGCTTGTGTTAAGAGTAGAGTAGCCCCAGCAAAGGTTAATCGGCGTCAATTTCCGCTTTCAGCCTAATTTAGTCGATCAAATTGCGTTTGTACTAGGCGATGCCGGCTGAATCTTTAGTACAAGCGGTCGAAAAATTAGGTTTTCATGCGAAATGCTTGAAAGTGAAGAAAGTCGCCGTGCCAAACAACAAGCCCAAACTGCACGCACGCTCACATAAAAATGGCACGTTTAGCCTAGCGCTTGAGTTGGTGCAGGTTTAATGTTGTTAGGCTTTATCATTGAATGCACCTTAATGAAGGTAATTATTTTGTTGGTGGATAGCTGCTTTTTATCAGCTTAGCCACGATGTATTTTGTTGGTCAAGATTTCTTTAAAGGTGCGTGGATGAGCTCTAAAAATGGCGCAGCGAATATGGATACCTTAGTCGCATTAAGTACTGGTGTGGTTGGCTATTCGTTTAGCTTATCTGCTTTTTCCACAACCTCATGCTCGCTCTATTTCGAAGCCAGTGTTATGATTCTTGGGTTTATTAACCCTAGAAAATATTTAGAACTCAAAGCAAAATAGCGCTCTTCGCTTGCCTTAGATTGCTTGATTTAGCCCCGAAACAAGCGGTCATTTTTGAAGAAGATATTGCAAAAACCATTTCCAGCCAAAGGCATTAAACCTGAAAATGCGAGTTCAAGCGCTGACTGGCAGATCGGATCGCGGTAGATGGCATCATTGAAAGTGGTTCAATTTGGGTGGATGAATCTATGTTGACCAGCGTGGCATTGCCAATTGAGAAAAAGTTGGCGATGGTGCATCCGGCACGTTAATTGCGGACGGTGCAGCCATTATATTGCCACCAAGTAGGCTCAAAAACTGCGCTTGCTCGCGTCATTCATGCCGTTCGTCATGCACAAAGTATGCCACCTTTAGCGAAATTTGTCGATAAAGTCGCGGCAGTTTTCGTGCCTGTCGTGGTGTCTATCGCGCTAATTGCCAGCATAGTTTGGCTAGCACTGGGGAAAAGATTTTGCATTTGCGCTTTACTTTTACTACGGTACTCATTATTTGCTTGCTTGTGCGTTAGGATTAGCAATTCCACTTTCGACTATTGCAGGCGTTGCGAAAGTAGCAGAATTTGGCATATTGGTGCGCAATATTGAAGCACCAGCAAGCTGCAAGCGAAATTGATACCTTGTATTTGATAAACAGGAACATTAACCACGGGCGAAATGCAGGTGGTTAATGTTGAAACTTGTCAAGGTTTTGCTAAAGAAAAATTATTGAACCTCGCTATAGCCTTGAACAACAAGCCTCGCATCCAGTTGCTAAAGCGATTGTATTCGCGCAACAATCCGATGCGCAGCTTGAAACAGTGGAAAATGTTGAAGTCACGAAAGGATTAGGGTATTTCGGGAATTATCAAAGGGCAACGTATAAAAATAGGCAATGCCGCTTTCATTGGCATAGAAAGTGAAAATCATGCCAAACAAGATTTTGCCACCTTGGTTTTATCTCTCATTAGATGATGTGTTGATTGGACAATTCTCTTGCTGATCAACTCTCGCCCAGAAGCTAAAGCGATTGTGCAACAATGCCAACAGGCAGGCTATCATTGCTTGATGTTAACGGGCTGATCGCCAAACCAGTGCTGAATATTTTGCTGCACAATTAGGTTTAAATGCGTAATTGCTGAAGTTTTACCAGATCAAAAGCCGATAAAATTCGCCAACCACAAGCTCAAGGGCGTAAGGTGGCGATGATTGGCGATGGTATTAACGACGCTCTATTAGCTCAAGCTCATGTTGGTATTGCAATGCATCAAGGCTCGGATATTGCAATGGAAACCGCAGATCTCACTTATGCAACCAGGGTTAACCCCCTGTTGCTAAAGTCCTGCCTTTTTCTCAACGAGTACTTACGAATATGAAGCAAAGCCTACTTGGTGCTCATTTAGCAATATTACTGCTATCCCGATTGCTACTGGCGTACTTTATCCATTTACAGGTTGGTTACAAATCCCATGATTGCAGCTATTGCGATGGCGATGTCATCGACACTGTTGTACTCAATAGCCAACGCTTATTTAAAGAATAAGCGATATATATACGCCCAAAACGGGCGTAACGTCGGTAGATATCTTCACCATCTCGGCGTGTGTTCTGAGTAAACGTAATATCCAAACATATTGTTTTGGATCTTTCTACACAAAATACTCTACCACTTCATTTCATCGCACGAGCTGATTGCTGTTCGGTGCCATCAAAATGAATAGGTGGCAGAATTTCCATTACATATTTGCCTTTTTCAGCATCATAAGTCGCAAACATAGGAATCACTTCTGCTTTTGCCACTTTTGCCATTTTATTCAACCCCGGCAAGGTGGCTTTTTCCGTTAAAAGAAATCAGCAGAGACACTCAATGCTCACAAAATCTTCATCAGGTAAGAAATAGCCCATGTTGCCTTGGCGAACATCATTTCAAAACGGCTCAATCCCATTTTGACGGGTATGCATTTTTGCCGCCAAAGCACGGTCCGAGCATTCCACAACCAATCGACTAATGCGTTACGATGAGGGTTATACATCGAAACCATTGGCATACCATAGGTATGTAAAACAATGCCTGATGCATCAATCGACCAAGTATGAGGCACTATTAAATATTATATTTTACCTTCAGCCTTCGCTTGTGTTAAATGCTCTAAACCACTAAATTCACTGCGTTGTTGCAAAGTGCTTGACTGAACGCAATGCACTCACCAATACCTAACATGGTTTTGCCAGCACTGTCACAAACATTGCTTCAATGGTTTCCTTTCTTTTGCTTCACTCCAATTGGGAAAGCAGTAACGTAAATCTGACCAATGCACGATGATACCTGTTTTTATTACGCTTTTTTAAATAGTGATAAACGCGTTTGCCTAACCAAGCGGCTAATTTGTCGCGTACACGAAACGGAACATATGCAAACAGTACCAAGAACAGCACACTAAGCCAAAACACCCCAATATTTGTGAGAGCAAAAAGGACTTAAAAATTGGTGTTCACCCTTCTTGAGCAGTAATGCGACATAATTCTCTCTCTATTGTAGGTTATTTTATCAATTAGGTTTTTAACCGCTAGCATAATACCTAAACCGATAAATGCACCAGGCGGTAAAATCGCAAAAGCAAACCCTGAATCTGGGTGCACATCTAAACGTAACGATTTTGCCCAACTTCTAATAACAAATCTAATCCATCAAATAAAAGTGCCGTTACTCCAATAACTCACGAATCGCCCCTAATAATACCAAGCTTCATCGTTGAGCCTAAGCCCATGGTAAAACCATCAAAGGCCGCGTGTGCAACTACTGTTTTTCGAAGCGTAAGCTTCTGCTCGCCCAATCACGATACAGTTCGGTTACAATCAGCGGAATAAAAATCCCTAGTGATTGATAAACTGAATAAGCAAAGGCGTTCATTAACAACTGTACCGCAGTTACCACTGTTGCTATGACCATCACATAAATTGGGATACGGATGTCATTTGGGATAATTTTACGGAATAATGAGATCGCCGTATTCGCTGCAATAACACAAACATCGTTGCTAAACCTAGTCCCAAAGCATTTGTTACACTGTTAGAAACCGCCAACAATGGGCAAAGTCCTAATAATTGCACTAATGCACTATTATTTTTCCAAACACCATCCCAAAACAGTGTTGACCAAACAGAAGGAGCTGAGGTGTTGCCTCAATTTGAGTTACCGGAATTTGATTTTCTTTAGATACATCACTCATTATTGGCACGCCTCAAACTGCTCTAACATTGCAGGGTTTTGCGCCAATCTGGGTGAGTAACCCATTTTGCTTCTTAGCGAATATTATTTACCACTGCACGTGGGGTAATGGTTGCACCAGTGAATTGGTCGAATTGCCCACCATCTTTTTCACTGCCCATTGCGCTTCATTTTTCAAGACTAAATTTCTTATTCGTGAAAGATAAAATCCAATTAGAAATCCGCGTTTTTCAATTTTATCTCCAAGCCCTGGCGTTTCGAGCATGTTGCAAAACTCGCACACCTAATAAAGTACCATCTGGTTGAATTCCAGATAACAATACAATATTGCTGAATAGCCATCTGGCGCCGTTGATTGAATCGCGTAAGCGGTCAGATTTTTCTGCTTTGCAAAATAGATTTTATTTAAATATGGTGCATCTGGCAGATGTAACTGCTTGCACGTTGCCAATAAATCGTTATCAAAATAGCTTTGCGGTAGCACTTCTAAAAGCGATTCACGCTGTTGTGCTGCTGCAACACTCTCAATTCGACCTTTGGTTAGCCAATAAACGCAGTAGAAAATCGCCGTGCAAACCAATGCAATCACGCCGAGGGATAAACGCATATTTAACAGTAATTTTGGAAGCGCTCATTTTCTCATTCCATATAATCTAGGTTGGGTGTAATGGTCAATTAGCGGCACGCAAATATTTGCCAACAAGACAGAAAAGCAACTGCATCCGGATAATTGCCATAATAGCGAATACAATAAACCAACAAGCCAATTAAGCCACCAAAAATAAGTTTTCCTTTGGCGTAATCGAGCCGTCACGGGATCTGTCGCAATAAAGAACGCCCCAAACATCATCGCCCCACTAAAGAGCTGTGCTATCACATTTAGATGCGAGCCATTACCAAATAAATCTGTCAGCCCACTACACAGTACAAATACCACTCAACATAGAAGCGGGAATTTTGCCAGTGAATAATGCGTTTTATAGATTAAAAATAAACCGCCTAATAAAAAGGCTAAATTCAGCTGCCACCAACCTTGCGCCCAACCATTGAAGATACCATCAAAAGAAAATTGGCGATTGCTGAATTTCTCTTAAACTTAATTTCGCTAAACTGGTTTTGGCACTATCTAAAGGCGTAGCTTAGGGTAATCCCATCAACACTTTCTACTAATTGATGTAAACTCAATCCATCGCTACTCACGCCACGGAAGATTTAAGTGTAAGGCATCATTAAAAGTAGGTGGCTCACTTAATAGCGAAATTGGCACCATCCAAGCAGTCATTTGAACAGGGAATGAAACCAATAGCAACGCATAAGCAAACCATTGCTGGATTAAACAAGTTCTGCCTAAACCACCGTAAATGTGTTTAGCCATCACAATCGCAAACTAAAATTCCAATCACGACCACCCAATAAGGCGCATAGGGCGGAATTGACATTGCCAAAATTAGTGCGGTCAGTATTCCTGAAAGATCCGCTATGTAAAATGTCATTGGTTTATGGCGTAACTAGCAATAACTAACTCTAATACAGCCGCTAAACTAAGCGCAATCGCTGCTTGTACTAATACACCCGTACCAAAAATAACATTGCACCGCCAATGCTGGCACCATAGCCACCATGACCCATAGCATAAACTTGACTGTTAAATTGCTCCATGTGTATGTGGGGAGCTCCCCATTTTAAACATCTAATTTTCTCTCTTACAAAAATACTGGCCGTTAAAAACGATATTGAATCCATTTGTTCGTTGGCGTGCCTGAATTGGATGCGTCTTTTTCAATTACAACAGGAAAAACGCAACTTTTTACTCTTCTCATCATAAAAGAAATTCACTTGCTCCTGTTGCTCCCTTTACCGTAGAAGGATCATATACAAAGCTAATCTCATTGGTGAACTTAGACGTTTTTGATTAACTTCGCAGGCTGCAAAGCCTTGATTCTAGAATCTGATAAAGTTCAGCGGTTAGCATATGATTGCGGCCATCGCCAATACTTCGCCCCATGACCCAATAATATGTTTGTTGATTCAGTGAGGTTTGATGCATCGCTTTCCACCCAATTAGAACTTTTTCTTGAAATTTTGTTTTCGTCTTACCTTTTAGCTGACGATATTGCCACATTGAGACCAAAAATCATGCATTGTGCCACCGGTTTGCCAATCCCAAGAAAAAGATTCGAACTGCTTATCTTCAGACATTTCTACCCGAACACCCGCTTCTTGTACTTTAGAAAATCACATTGCCAGCTCTCTGGTACTTTTTAAAAATTGCAAAGTTTCCGTAAAAAGTTTGGTTTCACGCTCAAGCACCTCATCATCAAAAATGATCAGAATAAGAGCCAGCATTTTGCATTTTTGATAATGAATCGTGAGTTTCTCATCTATTTGCGCACAGTTCTGCGCCCAAGTAGCAAAATCGAACACGGCAATCAATAAATAATAGCTTCATTTATACCTCTCCATTCTCATTAAATTGCTTCTTCTTTCGCTCGAGCAATCGCTGCAGCCACGGCTGCTTTACGCGGATCCGTAGGTTCAGCGGATGCAACCTCTTCCGATTTTTCGACCGCTTTGTTCACCACCTACTTGTGCCGCTTTTTCGCACGGGCACGGGCAAGTGGCTTTGCAGCGGCTTTGCGTGAATCGCTATCTTCCGCTGGTTTTGCAATCTCTTCCGATTTTTCAACCGCTTTGTTCAGCACTCGCTTGCGCAGCTGCTCGCACGGGCAAGTGCGGCTTCTACAGCAGCTTTGCGTGGATCAACGCTTTTTCGGCTGGTTTTTCGCAATTTTCTTCCGATTTTTCGACCCGCTTGTTCACCAACTTCTTGTGCGGTTTTTCGCACGGGCACGGGCAAGTGCGGCTTCTACGGCTGCTTTGCGTGGATCGGCACTTTCGACTGATTTTGCAACCTCTTCCGATTTTTCAACCGCTTGTTTACCGCCTGCTTGTACGGCTTTTTCGCTCGCTAGCACGGGCAAGCGCGGCTTCTACGGCGGTACGGATCACTAGCTTCGACTGGTTTTGCAATCTGCTTCTGATGTTTTCGACCGCGGTTCACCGCCTGATGTGCGCTGCTCGCTCGCGCACGAGCGCGCGGCTGCAACTAGCAGATTTACGCGTCTAGGTTCTGCGGAAGATTCTTCACGGTGCGTTATCAACTGAGTAACCGCTTGCTCAGCTTGTTTCGCGAGTCGGCTTGCTCGGCGCTGTGCCATCAAATCGCTGTTATCAGGTTCGCCATTTGGCTTTTGCGTGAACTTCGGCTGCAGGCTCCACTTTTTCGCTTTAATACGAGGCTAGCGCGGCTGCCACAGGATCTTCACCCTGATTTTGAGCAATCTCTTCACGGCGTTTTTCAGCCGCTTGGTTAATTCGAGCCGTGCGTGCCTCTTTTCTCTTTTTCTGCATCGCGCTTCACGGGCTTCAAAACGTTCTTTTGCTTCTTCCGCTTTTACTCTCGTTTTCTCTTCTATTTCCGCAATTTTTGGCTTTTTCTTGGCGGAAATATTGAATCAATGGAATGTAACTTGGGCAGACATAAGCACAAACACCGCACTCAATACAAGCCTCTAAAGTGGTATTCGTTAGATTTTCGTGATCTTCTGAACGGGCAAAACCAGTAAAAGCTGTTGCGGTAATAAACCAACAGGGCAAGCATCCGAACAGCTTGAGCAACGAATACAGCTGCGTTCAGGCTCTGGTGGTGCATATTCAAAATGATCTGGAGCAATAATACAGTTCGCTGTTTTAGTGATAGGTGATTGTAGAGAAGACAAAATAAAGCCCGTCATCGGTCCGCCTAAAGAAAGACAGGGGAAACGTGCATCAGCACGATAATCCACCTGTTCGAGCAAGTGAATAATCGGCGTGCCAAGTCTCGCCCACACGTTGCCCTTTGTTACGAGATTTTATCGCCCTGTAAGCGTGACCACACGTTCGATTAACGGCTCATCATCAATGATGGCACGTTTTACTGCATAGACCGTGCCGATATTGTGCATTACAATACCCATTTCAATCGTACGTTTGCCTTGCGGAATTTCTAAGCCTGTAAGCACTTGCACCAACTGATCGCTCGCACCAGAGGGATATTTAGTCGGAATTTCACGCACAAACATATCGTTTGCACCTTTCAATTCTTTTTTAACCGCTTTGATTGCGTTTGGTTTGTTATCCTCAATCGCAATCACGACCTCTTCAGGGCGAAGCACATAACGCAAAATACGAATACCTTCTACCAACTCATTCGCTCTGCTCCTGCATCAAGCGATCATCACAAGTAATGTAAGGTTCACCTCCGCCCCGTTGATAATTAACAGCTTACAACGTTTATCCGCAAAGGCTAAGTTTGGATGCTGTTGGAAACACTGCTCCACCCTAATCCAGCAATACCATATCGGTAAACTTTTTCGATAATTTCACCGCTTGTCATCTGCAAGAAATCGTCAATTGGCTTACGTTCAATCCACTCATCTTTGCCGTCAGTTTCAATTACTACGGTCATTTCTGGTAAACCAGAAGCGTGTGATGCCACGTGTGGGGCAATTGCTACCACTCTGCCCGATGTCGGTGCATGCACAGGCAATTGGCGGTAGTGATCGCCTTGAGTGAGTGCTTGCCCTTTAAAAGACATAATCGCCTTCTTTAACGATCAGATCGCCCGCCCAGCCAGAGTGTTGTACCACAGGCACATAAAAATATTTCGGTAAATTCAAACGTGCGAATAGGTTTTTGGCTTGACTGTTTTTTGTTTTCAAGCGGGTGAATTCCACCTGGAAATTGCCAAAGTTTGCCCGTTTTCTTTATTAAGGCGAATGCGAGTTAGCACTTCATTTGGATTACTCATCCGCTCCTCCGCCAATCACTTTTTCTGTTGAATTTCGGTGGTGTTCACAATCGGAATGACCAAATTTGGATCAAACTGCCAGTTCCATTGGCGAGCTGTTTTTTTCGGTTTAATCATCTCAATACAGTTGGTTGGACAAGGTGCGACACAGAGCTCACAGCCTGTGCAGAAATCCGCAATAATGGTGTGCATCGCCTTGTTACTGCCCACAATCGCATCCACAGGGCAGGCTTGAATACATTTAGTGCAGCCAATGCAGAGATCTTCATCGAATAAACGCGACTTTTGGTTTCAGGGTTCTTCTACGCCATCATAGTTGGCACATCAACGCCCAATAGATCAGCAATTTTGACCACTAAAGGCTGACCACCTGGCACGCATTTGGTAATCACATCGCCATTAGCAATGGCTTCCGCATAAGGTTTGCAACCTGGGTAGCCACATTGCCCACATTGACTTTGCGGTAAAAATCGCATCAATTTTCTCGACAATTGGGTCTTCTTCCACTTTCAATTTTACAGAGGAATAGCCCAAAATCGCCCCAAAAATCAAGGCGATAACCACGATGGCACAATAATATAAGTCACAATGGAAAAAGGCTAACATTAGATTTTTCACCAACCCCTGCAAAGCCCATAAAGGCAAGCGACATCAAGCCTGCGGTGACTAATGCGATAGAAGCCCCTTGGAACGGACGAGGCACATCTGCTGCCGCCAAGCGTTCACGCAGTGCAGCAAAAAGCACTAAAACAAGTGAAAAAGCCGAGTGCGGCACCAAAGCCATAAAGCACCGATTGCACTAAGTTATTGGCAAGATTTACGTTTAACAATGCCACTCCTAATACAGCGCAGTTGGTCGTAATCAGCGGTAGGTAGAATCCCAAGCAAGCGATAAAGCACAGGGCTCGTTTTGTGGATAATCATCTCGGTTAATTGTACGATGACCGCAATAATTAAAATGAAAACAAGTGTGCGTAAAAATTGGGCTTGCAGTGGAATGAGGATAAATGTCTCCGATCAAATAAGCCGAAAGTGGTGCCACCAGTCCAGTACGAACGTTGTTGCCAACCCCATACCGATTGCCGTTTCGACTTTTTCGATACCCCCATAAACGGACAAAGCCCAAGGAATTTTACCAAGACAAAGTTGTTTATGAGTGCCGTGCTTATAATCAGAAGAAGATAATCCACCATTTTCCACCCAAATTCACATTCAATACTAAAAATGTGGTTATTATCCCGTGGCTCTCTCTCGAACAATAGAAAAAGACGTGGTAATTTTAGTGATCTGAAACTAATATGCTTTGCAAAAATAGAAGAAATTCAACCGCTTACCAAAACTGCAACATTATAGCCCATTTTTTAACGCAAATTAACACAAAAATTAACCTGAAAAATTTTCTGGGTTTATCTCTTTGATTTTTATTTAACTATAAAAATTTTTGCAACCCCTTTCGTGTAAATTTTCCGATTTTCTTTTTAAAGAAAAATCGTAGCATATCTACTATATTGTTGTTATTAGTAACAAAAGGCACAACATATAGTGATTTAATTTTTAACATGGAAGAAATTAGATTTTGCAATCAACAAGTTGTTTGGCAAGAAGTGCCGAATGAAACCAGCCTCGCATTTTTCATCACTGGCTGCCCTTTAGGTTGCAAAAGGTTGCCACAGTACTGAAAGCTGGAAACGAGGAAGCGGTCAGAATTTTTGACGGAGATTTACTTTGTCAAACAGCTCAAAAATATCAAGACTTAATCAGCTGCGTATTATTTATGGGCGGTGAATGGTTTGCCTGAAAAACTCATTCTATTGCTCAAAAATAGCTCTAAGCCGAGGGGCTTAGCAACCTGTCTTTATACAGGCTTAGAAAAAAATAGAACTTGACTTCCCAAGAATTTTAACCTCACTCACCTACCTCAAAACAGGGCGTTGGATTGCTGAGCGTGGCGGATTAAATAGCCTCACTACCAACCAACGATTTGTCGATTTAAGAACGAAGTGTTTGAATAGTTTGTTTATACGTGCTGATATCCCACCGTTTATGGAGGGAACGAAGTTTTCATCATTAAAAAACATGTAGTATTAAGGAAACAATATGATCCGACTCACCCCAACTCAACTTTCTCAAAAGCTAGATTTCATCACAGAATATAAAAAAGCCAAAAACGCCGCGGATGGTTCGAAAATGGACGCTAATGCGAACGTGACCCAAACATTGCAACAATGGAACAAGAGTTAATGAAAGATTTCTTTTCGTACAGATCAACCGTGCCAAAGTGAGCCAGAAAATCGCAGAACTATTTGGGCAAACGATGGCAGACGAGTATCTTCGCCAAATCGAAGCCCACGAGATTTACGTTCACGATGAAACCAGCCTTAAGCCTTATTGCGTATCGGTGACGATGTACCCATTTTTGCGTGAAGGCTAAGCAAACTGGGCGGGAATCTCAAGCACCGAAACATTTAGCCTCATTTTGCGGCTCATTTATTAACTTTGTGTTTGCCATGAGTTCGCAATTTGCTGGAGCAGTTGCAACAGTCGAATTTCTGACCTATTTTCGACTATTTCGCTCGTAAAGATTTTGGTGAAAATTACTTAGAAACACACCGCTTGGACGTGGAAAATCATCTTCAACAAGTGGTTTATAGCATCAACCAGCCCGCCGCGGCACGCGGTTATCAAAGCGTGTTCTGGAACATTTCGATTTACGATCGCTTCTATTTTGAGGCGATGTTCGGCGATTTTCGTCTTTCCCCGACTTTTGAACGTCCGAATTGGGCAACCACTGCCAAGCTACAACGTTTTCTTTATGAAATGGTTTTAACCAAGAGCGTACCAAAGCGATTTTGACTTTCCCCGTGGTCACCGCAGCAATGTTGACCGAAAATGGCAAATGCAAAGACAACGAATTTGCCGACCAAATGGCAGAAGAGCTCTCGCAAGGCAATGCCTTCTTTATTTATCAATCAGATAACCCCGATTCGCTTGCCTCTTGCTGTCGCTTACGCAATGAAATTGCAGATCACACTTTCTCTTATTCACTTGGTGCAGGCGGTGTGGCGACAGGCTCGATTAACGTGATTACGCTCAATATGAACCGTTTGGTACAAGATGGACGGGATTTAGCGACAGAAGTGCGTAAGATCCACCAATATCAAAAGTTGCCTATCGCAAACTAATGGACGAGTACTTTCAGCTGCAGGGTATGCTACCTGTTTACGATGCGGGATTTATCTCGCTCGATAAACAATTCCTCACCATTGGCATAAATGGAATGGTGGAAGCGGCGGAATCGCAAGGCTTAACTGTGGGATATAATCCAGACTATGCGGAGTTTGTGCAAAGCCGCTTTAAAAGTGATTTTTGAAGCAAATCAACAAGCCGCTAAAATCTATGGCGTGAAATTCAACACCGAATTTGTGCCAGCGGAGAATTTAGGCGTTAAAAATGCAAAATGGGATAAAGCGGACGGCTATTTTTGTGCCACGAGAGTGCTACAACTCCTACTTTTATGTGGTGAAGATGAGCAAATTAACGCACTTGATAAATTCTTGCTGCACGCAGAGAATTCGATCGAATGGCTTGATGGCGGCTCTGCCTTGCATTTCGAATTCTAGATGAAGCTTTAACCCAGACAGGCTACCGCATTAATGTAGACATTGCAGCCAAAACAGGCTGCAACTACTTCTGCATAAATGTCCAAAATTACGGTTTGTACTGAATGCCAACACACATTGATAAAACGCACCCGTCATGCGCAAAATGTGGTTCAAGCCAATATTGATTACGGCACACGCGTCATTGAGCTGTTTAAAACGCGTTTCAGCTTTCAGTAGCGCACGCCAAAAGAACATGGCTTCACGCGTTTCTACCCACAGAAAAAGCAGCATAAAAACTGGCTTGAAATCTGAATCAAACGACGGTCTTTTTGCAAAGTTGTGCAAAAAGACCGCTTGTCGTATATTGAACAGCTCAATTCATCTTTAAAAAGTATGAACGCGCAACAACTCGCTCAATATATCGATCACACCGCATTAGAGTGCCGAAAACCGAAGCGTGATATTTTGGCTTTTATGCAGAAGAGTCGCCAGCATCATTTCTATTCTGTTTGCATTAACCCTTGCCATATTCCATTGGCTAAAGCAAAGCCTGTAGCAGATTCTTCCGTTAAAATTTAGGAATACTGTAAGTTGGCTTTCCTTTAGGGGTCCAATGCGACCGTGGTAGCAAAAGCCTTTGAAAACAGCGCAAGCTATTGAAGCTGGCGCAGAAGAAAGTCGTGGTATGGTCAATATTGGTTGGGTAAAATCACAACAATGGGAAGAGTGCAAGAAGATATTCAAGCTGTATTTGATATTTGCCAAGCAGGTACCATGGTGAAAGTCATTTTAGAAACCTGCCTACTTTCTGAAGCAGAAATTATTAAACTTTGCGAAATCCTGTAAAACAATTGGCGTTGCCTTTGTAAAACTTCAACCGGCTTTAATAAAGCAGGCGCAACAGTTGAGCATGTTGCCTTAATCAGAAACGAACGGTAGGCGAAATGGGCGTAAAAGCCTCTGGCGGTATTCTCGAGATACACAAACTACGCTGGATATGTGACAGCAGGTGCCAGCCGCATCGGTGCTGAGTGCAGGTATTGCTGTTCTTGAGAGCTTAACTGCAGAGAAATAAAACATTCATCAACAAAGAAAAACGTCTGCATTTTTGATTTGCACCCCAAAAGTCGACTCAAATTTTACTGGCAGTTAAGGTGCAGATTTTCTATGACTACATACAATCAACTTTTCAAAACAACAAGTCGTGAATTTCTATCGGAATATCACGAAAACCTTTGCTTTCACATTAAAGCATTTTCATCTTAGTGGCAAAAACCGTTGAGATGTTGGATTGCACAAGGCAAATATTCAGTGCACTAATAGATTAGCGGTATTACACCGTAGTGACTCTTTTTACTCTCCTGAATTTAAACATAGTATCTTTCAATCTATCCTCTTTGGTATTGCTAGTAGTGGGACAATTAACTCGAATATAGTTCATATAAAGGTGAACAAGGCAAAATTGCGCCGAACCTGTTACAACGGGATTTTAGTTAGTGCAAGAAATGCTGTTACAAGCGGTTAAAAATTGCCGAGAAATGCGAATTTGATATTACATTCAGAGACCCAAGGAATCCATTATCAAATGCCTAGCTATCAACACCTATTAGCATAGGATTTTCTCAAAGTATGTTCTCGAAAAGGAAACGTTTTGGATAATGCAGCAATGGAAAGCTTTTTTGGGCGAATGAAAACGGAGTGTTTTCACGGAAAATCGTTTACTAGCATTGATGAACTTGAAAAGGCTATCAATGATTATGTACGGTACTATAATGAAGAACGAATCCAATTAAAATTAAAAGGACTGAGTCCGATACAATATCGAAAACAGTCCTTTAAATAACAGTCTAACTTTTTGGGGTCAGATCAGTCGCAGAAGTTACAAAACGTGGAGTAAAATTTACTGCTTGTTATAGGGCCAAAATTTCAACCACAAAATAGGAGTTTCTCCAGTAGGGACATCTCAACAATTAGATATATACGCGAACTATTCGCACTGTTAGTGTAATAATTTGTTTGACTCAAATATTAAGGACACCCCTATGCAAACTAAACCAACCAAACTTGCTTTTCCTCTTGTTGCACTTTGCTGTGCTTATCCTGCTTTTTGCTCAAGAACAAGCCTCCGAAAATCAGCTGGGAGGTGGACGAAGTTGTCGTTTCTACGATTGCAACCAGTGATGCGTTGAAGTGAACACGCAAGTTGATCGCCAAGCGATTTTCAGCTAAAACAAAGCAAAAGATGTGAAAGCCTTTATTTGAGGGCAAAATGGACGTTAACGTCAGCCAACTTAACGGTTCACGTTCAGGCGGTGAAGGCGTGAATATTCGTGGTTTACAAGCCAACCGCGTAACCACCACCGTTGATGGCATTCCGCTGCCAGAAGCTCAAGAAGCGAAACATTTTATCTCTTACGGTTCAGAATTTGCCGCACCGATTACGTGGAAACATCGGGCTTTACGCAGTGCTGATGTGCAATATGCAGGTTCGCCAAATAGCCTATCGGGTAGCGTGAATTTTGCCACCCTTGAACCTTCTGATCTTCACAATGGCAACGCCGCGGGCGGCTTTTTTGGCACAGGTTACAACAGCGTTGATAACTCCATCTACGGCACATTAGGCGGTGCGCGTGAAAACAGGAGCTTATCAAGCGTATGCGATGACCACCGGCCGAGACGGTGCTCAAACTGAAAATAAAGGCTCTAACGCGCAGGCACGTTACTCGCACTGAGCCCGACCCAGCCGATACGCAACAAAACTATGTGTTAACCAAACATTACTACCAGCTTAACGAGTCAAAACCGCATCGGCTTTGCGTATGAACACCAACGCACGCATACCGACGTGCTAAGTCGCGACACCAACATTGATAGCGTGGCACTGGCGTGCAGTCTAAAGGCTATGCACACCGACCGTAAAACGTGATCGTTTCGATTAGCCACTGAGATTACAACGAGCGATGGTTGTCGTGCAAAATGCGAAAACGCAAATTTACTACCAAGATGCGAAAATCTGAAAACTATCGCTACCGTTTAGGCTCACGCAATTATCGCCAAGAAGATGACGCTTTTCCGTGACGAAACTTACGGCCTCAACACCAATTTGATAAGCTATATTGATGGTGAAAATTCCACACATCTTGCGTGTAGGCTTCACTTACGCACACACAAAAATCTAGCAGCTACTTGCATTATGAACGCCAGCTTATGCGAATATGCCATATTCAATGCTTGTAGTGCTATTTTAACGGCAATCCAAGTGCAGGTATTAAGCAAGATAAAGTAACAGGTTGCGAAGATGATCGCCTTTGGCAAATTGGTGGTAACGCCTCAAGTGGGCTTTGCATATTACCGCGTCACCGACCGCTTACCAAAAGCAATATGACAGAAGCTCTGCACCCAAAAACAATCTGATACGGAATTTGTCCGAAATTAAGCATTGAATACCGCCAATCTGATGAGTTTATCCCATATACGCAATATTCTCGTGGGGTGGGAACACCATCTGCTCAACAATTAACCTCTTATTTCTTAGAGAGCATTTCATTTAGAACCCCAGCGGGTGTGCAAAAGTGCAACCGTTGCAGTGGTGGGTAATCCAAACCTAAAAGCAGAAACGGCAGACAACTTTGAGCTTGGTTTTAAAGGAAAATCGGATCGCTTGGAATATCTTGTAACGAGTTATTACAACCGTTACCACAAATTCATTGATTGGGTGTCAAAACCAACCAATGGCTACACCAGCTTTATTCAATACGACAACTTAGATAAAGCTAAAGTGTATGGCGTAACGGCTGATGCAAAATGGAAATTCTATGACGATTTCTACACCCTTGCAGGCTTCTCATACTCTCGCGGTAAAGCGGAAAATAACGGCCTGAAAACCCCAATTAACAGCATTCAGCCAATGAAAACTCAAACTTGGTTTTTGGTTATGAAAGGTGAACAATTTGGGGCTCACATTCAATGGACATATAACTGTGGTAAATCAGATAAAGATATCGAACAATCTTCATCTTACCTTTTACAACCCAACAGGTGGCTACTCACTCTTTTGATTTAGGGGCGTATTGGAAACCAACGGCGAACCTCACATTAACGGCAAATGTGAATAACTTGTTTGATAAAAAATATTGGAACTGGAACGATATTTCTTATCTTGCCTTGTTAAGTAAAGCGACCCAAGACCAAGGTCGCCCAGCGGCAAGTATTCCAATGGCGATCACCTCACAAAATGCGGATCGCTATAGTGCACCAGGTCGCAACTTTAACGTTGGCTTACGTTATGAGTTCTAATTAAACTAAACCCCACAGGTTCTTGATCTGCACCACAAAAGTTAGACTAAACTTCAACTGATTAAGGTGCAGATTTTTTATGACTAAAGACAATCAACGTTAGTGCAAGAAATGCTGTTACAAGCGGTTAAAAAATTGCCGAGAAATCGTTTACTAACATTGATGAACTTGAAAAGGTTATCAATGATTATGTGCGGTACTATAATGAAGAACGAATCCAATTAAAATTAAAAGGACTGAGTCCGATACAATATCGAAAACAGTCCTTTAAATAACAGATCTAACTTTTTGGGGTCAGATCATTGCTTTGCAGGCGTTTTCTTTATCCCTCTAAATACGAGCTTGCATGCCACCAAATGCTTCAATCAATTTTTTTCACTAAATTGCTGTAGCTCTGCTGTCATTAACAAGAAATCCGCATCAAAGCGCTGAGCGACATCTTCTTTTAAGATATCATCATTTTTCTCGCGCACGACGTCCGCAAATTTCAAGCGGAAAGCGTGGCATCTTCATTTAAGATACAAGAAAAATGATTTTCCCACTCAATCGCTCAAATTTAGTCATAAATTTGCCCGCTTGTAGTGTTGGCTAATCTCTTCTGCGCTTAAATCTTGGCGTTTACAACGAATAATGCTGTCGGTGTCAAAGGCTTTTGAGTTCTGCCTCTTCTAATAAAGTTAACCAATTTGGCATCATCTTGAGCAATCCAGCGAGTCATCACTTCGATTGGTGAAATCGTAAATGAAAATTGGCACCACCGGTAATGAGCCCTAGCGTTTTTACGCAATAACGCTAGCGCATCTTCTGCTCGCTTACTTGAAGCAGCATCGACATAAACTAATTGGGTGTCTAAATCAATCCAAATCGCAGTAAATTGATGTTTGCTAAAAGCGCGTGGCAATAACACCGAAACAACCTGATCTTTTCGCGCTTGTTTTTCGGTTTTCTTCAACATACGTGCTTCTTTTGGTTTCTAACTCTTGAATGCGTAATTCGACCTCTTTTTCACTTACATTTGCAGGAAGTAATGTTTTTCTTCTTTATGTGCAACCAATAAAAATTGCTTACCTTGCGCAAAATGTAATAGAGGCGCACCACTTTAACGGTTCGCTCCAACCAAATTGGCTCATATCGTGCTGCGAACATGGATGAAATCGGCAGGCTTGCAACTGTGCTTCTAAACTTTCACTTTCTAAAGTTAATTCGCTGGTGAGGCAATAAATCATGACATTTTTAAACCACATGGCTCTTTTCTCGGTTTTGATTAACATGAGAAATTCTAGCAGATTTTGCTCCTTCGCCCTAACGCAAATAAAGAGAAACACAAGCGGGTCAGAATTTGCCGATTTTTGCAAAACGGAATCTATAACAAGCATTCGCATTTATTGTACAATAGTGCCAATTTGGCTTCTGATTGGAGACTATATGACCTCAACGCCTAAACTTGCCTTTTATTGGCACCGGCAATATAGCTTTTTGCTATTATTCAAAGGCTTGCTTAATAGCGGCTATCCTGCTCATCAGATTTTAGCGTGCAAACTAAAAGTAACCTAGAACGCCGCGCCTCACTTCAGGCATTGGGTGTCCAACTCCCGAAAAGCAATCAAGAAGCAGTTGAAGCCGCTGATGTGATGATTCTTGCGGTAAAACCGCAAGTGATGGCAGAGGTGTAGCGAATTTGATGCTGTTGATTTTAGCACCAAAACGTAATTTCTTGTTGCAGCGAGGGATTTCAACTGCGCGACTCAAGCGCTTCTTCCAAGTGCTCAAACGATTATCCGCACTATGCCAAATACACCCGCCTTAATTGGTAAAGGACTAACGGGTCTATTTTGCAAAAGTCGGTACAACTCGACCGCTTGCCAGCTTGCTGAACAGCTGATGTCTGCTGTTGGGCGCTGTTATTGGGTAAAAGAAGAAGCGCAAATTAACCAAATTATTGCGATTACTGGCTCTGGCCCAGCTTATTTCTTCCGTTTTTATGGAATCCATGCAACAAAAGCGCAGAAGAAATGGGATTTAGCTCGGAAGATGCTCGTCTATTAGTCAACAAGCTGCACTTGGGGCGGCTAGAATTGAGTGGCACGCACATCCTCAAACGCCACTTTCGACCTTAAGAGAAAATGTCACTCTAAAGGTGGTACCACTGCACAAGCGTTAGCCGTTTTGAACAAAGCTCATTTGGCTGACACAGTCAAACAGGCAATGCAAGCCGCCATTTTACGGGCTGAAGAAATGGAAAAATTATTATGATAAAACCAACTGCGCTTTCAATGGTCTGCCGCAAACTTCTTTAGTTATCTGTGCTTACGGTGCAGTACTACCCTTTCTGCCTGTATGGCTAAAATCAGTCGGCTACGATACTGAAATTATCGGCTTATTGCTCTCTTTAGGTTATCTATTTCGTTTAGTGGCGGATTATTTTTTCTAGCCGAATCAAACAACTTAACCAACTGATTCCGATGAGCCGAAAAGCTCGCTTTGGGAAGTTTATTCGCGGTCGCGCTGATGGGATCTCGCTGCGGATAGCGTCTGGCTGTTATTCCCGCATTTGGCTTGTTCCATCTGTTAAATGGGCGCAGGATCCGATGAGCGATACGATTGCCCTCAAGCTGGCAACAGCAACAAGGAATGGACTACGCTAAGCACGGTTATGTGAGCTCACTCGCATTCGTGGTAGGCGCTACTTACCGGTTATATTGTTGGATTTTCAGGCGATCAGTTATTTTAATGATATTAGTGCCACCTTATTAGCCTTTTGTATATGTACAAATGCTCCGCCGCGAGTAGGATCTGCAGAGTAACAGCAAAAGCAGCTTCATCATAAGCTACTGGGCTGTATTCAAACAACCCACCACCGCAAAAATGCTGATTATTGCATCACTCGTGCAAGCCAGCCATGCAGCTTATTACGCTTATGGTTCAATTTAGTGGCAATCTATCGGTATTTCTACGCAAATTACCAGCTGGTTATGGGGCATTGCGGTCATTGCGGAAATGGGATTATTTTATTGCTAAACGCATATTTGCACAAAAACCCCTTGTACGATTGATGTGCTATTGCGCAATTGGCACCATTATTCGTTGGATCATTATTGCTAATAGCGAAAGCCTTCCGCTCATTGTGGTTTTTCTCAATTATTGCATGCTTCAGTTATAGCCTTGAACCATTATGCAATTATTCGCTATATTTCGACACAACCGAGTGATCATATACCGAAGCTACAAGGTCTCTATTTTGGTTTAGCTAGCTGTGCAGTTATGGCTCTCTTCACGTTATTAGCGGGATTTGTCTATACGACTCCCCAACCAATAGCGTTTCTATTTAATGGCAATTTTAGTTATGCCATCATTTTTCTTTTACCGAAAAACGCTGCGTAAAACGGTTATTTAAGGACTCACTGTGTTAAAAATGTTTAAAACGTCTCTATCAAAATTTTTCGAATGATTCGAGAATTTGTACTCAGTCTGTTTTTTGAAGTATTTGTGATGATTTGCTTTGTATTTACCTCACTTTTTACAAATAGTAATCATACACCACCGATTAAATCTGGCTTTCTTACCTTACGCTTAAACGGTTATTTAGCAGATAATCAGAAGAATATGGTGACCTCTATCGTTTACTTAATTCAGAACTAAATCATCAAGAAGAGCCACAAAAATACTCTACTTTTGATATCGCTTTAGCCATTGAACAGGCAGCAAGTGATTCACGCATTGAAGGGATTGTTTTAGATTTAGGCAAGCTACAAGATGCAGATTACCCTGCTCTGACATATTTGAGGCAATAAGCTTAAAAATTTCCGCAAAGAGAATAAGCCAATTGTGGCGGTTGGCGTACTTTATTCCCAAGCACAATATTACTTTAGCCTCTTTTGCCAATAAAATTCCTATCTCAACCAGCGGGTGCAGTGGATATTCATAGCTTTAAGATTATACCCCACTCTATTTCAAATCCCTGTTTGATAAGATTGAGGCTAAACCTGAAATTTTTCCGTGTGGGGACTTTCAATCAGCTGTTGAGCCGTTAATTCGCGATAATATGTCGCCAGAAGCGAAAGGAAATGCATCAGCTTTGGTTAAGTGCTATGTGGTCACGAGTAAGGTGAAACCATTGGTGAAAACCGCCAAAATTGCTAGAAGCTGTGTTACCTGATCTGCCAATTTTGCTAAAGCGCTCACAAGAAGTTTCTAGCGTGATGCGCATATGCCCCTAAAACAAGGCTTGTTAATCAGCTCTTTAGTGCGTAAGAGGCTTTTAAAACGCCAGCTTCGTGATGATTTTAAACTACCAGGAGAACATATGAACCTAACTTCATCGAACTGGAAGATTACTTAACTGAAGTGCCTGATCGATTTGAAGAAACCCACGAAAACAAAATTGCCGTTGTTACCGTAGAAGGCGAAACATGATGGGAGAAAGCACTGAAGAGACCTCAGGCAGCGAAACCATTGTAAAAACACTCCAACGCGTGAAAGAAGACAAATATGTTAAAGGGTTAATTCTGCGCATTAACAGCCCAGGTGGCAGTGCAGTTGTTTGAACTGATTCGTCAAGCAGTCAATGAAGTACAAGCAAGCGGTAAACCTGTTGTGGCATCAATGGGAGGGATGGCAGCCTCTGGGGGTTATTGGATTGCAGCAACCTCAGATAAAATCGTCGCCGATGCTAACACCCTTACTGGTTCAATTGGTATTTTCGGCGTCATGTTTAACTTTGAACAAACGGCTAAAAATTTAGGGATTCGCGAAGATGGGATTGCCACATCAAAACTGGCAAACATTAGTGGCTTAAAACCGCTCAGTGATGAACAGCGCCGTCTCATTCAACTAAACATTGAAAATGGCTATCAACAATTCCTAAGATTAGTCAGCCAAGGGCGTGGAATGACAGAAGAAGATGTAGATTATATTGCGCAAGGGCAAGTGTGGATTGGCAAAGATGCTTATCATTCCAGATTGGTTGATGAATTGGGTGATTTTGATTTCGCAGTAAATCTGTTGCATCAGATGATTATGAGTCGAAATGAGGAAAATACACCTACAAAAGTACAGTGGTTTACCGCTGAAGATAACTCATTTTTTTCGGCGAACTTTCACGCAACATGAAGCAAAATGCGCAATATCAGTTAGCTAGCTATTCGACTTACCTGTTGCTAAAACAAGCTAAACAAGCAACGGATGTCATGAAAAATTTAATGACCCGAAAAACAGTTATCTATACTGTCTAGCTTGTGCCAAAGTGCGATAATTTTGCAAATTTCAAAAGAAATTTAACCGCTTATAACGCAGCCTAAGCTGGTTTGAAATCTCTAGACAAAGGGCGTACCCCAACAAGTACGCCCTTCTTATCAAGGTTTTAGTGTGTTTTATGGGACTTTTCAATCCCAATTTATTATCCTTGATAAGCAGTTAAATCAATCACTTCATCAGCAAAATGCATCAATTCTTGTTGATGAGTAATGAAAATAACAGAAGCAGTTGGCAGTTGCTGCTTAATTAAATTAAACATGGATTGTGCGGCAACGCCATCTAAACTGCTGGTTGCTTCATCTAAATAAATGACTTCTGGCTTATTCAGCAGCAGCGCGCAAAAAGCAATACGTTGTTGTCACTACCAGAGAAAATATGTTGCCAGCCATGTTGTTCACTTAAGCGATCTTGCCATTGTCTAACCCAACCGCCCGCAAGGCATAATTCATTTCTGCATGGCTATAACAACTTTCATTGGGATAACTCAACACTTCGCCAATGTTCCTTCATTCAAATAGCTACGCTGTGGCACCAATAAGCTGGAACGATTTGGCGTTTTAAATTGTCCGTCATAGTGCTGCCAAATACCACTTAATACACGTAACAGGGTCGATTTACCTAAACCACTTTTTCCCTTTAAGACAAATCCATTTTTGTCCATCTACCGCTAAAGAAAAAGATTACTCAATAGACGTTGATTTTCAGGCGTGTAAATCGCGAGATTTTTCTGTCTCTAATAATTTATCCGTTGGTACTGTTTCGGCAGCAATTAGTTGATCAAGTGCATCCATTTCTTGTTTAAGTTGGCTTAAACAGCAATCGCTGAAGACCATTTCGGCAAACTGGAATACGCAAATACTAACCAGCTAAATCCGTCAAAGACCACAGAAAATGCTGTGCGAATTTGCATAATGCCACCAAAAGTAATCACTTTGGCTGCCAGTAACGGCATAGAAAAATAGCACCGGCACTCAATAACGCAAAACGTTCATAACCTACGGTAAAAAGCTCAAATGCTTTTTCTTTATCCATCAATAAACGCCAGTTGCGGACAATCTCTTTAAAAGCTATCTGCAAGGCGAACTTTTTCAGCTTGCTCCCCTTTATAAAGCGCGAATTTGTTCTGCATTATCTTGCTTGCGAATTAAACTCGTACGGAAGTTCGCTTCAAAGACTTGTTGTTGGTAGTTAAGTGTATGTAATTTTCGTCCAATCAAATGCGTAATAATCGTACTAATCCAGCATAAATTGCCGCCACCCAAACTAAATAACCATCCACGACAAAAGTATGCCCGAAAAGATTGATTTCTGGCGAACTTGCTAGTCTCCAAAGCACCATAAAAATGCCCAAAGCTGGATAATGTTAAAAATTAGTGAAAGGGTAAGCTCAATAGTGTATTCAATGAAAATGCTAATATCTTCAGCAATACGCTGATCAGGTTTTCCATCTTTTTGGTAAGCAAGACGGTAATAAATTTGCTTAGAAAGCCATTTATTTCATACGGTGGGTCATAAATTCCCGCCAACGAATAATCAGTAATTTACGCAACCAAACCCGATAAACATTGATAACAATAAAAATTGAAATATAAAGGAAATAATCCTAATAAGCTATAAGACTTCTCAATTTCTAGATTAGAAAGTGAATCATAAAAAGCTTTTGCCCAATCCGCGATAAGTACATTTAAGTAAGTAATGGTCGAGCCAATACCGATTACCACCAGTGCACTAGCCAAGCTAGCCAATGTTTTTATTCTCAATATGGGCGACAAAGTTGATAAAAATAAAAAGTCTCTCATAAATTATGCTTTTAGAAAAAGATGGGCGAAGTTTTACTTCGCCCATGAAAAAGGTTAATTAGATTTTTTTCGGCGTAGTAATGAAAATTTTCTCATTTTTCACTCGAAAAAATTTGGCTTGCCATCGCTTGTATGTTTTCTGCGTGTAATGTGATCTCGCAAGCTGCTTCATTTCACTTAAATACGCTGGTGTACTCAGCTGATTTTCACTAAGATTAAGCGTGAAAGCCAAGTTTCTGGCGCATTGAGACGCTCTTTTTCCACTTAATATGCGCTTTTTGCCTGCTGCACATCTTCTTCTGTATTTGATTTGGTAACTCATCAAATACGGTTTTTGCACGCAATCAGTTTTTCTGTCATCTCAGGATTTGCGGTTAATGCTAACTCGCTTTCAATACGATCCGTTTGTGGATTCAGCGTACTTTCAAAACGCAAACTATATACACTTAATTGCATCTCTCTTTAATGCCGTTTTTAGTTTCCTCAGTTGCAATATTACGCAACAATGAAACAAGTACTGCATCTTTAGCTTGCCATTGATGTGAGGTAAAACTCCAAATACGAATATCATCTTTTGATGCACCGTTGATAGTTAATACCGTTTTAGCTTTTCCTTCTGTTGGTAAACCTTGCGTTGAATTTAACCGCTTACTTCTTGGAAATCCGCAAGATATTGGGTGACCAATGCTTTAACTTGTGCTTCCTCCATATTATTCATCCAAATAATATGTTGTTGGAGCACGCATCATTTTCGTCCACTGCTCATCCAATGCCGTTGCAGTCAGCTGTTCAAGCTCTGCTTTCGTTGGCAAGCTATCATCAGTACTACCCGAACCGTAACGATAGCTCAATTAAAGATTTTATTTGAGCAGCTTCATCAACCTTTTTCTTCGCGTATTTTGAGCGTCGATAAAATACCTTTTTGCCTTCATCTAACCCTTCTTTTTACCTTAGTCTCTAGAGGTGTAGCATAAAAATAGGCGCAATAAATTCGCTAACTCACTATTTTCAACATTCCCGCTTAAAAAGTAATTTTATTCGCATCTTGCTAATCGAAAAATTCACTTTATGTTCACTTTTCCATTGGTCAAGCTGTTCAGCCTCCCAATCAAGCGGTGCATTTTTCAATTAATTGCGAAGCCAACTGAGCTTTGCCATGGATTGAGGCCTTCAGCCTTAAAAGCCTGCCGAACTTTCTGCAGCAAAAGGTGGTCTCTTTAGCCAAAGGACTTTTAACCAAAACAACTTTATATCAGCATTAGAAAAGTCGCCAATGCTTCACTTGCTCTGCATCAAAAAGCTGCTCCTCAGTAATGCTTCCCTTACCTTCAACATTTTCTAACGACATTGGCAAAAATGTCTTTTGCAGGTTGAGGAGCTGCAATTTCGCGAGTTTGACCATCAGCAATGGCTTGATTGATTTCCGTTTCAGTCAGTGTCAATTTTGTTTCAAGCGGCGGCTGGTAATGTAAACCAAAACGGTCGGTTTGCACTTAACCACAAGATTGAATACGGGCATTAACGGCTTCTGGCGTAATTTTTGGCAATAATGCTTCCATACGTGTTGCTAATTCTGGCTGCGTTAAAAACGGTTTATCTTTTCAAAAACTGTTTCATCCATCGCTTTTACCCATTTAGCAAAATCGCGATCGCCGGTATGTTTTTAGCGTGTTCGATTTGTGATAAGAATGTTTTTGTATCGCTCTAGCTCTTCTGCCGTAATGGGATATTGCTTAATACGCGCAATCTCCTCACCACATTTGAGATAGACCTTTCAAATGCGCGGTTGGTTCTACGTTTGCAAAAATACCCTAACGCTGCAGTTTGTTGCCCAATGTCAGATTTACGCACGACTAACGTTGATACCCTTTTGGGTAGCTGGCTAGATTGATTGCGTAAACGCTGTGTTAGTGCGGTAAGCGCAAAGCGATCGAGTAAACGCTCATAACGCCCTTCTTCAGTTTGTGCATGGCTTTTGCTTTCATCAAAACGGAATATATAGGCAATTTGGCTCACACCACTACGAGGATCTTGTAATTTAGTAATCAATAAACGTTCAGATAAGCGTGGTTCTAAATAATCTCTTACTGGTAATGTTTTTGAGTCGGCTGTGCACCAAAATATCTCTGAATGTCTGCTTTTTGCTTTTTCTGGCTCAACATCTACTACCAATAAACGCATATTATTTGGCGCATACCAGCTTTGATAAAAATTGTTGTAATTGTGTGGCTGGCATGGTGTTAATACTATTTTCTGTACCCATCATACTATTACGAGCATAACGTGAATCAGCACGAACTGCTGCTGTACGTTGTTCATTTATCGTTGTACCAACGCTCAAAACCCTTGCGCCACTCTTCTAACATAATTTTACGTTCGCTATCGAGATCTTCTTGAGTTAAGTTAGCGTGAAAAACTATTTGCGAAAGTGCATCAAAACTTTGCTCCAATCCCGCAGTCGTTGGCGGCGTAAGCATGTATGTTGTGCTATCTGTTGTCGTTAATGCATGGTAATTTTTGTCTTTGACCCATTTTTGCTCATGTAAATAAGGCATTAAACCATTTGGGTGTGCTTTAGTACCACGAAAAACCAAATGTTCGATCATATGTGCAACGCCAGCTTGATCATCTTGTTCATCCACACTTCCTGCATTCACGCGTAAACGAAATTTCAATATGCCCCTTTTTCATCATGCAACGGCAAAATAGTGTACTGCAAGCCGTTTTCAAGTGTTCCTTGAATTGGTGCTGATTTTTCTGCCCAAACTTGAGTAGAAGCGGCTAATAATAGCAATGCCGTTAATTTCATTCGCATTTTTCTATCCTTTTTAAAATAAAATCCTCGCATAAACGAGCGAAATCTGGTTTCAAGCGGTCGAATTTTTAACAAATTTTTGCAAAATTATGTAGCCATTGAAAACGGCTGGAAGCACATAACGCTGATAAAAAGTTAGCTATAATCTACTACTAATTGTTATAAAAAGCAACAACCGACTGGCTGTTGCTTTGTTCTTTGCAAAAGATTTTGGAAATTTAACCGCTGTTAGAAAGTGTAATTCATACTTAAGCGGAAATCGCGTCCTGCTCCTGCTAAGCTATTGCCACCTGCGCGTTGGCTATGGCTCTTATAGTTTTTGTTAAAGGCATTATTAACTGCAAAGTTAAGCGTTAAATTTTGATTTGCATCCCAACTTGCGAAGAAGTCATTCACGCCATAACCTGCTTGTTTAATTGCTGCATTATTGCTGCTAGAACCACGGCTTGGAGTGCCATTTTACTTTCAACAAAGCGACCTTTCCAGCCAATTTCTAAGCTTGGATTTTCAAAGCGATAAGAGATTTCGCTTGTCCATGTACGGCCGGTTGCTACAGCAAATACGGCATTATCTAAGCTTGCATTATTGAATGTAAAGGTTTCTGGTTTGCTTTCTGCAACACCCTAAGCGGAATTTAAAAACCACCTTGTTTATAAGCTGCCCCTAACTCATAACCTTTTATTACGTAATAATGCGGCATTAATAATCGTATTATCTTTAATAGCATGAGCATCTTTTTACTTTTTTGCCAGAAATAACTACCGTTTAAAGAAACATTATCATTCACGTCGTAGTTAAAACCAATTTCGGTATTACGCGCTTTTTCTGCACGTAAATGGTCGGCAACATCACGCTTGGTGTTTCCAGATAGCATTGCTTCAAATAGACGAGGGCTGCGACTTTGCAAAGTTTAAGTTCGTGTTGAAACTTAAATCATCCGTTGCTTGCCAAATTAAACCCGCACTTGGGCTAAAGCTGCCATGGCTAACTTCTTTTGCCAGTATTTGCTCTAAATTTGAAAGTGATCGTAGCGTGCACCTGTCGTTAGTGTTACTGAACCTAATCCCCAAATGCCTTCTAAGTAAACACCTGTATCCGTTTTTCTTGACGATTGGTTACCCCTGTCGCTTCTACTTTTTGTGTTCTGCGGTTTTTCGCAAAGGCTTCGATCGCATTAGGTTTTGCTTCTTGGTGACGATAATTCACGCCATATTTTTAACCAGTGGTTTTCGCCAATAGCTGAATCTAAATTAAGGTTTGCACCGTGAGTCGATACTCGAGTCTTGCTATTTTCTGAAGGTTCTTTACGAGCAACTTCAATGCTGTAAACATTCGCTTTTTGCTTCCGTAATAAAAGCCCATGTTTTTTACCTTGCCATTCAAGGTTGGTTGTATCTTGTGTGGTTACACGATAACGTGGATTATTGTTAGAATCATTGGAAACCACCGCGCCATTCGCATCTACTTTGCTTGATTGAGAGAAATCAAACTCTTCGCGTAAAGCACGTCCACCGTGGTAACGTTCTTGACGATGGCTAATCACTACACGTTGATTTTCGTTAAAAGTCATACCCTAATTTGCTAATAAACCTCGTTGCCCTAGTGCGCTGTTTTTAACAACATTTGAACCTTCAAAATTGCGATAACCTTTACCGCCTTTGTAATTTTCATTGGTTTTCCAGTTACCACTTAAAAAGCGCATCAAAACCACCCGCTTTTTCCATAAACACTCTGCACCTTGAGAATGGCCTTTGTTACTACTTACACCCGCATTCAATTTAAAAACCGATATCCTGCCCTTCACTCATAAGTCTTTGGCATCAACGGTTGTTGCTTCAATAGAACCACTCGTTGCACCAATGCCTGCGCTAGCAGAACCTGCCCCTTTGCGGACGTCAATTTTTAATCAAACTTGGGTCAAGCATAAAGCGACTTTGATGGTGGAAAACCGGTGTATCACTGAAGTGTTATCCACTTTAAAATCAATTTGGTCTTGCCCCATGCCACGAATAGTAACCCATTGTGAGGTTCCGCCCGTACCGCCACCAAAGTTGATTGCCGGTTCTGCACTTAACACGCCACGTAAATCTTCATTCGTGTTCTTTTTCAGATCTTTTAAAGTCACCACATTGGTTTTACTTTTTAGCCCCTGTATTTTCAGTCACAACCTAATTACATCTAATTGTGCTGTGTCTGAAGCATAAGCAAATGAAGAAAAAGTAGCCAATACGGCAACAGCAAGTTTGGTTTTGGTAAACTGCATAAGGAAATCCTGCATTGATAATGATAATAAACTGTAAAAAGTTGCGTAAATATATGCAAAAACAAAATAAGAGTCAATCTCATTATCAAAGTATTTTCCTAAACTAGGGAATAAAAATCACGCAATCGGTCAATTGCGTGATTCTCTAAAAATATGAAGAAACTACATGATATGGCTGCGCTTATTCCATAGCTTGCCGATAAGATTTTCGAGCGATAGCTCCACTTATGCACCAATGCGTTGTGCCAGTTTTTCTTCTCTTTAAATTTGATTTCGATAACTTCTTTCTCTTTAACCGCAGCTAGCAATAAGTCATCACTGGTTGAAATTTCATCGATTAGATGTAACTCTAACGCTTGCTGGCCATACCAATGTTCCCCAGTTGCTACTTTTTCAATGTCTAATTGAGGACGGTTAGTTTTCACGAAATCTTTTAAATAATTGGGTCGAGTTGCTTCTAATTCTTGTTGGAATTTTTTGCTTCCCTTTTTCGGTATTCTCGCGTCAAAAGTTACCGTACGTTTATATTCACCAGCAGTCATCACATCTACATCAATGTCATGTTTTTCAGTAAGCGATGAATATTTGGCACTTCTGCGACTACGCCTACAGAACCAATAACTGCAAATGGTGCAGCTACAATTTTATTCGCAAGGCATGCCATCATATATCCCCGCTTGCAGCGACTTTATCCACTGCAATTGTTAAAGGAATTTCACGCTCACGTAAGCGTTTCAGTTGAGAAGCGGCTAAACCGTAACCATGTACCACACCACCTGGACTTTCCAATTTTAACAATACTTCATCTTGCGGTTTTAGCAATAGACAAAAATCGCACTAATTTCTTTACGTAATGATTCCACACCATGTGCGTGTACATTCGCCTTCAAAAACTTAACAAGAACAAACGAGCTTTTTGCTCTTCTTCTGGCTTATCTTCGCCAGCTTTTAAACGTTTCTTTTTCAGCTTTTTGCTTTCTCTTTTTCCGCTTCTGCTTTTTCTTGCTGTTTTAGCTCTTCTTCACTTAAAAAAACAGGCTTCAAGTGCTTTTTGTTGTTCTGTGAATTTTTCAGTGAGATTGACTACTGAAATAGAACCTTCTTCAGGCTGTTTTTTTGGCTTCTAAAATCAGCATCACAATAAAGGCGAGCACACCAAAGACTGTGAGTAGCTCAAGTAGGAAAATACCATAATTAAGTAAAACTTCTTTCCACATCAATAATTATCCTTTTGGTAAAAATACAAAAATTAGACCGCTTGCAGGCTATTTTCATCAGGTTGCGATAACAAATCTACCACGGCTTTGCGCAGCACTTTCAGCATCTGCATCACATTGAATAAGTTTGTGTAATTCCGTAAATCGCTGTTTGAGCGCATGCTGTTGGCTTTCAACATCCTCCGCCAAATACTGACTCAAATGAGCAGCTAAATTTTCAGGATTACACGCCTCTTGAATTAACTCTGGCACTAAAGGGGCATTCGCCAATAAATTAGGGAGCGAAATATACTCAGTTTTTGACCAGTCGTTTTGCCAACCAATAAGTAAACGGCTTCATTTTATAACCCACTACCATCGGCGATTTGCGACAACATGGCTTCTAATGCAGCGGTACCCGATGCTAATAAAAGTACATTCCGCCGCAATCATCGCTTGACGCGCTGCCCTTGAATAATATGGAGCGCTAAATTCGGGGCGATTTCCGCTTTTATTGCTTCAAACTGAGCTTGGCGTTTTTCATTCACCATTGGCACTAAAAACGTAATATCTGGGTACTGTTCTTGCAAAATTTGCGCGGCTTTTAAAAAAGGCTCTGCAAGAAAATGAATCTCACTTTGGCGGCTACCAACTAACATCGCGACATAACGCTTATCACTAGGTAAACCAAGTTGCTGGCAAGCTTCAAGGCGATTCGGTTTCAGCGCAATGCTATCTGCCATGGTATGACCAATAAAACGACAAGGCGTTTCAAACTTATCATAAAAAGGCTTTTTCAAACGGTAAAAACGCTAATACCATATTAGTTGCTGCTTTAATTTTATGTACTCGGCTTTTGCCAAGCCCCACAGAAGGACTAACATAATGAATCGTTTTAATGCCATTCGCTTTAAGTTTTTGCTCTACCGTTAGGTTAAAATCGGGTGCATCAATACCGATAAAAATATCAGGTTTGGCAGCAAGCATGGTTTCAATCACTTCCTTACGGCGTTTCAGCAAACGTGGCAGTGTTTTACCACTTCTGCTAATCCCATTACCGCAAGCTCTTCCATATCAAACATCGTTTCACAACCAGCTTGTTGCATTCTCTCTCCCGCCACACCGATAAAGCGCGCATCTGGATAGTGAACTTTCAACGCATTGATAAGCCCTGCCCCTAAAATATCGCCAGAAACTTCCCCAGCAACTAAGGCAATTAAAGGAGATTGTTCGTTCATTTTGCTCCCCAAGTTTACATATAAAAGGCTCATTATATTGTCATTCTGCTGAATAGCAATCATTGTAAGCAATTCATAAATTTATGAAAAATTATTTGACAAAAGATCACGATTTGAAATAATGGCGATTGTATTTCTTTTGATTACAGATAGAATGAAAACAGATGAAAAATTGATAGTTTTTAAACTGACTACAAAAATAGACATTTAAAGCAATGTGCAATTTATTTCACATTTCTAATCCGTTGAATTCTGATTTTCATTCAACGCCCACTTCCAAATCAAGTGAGGTTTTTTTATGACACTACTCGTAGCCCCTTCTATCATCAATGCATTTTTGATGGCACGCACGCTGATCCCTTTTTCTGTCCTAGGTATGCATGAAACGGAGCATGGTGATTGAAATTCGTGCCCTATTACCTGATGCCCACAAAGTAATCGTCATCGATAAAGAAAAACAATCTGAGGTATGTGAGCTAAGCCTACTAGACGAACGTGGTTTTTGCCGGCATCATACCCAATACATTAGATTTCTTTGCCTACCAATTACAAGTCTTTTGGGGACATGAAGCACAAATTATTGAAGACCCATATCGTTTCATCCAATGCTAGATGATTTCTCCCAATGGTTATTTGGAGAGGGTCATTGTTACGTCCTTACGAAGTATTAGGCGCACACTTTATGGAGTGCGAAGGCGTGAGCGGCGTGAATTTCCGTTTATGGGCACCAAATGCAAAACGAGTCTCTGTCGTAGGCGACTTTAACTATTGGGACGGTCGCCGTCATCCAATGCGATTCCATCCAAATAGTGGCGTATGGGAACTCTTCTTACCAAAAGCGAGTCTTGGTCAACTTTATAAATTTGAATTGATTGATTGTAATGGTAATTTACGCCCAAAAGCTGACCCTTATGCATTTTGAGCTCACAACTTCGCCCAGATACCGCTTCACAAATTAGTGCACTACCACCTTTGTGCCAATGACAGATGCGCGCAAAAAGCAAATCAAGCCAACCAACCGATTTCAATTTTATGAAGTTCACTTAGGTTCATGGCGTCGCAATTTAGCCAATAACTATTGGTTAGACTACGATCAAATTGCTGATGAACTGATTCCTTATGTTAAAGATATGGGCTTTACCCATATTGAATTTTTACCACTTTCTGAATATCCGTTTGATGGCTCTTGGGGTTACCAACCGATTGGCCTGTACTCTCCAACCAGTCGTTTTGGCGATCCACAGCTTTCCGCCGTTTAGTTGACCGCGCACATGAAGCCGGCATTAACGTTATTTTAGACTGGGTACCAGGACATTTCCCAAGCGATACTCACGGCTTAGTCTCTTTTGATGGCACTGCATTATATGAACACGCCGATCCAAGAGAAGGCTATCACTCAAGATTGGCATACACTCATTTACAACTATGGCCGTCATGAAGTGCGTAATTATCTTTCAAGTAATGCGCTCTATTGGTTAGAACGCTTTGGTATTGATGGTATTCGAGTTGATGCTGTTGCTTCGATGATTTACCGCGATTACAGCCGTGCTGAAGGTGCAATGGATTCCAAACCAATATGGTGGACGAGAAAATTTAGAAGCGATTGAATTCTTAAAACACACTAACTGGAAAAATTCACGAAGAAATGCCAGGTTGTCTTTCTATTGCTGAAGAGTCAACCTCATTTGCGGGCGTAACCCATCCAAGCGAAAACGGCGGGTTAGGGCTTTTAATTTCAAATGGAATATGGGTTGGATGAACGACACGCTTTCCCTATATGAAATTAGACCCAGTTTATCGCCAATATCATCACAATAAAATGACCTTTTTGGCATGATGTACCAATACAGTGAAAAGCTTTGTACTACCACTTTCTCACGATGAAGTCGTACACGGCAAATGTTCACTTTAGGCAAAATGCCGGGCGATGCATGGCAAAAATTTGCCAACCTACGTGCTTATATGGCTTTATGTGGGGTCATCCAGGTAAGAAATTATTATTTATGGGCAATGAATTTGCACAAGGTCGAGAATGGAATTACGAAGAAAGTCTCGACTGGTTCTTACTTGATGAAAATATCGGTGGTGAATGGCATAAAGGCGTTCTGAAATTAGTAAAAGATCTCAACCGCATTTATAAAACGCACCCCGCACTGTTTGAATTAGATAATCAACCTGAAGGTTTCGATTGGTTAGTGGTTGATGACTGAACACTCTGTTTTTGCTTTTGAACGTAAAAAGCGAAGATGGCGAAAAGAATTATTGTGATCGCAACTTTACACCCGTTCCGCGCCACGATTACCGCATAGGTGTGAATGTCGCAGGTAAATATGAAGAGATTTTAAATACGGATTCTATGTGATTACCAAGGCTCAAACTTAGGCAACTTTTGGTTGCGTAGAAAGCGAAGCCATTCATAGCCACGGGCGTGAAAACTCGATTTCTGTCTCGGTTCCGCCATTAGCAACTGTATATTTAAACATTTCATGATAATTTCACTCACGGGCGCATCAATTCTTTAGGTTAAAAGAGTATGTTTTACAGTTTACAACCAAGGCAAGGCTTTTCCGCTGGGCGCTACCCAATATCATGAAACACAAGCGGTCAAAAATGGTAAATCATTTACCAATTTTTGCACTCTTTTCATCTGCCGCAACGGCAGTTGAACTCTGCCTGTTTGATGGGCAGAAAGAGACTCGCTTTGCCAATGGTGTGTACTGATAACATTTGGCATTTAGCCGTGTTAGGAGTGGAAACTGGCACAGAATATGGTTTTCGAATCCATGGAGAATCGGCTAATCCACAATTGATGCTCGACCCTTACGCTAAAGCTGTTAATGGAAACCTGATTTAAGCACACCTGAGGCGAAAAGTTGGTTCTTATTAAATGACCCTCGGGACAACGTAGTCTCTTGCGCCAAAAGCGGTAGTCGTTGAGACCCAATTCAATTGACAGGCGATTGTGCGCCCAATATCCCATGGGCAAACAGCATTATCTATGAATTACGTCGTTAAAGGCTTTAGTAAGCTAATGCCAATATTCCTGAAGCTTTGCGTGGCACCCATATGCAGGACTCTGCTCACCTCAACTAACTTGGCTTACTTTAAAGCTTTAGGCATTACTGCCGTGGAGTTAGCTCCCAATCAACTTCTTTATTGATGAGCCACATTTACAAGCAAAAATTTTGCAAAACTATTGGGGATATAACCCGCTTGCGATGTTTGCAGTAGAGCCAAAATATGCCGCAACAGATAACCCGCTAACAGAATTTAAACAGATGGTTTAAAGCGTTGCACCAAGCTGGCATTGAAGCTGATTTTGGATGTGGTATTTAACCATACCGTTGAATCAGAAAAAGATTTTCCAACCTTTAGCCAACGCGGCATTGATGATGCTCACTACTATTGGCAAAACGCACAAGGCGTAATATCTTAATGCAACAGGTTGTGGCAATACGCTGAATCTTGCTACCGATGCAGGTGCCAATGGTTTATCGGACCGCTCATTATTGGCAGAAGATTGTCATGTAGATGGTTTTCGCTTTGATCTTGCCACAGTCTTAGGCAGAGCACGCCAGATTTTCACGCACAAGCCACCTTATTTGAAAAATTAGCGAGCGATCCAATTTGCAAAAAGTGAAATTGATCGCTGAACCATGGGATATTGGCTATGGTGGCTATCAGGTTGGACAATTCCCCGCTTATTTTGCGGAATGGAATGATCGTTTCCGTGATGATATGAATCGCTTCTGGTTATGGCAAAGTGGCGCGTTAGGCGCATTTGCTGAACGTTTTGCAGGTTCTGGCGATTTATTCGCAAAAAATGACCGCTTGCCACACACCTCTGTTAATTTTATTACCGCACATGACGGTTTCACTTTGCGTGATTTAGTCGTTAGTAACGACTAAACACAATGAAGCAAATGGCGAAGAAAACCGCGATGGGCGTAATGAAAAATTACAGCTATAACCACGGATTCGAAGGCAATGAAATTCCGTCTTCTGACCCAATAAATCCAACAATTGAACAAAAACCGTTTTTATTACCCAAGCTAGCTTGTTACGACGCTATTGCTAGCAAATGGCACGCCAATGCTGCTTGCAGGTGATGAATTTGGTCATAGCCAACAAGGCAACAATAACGCCTACTGTCAAGATAACGAAATCACTTGGTTGAATTGGGCAAACTTCAATCAACCACTATTTAATTTTACTGCACAGACCATCGCTTTAAGAAAGCAGATTGAGTCTCACGGCTGATCGATGGTGGCATAATGGAAACGTGCAGGTGGCTGAACATTGCATGGGCAACCCATGGAGATTGCTAATTGGCAAGACTCTAATACTAAAGCCTCTCCAAATTTTGCTTGATAATCGCTACTTTTATTGCTTATTAACGGCAAAACCGTGCCTCAAACCTTTTATTGCCTAATCAATTTGATTGGGAAGTAGTGCTGAGCTCGCACGATATCGCCTGTTCATCGCACCACTTTGAAACGTCTGATAAAACGTTTTGCGTGTTGCAAGTTAAAAGATTTTAAACTTAGAGCTTATTATGAAAAAGTCCAAATAAATATGATTTAGTCAGATACCAGTCCTTTATCTTAGCGGCTGGAGCTCACGCTTGCACGAACTTACTGATAAACGTGCAAAACCAGCGACTTTATTTTTGGTGGTAACCGTCGTATCGACTTCGCATTATCAAACTGTATCAACTCTGGTTTAAACCGTATTGGTGTGGTTACACAATATGCAGCGCACTCTTTATTACGCCATTTACAAACAGGCTGGTCATTCTCACCACAAGAGCGTGGGGAATTCGTAGATATGTTACCAGCACGTCAACAAATTGATGATTCAACTTGGTATCGTGGTACAGCGGATGCTGTTTATCAAAATATGGCAATTATTCGCAACCACTATCGTCCGAATATATTTTAATTTTAGCGGGCGCACCATATCTACAAACAAGATTACAGCGTGATGCTCATGGATCGCAGTACCAGCGGTGCTGAAAATGCGGGTAGGTTGTATTGAAGTGCCACGTAGCGAAGCGCATGAATTTGGTGTGATGGCTGTGAATGAAAATTTAAAAGTCAAAGCCTTTGTTGAAAAACCAAAAGATCCACCAGCCATGGTTGGCAAACCTGATGTTTCATTAGCTTCGATGGGTATTTATGTTTTTGATGCAGACTACCTTATCAAAGTGCTAGAAAAAGAAGTCCAAAACCTTATACCTCACACGATTTCGGTAAAGATGTTCTGCCAAGATGTTTAGAAGAAGGCACGCTTTATGCGCATCCATTTAGCCGCTCTTGCATGGGTCGTAATACCGAAGGCGAAATTTACTGGCGTGATGTGGGTACGCTCGATAGTTTCTGGCAATCCAATATCGACTTGGTTTCTGAAAATCCGCAATTAGATGTTGCGACCAAAGCTGGCCGATTCGCGGTAATCCAGTACAAACTTATCCGTCAAAAATTCTTCTACAAAACAACAATATTAAACCAGTAGATAACTCACTGATTGGTGGTGGTTGCGTGATTACGGATGCATCTATCAGTAATTCAGTCCTTTGATAGAATTAAAATCCAAGAAGGCTCTTTTTATCGATCACAGCGTTGTTTTACCAGAAGTACAAATTGGCAAAAACTGTATTTTTGAAAGATTGTATTATCGACCGTCATTGCATTATTCCAGATAACATGCAAATCGGGGTGAGTAAAGCGCTAGATAGCACCCGTTTTAGAGTAAGCTCAACAGGCAAAGTGGTATTAGTCACACCAGCTATGTTGAAAAACCTGCGCGGCGGCTGCGCCAGAAGAACATTTAGACCATTAAACAACGGTGGGGCTTAGCCCCACCGCTTTTAATAAGGAACTGCAATGAAAGTATTACACGTTTGCTCGAACTCTATCCTCTCTTAAAAACCGGCGGGCTTGCCCGATGTATTAGGCATTACCTTTTGCTCAACAAGCAATTGGGATGGACACTCGCATTTTATTACCCGCATATCCCTGCATTGACAAAAGGGATTCCTGACACAGAAGTTGTTGCAGAATTTGATAACTTCGCAGGACATGTTACTTTTGCGTTATGGGCACTATCAAGGCATCGGCATCTATTTAATCGATGCGCCACATCTCTATGCCCGAGAAGGAAACCCTTATCATGATGCCTACTACAATGATTATGGCGATAACTACAAACGTTTTGCGCTACTCGCTTTGGGTTGGGGCTGAGCTGCTAGTGGGCTTGATAGCTGGTGGAAAGCCGATATTGTGCATGCATACGATTGGCATGCAGGACTTGCCGCAGCTTACTTATTCTATAAGGGCAGACCTGCAAAATCAGTTATGACTATTCATAACTTAGCTTATCAAGGTAAATTCTGATCACCGCCATCTTTATGAAATCGGCTTACCAGAACAAATGTTCCATGTTGACGGCTTAGAGCTATTTGGGCAAATCTCATATTTAAAAAGCCGGCCTCTATTATTCTGATGCGGTAACGGCTGTTAGTCCAACTTATGCCAAAGAAATTACTACCGTTGAATTTGCTTATGGATTAGAAGGGTTACTAAGTGGCTTACAAGCAGAAGGTAAATTAGTGGGCATTCTAAATGGCGTGGATGAAAAATATTTGGCATCCTAGTGTAGATAGCTACATTACCCATCACTACAAAATCAAATCTATGACGGGTAAGAAAAAGAATAAAAGCAGAATTACAAGCTTACTTTTAACTTACCGCAAGATAATGACGCACTACTGTTTGTCATGGTTACCCGCTTAACTGAACAAAAAGGCGTAGAATCTCTTAATTGAAAGTGCTGGGTGAAATTGTTCGACAAGGCGGGCAATTAGTAATTCTAGGCTCAGGGCAGAAAATCTCGAACATGGCATTCGTCAATTAGCTGAAAGTTATCCAGAACATATTGCGGTAAAAATTGGCTATGATGAAGCGCTTTCGCATTTAATGGTCGCAGGCGGCGATGTTATTTTTAGTACCAAGTCGCTTGAGCCATGTGGCTTAACCCAGCTCTATGGCTTGCAATATGGTACTTTACCATTAGTTCGCGCAACTGGTGGCCCTAGCAGATACTGTTGTCAATACGACGGCTGACACGATAAAAGATCGCACTGCAACGGGCTTTAGTTTTGACAGAAGCTAATTCTGAAGCATTAACTAAAGCGATTATGCGTGCCTTTACACTTTGGCAAAAACCTCGCTTGTGGTCTAGCGTAAGAAGTAACGCAATGCACCAAGACTTTTAGTTGGAAAACAGCAGCACAACATTATTTAGCGCTTTACCAATCTCTTTAATTTATTGCTCTCAAAAATCATACTGCTTATGAGGTAAATTTCACTCAACAAGCGTGTATGATTTTTTTGTTGTTTTTACTAAAAGACTGAAAATTTGTCCGTTTCTGTCCTAAAAATTAGGACTTCCATTTTTAAATTTTCCTTAACATTACAGAGGTTTCCTATGCCAATGGATAATTTTTGATTCTCCATTTTTATACAATCGCCCTAAAATTGATACTGAATCATTAAAAAGCGATTGTTTCCAAACTTATCTATCGGACGCTCACCCTCAAGAGGCTAGCCAACGACTGGTTAAATGCAACCTTATCTGCCGTACGTGATTTCGTGACTGAAGGCTGGATTACAACTGCCCGCCAAGCTCGTGCAGAAGATACTCGCCGAGTTTATTACCTTTCTATGGATTCCTCATCGGTCGCTCACTTTCAAATGCCACGATCGCAGAAGGCTTTGTATGAAACTGTACAAACCGCACTTGCAGAATTAGACGTAGATTTAGAAACCATTATTGAAAAAGAAATCGATCCAGGTCTAGGGTAACGGTGGTCTTGGCCGATTAGCCGCTTGCTTTATGGATTCTATTGCAACGCTAAATCTACCTGGTATGGGCTACGGTATTCGTTATGAATACGGCATGTTCCGTCAAAAATTGAAAAACGGCCAACAAGTGGAATGCCCAGATGCTTGGTTAGAAAAAGGGGCTCCATGGGAATTTATGCGCCCATCTAAAAATATAAAAAGTAGCTTTTTGGCGGCCATATCTACTCAAGACATGTATTTGGAGCCCGCAAGATTGTGTAACCGCATTGGCTTACGACCAGATGATTCCTGGCTGAAAACAATTCTGCTGCAACACTTCGCTTATGGGCAGCACATGGTGGTGAGATCATTTGATTTAGCAGATTTTAACCGAGGTGATCACTTAGGTGCCGTGGAAGAACGTTCTAGCAAGAAAAATCTTTCTCGCGTACTTTATCCAGATGACTCTACTTGGAATGGACGTGAATTACGTTTACGTCAAGAATATTTCTTAGTGGCTGCTTCTTTACAAGATATTATTCGTCGCCATAAACGCACACATAAAACGATTGAAGACCTTGCGGATAAAGTGGCAATTCACTTAAACGATACTCACCCAACATTAGCGATTCCAGGAGTTAATGCGTATCTTAGTAGATGAAGAAGGGCTTGAATGGGAAACCGCATGGGATATGACCCGCCGCATTTTCTCTTATACTTGCCACACTTTAATGTCAGAAGCTTTAGAAACTTGGCCAGTAGAAATGATGGCAAAACATCTTGCCACGTCACTTACAAATCATCTTCGATATTAACGACCATTTCTTAGAATATGTTCGTACTTATATCACTACCGATAATGATTTCATCAGTCGCGTATCGCTCATTGAAGAAGGCTATCAACGTAAAAGTGCGCATGGGCTGGCTCTCTGTGGTTGGTTCACACAAAGTTAATGGCGTTGCAGCTATTCACTCTGATTTAATGGTAAGCTCGACCTTTGCAGATTTTGCTCGTATCTATCCAGAACGCTTTACCAATGTAACGAACGGTATCACGCCACGCCGTTGGTTAGCCGTAGCAAAACCCGAAATTAGCTGCGTTATTTGATCAATATATTGGTCATCAATGGCGTACTGATTTAGGCCAAATTAACAACTTTCAAATTTGCGTCAGAATCAGCATTCAAATGTGCTATTGCAGACATTAAATTTGAAAACAAAGTGAAGCTAGCAAATTATGTGAAGAAAACGCTGGATATTGACCTTGATCCACATGCGTTATTTGATGTGCAAGTAAAACGTATTCACGAATACAAGCGCCAAATTCTGAACGTACTTCATATTATTGCACGCTATCAGGCTATGTTGGAAAATCCTGAAAAAGAGTGGCAACCACGTGTATTTATTCTTGCAGGTAAAAGCAGCTTCTGCTTACTATGCAGCAGAAACAAACGATTCATTTAATCAATGATGTAGCAAATATCATCAACAACGATGAACGCCCAAAAGCGCCGACTCAAATTGGTATTTATTCCAAACTATAGCGTGAGCCTAGCGCAATTAATTATTCCAGCAGCAGATATTTCAGAGCAGAATTTCACTTGCAGGAACAGAAGCTTCTGGTACCAGTAACATGAAATTTGCGTTAAATGTGTGCGTTGACACTAGTACGTTAGATGGCGCGAATGTTGAGATTTTTAGACAACGTTGGCGAGGAGCATATCTTTATATTCGGTAGATACCGTTGAACAAGTAAATGCCCCTACGCCAAAGAAAGGCTATAATCCAGCGGAATACTATCAGCAAGATGAGCAGCTTAACCGTGTTATTGGTGCACTTGTTGCAGGTCAATTCTCTCCTGAAAAGATCCGATGCGTTACACCAACAACGCCAAAATCTACAATACCATGACTACTACTCAGTCTTTAGCAGACTTTAGAAGTTATGTAGAATGCGCGAAAGTTGATGAAAAATATAAAATCGTGATAAATGGATTGATAGTACTATTCAAAAATATCATCAATATGGGCTTCTTCTCTTCAGACCGTACCATTATGGAATATGCGGATAACATCTGGAAAAGTGAAACCACTAGCACCAATAACAATCACTAAAGCGAAAGCCCCGTTAAATTTAACGGGGCTCTTTTCTATATGAAACCAACAAGCGGTCAAATTTTCTTAATACCAAATCAGGCAGGATGCGAATCGTCTTCAGCTAAAAAGCCACCGCTTTGGTGTGCCCAAAGTTTTGCATAAACGCCATTCTCAGATAACAACTCTTCATGCATTACCTTGCTCCACAATCTGCCCTTTTATCTAACACGCCCAATCAATCTATCCATTGCCATGATAGTAGAGACGAGTGAGCAATCGCTAATACTGTTTTACCCTTCATTAGCTCTGTGAGATTTTCTTGAATCGCCGCTTCGACCTCAGAATCTAGCGCACTGGTTGCTTCATCTAATAATAAAATCGGCGCATCTTTTAACATCACGCGTGCAATCGCAATACGTTGGCGCGTGACCGCCAGATAGTTTTACACCACGCTCGCCCATGCGCATCAAACCCAGTACGACCTTTGCATCTTGCAAATTCAGAACCGTTCTGCCAGCTGCTGCTTTTTCTACTGCCTTCAACATTTTTTCTTCTGTCGCTTGCGGATTACCGTACATTAAATTTTCACGAACAGAACGATGCAATAAAGAGGTATCTTGAGTGACTAAACCAATCTGCGCTCGTAAACTCTCTTGAGTAATTGCAGCCACATTTTTGTCCATCAATGCTGATTTCGCGCCCTGTTGAATATCATCAAAAACGAGCAATAGATTAGTCAGCGTTGATTTTCCAGCGCCACTCACCGTCCAGCCAAACCGACTTTTTCGCCCGGCTTAATGGTTTAAACTGAAAATCCTTCAGCAATGGCTTTTCGATCATAAGAAAAATCAACATGTTCGATTTAATCTCGCCATGATTTACCACCAATGCCTTCGCATCTGCTTTATCCACCACACTATGCGGTTTTAGAAAGTGTAATCATGCCATCTTGCACGGTGCCTAAATTTTCAAACAAACGAGCGAACTCCCACATAATCCATTGTGAAAGCCCTTTAATGCAAAGCCTATGCCGTTGAAGTTACGGTGCGCCAGCACTAACAAGAGAGGCTCCCCATAACCACAAACCAATAGCCGCTGTTGAAATAATTAAACTAATACTCACAGTTGGTTAAGGTTTCAATCGCCGTGACCAAACGCATTTTGTTTATTGACCGTAACCACAAACTCTTGCATGGACTCTTTCGCATAACTCGATTCACGATTGCCATGAGAGAAGAGCTTCACAGTCATAATGTTGAGGTATGCGTCCGTGATTCGACCTGTCATCAAAGCTTCGCATCCGACTGTTCCTGCGCTGCTTGCGCTCACTTTAGGCACAAAAATGCGGATAGTTAAGCCTCAATCCCAGCACCCAGAGCAAAAGGGTAACACAACCAGCTATCAAGAAGTTGCCATAAATCACACCTTGAAAGTGGTTAAACAAACCGCGACATAAATCATCATATCCGCACGAGGTCGCGACGACATCACGCACAGCAAAGTGCCGTTTGCATCACTTTTGCTGATACTCGTCGGCAAATTCATCTTGGTAAAGCCCATACTCTGCCCAAGCATTGAAACGGTGGAAATTCCAACGCAAGCGCATTGAAATACACCTTGTAGCGCCTGAAAACGAATTGAGCTGGAGACATAAACAAATAACACACCTAAGCAGGCAATCAAAAACATTGATAAGATAGCACACGCTTTTCTCTGCCCAAAAGTTCACTTGGGCTAAATTTGTCCTCAATCGACCAAGTCTCCCATGAATTGAAACAGCACCGCTCCATGTACCAACCGTCGCAACTAAAATCGTCAGCAAAATAATATAAAACGCATGCCTTTCGTTGCTCAAAAATAAAAAGGGACAACGCCGGCTTTTTGGTGTTTTGGGTGCCTCTTCAGGGGTACGTCTCAATCCGATTTTCAAACCAAGTAAAAATCTTGTTAAACATAAAACTCTAAAAATGAGGACGCATAAAATGCGTCCGAAAATTCAAGTATCTCATTTCAACGCAATATGCGTTTGCAAAATACCACACAGAAAATCGACCGCTTGTGTGTAGCAAGCTCACATAACAGGCAGTTGATTTTGATTAAAGGCGATTCAACAATCATCTAACGCAAGATCTTCATTGCGATTTACGCTAATACCTTTTGCTAATACATCACGCGCAATTTGATGCGCTTCTTCTAAAGAGTGCTCTTTGTATGAGCCACATTGATATTCATTCAGCTCTGGAATTTTTAGAAACATCTGGCACTTATTTAGCGCATCTTCCATTGAAGCTGTCCACGCATTGTACCAATGCTTGTTCGCTTGCGCACCGATTAAGCGACATATAAAACCAGTACGGCATCCCATTGATGAAATATCAATAATCTCCACGCTATCACTATTTAAATGATCACGCATGAACGCCCTGCAAATAAGGTGTTCCATGGTATGAATACCACGCACTGGTAAAATATCAATATTCGGACGGGCAAAAACGTAAATCAAATACTGTAATGGTGTCACCTTTTTGGGGTTGTCATGGTTTTTGCCACGCGAACTGCTGGTGCATTCATGCGCAGTATGGTCAACTTTAAAAGCTATCTAATAAAGGCATAATTTGCTCCACAAAAGATTAAATGGGTACAAAGCTTTCTAAATAAAGCTAAATTATTCTGCAAGTTCCCCTGATCCCAAGAAAACAGCATCTGCGGGATTTTACGTTGTAAAATAAAAGTGACGATTCGCTTGCTTGGCTGCACGACACGACCTGACGGCGTAGAAATTCAATTCCGCCTTTAAGCAATTGCGACATCGTGCCGAGTCATGCTCACCCTGCAAGCTATTATCCATGGTATAACCTGAAGTTGCCCAGAATTCAGTATTGTTACGGATCAAGTGCTTGTATTTATTCTCAATCGTTAAATGAATAAAAGACACGATCGCTCAACTCACTTAAATTCAAGCGTTTCACGATCCCCGCCGCATGCCTCGCTCGAGACTGGCGCTTCTTCTACAATACCGCGTGCATCGCTCGTTTCTGACAATGACAGGGAAACTCATTCGCATAAGTGGTACTAATGGTATCGGTATCCGCAATATTGAAATTGCGTTTGCGCTTTGCCAGTACCCACATCTACCTGAATATAGTTTCCTAAAGCAGCATCTAAATTCTTAACGCTAGAGGTCGTGATTTCTGGTGAAATCACTTTTTAAAAAGCTAGAACCTGATTTTGCTACTAAACTAGCATATTGCCCTTCTAGATAAGCGGTCGCTTTTATCTGTGCAGATTGTAATTCTGGCGACTCTACTCTTCAAGTTAAGCCATATATTTAATCTCCATACCTTTAGAGGTTTTGCCGCATCTTTTAGCAATGAGCGTAATATAGCTGCCGTTTGCGAGTCGCTTTTTCCTTGCTCGCAGAAATAAGCTTTTGCTGTTGGCTTTTAGTGCCTTGATTATCAAATCCAGTTGCACCTTTTAAAGTACGCATCAATGGTGCTGTCTTGAACACTCACGCCTTTTAAGAAACCTCCAGCAGAAACCGCAGGTTCAACCCAGAAACGACTTTGGCTGCCTAATAAATGACGTTGGCTTGGTTCAATAAACAATGCCACTTCGAGTGATGGCACCACGCTAAAGCACTTCCCCAGCGATAATCGCGATACAGCGCTACTGAGCCTTTTATCAATGCCATTCAGTTGGCTTTGCAGTAAGCGTTAACGTAGTCTGCTTATCATTTGAGATAATGCCTGCTTGCGCATTTTCAATGTTTTTATACAATGGGTAGCTTCTTTCCCTTTCAGCTCTCCTAGCTTGGGCTGAAAGCAAACGCACACCGCCTTTTAACCAATCTGTTGCGAGACCTGCTTGAACACGAACACCATCTAACCCTACATTTACATCTGGGTTAGAAATCGCCACAAACTGACTATTCCGCCCACTAGATTACGATAAGCAGGGTAAATAATCCCTTCAAAAATGAATATTTTTCTAAGGTTAATTGTCGTTTAGAATTTCCCCAATTTGAATATCATTGTAATAAAATTCCTGCCAACATCTACCCCCATAAGATTGCAAGGGCAGTTAATGCAACAGCAGTATATTCGATAAAAAGAAAGCAAGTAATCGGCTTCTTTTTCTACATGGAAACTAAATTCAGGCTCTCCGCTACCGGCTTGAATTTCAAAGTAAGCGCTCACGGAAAAAGCTCAGCCAATTTTACTAATTTGCTCTTATTTAAGTTAAAAGCTCGGTTCTTTAACCAAAATTGCTACCGCTTTTTAAGCAAAATCTGCATGATTTGGATCAATTAACAATGTTCCCGTAAACTTGCCATTGTCCATGCCTAGATTCTGATTTTCTTCATTATCTGGTGTAAAGATAAATCTGATAGAATCCCCACTTGCACGTTTTATACAGCAGTTTCGTTGGACTTTAAGATTAGTGATTATCGGCAATGTACAGCGCCACTTCTATGCCACGTTGCGCGCGCTTTTTAAGTTCGGATAAAAGATTATCAGTCTGCCCTTTGTTCTGCATTTTCTGAATTATCCGGTGAATCAAAAGAAACAGCACCAATTACAACCGATGCCAAGCTATCTACCAGAAACATCCACACCAGATAAGCCAGCTTTAATATTCATCCCACTAATGTTCCAAAAACGCGAGTCTTTTTCACAAGATTGACATACTTATTTTCAATTAACGAGATCAATTTCAACCTTGTTATGCGCCTGATTAAAACGATAATCTGCCACTTTTTCCGACTGGTATTTTGCGATAGTAAACCGCAGCTCCTGTGGTCATTGAACCAAGGATCATCAGCAACCAAACGCACAATTAAATCGCTTCATCAGTTGCAACAACCATTGGTGGTTCTTCCTGTACAATAAAAGAAGTTTTTGAATCTGCATTTGGATCAGTATTCGGTTGTAACGTGATGTAATTTCCCAGACACCAACGTATCTGAGTCCTGAGACCCCAGCCTAATGAAGCGGTCGGCTTGACTATCAAAACAATGTACCTTCTTTTAAGACCGATTTTGCTTCGGGATTGATCTCTGCCTCAACCTCAACTTTATCTGGGTTATCCACAAAAATAGACTTTCTTAACTAAACCAATTTGTAGCCTTGGTAACGACAGTGCCGTTTTACCTGCATTAATCCCATGCGCGCTTCGTTGAATCGAATGCGAATAGTCGTCCCTTGCTCTTTTAATATTTGGAAAAGAAAAAGCAATGCTCACAATTACAAACGCAACAATAGTAAAATCCAAAATGTGCGAACACGACGAGGCGGGTCTAATCTTTCGCCTTAGCTACGTTTTCTAAATTCTCTCTGTATTCTCTGTCATGTTCTTAAATTTTAATAACACTACACAAGCGGTAAGATTTTTGCAAAAGGCTTTTACGAAATCTTACCGCTTCTATTTAAACCTCCTAAATAAAGCCAACTTTATTTTTCTCTTCTTCGAAGGGTCACAATGTGCCAGATATCGCTTCATTTGCCATATAAAGATAAAAGGCTTCTAGTTTCTAATTGAATCCCGTGTTGTTCACTAATTTCACGTTGACGGCGTTCAATATCCGGATCTTTAAACCTCAAACGCTTTACCGCAATCCATACGAGATAATGTGATCATGGTCGCGCGATCGATGTTTAACTCAAACGCATCGCTTTATTATTAGAATCTCGTGCTATGGCGAACTAAAATGCTCACCTCTTCCAAGCTGATTTAGCCACGATATAAACGGTCGCTTGAAGCCAATATCGGAATCCTTTTTCAAGCAGGAGTCGATAATATCTTCTGCGGCAAAGTGCTGCATTTTCGCTTCGCACATCTTGCATTAGGGGCAAGAATAGTGAGTCTGAGGTTCGAGTGCGCCTTCAACCCAACATAATAATTTGATATTTTCTTCAGTTGACATTCTGTCACCTTTGTCTTATTTAAATTAGAATTAAGCAAGTTGATCTCAAACACTACTTTCTTCACGAAAGTTGCTTTACACCATGATTTTACACGCTCATGTGTTAATTGCTCGCAGGTTGACGAGTCTCATCAATACATAAACCAACAAAAGTTTCATCAATCAGTGTGCTTGTGAAGCATCGGGTTATAATCCTGCTGTTGGCCAATGGCCGATACCACTGCGCCATTTTCTTCTACGATTTCGCGTAAAGTCCCCAGCCGCATCACAGAAATATTCCGCTCAGTCTTCTTGGTCACTTGCAGCCAAAAATACCAACGATTTTGCCGTTGAAATCAATTTCTTTTACAAAGGTTGGCATAAAATCATCCCAATCAGCTTGAGGGTCGCATAATACGAGTTGGAATACCGAATAATAAGAGAGTCGTGCGCTTCAATATCTTCTTTACTACTTTTAGCAATATCACGAACATCGACTGAGATCTGCACCTAAAGTCTTTGAGAATCATTTTTGAAATATTTTCCTGTGGCTTACCAGTGTCACTTCCAATAGAATTTCAACCCTACAACCGCCATATTTTCTTTTCCCTATTGTGCCTATTCAATGTCGCCATTGATATAATGATTTAAAAGGCATGTTCGATAAGCTGCCCACGTGTCAGCCCCTCTTCTGCTGCCTCACTTTCCTAACCCTCTCAACCAAATCTGTGTGTAGTTTTAACTCACACGCTTCAAAGCCACTGGATTTATCCGCTTGCTGATTACGTTTGTTGATTCGGATTTGCTGTTCTCTCGACTTAGCGGACTAGTACGGGGGCGCCTAACTCTGAAGCGCACGTGGCGAACAAATCTGGCGTGATACAATCTGCATCTTGTTTTTGCCATAATGTTTCCACGACAGTGAGAATTTGCACATTCTCTTAATTGAGAATGAGAAGCTAAATTCTTTACTCAGTAAATATATCGCAACTCATAAAAGTTGGAAATCTAAGACAGAAAATTATAAATTTATTCTTTTGATTTCACTGCAAAACTGTGCATTCAGAAGCAATCTTAGCTAGATCTTGCGGATTAAGCGAAATATCTAGCCCCTCTTTCCCGCCTGAGCATAGTAATGACCTCCAAAATCTTGCGCAGAAGTTTCAATGACCGTTGGCAAACGTCTGACCTAATGGGCCACGCCGCCGAGTAGACCGCCCGTTGTTTCTCGCTTTTGCAATCCTCTTTATCTGCCGTTTCAGACTCTTAACACCCGCAACGCTTGACGCAGCACGCTAGAATTAAAGCGAAGAAGAGACTGGCACCACCATCACAGCGCCAATCACCGATCGCCATTTTCAGCTACCAATAAGGTTTTAAATCGTTTTGTTGCATCTACACCAAGCTTTTCCGACACGCTTCTTGCCCCAAAATTGCGTATTTGGAGTCATGCTCATAAGGATGAAGGGTAAAAAGCGACTTTCTGCTGAGTAAATTTTTCGCTGGTGTCATTTCTCTCCCTGTAGCGTATAATTTCCCGATTCAGTAAAGGAGAAATTACATGTCAAATATTCATTTAGCTGCTGCCACAGATTTTACACTGGCAGCAGAAAAGATTGCTCGAGCTAGAACAAAAGATTTATCAATTCGACAAAATTTCGCTGATCAGGGCTTGAACCAATTGCGTAGATACAAAACTTACGTGAATGTGCAAAAAGCAGTCGAACACTTTGAATCGATAACCTAGATTGGCTGTTTGATTTACTCATGTTCTTTTTGCAGCCCCATTGGCACAGAAAGCAGAAATTTTAGCAAAAGCTTACCCGAAGCAGGCTGTGAGTTATTTTGGAGATTTATGCGGTAGTACTGCACCGATTGGTGATGTGCCGTTATCGTGCCAAGCGTGAACAATGAAGCGCTAGAAAAGCTTGCGTGAACGTAATATTTGTTGCACTTGGTTAAATCCACACAAATTTCTCAATTAGCTGGCATTAAAACCGCTTCTTACACAGATTCAGCAGACGTTTTCGTAACCTCCGCCATTACCAGCTGCTTATTTTGGAGATGAGAAAGTTAAAGAACTTGCAGGACAAACCGCACGCTTATTAAAAACGGTATCGAGCTGCGTAAAAGTGCAGAAGCGCATCGCTTTCGATGTCGTGCCGGCAAATGTTCAGGCGATGAACAAAAATTGCCATTCTCACGTATGTTCCATCTACAACTTTGCAAAAGGTATTACCAAATTTGACCGCTTTGCGTAAGCAGCTGCATTACCGTGCAAACACCCGTTTTCTACGGTATTTCGCAAATGGTCAGTAGGCCCTCTGCTTATCAGCTGGAATGCAGCGAGATTAAGTCAACAATGGCAACAAATGATTGGTTGAATTTTTAATGAAGAAAACCGTCATTACTGCGGTTAAAAATGAGCTGAAGATGAAGAAGGAAAGTAACCATGTAGCTGCAACTTAGCCAATTGTAGCTAGCGCAGAAAAGTGGAACTCCAAATTCTGGGAGCGTCGCAGATGAACAACGTTTTAGTCTAGCCTTCCTAGGGGTTGAACTACTGCTTTAGTCCTTGATTATTAACGCCACATAAAAACGCGCCCGGGTGCGTTTTAACCTCAGGCAGGAAACGCCCTCGACTATATCTCGTTTTCATTAGCGCTAAAACTTGCTCTTTATCGCTTTTTGCTTTGCTATGATGCTGGCGAGAAAACCACCAAAGAGTGCTGAATAGAATGGGCATGTGGTAGCAATCGCTAAAGCATCTGCCGCATCTGCTTGAGGTTTAGCTGAGCTGTAAAGATTCGGCTAACCATTTCTTGCACTTGCACTTTATCAGCAGAACCAATTCCTGCTACTGTTTGCTTCACTGCTCTTGCGGCATATTCAAACACAGGCAAATCTTGATTCACTGCCGCCACAATCGCTGTGCCGCAGAGCCTGACCCTAATTTCAATGCGAGAATCAGCATTCTTTGCCATCAAAGCCTGTTCAATCGCAAACATATCTGGTTGAAATTGGGTAATGTTCCGTCACACCCGCATAGATGCGCTTAAGCCGTGTGGGTAAATCTTCAGCGGCTGTGCGAATAGCCCCACAAGATATTCTAAATGCCGGCCTTGTTGGCGAATCACACACATAACCAGTTACACGAGAACCTGGGTCAATCCCCAAAATAATACTCATAAATTCCAATAAAAATAAACGGCTAGATGCTAGCCGCTTTTAAATATCAAATTATAAATTCCTTTTTGCTGTTGCTTTCGCGTTCACATCGCAGTTTTTCACGATGATTTTTATCGCTATTTTGCCTTTTGAATTAAATTCACTGGCACTACAGAATCAAATTTATCTAAAGTTAAACCGCTATCTACGTTCCACACATAGTTACCTGAGGTGAAGCTAGTAAAATCGGTTTTGTGATTTATCACGAGCAAAGTCTTTTCGCAATCACTTTATGTACCTACGCTAACCATTGCGCCTGTTGGCTCTTGGTTTTCAATTGGTACTACTGCAGTTAAGTCTTTCTTTGTTTGCAGAATAAACGACAGTTTCATCTGTAATGGTAGGTGAGCTTGAGTCATTGCAGCAGCTTGCTCAGGTGCTTTTTCCATTTTAGGTGCTTCACTTTGCAGAAGCAGATAATGCGATAGCGGCAGCAAATGCCGGTAAAACTTTAGTGAATTTCATTATTGAATCCTCTTAACATAAGCCCCCGACTTGGGGTACTCACTAGAAACTTTAAAATAAAATAAAGTTCCGATTTTAAAAATCAATTGATTAAAGTAGCGCCGCTACTTCGTCACAATCTCGCCGTTATGATAGACATTTTGTACATCATCACAATCTTCCTAGCATCTCGACTAAACATGTGGCACTGGTGCAGTTTCCGCATCTAAATCAACAGAAGTTGATGGAATCATAGTTACTTCTTGCTTTGAATTTTGAAACCAGCCTTTTCAATACCATCACGCACATCGCTCAAATCTTCCCAAGCGGTGAAAATTTTCAAATGAACCGTCATCTTGTGGTTGAATATCATCTGCACCTACGCTTCAATTGCTGCTTCTGTTACTCATCTTCATCGGCTTCTGCGCAATTAAAATTAGGCCTTTTTGCTAAATAAGTAACCCACAGAACCTTCTGTTCCTAAGTTACCACCACATTTAGTAAAGCTTGGACGAACCTGTGAAATCGTACGGTTAGCGTTATCACTTAAACATTCCACCATAACTGCAGTACCGCCTGGGCCGTAACCTTCATAGATTTTTGGTTTCCATATTGAGTGTCATCGCCACCACCCACACCACGCTTCGATGGCACGGTTAATAGTGTCACGCGTCATATTGTTTGATAACGCTTTATCTACTGCTGAACGTAAACGAGGGTTTGAAGCAACATCGCCACCACCAATTTTTCGTAGCTGTTACTAATTCACGAATTAATTTTTGTAAAAATTTTACCGCGTTGCGCATCTTGTGCTGCTTTACGGTGTTTAATGTTAGCCCACTTACTATGACCCGCCATTCTCTTTGTTTCCTTCTTTTTAACTATGTTTTGAATTTGGTAAAAACAACCTTACACTCAGTAAGAAAATTTGATATTGATGTCAAATCTCCTCCAGCCCCTCTTTTCTAAAGAGGGGGATTTGTTAAATATTTTTGCTATCGCCGCTGCATTATTTTGGCGATTTTGTCATTTCAATAGCCTTATCAACAGATACCCATTGAAAAGCCAGATGTTCAGATTAAAATTGGCGTTTGCTCATCTCGGCAAACCCAATAAAACCAATGCTCCTGATTATGTGCACATCAGGCGCGTATTTATACCGAAATTGCGGAAAAATTTCAAAAAGTACCGACTCATTACAATCAACAAAGCGATAAATTTTATGCTGCAATATCAATTCCTGTTTCTTCTCTCACTTCCCGAATTGCTGTTTCAAACGGCTGCGTTCGTGTTTGGTTCAAGAGAGCCTGTATAGATTGCCAAAATTCAGGAGCATCTTGGCGTTGCAGCATTAAGACTTTACCTGAATCTTTGAGTAAATGACGACAAGAACAGAGTGAGGATTTTTATATTTCATTATTTATTAGCGTAATAATGCCCTAATCCAAACCTTTAATATAATAGAAATAGTTCCAATAAACAAAATGAATTGTACAACTCTTTCATTTAATTGATATTTTTCAGTTATTGTATCAATAAGTTTTTATCAATGTCAATATTCCCTTTTTAACTTACTAAGTGGAAGCTGAAAAATGAAACCAATAATTAGCTCAATTAATATCTGGTATATAGAATTACTCGGATACCATGAATATTGCTCTAAATTTATCGATTTAGAGAAAATAAATGCTACTAAACTGACAGTTGACCACCATTTAAAAGAAAGGGCTAAAGTTAGTTGAGTCCTTTTTCTTTAATACTATTAAAAGATATTTTGCATTTATTACTCTATGTCTTCTTTTTCACAACCGCAATCGCTAACTCTTCCAACGCTTGTGGATTTTGCATAGCTTGGTGCTTCTGTCATTAAACATGCTGCGGCTGTCGTTTTCGGAATGCAATGACATCACGGATATTTTTCTGTACCTGTAATTAACATGGTTAAACGGTCTAAACCAAATGCTAAACCAGCATGCGGTGGAGTACCATGAATTTCTAATGCATCAAGTAAGAAACCGAATTTTTCTTGTTGCTCTTGTTCGTTAATACCTAAAAATATTGAACACAGTTTGCTGCATTTTCTGGTCGAAAATACGTACTGAACCGCCACCAACTTCATAGCCATTGATAACCATATCGTAAGCATGTTGCTAGCATTAACTGAATTTGGTAGCCTAACTCTTCTGGGGTTAAACCTTTTGAGTGGAAGTAAATGGGTGGTGCATCGCTGAAAGGTTGCCCTCTTCATCACGTTCAAACATTGGGAAATCTACAACCCAAAGTGGTTTCCATGCACTTAAATCGGTTAAACCTAAATCACGCCCCACTTTTAGCGTAATGCGCCCATTGAATCAGTCACAACTCTAGCTATTTATCTGCACCGAAGAATAGAATATCTCCGGTTTGTGCTATGTACGAGCAATTAAGGCTTTAAATACATCTTCGTTTGAGAATTTTGCTACTGGGCTTTGAATGCCTTCCATTCCAGCATTCACATCATTGATTTTCGCCCATACTAACTCCTTTTTGCACCATAGATGCCCACAAATTGGAGTATATTCATCAATTTGTTTACGCGTTAAAGCTGCACCATTCGGTACGCGTAAAAACGGTTACACGACCATCTTCTGAGTTAGCGGGGTCATGGAATACTTTAAATTCAACATCTTTTAAAAATGTCTGCCACATCGACCAATTCTAATGGGTTACGTAAATCTGGTTTGTCTGAACCAAAACGATTCATCGCTTCATGCCATGTCATTTGTGGGAATTTGCCTGAGATCCACATTTAAGCGGTCTAACCATAAACCGTGGATCATCTCTTCCATTAACGCACGCACTTCTTCTGCGGGTTAAGAATGAAGTTTCCACATCGAGTTGGGTAAATCCCTGGCTGACGGTCTGCACGTAAATCTTCATCGCGGAAACATTTTACGATTTGATAGTAACGGTCAAAACCGAGACATCATGAAGCAGCTGTTTGAAAAAGCTGTGGAGATTGTGGCAACGCATAGAATTTACCTTTATGTACACGGCTTGGGACTCAAGTAGTCACGCACCTTCACTGGCGTTAAGCTTTTGTCAACATTGGGGTTTCAATATCTAAGAAACCGTGCTCATCCATATAACGGCGTAGCAAAGCTGATTTTCGCACGGGTTTTAAGTTTTTTCCGCCATTTCAGGACGACGTAAATCTAAGTAGCGATATTTTTAAGCGTTGTTCTTCAGTGTTGTTTTGGTTGAAGTCAAGCGGGAGAACATCAGCGTTGTTATATACCAACACATTTTTACTAATACTTCAATTTACCTCGTTGCCATCTCTTTATTGATTTGTGACTCCATCACGCGCAATCACTCACCTTGAATTTGCACACACGCTTCTGCACGCAAACCTGAGGCAACTTTGAATAAAGCTTCATCTTTTTCATCAAAGAAAACTTGCACAATGCCTTCACGGTCGCGAATTTGCATAAAGATAAACGACCAAGGTTACGCACACGGTGCACCCAGCCACTTAAAGTCACATTTTGTCCAACGTGGCTGCGATTTAATTCTGCCACAATAGTTGTACGCATCATATTTTATTGTCCTTTTTAAAAATGGTTCTCTATAGGGAAAATTAGAGGAATTATAGCGGAATTTTGGTGGGATTTGGATAGTCAATATCAGCAAGCGGTCTATTTTTAATAGAATTTTTGCAAAATCCGTGAAAAATAGACCGCTTGTTTAATTGAAATTTAGAATAAGTGACGGCACTCAACCAATTGTGCTCTCGTTAAACTAAACTACCCCTAAACCACCATTTTAAATTCAATCCAGTTAAAATGGCACGGTTGGGAAACTGTTCGATTAGTGCACCATTGAGTTCCCCACTTCACACACCAACACGCCATTATCGGTTAAATAATCTGCAGCTGAGCCAAAATACGTTTAGTAATATCTAAACCATCTGCCCCTGAGCCTAATCATGACATTTCTGGCTCAAAGTGAAACTCTTGCGGCATATCGTCTAAATCTTCTTCATCTACATATGGTGGATTGGGGCGATGATTAAATCATATTTATCTTGCGGAATATCGTTAAAGAGATCAGAACTAATTGGGAAGACACGCTCAGCTAATCCATGACGTTCAATGTTAATTTGCGCGACATCTAATGCGTCTAGTGAGAGATCAACGGCATCTACTTCAGCTTCTAAAAATTGTTGCGCGCAAGCAATGGCAATACAACCGCTGCCAGATACACATATCTAAAAATGCGTTTTGGATCGTGATCAATCAGGCCTGCAAAATTTTTGCATAATCAACTCACCAATTGGCGAACGTGGCACAATGGTACGTTCATCGACATAAAATTCACTGCCACAGAACCAAGCTGAATTGGTTAAATAAGCTACAGGCTGACGCGTACCAAGACGAGTTTCACTCAAGTGAATCACACGCTCTTTTTCTACTAAAAAGTTAAGCGAGATTGATACATGGCTTTCTGGTACATCAGCAGGTAGATAAAGCGCCGCCAATACTAACTGTTGCGCCTCATCCCGCATTGTCACTAGCTCATGGCCATAGTAAAGGTCAGAAGCATTAAAAATAACTATACGCCCAACGCATCATATCTTGAATGGTGGCTAAATCCTCCACTACCGCATAAGCCTGAATTTCTTCAAGCAACTCAAGGTTGTATTTACATTATTTGTCCTTTGATTCATTAAGGTTTAATCCGCTTGTTATACCATATTTCGCTTTATGATAGAATGAGAAAAATTGAGGAGATAAGTAATGCTAAATGATGATGATTTTCGCCCTGTTTAGGAAGCCGCACAAGGCACCAAAAATTGAGCAAAATACCTTTGTACCCAAAAACACCGCCACGCCAAAAGGTGAGTGATTTCCGTGAACAGCAAGAACAAAAAGATACGGAATTTTTCTTTTCTGATGAATATGAACCGCTGTTAAAAGAAGAAAATGAAAAGTAAAAATACTTACGCGAAGGCGTTGATCCTTATTCTCAAAACAACTTCGCCGTGGCGATTTTCAGCCTGAACTCTTTTTAGATTTACATGGGCTAACTAAAGAAAAAGCGAAACGAGAACTTGCCGCGCTGATTTTGGCTTGTGAACGCCAAAAAGTTTATTGCGCCAGCGTGATGACTGGTTTTGGTACCACGGGCTTTAAAAAGATCAAATTCGCGTTGGTTAGTGCAACATCCGAAAGTACTGCCTCTCATCAAGCCCCTCGCCAATGGGGGGAGCGATGCCGCCATTTTGATTTTAGTCGAACAACAAGAAACTTTAGAACAACTATTTAAACGCTAATACTGATCCGACAAGCGGTCGAATTTTGTAAATTTTTGTGAAATTCGACCGCTTGCGATTAGAATGCGCCGGCATTTATAAGGGAGATCTTGTGCTTCAGCTTGTTTTGAGCTATCTTGTGTAGTGTGACTGTGGGGGTATTGATTAAATACGCCCGCATGAAAGGAATTAACATCGCCCAAAGTATCGCAGTCAATTACATTATTACAACAACCCTAACCTATTTCTTACTCAAGCCAGATTTTAAGGGCGAATCAGCTCACGGATATTGTGATTCATCATCCCGCAGCTTATATCTTTGTCATTTTAAGCTTAAGTTTTACCGACCATCTTTTTAATACAAGCAAAATCGTTAGAATATACGCGGTATGATTCGTACTGATGCGGCCCAACGACTTTCGCTGTTTCTTCCCATTTTAGCAGCCTTTACCCTATTCGGAGAAACGCCAAACCCTCATAAAATATTTGCTTTAGTGCTTGCATTTATTGCATTAGGTTGCTTGCTGGGGAAAGGTCATGAAGGGATGAAAAAGGAGGAAGAATCGCAATAGCTAGCCTTGCGCTTGTTTGGGTTGGCTATGGCATGATCGATATTCTTCAAACAAAATTGCGAAATCTGACTCCAGCTTTTCCAGTTACGTTGATTGCCTTTATTGGCGCAGGGAATTTCTTTTATGTTTGCCTACCTCTTTTTACATGCACGAAATGGCACTTGCCGAGAAAGCATGTTAGCGGAATCTTATTAGAAAGCTTGAATTTCTGAAATATTTTATTCTATATCCAAGCACACCGCAACGATGAAAGATGATCAACGTTAGTCTTTACTGGCATGAACTTAGGGGGTTATCTGCTTAGGAACCTTATTGGTCAGCTGCTTTTAAAGTATCCATAAAGTGAATTATTTGAGGCGTTGCGATTGCGATTGTCGCGATTATCTGGCTGTTCTATTGAATTATTAACGTAAAAGGTGCGTGAATTGACTCACGCCTCTTTTAACTCTTTCATATTCACTTTTCTCACTAAAGTACGCAATCCACCACAGCTGCCGCAACGCCAATCTTCTTTATTGACAGGCTTGGTAGAACAGCACGGAGTATCTCTTCTTCTAAAGGAATATTACTGTGCTCAATAAACATATTCTGAAAGCAAAAGCCATCTCGATGCTTTTCAACAATCCAATCATCTTCATTTAGTCTTTCCTCGATGAGAGCTCATCATCTGGATCTTAAATAATTATAGATATTCTCCGTGCCCATATCCTGATCTCGCCGATGCTCGAGGGCAAGACGCGACGGGTAAATCTGCAAATAACTCAATCTCCCCAATGGCCTCAAACATAAGCAGGTGTGCTTGCAGACCAACTGACTTTAGAAAGGATTATTTTGCATAATGAAATAGATAAAAGTATTCAATGTGCAAAAGTAGTATATAAAGGAAACTGAAGCTAACCCATACTATCTCAGGTAATTGAGCTTGAGTGAAAAATCAAATAAGGATATGTGCGTTTTATGCTATCCAAAATAGTTTTTCACTACTTTGCCAGACTGTTTCTGCTATATGCTCTACTGCGATTCTTCTCTCAACTACATAAAGCTTGAAAGCTGACTCAAAGACGTTCTGGCTCGATTAGGCTGCCGCTGAAAAACCAAACACTGGCATATCAGGGCGAATCCGTTTTCAAGTAAAAGGCGTCTCCTAATGGCAGTTTACGAACAGCTTCTCGTGTTTTATTGGCACGGAGATGCGTAATGGTTCCAACACCCTATGTAACCTAAATCTACGGGTAAACGTTTTAGCTGATCGTAGCTGCCTGCAAAACCGTAGCCGCCACGCCCTGTTTGCCGGTAATTGTGCTTTTTGAGAGAAAACCGATAAAGCATCATGTGTTTTACGAGGAATGCAAATTAACCGCAAATTAAACCGCTTGGCAAATACGCGAGCTGTGCTAACTAGAAAACTCCACACATTGTGCCAAAGTTCTCACGGCGTGCTAATCTCTGCAAACTAGCTTTATCTAATCCACTTTCAGCAATCGCGGTACGGTGCGTGATCAGGATTCATTTCAAACGCTGTTCAAGCTAATACTAAATCTGCTTGCGTATGCTGCTGAATATAAAGTGGATGTAGCCTAACCCACAAACCAAATTATCTGGCATTTGGTGATGGCGCAAGCGATCGCTTTTTCAAAATTTCTTGCAAAAATCGCCACACTATCAGTAGTCGAGAGACACCTGCTTGCTCGCATTTGCTACAAGCTGTGGAATCGACAAAGCAAGATCTTCCATGCAACATACAATCAGGTGGTGTGGGTGTCAAAACGGCATAAGCTCTAATAGCAAAATAGAAAACAAAATAAAATAAAAGCGAGGACTTGCGCTCGCTTTTCGTGATTTTACGATTGTTTGCCGTCACATAGCGGATTCATCACGTTCGCCTCATGGTTTGCGCTGGGCGCGAAGAATAACACAATACACAATACTGTTGTCGCAAAACCAAGTACATACAGAAAGTTGCAATCTAAACCAAAACCGATTGAGCTATAGAACAAGTAAGCTGCACTGGGCTGTTGTGATAAACCACGCAGGATTGAAAGCTACGTGGAATGTAACGTATAAGTATGCTGCTGCTGAGTCCATAGCTGCATAACCATTGCAGTCATTTGGTTTGCCCAGTTAAAGAACGCCATAATACATCAAATTTAACTAATGAAATTAAGTAACCAATAACAAATAATGGCACTGCAATATATAAAACGTTTTACTAATGAACGTTGATCAATACGTAGATTTCCGCTAATTGTAAACGTGCAGCACGGAATGCGGTATCGCCTGAAGTGATTAGTAATACAACCACACCACGTACTGCAAAAATACCACCAACAAAGCCTAGAAGTGTAATGAACTATCATATACCACTTTCGATGGCGTACCTACATCAAGCACAGATTGAGCGCTTGTGGGTTTTTCATAAGCAAGACCAACCATACGCAGATTAATGCAATCAGCCCCTTCAGTAATCATCGCGCCGTAGAAAATGAAACGACCTTCACTCTCATTTTCAGCACAGCAAAACCATTAGTGGAGTTTGAGTCGCATGGAAGCCTGATAACGCACCACAAGAAATTGTCACAAATAAAAGTGGCCATGTAGGCATTCCATCTTTTACTTGGAAGTTTTGCATGAATTTCTCTAACGTTAATCCTTGCAGAATCTGCGGTACTGGGGTAGGTGATGGAAGAATTCGATTGGGTCATTTGGATTGAAGTGTGCTGAAAGTGAAATGCCATAAACCATACCACAGACATGAATAACAATAATGCGCCAAAAGACTGGATAGGATACGACCGATAATTTTTATCAATCGGGAGAAGTGTTGCCTACAAATGTAGTAGCTTAAAATAATGAATGTCCAGATCATTTACAATCGTTGCTTGGCTCATACCAAACACAGTAAGACCTGCATCTTTTACTGTTTGAGTAGCCGCTTCTACATCACCTAATTCTAATGGACCTTGAGCTACCCCTAATACATCCATTGTAATCGTACCCATTAATTTTGCTGGGCTTGATACAAATACCACACCTACTAAAACTAATAATACGATTGCTAATGCATTGATAAAGAATTTAACCGGACGACCTAAGAATTTACCCGTAAATACGGCATTGTTGCACCATTATGACGGATACTTAACATACCACCAGAAATAATCACGCACGGCACCTGCAAAAATACAACCGATTACGATCCAAAGCATCGCAACTGGTCCGTATAACGCACCAAGGATAGGGACCAAAAAGTGGGCCTGTGCCGGCGATATTTAATAATTGAATAAGCCAAATTTTCGTTTTCGACATTGGCATATAGTCGACACCATCATTCATTTGATACGCTGGCGTTTTTGACGTTTTGGGTTGATGACGAAAATTTTTCAACAACCTTCCCATAAACGAAATAGCCAAGTACCAAGATGGCAATACATAAAAAGAACCACAACATAGTACAAATCCTTAATAATTTATATTCTAAGTTTAACCAAAAAGTAAGTAGCCAAAAAGCTGTGTATATTGTAGTGAGCAATACCGAGTAAAGTAAATTAGGATAATGAATTAAAAATTCAGTAATTTGAAAAATGTAACAAAAATCAAACTTTTCTCTACAGAAATAAACTGAATAAAAATACAATCAATTAAATATAAAAAGCCCCATACATAAACCAATGTATAGGGAGCTTCACAATTTATAAAAATAACGTTATAGATTATTTAAACGTGATCTCAATCAAAGCTTTTTCTTGCTCTGGTGCATCTGCTAAAAGCTTGCTGATAAGCACTTTTCGCGCCAACATTATCGCCTTGCCACGAGAATATCGCCGTTAACACCGCTTTACGCAATGTCCATGCTTTTTCTTTAATGGCTAATGTTGCCAATGCTGCATCGTAATTTTGAAGTTGATACTCTACTTGTGCTAAACGAAAACGCGCAACGGTTTGTAATGTTGCATCTTCAGCATTAACTGCTTGCTCTAAAACAGTTTTAGCTTTTGCAAAATCACCTTTATTAACCAGTTGCTGTGCTTCTGTAAATTGGGCAAAAGTTGCATAGCTATTATGCCCACTTTCTTTAATAAATTTCTCTACAAGCGGTTCATTTTTATTGGATCTTGCAAATAGCTTTCGATTACATTGTCATACGCTGCTGAGCTTTCTTGCGAAATTTGTTGGTTATGGTTTTTCCAGAAATTCCAACCAAATACTGCGCTCGCCCCCACAAGCATTGCAAGTAAAATTGCACTACCATTTTGTTTAAACCAGCTTTTGCTGCTCAAAACTGCTGTTCTTCGGTTTTATTAAAATATTGTTCGGTATCCATGATTACGCATAAAAATGTTTTGTTAATGTTTCAATAATATCCGCTTGAGCTAATAGTCACTTACTCAGCACTTGAACGTAAATCTTTGACTACTACTGTTTTTCTGCTACTTCCGATTCGCCAATGACTAACGCCAGTTTTGCATCTACTTTGTCTGCACGTTTAAATTGTTTTTGGAATTTACCGCCTGAACAATGTGTCATTACGAACTTTGTGGTAATGCACTGCGGATAGTTTCCAATTGGAGATGCATTAAGCGTTGCTCCTTCTCCAGAATAAACCAAATAAACATCAACTGTGATAGCAACTGGCAGGGGCAGCATTGACTTCTTGCGCTAATAAAAGCTAAACGCTCTAAGCCCATAGCAAAGCCTACGCCTGGTGCAGCATGACCGCCTAACTGTTCAACTAAAGCCATCACTAACGACCGCCACCACAAACGGTACCTTGTGCACCCTAAGGCTGATCGCCCCATTCAAACACGGTTTTATTGTAATAATCTAAACCACGGACTAATTTCGGATTCACTTCATAGGCAATGCCCATATCATCTAATAACTGACAAAGCGTTGCAAAATGCGTGCGGCTTTCTTCATCAAGATAATCGAAAAGTAATTTCGGCGCATCATTAAGCACTTCTTGTAAGGCTTGATTTTTCGTATCCAAGATACGTAGTGGATTTTTCACTAAACGCTCTTTTTCTTCATCACTCATTAAATCTTGATGATTTTCTAAAAATGCCACTAACGCAGAACGATAGTTTGCACGCTTCTAATGAACCAATAGAGTTAAGCTGTAAAGAAACATGTTGGTCAATGCCTAATGCTTTCCATAAGCGTGCCGTTAAAATAATCAATTCTGCATCAATTTCTGGATTAGCAATACCAAACACTTCTACACCAGCTTGATGGAATTGGCGATAACGTCGCTTTTTGAGGGCGTTCATGACGAGAACATTGGCCCCATATCCAAAGGCGCTGTTCGTTATTATAGATCCAGCCATGCTCAATTGCTGCACGTACGCAGCCTGCGGTACCTTCAGGACAGGTTAATTGTTCATCGTTATCCCAGAAAGTGTACATCTCTTTCAGAAACAACATCGGTTACTTCGCCAATTGCACGTGCAAAAAGCGGGGTGCTTTCCACGATTGGCATACGAACTTCAGAATAACCGTAGCTAGCTAATACTTGTTTAACTTGTCCTTCCACCCATTGCCATAAGGGAGATTCAGTTGGTGCGCAATCGTTCATACCACGAATTGCTTGAATTACTTTCTGCCATTGTTTTTGCCTATTCATCAATAATAATCCGCCTATTCTAAATGAGTTAATGTAATTCTCAAAAATGCTTTATCGGTTGGAATGGAGATAGAAGAACAAGCGGGTCGAATTTTACAAATTTTTTTGCAAAAACTACCGCTTGAGAAAAGTTAACCAAAATAATCGGCAGCAACTTCACCATGGTTGATGAATTTCGTAGGTTGGACGAATGGTCAGTGTCGTTCGTTTTATTCCGCATGATTGAACCAGCAAGTATCAATGCCAGCGTGTGCCACCGAGGCACATCGAAGCCAGTGTATCCCTACCATTAAAATGCGAGTTTTATCTTCACAATCCATTAGGGAAAACGCATACTCAAACACCTGACGATCAGGTTTAGCCACGCCAATTTGCTCAGATACACGACAATATCAAAAATACTTTTCGGTTTTGTATCTAATCTACGTTGCTGTGAGGCCTGTGAAGCCGTTGGTGTATAATGCCCATTTTGACTTTGCCGTATAACGCTTCTAGCGTAAGCCAACGCCTTCTAATGGTTTGCTAACTAGCGCCATTTCTGGACATGAGCATTTGATTTAGCATTAAAGGCTCAATACCAATTTGCTCAGATAGCTTTGCAAAACGGCGTTTTGAATATCTTCAGCAGTAATTTCGTTATTTTTGATAAGCGACCCAAAGTGGCTGATTGATAGCTTGAAACGCCGCATAATCCTCTTGATTAAAATCGATCCCATAAGGGGCTAACATGGCTTTCAAACCATGAAAAGAGTTGAATGATACAGCGTTTCGTCTGCGTCAAATAAGATCAATCCTATCGCATTATTTATAACTTCCTTTAATTTCCTCATGATCCACGCCACAAAATGTTCTACTTTTTCGCTTTTTTGCCATTTGGCGGATAAACAACATAAAGGCTTTTTCATCATCAAACATCGGTTGTAGATGGCTCTACCATTGTGCCTTCATCAATTTCCGCTTGAGCAAGCATTCGGTTTGCTACCACCACACCTTGACAGTGTTTCTGCCGCGAATTCCCAGTGAAGTTGTACCGAACATTGGGCCTGATTCAATTTCCACGCCATCAAGCTGTAAATGATCAATCATTTGCTTCCATTTCGTATGAACAAACATGGATCAGGGTTTTTGCCCGCCAGATCTTCCGGTTTATTGATCGGGTTATCTGATACTCTGGAGAAGCAAGTACGAGAATACGCGCTCTGACCAATTCAATTGCCTCAAGGTTCTGCCAATTACCATTGCCATAATAAATCGCCACATCCGTATCTTTTCCAAATGGCCCTTCATCTTGTGGCATGGTGGTTAAACTGCGCTTCAATTTCTGGATAGCGCTTGTGGAAATCATTTAAGCGTGGCACCAGCCGATGCATCCCAAAAGATGGGGTTGTGCTAATGAAAGCACCTGTCAAACTATTTTTAAGCGTACTTTTTCCGTGCTGAGACGCAATTTGTAATAAAAGCGGTTGAATTTCTTGGAAATATTGCGAACCTGTTTCAGTAAGTTCTAGCGGCGATTACGGCGGTAAAATAATTTTGCAAAAATCTTCCAATAATTTAATTTGATGGCTGACAGCAGCGAGTCTAAAAGCTCTTCTGCAGCTTTGGTAAAAATTCAAATGGCGAGCAGCAGATTCAAAAGCTTTTAACGCATTTAACGGCGGCGTTTTTATTCATAATCTTCTTCTTTTAAATAATCGCTGAATATCAGCGCGAAATTCGTACTTTATTTTTATCTTGAAAATAAAAATAATTCGTTTGTAATGGTGGTACGACATCTCTATAATGCGCCCCGTACTTAATAAGGATAGTGATTTTTGATTTTTCGTCAAATTTTCCTGAAATTTTAAGTATGATGTTGTGTTTGCATATTGGTCTAGGGCTAAACTAGACTAGGTAAAGTTACTCGTTTTCACTTCCTGTATATTTCAAAACCACTTTTGGTTTTATGCCCTCATTTGAGGGGCTTTTTCTCCCTAAAAATTTTATCTATCATTCTAACAGGACTTATCTACAAACTAACGGGCTGTGTTGAAGCTTAGCCTTTTCTTCATTTTCTGAAGTCGAAATTATCGCCCTGTGATGCTTTATCCACTTTTCACATCAATTTTATGATCCACCACAACATTCATGTTAATCGTAATCCCTTCTGCTGGCGTTTCCAGCTGAATTTTGGCGTACAAGCGGTTAAATTTAGCAAACAAATTGCAAATAAAAGGTTGAGTTTCATTTATTGTTATCAGTTTTTGATAAATATGGTTTTCTGTTTGTTGTTCAATATTGAAGCCGCATTCATCAGATTCCATAAGCCAAAAATATTTTTCTTGGTGTGTATAATTAAAAATTGACCCTCGCTTTTTCTTGCTGAGTTCAGCTGCAATTTAAGCTGGGCGGCCAGTTTCATATCGCCACTTTTGGCACATTGATGCTAGCGCAGCCATATCCGCCACTTTGGTATCGTTGAGTAAGTACAATAAAAATTCGCTCGAATAACCACTACTTTGCAGTATGGCTTTCATCAATGCATCCGAAATTTTTCAAATATGAAGTTTTCTGTTTGCTCCAACCGCCCATCACAAACATAGCAAGGTTCCCCGATAACACAAATGGCAAAGTCGCATTTGCTTCCACGGAGATCAATTTGCTGATAGTTAGCCACTTCCATCATTCGCTCGAATCGAGATATTTTCCAACTGCAAAAGCGCCACTTTGACTTGAGGTAAGGCAAAATGTTCTACTAATTTGCCATCTAATAAATCAAGTTCTAGCTTGCGTAAATTAAGCGGTTGTTTTTGGCTATAAGGATAATGCCCATCAATGTTTACATGCACATTTTGGATCGGCACGCCTGCATTGATTTCTGCAATCTTCACCGCTATTGGTTTACGTTGACCAAAGGTTAAATGATCGCCTGAAAGTTGGAATGGAAGAAGTAAACTCAATACCATTTATTTCCCCTTTCGGCAAAGAAAGTCCTGCATCAGTAATGGAAAGCTCTCCGCTCGCAACTAAACCTTTTTGTGCTTGCGTCTGGAATTGGGTGTTCCCTTTTACCGTACCAGATTTAATCACCCAGTTCATTTTAAGCGGAATCAAACTTTGGAACACACTTGCCGGCTGCGATGCGTGAGATAGTTGCCAAAATTACTGGCATTTGCTTTCAATTAGCGCTTCGCATTGAGCATCAATGGTACACTTTCCTGCTTGGAATTCGCCTTTAAATTGAAGCGTCTCTAACTCGCCGTTAAAAGTCACTTTTGCACGTGGCTGTGGCGGTTACCACTCATAGTTAAAAGATAATGCGGGCGAGCTGAGTTCTGCGCCACCGGTAAGCGTCAATCTTCATAGAAAAAGATTCTCACTGGCTCAGTTGGTTTTTAGCTGACTTGGCGCTAGCTCAGCATTCCCAATGTTGTGCCATTCATCTCGCCATCTGGTTGCAAAAATTGAATAACATTGTTATGCCAATTCCTTTTCCTGCTAATTTGACGCTTGCTATTGGGCTTTTGAGCATCGTACCGCCATCTAATGTCAGCCCCAAAAATTCTTGTTTCCCTTGCCATATCGAAATCATCGAAAACCTCTGAAAAGCCCCATTTTAAAAATGGCGGGCTTGCCCTTTGAGTTGAAAATCAATGTCACTAAAATCTGGCGATTCAGCTTTTAAATGAGGCTTGAAGTGGGCCGCTTACGCCACTCAGCGGTTAATCTCTACTGTACCTAACGGGATAGTCAATTCATAATAGTCAGTAAACGCTCTTGACCGCTAATAATTTGGAACATAGATTTTTGGCGAGAAAGTAAGACCAGGACCGATTCGCATCAATGGTCGCCTGACTAAACAGACGAAAACCATGATATTTCACATAGCCTGATAAAGTGAGCGGAAGAATAAAATAATCGGGCGATTCAATGATTCCACTTGTTGTTGCAAGGCTGAGCGTATGCTTATCTTCCGGAAAACAGGTTCATTCTGAATGCTGTTTCTAGCGGAAAAATTTCGCCTTGCATAATGTTTTTCGGCTTCAATGTTGCTGTTGTTGAGCCGTTAATCGGAAAATCGGGTAGCCAGCCCAATGGAACTTTCCTTGGTAAATGTCTAACTGGGTAAAATCAAATTTAAATGGCAGTGCTAATTTATTTTTCAGGCTGCGTTTCTGAAATAAAGGTCAAGTTACCCAATAAATTGTTATCATTATCTGACTGCAAGTCCAGCCCAAGACTCCTCTTGTAGCCCTTTTTCAGAGATAATATTTTCTGGCAAGATCGGTGATGAGTCACTTTCAAAATATTGCGGAAGTGAAAGAATGTTTTCATTGAGTTGTGTCGTAAATAACAGGTTGTGCTTTCTGTTTTCACTTGGAGTGATAACTCACATTGCCATAACCGACCATTGGTAAAATCCCCTCAAATTCGACCGCTTGTTGTTTCAGAGAAAGCGATAATTTTTCGACCTTGATGAACCGCTTGAATTTTGCAGGGATTGACAAGTGATTGGCTAAACGAGGAGAAAGATCCGCTGGCAAAATTTTTGCCAAGCTAATTCATCTACCGTTAATTTTGTTGCTGGCGCTAATAAAAGCCATTTTATTTAAGGAAAAATCAGATTCATCTTTTTCTGATTCAGGAAAAAGGCTAAAGCAGTGATAATCTAACGTCACTTTTGCGGCGCAATTGATAACCTTGCGGATTAAATGACAAATTATCAAGTGCAACCAACGGACATTGCTGATACTGAACAATCAACTGCGGTAAATGTATGCCTGTTTTGATTTGCAGAAAAACCGCCAGATGGCGTGAAATTTAGCTAATTTTCAGGCAAAAACGGTTTGCAACACCAGAAAATAGGTGCTGAAAATGAGGAAGCTTGACTAATGATCAGCAATAGCAACAAGCCTAATAGAACCAATAACGTTTTTCTTTATCATTATCCAATAGATACTAGCGGGTAAAGCATCGCCAAAAAGGTCGCCGCAGACCAGCCACTGGATTTTAATCTGTTTCTCTTTTTACCCAGTAATAACCAAGTAATATTGCTAAAATTGCAAATTGCACCACAAAATAGAGTCAAATGGCACAAATGAGTTTCTGGCATAATCTGTACTTGTTGGTAAAAGCACTTTTGAAAACCGTCCAAATATAATTCATGACTAAAGCTAAAATTGCCAGTTGAATTAACAGCTTAAAAAGAAACCTTCTAATCGGCTATTTGCTGAGCATTAAATACCAGCCAGAAAGCAATAAACCCAATTGCAGTTGCGCAAAATTATTCGCCCGCAAGCCATTTTAACAATGAAGGAATTTCCCGCAATATACTGCTAAATATTGCAAAATTGCCACGACGGCAACGCCAAAACTACAATAAATCATCGTTTGATAAAGGTTATCTTCATCTGCATCTTGCCAGTAAAGAATGAGTAATAATACCGCCATAACCGCAACCAATAACAATGGAATATGCTTGGGTGTAAAACCATAACTATATGCCAAATTACCTAAAGGCAAATACAGCTAAAAATTTCAACACAAAGGTTAATCGGCAGCGCTGCCAGGGCAAATGTTGCCCTTTCAAAAGCACAACACTCATCACGATACTGACAACTAGAAAGCTCAACAAATAAGGGGAAATAAAAATCATATTTTGCGGCGCAAAATAATAATTAAGACACATTTGAACAAAAAGCATACCAAGCATTGGCGGCAGCGCATGCACTGCAATTTCTAGTCCGATTCATGTTCGTGCGACATAATAAACCTTATTTAAAAATGATTTTGGCTCAGGATTGCTATAATACGACAGTTTTTAACGACTTAAGAGGTGAGAAATGAGAATTTTACATACGATGCTACGTGTTGGCGACCTAGAACGTTCTATTAAGTTTTATACTGAAGTTTTGGAATGAAATTGCTCCGTACCAGCGAAAATGCTGAATATAAATATACTTTGGCTTTTGTTGGCTATGGTGATGAAAGTGAAAATGCGGTTATCGAATTAACCTATAACTGGGGCGTAGATAAATACGACTTAGGCACAGCTTACGGCCATATCGCATTGGTGTAGATGATATTTATGCCACTATCGAAGCAATTCGTGCGGCAGGTGGTAAAATTACCCGTGAACCAGGCCCAGTATTGGGTGGCGAAGCAGTTATCGCTTTTGCTGAAGATCCAGACGGTTATAGAAATCGAATTCATTGCAAATAAAGAAGCTCAAGCAGCTTTAGGTAACTAACTCTTTTTACAAGCGGTCTGATTTTGTCAATTTTTTGCAAATTTCGACCGCTTGCGTTTTTATTATGACAACAGAAACCGAACAACTAACCGATTATAATTTTACTAAAAATCGTTTTTCGTGGCTATTTACCCGTGATTATTGATGTAGAAACTGCCGGTTTAAATGCCCAAACTGATGCCCTGTTAGAACTTGCCGCAATTACCGTGAAAATGGATGATGCAGGTTGTTAGTGCCAGATCAGCAATGTCATTTTTCATATTCAGCCATTTGAAGGGGCGAATATCAATCCGAGATTCACTTAAATTTAATGGCATCGACATTGATAATCCATTACGTGGCGCGATTCCGGAGAACATTGCGATTCTAGAAATGTTTAAAAATGGTTCGTAAAAGCGATGAAAGCATCAAGGTTGCCAGCGTGCAGTAATTGTGGCATATAATGCTACATTTGATCAGGGGTTTTTACGCTGCCATTAAACGTAATAATGCTAAACGTGATCCGTTCCACCCTTTTGCAATGTTTGATACCGCAACCCTTGCCGGGTTGTGTACGGACAAACCGTATTAGTCAAAGCTTGCCAAATGGCAAATATTGCACGATGTGAAACAAGCGCCCTCCACTTGTATGATGGACAACTGAATTATTCTGCCAAATGGTTAATCATCTCAAAAGATCTCGGCGGCTTCCCACTACAAGCAGTTGAAAAAGCAGAATAATTTGTAGCAACCAGCTTTTCGCTGGGTTTTCTTCTCATCTTTTCGATTATTCAGCAACAACGTTGATAGTTCTACCATTCACTTCTGGATGTAAGTGAATAACTTCGTGTTCGCCAGTGCTACGTAATGGACCTTCGCCTAAACGTATCTTCAGCTTTCACTAGCTTCAACACCTGCTGCGGTTAATGCGTCAGCGATGTCTTTGCGAGATTGAACCGAATAAACGACCATCGTCGCTGCAGTTGCGAAACTGCTACAGCAGCTAATGCACTAATTGTGCCGCGCGAGCTTGTGCTTTTGCTAATGCTTCAACCGCTTTTGCTTCTAATTCTGCACGACGAGCTTCGAAGTGAGCGATATTCGCTGCAGTTGCCATAACTTTACTTTACCTTGTCAGGATTAAGTGGTTACGTTTGCAAAAGCCTGCTTTTACTTCAACTTGTGAGCCTACACCTGAGGTGAGCAACTTTGTCTAATAAAAATAACTTGCATTGTCTTACCTCTTCTTAGTGATTTGTGTATCAGAATAAGGTAATAACGCTAAGTAACGAGCGCGTTTGATTGCGCGTGCAATTGGCGTTGGTACTTCTCACAGTACCAGTAATACGGCTAGAACAATCTTGCCGTTTTCAGAAATGTAGTTCTTTAATGTAGCGATATCTTTGTAATGATTTCAACAACATTTTCCGCTGTGAAACGGCGGAACTTACGACGACGAAATAACGTGCCATTTGGCTTCTCCTGATCTATAAATTCAATATGTTCGGCGTGTAAAACTAACTGGTTCAAACCATGATAATCTTTGTGAGTGTGGAAAATCACTAACGCTCACTTTACTGCCGAGCTTTTATTTGTTGGGTTATTAAACTAAATTGATTGCCATTTAAAATCACTTGGATTTTTACACCACGCTCGACGTTCTGATTTTACTTCGATTTGTGTTGAACGATGTTTTCAATCCAAAACAGTAACGGAATACCTAGCGGGCTTTGGCTTTGTTTAACTACTGAGCAAACTATCGCTCAGAATTAAACGATTTTCAATCGGCAAATTGCTCGCCTACTTCTTCTACCACAACTGCTTCAGCAACTTTTGCTGCTTTAGCTTTTCGCATAGGTGAGCTTCAGTTACTGCACAGTTTTAGTATGAACAACTAAGCTACGAAGAACGGCATCGTTGTAACGGAGTTAGTTTCTAACTCATCGATTACGCGTGGTGCTTCTCGTTCAATAACACATAGTGTGCTTTGTGAAGTTTGTTGATTGGGTATGCTAATTGCGACAATCTTCTAAGCAGTGAACGACCGCCAGCTGCTTTAACAGATGCTGTAGCAACGTCAATCATTGCTGGTACTTGTTCGCTTTGGTCGGATGAACCATAAAAAACGATTTCGTGTGACGCATGACTATCCTTGCGGGTTAGCAGCCTCCAACGTTAATGAGTCGCGCTTGTGGAAGCGGGGATTAAAGCAAAATGTGACTGAACACGCAAATTATACAGACTATCTGACATTTTCGCAAGTTATTTTTAACCATAATTACAGACAAGCGGTCAAATTTGAAAAAGATTTACAAATGAATCTTTACTAGGTGTTTTTTATGAAATATAGTGGGACTTACGCAATCGTTTGCTTAAACTTATTTTCAAGAAATTCAAATGAATATTTTTAATTGTGGCAATGGTGGTCGAGGCATGCTTTTAGCGTGGAAAGTCATAATCTCCTCTTGCAACAAAAGTTTTCGTTGCTGGGAAATGCAGGAACAGCACAAGAAAACAGGGTTGAAAATATTGCTATTTCGCTTTCTTACATGCCGCATTAGTTGAATTTGCAAAAAGCCAGCCAAATCGGCAACCAGTTGTTGGGCCTGAAGCGCCATTAGTTATGGGCGTGGTTGATGCTTTCCGTGCCAATGGTTAAAAATTTTTGCAGCCCAACATCAGCTGCTGCCCAATTAGAAGGTTCAAAAAGCGTTTACTAAAAGATTTTCCTTATCGATGCTTCAAATTCCAACCACTGAATATCAAAAACTTTACTGAAGTTGAGCCAGCTTTTAGCCTACGAGTTGCGCCAATTGTGATTAAGGCGGATGGTTTAGCAGCGGGTAAAGGGTTATCGTTGCGATGACTCTAGCAGAAGCTGAAGAAGCGGTTAGGATATATGTCAGAATGCCTTTGGCGATGCGGGTAGCCGTGTTGTCATTGAGGAATTTTTAGATGGTGAAGAAGCCAGCTTTATCGTGATGGTCGATGGAAAAGCACGTTGAACCGGTGGCAACCAGTCAAGACCACAAGCGTGTGTAGAGCGAGCGATAAAGGGTTAAATACTGGCGGTATGGGCGCTTACTCCCCTGCACCTGTAGTCACTGCTGATTCATCAGCGCGTGATGGATGAAATTATCTACCCAACGGTGAATGGCATGGCATCGAAGGTAATCCTTATACCGGTTTCGCTTTTATGCAGGCTTAATGATTATGCCAAACGGACAACCCAAAGTGATTGAATTCAACTGCCGATTCGGTGATCCGGAAACCCAACCAATTATGATGCGATTAGCATCTGACTTAGTTGAACTTTGCTTAGCTGCATGCGATGGAAAACTTGATAGCGTTAAATCAACTTGGGTAGAACAAGCTGCATTAGGCAGTGCTTGCAGCAGAAGGCTATCCGGGCGATTATCGTAAGTATGATGAGAATTTCAGGCATTCCACAAACACCAAACGCAAATCAAAAAGTGTTCGTAGCAGGTGTAGAAGAAAAAGCAGGGAAATTATTAACCAATGGCGGGCGCGTGTTATGTGCAACCGTGAGATAATTCGGTTTTTGAAGCGCAACAATCTGCACGCACTTGCAGAACAAATTCAATGGACTGGGCGTTTTATCGTCGTGATATTGGCATATCGCATTGCCCGCGACCTAATCCCCAAAACGCAAGCGGTCATGCTATTTACAAAACTAATGAGAAAAATGACCGCTTGTTTGTTTTAATTTTTATGCTTTCAATTGTTTTTGAAGCTTAGTCCAGTATATAGAAACCGTAAAATAGAATTCACTAAATGGGCAATATACATCACTCTCATCGAGAGTTCTCTTCCCACCATAATAAGATTGATAACACATTCAGCACGATCACAATAACCACTGTCACGATAACGCAAAATCATCAACAATTGTACGCTCGAGTGGTGATGGTTGTAACTCCATCTAATGAAGTTGAGCTTCCGCCTGCTTTTCAATGTTCAATAATAATAAAGGTAAATACTGTAGGCTCACTAACAATATGTTTACCCAACCTTTAAAATCAGTGCTTTAGTAACAACTTCTTCTGCCCGCATTATCTTTTTGCACATATTGGCTTTTTCCATGAAGCCAATAAGTGTGGCCAGCAAATAAATATAAGTACGCTATTCATTTCCCCAATATAATTTTGGTGCTATGACCACATAGAAATAAAGTATAACGAATCAAACCGAAGAAATAGTTTTAATCTTCCCTTTACTGACTAACACTACAAATAGTGCCGGTAATACCGAAATCGCATCTAACAAGGGGCTGAAGTTTGTATCAACAACCAAAGTGACTTTACCTAACACACACTAAGGTAAAACTTCGAATGGTTTCCAACAGACAGCTCTTGGCGGATAAAATCTAGAAAATTGCTTCAGTTTTATTCATTCATTCCTCCAGAATGTAGTTAATTCTTGGCTATTCTACGCTTTTGACCCGCTAAAAATGTAAACATAAAATAACATGTTGATGAATCCGCCTGAAAAACCTAAAACGCATTGCTTTTACAATATGAATTTAATCCTAATTCAGCATTAAAAACAAGCGGTTGAATTTTGCAAATTTTTGCAGAATCTACGCTTTGTACTCATCAAACGCCTGATTGCTTGCCATTTATACTAAAATTTTTAGAGATCCTGTCCTTATTTCCATGACTAATATTGAGAAATTTTCGCATGCTGACAAACGATATGAGTTGCCGGGATGAAATCGCCGTTTTAAGATCTGAGCCCGTTCAACTGCGCCCTGGTATGTATACCACACCACCCGTCCTAACCACCTCGGACAAGAAGTTATTGATAATAGTGTGGACGAAGCCCTCTCTGGCTATGCCTCTCTATATTGATGTGATTTTGCATGCCGATAATTCATTAGAAGTGATTGATAACGGACGAGGCATGCCGGTTGATATTCACTCTACCGAAAAATTTCAGGGTGGAGCTGATCTTAACTAAGCTACGCTGGCGGTAAATGCTCAAATAAAAAGCTACGCTTTCTCTGGTGGCTTACGTGGCGTAGGGATTTCTGTTGTAAATGCACTTTCACAACGTGTTGAAATCAAAATTAAACGCCATGGAGAAATCTATGCGATTGCCTTTGAAAATGGCGTAAAAGTGGAAGAACTCAGTGTTATTGGCAGCTGCGAGACAAACTGGAACTACCGTCCGTTTTATCCAAATCCAAAATAGCTTTGATAGCCCACGTTTCTCGGTAGACCGTCTTCGTCATTTTATTACGTGCTAAAGCGGTATTATGTCAAAAATTGACGATTCGTTTATCGATCATATGAACAATAATGAAGAAAACTTGGTACTACGAAGATGGATTATCGACTATCTTTCTGAAGCTTAAAAGGTCGAATCACTCCCAACCCACCCTTTATTGGCGATGTTGTCGGCGAAACTGAAGCGGTAAGTTGGGCGTTAACGGTTACCTGAGGCGGAGGTATTGCTGACATGTCCAACTTAATTTCCAACTTCAAAAGGTGGCACCTGTAAACGGCTTGCGAAATGGTTTATTTAAAAGCTATGGTAGAGGTTTTGCAATATTCATAATTTACTCCCCAAAAGGTGTGAAAATTAACCGCAGAGATGTGTGGAATCGCTGTACTTATGTGCTTTTTCTTTAAAAATTCAAGACCACATGATTTGCCAGCCAAACCAAGAGCGCTTATCTTCCCGCCAAGCTTCAAGCTATGTTGATAGCGTGATTAAAAGATACCTTTAAGTATGGCTTAATCAAAATGTTCAGGTTGGTAAAACTTTAGCTGAGATAGCAATTAGCTCGGCACTAAAAAGCCCACGGCACTGCGAAAAAGTGGTACGTAAAAACGGTCAGTGGCCCAGCTTTACCTGCAGGTGAAAATTAGCGATTGTCTTTCACAAGATTTAACTCGAACTGAGCTTTTTCTTAGTGGAAGGGATTCTGCAGGTGGTTCTGCTAAACAAGCACGTGATAAAGAATTCCAAACGAGTGCCACTACGCGGTAAAATTCTAAATACTGGGAGGTTTCTTCTGATCAAGTCTTAGCTTCACAAAAGTGCATGATATTGCAATTGCACATTGGTATTGACCCTGATAGTGATAATTTGAAGAGCTTCGCTACGGTAAAATTTGTATTCTTGCTGATGCCGATTCTGACGGTTTACATGTTGCCACTGCCATTATGTGCACTCTTTTTACGCCACTTCCGCAATTAGTAAAAGATGGGCGCGTTTATGTTACAATGCCACCACTTTATCGTATTGATGTGGGTGAAGACGAGTCCATATGCTTTTAGATGAAGCCGAAAAAGAGGCTATTTTACACCGTTTTGGCAAGCAAAAAGCCAAACTAAGCGTACAACGCTTTAAAGGGTTGGGCGAAATGAATCAAACCAAATTGCGTGAGAACGACCATGGATCAGTACGCGCCGCTTGGTTCAACTGACGATAGATGAGGCGATGAGCAAACACCTTCAACCTTTGAAATTATGGATATGATGTTGGTAGAGAAAACGTTCTGAGATCGGATGGTTACAAGAACGTGGCAATGAAGCAGATGTAAATGGCTAATCATAGAGGCAAGATGAACAATCTTGCCTTTTTCTTATTTGTGTTTGAATAAATCTCACGAATAAAAATTTTTGTGAATCTTGTCACAAATTTATAACATTCTTATTTAGATTGCCTGATTTACGCATGTATATTGCCGTTGAGCTTATTTTGTGTGAGCTCTTATGACAACTAATGCACCAACTAACAACTCAAATTTTTCGCAATAACCTCGTTTTATTGCCGATGTTGTTCTCTTTTTATCTTATTAAAAAGTTTTACCTTTTACACCTGAAGCCAATAAAGGGCTTGCCTTATTGTTTTTGTTGTGCAATGCTTTAGCTAACCGAAGCACTACATGTAACTGTAACTGCCCTTCTAATTCCATTATTGGCAATTGGATTGGGATTAGTGAAATCCAAACAACGCTTATTGCTTTTGCTGACCCAACCATTTTCCTCTTCTTTGGGGAGTTTGCTCTCGCTACTGCATTGCATATTCAAAATTAGATAGACTCATTGCCAACAAAGTTATGGCGCTTTCTAAAGGCAAATTATCTGTTGCTGTGCTCTATTTATTCGGTGTAACTGCATTTCTCTCAATGTGGATGAGTAACACTGCAACTGCGGCAATGATGTTACCTTTAGCAATGGGGATTTTAAGTAGAAATTGAATCGTGATGCACATCATAGCACCTATGTTTTGTGTTATTAGGGATTGCTTATAGCTGCAAATATTGGTGGGATGGGAACAGCTTGTGAGGGAGTCCGCCAAATGCTATCGTGGCATCTCAATTACACCTCACATTTGCTGATTGGATGAAATACGGTTTACCTATTATGCTCATTTTGATGCCATTGATGGTAGGCTAGGCACTTTATGTCGTCTTTAAACCGAAATTTAATATCTCTTTTAGATCAACAATTTGAAAAATTGAAGCTTAACCGCCAACGTGTATTAACTTTAGTTATTTTCTTATTCACAGCATTATTCTGGGTATTCAGCTCTCAACTTAATCATGGATTTCTGAATTATTAGGTATTTCTGGTAAAATCGGTAGCTTCGATAGTATTGTCGCATTAACCGCTGCGGCTGTCGTTTGTATTACCCGCGTGGCATCTTGGCATTGCAAGTACAAGAAGGTACTGAATGGGGTGTGTTATTCCTATTCGGTGGTGGCTTGACTTTAAGTGAAGTACTTGGACAAACTGGCGCGAGAGTAAAATCATGAGCTGATGGTATTGTAAGCAATTGAAGGTGGTCACTTCTATGTGATTGGCTTAATTGTCGCAACCTTCATCATCTTCTTAACCGAGTTTACTTCTAACACGGCAAGTGCTGCATTATTAGTGCCAATCTTTGTTTCGATTGCTCAAGCACTCAATATGCCACCGCTAGGTTTAGCATTGATTATCGGTTTAGGCGCATCTTGTGCCTTTATGTTACCAGTTGCTAACACCACCGAATGCAATCGTATTTGGTACAGTGAAATTAAACAAACAGAAATGGTTAAAGCAGGTTTCTGGCTAAACGATTATCTGTATTCTTGTGATTGCAACTATCAGCTATCTCTTCTGGGCTAGACTAATTTGCAAAACAGTTCGCAAATTTAAGCAGCGAACATCCCTTGCTTGATGACTATTGTCATATCGAGCAAGGGATGTTTAATCTCAACCAGTGATTTAGATAAAATTTATACTAAAAATGTGTTTTTGTTCATACTTTGCACGCTATCTGATATTTCCTCTGCGTGATTTTTGTTATAGTAAAAATCTTCTAATAGCCTAAGGATGATTATGTCACATGAGCAAAATACACGACAACACTCAACAAGCTAAAAATTATCGCAACACGACAATTTTTATTTTTGATGTGATTTTATTTTTCACATTATTAGCTTTTTTACCTTTCGATCCTGCGCCGAATAAAAGCCTTAGCACTACTTGCCTTTGTTGCCGTGCTTTGGCTCACAGAAGCTTTACACGTTACTATTACCGCCTTTTATTCCCGTACTTGTCTATTTTTATTAAGCTTAGTTGATTCTAAACGAGCATTGGTTGCTTTGCTGATCCACCATTTTCCTCTTCTTTGGAGCTTTTGCACTTGCAACTGCATTGCATATTCAAAAATTGATAAACTGATTGCCAATAAAATCATGGTGCTTGCCAAAGGTAATCTATTTGTTGCCGTGCTTTATCTCTTTCTTGTTACCGCCGTGCTTTCAATGTGGATGAGTAATACGGCAACAGCTGCAATATGATGTTACCGCTCTCACTCGGTTTCGTCAGTAACCTAGATAAAAGAAAAAGACTACGACACCTTTGCTTTTGTCATCTTAGGTATGTGCATATAGCGCAGGTTTAGGTGGAATGGGCACGTGGTTGGCAGCCCTCCGATACGTGCGGCCTCTCAATTAGGCATTGGCTTTGCAGAATGGCTTTATTATGGTCTACCAATGGTTGTCTTATTATTACCAGCAACTTTTGGCTGTACTTTTATTTTCAACTTCCGCTGAAATTTAATTCAAGCTTTGAATATGTAGCAGAAAAATATCCAGCTTGATCGCAAACGTATTACCACATTAGGCATCTTTTTGAGTCATTGCCCTGTGCTGGGTTTTTGTGACCAAGTTAATAACTTCATCTCGCCTTTACTCGGTTTAAAAAGATAGGTAGCTTTGATAGCCTTTGTTGTACGATGATTGCCTTAGCACTTTTGTGCAACTCGCAGTAATCACTTGGAAACAATTACGAGAAGGTACCGAATGGGGCGTATTATTCTTATTTGGTGGTGGTCTCACACTTAGCTATGTGCTTAGCCACACTCGGTGCAAAACAAAATTATGGCAGAGGCATCGTAGAACTGATCGAAGGTAAACACTACTACATTATTTGTGAGTATTGCTGCTTTTATCTGTGTCTTAACAGAATTTAGCTTTCTAATACCGCTAGTGCAGCATTGTTAGTGCCAATCTTCATCTCTATTGCGCAATCACTTCATTGATCCTGCGCCTTTTGCATTGATTATTGGTTTCGGAGCATCTTGTGCCTTTATGATGCCGGTTGGACACCACCAAAACGCCATTGCATTTAGTACTGGCATTGTGACCCAACGGGATATGCTCCGCTCTTATAAAATCAGCTTAGTCTGTATCATAACGCTTTTCATTAATTGGCTATTTTGTTTGGTTAAAATAGTTTGGGAAATAAAGAACAGAAGGCAGCTTTTAAAGCTGCCCTCTTTTACAAAAATTTTTGAAAAATGTGACCGCTTGTTAGCGCTTACTCCTGCAAATCAATGCCCATTTTGTTTGGCCATGTTTCAGTCGGCTCGCTCTACTTTGGCGATAAAAGGCAGCCAATTTCTCTTCTCTCTTCCGTTAATGCCCCTAAAAGAAAACTCATGAAACAAGCAAATCTTCAAAACTCTACCTAAAAATCGCCTGAATCAGTTCAATAAAATTCACATTCGCTAAAATACCTTTTGATACAGTCTATTTACCAAATAAATGAGGTTGGAAAACCACAATCATCATCGCGCGGATAGCCTCAAAAAATGGCTTCATCTAAAAATGGGGCGTCACAAGTTAGATAGCACGTTTTTCGCAGCAGTCAAGTTTCTCAATCATATCATCAAGATCATCGACTAGAGTGAGAACGTGAAGCCAACACAACATCTACTACTGGCACTTCAGCCCCAATCATCTGACCACGAATAGTGCAATGGTGTATCTGATAAATTCAGCTGTTGCGAAATTTACTAGCTGAGCCAGCATTCCTTCACTGTAATCTAGTGCATATACGGCACGACATTGTTGCGCGAGTAGCAGCGCAAAAGTTCCCGGCCCGCAAACCAATATCATGACGGTTTCCATCCTCGCGCAATGGCTCTAATAATGTTTGATTATAACGGCTCGGCTTGCCCACTCATTTTCAGCCATGCTTCGCAGCTTTTCATCCCATTTAGTTGCGGGCAAATTAAAGCGATTGCAGGCTCTTAAATGTGCCTGATAAAAGCTCATTAAAAAGTCAATTTGCTGAATTGTCATCTCGTTCTCCTTTTTCTTTTGTAACTACGCCAGATAAAAACAAAGGCGCATTAGATAATGCGCCTTGTTTTTCAATATTTTCGAGTAACAAACCTTCCGGATTAACGAGCACGGAAAATAATGCGTGCTTTACTTAAATCGTATGGTCCATTTCTACTGTCACTTTATCGCCAGTTAAAATACGAATATAGTTTTTACGCATTTTTCCTGAAATGTGCGCAGTTACCATATGACCATTTCTAATTCCACACGGGAACATGGGTAGTTGAGGTAGGTTTTCATGTGTGCCTTACATTTCAATGCAATCTTCTTTTAGCTATTTATGCCTCTATAAGTCTATCAATAAGTTTTAAAACGGGGGATATTATACTCGGATGCGACTAGATACAATCATTTCCGATTATACAACCGACGGCGACGATGAAAGCGTTGCGCTTGACCTTAGTTTGATTCTACGCTTTTGGCGAACAGGCGTATGAATGACAATTTCTTTCCGTCTTGGGAACAAATAATAGACGACACTCACAAATAACCCGCCGACTAAAAACCAGAATAATCAATTCGCTTCATAAAGTTGGCGAAACATTGCCCCGATTTTATCATTCGTATTTTTAATATATTGCGAATCAAAAGTAACACGTAAAATCCCTCCACACTTTCAGACTTTTCACTAACACCGGTTCTACAATTTGTTGGGTATCAGAATTCAGTAAACTCTGTTTCAGCTCAAGGCATTTTGACTTTGTGCTATTATAACTGACCTGAAGGCGAATAGAGATTTGCATCTAAAATAAAATCTTCTTATAAAGCTGTCTAATGCCGCATCAGCCTCTGTTTCTATTTTTGGCTAACATCAATGCAAAACAAATTTGCCTGCTGACGAACCCTGCGATAAACGATACTTGGCTCATACTAGAGAGCTGAGAGCCGATTCTAAACTGTTTCACTCATTGAGGATTACCACGGCGACAAAACCCCAAAATAAACAGCACGCTAACAGTACTTTTTATCAATTTTTCACCGGAAAAGGTACATAAAAATTGCGAATACCGAACCGATAATAGATAATTTGGCATCATTGTATCAGCGAAACAGGCGCTATGTCAACACCGTCTTGCTTTTACGCTCGCCTAACCTACTGACGACCAATGCACACAATTTGCACAATAAAGCCATGCTCAACTCATTAAAACGAACAGACTGTTTGGGTTATCAACTTGCCTTTTTCAGTGATGAGCAACCCGCTCGTACTTTTGCGCGCACTGGCTGCAGAATATCAAGCTGAGATTGCCGATCTTGATATTGTCGCGCGTTTAAGCCAACCTGGGTTATTAGTGATGGATATGGATTCCACTGCAATTAAAAATTGAGTGTATTGATGAAATTGCCAAATTAGCAGGAACAGGCGGAAATGGTTTCAGCGATTACTGCTAGCGCTGCGCGTAGTGAGCTAGATTTTGAGCAAAGCCTGCGCGCGACGTCGGACACGCTCAAAGATGCGCCAGAGCGTATTTTGCAAATCGTGCGAGAAAATCCACCGCTTATGGATGGCTTTGAAGAAGAGATGGTTCGCGTGCTCAAAACAACATCACTGGAAGTTAGCAATTGCACTCAGGCGGATTCGATTATTTTGCGGATTATCTTAAAGAACGCTATTACAGCTTGTTTTGCCGGCCAACCAACCAGACAAATTATTGACGGCAAACTAACAGGAAATGTATTGGGTAAAAGTGGTCGATGCGCAATATAGCCAATACTCTTAGCCAACTCAAATCGCAATATGCAATCAGTGAACAAACAAACTGTTGCTATGGAGATGGGGCTAATACTTTATTGATGATCCACGATGCCGCACTTGGCGTAGCACTACACGCCAAACCAAAAGTACAAGAACAAGCCAAATTTGTGATAAACTTTGCAGACTTAACTGCATTATGCGTATTGCTTAATGCAAAAGATTTATTCAATGCTTAAAGGAGTAACCTATGCCATCTTTTGATATCGTTTCTGAAATTACGCTACATGAAGTTCGCAACGCAGTAGAAAATGCGAACCGTGTATTAACCACTCGCTACGATTTCCGTGGTGTGGAAGCTGTCATCGAACTTAATGAACGAAACTATTAAAATCACTACCGAATCAGACTTTCAACTTGAACAACTGATCGAAATTTTAATCGGCTCATGCGTTAAACGTGGCATTGAGCATAGCTCATTAGATATTCCAAGTGAATCTGAACACCACGGAAAAACTTTATTCTAAAAGAGATTAAAGCTCCCAAGCAAAGGGATTGAAACAGGAAATAGCGAAGAAAATCACGGAAACTGATTAAAGATGCTAAATTAAAAGGTACAAACCCAAATTCAAAGGTGAGCAAGTGCGTGTAACAGGTAAATCACGCGATGACTTACAAGCAGCAATTCAATTAGTTAAAGGCGCGTGAACTGGGTCAGCCGTTCCAATTTAACAACTTCGCGACTAGCTCACAAGCGGTCTGATTTTGCCAAGCATTTTTGCAAAAATTCACGAAATCCGACCGCTTACATAAACAAAAGGAGAACGATGATGAGTAATGAAAATAAAAGTTGGTTTAAAAAGCCTTGAAAAATACGATCAATTCTGCGAAAGAACTTGCGTGAATCGCGGCGCGTGCGTGGTTATAGTGCCTGTTGTTAAATTTGATCCTGACGTGATGAAAAACAAGATAACGAAGCTACTTCAGAGCAGAAAAATAAACAAGACTAACAAGCACTTTTTATTTCGATTGAAAAATGCTTTTTATGAAACAAAAACGGAAGCCGAATTACAGAGGCTTCCGTTTTATTTAGCATAGTAGACAAAAATAGTTGCTAAAAGTGGCAGCCTTATAGTACAAGGCTTTTAAGCCCTATTTTTGAAAAATATGAACAAAAACTGTCCATTTTGCCAGAAAGTGCAAGAATAAAAGAAACATGGTAAGCAAAATAATGCTCAACGTTATTTTTTGTAATCAATGCCATAAAAACATTTATCCTAAAAATAAATTAGATCCTATTAAAATTTGGACTGATTACACCTCTGGAAAAACAAATCTATCAACAGCTCGCGATAAAATATCAGTGTTCAGTTAGAACCATACAACGATATATTGATAAAAGCCCCTAAAACATCTTTAAATCAGCCTAAAATCGATACCTTAATATCATTATGGATACGACCTTTTCATCGTTATTCTGGTGTTTTAGTGATGATGGATTCAAAAACAGATAAAAGTCGTTTCATATCATTTTGTAAGGACGGAAAAAGATATCTACTATAAACTTGCATTAAATAGATTAAGAGAAAAAGGCTATATAATTCAATCAATTACTTGTGATGTGTAGGCGAGGTCTAATGAAAGAGCTATTTAATACTCCTGTGCAGATGTGTCAGTTTCATATGGTCTCGATTGTGATGCGAAAATTAAGGAAAAACATCAGTCACAAGCAGGTAAAGAATTGAAAATATATTGCGAAATCATTGGTAAAAGTTCAAAATGACTTTTTATCGTCGTTTATATGCTTGGTTTATAAAGCATGAGGATAAAAGAAAAGAAGTGATAAAGGAAATGAAAAAGGCTATTTTCCTTATAAACATAGAAATGTAAGAGGGCTTGATGCCAGTTTGAAGTATTATATGAATTATTTATTTACCTTTGAAAAAGCATACTGAAATGAATATAGAAAATACAACAAATAGGGCTAGAGGGATATTTAAATATCTAAAGCGTCAATTAAATAATCATAATGGATTAACGAAAAAGCGTAAGGTTATGTTTATAAAGGATAAATAAAAAGAGTTGCTAATATTTTCATAAACATTAGCAACTGTTTTGTCCACATAGCATAGTTTTTGACGGATTAGCAACTATTTTTGTCTACTATGCCTTTATTTTTGATGCTTTTCTAGTTCAAATTACATTTTAGAATTTCAACACCAGATGAAAGCTATGTCTTGAATATCTGATTTTTAAGACATCTGCTTTTGGTCCATAAATCGCTTGGATACCAGTACCTTTCACGATAAAGCCCATTGCGCCCGCTTGTTTCCAGCTTGCTTCATCACCGACTAAATCTGGATTATGCACGCTGATACGCAAACGTGTCACTAAGCATCAACATCTGCGATGTTATTACGTCCACCAAGTAAGTTGATGATTTGAATAACTCTGCGTGCTAGCATTCGCCGCACTTTTGGTTCATCGCTAGAAGCTTCATCTGAACCTTTTGCATCATAGTTACGATTACGGCCTGCTGTAGCAAAGTTAAATTTCTCAATCATAAAGTTCGCGATAAAGAACATGGCAACGGCAAATAGGGATAGATACCCAAATAAAGTTGATCACATCCATACCAATACCGGCTTTAATCGCCATTGGTGTGCGCGTTAAGAACTCAATGTTACCGAATGAATGCACACGTAGAAGTCCACAATATCTGCCATGGCAAAAGCACAACCTGTACTGAGCATAAACAATAAAGCGGTAATGCGACAAACATAAACACATATATTCAATTGGCTCGGTTACGCCTGTTAAGAACACCGCAGTGCTGATGAAAGGAAAATCCCTTTATAGAGTTTTTCTTGTCTGCATCTACGTTGATATACATCGCAAGAGTCAAGCCCATTAAGATACCGCTTTGAACCAATCATTTGCTCTACTTTGAATCGAGCTGGTGTTACTGCTGAAAGTAACTCGTTATATTGCGTTACATTACCCGCATCTTTCAAGTTAATTAAGTCAGGAAATCCATGCAAGCCATAGTGGGTCTTGACCAAAGACTTGTTTACCTGTCGTGCAACCGGTTAAGAACCCATAAGTACCCACTCAGTGAAGTGTACAGTCTCATTGGAATAGTCAACGTATGCGCAGGAAACTCAAATGGAAGCACAGACGCTCTAAAGTACCCGTGAAGCAAATGAAAGCTAAAATTTGGCGCAGAAACCCTTTGTGAGTCTCGCAATCCATTGACCAAAGTGGTGACTACCGGTTTGAACCAAAGGCCAGACTAGCGATAAGTTGATAAATCGCCACCGGTCACGGAAACGAGGTAAATCACGACTGAAAGCGAACGTAAAACGTTTACCATTAAAGAATGTCAGTACTTCAGCAATTTACGGAAATTGTAGTAGCGGTTGGAAAGTTGTTGCCCTCATCAAAACCCGCGATAATAACGCAAACGAACACGCCCATATTTAACGCTGGTTGTCCAGCACATTCGGCCAAAGTAATGTGCAACGGGAATTTCTCCTGCAAACATTACGGGTACTTACGTGAGCTACTTTGATTCTGGCTAGTACATCTTCAAGCTTCACACCGAAAAGTTACCGGTAATTAGTTAATTAAAATGAAAGCTGCTAAGCCCGCTGCAAATGCGCTTGCACCCGCACGCCCACTGCTCCAGCTACCACCAATCGCGCACGCAAATAACAGATGGAGGTGTCACTGATAATCCCCCAACCCCACGTGCGATAATGTTTCCTGACACGTGCTAGCCATCTTACAGCATCGCTAATCAAAGGCAGTGAGTTACCAACACTCACCTATTAAACCCGCAGCTGGCATCACGGCAATTACAAACCATTAGGCATTTACCGAATTTTTTGCCAAAACTCAAAAACTGAGCATCTTTTTCATCAATTCTCCCTACAAGATGAGATCACTTTCACGCCAAAATGGTCGGAAACAATCGGTTTATTTTTGCCATTAAAATAACCTGACTGGATAAAACCCTTTTTGCTTGGTTTATATATAATTAATCGCTTTTCTTGACTATGGCCTTTCCAGCCATCAATCGCTTTCATACAGTGATGCCAGCCATCCTTCCGCTCTCTGCCGCCTCAAACGTATCGACTAAGCTTCCAAGGGATTTAATTTGCTGATAAGCTTGCTGATCGCTTATTGCATCTGTATTGAAATCCCCATCAGAATTTTAAGATTCGCACTTTGTACTTCGCTCTACAATATAACGAACATTATCGAGTTGGTTTTCCTCCCATCACATTTCGGCAAATTGATACGGCAAGAACACATTCAATTAACTCGTCCTTGATACTCTACCGTCAAACCAATGATTACGCGAGAGAATCGAGCTCTATGACGTTGACGCTGGCGCTAAAACGCATCAATGATTACAACGGGCAAAACGCGTTAAAAGCGCAATGCCCTCATCATATTTATCGTAACCACTATGCGAACTGCTCCAAAAAGCGAGTATTTGTGCACCGCGTTGATTGGATTTTATTTAACAGAACACGACGAGAAGTTACCTCAGCTGACGTTGGCGAAGAGTAGCAGGAGACGACATCAATTGATTAACCTCTTGTAAAGCAGCAATGACAGCTCACAACCCTTTTCCACAATAGTCTCAGCAAGAACCTTCTATCCGGTTGGTTAGCTTTCTAAACCAAGCGTGTGTACATTCAGGGTAAGTAGTTTCATTGCTTCCCTTAGCTCTCTCATGCCGTAAACTGTCTGCATTATATTGAGCGATCGTGCGGCCGACGAGAAGAAGCTCAGCTTCTTTTGCGATATTTCCTTGAACGACCTTTCTCATTCCAACCTATCTCTGATCTTCATCAATCGGCTAAGATTTGTTCTTTCGCTTCCAACATACTAAGCATTAAAGTCAATTAACGTCATAAAACCAGTCTTTATTCAATAATTCGTTATAAAGACGTTCTAAACGTGCTTTTTATTACCTAATTTCACTACTGCAGGATTCAGAATAAAATCGACCGCTCTTTTAATATCTTTGTCGTTTTCATAATACTCTTTTGAAACAGTAACCGATGTTTCATAAAGTTTAATAATGCTTTCTGAATCTTTACCGAATGTATAGATATTTTCAGCACTGGCTAATTCTGCACTTCAACATTAGCCCCATCCATTGTGCTTAAGGTTAATGCGCCATTCAGCATAAATTTCTATATTCCTGTACCAGAAGCTTCTTTAGAGGCAAGTAGCTGCCCTGAAATATCAGTTGCTGAATGAGTTTTTCCGCCGCTCTCACATTATAGTTTTCCACTAAATGGACGTTTAAAATACTTGTCTACTTCAGGATCATTATTGATTAACCCAGATAAACAAAGAATTAAGTGAATAATATCCCGTGAAATCACATAAGCAGGTGCAGCTTTTTCCGCCAAAAATCACCGTAATTTTACGCTCTTGGTAATTTACCTGTTTTAATTTCTAGTATTTATGAATCACATAAAGCGCATTCCATTTGTTGGCGTTTATATTCAGTGGAAACGCTTTAATTTGACTGTATCAATGATTGAGTTTTCATCTAACTCAATACCTTTATTTTCTTTTAAGGTACGCTTTTAGTGTTAATTTGTTTTCAAACTTAATTTTCAGCAATTGTTGATGAACCTTTTATCATCTTTAGCTATAATAATTTCTCTAATTTCGTTGCATCATGCAAATACTATCACCAATCACTTTTAATGTAAGCTGCTAATGCTTGGTTAGAAAACTCTAAACCAACGACGAAGGTTATGCTCGTTTGTTTCACTTATTGAATCTTTTTCAGGATACAACGCATAGGAACGCTTAAGTTCTGAATTTTTCAAAAATCTCCGTATGTAACGCAGCAACACCATTCACAGAATTTGAAAAGGAATATCCATATGCGCCATATGCACACGTTTTTGTTTATCAATAATTTGTACTGCTGATCTTATATTCTGCACGCACTAATTTATCTAATAATGATCACCACCAAATGCGGGCACCACTTCATCTAGAGAATCAAGTGGCCATTTTTCTAATGCTCAGCTAAAAATGGTATGGTTGGTATAGCCCACCATATTACTGTACAATTTCAACCGCTTCTGCAAATTTAATCTGATGTTTTTCCGTTAATAAACGAATCAATCTGTAGAATCACCATTGAAGGGCTAGTATCATTGATCTGTACATACGCATAATCGGCTACCATGTACATTACTTCGCGCGCAATAGCTTCATCAATTAATAATTGTGCCGCATTTGATACCATGAAGTATTGTTGATAAATACGCGTACTCCGCCATTTTTATCTGAATCATCTGGGTAAAGGAATAAAGTCAGGTTTTCTCAATCGCAGTTTTATCAAACTCGAGCACCCTTTTAACTGTTTAGAATTCACTGATTGAATATCAAATAAATTGAGATAGTTTTTCGTTTCTTTCTCTTATAACCCAAAATATCAATGCGATTCAGTTTTAGAGGTTAACGTAAATTTCCTTAAATGGCACCTCATAGCTAATATCCGTTGAATTAACCAAGAGTTATCTCATCCAAACCAATCAGTTCAGCATACGTTGTTCATTCTTTTTAAAGACCTGTTTGAACAAACCATATGATAATTTAAACCTACCCTTCCGATGAAGCTGCTGCAGACATTGAAATCAATAAAGCAAGAAGCCAGACGCCCTAAACCACATTACCTAAAGACGGTTCTGGCTCAATATCTTCAATATGGCTTAATGATTTACCCGCACCTTTTCTAATTCTGTTTTGATATCTTGATACACACCAAGATTAATCAGGTTATTAGAAAGTAATTTACCAATTAAGATATTCAGAAAATATAATAAAACCTTACGTTTACCTGTGTTTTTAGGTTTATCTGCTGAGAGTGTTTTTACGTAATTTAATAATTGAATATAAGTTTCTTTATCGCTTAATTGTTCGCGATTTATTGGTTTCTGTTTTTACAAATGTACTAAATTTCATCATTATGTTTTTCCTAATTCGCAAATGTTGATATAACGTATCATTTTTGCTAAAAAGTCTTTTATCCTGCTGTTAAACCAGATTGCTGCATTCTCCATTGCCAGTTTCCACCAATCGTTGAAGGAACGTTCATTCTGAACTCGCAGGCAAAATTCTAAAACATCTTTGCATTTGTAAGCAATCGCAGTATTGCTAACCGCGTAAAGAGTTGACGAATCATCGCTTTGGCAAACGATTCATCCTCGACGGCGGTGCGTATAATCATTGATATATTGTTGCTGTTGTTCAGTTAGAGCTGTTATACCAACCATTAGTCACGTCGTTATCATGTGCCTGCATAAAATGGAATGCGGGATGCAATAATGCGGGGCTATCTAAACTTTTTCCGCTAACATCTCAAAGCCAAACTGCAGAATCTTCATGCCTGGTAATTACAATCTCGCAAGGTTTTCAGCTTTATCATCAATACTACCTAAACTTCGGCAATAATCGGTAAATCTCCTGCTCGTTTTTAACAGCTTTAAATAAGTCATAACTGAGCCTGGCTGCCAGCTACCATCTTTTAGCAAACTCTGCGTTTTTCCATCTACCCGCCAATAATCAGAGAAACCTTTGAAATGGTCGACGAGTACATCATAAATTGAAGCTTTTCTTCACGTGCGAATCCACCAAAGCGTAGCCTTGTTTTTATGCTCTTCCCAATCGTAAAGCGGGTTGCCCAGCTGTCCGGTTGCACTGAATGATCCGGTTTGGAACCCCTGCAACAAGTGATTGCGTTCTTCATCAATTGGAAGAGTTCGGTTTTGTCCAAACTTCACGCCATTCGGTAGCCACGTAAATCGTGCAGTATCACCGATGATCTGAATGCCTTTTGATTTGCGTAATTTTTAATTCAGTCCCATTGTTTGAAGAAGAAACATTGCGTCACTTTAAAGTAGTGAATTTGCTCCACCAGCATGCTGATATTTTTCCAATGCACGTGATCACGAGCCACAACTTTTTATCATCCCATTTTGCAATGCCGATTACCGAAATGCTCTTTAATCTGCCACAAATCAGCAAAATCGTCTCAACCACAAAGCGGTTGTCAAAATTTTGGAAAACCGCTTGGAATGCTTGATTCACATTTTTCACGGCTGTTTCTAAAATCGGACGGCGCGCTAGAAGATACGCCGTCATAATCCACGTTAGTTGATCATCACCAAAATTGACTGATGCATAATCCGCTTTTTCAACAGACCCATTTGGTTAATAAGTCAAAATCAATAACGTAGTATTAGTTTGCAACGCATGAGAAAAGATTGATAAGTGAGAATCACCATAACTGGTGGTAGTAAGCGGAAGAATTCATACAAGTTTGTTTGGTTTCAACTAAAAATCGACAAAAATCATAAGCTGATTGCCCGAAACCACCAATCCCAAATGCATTTGGTAGCGAAAGTTATGTGCATAGAAACCACCACTTGAACGAGTAAGCATAATATTTCCTCTAGGAAGTTATCATTTTGGTCATTCTAACCAAATGTATTTTTATGCAACAACTTATACGTAAAAGTTAAAACATTTTCGTAAAAAGTGTGACTTATATCAGTATGAAGATATAATATTGTGGGCTTTTTATGGGTGCTATGGCTATTTTAATGAACGGCGGAGAATAAAAGGATAAAATGAGCAAGTATGAGCAGCGTCATAACGAGATAAAGAGCCAAATTAACAATGGAAATTTAGCACCTTTTACAAGAGCTTCCCGAAGCGAAATGAACTCATGCAAAGCTATGGTTTCTCTAAAAGATACTATCCGTAAAGCACTTTCTTTACTTGAAATTGATGAGTTATATTCAGAAACAGCAAGGTAGAAATTCGATTGTTTTTAGAACATGACTTATCGAAACCACAAAATGCTTTCTGGAAATTAAAACTGTCACGAATTAAAGAAATGCCTCAACCCATCAAGTAAAACCACATTAACCAGCTATATTGCAAGGCGAAGAAGAATTGATGGATATCTTTAACGTCAATGATCAAATTGATTTCACCGCATCGCTCTGTCTGCGTGAAAATTGATGGCGAAGCTGCTGAATATGAGGTTTCATTTTGATCGCCGCATCGTGCCTTTTTATTAGCCGAGAAATCGTGCAAACACCTATTTATCATCATTTAGAAAGCGAATTAAAACTAAAAATTGAAGCCACCACAACGTAAAATTGTGTTTCGCAGGCAAATGAAGAAGAAAAATGCGATGGATCTTGGAAGTAGTATGACATGGTTGTCAATGTAACTAGCACCACTTATTTACGCAGTAGATGGGCAACTATTCAACATGGTAGCATTAGCTATCGCCCAGACAAAATTACCTTGCGTCAACCGCAAACGACATATAAGTCAGAAGATAAAAGTAATCCTCTCTTTCACTGAAAGTGAAGATTTTTATTTGGTTTGTAAAGAACAAACGAGCAGAAATAATTTGTGAAACGCTACTTCGTCAAATCATAACTCCAATCCAATAACTTGAAAATTTCTTCCGTTTCTACGCGCATGATCCAACACTATTGTCAGCTGTTTGGGTTTTGTTCATATGCAGGGGTAAGAAATTAGCGATTGCTGTAAGATGTCTTACCATATCGGGTGGACATTTGAGATTGATAAAATCAGCTCTCCTTCTTCTTTTAAACCAAGTTTAGTTTTACTGATTTTACCAATAAGCGCATACCATTTCCCTCTGGCATTACCATGACGCAAAACCGCATATTCTGGATGTTTTGCCCAAAGATATTCCGGCTGCGTCGCATATTGATTCGCTGCATAATCAAAGACTTGTTGTGCTTTGGTGCATGGTTTGCTCCTTGAATAAAAAGATTTTATTTATTATCGTTCTTCGAATAATGAAAGAAAGGCAGCTGAAACTTAAATTTCAAAACCGCCTGTTACATTCCTAAAAGCGGTAAAATTTTAGTAGCTGCAAAATCATCTTAAAATTCGACCGCTTTAAGATTATTTTCCTTTTCTTCCGACTTATCATCATCAATGTTCGGCGGCAAAGCTGTTGCGAGCTCTTCAATCATATGATCCTAAGCCTCACGAATTTTCTTAAGAATTTAGCTAATTTTTATGTAGTGATCAAAAGTGATTATTGCAGCTTGTTTTGCATCATAAGTGAAACTGGGACAATCCCATACGATATTCTGAATTTTAAAATTCTAATTTCATTGGGTTGATAAGCTCACTAACTTGAGGCCAAAATAGATATTTCTAAGAAACCCACGAACAATCTCGAATTAAGTATAGTATTATCTAAATAAACATAATCTTTTAAATATGATATAAATTTCAATTTTATGAGAGATAACGGATTATTATATTTGCTTTTTCACTTAGGTATGTAATTTCTATCAAATACATAGTTATTTCCAGAAAAGTGTAAAAACTCATCTAATTTATTAGAAATTCCTCCATAAAAACTCAATAGCTATGCTATTATCTATCGCAATTTCTTTTATGATTCATAGATACTTGTAAGTTATTCATACCATTTTCCATAATTAATCAATTTAGAGTCGTCTGAAACAGTTTCTTGACGGATTCTGCCCCATGCTTCGTATTCTGCCGTCCATAGCGGCTTCGCCTTTGCATCGTGTGCGGCACGGCACGCCGAGATGGTCGAGTTGGTAATAAACCGAGTCGGGCTATGCTCGGACGCTTTTGGGGTTCGGGCGGGATTTTTCAGCAGCGGATCGGTTTCGGGGTTGTAGCCGTAAGGTTCGGCGGACGCCCAGAATGTTTTCTACTCCATGGCAATCTAATATTTTTAATCCAGGTGCCGTCTGAAAAGAGGAGAATTTTTCAGACGGTCTTAATAATAGTTATGAGTTTCTAACTTAAATATTTCATATAACTTTTTGAGTTTGCGGCTTACAGATTAACCTGTAACATACAACAAATTTCTAATCATTTTCAATATAGATATAACAACTAAAACCATTTCCAGATTGGAGAAAAACATAAAATCATTTAATTCATGTGAAAGACGGAATACCATACTTGTAGTAATAAATTATATTCTTTGTAACGAAAAGAAAAAGTATCTTCAGATATTGAAAATAGTAAAACAACTATCAGTTATATTAAATTATCCTCATCATTTGGATTTAGAAAATCCGCAATAAACAAATGATAGTCTCTCTCTTTTGTTAGACAAAACATTTGTACTCCAAATACTTCCTTTATTTAAAAGCAAAATTAATTCTTGCAAATAAATAGCCTTGATATACCAATAGATGGTATCACGCCCAATTTCTAGATTCATAATTTCTCTTACTACAACAGTCTAATGGAACATGTATATTTTTCACTACATTGAAAGTGAATACTACTCCTTTTTGGTTGCAAAACTCAAAAATGTACATGTGCGTATTTGGTATTACTGGTTTTCCATGCCATGAGTACCTAGATAATCATCAGGTTTTATTCTAAATTGCCTATTTCCATCTATTAGCTTCTCCATTTACCGGGAGCAAATTTTCACAAAATTATCTCCAAGAAATTTAAGCTTTTCTCGCTATTTTACTGCCAGATTTTTCTTTTCCATTCTACTTAAATTTTGTGTACTTTTATTGGTTCTATCCTTACCTGACAAAACATTTTGACTTCTTCCTATTGAGCGATATTTTAGCCCCAGTGGATCGACCCACAACGTCGGATTCGGCGCATACTCAAACAGATCCAATCCCCATTCCATAATCCAATCGGATCCTCGACTTACAAAGCGCCCGATTTCAGGGTCGTAATAGCGAAACGGTTAGTGCAGTCCGCTTTTTCGTCGTAATACTGGCCTTTGGAAGCGGAACGATTTGGTTTTATAGCTGTCGTCTGAAAATTCAGATGGCTTTTACACCCAAAAGCGGTCAGATTTTAGTGTGTTTTTGCAATTTCTCTTTAAAAGTTGACCGCTTTGTATTTTTACTTTAATCTAACTGTAGTAGTCGTTGTTTAAAGTCGTTTTTCAATGTCGGCAATATTGCATCCCAAGCGGTTAAAGCCCTCTTTTCTCACTGAGTGGCGAACCCTTGGTATTTTTCTTATTAGTACCCAAAGTCATCTTAAATCTGATCGCTTCCATCATCTTTTTCCCAGATAAATGGATACCGTTTTTCCTTGCTACTTTCACCAATTTTTCATTACCCGCCATACCATTAATATCGCGCTTTCCTTCGCGGATGGTGCTGTATTTCGCCCACGAGAGAAGTTTTCATCCCAGGCACTATCTTTTCAGCGAAAAGGTCTCGCCTCTAATAGTGGTTTATCACCTTCCTCCAAAGATCCACCGTCATTAGCTCAGCATAAACGTCTTTATAGTCTTTGATTTTTATGCCCGCACTGCCAAAAACGGCTCACTTCCCTTTATCAGCAATAAATCCTTCTGTTAAACAGACACCTTGTTGCTGTGGCATTTCAGTATCTTTACGATCTCTCAATATCGAAAAATCATTCCGTATATGCCTAATAGCTTCGTCAACTTTACTTTTTCCAGCTGCTTAGGGTTTGGCATGGTGCTATTTCCGTTGACAGGCATAATGCGTACAAAAGCTCTAATGGAATAGGCATCGTTCTTACCTAGCTGAAATAGAAATTGACATTATAAAGCATCCATTTACCTGAGTTGATATAATGGCTATCCCGTGAAGCAGAAGCCTGTGTTCATAGCTAATCGCTTTGTTGAATAAGTGTACGGTTTTCATAAAACCTCGTTTCCGTTATAACATTCTTCTCGTACCTCTGATACCGATTCTACCATTCCATTCCAATAGTCTGGCTTGTACTTTTATCTGCCAATTATTATATCTAAGCCAGCCTGTCCCACTTATACGGTTGGTAGGTAAATTAATTTGGTAACGCCCGCTACAAATGCAGGCAGTTCAGTCCAATACGTTGCCGCATTTTGAGCATAATTGCTCGCTGTATTTTCAACTGTTGAGTGGGTTTGGGCGTGTTGACTGCAAGAAGACAAATATAACACTAGTTGGGAAACAGTGCTATAAAACACTTCAATCAGAAATTTTCATCTTTGCAGTATGCATCTTCCTTACTGTAAATTTGAGAATGCTAAATAAATGAATTTTTGTGGCACCTTTCTTCGAAAGAATGGTTAATTACAGTGCAAAATTACCTTCAAAAATCCAACCGCTTGTATTTTTACTTTCAATTTTAGCTAGTGGTAGTCATTGTTTAAAGTCGTGTTTTTCAATGTCGGCAATATTGCATCCCAAGCGGTTGTTAAAGCCTCTTTCTCACTGAGTGGCGAACCCTTGGTATTTTTTTCTCTATTGGTACCGAAAGTCATCTTAAATTTTACGCTCGATCATCTTTTTCCCAGATAAATAGATATCGATTTCCCTGCCACTTAACCAGTTTTTCACTGCCAGCCATACCATTGATATTGCGCTTTCCTTGTGCGTATGGTGCCGTATTTTGCCCACGAGAGGAGTTTGTCCAGGTACTATCTTTAGCGAAAAAGGTCTCGCTCTAATAGCGGTTTTATCACCTTCCTCCAAAGAGATCCACCCGTCGTTAGCTCAGCATAAACGTCTTTATAGTCTTTGATTTTGATACCCGCACTGCCAAAAACGGCTCAGTTCCCCTATCGGCAATAAATCCTTCTGTTAAACAGACACCTTGTTGTTGTGGCATTTCAGTGTCTTTACGATCTCTCAGCTTGTCGAAAAAATTATTCCGTATCAGTGCCTAATAGCTTCGTCAACTTTACTTTTTCTCCAGCTGTTTCAGGTTTGGGGGAGCTTTGCCGTTAACTGGCATAATACGTGCAAGAGTTCTAATGGAATAGGCATCGTTCTTACCTAGCTTGAAATAAAAATCGACATAATAGATCATGCCTTTTAGATGCTTTGACACCGAGTGTTCCCATGAACCAGGAGCCTGTGTGACCATCGCTATCGCTTTATTAGGAATAACCGTGCGGTTTTCTATAAAACTCTCGTTCCGTTATATCCTTTTTCTTTAACCTCTAATATGGATTCTACTTCCAGATTCCAATAATCTGGTCGCACAATTATCTGCCAACCATTGTATTTGAAGCCAACCTCGTCCCACTTATACGGTTAGATGGTAAGTCAATTTGGTAGCGTCCACTGCAAAATGGCTGTTCAGTCCAATACGTTGCCGCATTTTGAGCACCATTGCTCGCTACATTTTCTACTGCTGAGTGGGTTTGGGGATGTTGACTGCAGAAGATAACATAACACTAATTAAAAACAGTGCTATAAAACATTAGTCTAGAAATTTTCATCTTCGGCATGTGATCTCTTCCTTACTGTAAATTTGAGAATGCTAAATAAAAATGGAATTTTTAATCTGTAACTCCTATTTCTCTTGTTGTTCACCATCACTTCAAAATTAATAGTAAAAGGCTGTCTGAAATCTAACTAAAGTTTCAGCAGCCTGTTATTGTAAAAGATAATGTTTCTAGATACACATCGGCCAACAAGAACTACATCCTGATACTATTGCTATAGCACCATATAATGCCAATCTTAAATATATATCACGATATTTACGGTTCATTTTGTCTTTCTTAAGCTTTGTTAATAAAACTTAGTAAGTTTTCATTAAAAATCTGATCAAATTCGCTTTTTCAATGTCGGCAATATTGCATCCCAAGCCGTTAAAAGCCTCCTTTTTCACTTAATGGGAACCAGTAGAATTGTCATCACTGGCACCGAAAGTCATCTTAAATTTTTACGCTTCCATCATCTTTTTTCCCAGATAAATAGATATCGATTTCCCTGCCACTTAACCAGTTTTTCACTGCCGGTCATGCCATTGATATTGCGCTTTCCTTGTCGAATGGTACTGTATTTTGCCCACGAGAGAAGTTTGTCCCAGGCACTATCTTTAGCGAAAAGATCTCGCTCTAATAGTGGTTTATCACCTTCCTCCAAAGCTCCACCCGTCGTTAGCTCGGCATAAACGTCTTTATAGTCTTTGATTTTTGATGCCCGACTACTGCCCAAAAACGGCTCGTTCCCCTTATCGGCAATAAATCCTTCTGTTAAACAGACACCTTGTTGCTGTGGTATTTCAGTATCTTTACGATCTCTCAGCTTGTCGAAAAATTATTCCGTATCAGTCCAATAGCTTCGTCAACTTTACTTTTTCTCCAGCTGTTTAAGGTTTGGCGGCGCTTTGCCGTTAACTGGCATAATACTTGCAAGAGTTCTAACTGGAATAGGCATCGTTCTTACCTAGCTTTGAACATAAAATCGACATAATAGATGCATGCTTTTAGATGCTGTGACACGTCGAGTGTTCCCCATGAACGGCAGGAGCCTGTGTGACCATCGCTATCGCTTTATTAGGAACAACTGTGCGGCTTTTCTATAAAAACTCTCGCTCCGTTATGATCCTGTTTCTTTAACCTCTAATACGGATTCTACTCCGAGATTCCAATAGTCTGGTCGCACAGTTACCTGCCAACCATTGTATTTAAGCCAACCTGGTGCCATCTTATACGGTTAGACTGGTAAAGTCAATTTGGTAGCGTCCACTGCAAAATGGCTGTTCAGTCAATCACGTTTGGCCGCATTTGGAGTACCATTGCTCGCCACATTTTCTACTGCTGAGTGGGTTTTGGGGATGTTGACTGCAAGAAGATAACATAACACTAGTTAAAACAGTGCTATAAAACATTAGTCTAGAAATTTTTCATCTCGGCACGTGTGATCCTTCCTTACTGTAAACTTTGAGAATGCTAAATAAAAATGGAATTTTTGCTGGCGTTTTTCTTTTCCATATTGCGCTTTGGTCGATAAGTTTACATGTTTTTAATGAAAAGTACAACTTCACGAGTATATTAAATAATGACATGATCAAACACATTGCGTGACATATACAATCCATTTTAAAGAGTATATTACTGTTTCTGGTAGGTTTCGAGCCCGCTAAACGGGCATATTTTTCTTAAGATTTGGTAAAATTACTGTTGCGCTTTTTAATTTTGCTTGCGCTTCGCAATACTTTGAATCACAGAGCGCGTCTATCCAGCGCTTCATTATCGCTATATTCAAAACACGGCGCCAATAACTCACAGCGCCAGCATAATCTTTTATTTCGATAAAGCATCGCTGCAAGCAACAGCAGGCTAGCACTCTCTTTAGCATCTAATTTTTAAAAGATTCAGCAAGCCACGCTTTGCATTTTCTGATAAGTTTTGACCATTTTCAGAGTAATCAGCAGCTGCCATTGCGCCTAAAATCGCCGCCTTTTTACCTAGCACTTTTTGCTGCGTTGTCAAAGCAGAGTAATGCTGCATTAAAATCATTATTTAATGCATATGCTTGCCCCAATTCATACCACAAATCGCCATCGTTAGGGTTTGCACGTAATCTATCTTGTAGGCTGAGAATATATTGACTGTTTTCTCTGTCTTTACTTTCTAGCGCAGATTGCAGCTTCAAACGCTTGATGAAGCTGCTCGCCTTTTTGCACAATTTGAAAACGTCCACTTTGCGCATAAATACCCACGGCCACTGCAGCTACTAACGCTAATACCAATATGGCTACGATAACAAGCGGGCGTTTTTGGTAAATTTTTGCGATTTTCGACCGCTTGCTGCTCAAACTCAAAACGGGCTTGCGCTTCTTCTTTTAACTCAGCTGCTAAAATCATTTGAGTGTGTTGCGCTAACTTTTAATGCTTGCTCATAAGTTTCTGGCTGATTTTCAGCACGCGTTTTCATGATTTCACCTCCGCTTTACGACGTTTTGGTTCGCCAGAAAATAGCAGAAAATAAAAATCATCACTAGCCCAACCGGAATTCCCAAAAGTGCCCAAGTGTGCGGGTTAAAATGGGGGATTGTAATTTACAAAATGTCCGAAACGTTGAGTCATTATTTCAATGATTTCTTGATCAGACTTCCCTTCATTGACCATCTGATAAACCTCAAGGCGAAGTTTATAAGCCGTCGTCGCATTCGATTCCACTAAGTTCTGGTTTTGACATTGCGGACAACGAAGCGATTTTGCTAACGCCACCGCACGCGAATACGATCGGCATCGGAATGGAATTCAAAGGCATCCACCATTTCCGCGTTGGCAGCAACACTCATGACAAGCGGTAAAATTAAAGCTATTTTTTGCAAAATTTTTCGCATTATTTTTCCTCTCGTAAGGCTTTTAAGCGAGGCAGAAAATCTTGCTCGAAATCAGGGTTGTAACCTTTTTGTTGATAACGCACTACGCCGTGTTTGTCGATCAGATAGCTGAAGGCGCAGAAGAGACTTTTTAGAGTTTGAATTAAGCTCTTTTTCACAATCATCAATCTACTAAAATGAAACGAGTACCATTGCGTTAATGCCTCTCTTGCATCATTAGGCTGATCGCTATAAGTCAGCCCAACAATTGGTACGCCCTCTGCTTTGAGCTTGTGCAAAATCGGGAATTCTTTAATACACCAAGTGCACCAACTTGCCCAAACATTAAGAATATAAGGCTCTTTCGGCAAACTGTTATTTCCAAACGAGCGTTTGGATCAAGCAAATTTTTCCCCACAAACTCAGGAATTGGCTTATCGCGCCAATCTTCAGTCGACGAAAGATTATCTTTATTCATTAACGGCACTGTAAGCATTGCCACAATCGCCACCAATAACAACAGCGGTAAAAATAAGAGCAAGATGTCATTCTCGTGCTGAGCGATGACTGTGTTTTATGCGCTTTTCTATTCGCTTGGCGATAGCCAAATAATGCTAATAAAGAGGCAAATACCATCACAAGTGCCACCAAGCCAAAAGTGCGCGAACATAAGGTCGAGTAATGCAATTCTAAAACGCATATTCTAAATTCTGCGCTAAACTTATCGCCCATGACAATATAAATAGTCATCTAAGAAATGATGATAAAGCCCTCACTTCTGCCATCGTCATGGTGCGTACATCATAATAGCGACGTTCTGGAGGTCACTTGAGCAAGCGTTTCGTTCTCTTTAGCAATCTTAAAAATAGCATCGTTCAGCCGTGTAGGCTTTATGCACAATCACATCTTTGATAATCATCGTAAGTGAAACTAGAAACCCCGCTAGTAGCAGACTCATTCGGTTTCAATCTTACCCACTTTTCATCGCCATAATAACCGTTCATCATTGCCCCAATCACGCAAATTGCAAAACCGATATGCGCTAGGCGCATCGCAAGCGGTCGAATTTTGCCACATATATCGCAAATAAGGCAGATGAGAGTCCAGAATAATCCAAACTGCCAAGCTAATAAAAAGGTGTCGGCAAAATTTGTACGTATAAGCAACTTGCGTCAACGTTTGCATAGTGAGGTAAGCTACGGCAAGCAGCACGGCAACCGGCAATCAACAGAGTCGCCATAAGATCTCGTGTTGGTTGGCACACTCTTCCAACGCAATACGACTGCAATTCCCATCGCAACCATTAACACCAGCAGCACAAGCGGTGTGAATACGTGGTTAAAATATGGCGCGCCAAACGGAAATTGAGACGAGTTCATTGCCGTCACCATTGGATAGAAGGTACCAACCAGCACTGCAGAAGCGGCTACGGCAAACAAACTCAAGTTAATTAGCAAAAAGGCGGTTTCTTGACCAAAGTAAGAAACTTGCCCTTCGCCTTGCCAAAGGTTCACACGGAAAGCACAATGCCAATGCACAATAAAGCGCTGAAAAGAGAATAGCAATGCCATGCCACGGCTCGGGATCAACCGCAAAAGCATGAACAGAAGTTAAAACCCCAGAGCGAACAATAAAGGTGTACCAAGGTTGCGAATGCAGCAAAAATCGCTAATAGAATCGTCCGGTAATTAAACACGCCACGTTTTTCACTGACAATCAATGAGTGCACTAATGCGGTGCCTAATAACCGCGGCATTAAAGAGAGGCATTTTCAACAGGGTCCCAGAACCACCAGCCGTCGAGCCCTAACTCATAATATGCCCACCAAGCACCGGGCAGAATAATCCCCGCGGTTAGCAAGAAATCAGCGTCCACGGGCGAATCCGGCGCGCTACTGCGGCATCAAAACAGTCGAAACCAAACTTGCCACAACCATAGCAAAACTAATGGCAAAACCAACATAACTTACGTGAAAGCAATGGTGGGAAGTGGATCAGCACATCTTGCAACTTGTTGGTTTAAATCTCGCCCTTCTGGTGGTGGCGGGAAACTTCGCTCAAATGGGCTTGAAACAAGCAAGATAAAACAGCACGTGAACCTAACGCACGAGCCCAATCATGGCTGGTAAAGTACGATGGTAGAACAAAGCGGTCAGATTTGTATCCGCAAAATGCAAAATACGCCTGTCCAAAGTGTTAATGCGGCAAGCCAAAACAACATGGAACCTTCATGCCCACGACGTTGCCGCACAAATCTAAAGAAAATCAGGTAATTGGCTCAATGGGAATGCTGGCAACGATAGATAACGGTAAACATCATCCGTTAAAAAGCGTGCGCTAACGCAGAGCAAAGGAAAGCAGAGAAAACAGCGACTCGCACGCCGGTTAATAGCGGATTTAACGCTACATCATGCGGTGCTTTGTTTAAACAGTTCGCCAGAGAACAACTGCACTTGAAGGCGGCAGCCACCGCCGCCAGGGCTCAATGAAAAATAGCCCAATTCCGGAAGCATAATAAAATCATCGCATTTGGGCTATTATGCCACATCTATGCTCAAAAGACTGAGAGACCAGATCACTCTTTGATCACGTTGATTTATTAAGCATAACCGTTATGGCGCTAAATCAACAACATAATCTGTGACTGAAAACTTGCTTTTTGATTAACCCTTGTTGCTGCATGAAAATCAGCCATCATAAGTGGCAAAATCAAATGCGCTTAGCTTCTCAGTTAGATAAGGCAGCGTGTCTTTCCATGCGCGACGATTCAATTTCATTATCTAGCTCAGCGGGTTTATAACTGACAAACAATTCCAGCTTTCTTGTGGATGCGCTTTTAAATAAGCACTCGCCTGTGTTAAAAGCCCGCACAAAGTCACGATATTTCGGCGCCTCCAGCTTATCTTTTATTTGCCACAATAATGAGCTCATCATAATTTGGCAGCGCCATGCTTTTCGGGGAAAAACGCTTTTGCCTTGATACCCTTCAATTGCAAGTTGATTCAATTCAAAATTACGGAATGAACCAATAACGGCATCAACTTGTTTTGCTGATAAGTGAAGGGAAAAAGCGACCAATTCACATTCACTGTTGCACATCTTTAAGGCTTACCCCTGCAGACTTAAGCATGGTTTCTAGTAGAAAGCCGTTTTCCAAAACCACTAAACCGAATAGCCAATTTTTGCCTTTTAAATCCGCCAGCGTTTTGATTTCACTATTTTCTACACCACTAAAAGCTGTTTAACGGGTGAATTCGCAAGCGTTGCAATACGAACTAAAGGCAGTTTTCATCTCAACTGCATTTGTAGTTGAGGTTGATAATCCACCGCTAAATCTGCTTTACCTGCCGCCACTAATTTAGGTGGCAATGAAGGATCCGCAGGCTCAATAATTTCTACCTCCAAATTCTGATCTGCAAAGCCTTCTGTTTGCCACACATCAATGCAGCATGATCTGGGTTGACGAACCAGTCAAGCATTAACGAGATTTTTGCTTTTCTGCCGCTTGGCTGTTAGCTCAAAGGTACTCGCAAAGCAATGTAGTAAGTAACGTTTTTCGTTTTGTCTCTTTATTATTCAGATAAATCTAGCCCCATTTGCCAAAACCAATTTCTAGGTGAGTGGCTGTGGTAAAAATTTCTGGATATTCTGTAATTGTTTCGGCATTGCGATTTGCAAGATTGATTAAGAAAATCAGCAGTTTCTTTTGCTACTTGTTGAAAATCCTCGCTGGCATAAGTATCAATCCACGTTTGATAGGGATTATTCGGCAGTCTAGGATAGTTATCACAAATATAACGTCCCACTTCGCATAACCGACGGCACAAGGGGTAATTGCAGCGTACATTTCTGCTAAACCGCCATTTGCACCACAATCAAGTAGATAACGTGTATAAGCAATACAGGCTGCACTTTCTCGTGTATTAAAGATTTTCTTCTTCGCTGATTCCCCATTCTTGGCAATAATTAAGATGCAGCTGGATCTCTTGGCAAATAGCGTCTAATGCTTTACGAGGGGTTTCCATTTGCGCAAAATCTTTTGGCTAAAAATCGCTAAAGCAAGCTCTGCTGTAATGAAAAGAGATAGATATAATCTTGTTTTAGATAATGGCGAAAACAATCAGCTGGTAGTGAACCTGTGGCTAACTGTTTAACAAAATCATGCTCAATATAACGCTGCCAGTCAGGCTGCGCTTGCTGAATCAGTTGTTGTAGCATAAAACCTCTTAATGAGATATAACGAACCCAAGGTAGTGATCGGCGCAGCCAGTAATCATGATGAAAAATATAAGCAAAGCGCAATCGGTAACAATAAAAATAGTGCGGCAAACATTGAATCAATTTTGCATTCTGGCATTGGATTGCAACATTAAATAGCCTAATCCTTCTGAAGACCGACCATTCGCCAACCACTGCTCCAATGGGTGCAATAGAAACTGCAATTCGTAGGGCTGAAGCTAATGCGGGTAATGCAGCAGGCAAACGCACCTTAAAATAACATCGCCTGTGGCGAAATTTAGCAAAGTTTGCGCCAGTTGTAAAACTCATAAGATTGAGGCGTATTACGTAAACCGTCATGGGCACGCTGCCGTAACGGAAATAGGATAATCATTACCGCCATAGCGGTTCTTTAGAAGCCGTGCCATCATCCCAAACCACAACACCAGTGGGGCAATCGCGAGAAAAGCAGAGCACCGCTTGGAGAGTAACCAGCAATGGCATTAAAAAGGCAGAAACGCGGCGTGAGCAAAGTGTCGGCAATAGTTAGCGAGAATTAACCCAATATAAAACCACAAATTAAGCCTCACTGCGATTTCAATTAGAGTAACCTTAGCATGACTGAGCACTACTGTGCTGTCACAACGCTCAAAAACCGCTAGTGGGTGGAGGGAAAAGATGGGTTGGTAAGGTAAATGTGGAAACTACCGCCTGCCATAAAGCCAATCAATAAAAGAAACAAGCCAAGCCAATTAGCTAATCATGATGCCTCCTGCATTGGCTTAGCAAATCAGCTCTTCTCTGTAATTGCCAAGCGGTTTGCTTGCGCTTGGCGTCATTGTGCGGTTTCGCGCCACTTAATTGACTCACTAAATGCATTTGCGCGGGCTGACCTTTGCAAAATATAGAGACTATCAGCCAACCGAATGGCTTCTTGTGGATCGCGCGTCACTAAAATGACAGTTTTCTCATGCAACAACTCACACGCAAGATTCCCGCCGCATACGCGTTAGTGCATCTAATGTGGAAAAGGCTCATCCATTAAATTAAATCTGCTCTTGCATCAAAGGTTCTGGCTAATGCTACAATGTTGGCGTTGCCCGCGCCCGATAGCCGATAACAAGCCTGTGGATATGTGCTTGCATATTGACTGCAGCCATCAATGCTTCAGCTTAGCTAAACTTCTTCAGCATTTTGTGCCTTTAAATGCCAGTGTTGAACGTTATTCATTGTCAAGGGAAAAGACAATCCTGCTGTGCCAAATCCGCTAATTTGAGATGAGAGGCAAAATGAATCTTCCGCACCGCAGCGATTTCTCGCCTGCTCAAACAATCGGGCAAGCGTAAAAGCGTTGATTTCAAACGCCTGAGCTGCCTAAAAGTGCAAACCCATTCGCCTTGCTTTATATGAAACCAAATTATCAAAACAGCGATTGTCCGGCAAATTGCAAAGATAAACTTGGACTTGAGGCAAAACATAATGTCCCCTCATCAAGTTCCAAAGGAAAACAACAGCAAAAGGGAGAAAATAAAGAAATGGTTCACTATTGCTCTACGTCAGTGTTAACTGTTTCAGGTTCACGGCATTATCTCAGCCTAGCACCCTGACTAATATGTTGCAAAATTCTAGCAGAAACGAGAACAAAACAATTCTTTTCATTTAAATTTTGTGATCCACTTACCATAAAGCGGTTTGACTAAAAATTTTTAGAAAAAGCATCTACAAGATGTTTCACTTCACTTATTATTGTTAGTTATTCTGCCCTTTTCTTTTGGGGTAAGATTAAGTTCATGATAATTGCTGCGATGGCACAAAAGGCTAATATTCCTTAAGAGAATTCACCTAGATTGATGAACATCCCAATTACCACCGAAGGTCAAGTGACCACAAGAAATGACATTACCAGGTTACGAGCCCTCGCCCATATCCACTTTGGCTTTCTTTAATCAGTGTACTCATGCCCACAGCTGCAATAGAACCCTGAATACGAGCATCATGGGATACCGCCCCATTACAACATCAGGGATGGTTTGTAAGAACGCGCCAAATCTTCCACAAAATGGAGATCGCACCCACCAACAAGCTGCCCAAGTCATGATTTTTTGGGTTAAAGTTTTAGTGAGTACCGCACCCACGCCTGTGATAAGTCGTATCCAGGACCATTGGCAGCATGCCGCCGAGGTTGCAACATCATCGCCTAATAAGGTTCGCGTTCTGGTTTTGTAAGAAGTTTTACCGTGGTTACAGGTTTAATCGCCATAATACCGCCAACGTGCCTACTGCTGGCAACGGTACTGGGGCGTGGCAAAGAATGGCTTCTAAATTAAATTGCGGTGGTTAGTTGGAATTGCAAACCAGCTTAGCCTCGTAAACTTTAGTAAATCAATCAAAACCAAGAAAATGTGAAAGCAAGCAACCAACTAAAGTACCAAACATAATCGAGATAAGCTGACGTATTTAACCCGCTTTAGCGAACACGGCACGATAGCCGCGGTAACTAACGTTACCATAGAAACTAAAATCGCAAGATTTTTGCTCAAGCTCCGCATATTTTTACCAACAGCCATATCTACCGCGACAGGCGCGCCAGTCCTAAACCGATATTAATAATAACCGGCTACTACTACTACAGGATGGGAAAATTCTGTCCATGTTGTGCACCACATGCCATTTTACTACAGCGCTAAGCACAACATAAAGTAAACCGGCACAGCGCTAAAACCGCCCATTATTGTTGAAGGAATTCAATGTTGGCATGCCATGTTGAGTCGGGGCGATAAAAGCAAAAGAGGAGGCTAAGAAAATCGGTACTTGACGACCGGTGCAGAGCGCTGAAAAGAAGGGTACCAACACCTCGCGGTAAGCAAGGCGGTGTTTGGGCCGCTCAAAAGCTGGGTAATGGTGGCACTAAAACTCGGGCGCCGAGAGGCAACACAATAACATTTGTATGAGCCGACGACTGCTTGTTTTGGCGTAAGCTACAGTTTGTTGAGTCATGTTGGGTAAGTCCAGTTGATTGAAACGAAAACGGCGTTATCTTTCGACAGCTGAAAGCCAGTATGAGATCAGACACCACTGGCTGGCGATGGCCTGGCACGGAATTTTCGAAAGAAAAATCGTTAACTGCTGATACCTTCTGCACAATAACGGGATTGTAATTCTGCTTTTCTCTTCAGCTAAAATGCCTTGAATATGGCTTTATCAAAGGTTTCATTACTTCCTGCTGATCTCGGCATTGGTGTTGTCAGAGAAACAATCACAATTGCCAAAATAGCAGGAAGAGTCCGACCGCTTGAATAAACATCAGGCAATGCCAGCAAAAGCGTAATATCTTTCCAGAAATACACCGCTAAAGCCCTGTTAGCATACCCAGCAGGCAGCCAAAGCCATTCATCCCGTTTCCAGCTTAATGACATACAACGTGTGGTGCCAGTGCAGGCGAGCCATAAACCTGCCCATGTATCTTTCACTTAAGCCAAACACTTCGTATTTGGATCTGTGCACATATATGGTGGCTGCGACGGCAACCGCCAATACCATCACTCGACCTAACCAAATCAATTCACGATCGCTTTGCTTTTGGTGTAAAAGTGTCTTTATATAAATCTTCGGTAATCGCGCTTGAGCAACCAACACCATTGTGCAGAAAAGTGTACTCATTACGCAGCAAGAATGGCAGAAAAGCAATACGCCAGCGTCGCGGATCAAAATAATCACTTTTGCTGGAGTTCAGTAAAAATCTGCTCATTGTTTTGACTCACCACACTGGCTCAGACTGAAAAATACAACATGCCGAATATGCCAATACCAATCGCGCCTACATACAGATAAACTCATCCATGCCATACTGATTCGGCGCGCATTTTGGCGATGTATCACCTCTTGCCGCCATAAATCAGCACAACGATATGCGGTTGTCCAAAATAACCCAATCCCCATCGCCATGAGACTCAGCACGCCTAAAACTGTGTGTGCCGCTAAACATCGCTCATTATAATGCCACTCGCCGCTTTCTGCCAACGCCATAAAGTGTTGATCTCATCAATACTACCAATGCTTGTACACAGCAAAAAGTGGCGTCGGCAATAATGCAGCAGACCATTAGCGATGCTTGGATCGTGTCCGTCCAACTCCACGGCTAAAAAGCCACCAACAAAGGTATAAAGAATAGTAGCAACGCGCGCCGTACCAAATGGCGTATCTGCATAAGGTACAAAGAGATTTTCAAAGACGCGCGCACCCGCAACGACGCCAGGCTAGCACAGTAAACGGCGAGAGTAAGAAAGATAAACGCAGAAAGTTGATTTTAGTGAGCTTGGTTTGTCGCCAAAACGGCTGTAGAGAAATACTCAGGCAAAGTGAGATTGGCGCATCGCCACTCTATTCGGTGTGATGCGCGCAATCTACCGGCAACTCACTTTCCAGTTTAAATAAGCTTCTGATCGTTAAAGCCAATCTCTAACCATGCTTCAATCAGCCCACCTGCATCAAACAGCACGCAGGTAAACCCATCAATAGCCAACCCGACATATCTGATGCACCAGCCGATGACTTGCAAGTAACGAAACTGCACCTAAACGGCGCCCACCTAAATGTAACTGAGAAAGGTTATTCGTGACTCTGCATAGCTTAATCAACCCTATCCAGGATCATCGCCACAATGATAGAGCAGGAATGTTGTAGTGGCTGGATCGAAACCCAAACATGCGCGCTATAAGCCTTAAAATGGAGGGAAAAAGGCAAAAGATTGCCATTTTGGGCTAAAAATCATTGTTTTAACCGAGAATTAGCGATACTAATGGCTCATCCCGCTGCCAACGATAATTCTTCAACCTGTTGGACGACGATGCGCGCGCCCCACACTAATCGCAGAAGATTGGCTACTGTACGATCCACACCCTCACGCCATAACCTGAAACGCCCATTGTGTTTATCATGCTCAGCCTAGTGGCGCATCTCATGTCTAATTCATTTAAAAGGCAACACTTTTCGAACATCTCAATCCTAGGTTCTTGCGTGCCAAGAGAATGTGCGTAATCGCTCATCGTTTGGTTCGCCAGCTATAAGCAACAAATTACCAGAGCTAGATGGATGCGCTTGACGGGCAACAAAGCGATTTACCTTTACGTTTATGCAATAATAGTCATTTTCCATCAATGCAAAGGCGGTGGTTCGCATTAAAACAAGGCAAATCAAAAAGGCAGCCATGCTGTGCGGTAGTGAGCGATTAACCCACTGCCGGTGTACACCAGTGCCTGACTAGCGTTGCATGCGCTATATGGGAAAGTTGTTGACGTTTGATTTTCGTCACGCCGAAGAGATTGGCGTAAGGCTTGATGTGAATCCAATGAACTGTTCATAACCAGATGGTGTCCGAGGTGTGCCGTAATTCCACAGGTCCTTGAACCAGAAGCTCAAGCGTCAAACGTATTCGCTTTAGGCTTCTTACCAAGGTAAGCTTTTGCTCACCGGCGATCAGTCGTCCAAACTCAAGGTTTTAGTGTCTCGAGCTCTGTGGACGTAATAAGCTACGCACGACAAGATTTAATATATAACGGAAATTCGCTGTTTTCTCCTAGCAATATATAAAATATACGAACGGATCAGCTAAGCGTTTATTGATTCGTATCAGTCACGCCTCTAAATTATTCAATTTCTTCCTAATCTCGAACTATCAAGCTGGTGTATCACTGGCTTCTAAACACGTTTTTATTGTTTTCATGCTTTTCTAACTCAAGCTCGTAATTTAAGTTCAACGCCACAATTGCCAGAGACTTTTTCAAGCTGGATATTACCTGATTGCTCTAAAACCGCCACGCGCCTCTTCTAAACGCTCAGCGGAAGCTGGCATAAATGCTGCTGTTGTTCCGGCGGACAATGCAAGTGAAACACCTGTCCAAAAATTCTGGACTTCAATATAATTTGCCGACATATGCGTAAAATCCTCACTTATCTATAAAATCTTTTGTTATTATGCCATTCTTTTCCTAAGAATAACAAAAAGACGATACTATGTCAAATCTTCAACCAACGAATTTAAGCAACTGATTGCACATTAGCTATTGAGCTTAATTCCGCTGAGAGTTTCAGCTTGTTAAGCGGGTTGTTGCCGGCGGCATTCAAGATGAATCTTGGAAAACGCTGACTTATCAATTTACTAACGCTGCGGTCATGCTTTCTCACAGTTCCTCTTCAGCGCTCAGTCAATTTTATGAAACATTGTCAATCATATCGTGAAGCGAATACGCTCTTTTCTTACTCTGGTTGCCAGAAAATGAAAACGATGGTATAGCTTTTAGCTACAGCATTGTTCCGATTGGACAAAGCCAATTTATTTTTAGGTTTGAGCTTAGCACAACCCAAATTAAATGAAGAAACCGATGAAGTTGAAAGCCATTGATGACTTGAAGAAATGTCAAAACTTGGCTATCATGAAGATGACAGCAACGAAGAATTACTCGAAGCTGGCGAAGAAGTCAGAATACTTACGCGTATTTGTCTTTTCCTCCACAGCCATTTTGCATTAAATGCAACGGAGAAGCCAACAGTATCCACTAATGTTACCGACCGCAAAATTGCTAATCATCTTCGCAAAGCGGTCAAATAAGTATGCAAAATTCCTGTTTTCAGCAAATTATGAAGGAAACCTCATGACACAATTAGTGATGTTATTCAAAGCATTATTACGTGACCGCGTAGATATGACTCCTGTTTGGATGATGCGCCAAGCCGATTCAAGCAGTTACAGAATATAAAAGCCACCGAGCAGAAGCTGGCGATTTTATGTCATTATGCCATAATGCAGATTTAGCATCGAAGTTACCGCCTCAACCCTTGCGCCGTTATGCTTTAGATGCGGCAACTTCTCTTTTCTGATATTTTAACTGTTCCCGATGCGATGGGATTAGGCTTAAGTTTTGGTGCTGGTAAAGGCTCGAAATTTGCTCGTCCAATTGAAACAAAAGCACATGTAGATAACCTTCCAATTCCAGATCCAGAAAGCGAATTGTAACATGTGATGAATGCCGTTCGTACCATTCTGCCGTGAGTTAAAAGGTGAAGTACCGTTAATTGGTTTCTCCGGTAGCCCATGGACATTAGCTACCATGGTTGAAGGTGGTTCAAGTAAAGCATTTACTAAAAATCAAAAATGATGTACACTGAACCTCATCTTCTTCATGCATTATTAGATAAACTTGCCGATAGCGTCATCTTATATTTGAATGTCACAAATCAAAGCTGGCGCACAAGCAGTGATGGTTTTTGATACTTAGGGCGGCGTATTGCACTCGTGATTATCAAGATTTCTCATTACGCTATATGCACAAAATTGTAGATGGCTTGATTCGTGAAAACGAAGGCCGAAAGAGTGCCTGTCACACTCTTTACTAAAGGCGGTGGCTTATGGTTGAAGCCGCAGCCGAAACAGGCTAGTGATGCACAGTGGTTTTAGACTGGACGGTTAATCTACACGATGCACGTCAACGTGGCAGCAAAGTTGCATTAGCAAGGCAACATGGATCGAAGTGTATCTTTATGCATCCCACCGTGCGCATTGAGCAAGAAGCGCAACAAATTCTGGCTGACTTTGGACAAGGTTCAGGTCATGTCTTCAACCTTGGGCACGCAGTATCCATTTAGATGTGCCAACCGAGAGCCCGAAAGTGCTGGTTGATTCAGTGCATGAATTCTCAAAGCCTCACCATAAATAATTAAATGATCTCAAGCGGTTTGGTAAAACATAATGAAAATTGAACCGCTGTTTGAGAAATATATGAGAAATCCAATTCATAAACGAATGGAATGTTTTGAGCCTCGGCAACACCTCACTTTCATGGCATGTTTATGCGAGCGCATGGCACCGAATTTCTCAGCTTTTGTGAGGTGACGGGAACAACCGATAATAGTAAGGTCTATCAGATATCTTAAATCTAGTTTGGGAATCTCTTATCGTTAAAAGGCGCCAAAATCAATTTTGATAATCAATTAGAGAAATTAGAACGATTATTCCAGATGTGAATGATTATGAGTGGTGTATTACCACACAAAAAGCCTGAAGCACTTCTGAATTACTACACAGCTTAATTGCAGGTGCAACTTTAGAACAAACAATCCGCATTAGCGAAATTTCATTAGGTACGGTGGCTAGCTATGTAGAAATGCAAACGGGCGAAGGGATTAAATGAACAAGCTTTGACTCTGCTATTGAAATCTCAAGCTTTGAATCTAGATGTGCAATGGCAAATTTATCGCCTGCTCAATGAGTGCGAGTGAAGAACGCGATCCTCAGCTCATCTCTTGAGCTCAAAAGAAATGAGATTCGCACTGAAGGAAATTCAGTAATCATTGGTGTAATTTTTAACCAATAAACTAAAAATAAACACAAATGTGCAGTTTTAGCTATTTTGAGAAATCTGGTAGTTTGAATTAAAGCTACACACACTAGATTGACGCTCCTTGTCATTATTATAGCAACAACATTTCTAGAGGATGTACTATGAACAAAACTGAATCTAATCGATGCAATCAGCAGCTGACAGCAGTAAGCATAAAAGATGTCGCAGCTTTAGGAAGCAACTTTGTAGGTGCCGATTTCCTGAAAGCTTAAAGCTATGGGCGACGCAGTTCAACTAATCGGTTTCGGGTACTTTTCAAAGTTAACGAGGCGCAGCGCACGTGCTCGGTCGTCGCAACCCTCGCACTGGCGAAGAAATCAGTGCTGCAGCTAAAAGTACCGGCATTCGCTGCGGGTAAAGCGATTAAAAAGATTTAGTAAAATAATCTCAATCTCTGAATGTGCAAAGGCGTTGAAGAAATCTTCAACGCCTTTGCTTTTCACGACTATCCACCCGCTTTGCGGTTAATCGCATCAGCACTGCTGCCGCGCGCAAATCGCCGTAGCCACCAAAAGATAATTGAGCGAAAGCCAACCCGATAACGAGCTTTCCGGTCGCTGTTGAGGCTTTAAAACACGCCTCTGCTGACAAGCTGAAGCGAGGCAAAGTAAATGGACTACCATTACTCGCTGCCGTCCAGACGTTGGCAGCTGTTTTTGATTGAAAAGTCTTGATGGAAAGAATCATCCTAAATCGGCTATATTGCTGGAGTCCACAGAATTTGGGGCGGAATCTGCTTTGAATGGACCTGGTTCAATCGGCTGATATAAATATTTTGAACCATAAAGTTCGCTGTTTACTCAGCACGTATCAGCCATTCCTTCTAACTTGCAAATTTCTGTCGCATTATATGCTCGATAGTGCATTGCTGCAAATCCTAAAATACTGCTGGTGCGCCCAATATTCGCCCCATGATTTTTGTTTTCGAAAGATTTTTACAGCGCAGCATTCCTACCGCCTCAAGCCCCAAGCACATCTCGTCTCAAAAATCTCTCGTAGAGGCGCAAGTGCGCGCTCGTCTTCCACCTGACTGCCAGCTAGCCCGAAGAATCTACATTGCAAAATACTGCATCTAATTGACCGCTTGTTTTGAATATACTAAAGGCTGCGTTAATCCTCATTACTATCGGTCACATCTAACTTTAAGCATTCAAATCCTTCTTGTTGCAAACGCATAACATCTTAGCTTTCCGACAGCTAGCAATCACTCGCCAGCAACTTTGCTGGCGTGTAACAGCGCTGTATTGCGCGCCAATGCGCCAGATGAGCGGCCAGTGTAAGATAGTTGGCATCACTTCGCACTACTCAATCACGTTGTGTCATCAATTTCTATTTCTGGCTGACGCGGCAAGCGGCATACCAGATTCTGGATCTTTTGCGAGCCTACAATAATAAGCCCACAACTTTGTCGCCTTCTTCGTACTACAACAGCGCACGTACGTTTAGAGTCCCTTTCAACCCATCTTAGCCAATCCAAACCGGTTTCAAACCTTATGCGCATTTGCCGCCACTGCATGGTACGCTCAGCGCAGCCAATCCAGTAAAGCATCTGCCCCCATGCAGGATTCCCAGGCGCATTCGCATGAGTCAATTTTGGCGATCACATAATCGCCAGCTTGCGCTTGGTTCGCTGGTTTATCCGCTGTGCCGCATCATCCATCTCAAATTCGACTGCTGCTGCTTCTAAATGCATCTGATGTTGGCATACGCCGAATGCAATACAACAAAACGATATGGCTTAAGTCTGGCCATGATCAGGGGCTCGTAATAGCCGCTGTCATCATTTTCTACCGTGCTGGCGGTTTGAGCAATCTCGCCAAATTGTCTACTTGAACGACGAGATGATGTAATAATTCTAAAATTCCAGACTCTCCTGAAAGTGACCGCTAACTTGCTTCGTGCTCTTCAATCACACCGCCACCAAGGCATTACTCACGCTTGATAGTAAACACCGCTGATTGTCCTGGTGTGACCGCAATTTGTGGCTCCATCGCAAAAATCACTTTCTACCGTATTTCACCATCTGTGAAAAGCTTCACAGCAATATCCGTTTGACGATAACGGGCTTTCATCAGGCAACACAACGAAAGTGCTTCCACGCAGAGGGTTCACTCTCGCAATTTAATTGTGGAAAGCAATAAGCCCGCTTGAAAGCTTAACGCAGAATTATCATGCCCTGAGCAACTACTAACACGATTATTGATGAGGTCTCAACCACATAGAACGGATCTTCGCTTAAGCCTTTTACGCCACCAATTCCTAATCCTTTGCGTTGCCCAAGCGTGTGACACATTAAACCATCATGACGCCCAACTAACTTGCCATCAACCGTTCTTAGAATTCTCACTGGCTGTGCAGGTAACAACGCGTTAACGAAATCTTTAAACTACGCTCCCCAATAAAACAAATGCCTGCGAGTCTTTTCTTAGCCGTCGCTGTCAAACCTAAATCTTTCAGCAATGGCACGTGCAATCCGGTTTTTCAATTTTCAGCCTACTGGAACAACCTGCCCAGCTGTGTTTTTCAGTAACGCATGTAGTAAATAACTTTGATCCTTTATTCTCGTCCAATCCACGCAACAATTTGTGCATTATCATGACTGCCCGCGCGACTGAACGTCGTGCCCTGTGGCAATATCATCCGCACACTAAAATCTTTCTGCGCGTATCTAAAAATAGCTTTCAAAACTTAATCTCTTTGTTCACAAGAATATCTGGGTTTGGCGATGCGCCCTGTCATTGATATTCATTTAAGAAATGTTCGAAAAACAGTATCCCAATACTCTGCGGCCAAAAGTTGATTTTGAATGCGCTGATTCCAAGTTTACTCAGCCACCGCTTGTGCATCAGCTCAACCAGCTGCAGCAGTACAATAATCGGTGTCATCCATCCTCTTCCTGTCACAAACAAAGCGCTTCAACCTGATAGCCGTTGTTGCGGCAAACAAACGCGAGAAACTGAAAGAATCAACCCTACCAGACACGCCGATAATGACTTTTCTCGCATTCTCACGCGTTGTTCAGGAAAGTGCTGGAAAGCGTTGGTTATAAGTGTTTGAAATTAACGCAAGTCTCGTGACTTCGGTTGGGCTATGAAGCACTTTGTTGCGATTTGATAGAAAAGCATCGCTAAAAGAAACTAAAAGCGGCAACATTTGCAAAACAGCACGCACAAATATCTCGCCGTCATGCCATGAACAGCTTTATTGTTACGCCTGGCGAAAATTTAGGCTCTTCTTTTGCAAAGCGAGCACGCTTCTTCTGGATCTGCACAAATGCATCTGCAATTTTGATTTGAGGGATGTCGCATGACTCTTCACAGTCATCACATCTTTCATACCCAGGCAGGCAAATGACTGCCACAGCTCCACTTTTAAAGCATTACCTTTCAATTAGCCAGTGACATTGTCAAAGACAACGGCAATAAAAGCGAGATGTGCTAAAGTTTCCATTGTCATCACTCCAATTATTTTTGGTTAATAATTTTCTCAGAATTCGCTCGACATTTTTGGTTTCGTAATGACGAACCTCGTTTAATAATCATCAAAGACGGCCAAATGCTCACGCTCAGCCGCTTCTAAAAAGCTTTTATCTTCGCCTAGCCGCAACATAGGCCTGTTGATAAAGCCATCATGCAGTCGTGATGACGTTGGCAGTGGGCACGTACTATGGTGGGGCTAGATTATGCTTGACCGGACGTAACGCGTTTTCGGATCAATGATATGCGAAAGACGATTACCTTGTCTCATCGTCAAAATAGTTGATGTCGCTGATCACCAGAAGTTGCCATACCCTAAATTATGTAGAGGCTTTACCAGCATCGAGCCTTCGCCTTGCACCACTGCAGGCTGCTCAATGGCAATGCGCCAAATCATTGCCTTGCGCATTTTACGCCCTTACCGCAGTAATTCCCACCATTATTCCAACTCAAGTAATTTTCTACACGTGCTCTAATTGTTTCCTGCCACTTTATCAACACCGAAGCCTTTTGGCAATAGAAGATAAATCTAAAATAAAGTGCAGTGGGCTTTTGTAGTTAGACTAACCACCCTTCCGTATTGACGCTGCTTAATCTATCAATCCCCACACTGGTGGCGAAAATTAGAGCGATCTGTTCAGCGCTTTGCTTTATTTAAGCGTTGTCGGGCGCAAACACCCAGAGGTTAACTAATTTTCCAACGGTGACATCTAATGCACCCTCAGTAACTCGATTTAAAACGAATCGCTTGGAAGCGACTCTAGCATCAGCAGAAAAACAGCAGATTACATTGACTTCTTGGCTGGTTTAAAACGACTGATTTCTGAATCTTTTGATAAGTGGACATTTGATTGTTCACTTCTTTTAAAACGGCATCAACTTGCTGTTGCACATCCTCAATCTTAAGTGGGTAAATTGCTTTTACTCATATTATCAATATATTTAATCTGTATGGGTCGTTCCCATTGCCTTTTGCCCTGAAAAGCTACTTTCGCTCAGGCGCTTTTCGCAAGCGGTCAGAGGTAAATCTGATTGCAAGAAATAAAGCGATTTTAATTTCATTATATCCTCTAATTGAGATGCCTTCAGCATTTCATTCTAGGTTAAAGCATAATTCAGCTCGTTAGAAAATACAGTAAAGGACTGAATTATGTTTTAACCTATGCGATAAGTCATAGGCAAAAGTGCGATTTGGTGCAAAAACATTTTACAAATCCAACCGCTTGGTATGTGGTCAGGAGTCAGCCACCGAGAGTCATTCAATAAGTAAGATGCTTTTCATCTTCAACGCCTAAATCTTTCAGCATTTTAATCACTGCTGCGTTCGTCACCGGAGGACCGACACACGCGTATTCACAATCTTCTGGTGCTTCCATGATTTTTCAAGTAGTTTTCATAAAATTGCGTTGTGAATAAAAAGCCGGTGTAACCTGTCCCAGCTGTCTTTCTGCGACGCATCAGAAAGTGCCACATGCCATACGAAGTTTGGATTTTCAGCTTGTAATTGCCGTCAAAAGTCTTCTTGGTGAAAGATTTCACGTTTAGAACGCGCACCATACCAGAATGACATTTGCGTTTAGAGTGTAACGTTTTAATTGGTCAAAGAATATGTGAACGCGATTGACGCCATACCCGGCACCACCACCAATGAAACCATTACCATTATCGGTTTCTTTCGCGAAAAGAATTCGCACCAAATGGACCAGAAATAGTCACTTTTACTCGCGCTTTTAATGGCAAATGTAATGAGAGACATTTGACCCCGGAGGCCCATCAGGGTTGACGTGGCGGGAGGTGTTGCACAATACGCACGTTAAGCATACTGATCTTTCTCTTCTGCGTGAAGCCGCTGAGTAAGCACGAACCAATATGCTCGTCAACTTTAGACACATAACGCCATGTCGTATTTGTCAGTCCTCGTGGTATTCTTCTTCTGGAATATCGAAATCTTTATAGTTCCATCACATGTGGATCGGCGATCGACGGATATAACCACCCGCACGGAAAGGTATCACCTCTCGCGCTTCGGGATCGCTAATTTTAACTCTTTTAATGAAAGTTGCTTTGTTATCGTTAGAACAACAGCACATTCCTACTCACACCGAAAATTTCTTCGGGTAATTCAACATCTGTCTGCTTTTCACGTTAACTTGACATGCTAAACGAGCTCTTCGTTTCACGTTTGTTAATGGAGAGTTCGGTTGTTAAATTTCGCCACCACCACTTTTCACTTTAATTTGACCAAGAACCACCGCCACCACAAGCAGATGAAATGAAGATACTTTACTGCCAACGCTTAAAAGTTTGCCACCTGGTTGGTAAAGTAATTGCTTGGTCATCATTGATGCTGATAGTATTGGTCACCTGAATCCACGCATTTTGATTTAGCGAAAAGGATAATTATTATGACTAACACTAAACGATTGCAAAAGCTACAAACACCAAGTAAAAAGAATATTTAATTCACTCATTGTCTCCCCACTGAATACCAGAAATGACATGAAGCCAAGCGCCATTAAGCCTGCAGTGATGAAGGTAACCCTAATCCTTTAAGCCAGCTGCACATCAGCATATTTCATTTTTTTCGGTTAAGCCTGCAAGAGCCAACAATTGCCAACATCCAACCCAAACTCTGCCAACACCACATACGCAGCTGATTCAGCAAAAGCGTATTCTACGTTGTGCAGCGAAAGATACGCCACCGAAGATCGTAACTGAGTTAACCGCAATAAGAGGGTAAGAAGATACCTAATGCGTTATAAAGTGCCGGGAAGAATTTATCTAAAGTCATTTCAAGTAATTGAACAAGACCTGCGATAATCCCGATGAAAGTAATAAAACTTAAGAATTCAAGACTTACACCATCAACTAATGCACTATCTTTTAAAACATGTCTATAAACAAATTGGTTAGCTAGTCTGCAATACATACACCACCACAACTGCAATACCTAAAACCGGAACGCAGTTGATACTTTTTAGATACGGCTACAGAAATGCACATCCCCAAGAAGAAGGAAAGTGCCATGTCAGTGAAGATCGCCTTAACTAATTGCTAATATAATGTTCCATTGATTATTTCTCCTGTTGCTCAGGTTTCCACGTGCCCAAGCTCCCGCAACAAACGAAGCCAATGATGAAGAACGCACTTGGTGCAAGAAGGAATAAACCGTTTGGTTGATACCAACCACCATCTTGGATAGTTGGAATACGGAAACCCTAACTAGACGACCAGAACCGGATAAGTTCACGTAATGTGTGGCAGCAATTAATCAAAATTACCCGCATAACCTAAACCGTTACCAATACCCATCTAACAAAAGCTCCCTCTGTGGGCGAGATTTCATTTGCAAATGCTTCCACGCCCCATTAGATACAGCAGTTTTGTAATAATATGCCAACGAATACTGACAACTGTTTTGATACCGTAAGCAAAGCGCTTTTAAGGTTTGGTCAACTACGATTACTAAAGAAGCACATCGTTAATTGCACAATGATACGGATATTATTTGAAGAGAAGTTACGTAAATCATTGAAATAACATAGAAAACCGGTTACTAAATCCTACGCAATCGCCACATGATAGCCGTTTGTAATCAGAGTGGTTACTGCTAATGCAGAACAGATACTCTAAGATTTGTAATGCACCGGGTTGATTTTTAGCAATTGATTCAATAAAAGACCTTTTAAATCTCTCTACTTTCTTCAGCTATTATTTGATTTCTCCTTTTAAATTTCGCTAAGAATGGGCCAAAAGCCATTTCAGCTGGAACCAATAATCAAATGAGCCTTTGCACACCGTTACTAGTCAAGGTTGCACCAGATAAAACCATCTACACTATGCTCTTTTATCTGCAGATGCCTTTGTAGATTTTAAATTTCATTACCCTGTTCATCAACAATTTCTTATCAACGAACTGTGCTTACAACGTGGGTTTGTACTACCCAATTTGCACCGGCTGTTCTTAATTGATCATAGTAAGTGATCCTTTGATAGTATTCCCGCATCTGGTGCAACAGAAACGAAACCATACATGGTTGACCATAAACCACGACCATACATAGGTAACACTACTTGGTCTTCACATTGCCTGCTCATTTTAACAAGATAGATACGTGCTTGGTTAGCACGCGCACCCTTTAATGCCTGCTTTATCTGCTTCTTGCGGGAATTACTTGGCTTTTTAGTTGATCTTTAATCGCATCTTTTGGTTCAAATTATTGATCTCTTCATTGATGCTTTGAACAATATCACCAGTTTGTAAATCAAATCAAACGAGAATTCAATGAATTTACCGTGCGTTTCTTTGATAAACAGAAGGATTATCTTCTTCATTAAACCAGCACGCCAGTTAAAATGTTGCGTTGTACGTCAAGGGATTTTTGTTCATCTTGTTTTGCTTTAATGCCACTGCAGCACCAGAAACAACGATAGAACATACTAAACTTAAGGCAAATACGCAACATTTGTAACTGTACCGCCTACGCTATCTTTATTAAATTTAGCCATTTGTTCTTGCTTCCGACGTTTGATATTTGCTTGAACCACGATGTAGTCGAAAATTGCGCATCAGTTTGCAAACAAATCGCTAGCATCATACCTTCTGGGTAAGCAGGGCTTACTGTACGAACCAATACCGCCATAACACCGATTAACGCACTGCACCACCATTTACCAGTATTAGTAAATGAAGCAGAAACAGGGTCGCTGCTGCGAAAACAACCTAATGCGAAACCACACCTAATACAGTGCCAATGCCAAGGCATTGAGAACATTGGGTTAGTGATTCAAACCAATGATATTAAATAAGGTTGCAGTTGCCGCCATACCAAATTGGTCATGCCAGCCATAATGCGCCAAGAAGCGATACGAGTGAATAAAATTTTTAGTGCACCACCAATTAACAATGCAAGTGTTGAAACCTCACCCATTGGAACCAGGTGCTGTTGTACCAAATGCATCCATCCAAGTAATTGGTTGGACCATTTACTGTGTGTTGTAATGCTGCTTGACCACCCAGACCATTGTGAAAGCAAGAAGCGCCCAGAGAAACCATTCGCTGCGCAGTCCATACTAACAATTGAAATTCCAGTTGATATGCAATGGGTGAATGACCTGGTAGCGCTGGGTTCATAAAGTTACGACTCACACCACCAAAGATCCCTTTTGCAACAACGATACGTGCACACCAAGGCCAAGCTGGCACGGTATGCCAGGCACGATTAACGCGAAAAGAATGGTAGAAACGAACATCCCTTCATTCACTTCGTGGCTGTTCACTGAGAATACCACTCCCAAATAGTACAAACAGTAAATACCACTCATAAATTGCAGGAAGAAAAATCGCACCTAGCGCCATTTTTACTGCCCCAGCCTTGCATCTAGACTTAAATTCCAAAACTCCCAAAGCATGCAGCAATAGTACAATGCCAGTCATTTTATGATCAATTCATTTTCAGTGGTTACCTAATTTAGCAAACGCTGGAATTGTTTGGGCGACCCAGTTATACATTCCATAGAAAATCGCAGAAATAACGGCTACAACAACGTAATCACCTTCATACGTTTGAATCTAACGCACTTCGCCGAACGGTAAGTTACTTAGTGTTGCCGTACCCGGTGTATAAAAGCAAGGTATAAATCGATTCAAAGATTTATAAAAGCTTGTTGTATTTACCACCAGGTAAAAACGCGGGTTCCATTTTTTTCAAAAAGATTTTAAACCCATTTTAACCTTCCTTCCTTGAATCTTTATTCTGTTTATTTTGATTTCAAGATTAAACTGCAATGGCTTTACCTGGACACACGAAAGGTCAGTGCTAAATCTTCTTCATCTAACCCCTAAATGCACCTAGTAATTGTGCTGAATCGGTATCACCTACTTCTAAATCACGCAGCAATAATGTTAAAGAATATTCAACGGCATCACACGCTCCAGTGTTACTAATTGAACCATTGCACGGTGGGCCACCATTTTCGCAGTCGAAATTAAATTTCTTACCAAAATGAC